>ERZ1023453.3-NODE-3-length-643518-cov-271.455574_pt1 | contig 643518 bp, 569 predicted proteins | sample MGYA00380525_ERZ1023453 | MGnify/ENA primary metagenome ERZ1023453 (study PRJEB33173, sample SAMEA4830419) | metagenome | study: EMG produced TPA metagenomics assembly of the PRJEB25223 data set... | reverse complement strand
AGTCAATCCCCCCCTCACCGCCATATTCAGATGAGAGCCGGTACTTATGTATCGGTTTTTTTCTTTTATATTCTCCGTAAGGGGAATCAGCCTCCCCAAAAAAACAAAGCCCGGTCTCCCGGGCTCTGAACACAATAGCGTTTAGCTGTACGCATTCAACGTTCGCTGGCAGAGCGCCGAGCGAACGCAATCATCTTTGTTGAAGCGGACAATTCCTATCATCTCATCTTCTTCAAAGCGGGCCAGCGCGTCACTGAGTCCTGACTGAACATGAGAGGGTAAATCGCACTGGGTAATATCCCCGTTGACGATAACCGTCACATTCTCCCCGAGGCGCGTTAAGAACATCTTCATTTGCGCAGCAGTGACATTCTGAGCCTCGTCGAGAATAACCACTGCATTTTCAAATGTACGTCCGCGCATATAGGCGAACGGCGCGATTTCCACCTTACCAATTTCAGGTCGCAGGCAATATTGCATAAAAGATGCCCCCAGTCGTTTTACCAGTACGTCGTAAACCGGCCGGAAATACGGGGCAAACTTCTCCGATACATCTCCAGGTAAGAAGCCGAGATCTTCATCAGCCTGCAGAACTGGACGGGTAACAATGATCCTGTCTACATCTTTATGTATCAGGGCCTCTGCTGCTTTTGCCGCACTGATCCAGGTTTTGCCACACCCGGCTTCGCCCGTAGCGAAAATCAGTTGTTTACTCTCGATAGCATTCAGGTAGTGCGATTGAGCCTCATTGCGTGCCATGACAGGTGTGGTGTCGCGACTGTCGCGCGCCATGCCTATCGCTTCTACGCCACTCATCTGCACAAGCGAGGTGACCGATTCTTCTTCACGCTGTTTATGGCTACGTGAGTCCCGTCTCAGCACACGTTTTGCTTCACGACGAGCTTTGATCACTGCTTTTTGTCTTCCCATGGATAGCACCTTGAGTTGTTGGTATTCATCACACGCGCCGCTGGCAGCGCGATTATGCGCACGAACATCTGAGGGTTGGCTTCCTTGTAAGCCATTGCTTGCCTTTGAAAAAGACGCCACACACGGCTACGCGCACCGAATATGGCGTCAGTAACACGAGTAAGAAAGGAAAGTGAGTGAAATTTAGCGGTGACGAGGTTGCTACCGGAGGAGAGACTTCCGCGTACGGGACTGCAATAACTGTCAGAAACGTGTCCACAAGCGGACTTTACCATTCGCGATCTCCATAGTGAATAAGCATCACAGCCGGGAACTACCGCTATTACGTATAATTACATCAGAACTTAGCAATAACGCAACAATATTTTTACCTGGCGTTAACTAAGCTCTCATTTTCTGCTGGCAACAGTCTCTTACGGAGATATTACAAAATTATTTCAAAAAACGGATCATATAAAAAAAGAATATTTTCATCAGCGATAATGACGCAGCATACCCCGCCCGCAGACGGGGTAACACTGTCAGGCTTCAAGCAAAGACTGGCCCAGATAGCGATCGGCCTGCTTAATACCCGGTAGCACGAAGAAATAGCCACCGCCAATCGGCTTAACGTACTCTTCCAGCGCTTCGCCATTCAACCGCTTCTGCACGGTCAGAAACCCTTTTTCCAGATCGTGTTGATAGCAGACAAACAGCAACCCCATATCAAGCTGTCCGGAGGGCGTCACGCCGAGGGAGTAGCTATAGCCACGGCGCATCATCAGGCTTGACTGCGTCTGCGCCGTTCGCGGGTTTGCCAGACGAATGTGGCTGTCCAGCGCAATGACGTTGCCCTCCGGATCGCTGGCGTAATCCGGCACGTCATGCTCGTGCTGCATACCCAGCGGCGCACCGGTATGCTTATCGCGGCCAAAAATGGTTTGCTGCTCTTTGAGCGGCGTGCGGTCCCAGAATTCGACGCGAAACTGAATCAGACGCACGGCCTGGTAAGATCCCCCCGTTGCCCACGCCGGTTCCCCCTGTTCCGCCGTGACCCACACCACCTCCTGCATCAATTTTGCATCACTGCTGTCGGGGTTCGCGGTGCCATCCTTAAAGCCCAGTAAATTGACCGGGGTCTCTTTACCTTTGCTCCGTGCCGCATGGTCGGATATAAATCCTTCCCGTTTCCAGCGAACGCTTAACAAATCCGGCGTATGCTTGATGATATCGCGCAGGGCGTGGATCACCGTATCCTGAGTATTGGCGCAAATCTGCAGCAACACATCCCCATGACAAAGCGCGGCATCCAGCGAGTCATTCGGGAAGCGGGTCATTTTTTGCAATGACCTGGGCATCTGTGCCTGCAGCCCAAAGCGCTCATCGAACAGCGAATGCCCCACCGACAGCGTTATCGTCAGGTTATCCGGCGCGATGAAGGCACCGAGGATCCCGGAATCCATCGGTGGCAATCGCGGATTCGGTGTTTCCGGTGCCGGTCCGCCGGTAGTCAGGAAGACGATACGTTTCGTCAGCAGGCGAAACAATCGCTCTAACTCACCTTTATCGGAAGCCAGAACGTCGAACGCCACCAGCATCATTGAGGCTTGTTGCGGCGTCAAAATCCCCGCCTGATGTGGACCAAAAAAAGGCTGCGTTTCGCTGCGGGCATCCGGTGACAAGGTTCCCGGCGCGCTTTGCGGTTTTTGCGCGTGCGCGACCGGGCAACCACCGGCCAGAGCCAGCGCGCCGCCGAGCGCGCCCATTCCTTTCAACAAACGTCGGCGTGACGGTTCGCTCACGCCGTTTTTATCATCATGCTGCATGGTGCTTAATCCAGACCCAGTACGCCGCGTAATTGTGCGAGATCTTCCGCCAGCGTCGTAATCGGGCCTTTCAGCGCGTTGCGGTCCGCGTCGGTCAATTTATCGTAAGTCTCAAATCTGTCTTTAGTACGATACTTCGCGAGGATGGTGTCCACTTTTTTGAAGTTCGCATCCACTTTCGCCAGCAATTCTGCGTTGGATTTTTGCAGCTGCGGACGTAGCAGGTTTACGATTTTCTGCGCGCCGTCAACGTTAGCCTGAAAATCCCACAGGTCAGTATGGCTGTAACGATCTTCCTCACCGCTGATTTTACTGGCCGCTACTTCTTCAATCAGCCCTGCCGCTCCGCCAACCACTTTAGACGGCGGGAATGCCAGTTCACTGATGCGTGTTTGCAGATCCAGCACATCGGTATTCAACCGATCGGCGTATTTCTCCATCCCTTTGGTAGAGTTATCGCCAAACAGCGCTTTTTCCAGACGATGGAAACCGGTAAATTTCGGGTCGGCGGCTTTTTGTTCGTAATCGTCTTCACGGGCATCGATACTGCCATCGAGGTCGGAAAACAGTTCAGCAATCGGCTCAATACGTTCGTAGTGCTGGCGAGTGGGCGCATACAGTGACTTCGCTTTCTCCAGATCGCCGGCTTTGATGGCATCGGTGAAGGCTTTGGTTCCCGCCACCAACTGCGCGGTCTCTTCGGTTACATAGGCTTTGTAGTCGGTGATAGCCCCACCCAGGCTCAGTAAAGCATCACTCTGCGCAGCATCTGCCGTCGTGCTGCCTTTGACAATCAGCTTCCCTTTCGGATTGGTCAGCAGGCCACAGGTCATATCATATTCACCCGGTTGCAGATTAGCCGTCATCTTCTGGCTGAATCCCGGCGCGATGTTTTCGCGCTCTTCCACCACCATCACCCCTTTCAGGATTTCCCATTCCAGTGCTTTCTGGCTGTGGTTTTGAATAATGAATTGCGTTTTGCCGGCATTAACTGTGATGCTCATCGGCTCGCATTGTTTATCGGTTACTGTCACTTTAACCTGCGGAACATCCGCAGCATGAACAGTAAAAGCAGAAGCCAACAGCGCAGCCATGCCAAGCTGCAGCGCACTACGGCGAAAGTGATTCGTCATGACCATCCCTTTAAATAAGTATGTTGTAACTAAGAAAGTGTCTGCGTCGCAAAGCGTTAAGGCGCTGCGCGGGACGCGGTTGTGCCTGTGCGCGGCGGCAATGCAAAGACCACCAGCGCCGGTATCAAGTAGATAAACCAGACCGCGACCTCACTGACGCTCGGGACTTCCTGGTAGCCAAAAATGCCTTCCATCAGGGTGCCAAATAGAGAGTGCGTCGAAAGGATGGCGCTCATATCAAAAGCGATGTCCTGGAAGTGATTCCACAATCCGGCCTCATGGAAGGCCCGAATCGCGCCTGCTGCAAGACCTGCCGCGACAAGTAAAATGAACAGACTGGTCCACTTAAAGAAAGCGCTCAGATTCAGGCGAATACCGCCCCAGTAGAGTAAGAAGCCAAGTACAGCAGCCGTCGCCAGTCCCAGCATTGCACCAACCGGCGGCCAGATCCCGACGTCCTGTTGAAAGGCGGCCAGCAGGAAAAAGACCGATTCCAGTCCTTCGCGCGCCACGGCGAAAAAGACCATCATGATCAGCGCCCAGCCATGGTGGTTGCCGCGCTGTAAAGCGCTGTCGACCGCCTGCTCCAGTTGTACTTTGACGTTGCGCGAAACCTTGCGCATCCAGAACACCATCCAGGTGAGGATCACCACGGCAATCACTGCGACAATGCCTTCGAACAGTTCCTGCTCCTTCTGCGGAAACTCACCGGTGGTCTCGTTGATGAAGATCCCCAATCCGAGGCAAAGCGCCGCCGCCAGAAATACGCCAATCCACATCACGCCAATCCAACGACCTCGCTGGGTGCGTTTCAGATAACTGGCAATCAGGCTGACAATCAATGCGGCTTCCAGCCCTTCACGCAACATAATTAGAAACGGAACAAACATGCCTGAGACCCTTAAACGTTATGCTTAGTCAACTGATGCAAAGAAAGGTAAATTACAGTGATAGTGATTATCATTACGGAAAGAGAAAACTCAAGCAGAATGTAATGATAATGATGTCAGAATGTAAATACTTAGCAGATTAATGGTTATTAACGGAAGCGGTCGTTGCTCGTGACAAAAAAGCCCGCACGAAGCGGGCCTGAAATTCAGTGGACAAAGGCGTTAGCTTTCCTGCAAACGCGACGGCGGTGCGGAGTGATAATGGGCATCTGCCTCAGCAAAGCGTTTGAGCATCGCCGATGATGGCGCTTTACCCAGCAGACTGAAGACGACGATACCGAGGCTACCGAAGATAAAGCCCGGAATGATTTCGTACAGATCCAGCCAGCCAAAATGTTTCCAGACGATCACCGTCAGCGCACCAATAATCATCCCCGCCAGCGCGCCGTTGCGAGTCATGCGCGACCACATCACGGAGAACAGCACCACCGGACCAAACGCGGCGCCAAAACCGGCCCATGCGTAGCTCACCAGACCCAGCACCCTATTCTCCGGGTTCGCCGCCAGGGCGATAGCCACCAGCGCGACCACCAATACCATGATACGCCCTACCCAGACCAGCTCCTGCTGGCTGGCATTTTTACGCAGGAACGCTTTGTACAGATCCTCGGTAATGGCGCTGGAGCACACCAGCAGTTGACAGCTCAGCGTTGACATTACCGCCGCGAGAATCGCAGACAGCAAGATACCGGCAATCCACGGGTTAAACAGGATCTGCGCCAGTTCAATGAACACACGCTCCGCGTTCTGATTCACCGATCCCGCCAGCGCCGGATTATTGTTGAAATAAGCAATACCAAAGAAGCCGACCGCAACCGCGCCCGCCAGGCAGAGGATCATCCAGGTCATGCTGATACGACGCGCATGAACGATGCTGTGGTGGGAGTCTGCCGCCATAAAGCGCGCCAGAATGTGCGGCTGGCCGAAGTAGCCCAGTCCCCAGCCCATCAGGGAAATGATCGCGACGAAGTTCAGCCCCTTGAGCATATCGACGTTCTCAATGCTCTTCTGCTTGATGACTTCCAGCGAATCACCAAAGCCTCCAACGCTGATGATGACGATCACCGGCGTCAGGATCAGCGCAAAAATCATCAGGCTGGCCTGGACAGTATCCGTCCAGCTTACCGCAAGGAATCCGCCAATAAAGGTATAGATGATGGTGGCTGCCGCGCCCGCCCACAGTGCGGTTTCGTAGCTCATGCCAAAGGTGCTTTCAAACAGGCGCGCGCCTGCCACAATGCCAGACGCACAGTAAATGGTGAAGAACAGCAAAATCACCAACGCAGAGATGATGCGCAGAACCCGGCTTTTATCTTCAAAGCGTCCGGTGAAATAGTCCGGCAACGTCAGGGCATTATTATTATGTTCGGTATGCACGCGAAGACGTCCGGCCACCAGCTTCCAGTTGATCCATGCCCCTAAGGTCAGGCCAATGGCAATCCAGCTTTCTGAGATCCCCGAAATGAAAATCGCGCCCGGTAAGCCCATCAACAGCCAGCCGCTCATATCCGATGCGCCTGCGGATAACGCCGTCACGAACGGCCCAAGACTGCGGCCTCCCAGAATATAATCATCAAAGTTCTTGGTTGAACGCCAGGCGATAAAACCAATCAGTATCATACCAAAAATGTAGACACAGAACGTCACCAGCATCGGTGTACTCATTGCCATAAACTCTCCAGACTCTTTTGTTTTATTGCCCTGCCGGAACGTGGCAAAGCATGTTGTATTTCCCAGGCGACCGTATCCTGCCGGAAGCGTGAGTTATTCACAATCGATTTAACACATCATTTACATCAAATTTTGCTTCCGACGAATACTAATTTCCATCAGGTTGCACTCCCTCACACTTTTTCCGGTTGCACCTTTTAAAAGTGTTAAGTGCCGCAGAGAAAAAGATAGCGTTATTACATTTCCAGACGTCATAGCTATTTCTTTTATTAACATTTCATTCATTTTTAAGCTTGTCGTACAGGTCACATTTAACGTGGTTGCACAAAGTTGCAACATAGTAGATATTTCTCGATAACCATAAGCAGTACATTATCGAACAACAGGAGCAGATGGCATGGGAACCACCACGATGGGGGTTAAACTGGATGACGCGACGCGCGAGCGTATTAAGTCAGCGGCAACGCGAATTGATCGTACCCCGCACTGGTTAATTAAGCAGGCAATCTTTAATTACCTGGAAAAACTGGAAAACGACGACACGCTGCCAGAACTGCCTGCGCTGTTAGCGGGAGCCGCCAACGAAGGCGATGAGTCCGCGGCACCGCAGGAAGAGATCCATCAGCCTTTCCTGGAATTTGCCGAGCAGATCCTCCCTCAGTCGGTCTCTCGTTCCGCCATCACCGCCGCGTACCGTCGCTCAGAAACTGACGCCGTCTCAATGCTGATGGAGCAGGCCCGTCTGCCGCAACCGGTGGCCGAACAAGCTCACAAACTGGCTTACCAACTGGCGGATAAACTGCGTAATCAGAAATCGGCCAGCGGTCGCGCCGGTATGGTGCAGGGACTGTTGCAGGAGTTCTCCCTCTCCTCCCAGGAAGGGGTGGCGTTGATGTGCCTGGCGGAAGCGCTGCTGCGAATTCCGGATAAAGCCACGCGCGATGCCTTAATCCGCGACAAAATCAGCAACGGCAACTGGCAGTCCCACATCGGTCGCAGCCCGTCGCTGTTCGTTAACGCGGCGACCTGGGGTCTGCTGTTTACCGGTCGCCTGGTCTCCACCCATAACGAAGCCAGCCTTTCGCGCTCCCTGAATCGCATCATCGGTAAGAGCGGCGAACCACTGATCCGTAAAGGCGTCGATATGGCGATGCGCCTGATGGGTGAGCAGTTCGTCACCGGCGAAACCATTGCCGAAGCGCTGGCGAATGCCCGCAAGCTGGAAGAAAAAGGTTTCCGTTACTCCTACGATATGCTGGGTGAAGCCGCGCTGACCGCTGCCGATGCGCAGGCCTACATGGTCTCCTATCAGCAGGCAATTCATGCAATTGGAAAAGCGTCGAACGGACGCGGGATCTATGAAGGACCGGGAATCTCTATCAAACTCTCCGCCCTGCATCCGCGTTACAGTCGCGCCCAGTACGACAGGGTGATGGAAGAGCTCTATCCGCGCCTGAAGTCGCTGACGCTGCTGGCGCGCCAGTATGATATTGGCATCAACATCGATGCCGAAGAAGCCGACCGTCTGGAGATCTCCCTCGATCTACTGGAAAAACTGTGCTTCGAACCTGAACTGGCTGGCTGGAACGGGATTGGCTTCGTTATCCAGGCCTACCAGAAGCGCTGCCCGTTCGTCATCGATTACCTGATAGACCTCGCAACCCGTAGCCGTCGTCGCCTGATGATTCGTCTGGTTAAAGGCGCCTACTGGGATAGCGAGATCAAACGCGCCCAGATGGACGGACTGGAAGGCTATCCGGTATACACGCGCAAGGTCTACACTGACGTCTCTTATCTCGCCTGCGCGAAAAAACTGCTCGCCGTGCCAAACCTGATCTACCCGCAGTTTGCGACCCACAACGCCCATACGCTGGCGGCCATTTACCAACTGGCCGGGCAGAACTACTATCCGGGCCAGTATGAGTTCCAGTGCCTGCACGGGATGGGTGAGCCGCTGTACGAACAGGTCACCGGTAAAGTCGCGGATGGCAAACTGAATCGCCCGTGCCGCATTTATGCACCGGTCGGCACTCATGAAACGCTGCTGGCGTACCTGGTGCGTCGTCTGCTGGAAAATGGGGCCAACACCTCGTTTGTTAACCGTATCGCGGATACCACGCTGCCGCTGGACGAACTGGTGGCCGATCCGGTCGATGCCGTCGAGAAACTGGGGCAACAGGAAGGTCAAACCGGTCTGCCGCATCCGAAAATCCCTCTACCGCGCGATCTGTACGGCAAAGGTCGCGATAACTCGGCCGGTCTGGATCTTTCCAACGAACATCGTCTGGCCTCACTCTCCTCTGCCCTACTCAACAGTGCGCTGCAAAAATGGCGGGCGCAACCGATGCTCGAAGTCGCGGTTGCCGAGGGGGAAATGAGCCCGGTGGTCAACCCGGCAGAGCCGAAAGATATCGTGGGCTATGTACGTGAAACCACTGAAGATGAAGTGGAACAGGCGCTGCAAAGTGCGGTGAACAACGCTCCCATCTGGTTTGCGACACCGCCACAAGAGCGTGCCGCCATTCTCCATCGCGCAGCCGTGCTGATGGAAGGCCAGATGCAACAGCTGATCGGCATTCTGGTACGCGAAGCCGGTAAGAGCTTCGCCAACGCCATTGCCGAAGTGCGTGAAGCGGTAGATTTCCTGCACTATTACGCCGGTCAGGTCCGTGACGATTTTGATAATGAGACGCACCGTCCGCTCGGTCCGGTTGTCTGTATCAGCCCGTGGAACTTCCCACTGGCTATCTTCAGCGGCCAGATTGCTGCCGCACTGGCCGCAGGCAACAGCGTGCTGGCTAAACCTGCGGAACAGACACCGCTTATCGCGGCCCAGGGCATTGCTATCTTGCTGGAAGCTGGCGTACCGCCGGGTGTGGTGCAATTGCTGCCTGGCCGTGGTGAAACGGTTGGCGCGAAGCTGACCTCCGACAGTCGCGTGCGCGGCGTGATGTTTACTGGTTCGACAGAGGTGGCGACGCTACTGCAACGTAACATCGCAACGCGTCTGGATGCACAGGGGCGTCCGATTCCACTGATCGCTGAAACGGGCGGCATGAACGCGATGATCGTTGACTCGTCCGCCCTCACCGAACAGGTGGTGGTCGATGTGCTGTCCTCGGCGTTTGATAGCGCCGGGCAGCGCTGTTCCGCCCTGCGCGTGCTCTGTCTGCAGGATGATATCGCCGACCACACGCTAAAAATGCTGCGTGGCGCGATGGCAGAATGCCGGATGGGCAACCCCGGACGTCTGACGACCGATATCGGTCCGGTGATCGACAGTGAAGCCAAATCCAACATTGAACATCACATTCAGGCTATGCGGGCGAAAGGTCGTTCTGTGTTCCAGGCGGCGCGTGAAAACAGTGAAGATGTCCGGGAATGGCAGAGCGGCACATTCGTTGCGCCAACCCTGATCGAACTGGAAAGCTTTGACGAGTTGCAAAAAGAGGTCTTCGGTCCGGTTCTGCACGTCGTACGTTACAATCGTAACAACCTGGACGCGCTGATTGCGCAGATCAACGCCTCCGGTTACGGCCTGACGCTGGGCGTTCACACCCGTATTGATGAAACCATCGCCCAGGTCACCGGTTCGGCGCACGTGGGCAACCTGTACGTCAACCGTAATATGGTGGGAGCGGTCGTCGGTGTACAACCGTTCGGCGGCGAAGGGCTGTCGGGTACCGGTCCGAAAGCCGGTGGGCCGCTCTATCTCTATCGGTTGCTGGCAAACCGTCCGGGAAATGCGCTGTCCATCACCCTGGCGCGTCAGGATGCGGACTACCCGGTGGACGCCCAACTCAAATCCGTGCTGACCCAACCGCTGGAAGCGCTCAGCGAGTGGGCAACCGATCGTCCGGCGCTGCGCCAACTCTGCCAGCAGTTTGGTGAACTGGCACAGGCCGGTACGCAACGCCTGCTGCCGGGTCCTACCGGGGAACGTAACACCTGGACGCTGTTACCGCGTGAGCGCGTACTGTGTATCGCGGATGATGAAGAGGATGCACTGGTGCAACTTGCCGCCGTCACCTCGGTCGGTAGTCTGATTTTGTGGCCTGACGATGCCTTCCATCGTGACCTGGAGAAACGTCTGCCAGCACCGGTTTCCGCCCGCATTACGTTTGCGAAAGCCGATGGTCTGACGACACAGCCGTTTGATGCGGTGATCTTCCACGGTGATTCCGATCAGCTTCGCGCCCTGTGCGAAGCGGTTGCAGCGCGTGAAGGCGCTATTGTCTCGGTGCAAGGTTTCGCCCGTGGCGAAAGCAATGTTCTGCTGGAGCGATTGTACGTCGAACGCTCGTTAAGCGTGAACACGGCCGCCGCCGGAGGGAACGCAAGCCTGATGACAATTGGCTAAGGCTGTGGTTAATTAAAGCTCCGGAAACGGAGCTTTTTTTATGGATCCAGAGGGAATGATGAAACGAATACTACTCACCTGCGCTGCGCTGTTGCTTAGTGGTCAGGTCCTGGCCGATGATTGCGCAAATGCCAGCACGCAAACGGAAATGAACACCTGTGCCGTCAAACAGTACCAGGCGGCAAACAAAGAACTGAATGAGACGTATCAGAATGCGCTGAAACGCGCAGCCCCGACGCAGCAGGCACTGCTGAAAAAGGCGCAGACCGCGTGGATCGCCATGCGCGATGCCGACTGTGCGCTCATCAGCTCCGGCACAGAGGGGGGTAGCGCTCAGACGATGATCGCCAACCAGTGTCTGGCGGATAAAACCGCCGAACGTGAAGCGTTTCTCGCCTCGCTGTTACAGTGCGAAGAAGGCGATATGAGCTGCCCACTGCCCCCCGCCAATTAACGGACGCGAATCCCCTCAATAATCATACGTTGCACGTTCTCAACCGTCTGATTAAAAAAGGTTTCGTCACGCAGCGTTGCGCCCGTTACCGCCTCAATCTGAGGTGCGAAATCGGCGTAATGCTGTGTTGAAGCCCAAATCATGAAGATCAGATGGTGCGGATCGACTGGCGCCAGTTTGCCGCTCTTCACCCACCCGGCAATCAGCATAGACTTCTCATCTATCAGCGCTTTCAGATCGCCGGTCAATTCATCCATTAACAACGGCGCGCCGGCCAGCATCTCCATGCAAAAAAGGCGTGAAGCCTGCGGATAGTCGCGGGACACCTCCAGCTTTAAGCGGATGTATTCTTCAATGGCGGCCAGCGGTGCAAAATCTTCACGAAACGCTTTTAGGGGAGCCAACCAGATATGCAGAATCTGTCGCAGCACCGCCACATACAACACCTCTTTTGACGGGTAGTAATAAAGGAGATTGGTTTTGGAGACCCCTGCCTGCTCGGCAATTTGTTCAATGCGCGTGCCGTGAATACCATATTGTGAAAACGTATTCAATGCAGCCGTCAGGATCGCCTCGCGTTTCGCGCTGACCGCTTGCGAGCGTTTACCTGTTTTTTTCTCTGCACGTTGAACCATGCGCCTCTCCTTGTCCCGTGAATCTGGCAATGGCGCATAGTCTGCGGGGCGTTTCATTTCAGTTCAACCTGACAGACAAAAAAACCGCCGGAAGATCCGGCGGGGATGACATCATCACGCAGAGATGGGATGCTTTCGTGATGAGTTTTCGGGGTAGCAGGTCTGGTCGTTACGAGTTACGATTGCCGTGGCTACTTTTGCCCCCTTTCTTACCGGCTTCAGATGCACGCTGTGGGTCATTCTTGAAATTCCCCCCACTGTGCTGACCACCTTTACGACCTGCTTCTGATGCTCTTTCACGATCTTCGGCAAAATTGCCGGAGCCGCCTCGATGGTTTGCCATTACTGACCTCCGTCATTGATTAGACATCGTCGTGCCCAGGTGTCGGGGAGTCTCCCCTCGCGGCGGATGGCCCTTGCCATCACGATCGCCGCGTGGAACTAAGCATAGTGAACACCGACCGTTTATGAGGAGATTCGTAATATTCTGTAATATCTTTACCCGCGTATGACGTTATCGCGAGAGACAAACCGCATAATTGTTTCTTATGGCAAAAGAAAGCCTGAACAGAAAAAATGTATCATGATAATTCAGAATGCGCCGTCAGCAGGGAACCGCTAAATTTCATGATTAAATTTATTATAAATCAAAGAAATGTTTCTAAGGCTTGCACTCTCGTCGACACGTCTTATCTTTAAATAAGTGCAGCAATTAGCTGCTTTTGATAAACCGAGGAGTAGTGCAAATGGCAAAAGTTCTGGTGCTTTATTATTCCATGTACGGACACATCGAAACGATGGCACATGCGGTTGCAGAAGGAGCAAGCAAAGTCAATGGCGCGGAGGTCACTATCAAGCGCGTACCAGAAACGATGCAGGCGGAAATCTTCGCTAAAGCCGGCGGTAAAACACAAAATGCTCCCGTCGCAACCCCGCAGGAACTGGCTGATTACGACGCCATTATTTTTGGTACGCCGACGCGCTTTGGCAATATGTCAGGCCAGATGCGTACCTTTTTGGATCAGACAGGTGGACTGTGGGCGTCCGGCGCGCTGTATGGCAAACTCGCCAGCGTATTCAGTTCTACCGGGACTGGCGGCGGTCAGGAGCAAACTATTACGTCCACATGGACTACACTTGCCCATCATGGGATGGTGATTGTCCCTATCGGCTACGCCGCGCAGGAACTGTTTGACGTTTCGCAGGTTCGCGGTGGTACGCCCTATGGCGCAACGACCATTGCCGGTGGTGACGGTTCACGCCAGCCAAGTCAGGAAGAACTCTCTATTGCACGTTATCAGGGCGAATACGTTGCCGGTCTGGCAGTGAAGCTCAACGGCTAATCTTCAACGGGAGGATAAGAATGCCAACTCAAGAAGCGAAAGCTCATCACGTCGGTGAGTGGGCAAGTCTGCGCAATACATCGCCAGAAATAGCCGAGGCCATATTTGAAGTTGCCGGATATGACGAGAAGCTGGCAGAAAAAATTTGGGAAGAAGGCAGCGATGAAGTACTCATTAAAGCCTTTGATAAAACAGATAAAGACGCGCTCTTCTGGGGCGAACAGACCATCGAACGCAAAAACGTTTAATCAGTCAATTCCCCCGCTTGCGCGGGGGAATCTCGCTTACTTCGCGGCTGCATTCAGCAGCGTGTCAAACTTATCTATCGGACAGAAACCATTCGCATCAATCGGACAGCCTTTCAGCTCCAGCGTCACTCGCTGCGCCGGTGCTTTCAACGTCAGCACATCCGCATTACGCAGTTGGTCTGAACTCTGATACACATACTCGATTTTCATCAGATCGCGGTTGGCTTTCGTGTCATGCCAGCGCTGGAACACAATTTTGCCCCCGATCGGCGTACGTTCGTTCTGATCGTGTAGCTGATAGGGTTTGAACTCCAGTGCGGAGAGCAGCGAGGCGATGTTCGAGTCATGCCCCACCAGCACGGTAATTTTCGGGGCTTTTGCCTGTTCGGTTACCAGCGTTTTGTCGATGTATTTCACCAGCGGTTTCGCCACATTACGCGCGACTTCCGCAGAGGTAAACAGACTGTCCTGATAGCCGTTTTTCAGTTTCGACAACACCTTCCACTGCTGATCGGATTTAATTTCCCCCCAGGCCACCTGATCCATCGGGAATCCTTCGTAATATTGCAGCGTGAAGGCATCCACCAGCGAGTTACCCACTTTTAGCGGTCCGGAGACGCCCGGCTCCTGCTCATAATTCGCGCTGAAGGTGTCTTTGGCCTCAGTCAGGGAACACTGCTGTTTCTCTTTGCACGATGGTGAGTCTTTGTAGTTAATCATCTGCTCCAGCAACTTGTAGCTGTCATCAAGCTGCATCTGGCTGCGCTCTTTTTCCATCGCCTGCACGGCTTTCTCACGGAAGGCCGCCGAGTCATCAGTGATCACCGGGTTAAAGGTCGGGTCCATGGTGCCCATTTTTTCCTGGTGATGTACCGGGACATCGCAGCCAGGGAACGCGCCGGTGATAAAGAACTGGGCGGTCGCAACCGTACGCTGCAGACTGTTGGCATAGGTATAGACCGTCTCCGGTGCCGGACATTCGCCGGACTTCACCATCCCCTGCTCTGCCAGCCATTCACGCATGTAATGGCCCATATACACTTCCAGCACGCCACCTTTGGTGGTGAGCTGTCCGCCCGGCACATCCCATTCAGGCCATTTATTCGGAGTGGACTGCTCCAGCACGCTGCCATTATTCGCCAGCGGCGCACGTAAGTTGTGTCGACTCATCATCAATACTTGCTGTAGCTGATAGCCTTCCGGCGCGGTTTGCGCCTGTGCTGCAGAAGACAACATCACAACCCCTGCCACAGCGGCGGCAATTAACGATTTGTTCATCCCTACGACCTCGTGTTGTTATTCGTCATTTATAAGTGTGACAGATATATGACACTTTTCCGGGAACGAGACCGCAAAACCGGGATTCAGCTCATCATATTGATGCCAAATATCATTTGCAGCTTGCGGACCCCGGAAGGCGTGAAGGTGACCTGGCGGCTTCCCGGTACTGTTTTGATCCACCCCCGGCCGGAAAAACAGGTCAGCAGCGCCGAGCCGAGCACGCCGCCCAGATGATAACGTCGTTCACTCCAGTCCAGACAGCCGCAGCTAAATTTCCGTCGCGACGTGCCAGCCTGTGCCACAACACCCAGTTCCGACAGTTTTTCCTCACCCAGAAGCGTCAGCGTTTCGCCATCCGCCGTCAGCCATTGACGGGAAATCAGCGAATCAAACAGCATCACGGCCACTTCTCCCGCCAGATGGTCATAACAGGTCCGGGCCTGGCGTAAACTCAGCGGCGTGCTGATTTTTCGCGAAGCCGTTGATGCCCAGGCCACGCCCATCAGACGCTCCAGCAGTTCAGCAATGTCTGCCCCTGCCAGACGAAAATAGCGATGTCTTCCCTGGGCGAGGGAAACCACAAACCGCTGTTCGCACAGACGGGCCAGATGCGCACTGGCGGTGGAGGCCGAGATATCCGCCACCGCGCTCAGCTCCGTCGCCGTCCATGCCCGACCGTCCATCAGCGCACACAGCATCCGGGAGCGCGATTTGTCCGCCATCACCGCCGCCGTCAGCGCCATTCGCGACTCCAGTTCGCCTTCTTCTTCATTCACGACTACTGACGTCATACAAACCTCTCTGCCTCGGGGATGATTTAACGATGGCACGAATTTGCCATTAAGTCACAGCGCGGATGATGTCGCCCGGAGCATCATTTCCACGCTCAGTCCCATCAGACAAAACAAAAAGCAGCGTTTAAAGACAACGGGCGAGATCCTCCGCCGGATACGGGTACCTGCCCACTGGCCGATCAACGCCGGTATGATGGCGAATGCCGACAAGCTCATCGACTGCACGGGCAGCGCGCCGTGCCACCACAGTCCAAGTGCTAACGCCAGCGTGGAAAAGGTAAAAGAGATACCGAGCGCCTGCACCAGTTCATCCTTCCCGAACCCCAGCGACTGGATCCACGGCACCGCCGGCATCACAAAAACGCCCGTTCCGCCTGTCAACAACCCCGTGGCAAAGCCGACAACCAGCGAGACTGGCTTTTCACGCTGGGGTGAAACCGCGATGCGTTTTCCCGCCAGCGTCCAGAGCGCATATATCATCAACGCCAGCCCCAGTGCAAACTGAGTACGGGAGGTATCGCCGCCCGTGATCCAGGCGCTTGCCAACAGCGTAGCGATCACCACGGTAAACAGCATCGGCCATAACCGTTTCAGCAGTGCCCGGGTATTCCCGCCACCGCCAAACTGAAACAGATTACTGACCAGCGAAGGCAACAGCAGCATGGCCGCCGCCGCGACCGGTGAGATCAGCGAGCCGAGGATCCCCATCGCCACGGTGGGCAACCCCATGCCGGTGACGCCTTTCACCATTCCGGCAAGGACAAAGGTCATAGCAATCATGACTATCTGATCGAGTTCGAACGCAAAAAGAAGGGTCATACTTCATTTTTCCTGTCAGGTGAAGATGACCCATCCTGAATGCTGGCGATGGCGCTTGCTTCGTCAGCCAGCGAAATATGGCTTCAGGCTATTCAGAGATAATGACCTCGTGGCGGATGTTACGCGCGCAGTAGGCAGTCCCGTCTTTGAGATACAATTCCTGGTAACGGGTCTTATCCGCCACCTGCTGTAGCAACGTTCGTTCAGTATCGACAAACTCCTTTTGCACGCGGTAATGCACCGCATCCTGCGTTTCAAAAACGATAAACTCGCGGGTGGCGTAGGGCTTATGCTTCAGTTTGACATAGACGATATACTGTACCGTGCTAAACGTAAGTCCAGTCTGCGCGGCAATCTCCTTCATGGTCAGCGGTTCCGGAGATTCATACAGCGCCTGTACCTGTTGAAGTCTCTTCTGGTTATAAGCCGACACGCGCAAACTGAGTTTCAACCGGTAAGCCATATTGCGCACCACCGTCACGTTGGTGCACAACAGTTGCGCAATGTTTTGCGTCGAGAGGACGCCCGCGTTTTCTCGCAGGAGCGCCAGGCTCTCGTCGTTCCAGATAAATGCCATCAGCGGTATCCCTCCACCGAAAACTTATTGCGCCGCGAGACGGGCGAACGTGGCGGCTAATTCCGCCGGTTTACGCATTCCCTGATGCCATTCCAGTACCCGGCCTTGCGGGTCAATCAGAACCGAGGTCGGCGTACCGATAACCTGATATCGCTCCTGGGTGATTTTCATCTGATCGCGAAGGACCGGATACGACACCTGATGCTTTGCCAGCAGCGCATCCAGGCTGACCGCTGCTGGGTCAGTATTCACCGCCACCACCACTACACTATCGCCCCATTTCTGGCTGAGCGTTTCCAGCGAATCCATCTCCGCCAGACAGCCGCCGCAGCCCGCTGACCAGAAGTTCAGGTAGACCGATTTCCCCTGCCAGCGATCAAGCCCGGACTCATTGCCCTGTAAATCGAAGGCCGCCAGCGCCGGAGCCGTTTCTCCCACCGCCAGTTTTTCCTCTTTGCAACCACTGAGCAGCACCGCCAGTGAGAGAATGCAGACGTTAAGCCAGCGCATGATGCATCGCCTCCTCTCCCTGATACTTACCGTGTTGCAGGCGCAAAATGCGATCGGCAAATTGCCCAAGCGCCGGGTTATGCGTCACCATCACTATCGTGCGCCCCTGGCGATGTAGATCGGTAAGTAGATCCAACACCCGCTGTTCATTCTCTTCATCCAGGTTGCCCGTCGGTTCATCCGCAAAAATGACCGGCGGCTCATTCACCAGCGCTCTGGCAATACAGACACGCTGCTGTTCCCCGCCGGAAAGCTGGCTCGGTAAATGGGTCACGCGGTGCCCAAGCCCAACCTGTTCCAGCACTTTCCTGGCCGCCGCCTCGTCCACCACGCTGTGGTAATGCTGCGCCAGCATGATATTTTCCAGCGCGGTTAAAAAGGGAATGAGATGGAATTGCTGAAATACCAGGCCAATCTTCTCGGCGCGAAAACGACGCCGCCCCTCTTCGTCCAGCGCGGCGGCGTCTGTGCCGTCAAGAAACACCTGACCTTCCGTAGCGGTGTCCAGACAGGTGAGAATGTTCATTAACGTCGTTTTCCCGGAACCGGAGGCCCCCATAATGGCGACAAACTCTCCTTGTGTAATCCGCAGGTTAATATCATCCAGGGCGGTAACGTCGCCGAACCGTTTATAGAGGTGACGCGTTTCGATCGCCACCTGTGGAATTTGCGTCACAGACATGGCGCTACTCTCCTTTCAGCACTTTAGCGGGTTCGACGCTGACCGCGCGTCGTACCGGAACAATCGCCGCCAGAATGGCGACCAGTAAAGACAATACCAGGGTGACAGGCAGCACCGGCAGACGTAGCGAAATAGTCGCGTTAAATACCGTCAGCCCCAACAATTGCGCCAGCAAATAACCCAGCACCCAGCCGCATACCACGGCCGCAAGGGCGATAATGCAGGTTTCCAGCAAGATTTGCCGCACGATGTCGCCATTGCTGGCACCCAGCGCTTTTTGCAGGGCGAACTCGCGGGCACGCTCGCCCACTATCGCCATCAGGGTGGTATTCACGCACAGGGAAGAGAGCGCCAGAATCACCAGCGATACCAGTCCCATTAGCCCTTTAATTTTATCCAGCACCTGACCTTCAGAGGCGGATACCTTACGTACCGGACGAATCTCCAGATCCGGATACTGGCTTTGCAGGCGACTGGCATAGCGATCGACCTGGCCGACATCGTTACTCACGCTCAACAGGCCGTGGCTGATTTTTCCCGGCTGATGTAGCCAGGCCTGCGCCACGTCGAGACTGACGATCAGCATGTTGTCCGTCGCGTCACCCGCTTCGACAATGCCTTTAATCTGTAAATTTTTTCGCTGGTTATGATCGACCAGCGTGACGCTATCGCCGGGCTGAACGTTGAGGCGCTCCGCCAGCTTGACGCCAATCATCGCGTTACGATCGTCAAAGCTGACGCCAATCCAGCTCCCCTGCACCTGCCAGTACGGCACCAGTTTTTGCAGGGACTCAAACCAGACGCCGACGATCACCACTTTTTCCAGTTCGGTACGCGCCATGCCGTACAGCCACGGACTGGCGCCGTGAACCAACCCCTGCGGCGCATCATCCAGAATCGTCTGTAGCGCCTGCTGCGGCATGCTTGCGCCATGCCCCGGTCCGATGTAGAAATTGGCGCCAAAGGTACGCAGCTCTTCACTCATTTTGGTATTGATGTCGAACCATACCGCGCTCAGCGCCGTCACGATGGTTGCCCCTACCATCAGCGCGGCAAAAACCACGCTAACCCGCTGAAAGCGCAGACGCAGCGCCCGCCACACCAGCAACCAGAGCATGGTCTGTTTAGCGGCCATACAGCACCTCCACAGGATACAGTCGCGCAATGCGCCGGGCCGGGAACCAGGTCCCTATCAGGGCAATCAGCACCGCGACCACGAGTACGCATGGCACTACAATCCAGGCGAAATCGAGCGGCGCGTCAAACAGCATCACGCCAATTGCTTTCGCCAGCCCCCATCCGGCAACGCATCCCAACGCCCCGCCAGCCAGTCCGCTGGAGGCGGCTTCCAGGTAGAACAGCAGCATAATCTGCCACTGCCGCGCGCCGAGCGCCTTCATCAGGCCAATCTCTTTCGCGCGCTCCATAATGGTGCTGGTCATCAGTGACGCAATCCCCATTGCCGACGCTGCCAGCGCGGCAATTGTCACCACCGCCATCAGCAACTGAATTTTATCGATCACCACCCCTTCAGACGCGGCGACCTGCCAGACCGGGCGCACCTCCGCTCCGGAGATCGCCTCTTCCAGTTGGTGGGCAATTGAAGAAACATAGGCAGTGCAGTACCAGAGGTCGTACTCTTCCGCATTCAGTGCATCCAGGTTTTCCCGCGCGCGACGCGAAAGCTCATTTTCCGGCACCGTCAGCGCAGAAACGCGAATAGCCTGCACCTTTCCGGGCAATCCCAGCAGCGTCTGCGCAATCGCGAGCGGCATCACCAGTTGGCTATCCTCCTCGCCGCCGCTGGAGAGGATCCCGCTGACAGTGACATGGATTGTCGTATCCGCGTTGTTTAATACCAGCGTATCCCCCACTTTCCATCCTGTTTGTCGCGCCAGAGCGTGTCCCACCAGCGTTTGTGGCTTACTATTCTCACTCTCCTGCGGCCAGTCGCCGGTCACCTGCCAGAACGGACTGACCGTCTTCTGCCCGGTTTCATATCCCTCTTCATCAGGAATATCGACCGATTGACTGAAGAAGGTCCCCAGAATGCGCACCGCGTTACCGTCAGCGGTGACCTCACCGCCCAGCATCGGCGCAAAACCGACAATGTTATTGCGCCAGAAAATATCTTTGATATTCGGCAATTCGGCTTCATCAAGGAAATCCTGTCCCGAGAGCGGATTGCTGCTTTCGCTGAACAATGCAGGTAATGCCGCCTGTCCGGCAGGCTCAATCAGGATGTTCGCGCCATAGGATTTGAGTTCACGGGACATTTTGTCGCCGATGTCGATAGACACCGCCAGCAGCGCCGAGATCAGGCTGGCCGCAAGAAACACGGTGACAATCGCCAGACCTTTACGCCGCAGGTTACGTCCCCAGGATTGTCGTAACATTCGCCATAGCATCGTTACTCCTCCCTCAGTTCAGCAGGAACAAACGATTCCGGCGTCTTGCGAAAGCGGTCATAGTTGGCTTCGGATGAGAAGAACCAGGTCTTACCACCGTAGCTGTATTTGAAGTCTGCCGACGTATTGGTCAGCGTTGAACCGTCAACCGGATCGGTCACCTGAATGGTCATCACCGTCGAGAAGTAGTTCACGCCAGCGGCCAGTTCTTTACCGGGGATCACCAGCTCTTTTTCATCGTTGTGCCAGTTTTCAATCGGCACCGGGTTGCAGCCGCCGGGTTTTCCAATGGAAGGGATAAAGATGTGTACCCCGCAGGCGACGCAAATCACCTGATTGCCTTCCATCACATAACCCTGGTCGCCGCACAGTAAACAGGCGTCGAACACCACGCCAAAGCGCAGTTTGTCGGGATAACGGTTGATGATGAAAAAGCGCACCGCTTTGCCATCGTCAGCCACCCAGACAAAGCGATGCAGCTTACCGTCCCGGAGTTGTTCAACCGGCAGATGGACACTGCCGTCGCTGGCCAGCGTCACCGGGATCGCTTGCGAAAGCTGCGGCGGCTGAGAAGCGACGTTGTCCCACCACAGTTGTCCGGCAATCACCACTACGGCGCAGCCGAGGGTGACCAGCCAGAGCCGTAGCGCATTACGCCGCTGCGCCAGCGCCAGGCGATGGGGAATCGGTTCTTCTGTTGCCCGCGTCTGCCGGTGAGCGCTCAGTAGCGACGGCAGCCAGCACAGGGCCAGAAGCAGCAGTAATCCCACCGCCATCCAGTTGTAGGCCGGGGCGTTATTAGTGACTTTCGCCACAAAGCTCAGTAGCGATTTTTCCAGTGGCAGTACCTGCAGTTTCATCAGCAGCAACAGCAGATTGCCGCTTAACGGCAGCCACATCATCACCAGGAGAATGAGGGTAAACGGCCAGAACAACACGCGGATACGGCGCAGCAGCATGGCGCAAAGTACGCCAGCCAGACAGAGGATCGCGAAGGCGAGGACCACCGCCGTCAGATTCAGCAGCAGTTCAGTATTCAGGACATGTGTGCTGGTTAAGCCGCCGAGATTCGGGTCGAGCGCCCAGTGACGCGCCGCGCCAAAAACCAGAATCCCCTGCCAGAGATAGCGCACGCGGTTGCCCACCCACCAGAAGCTGAGCACAAACAGCAGCGTGACCATCACTTCCGTGCCCACCAGTAACAACTGTACCGGTTGTGAACCCCGGAGCGTCAGTCCCGCCAGCACGCCGGTCGCCAGACCGACTACCAGCGTCCAGCCCAACGGGCGCAGTGAGGGAGGATCGTTTCGACTCCAGAGAACACCGGAGAGTAGCGCGATGCAGAAAAAGACCTGTAGCGTGGTGACGAAAAAGTAACTCATGACATCGACTCGGAACAGCGGATTGACTCAGCCGGGACGAGCATTCATCCCGGCGCATCGGTTTTCTTAGTTCAGACCGACGTATTTAAATTCGTAGCTCACATCAAACGGTTTCCACCAGCGACCAACCCCGGTGTCACTGTCGGTGTGACGGTGCATACCCGCTTTTGACGGTGGTTCAATGTGGTAAGTCACTTTGTAGTTGCCCACACCCATCATCTTGACGTTCGCGCCATAGTGCGGGCCATCGCTGGCGACCATCGGCATAAACGTCCCTTCCTGTTTTTCACCGGTATCGCTGTTGACCAGGGTATAGCTGATCGTCAGATACGGGATCCACTCACCTGCGCCAAAACCGTTTTTACTGCCTTCGACCGCGTGAATATCCGCCTCAAGGTGAATATCGGCTTTCGCTGCCGGTAAGCCCATACCGCGCGGCTCCATGTCGATCGGCTGCAGGTAAACGGCGGCCAGCTCCATTTCATTCATCACGACAGGCTCGCCCGCCGGGTACTCTTTAAAGGCGAACGCTGCCGGTGCGGTGAAAATTCCGGCCATCACTGCGCTGGCAATCAGGGTTTTCTTCATGGTCATCAGACATATCCTCTCGTCTAAAATCACAACTACAGAGTGTTTTTTATTGTTTCCCCGGGAACGGCGCTTTTTCGCCGCATCACCCACAGCGCAATCAGCGCAGCGAGCAGTAATACCGCCTGCGGTAACAGCGTTTCCACATAGGGATAAATCCCCAGCCAGCTGATTTCCGGGAAGCCGTTAATCAACGTTGGCTGGAACAGTTTGCCTTCCACCAGTTCCAGCACGCCTTTGCCCGCAAACACGAAGGCCATCAGGTACATGAAACTGCCGGTAAACATAAAGAAGGGTTTCAGCGGCAGACGCACCACCGAGTAACGCATAATCAGCCATGCCGCCAGTAACACAACACAGCCAATAACAAAGCCCGCGCCGATCGCCATGTGTCCAGCGACATCGTTGGCATCACCGATCAGGGCGTAGTAGAACAGAACCGTTTCGGCGCCTTCGCGATAGACCGCGAGGAAACTGGTCAGCCACAGCCCCACCAGGGAACCTTTCGACAGTGAATGAGACAGTTTGCCTTCCAGCCAGGCCTTCCAGTGTCGGGCTTCAACTTTGGACAGCAGCCAGTAGCTCATGAAGAACAGCATCACGACCGCAATCAGCATCGTGATGCCTTCCAGCAGTTCCCGGCTGGCGCCCGAGTTGGTAAACAGCAACTGGAAAATCACAGCGGTTACCACGCTGGCGACCAGTGCGACGATCACCGACTGGCGAATCAGCGGCAGCTTATCCTGATGATTGTTTTTCACCATGTAGGCGACAATTGCCGCCACGATTAGCAGGGCTTCCAGCCCTTCACGGACGATGATCATCAGGCTATAGAGCAGCAGGCTCCACTGCGTCTCTTCCCCTTCGCCGAGCATCGTCACTGCTTTTTGCAGATCCTGTTCGAGCGCACTGGCTTCTGACTGAAGTCTTTCCGCCGGTTGACCGGCCTTCATCAGACTGACCAGACGGGTAAAATAGGCCTCCAGCGCGGTTTTAAACGCCGAATCACGGGAGCCGATTTTGTTCTCCATGCCGCTGGCTTCGAATCGGTCGAAATAGCTGTCCTGAACATCCAGAATGGCGTTCTGCGCTTCGCCGCGCTGATACCGCGCGATAGCCTCCTGAATACTCTGATTGATGCCATCCGCCACTTCACCCCAGTTTGCGCGGGTACTCTCCTGTGCCGTCGCCGGACCGTTGTCCGCAGTTTGCGGTGCAGCAACCTGCTGTTCGTCGCGGGTTGTCGGCAGGCCAGGCAGAATATCCTCGATATCCTGTAACAGCGTGGTGACCTGGTAGGAGACGTCGTTAAGGCGATCCGGTTGGGCGGCAAGGGCAATCAGCGCGGAAAATTGTTGGTTAATGGCGGCGGCATCTTTAGCCGAGCGATTCTGTCTGACCGACATTTCCATCTCAGAGTTTTTGAATCCCTGATAGTGCGCCTGCTGAACGTGCTGACTGGCCGTGGCGTAGTTCCCGGACTGATAGTCGTTCACCGCCTGGGCCAGTAGATCGTCGATCGTACGGAAGCTCTCCTGCCAGTGGACGGCGATATCCGTTCGGGTGAGCGCGCTGTGCTGTTCTTCCGCGACCAGTCTGTGTCCGCCGTCCAGCACCGGTTCGACTTCGCGTAGCGATGCCTTCAGCCAGTCAATTCTCGACTGCACCTCTGCGATCGGTTTTTTCTCGCCAATCATCCGCCGGATTTCACCGAATGCGCTCTCCATCTCGTAACTTTTGCTGGCAGAGATGTTGATACGGATGGGACCTTCGAGGTTTTCGAACACCTCGAAGTAGGCCATTTGCACCGTGCGGCGCGCCTCATCGGTTTGTTGTTGAGAATAAAGTTCTGCTGTTTTATCAAGGCGTTGCTCAATATCCTCAATAAACGGAGCATAGTTTGTCGTGGCCCATACGCTAACGCTTACGAGCAGACTGAAGAGAGTCACCAGCAGTGAGAGGCAAAACTTACGCACGTTACGCACCAAAGAACACAAATGATAATTATTATCATTATCGATTTTTGCTGACGCTGTACATGACCTGGATCATAAAAATGTCAACGGGTGACAAGTTATGTAAATTTATTTCACTGATATGTGATGAAGGGCGAAATCTGACGGTGGGTAATACACCGACTCGCCGTCAGGATTTGAATGATGGCATTGCGTAAATCCGCAATGTATTAATGATGCTGCGCCCGCTCACTTAAATAAAATTATCCGCAGGCGCAAATTACTTAGCGATTCAACATCTCTGGATCCTGTTTTAACCGCTGCAAAAATGGGCCATAGCCCTGTTCACTGACCCAATAATTAATACTCTTTTCAACGCCCGTTGACGTCAGCGTCGCGCCTGAAATACCATCAACGGTATATGCATCATTCTTATCTGATTTTTCCTGAACTATTTTCAGTGCAGGCGTTCCCTTGTCATCTGCCACTTTTTTTCCCGGCCATTGTTTACGCCAGTTTTCATCCTGCACTCTGGCTCCCAGAAATGGCGTCTCTCGCTGCTGGTAATAATACAGATTATTCACCGTACGGCCGTCCAGTCCCAGAGAGAGAAACGCGTGCATCATCGATTTCGCGCCTTTGCCGGAAACAGGAATGATAACCTGCTGAATCTTATTATACTTATCTTTTACCAGGTAAACGTCTGCCCGCGTACAGCGCTGGCGAATTTGTGCAGGGTCATGGTCCGGAGCGAGTTTTTTACATCCTTGCGCGACCGTTTTATCCGTCGCCCACTCGCCGGAATCCAGATTCACCGAGCGCACGATTATCGAACGCTGATACAGGTTCTCTCTCGATTTTTTATCCAGAGAATCCGCTTTAAGTAAGCCCGCGGCCTGTAAAACAGCGGCATTTTTTTCTTCCGCCGTCGGTTCCGTCATTTCCCCCTGAAACAGCATAAACCAGGCAATGGCGATCAGAAAAATAAGAACACAAAGCACCATCATCGATGCAACAATAACTTTACCCTTGCGCATTTCTTTATAATTCCCGTAAACATTAACATTGTTATATCGCCACCAGATATGCCACCACTTATACCTGTTTGCAATGATAAAAACAGAGAAAATATAGTCTCACCTCCATTTAGTTTTCACTTTAAATATCTGAATCATGAGTGGTTACGGCTATTTCGTGACGTAAAAAAACCGGGTTTCCCCGGTTTTATTCAACTGACTTTCGCCCACCATAGCCGCAGGAGCATCCCCCAGTAGCTGGTCCAGCCGCTGGTCGTTGAAACGACCTCCCCTTTCGACACTACGATCAGCGTGGGGGTGACGCTGATATCCCAACGACGGGAAAGTGCGCCGCTGGCATCGTTGACCACCGGGAAGGAGAACCCTTTGCGCGCCAGCCAGTGCGTAAGCGTCGGCTCATCTCCCGAGCGCAGCGCGATGGTCAGTACGTTCTTCCCTTGTGCCTGCAAGCGGGCAACGTCCGGTGTGGTATAGCGGCAAACGCCGCACCAGGTGGCCCAGAAATAGATGAGGAGCGGTTCTTCCTCGCTTAATGCCGCCAGGGTCACTCGTTCACCATCCAGCGTGTAAAGCGGTGTACTGTCGAAAGCAACCGGTGCCTGCGGCGCGCGCCAGGCATCCATTAGCCACATCATGCCCGCCAGCAGGATCAGAAAAATCAGTCCTTCACGCAGCCAGCGCCGCAGCTTATTGACCATTCGCCACCGCCAGTTTTTCTTTGACGACCTCTTCAAGCACTTCCCAGGAAACGGCGCCGGGGATCAGCTCATCGCCAACGATCGTCGCAGGCGTGCCCTGGATGCCAATCAGTCGCGCCAGTTGGAGATTGGTACTCAACGTTTCATTGCTTTTCTCATCCAGCACGACCGGACTGGAGCCCGATTTTTCCTGCGCCTGCTTAATGCTGACGTCGGTGTGATAGCCCTTCTTTTGCATCAGCTTTTCATGCAGCGCAAGGAACTGTTGCGGATGCTCACGCCAGGTGATAAGCGCCGTCCGCGCAGACAATACCGAGCTTTCTCCTTTGAACGGCAGCGGTTTAATAACCACCGCCACGTCAGGATACTTCGTCACGATTTTCGCCAGCAACGGATCAAGCTGTTTGCAGTACGGGCAGTTGTAATCTGTGAAGTTTACCAGCGTCAGTGTTGCCTGTTTTGCACCAATGCGCGGACTGTCTGGATCGTTAAACAGCGCCTCCTGAATAAGAGCTTCGATCTGTTTTTCCTGCCCGGGAGTAAACGGCGCACCTTCATTGGCGAAGCTGAACGCACTGAACAAGGAAAATAACAGGATGATCAGAGATTTCATGGTGTTTCTCCTTTCGCTGCGGCCAGCGCGTTTAACAGACCGTCGCGAGTTAATAACGTCGGCAGCGCCTGACCTTTCGGTAAGCCGGGGCCATAAATTTGGTTATACGGTACGGCAACCTGGCCGCGTGATTTCAGAAACGCCGTGATGTCATCAGACGGCAACGTCCAGTCGCCGCGCAGGGCCACCACATCCGGTTCCTGTAGCGCCACCTGTACCGCTTCGGTATTCAGTACGTTGTATTTATTGACCTTGCAGGTGATACACCAGTCGGCGGTCACATCGATGAATACACGCTTATGCTGCGCAAGCGCATCGGCAATCGCCTGTTCGCTGAGCGGTTGCCAGTGGACGCGCTCTTTCACCGCACTTTGAGGAGTAATACCCAGATGAGGCAGGAGCAGCGTTGCCAGCCAGAGAGCCGACCCGAGCATCATCAGGCCGAGCAGGCGTCGCAATCCGTTCATCCAGCGCCCCGGCTTCGGCAGACGAAGCGCCAGACCCGGACGCAGCGCGACCAATAGCCATGGCAGACTCATCCCGACGCCGAGCGCGAAGAAAAGTCCCCACAGGACAGGCAGCGACGCCGTCAATGCCACCGCCACCGCCGTGCCGAGAAACGGCGCGCTACACGGTGTTGCCAGCAGCGTGGCGAACGCGCCCTGCCAGAAATGCCCTGCCAGATTGTTGCCGCCGTAAGTCGCCAGTCGGGTGGTCATTGATGACGGCAGGCGGAATTCAAACAGACCAAACAAACTGGCGCTGAACGCCAACATCACCAGCGCCATCCCACCGATAAACCACGGATTCTGGAACTGGATCCCCCAGCCCAGCGCCTGATTACTCAGTCGTAGCACGGTCATCAGCAGCGCCAGCGCCATGAAGGAGAGCAGAATACCGCCCACCGAGGCGAGAAACTGGCGTCGTATTTGCCTACGGTTTTTCTCTTCGACGAGCAGAATTGAACCCAGCTTCATCCCCAGCACCGGCAGCACGCACGGCATCAGATTGAGGATCAATCCGCCCACCAGCGCCATAAGGACCACCTGCCAGAACGGGAGTCCGGCGCGATCGGCCACCGGCTCATCGCCAATGCTAAGCTGGCTCTCCTGCGCCACGCCGTTATCCGCCAGTACTATCGTAAGCGATTTGCCGCGCAGATTCGGCGCCCCTTCTCCCCAGCTATCGTTAACCGGCACCGTCGCGCGAAGCCTGTCGCCGTCGACCCGGATAAGCGGTTTGGCGAAATCCGCATCCTCTACGCTATCAAGAAATAACGCTGGCGAGATCCAGCCGCCGCTGCGCTGCGCCTCGACGATCAGCTCACCGTTACGCGCGCTGGCACTCAACGTTTGTGTCAGACCTTGCGTCAGGGGTATGCGTCCCATCGCCTGCGCATAGTCATGCGCAAACCCGGCATCCTGTTGAGAGGGGGTGAGCGAGAACGGATAGTCGGTCAGCAGGCACACGTTGCTACAGGTGGAGAGCGTCAGCACGCCAGCGAGGCGAGCGGGTGCAGTCCCCCGAACGGTCAGCGGAAACGCAACCTGCTGGTGATAGCCCTGGGTGGTGATACCGGCGACGTCAAAACGGGTCGGCGTCGGCCAGAACCAGTCCACCGCAGGCATCTCTCCTTCCCAGGCGATTGAAGGCGCAACGCCACCTTCCCCCGGCGAGCGCCAGTACGTCTTCCAGCCGTTTTCCAGTTTGACGTCAATCAGCAGGCGGGTTTCATCCTGCGCGGACGTATCGGCTCGCAGTCGGACGCTGGCATGATCGTTCTCCGGGGAACGCAGCCAGCCGCTCTCTGCTGCCCATGACGCGGGCAGCCAGAGTAATAACAGGCAGATCAGTCCCTGCCTGAAGGCATAAATCATAATTTTTCTCCATGAATGATTAGCTAACGGTACGAAACAGCTGCTTTGTCATTCGCGGAAAACACAGAATCTGAGATGGACACGAAGTCCGGGCGGGGAGATAACGCGCTGCGGGAGGAACGGTAGGCGTATCGTCCTGAGCGGGGTTAACAAAGCGAGGAGTAAACAGAGCGCAAGAATCGCCCCCTCAAAAACAACCGGCGGCGCGGTCAGCAGCGATTTTGCGCTGAGCTCGCATGGGGTTACGGGTGACGTGTCCTCTGCCACGGAGGTCGGAGACGGCGTTGCCGTGACGACGGTTGTCTCCATCTGCAACGCATGCAGACCCGCCATGCGCTGCGCGGTACAGACTATCACCACGACACATGCCAGGCAGAGAAACCACCATCCCATCCGTTGACGTTTCGCCATTACACCCTCACTCATTGACGCGAGTTATCTTAGCGGCTCACGTGTTTTACGCAACCTCCGGGCTGTAAAGTTATGTTGTCTCGCAGGTTGGCATTCTTTCGCGACAGGATTACCCTACACTTACTGGTGACACCTTTTCAGGGATCCCTTCAGCCTGTATTGATTAACCCGAGAGAACGCTATGGAATTAAAGGATTATTACGCCATCATGGGCGTGAAACCGACGGACGATCTCAAGACTATCAAGACCGCTTACCGCCGACTGGCCCGCAAGTATCATCCCGATGTCAGCAAAGAATCCGACGCCGAAGCCCGCTTTAAAGAGGTCGCCGAAGCCTGGGAAGTGCTGAGCGATGAACAGCGACGCGCCGAATACGATCAGCTCTGGCAGCACCGCAATGACCCACAGTTCAACCGTCAGTTCCAGCAGGGCGAGAACCAGAGTTACAACGCCGAAGACTTCGACGATATCTTTTCCTCCATTTTTGGTCAGCACGCACGTCAGTCGCGCCAGCATCGTGCCAGCCGTGGACATGATATTGAAATTGAAGTCGCGGTTTTTCTTGAAGAAACGCTCGCTGAACACAGCCGTACCATCAGCTATAACCTGCCGGTCTATAATGCTTTTGGCATGGTTGAACGTGAAATTCCGAAAACCCTTAATGTGAAGATTCCGGCGGGTGTCGGCAATGGTCAACGCATTCGCCTGAAAGGCCAGGGTACGCCCGGTGAAAATGGCGGACCAAACGGCGATTTGTGGCTGGTTGTCCACATCGCGCCGCATCCCCTGTTTGATATTGTTAACCAGGATCTGGAAATTGTCGTACCGCTCGCCCCGTGGGAAGCCGCGCTGGGCGCGAAGATTGCCGTCCCCACACTGAAAGAGAGCATTCTGGTCACCATCCCCCCCGGCAGCCAGGCCGGACAACGATTACGCATCAAAGGTAAAGGTCTGGTCAGTAAAAAACAGACCGGTGATTTGTATGTCGTACTTAAGATAGTGATGCCGCCGAAACCGGATGAACGCGCAACTGCGCTGTGGCAACAACTGGCAGAGGCACTGTCAGGATTTGATCCGCGCAAAGATTGGGGGAAAGCATAATGGCTAACGTCACCATCACCTTTACGGTTACCGAATTTTGTCTGCGCACCGGCGTGACGGAGGAAGATCTGAATGAGATAGTGGGGCTGGGCGTCATCGAACCTTATGCCGAAACGGCGGATAACTGGCAGTTTGACGATCATGCGGCCACCGTGGTGCAGCGCGCCCTGCGACTACGTGAAGAACTGGCGCTTGACTGGCCGGGGATCGCCGTGGCGCTAACGCTACTGGAAGAGAACACCCGTTTGCGCCAGGAAAATCGCCTGCTGCGACAACGACTCGCGCGATTTATCACTCATCCATAAATTCAGGGCAGCGAGCGTAAGCTGCCCATTTATCAGGCGATGATATAAATCAACGCTGGCTCAAAGGGATAGCCGTAAGATAGTGGTATTAGAAATGCCACTTTATGGAAGTCAGAAGGCAATGAGCGAAAAAAGCAGAAAGCGCTGGCAACGCCGCCCTGGAACGACGGGCGGCAAATTGCCATGGAATGACTGGCGTAATGCCTCCACCTGGCGCAAAGCCACACAGTGGCTGTTGCTGGCGATCAATATTTACATTGGCGTGACGTTTTACTACTGGGTGCGTTATTACGAAACCGGTGGATCCAGTCTGTACGTTCCCCGACCTGGCGGCATTGAGGGCTGGCTGCCCATCGCGGGTCTGATGAATCTGCGCTACACGCTGGAAACCGGCACTCTGCCCCCTGTTCACGCCGCCGCCATGCTCCTGCTGGTCGCGTTTATGCTGATCGGTCTGCTGCTCAAGAAATCGTTTTGCTCATGGCTGTGCCCGGTGGGTACGCTGTCCGAACTCATCGCCGATGTGGGTAAAAAAATATTTAGTCGCAACTTTTCGCTACCTCGCTGGCTGGATATCCCCCTGCGCGGCCTGAAATATTTGCTACTGGCCTTTTTTCTCTATATTTCACTGTCGATGCCGGCCCAGGGCATTCAATATTTTCTGATGTCGGCCTACGGCATTATTATCGATGTGAAGATGCTCGATTTCTTTCGCAATATCAGCACGGTCACGCTGCTGAGCGTCGCCTTACTGGTGGTGATAAGTCTGTTCATTCGCAACGCGTGGTGTCGTTATTTGTGTCCCTATGGCGCCCTGCTCGGCCTGCTTTCCCTGCTCTCGCCATTCAAAATCCGCCGCAATGCGCAAAGCTGTATCGACTGCGGGAAATGTGCCAAAAACTGCCCGTCGCGCATCCCGGTGGATAAGCTGATTCAGGTGCGAACGGTTGAATGTACCGGCTGTATGACCTGCGTGGAATCCTGCCCGGTGGCCTCAACGCTGACATTTTCCCTGCACACACCAACGGGGAAGGCAGAAACGCGCCGGGGGACGCTGTCGGGTATGGCGATGACGCTGCTGGTCCTCGGCATCCTGTTCACCCTCATTGCATTCGCGATGCTGATGGGCGTTTGGGACAGTCCGGTGCCGGAGCAGCTTTACTTCCGTCTGATTCCTGAGGCAAGGACAATCGGACATTAACAACCACCGGATGGGGCATCCGCCGCCATCCGGTGGTTATCGATCACTCCGGTTTCTTGTCCTCGTTGATGCCATCCTCAATAAAATCTTTATCGAGTTCTTCGGCATTCCCTGCGTGGTCACGCCCGGAAAGAATATTCCAGCAGGCAATAAACAGCGCGGCGACGAGCGGACCAATAACGAAACCATTGATGCCATAAATCTCCATTCCGCCCACCGTAGTGATCAGAATCAGGTAATCAGGCATTTTGGTATCTTTGCCGACCAGAATGGGGCGCAGAATATTATCCACCAATCCCACCACTACCACGAAGAAGCCGACGATGAAAAAGCCCTGCCACAGTTGCTGTGTCGAAAAGAGATAAATGGCCGCCGGCACCCAGATAATGGCGGAACCCACGGCGGGGATCAGTGACAGGAACGCCATCAATGCCCCCCACAGAATACTGCCATCAATACCGACAATGTAAAACGCAATCCCGCCCAGCGTCCCCTGGACGATCGCCACCACAACCGTGCCTTTCACCGTCGCCCGGGAAACCGCTGCAAATTTCGCAAACAGATGCTGCTTAACGAAATTCGACAACGGCAGCGAGTCAAGGATTTGTCGAACCAGAAACGGTCCATCTTTGAGCAGGAAAAAGAGCAGGTAGAGCATGATGCCGAAACTGATCGCGAAACCAAAGGTGCCTTTGCCTATCAGGAAGGCGCTTCCGGCCAGATATTGCCCGCCCTTTAATGCCGCATCGGACAGTTTCTGCTGGATTTTAGCCGCGTTATCGAGACCGTGATCGGCAAGAAACGAACGCGCCCACTCTGGCATATGCGCAAACAAACTGGCCACTACCTCCGGGAACTGAGCGTCGTTATGCTGTAGCTTGTTGTAAACCACGTTCAGTTCAACGGCAAGCGAGGAGAGGATCAGCATTAATGGGATGAACACAATCAGGCAAATGATGCCCAGCGTCAGTAGAGACGCCACCCCGTTACGCTCCCCCAATGCCGAACGCAGCTTGTTTTTCACCGGGTAGAAGATAACCGTCAGTATCGCGGCCCATAAGATGGCGGAAAAGTACGGCGACAGCACATCGAAGAAAGCCCATGTCACCATGGCGAGAAGAAAAAGGAAAAAACCTTTATTCAGTCCGTTAAAACGCATTAGAGGATCCTGTAAACAAAGAAACTCTGTGGACTATAGGACTGATTGCGGATTTTACAAAGCCAACAGGCAGAAAACCCTCTGCCGGGGCTCCACCGTCAAAGTGTGATAGTGCTCATTGTTTCGCCAAAAGGAATTGCTTTTAGCTTAAGAATAGATCAATCATAATCATATACGCGAACACAGTCCGTATATACGAACAAAATGGAGAAATGATGAGCGCTTTCGATTACAGCAACCCGGTTAAGTTTTATTTTGGGGCAGGTAAATTCAATCAGTTAGGTGAGATAGCCTCAACACACGGGCGCAAAGTGTTGCTGGTCGTATCTGACAGCACTAAACACACGGGCCAACTTGAACGCGCGCAACTGGCGCTTTCTGACGCCGGTATCGCCTTTGCCATTTACGATCGCTTTATGCAGAATCCGCTTTCGACACTGGTTGAAGATGGTGCGGCGCTGGCCAGAGACGAACGCTGCGATCTGGTCATCGGGATCGGGGGCGGTAGCGCAATGGACATGGCCAAAGGCATCGCCTTCTGCGCCTGTAATGAAGGCAGTATCTGGGACTATGTGTTTGGCAAAAAACAGGCCCAGCACGCGTTGCCGGTGATATTAATCCCTACCACTGCCGGTACCGGCAGTGAAGCGAACCGGACTGCTGTGTTCACCAACCCGCAAACGCATGACAAAAAGGGACTGGTCAATCCCCTGATTTATCCTGTCGCCGCCATTATCGATCCTGAACTGATGCTCACTCTGCCCAAACGCGTTATCGCCGGTCCGGGTGCAGACGTCCTCTTCCATGCCCTGGAATCCTATATCTCCCGCAACGCCAATCCATTCAGTGAGATGCTTTCCCTGCAGGCCATTCGTCTGCTGGCAAAAAACCTGCCACGGGTTTATGCGGACGTGAACTGTCTGGAGGCGTGGGAAAAAGTGACACTGGCCAGCACACTCGCGGGAATGGCGATTGACTGTGCGGGAACGACATTGCCGCATGCGCTGCAACATCCGATGGGCGGATTGCTGGATGTGGTGCACGCAGAAGGGATTGCCGCCGTCTACCCGGCCTTTCTTGAATACACCTGGTCCGCCTCTCCAGAGAAGTTTGCCGCCATCGCGCACGCAATGGGCGTTAATACGCAGGGAATGACCACCGAACAGGCGGCACAAAGCAGTGTCTCCGCCGTGACCGATTTCCTGAAAGGCATCAATATGCTGCCGACGCTGAGCGAACTTGGCGTGAAGGAAGAACATTTCGACTGGATCATTAATAACGTGCTAACCACGATGAATGTGGTTTTAAACAATAACCCACGCGTGCCTGATGCGAAAACGCTTCGCGATCTTTTAACCCGTAGCCTTTAAACGATAAAGGAATAGTCATGTTCATTATTATTGACTCTGGCTCGTCGGCAACACGATTGTATCTTATTGATTCGGGCGACCTCCGCGTCATTGACAGGTCGGTTATCCAGATTGGCATCAATTCCACCATTGATAAGGGAAGCAATGAATTTCTGAAAGCAGAGATGGCTTGCGCAATAAAGGCGTTACTCGGCAGGCACTCACTGTCGACTGAGGAAATTGAATTTATTATTGCCTCAGGAATGATTACTTCTAACCTGGGGCTTTACGAAATACCGCACCGGGAAGCGCCTGCCAGTATTGAACAACTGGCTAAACATGCCGTACATTTCGCGAGCCATACCCTTCTGCCGGTGAATATCCCGGTGATACTGATTCCGGGGATAAAAAATAAAACGACGGCTCAGTGGGAAGATCTGAGCGGTATCGACCTCATGCGCGGGGAAGAAACGCAGGCCGCAGGCGTATTATTAGCCTGGAAACCCACATTGCCCTGCACGCTGATTGAACTTGGCTCAACGACTAAACTGATATCCATCAATGAAAAAGGCGAAATTGCTGGCAGCATTACCTCACTCAGCGGTCAGGTTTATGCCGCTATTCTGAAACAGACATTCGTTGCGTCCAGCGTAGAAAATGCCGAAGACGCTGTTTTAGATGAAACGGTTATTGATGCGGCGTACCGTTCCATTTCACAAAGCGGTTTCCTGCGCACAATATTAATGACGCGCTTCTTACAATTTTCCTTACCGACCACAGCAGCACAGAGAAAACTATTTCTTGAAAGCGCAATGGCCTGCGACGATCTAAAACTGCTGTCAGATGCCCAACGCCAGGGATTTAATCTCAACGGTGACGTCTATCTCATTGGGAATAAATCACGCTGCACCTTATACCACTATATCTTTTCACATTATGCAGAACGTAATGCGCACTTCCACATTATTTCCGATGCGGAAAGTATCGACATGCTGGCGATAACCGGAGCGAGCGCCATTGCCCGCGCGATACAAAATAACCCGCAATAAGGTGAAAACAATATGATCATTATTACCATCGATACAGGAACAACGAATACCCGCGTCTGCGCCTGGCAGGACGGCGCGTTACTCGCAGAAGCGGCGCGTGCCGCAGGCGTTCGGGACACCGCTATTACCGGCAGTACGGCCACGTTGATGCAGGGTGTCAGCGACGCCGTACTGGAGGTAAAGCAAAAAGCCGCTATCCCTTGCGACGCGAAGGTAGTTTACCTCTCTGCCGGGATGATTACCTCCAACGTGGGCTTATTTGAGCTCCCCCATCTCGTTGCCCCCGCCGGATTAAAAGAACTGGCGGAAGGGATGACGCCCGCGCATCTGCCAGAGATTAGCGATGAACCCATCTGGTTTATTCCTGGCATACGTAATCACAAAGATGACGTCTCACTCGATAACGTTGAGCAGATGGACATGATGCGTGGCGAAGAAACGGAAGCAATTGGCGTACTCAGTAGCCTTGATATCCGTGGACCTGCGCTGATCATTTTACCCGGTTCGCATTCCAAATTTGTCAAAATTGATGCGCAAAACCGCATTGAAGGCTGTGTGACCACCATGGGCGGTGAACTTCTGGAAGTTATTACCCGACATACAATCCTGGCCAGCTCTTTACAGCATCAATTTGCGACCCGCATCGACAGTCCCTCGTTATTACAAGGGGCCCGACAGTGCCTGCAAACCGGGCTTTCCCGCACCTGTTTCTCGGTTCGCGTGCTGGACATGTTTGCTTCCTTAACACTCAACCAGAAAGCGAACGTACTGCTTGGCGCCGTTTTACAGGATGATCTTCAGGCCGTTAAAAACAGTCGGGCATTTGACTGTCCGTCGGATACGCACATCGTGGTATGCGGTAAGGAAGTTCTCAAATTCGCTTTCGCCACCTTAATCGATCATGACCCGTGGTTTAACGGAAAAATAACCGTCGCGCCGGAAAATAAATCCTTATCCGCAGAGGGATTACTGGCGCTGGCGAAACGGAAAAACATTATTTAACTCCTTTGTACCCTACAAAAAATAAAGGTTTAATTTATGAACACAACCGTAAAAGAAAGTGCCGTAGTCAAAAAAAGAGGCGGTAAAAGATGGTTTGTTGTTTTCCTCTTATTAATCGGCGGGATCATTAACTATCTGGATCGTGCGAGTTTATCCATTGCCGCGCCGGATATGATGAAAGAATTGAATCTGTCTAACACGGATATTGGGCTTCTGGGTTCTGTATTCGCGCTGATTTATGCACTGTGTCAACTCCCGGCCGGTTTTCTGGTTGATCGCTTTGGTCCTAAGAAAGTGTATGGTTGGGCCGTTGCATTATGGAGCGGTGCCACCATGCTGACAGGGGCGTGCAGCAATATGATGACCCTGATTTTTGCACGCGGCATTTTAGGGATTACCGAAGCCCCCTGCTGGCCCGGCGCGGCCAAAATCACGGCCTCATGGTTCCCTAAGAAAGAGCGCGCGCTGGCGACAGGTTTCTGGGATGCCGCGTCAAAATGGGGGCCGGCCATTGCTCCACCGATTCTGGTCGCCATCATTGTACCTTTTGGCTGGCGTTCTTTATTTTATATTGCCGGTGCGATTGGTCTGGTCTTTGTGGTGTTCTTTATTTTTGCTTACCATCAGCCGGAAAAACACCCAAGTATTACTAAAGAAGAACTGGATTACATCAAGGAAGGCGGCGGTGGCACTGCGGAAAAACTGACCGGTGATGCAGAGAAAATTAGCTGGGGCGGATTATTCAAATACCGTTGCATCTGGGGAATGATATTAGGCTGGTTTTGCTATGTGTGGATGATGAATATTTTCACGACATTCCTGCCCCTTTATTTGATGAAAACCCAGAACATTCAGCTTAAAGAGTTAGGGATCTATGCCAGTATTCCTTATTTCGGCGGTATTGTCGGCGCCATTATGGGGGGATATATCTCCAAATGGTTAATCGATAAAAATATCTTTACCGACTCACTGAAAGCAAAACGCGTCACCATCAGTCTCTCGGCATTACTCGCAGGGATTGCGGTCATTGCCGTGCCGATGGTGGATGGTCTGTTTGCCACATTAACGTTGCTGGTGATTGCCATGGCGCTGCTTTCCGCGCTCTCCGCGACCGGTTGGGCGCTGCCTGGCGACGTTGCCCCCTCCTCCATGGTGGCGTCAGTAGGGAGTATCCAGAACTTCGGCGGCTATTTTGCCGGATCGCTCTCTCCCCTTGCCACCGGCTTGATCGCCGATGTCACCGGATCTTATACCCTCGCTTTCGTCAGCGGCGGGATCATCGCAGCCTGTGCTGCACTGTGTTACTGGTTCATCGTAAAAGAGCCGGTGAAAGTTGAAGAATAATACCGTCAGGGAGAAATCTCCCTGACTTTTAACCGAGGTTATCAATGATTAAACATCGCGTTATTCACGCTATAGAACAGACCGGGCTTATTGCAATCGTGCGCGGTATCGAGCCTGAATCTGTTTTGCCTTTGGCTGAAGCGTTATATGCAGGTGGCGTTGAGGTGATAGAGGTGACGTGCAATTCCACACGTTATTTGGAAAGTATCACCGCGCTAAAAATGAAAATGGGAGACAAAATGAAGGTGGGCGCAGGTACCGTCATCAATCCCGTTATGGCACAACTGGTGATCGATGCAGGCGCTGATTTCGTGTTGTCGCCCGATTTCAATCCCGACGTCGTCTCTATGGTACATGAGAAGCAACGACTGATGATCCCGGCGGTGATGACGCCATCCGAAATCCTCCAGGCCTGTCGCCTGGGCGTGGATTTACTGAAGCTTTTTCCGGCAAACAGCCTGGGCATCGATTATCTGAAAGAGATTCAGGGGCCGTTGGATAATCTCGCGCTGATTCCGGTGGGCGGCATCACGCTTGAAAATACGGCAAGCTTTGCGCAAGCAGGCGCGTTTGCTGTCGGCGTCGGAAGCGCACTGACAAACAAACAGTGGGTAAAAGACGGTGAATGGGGAAAAATCACCCGTCAGGCAGAGGCATTTATCCAGGCTTTTCACGATAACAAGCACCGATAAATGACACAGGCTTCATGCCTGCGCGTTTTTCCTTCATTGTGTTCATGAAGCCCGCCTGGCTATACTGCGGCTCATTAAAACTACAGTGAGGGAAGAACGTGTCTGAGAAGATTAACCGCTCTGTCGCGCGGGCACTGGAAATCATGGAGCTGATTGCGCAGAGCAAAGAAGATCTCACCATTTCAGAGATCAGCAAATCTCTGGCTATCCCAAAAAGTACAACTTTCGATATTCTGTATACCCTTCTGGAAAAAGGATATCTGGAGCAGACCAGCGAAAAGCAGAAAACGTTCAGACTGGGCATGAAGCTGTTCCAGACCGGCGCCCACTACCTCGACAGAACGCCTTTTCGCGATGTCGCCCATGCCACGCTGGAAAACCTGGTTGAAACCGCCGGTGAAACGGCCTTCCTCGCGATTCTGAACAAAGATGAACTGGTATATCTGGACAAGGTAGAAAGCCCCAATTCCGTCAGAACCTCGGCACGTATTGGTTCCAGTAATCCGCTTTACTGCACCGGTCTGGGTAAAGCCATTCTCGCCACCCTGCCCGATGATGAAGTGCGCGCGATATTAAAACGAACCGGTGGCCTGCGTCCCGTCACTCCCTATACCATCACTGACGAAGCACAGTTTATGTCCATCCTCGCCCAGGCCAGGCAGCAGGGTTATGCGATCGATGACAGGGAACATAACAGCGAAGTCTTTTGTCTCGCCGCGCCGGTGTACAATCTCCACGGACACGTAAGTGCGGCTATCAGCGTGGCCAGTTTATTTTCCAAAGTGAAAGACGATCGGCAAAAAATTGAGGTGCTGGGTAAAATGATCTCTGCCGCTGCGCTGGAGCTTTCACACCGAATTGGCTATCGGGGTCATTCACTTTATGTGAGTGGATAATGTCACCGTCTGTTCGTCTGATAGAAACGATCAGACGAACCAACTGGATATTTCTCTCGTCAGTATAATAGCCATTCCTTCTGCAGGATGCGCAAATCAATCACGTTAATAATAAATCACATTTCGGATTTATATTCACAGAAGATATACTCCCAACAAATTCATCATTTATATTTTTATATTGAAGATAAATTGTACCACTACGATTCAATTCCGCCCTGGCACATAAAGCAAGCCTGATGTCGAATCAAAAAAACAATATTTCACTTTGCCGAATGAATAAAGTCAACGATAATGCGCCCGTTCGTCTCTTCAAAATGGCGGTATATTCCCTATGCTACATTTATTTGCTGGTCTGGATTTATATACCAGTTTGATGCTTTTACTTGCGCTGGTCTTTGTCCTGTTTTACGAAGCGATTAACGGATTTCACGATACCGCTAATGCGGTTGCGACCGTTATCTATACCCGTGCTATGCAACCCCAGTTGGCGGTGATAATGGCTGCGGTCTTCAACTTTTTTGGCGTTCTGCTCGGAGGCCTCAGCGTCGCGTATGCCATTGTGCACATGCTACCTACGGATTTACTGCTCAATATGGGCTCGTCGCATGGCCTCGCGATGATTTTTTCTATGTTACTGGCGGCGATAATCTGGAACCTGGGAACCTGGTATTTCGGTTTGCCCGCTTCCAGCTCCCATACCCTGATCGGCGCGATTATTGGCATCGGGTTAACCAACGCGCTGATGACCGGAGCCTCGGTAGTCGACGCGCTAAACATCCCGGCGGTGGGCAATATTTTTGCGTCGCTGCTCGTTTCTCCCGTCGTCGGAATGGTCATTGCTGGAGGTCTTATCTTCCTGCTACGCCGCTACTGGAGTGGGACGAAAAAACGCGATCGCATCCACCGTCTCCCTGAAGAGCGAAAAAAGAAGGGGGGAAAAAAGAAACCGCCTTTCTGGACGCGTATTTCCCTTATCTTCTCCGCGGCTGGCGTGGCTTTCTCTCACGGCGCGAATGATGGTCAGAAAGGGATCGGTCTGGTAATGCTGGTCCTGGTGGGGATCGCACCGGCCGGATTTGTGGTGAACATGAGCGCGTCTGGTTACGAAATCACCCGCACACGCGACGCGGTCAACAATCTTGAAGTTTACTTCATGCAGCATCCCGACTCGTTAAAACAGGTCGCCGACAAGACTCAACCGATTGCTCCCCCTCCGACAGCGGATACCACACCAGCGCCGGAATTTCATTGCCGCCCGGCGAACACAATGGAAGCGCTTGATCGCGTCAAGACATTGTTGCCAGCCAACCTTGAAAGTTACGACACATTAAGCGTGCCGCAACGCAGTCAGTTGCGACGCATCATGCTCTGCATCTCTGATACGGCAGATAAAGTGGCGAAACTGCCGGATAGCAGCCGGAGCGATGTGCATCTGCTGAAGAAACTGAAGACCGATATGCTGAGCACGATTGAGTATGCGCCTGTCTGGATAATCATCGCGGTCGCGCTGGCGCTGGGTATGGGAACCATGGTTGGCTGGCGTCGCGTGGCAACCACTATTGGTGAAAAAATTGGTAAGAAAGGCATGACCTATGCCCAGGGGATGTCCGCGCAGATCACGGCGGCAATCTCAATCGGTCTTGCCAGTTATATCGGGATGCCAGTCTCTACTACGCATGTACTCTCTTCTGCCGTTGCAGGCACGATGATTGTCGACGGTGGTGGATTGCAGCGAAAAACCGTCACCAGCATTGCAATGGCCTGGGTATTTACGTTGCCTGCGGCAATTCTGCTGTCGGGAGGTCTGTACTGGGCTTCCCTGCAATTTCTCTGAGCCAACTGACGGTTCAGGCAGAGCAGGATACGCGTGAAAATGCCCAGTTAACCAGACTGGGCATAAATGCTTACTGAGGGTATAGACCCGATACAGTTTGATGACTGGCGCGGTGATGGTAGCCACGGGTAGCCATAAACTCCGTTATTGCTTTTTCCACATCCACCAACACCTCATCCAGCGGTTGATTTGCATTGATATCGACCAGTGGCGCGCCGCCAAAGGTCAGTTGCGGTGTTATCGCTATTTTTTGTGCCAGCGCTTCTCTACGGTGATCGGGTTTACGGGCACAGGCAACATCAAGATCAACATTCAGTTTTATCACTAAATCCGGCACGTGGCTGGCCATCCAGCGAAACGCCGCGCGTTCCTGTTCGGCCAACCAGGAAACGAAGCGACTTCCGCCTGCATTAGCAGGAAATACAGTGCCATCATAGGCTCCGGGAATTTGCATTTGAGGGTATCGATCGGCTAATACAATTAACCCACGACGTCGACACGCCAGCATACGACGAAAGCGCAATAACCGACGGACCACGAAGGACATAATCACTAACGCGGGTACAGGACCAGGTAATTTTTTGGCTGTTTTGACTTTATTGCGCTCAATGGTTTTACCTAATGACTTTCCCATTAACGGTAATTTAACCACGGCACGTCCCACATTTCCTGCCTGTTTACCTAAATGCACTTTTTCTGCCGGACCATATTTCTGCAAACAGTTCAGAAGATGTTCACAGACCGTTGTTTTCCCCGAGCCATCACTGCCGATGACGGCTATTAGCGGAGGCTTTATTGACTCCATAAATATTCCTTTAATATAAAATTACCGCCGTGAATAATTTATTATCACAATATCCTCTAGGATATCTCTATTAATACTAAAACGACAATTACCCATTGTCACAACTTTGTTGAACAGATATTCTGAGTTTCCATCGGCAATATACAATCATTTATTTAAACTGGATTATTCGTGAGTCAATATACTTTTTCTTCTGTTAATCCCCCTCTTACTCGGGTGATTGCTATAGTCGGCTGCGATGGTTCAGGTAAATCAACCCTTGCGGCCAGTCTGGTCTCTCTTCTGGCAACGCAACTGCCAACGAAGCGGCTTTATCTCGGACAGTCTTCTGGCCGCATTAGCGAATGGATCGAACATGTTCCCGTCATCGGAGCTTCGGTGAGCCGTTACCTGCGGACAAAAGCGGCACGTGTCCACCAGCAACCCTCGTCGCCGCCAGGAAATATCACAGCGCTGGTGATCTTCCTGCTCTCCTGCTGGAGAGCGTACAAATTCCGTAACATGCTGATCCAGAGCCAGCAAGGCACGTTGTTCATCGTTGATCGTTATCCCCAGGCGGAAGTGCCCGGGTTTCGCTTTGACGGTCCACAGCTGGCCAAAACGGCTGGCGGCAACGGGTGGATAAGGCTTCTTAAAGCACGTGAACTCCAGTTGTACCAATGGATGGCTTCCTGGCGGCCTCTGCTGCTGATCAGGCTGGCTATCGATGAAGAGACCGCATTCTCACGTAAACCTGATCACCCCCTGTCCGTTCTTCAAGAAAAGATCGCGGTCACGCCGCATTTAACGTTCAACGGGGCGACAATTCTCGAATTGAATGGCCGGGAGTCAGCGGAAAAAATCCTTAGCGAGTCATTACGCTCAATTCAGTCCTCTCTTCACGATCACCGGATCGGGTTTACTCGCCCTTTTTGAGACGCAATGACATGGAAACAGAAAACTTGAGCTCCTTGCACACGCCATTACCTGAATATATTCCCGGGCTTATTGCCGTAGTCGGTTGCGATGGCACAGGCAAATCCACGCTGACAACGGATCTGGTTAAAAACCTGCAAAAAAGATGGGTGACCGAGCGCCGCTATTTAGGACTGGTTTCCGGAGAGGACGGCGACAAAATTAAGCGCCTGCCGCTAATCGGTACATGGCTTGAACGACGACTGGCGGTTAAATCGTCAAAAACGCAGAGCATGAGTACCCGGGCTCCGGCGCTCTGGGCGGCGCTGATTATGTACGGGTTCTCGTTGCGCCGGATGGCTAATTTGCATAAAGCCCGACGACTGGCGCAAAACGGCGTTCTGGTGATCAGCGATCGCTACCCTCAGGCCGAAGTTTCCGGCTTTCATTATGACGGGCCCGGCATTGGCGTTGAGCGTGCGACGGGCTGGGTGAAAACGCGTATGGCGAAACGCGAATCCCGCCTGTATCAGAAAATGGCGTTATGCCGTCCCGAGCTCATCATTCGTCTTGATATCGATATTGATACCGCATTTTCCCGCAAGCCCGACCACGACTACAACGAACTGCGCGACAAAATCGACGTTATGGTGAAAATCACCTACAACGGCTCAAGAATTCTCGATCTGGATTCCAGAGCGCCCTACCGCGAGGTACTGGAAAAGGCGCTGGCTGCCGCATCCGTTACGGCACGGAATTCTCAGCGCAGAAGAGTGGTGTCATGACACTTCTGCGTCCACCGAAGTCGGGGTGCACCCAAAGCGAAAGAATGTCTGAACTCAGGCGCTGTGCCATTTGCCAGCCTGAGATTTTATGCTGGGCGGGTTTGCTCCTGCTGAGTGATGATTAACCTGCCAGACGAGTTTTCTCCCATGAAAAGGTGGTTTGCCGATGGCGCGTTTCGCACCATCATTCGTAATAGCGCCTATTTAGGCTCCAGCAATGTGGTGGGCGCCCTGCTCGGTTTACTGGCACTCTCCTGTGCGGGTAAAGGCGTAACGCCAGCAATGTTTGGCGTGCTGGTCATCATCCAGTCGTATACCAAAGCCATCAGCGATTTTGCCAAATTCCAGACCTGGCAACTGGTCGTTCAATACGGAACCCCCGCGCTGGAAAGCAATAACCTGCCGCAGTTTCGCGATGTGATCGCTTTTTCTTTTAGCCTGGATATCGCCAGCGGCGCGGTGGCGATCCTCTGCGGAATGGGATTACTGCCGTTTCTTTCGCATTCGTTAGGTCTTGATGCAGACAGCTTCTGGCTGGCAATGCTGTACTGCACGCTGATCCCCTCCATGGCGTCATCGACCCCAACGGGGATATTACGGGCGATGAATCGCTTTGATTTGATCGCCGTCCAGCAGGCGACCAAACCCTTCCTGCGCGCACTTGGCAGCGTTGTAGCCTATTTCGCCGACTTTGGATTTGCCGGCTTCGTGGTCGCCTGGTACGCCTCGAGCCTGATCGGCGGCACGATGTACTGGTGGTTCGCTGCACGAGAACTGCGCCGCCGGAATATTCACGGCGCGCTACGTCTGCGCCTGTTCGGGTCAGCACGTCGTCTAAAAGACGCATGGAATTTTGTCTGGTCAACCAATGCTGCCCACACTATCTGGTCTGCACGAAACTCGTGCAGCACGGTATTAGTAGGAGTCGTTCTTGGCCCTGCCGCCGCCGGGCTGTTCAAAATTGCGATGACTTTTTTCGATGCAACAGGCACTCCGGCGCAGTTGCTCGCCAAAAGCTTTTATCCCGAAGTGATGCGTTTAGATCCGCGTAGCAAAAAACCATGGCAGTTGGGAATGAAATCGGCACTTCTCGCGGGCGGGATCGGTATCCTCGTGGCACTTGTCGTCGTGATTGTCGGTAAGCCTCTCATTTCGCTGGTTTTTGGCGTGAAATACCTACAGGCGTATGACCTCATCCAGATTATGCTTGGCGCAATTATTGTATCGATGCTGGGATTTCCCCAGGAATCACTGTTACTGATGTCCGGCAAACAGCGGGCTTTTTTGACTGCGCAGACCATCGCCTCCATCGCCTACATTGTCCTGCTGCCGGGACTGTCGCATCTCTTTGGCGTGGTCGGCGCGGCCTTTGCCTACTTCGCCGGACAATGCCTGGATGTATTGCTTTCCCTGATCCCGACGCTACACGCTTATCGCCATCGTCGTAGGTTACCCTTTACCGCGGCCAAAGAGAGTCACTCATGACGCACCAAAAATTCTCGCCTGACGTTCTCCAGCGCCTGTTTGTGGCGGTGGAAGAAGATGACAATGTGGATCGCCATGTCGTACTGCCGGAGCGCGTGCAGATCGACTGCAGCGGGGACAATATCCGCCGCTGTTATGATTTATGCCTCCAGTTTTGGGAGGAGGGTTTTACCCGGAAGGCGTTACTGCGGTTAGTGCTGAAACAACTACGAGGCAGTAATCTGTCAGAAGACGAGCGGATACAATACAAATACATTCGTGCGCGCTATAAGCATTTACGCTTTGCTCAGCGACTTTACCGCAAAAACCATCACTCAGGTTGGTTATTCAGCAAAACTACCGTTGTTCTTGGCCATTTCCAGGACGGATTTCGTCACGGAAATAAAACGATTATTGCCACTTATGGAAAGCGGTTGCGTGTTTACCTGAGCCTCCCCATCTCGTGGGTCGTCCAGCTTTCCCTGCGTCACAGCCGGTTAGAGACGGCAAGCGGATTTACGACGTATTGCCAGTCGCAGATGCGCACGCTGCGAGAACTTATTGCCAGACCGCAGCTGACGGGAAGTGAATTCCACACTATGCGAAAAATCATCAGTCAGCAGGTTTCTTATTACGACACGTTACGTTCTCTCGATCCGGACAATCACGAGGCTCGCGCTATCTCTCGCTTTCTCGCGGCAATTAACGGTCTGATGGGAGACCGGCATGATGAGATGGTGGCCGATGCGATGGAAATGAGAAAACCGTACGATGAGCCCTGCGCACTCGACAGTGATATCCGCGAACGTATAGCGCAATGGCTCGCCCGTTATCCCCTGTAGATTGCCCGGCACAGAATCCCCTATCCCGACTCAGCGAAATAAAGGATCTACGATGCTGCTACGTCGATTACTCATGACTTCACTTCTGCTCTCGCCATTGCTGGCGTCAGCGCATAACTTTATCGATGGCCAGCCGGTTAAGTCGATTTTCATTTCGGATCGCGGCGAGTTGTTACTGGATAATCACGATGCATTTAGCTACCGAAACTGGAATACCGGTGAACTGGTGGGAAAAGTGCGCATTGTTCAGTATATTGCCGGGCGAAAATCCGCAAAAAAGAAAAACTCAATGCTGATTAAAGCCGTTAAGGCCGCCAATTTCCCCCTGGACCGCTTTCAACCTACGACCATTGTGAATACCGATGATGTGATCTTTGGCACTGGTTTCTTCGTCCTTGGCAAAATAGAAAAAAACAAACGCCGCTACCCGTGGGCACAATTTATCATCGACAGCAGCGGACTGGGCCGCAGAACCTGGCATCTCAATGAGATGAGTTCGACCATTCTGGTACTGGATAAAGAAGGCCGCGTTCTGTGGGCAAAAGATGGCGATCTGACGCCAAAAGAGGTTCATCAGGTTATCGCGATGGTACAAAAGATGGTTAATGAATAGCCGGGCCCGCGATGAAATTAATTGAACGCTACATCATGACCGGCATTCAACGACTGGTAGCGACCCTCGTGGGTTTCCTTATCTTTATTTTCGCCAGCTATTGCGCACAGCGCTACCTGACCGAAGCGGCGAACGGTACATTAGCCCTGGGCGTCGTGCTGGACGTTGTCTTCTACAAGGTACTGATTGCGCTGGAAATGCTGCTCCCCGTCGGATTGTATGTTTCTGTCGGCGTTACCCTCGGTCAAATGTATACGGATTCCGAAATCACGGCGATATCCGCCTCTGGCGCTGCGCCTTCACACCTTTATCGCGCAGTGATGATCCTCGCCATTCCCCTGAGTATTCTGGTGGCGTTACTGTCACTGTATGGCCGCCCCTGGGCTTATGCGCAAATTTATCAGCTACAGCAACAGTCACAGTCTGAACTGGATGTTCGTCACCTGCAGGCGAGAAAGTTTAATACCAACAACAATGGACGGATGATCATCGCCCGGCAGGTTGATCCTCACGCAGCACATCTCAGCGATGTACTGATTTATACCTCCGCAGGCAACAGGACCAGTATCTTCAGGGCGCATAGTGTTGATGTTGTCGACCCATCGCCGTCGACCCCCTCAGTGATATTGCACACCGGTACCGCCTATGTACTGGCCCATCAGGGCAGTGATGACAACGAGCAGTTTTTTCGCAATCTCAAGCTGAACCTGAAACCATTCGACCAGAGCAATGAGGTCAGACGCAAGGCAAAATCCTTCGCAACGCTCTCCCGCTCCGCTGACCCTGCTGATACTGCCGAGCTACAATGGCGGGAAAGCCGCGGTATCAGCGCATTATTAATGGCGCTGTTGGCGATCCCGTTAAGCCGTGTCAGACCACGCCAGGGACGATTTTCCACGCTGATTCCGCTCACGCTCTTATTTGTCATCATTTTTTATGGCGGCAATATTTGCCGCTCGCTGGTTGCCAACGGCGCGTTACCCGTGACTCCAGGCCTGTGGCTGATTCCGCTGCTCATGCTGGCTGGCCTGTTTCTTTTGCTGATCCGTGACGGCACTCTGCAATGGAGGATTCGTCAGTGAGTATTTTCAGCCACTACTTGATACGCAATCTGTTTTTGGGATTTGCGGCGGCTGCGGGATTATTGCTTCCCCTGTTTACCACCTTCAATCTCATTAATGAACTCGATGATGTGGCCCCTGGCGGATATCGCTGGACGCAGGCCGTGATGGTCGTGTTGATGACATTACCCAGAACCCTTATCGACCTTGGCCCGTTTATCGCGCTGCTCGGCGGTATCGTCGGGCTGGGTCAATTGTCGAAAAACGGCGAATTAACCGCAATACGCATTACCGGCTATTCGATTTTCAGAATAGCCATGGTGACGTTAAGCGCAGGACTGATGCTAACCGTGGCCCTGGGTGCCATTGATGAATGGGTTGCCTCGCCATTGCAGCAGCAGGCATTGCAGATAAAAACGCGCTATACCCGTCAGGATGCGGCAGGAAACATTTTGTGGGCCCGGCGCGGCAATGAGTTTGTGACGGTAAAATCGCTGGACGAACATCACCAGCCATCAGGTATTGAGCTGTTTTACTATCGGGAAGACCGCACTCTGCAACGGTATATTTATGCGCAAACGGCGACCATTTCAGATACTGGAATCTGGCAGCTTGAGGGGGTAAATCAAAAAGAGTGGGCCAACGGTAAAGAGACAACGGAGACGAAAGAGAAGCTGGCATGGTCATCTCTCTTTGCAGACATGAGCCTGCAAGAACTCACCCTGCCCGGCAGCAGCTTTTCAGTGAAGCAACTCATGCATTATATTTCCTATCTGAAGAACACAGGTCAACCCAGCCTCGAATTTACACTGGCGTTATGGCAAAAGTTAGGACATCCGCTTTTGATCCTGGCGATGATTTTATTGTCCATCCCTTTCACTTTTAGCGTCCCCCGCGCCCCTGGACTGGGAAGCCGCTTAGCCGTCGGCGTGGTCGTTGGATTATTGACTTACGTCTGCGATCAGATCATCGTCAACCTCGGGCTGCTGTATTCTCTTAACATGCCGATGACGACGCTCTCACCGCCGGCATTGCTCATGACGGTAGCGTTAATCCTGGTTTTCCGATTCGATCGCCAGCCCTGATATCACATCATCAAACAGAATAATGGGTTGGACGTTCAGAAGCCGCAGCGTTTATTCTCAGAGAGTGACCGCTGCGGGCAGAGCCTGTTATTTTTTGAGCTGCGCAAATGCCTGAATAATCGCATCAATTTGCTCATGGGTATGCGCAGCATTAACGCTGCAACGCAGTAGCGTGATTCCGGCAGGTGCTGCCGGTGGCAAGATAAGATTCACATAAACACCTGCGGCAATCAGTTCGCGCCAGACGCGTAACCCTTCTTCTTTCGCGCCGATAATGACTGGCACCACGGGGCTGATGTGCGAACTCAGCTCATAACCCAGTTTTTCAAGCCCTTCATATAATCGCACTGCGTTATCCCACAGCTTTTGACGCAACTCCGGTTGCGCTGCGATCGTTTTTAACGCGGAGCGAACGGTCGCAATGCTCGACGGAGAAGGCGATGCGGTAAAGATATAAGGGCGACTGGCGTAACGCAGAACCTCCATGCCCTGAGCACCCACGGCAAAACCGCCAATGGAAGCCAGGCTCTTACTAAAGGTTCCCACAATGATGTCGACGTCCTGCTCCACCCCGGTCGCTTCCGACAGTCCTCGCCCCGTTGCCCCCATCACGCCAAAGGAGTGCGCTTCATCAACGATCAAAAAACCGCCCAGCCGTTTTTTGATATCGACAATCTCGACCAGTGGCGCTATGTCGCCCAGCATACTGTAAATGCCTTCGACAATGATGATGGCATCTTTGGCGCGTTCGCCGAGACGCACCATACGCCGTTCCAGATCTTTCGCATCGTTATGGCGAAAACGGATAATTTCTGCGCCCCCTAACGCGCAGGCATCATAAATACTGGCGTGGCTGTCAGCATCCAGTAATACCACGGCATTATGATTGGCAAGCGTGCTGATTATCCCTAAATTGGCCGTGTAGCCTGTGGAGAAAACGATCGCAGACGGTCGGCCAAAAAACTCGGCTATCTCCTGTTCTAAAGCTAAATGCGGTCCATAGCTTCCGTTCGCCATCCGCGAACCGGTCGTTCCCGTCCCCTGGTTAGCTAATGCCGCCTGCCCCTCAGCAACCGCCTGCGCATTAAAGGTGAGCCCCAGGTAATTATTGGTACCCGCCAGAATAACCTTTTGGCTACCAATCCGCCCTTCCGTTGCGGAAAACACTTCATCTATACAAGTGCCAAATGGGTTAATCCCCGTCATTCGAAATTGTTCCCGCTCGCTGGCGAGGCGCGAGAATTTATCATAAAGACGCATTGAGACTCTCCAGACAGGGGATTAACGCTTCCATTAATTGAGCCGGCGTTTTTACATCCAACAAAATGTTAATAGGGATAGAAATATCGAATTTATCTTCCAACAACATTAATAGATCCATAACGTGAATTGATTCCAGTCCAAGATCATTAACCAGGTCGCTGTCAGGATGAATATCCACACCGCTTTCGACCATCCCCTGTAAACAGTGAAGAGTGTAATCCATTACTTCTTTATGATTTATCATAGAAAATAACATACCTGTAATCTGAATAATCAAAATAACCCCTGGTGTAACGCATGTTCCAGGCTAACCCGAGGGGACCAATTTATTTTCTCGCACAGACATTGATTATTTGCCGACCAGTCAGAATGAATTAACTCACAAACCTTACTCCGGGTTAACATCGGTTCTTTTCCGGCAAACCGACTGATTAACGTACTCGCGTCGGCAAGCAATACAAGCAACGGCAGCGGAATGTTCACGGTCCGAACCGGCCTGTTACGCACCGCAGCCGCAATATCCTGAAGACGTTGCCAGTTGTAGCCACCCGCAACGCCATCGCATAATTCATAAGGATAAACTGGCGTCCGATCAGACATGAGCCATTGACTGACGGCCTGAGCCAGATCACTCACATGTAAAAATGACAATCGGGTATCAGCCGCGCCAAATCGCGGAAGATAACCGCGCAGCATTGTGCGAAACAACGGGGTTAACTCTTTATCACCGGGTCCATACACCGCCGTAGGGCGAAAAATACCCAGCGTAATTCCGGCGGTCATCGCCGTAAGCCGTTGTTCAGCGACATACTTGGAATTTGCATACCAGGAGAGTTCAGGGTGACGTGCCGCAAGCGACGAGATGAACAGAAAGCGCTGACAACTGCCGCTCTCTTTTGCGGCCTGCATCAGTCGCTGGCTACCTTCAACATTACACCGGGTGAAGATCGCTTCTTTGTGTCCCCGAACCTGCCCAGCACAGTGGACGACATGCTCCGCCCCAGCGACCAGTTGCGCCAGCGTTTCGTTCTCTTCCAGTGAACCCCGGATCCAGACCAGATTATTGCGCGCGTCCTGACGAAGCGTTCGGGTTAACGCCCGAACGGAAAAACCGCGGGAAAGCAGATCCTCAATGATATGTTTCCCGATAAAACCGGTCCCTCCGGTCACCGCAATCGTCGTACTCATTGCACATAATCCGTCACGGGGCTCGATGAATTTAGCGACTCAGGAAAGATATTCAGATAACGTTTTTTCGCTTCCGCACGCGCCGGTTTCCCGGAGGATGTCCGCGGAATACTGTGCGGCGGCAATAGCTCGATACTAACAGAAACGCCAAACTCACTTTGTATCCGGGCTGTCAGACTATGAACGATCTGCGCACGGCGTTCTTCACAACTGACCCGACACTGAATCTGTAAAATAATCCGCTCCTGGGACGTCACAAACGCTATCGCATCGCCAGAGTGAATTTCCGGTTCCTGTTCCGCAATATACTCAATATCCTGGGGCCAGATATTCCGACCACGAATGATGATCAGATCTTTTATACGTCCCGTCACATACAGGCAGCCATCCAACAAATAGCCCAGATCCCCGGTATCCATCCACCCCGTTGACTGGATTTCCTTTTGTGAAACCGGATCCTGAAAGTAACCGTTCATCAAGCTCGGACCTGATATACAGATATGGCCCACTTCTCGTTCAGGAAGCGGGTTCCCGCTTTCGCCACGAATTTCAATACGGTGACCCGGAAGCGCTTTGCCGCAATTCACAAAGGTAGAAATCGCCCGGGTGTACTTCGTTGGCGCAACCGCTTTACCCTGGTATTCGAGTATGTCGCGATCGACGTCACTCACCTGGAGACCCGACGCCTCATCGGAAAAACTCACCGCAAGCGCATTTTCAGCCAGCCCGTAACACGGCATGAAGGCCTTGCTGTCAAATCCCGCGCGCTGGAAACATTCGCCAAACTGATTAAGTTGCCCGGCAGAAATAGGTTCTGCTCCCACACCGGCCACCCGCCAGCAGGAGAGATCCAACCCGGCAAGTTCGTTATCATTGATGCGACGCAAGCATAAGTCGTAGCCGAAAGGCGGTGCCACGGAAACAGTGCATCGGTTCTGACTGATTAATTTCAGCCACTGTAGCGGGCGCATGGCGAAATCCTGTGTGCGCAGATAATCCACAGATAGCTGAGTCGCCACAGGCGTTAGCAGAAATCCCACCAGTCCCATGTCGTGATAAAAGGGCAACCAGGAAACGCAGCGGTCGCTGTCGCGTAATTTGATGCCATCATGGCTAATCACACGAAGATTCGACATCACTTCACGGTGGGTAATAATGACACCGCGTGGGAAACGCGTACTGCCAGAAGTGTACTGGAGATAGGCAATATCGTCCGGAGACGGCAGTGGCAATTCGATATCCTTTTCCGGTAACGTATTAAATTGTGCGTTGCTCAGAATATGGATTGCCGCCCCATGATCGTTGACAACATTGATCAGTGACAACCATTGGTCGCTGCTGATAATAACCGCAGGCTGACAACTGGCTAACAGGCTCAGCAACTTAGCAGAATACGAATCGCGTTGCCCAACGCCCATCGGAATGGCCAGCGGTACGGCCACTAAGCCTGCATACTGACAGGCAAAAAAGGCTTCGACAAAACCTACGCTGGTTTCCGCAATCAGCGCGACACGATCGCCCTTATTGAGATTCAGCGAAAGCAATCGCCGCGCCCCGGCTTTTGCCCGGTCTTTTAGCTGGCGATACGTCAGTACAGCTTCAGGCTGGTTGCGTCGATCATAAAAATTCATTCCTGCATTTCCCAAAGCGGCATAGTCCAGAGCTTCCGCCAGGGTTGAAAAGTCAGCATAACGCATAGGAAGAGAATGCGTTGATATTCTATTAGACATATGCACCATGAAAATGTTTGAATGTAAAATCGCTGAATATACGAAACGAATAATCGGCAGAGGATAATATAAATTAAACAGTTATTAAACAGCACCTCTTTTTCTGAAAAACAGCCATCACCATTACAAATACTTTCCAGCATTTCAATATTGACGAAAATGATATTCTTTACACATATATTTCATCTCCTTTCCAGAATAAACAATTATTATTCTTTTCCATAATAATCACTATTTAACGTTTCATCTTCCCGCTTTATCGACAAGCGCATAAAGTGATAAAAGAGATAAACGGGGATTCAGTAGTTTATTTCGTTTTCGGATAACCATGTTACCTCATGGTAATAAATGTAATTATGTTTATTTCTGCACTTTTTATTTAGGGCTGTTTATGATTCAGATACAAAAAGTCATGAATAAACATGACCTCAACGCCTTTATCTCTTTCCCTTCTTCACTCTATTGCGCTGACGACTGTTGGATAGAACCTTTGCATTTTGAACGCGCAGAGCATCTGTCGGCAAAAAATCCAGGGTCCGAACACATCTACTGGCAGGCATGGATCGCAAAAAAAGCGGGACGGGTTGTCGGGCGAATCACCGCGCAGATTGATACCTTGCACCGCAAACGGTACGGTGACGATACCGGGCATTTTGGCACGATCGACGCCATCGACGATCCTGAGGTCTTTCGCGCGCTGTTTGCTGCCGCCGAAACCTGGTTGAAATCCGTCGGGGCGCGAAAGATCACTGGCCCTTTTAGCCTGAACATTAACCAGGAAAGTGGTCTGCTGGTTGATGGTTTCGGGACGCCCCCCTGCGCACTCATGCCACACGGTAAGGCCTATTACGGCTCCCGGGTCGAACAACTTGGCTATACAAAAGGGATCGATCTGCTGGCCTACTGGATGCAGCGAACCGATTTATGTTTCTCGCCATCGCTGCTCAAACTGATGGATCAGGTGCGTAAAAAGGTGACTATCCGCAGCATTAATCACAAGCAGTTCAGTGAGGAAATGCAGATTCTGCGAGAAATTTTTAACTCCGGCTGGCAGCATAACTGGGGGTTTGTCCCTTTCACGGAACATGAATTCGCCACCATGGGCGAGCAACTCAAATTTCTTGTCCCGGACGATATGATTCACATTGCGGAGATAGATTCCGTCCCCTGTGCATTTATTGTTGGCCTGCCAAATATTAATGAGGCTATCACCGATCTCAACGGTCGACTGTTGCCGTTCGGTTGGGCCAGACTGCTCTGGCGACTGAAAGTGAGCGGCGTCCGTACCGCACGGGTGCCGCTGATGGGGGTGCGTCAGGAATATCAATTCAGTCGTATCGGCCCGATCATGGCTTTGCTGTTAATTGAAGCGTTACGCGAACCGTTTGCCAGACACCATATCGACGCGTTAGAGATGTCCTGGATTCTGGAATCCAATAGTGGGATGCGTGCGATCCTGGAACGCATCGGCGGGGCTGCCTACAAGCGCTATCGTCTTTACGAAAAACAAATCTGACAGCAGCAGGAGGAGAAGGCGTGCCTGTTTGGTAAGCCTCCCCCCTCTCCTGTTCTGGATTACATCGACAGCGATGTAAGCAATGACGCTTTTCCTGCCAAAAGCCATATTCTGAATAATTCTCCCCTTTCTGACGGCTTCCAGCCCCATGGAATTGCGACTCATGTCGCAAAAATTTCACCCTGAAAATTCTGTCCATATAGCCGGGATTCTTGCCTATCACACATTTTCTGCCCTCTCCCTAAAGTAAGCCTTAGCCCATAACGTATGTTTTTTCAGCTAACAGGAGTCGCAGTAAATGATCGATTTTAATGACCCACGTCAGGTAGCCAAGGCCATTCAATTCACGAACGTCAATCCTGACCTGACCCGAGAAGGTCTGATCCAGCATCTGAATATCTGCATGGAATATCAGTTTGATGCAGCAATGATAGCCCCCTGCTGGGTCTCCCTTGCCAAAGACGTGCTGAAAGGAACAGGGGTTCGTGTCGCCACCACCGTAAACTTTCCGCAGGCTAACGACACTACCGCAATGAAAGTGGCCGTCGTGCGAGAACTGGCAAAAGAAGGTGCCGATGAGTTTGATTTCCCACCGAATCCAGGTTTTCTGTTGGGGGGCGAGGATGCGCTTTATCTCCAGGAACTGAAGGACGTCACCCATGTTGCCCATGACCTGGGAATGAAAGTCAAAGCCATGCTGGAATTTGGTTTCATCACCGAGGAAGCGATGAAAATCAAAGCCACCCGTTATGCCTATGAAGCCGGTATTGACTGGGTGAAACAGTCAAGCGGCTGGGGCAAAGGGGGATGTGCCGCCACAGTGGAAGATGTTCGACTTCTCAAAGCGCATATCCAGGCGCCTTGCCGGGTCAAAGTCTCCGGTAAAGTGAATACGATTGAAAAAATGAAAGAGATGTTCGTAGCGGGTGCTGAATTAGTGGGGACCAGTTCCGGTCCTGAACTGGTCAAAGGACTGGTTGGCGACATCAACGCCTATTAACCGAAAAGTGCCGCTGGCAGCAGCGGCACGACGCCCTGCACAATTTAAGGAGTATGTGATGAGTGTATTTATTCTCGGCAGTTATGCAAAGGCGCTGGTCATGACCGCTGAACGTATCCCGCTCGCCGGAGAAACGCTGATCGGACATAACTTCCGCCAGACATGGGGAGGAAAAGGTTCCGATATGGCGGTTCAGGCCGCTCGCCTGGGAGCCGACGTCGCCTATAGCGGCGTGGTGGGAAATGACACGTTCGGCAATGAGTTTATCGAACTGATGCAGGAAGAAGGGATCAACATTGATGCGCTGACCCTGACCAGCGAACTGCCCACTGGCGCAGGCCTGATCGTTAAGGATGAAGAAGGACGCAATGTCATTGTCGTGGACATGGGTGCCAATAAGCTCTTTACCCCTGCCCTTGTCGATAACGCGCTACAACAACTTAAAAACAGCCATGTGGTGTTAACTCAGTTAGAGATCCCACTTGAAACAGCGCTCTACGGTTTGAGAAAGGCCAAAGCGCTGGGTAAAACAACCCTTCTCAACCCGGCACCTGCCAGAGATCTTCGTGGACTCGATCTGAGTGCGGTTGACTTCCTGACCCCGAATGAAACGGAGGCTCGTGTTGCGCTGGGGCTGGCTCCGGACGATCCGCTCAGTAACCGCGAAGTCGCCGACAGGCTGCTGGAAACGGGATGCCGCTATGTTGTGATGACGCTGGGTGAAGCGGGCGCGGCGGTTTTCACCGCTGACACAACGCTGGAGATACCGCCCTGTCTGGTCGAAGTCGTCGATAGCAACGGTGCCGGCGACAGTTTTAACGCCGCGCTTGCCGTAGCGCTTGACGAAGGCAAACCCGTTAACGAAGCCGTTCTGTTTGCTAACGCCACGGCGGCGCTGTGCTGCTCAGACTGGGAAACGGTTCCCTCTTATAAATATCGCAGCGATGTCGATACGTGGATGCAATTCAACCTGAGTCGAAGGAATCCATAACATGAGACCCGACAGAATTTTACACCCCGAGCTTGCCGCAGCATTAGCCACGTTAGGCCATACCGATATTGTGCTGGTCACCGATGCGGGATTCCCGATTCCTGCACAAGCGAACCGGATCGACCTCGGCTTCTGGCCCGGTCAGATTGACGTCCGGGAGATCCTGCGTGTACTGCGTAAGGAACTCTTTGTTGAAGAGGTGCATTTTGCCAGCGAAGTCCGCGATTGCCATCCGCAGTTGTATCGCGAAGTGCAAACGATCTACACCGGTTCTGGCGCGGAATTCTTCGCTGCGAGTCATGAAACGCTGTGCCACGAGATTGCCCAACAGGCCAGGCTGATTATTCGCTCTGGCTCATTCGAACCCTGGGCCAACTTCGCCCTTGTCGCCAGCACCGATCCGTTTGCCTGGTTCACTGACGCGTCAGGCGTACAGCCGCTTCCCGCCTATGTTGCACGACGCCAGCGTATTGTCGACAACATCGTACCGGAACTTAACTGACAGGACATGATGATGAAAGCAGCAGTAATCAGTCAGGCGCAGCCGGGCAAAGTGGAATTTCGCCATCAGGCAGTCCGGGCGTTAGCCTCCGGCGAAGCGTTGGTCAACGTTGAATGCTGCGGTGTCTGCCACACCGATTTACACGTTGTGCAGGGGGACTTTGGCCCGGTGCCAGGGCGTATCCCCGGACACGAAGGCATCGGGATTGTCAGCGCCATTGCCGACGACGTGACCAGCCTGAAGGTGGGCGATCGCGTCAGTATTGCCTGGTTTTACGAAGGTTGTGGCGTATGCGAATACTGTGTCAGCGGGCGGGAGACCTTCTGCCGCAACGTAAAAAATGCCGGTTTCAGCGTTGATGGCGCGATGGCCGAGCAATGCATCGTCAAAGCGGACTACGCGGTGAAAGTTCCGGAAGGTCTGGATCCCCTGGTGGCCAGCAGTATTACCTGCGCGGGTGTGACAACTTACAAAGCCGCTCAGGTTTCGGGAGTCCGTCCGGGGCAGTGGCTGGCAATCTGGGGTGCAGGCGGTTTAGGCAATATGGCGATCCAGTTTGCGCGCAATGTGTTTAATGCCCGCGTGATCGCCATCGATATACAGGATGACAAACTGGCGCTGGCCAAAGAAAGCGGCGCGGAAATCACCCTGAACCCCGGTAAAGAGGATGTCCCCGCTCGTATTCATGAACTGACCGGCGGCGGCGCGCATTCGGCGATCGTTGTTGCGGTGGCGCGCTCGGCCTTTAATCAGGCGGTTAACAGTGTCAGAGCCGGGGGAAAAGTAGTTTGCGTAGCGGTTCCTGCTGGCGAGCTTTCACTGAATATTGTCAAAACGGTTCTGGATGGCATCCAGATTGTCGGCAGCCTGGTGGGAACCCGTCAGGATTTGGCGGAAGCCTTCGGACATGCGCTGGCCGGGCGCGTTCGCCCCATCGTGCAGCCTCGAAAACTGGAGGAACTCAATGCCATTTTCAGGGAGATGGACGACGGCACAATCCAGGGAAGAATGGTGATTGATTTACGTACCGTGCAGCGCACAGAGGAGTGAGGCAATGAAAATTACAGGCTGGCGTACGCTAACGACCTGGCATCACTGGGAGAGACCGATTGGTGATGTCAACGGTGCCATCGAGTCCGGCGTGACCGAAGTGCCCATACTGATGCTGGAAACAGACGAGGGGATCACCGGCATTGGCCTGGGTGGACATGCCGACATCGAACGCGTCTTCCCGGCCATTGAAGGTGAAGATCCCCGTGCGGTAACCGCACTTTACGATCGCATGCTGGCCTGGGTTTTCAAGAGTGGTCACGCCGGTAGCACCTTCGGTGCCATTGGCGTTGTCGACATGGCCCTATGGGATCTGAAAGCAAAGTGTGCGGGAGAACCGCTCTGGCGGCAGCTTGGCGCAAGACGTGGATTCGTTCCCGGCTACGCTTCGGGACTGGATTACCCGCTCTCCCTGGATGCGCTGGTCGCGTTGCATCAACGTTTTGCCGAACGAGGATTCAGCGCGTTCAAACTCAAAGGCGGGCTGGACGTTGAGCAGGATCGGCAGCGCTTTACGGCGGTCAGGGAGGTTTATCTGCGCAACACCCCTTCGCCAGTCATGATGCTGGACGTCAATGAATCAATGAACAGCAAACAGGCCGTCCGTTACATCAACCGCTTGCAGGAAACGCTGGATCTGAGCTGGATTGAGGAGCCAGTCCGTCGCTGGGATGCCGCCGGTCACGCCGCGATCCGCCAGCAAATCTCCTGCGCGGTGGCGACGGGAGAAAACCTGACGGGCATTGAACAGTACCTGCCATTACTGAAGGAACAGGCGGTCGATGTCCTGCAGGCGGGGATGTGCTGGGGAATTACCCATTTTCTGCGCGTGGCGAATCTGGCACAGGCGTTTAATCTTCCGGTCAGCCCCGTCGGCTACAACGCGAACCCCGTCGCCCATGCCGCTGCCGCGGTCGCCAATCATCTGAGTTGTGAAGTGCAGGATCTGAATTTTCCGGTGGGTCTACAGGTAGATCAACGCATAGAAAATGGCGGCATCCTCTTGGGCGATGAGCCCGGACTGGGGATTTCCATTGATGAAACGGCGATTCAGTCGCAGCACGATAAGGGGAGCTGGACAATTGCCCGGGGCCCTCATGTCAGACCGGAACGTGCCGGGCTAAGGCTAACGCTCCAGTCACCATTACGCGAACAATGATAAAGGACAAAAAAATGAAAACCGTATCTCTGGGCCACACAGGAATTCAGGTACCCGTTCTCGCGATGGGAGCGGCTTCGCTGGGTAGCATCTATCATCCCGTGTCCCAACAGCAAGCCAATGAAACGGTGGCAACCGCACTAAGTCATGGCGTGAACTATTTTGATGTTGCCCCCTATTACGGACTCACAAAAGCCGAAACGGCATTAGGCGCCGCGCTCAAGGGCGTTCGTCGTGAAAGTTACACCCTTGCCACCAAGGTAGGACGCTACGGTGACAGCCTTTGGGACTTCTCGCGCGATGCCACCCTACGCAGTGTGGATGAGAGTCTCAGCCGTCTGGGGTGTGATTACATTGATGTCATTCAGTGCCACGACATTGAATACGGGGATATGACGCAGTTGCTGGATGAAGCGCTACCAACGCTTCGTGAGCTCCGGGACAGCGGCGTGGTGCGCCACATTGGCATCACCGGATACGATCTGCCGCTGCTCGAACGCGTCGCCTGCGAGCAGAAAGTCGATACCGTCATGGCCTATTGCACATGGACTTTACAGGACCGACGACTGGGAGCCGTAGCGCAACGGTTGAACGAAGCCGGTATTGGCGTCCTCAACGCGTCTCCTCTCTCAATGGGACTGTTGACCCGTTCAGGTGCGCCGGACTGGCATCCGGCCCACGACGATGTCCAACGCGTGTGTCGCCGCGTCTCCGAACTGTGTGATAGCTATGGCGTCAACATTGCGCAGATAGCTCTGCAGTTTGCTCTGACGACCGCGGCGGAGCATGGTATCGCCTCTACCGTCATTGGGACAGCCAGTGCCGGGAACATGCTTGATAACGTCCGCTGGTCTGAGCAACCGCTCGATCCTGAACTGCTGGACAACATTAACGCCCTGATGGCACCGGTGCTAAACATCGGCTGGGATGTATTGCCGGGTAACGGCGGGAAGGCGCAGAAATGAGAACCCTCGACAGTCATCTTCACCTCTGGGATCCGTGCTTGTTGCGCTATGACTGGCTTCGCGACCTGCCGTCATTAAACCGGACCTTTATGCCGCAGGAACTTGCCCGTCAAGTCGGCGCGCCAGAAGCGGCGATTGTAATTCAGGCCGACTGCGCCGCGGAACATGCGATTAAAGAGGTGAACTGGCTGAATCAACTGGCTGATGACAGTCCGGTCGCCGTGGCAGGTATTGTCGCCTGGGCACCTCTGGAATGCGGTAACGCCGTCATTCCTTATCTGCATCAGTTACAACAACTTCCACGTGTGGTGGGCATCCGACGTTCCCTACAGAACGAAGCGCTGGAATGGTTCTACAGCGCGGACTATCGCGCTGGTCTACTGGCCGCAGTAGAAAAAGGCTTTGTCATTGATATGTGCGTCAGAGCGGCGCAACTCCCGGCCCTGTTTGATCTGATGACATGGCTCTATGAACGGGCACCGGAAGCTCGCGTGGTTCTCGATCATATGGGCAAACCGGCCATCATCCGTAATGAATGGCAAGAATGGGCGGAGGGGATCAAGAAGTTGGCAACCTTCCCCAACCTCGTCTGCAAGATCTCTGGACTCCCGACGGAGGCCAACTGGGAAAACTGGCAACCCGAACAACTGAAGCCCTGGATACAGCAGGCCATAACCACATTTGGCGCTCAGCGCTGTTTATTTGGCGGAGACTGGCCGGTTGTTGAACTGGCCGGAGGCTACACCCGCTGGAGGAATTGCGTGACTGAAGCCATTACTTCTCTGTCGCCGGAGGAAATAAACGCAATAATGGCTGATAACGCCAGAAATATATACCTGAGCAAAGCCAAAAAAGGTTAATAAAATCGTATTCGCACTGATGTCGTTTATTTCATTTTACCCTACTGAATAAAATTTGAGGAAATAAGCATGTCTGATAATATCAATTCATTGCCATCCGGGAAGGTTGCCGATAAGCATCAAGCCGACTCTCCCGAAAGCAATATCATGGTCACCGGAAAAAAGAAAAATATATTGCTGGCCTCCCTGTTCGCCAATTTCTTTGTTCTGCTGGCCTTGTATTGCGGCGTCATTTCTGTTCTGTTGCCAAATCATGTCGCGCAAATCGATCCGGCCAATAAGGCTAACAACCTTGCCATCGTGATGACCACGGCGCTGTTGTTTACTATTTTTGCGCAACCTATTGCCGGGGCATTATCCGATCGATGCCGTTCAACATGGGGCCGCCGCTCTCCTTTTATTGTTGGTGGTGCGCTAATTGGTGGGTTGGCGATTTTCGGTATCTCGATGATGACAACTATCGCCGGCATTGCGGTTTTCTGGCTGATGGCTGCCGTCTCTCTGAACTGTATGAACGGGCCGCTCGCGACCGTCGTGGCAGACCGATTCTTACCTGAAAACAGAGGGATAGCCTCGGGTTTCGTCGGCGCGGGATCGACGGCAGGCGGAACCGTCGGCATCATTCTGGCCGGGTATCTGGCCTGGAATCTCCAGTTAGGCTATCTGGTTTTTGCCCTGGCTATTGCAGCCTGCTGTGTCGCGTTCGTATTGATTAACCGGGAACCTTCAACGCGAAATCTGCCGGTAGAACCCTTCAAATGGGGAACATTTTTCAAAAACTTCTGGGTTAGCCCACGCCAGTACCCCGATTTCGGCTGGGCATTTTTTGGTCGCTTTGCAATGTATCTGGGCTACCAGGGCGTGGTGACCTATCAGCTGTATATCCTTCAGGATTTCATTGGCTTAAGTGTTGAAGAGTCTAACTATGCCATCGGGACGATCTCGGTCATTACGCTGGTCACCCTGCTCTTTTCCGGTCTGGTATCCGGCATCATCTCCGATAAACTGCAACGACGTAAAATTTTCGTCTTTCTCTCCAGCATTCTGATGGCTGCTGGTCTCTGTATACCCCTGGTGATGCCGACCCTGACAGGCATGTATATTTATGCGGCGATTATGGGACTGGGATACGGGGCATACACTTCCATTGATATGGCACTTATGACTCAGGTATTACCTGGCGGCGGTAAACAAGCGGGTAAAGATATGGGCATTCTGACGATTGCGACAGTATTACCACAGTCGTTTAGTCCTATATTGTCGGCCTGGTTGTTAGCGACATTTAATAATGATTATTCAGCATTATTTATTGCCGCCATTATTTTTGTTTTTGCTTCATCATTCTTTGTATTACCGATTAAATCGGTTAAATAAAAAATAACAGTTTGCAGGCGAGACCACACTCGGCAACGGGTGGGTGGGCCCTCGCCTGCCCGCAACAAGAGGGACGCTATAATGACGCAACGCATGATATTAAATGAAACCTCCTGGTTTGGGCGGGGTTGCCGCAGCCAGTTAATTAATGAACTTACGCGACGGGGTTTTTCCAGAGCCCTGATCGTCACCGACAACGGTCTGGTCAAATGCGGTATCGTTGAGAAAATTACCACCCTACTTGATGAAGCTGGTTTTGCCTGGTCATTATTCGACCGTGTCGTACCGAATCCGGGTATTACCGTGGTACAGGAAGGCGTGGAGAAATTTCGTGCCAGCGGTGCTGATGTCCTTATCGCTATCGGCGGCGGATCGCCCCAGGATACCTGTAAGGCTATCGGGATCATCATTAATAATCCTGAGTTTGCAGATGTCCGCAGCCTGGAGGGGTTTGCTGAGACGGCCCGTCCCTGCGTGCCCATTATTGCCCTGCCCACCACGGCTGGAACCGCAGCAGAAGTCACCATTAATTATGTGATTACCGACGAAGAGAATCAGCGGAAATTTGTCTGTATCGACCCGCATGACATTCCGCAGGTCGCGCTTGTGGATGCGGATTTAATGGATGCAATGCCAGGTTCGCTAAAAGCCGCCACCGGCATTGATGCTCTTACCCACGCCATTGAAGGTTACATCACGCGCGGAGCCTGGGAATTACCGGATGCGCTCCATCTTAAAGCCATTGAAATGATTGCTAAATCGCTACGCAGCGCGGTTACTGGCGATGCTGAAGCGATGGAAAAAATGGCGCTTGCGCAATACATCGCCGGCATGGGGTTTTCCAATGTGGGTCTCGGCCTCGTCCATGGCATGGCGCATCCGCTGGGGGCGTTTTACAACACACCGCACGGTGTCGCCAATGCCATCCTGCTGCCTCAGATCATGGCATGGAATGCGGCCTACACCGGAGAGAAATACCGCGACATCGCGCTGGCAATGGCCATTCCCGACGCCGCCACGTTACCGCTGGAGCAGGTACGACAGGCTGCTGTCGATGCGGTCTATCAACTCAATCACGATGTCGGGATCCCCGTATCGCTGCGTGAGATCGGGATGAATCAGGATGACATTGCGCAGCTCGCACAGGCCGCCTTTGACGATGTCTGTACCGGGGGAAATCCCCGCCCGGCCACGGTGGATGAGATCGCCGCACTCTATCAGCAGGCCTTCAACGGAGTGAACGGACAATGACACAGCCGATGCCCCAACCGCTGTTCAGCGGGGTGATTCCTCCCGTCCCTACGCTCTTTACCGCAGAGGGTGAATTCAATGAAACCGCGCAGGCCATCCTGATCGAATACCTGATCGACTCTCCCGTGGACGGGCTCTTTTTTCTCGGCAGCGCCGGAGAGTTTGCCCATATGTCCCGCGAGATGCGCCAGGATGTCGCCACATTTTGCACTCGTCTGGTTGCAGGTCGAAAACCCGTGCTAATCGGTATTGCCAGTTGTGGAACACAGGAGACTATTGAAGCTGGTCTTCATGCGCAACGCCTCGGCGCGGATGGCGTGGTCGTCGTGAATCCCTGGTACAACCCCCTCAGCGAAAGCAACCTGTTTCAGCACTTTAAAAGGGTGGCAGAGGCGCTGTCGATTCCAGTCATTCTGTACAATTTCCCCGCGCTGACCGGGCAATCCATACCGGTACAGACTATCAAAGCCCTTGCAATCGACTGCCCGAACATCGTGGGGTTGAAAGATACGGTAGATACGCTGTCCCATATCCGGGAAACGCTGCATGCAGTCAAACCCGTGCGCCCTGATTTTGCAGTTTTTGCCGGCTACGATGAGTATCTTCTTGGCACATTAATTTTGGGAGGAGATGGCTGTATTCCCGCCAGCGCCAATTTCGCCCCCCAACTCACCTGTGGGATCCGCGATGCCTGGTATGCGCAGGATTATTCTCGTGCCGTAGAACTGCAACAGTCCCTGTCCTGGATCCCGCCTCTCTACGGACTGGACCAGCCTTTTTATAACGCGGTGAAATATGCGCTACAACTGACTGGTTTGGATATTTCTGTCCATTCATTGCCACCTGCGTCGCCACTGACCGCAGAAATGAAAATGGAAATTGAAAATATTCTTCAGCGTGCGGGTGTGATAAATAAAGAGAGTCAATAATATGAACAAAATCCGTCGTTTTGGTTGCGTGGTGAAAGTCCGGCCGGAAAAACTGGAATATTATAAGGAACTCCATGCGAATCCCTGGCCTGAAGTCAATGCCATGATAAAAGAATGTAATCTGCGTAATTTTTCCATTTATTATAAAAACGGACTGCTCTTTAGTTATCTGGAATATACCGGCGATGACTATGACGCCGACCAGCAGAAAATGGCGGAGCATCTGAAAACACAGGAGTGGTGGCAAGAAACGTCTCCCTGTCAGATGCCGCTTGAGGGCGAACCCGAAGGAACACTATGGGTAGAAATGGAAGAAATATACCACCTCGATTAATTCAAAAAAAAATAATAACACTGATTCTCTGCGCTTTCTGAAAGCGCAGAGTCCCCTGTATTTTAATAATGATAGAGACATCCGAGAATAATATGAAAATTACCTCTATGACTTGCATCGGACTCGGCGTAGTAAATCTTTTTGCCATCCCTTACGCCTTTTCTTCGCAAAATATAAATATTGAAGAACGGCTGTCGCAACTGGAATTACGTCTGCAAAAAGCAGAAAGCCGGGCCGCTCTGGCCGAACAACAAAATGCTCAACTGGTTAGTCAATTAAAGCAGACGGAGCAAGAATCACTGCAGGCAAAAAAATCGGTAGAAGGCCTGGAAGCCCGCACCCAACGAATTGAAAAAATAACCCCCGATGAGGATGATTATTTTGAACTGCACGGTTATGCGCGAGCCGGCATGATGACCAACCATAATGCCCGGCATACCCAGGGTGGCCCGTTTATGACTCCTGCAGGACAAACAGGCGGTGCGATCGGCCGTCTGGGTAACGAGCCGGATACGTATGTTGAAGTGTATCTGGAGAAGAAAAAGCGACTGGAGAACGGTGCCACGACCCGATTTATGACGATGATAGCCGATCAGCAGAAAAGTTATAACGACTGGACGGCAGACTCCAGCACGCTGAATGTCAGCCAGGCCTTTGCTGAAATCGCCTCACTGCCGAGTTTTACTGGCCCCTTCAAGGATACGACGCTATGGGCCGGTAAACGCGTGGATCGTGACAACTTCGAAATTCCCTGGCTGGATTCTAAATTCGTCGCGCTCAACGGCACCGGGGGCGGTATTTATGATATCCGCTGGACTGATAACATCCGCAGTAACTTTTCCTTCATCGGCCGTAGCTTTGGCGATGTGGACGTCGTGAATAATGACGTACAAAACTATGTTCTGACCGCCAACAACTATTTTGGCCCGGTGCAATTATTCATCAGCGGGATGCAGGCAAAGGACAATGAAGAGCGTGAAACCTTAAGCGGATATAAAGTCTTTAATGCGGCGAACAAAGGTTATACCGCCCTGTTAGGGTATCAGGGTGACAGTTTTTATGGTCTGACAGAAGGTGAAACGCGTAGCGTCCTCTCCTGGGGACAAGGCCTTGGCGCGGAAGTGAAAAACATTGGTACCGACCCGGCATTACTGTCCGATGCGAAAACGTTACGTTTAGCCAGTTATGGCATCGTCAATCTTTCGCCTGGTTGGGATTTTGCCCCTTCACTGCTCGCTCAGCAGAGCGCCGATCGTTACGTTAAAGGCGATGATTATCGCTGGGTTACCCTGAACGGACGGTTGATGCAGAATATCACGCAAAACTTCGCGCTGGGTTATGAAGCAACCTGGCAATATATGGATCTTGATCCCAATGGTTATCAGCAATATCAGAAGGTGAAAGGGAATTTTTATAAGTTGACCTTTGCGCCAACGTTCCGACCTGATGATATTTCGCCCTTCTTTACCCGTCCTGAATTACGCGTTTTCGCAACGTGGATGAACTGGGATAACGATCTGGATAAATACAGTCCTAACGACACCTTTGGCCAGAAAGGTTTCACCTCGGGTGGCGAGTGGACATTCGGCATTCAAATGGAAACCTTCTTCTGATAGTGGGCGAACGGTTTTATCGCGGTAAAACCGTTCGCTTACCTGAAACGAACTGGACGCCATTTACAGTTGTTTTTCCCGTCTCCGGAATTCGCTTGGCGAGACGCCAACCGCCCGATGGAACTCGCGCGAAAAATGCAGTTGATCGTGATACCCCACTTGACTGGCAATGTTTCCTATTGTGGCATCCGTTTCAACTAACAGTCGACGAGCCTGAGACAGGCGGTAGTTTTTCAACCAACGGAGCGGACTTTGATTAAACGTCTCCTGAAAGAGACGAAAAAGCTGTGATTTACTCACCTGACAATAGAGCATGAATTTATCAATATCCCACTCATCGTTATAATGACTGTGAATTTGATAAATCAATCGGCCTAATCCGCGGTGTGTGATCACTGGTGAGCTTTCATTTTCATGACTGCGACTCTCCAGGAGGGTATAAATTAATTTCGAGCACAGCAGGTCGCAATGTGCATCTGCGACCAGAGTATGGCTTTTCATCAGTCCAAATAATTGATGGTAAATTTCGGTTATTTCAGCGGGTGATTCAAATTCAAACACCGGTCGATGAAGAACATTGAGAAAATTCATAATATTGTCCATCTTCGAACCGTCAATTCTTAACCACAATATCTCCCAGGGATCGGCGCTGTCCGGAAAGTGTTCATGCGGCAACCTGACAGGAAGCCAGACCAGGCACCCTTCTTTTACGTCATATTTTTTATTCTCCAGGCAAATAACGCCCTTTCCCTTGAGACAGAAAATAAGTTCATGTCCCACAACAGACTGGCGTTGGATATGGAAATTCGTCCCCGTTAATATATGACCAGCACGCAATACCCGATAATTTACCAGCGTTGAAAAATCTTCTGATTCCCGATACCAGTTTTCAATGACCTGTGTTCGCTGCGGCAGTGAACTCATATGCCATACTCCGAAAGAATTGGTACAATTTAGACTAATTAATTCATCGTGAAATGACAAGGGGAAATCATGAACGGAGGTGATTTAAATCTTTGACTCAGTTCACAAGTTCAAATAACGATAAAATTAATCCACCAACCGCCTTATGCACTATGATACCACCACTCTTCTTTTTTTAACTTCAGACCTGACTGTTCACTATTTTGCACATCAGTTTATCCCCCACAAGGCATCATCGTTAAAAAATCAGATCTTATGAAATCACTCATTTGGTTTAGGATTCATTTATATTTACTTTCTTTTTGTAAATAACGTTGCAGGGCGAATTAACAAAAGGATCATTATGCTAATATTGCAACCTAACTCCGCCACTTTTTCATCTTCTTCTTTTCGCTTAAGGACGTTTACTGACAAATACCTGCGTATAATGACGTCTCCCCCCTCTGGTCTACTGTTCATTATGATGGTTTACATACGTTCATCTCCTGGTATTTCCCTCTGTCATTCGAATCGTTATAACTAACATCATCAAAGCCCCCCACTTATCATTGAAGGAGCGAAAAATGAAAGTGCTAAGCAAAAGACAAATATCACTGGTCAACCGTTTAGCTCACGAGAATGGGTGGCTGACTACGGCGCAAGCCGCGAAGATACTCAATATTTCAGTTAGTACGCTCAGACGAGACGTCGAAGCCATTAATCTTTTTTTTGCAGGGAAAGAGAGCACTATACTGACCAGACCCGGTTTGGGTCTGAAACTTGATGCGCATGACATCGTATCGCTTCCGGCAACCTCCGGGGATGAGCAGGTTGCAAACATACTAAAAAGCAAAAGACTGGTCGGTATTGCGACTGATTTGCTGACACATTCCCCCTCGCCGTTATCCATCAGTTTTTTATCAGAAAAATACTTTATCAGTCGATCCTCTATTGTGGAAGATTTAAACAAGATAGAGCGATGGGTCGCGTGTTTTGCCCTGCTGATGATAAAAAATCGCACGGGAACATTTATTGAAGGCACGGATTATGATATTCGCATGGCCCTCAAGGAGATCATTACGCATAGCGTTTTATGTAACTATCAGATGACGGACAGCAGAATCGACAGATTCTCCCGAGTGCAGCTAATCAATGAATTTGGCCAGGACAGCGTGTCCAACTGCATCAATCTCATCACCTTTATAGAGGATGAATTAGGATGTGCCATTAGCGAACCCTATTACACCAATCTTTTCTCACATTTGCTGGTCACAATCAGACGGATAGAGAAGAGAAATAGTCGTCCGGCGAATGACACGGTACAGGTGCATAATAATAAAGAGTGGCTGATTGCTGAAAAAGCCGTCATCTGGCTTGAGCAAAAATATGCCTTCACTTTCCCGGCAATCGAAGTGAACTATATCTATCAATACCTTGTTTCATCCGGGAAACATTCAGCGCATGCCGCGCCCTCTGCCAGAGGGTTGCAGGACAAAGAAGCACTGGATTATGCAATCAAGCTAACCAGCATACTTTCTCAGTCACTAAAATGTGATTTGATCTCTGATCAGACCCTACTGAACTCGCTGGTAATGCATATTAAACCGATGCTGAACCGCCTTTCTTTTCGGATCATCATCCACAATCCATTGCTGGATGAAATAAAGAAAGAACTTTCCCCGGTTTTTATTGCAGTCAGAGACGCAACCCTGATGATAAATAAATACAGTAAACACGATCCCCCTTCTGAGGATGAGGTCGCCTATTTAACCGTGTATATTCAGGCTGCCCTTGAGAAGGTCAAAGAAAATAAGAAAATTATTCTTGTCTGCTCAAGCGGCGTGGGGACATCTCAACTTCTCTACAGTCGTATTACCAAAGCATTCCCTGACTGGGAGATTATCGATATTGTACCTGGCAGTAGACTGAAAAAAACATTGTCTGAGAAAAAATGTGACTTAATCATTTCAACGATACGGATAGAAGAAATGATGATCCCTGTTGCCTATGTTTCTGCACTGTTTTCAGCCAAAGACATAATTCGAGTGACGGAAACCTTATTTACCGAGCGCCATCCCCAGGAGAAAGAGCATGTTAGATAAAATAGTCATCAGCGATTTGTTAAGTAAAGCCTGCGTTATTACTGACATGCAGGCGAACAGCAAAATTGATGTGATTGAGCAATTGACCCAGTCACTTTGCGATGAAGGTATTATTACTAATAAACAAGGGTTTATCACCGACGTCCTTGCCCGTGAATCCCTGGGGTCAACCGGTTTTGAAAACCAGATAGCCATTCCACATGGGAAATCCCGTTGGGTGAGTGAAACAAGAATAGCCGTTGCCAAACTGAAGGATAATATCGATTGGGAAACGATGGATAGTTCTGATGTGAAACTGGTTATTCTCTTTGCTGTAAAAGAGGCAGACAGCGGAGCAGGACATATAAAAGTTCTGGCTCGCATATCTATTGCATTAGGGGATGATGATGTTGTGGAGAAACTACTTAATGCCAATTCACAAGAGGAGCTGTATCGGTTAATTATTAATAATACCGGAGAGTAGTATCCTCACAAGGAGAATAAAATAAAAATAATTGCGATTACCGCCTGTCCAACAGGCGTTGCACATACTTACCTTGCAGAAGCTAACCTTAAAAAGAACGCACTTAAAAAAGGCATTCCTGTACTCGTTGAAACACAGGGGGCCGTTGAAAGTGAATATATTTTTACTGACGACGACATTCGGCAAGCGGATATTGTTTTAATCGCTGCGGATAAAGTTATCGATCTTAGCCGCTTCCATAACAAAAATATTATTCGGGTCTCGGTGACGCGCGCAGCGAAAGATGCCGCAGGTTTACTGGATGAGATTATCTCCGGTGAATTACAACCAGAGCGACACCTTGAGTCCGGAACAGAGCAGGAATCTCCCAAAGCGGATAATGATAAATCGTTTATTTCTCAGATTTATATTCATCTTATCACCGGCGTTAATCTGATGATCCCGTTCGTCGTCGCGGGCGGTATTCTCATCGCGCTGAGCTTTTCATTTGGCATCACCGCAGCAACGCCCGGCGATGCCAACTTTAGTCCGCTGGCAAAAATGCTGTCGGATATTGGAGGCGGTGCGGCCTTTGCGTTGATGCTCCCTGTCCTCTCGCTCGGGATCAGTAAATCGATCAGCGGAAATATGGGGATCGTGTCAGGAGCGGTCGGCGGCATGATGGCAATACAAACCGGATCAGGTTTTCTCGGCGCTCTGCTGGCGGGTTTTTTGGCCGGGTACGTCACGCTGGTTATCGTCAAATATATTAACCTCCCCAAATCCGTCGCCGGCCTGAAGCCTATTTTGATCGTGCCATTGTTGAGCGTATTTATTACCGGCGCGCTGATGGTGCTGGTGATTGGCGAACCGATTAAGTTTCTTCTCGACTCACTGACGGCATTTCTTGAAAACCTCGGCAATACCAACGCTGCCATTATGGGACTGTTAATTGGCATGATGGTGGCCTTCGACATGGGAGGGCCTTTGAATAAAACCGTCTGCATGTTTGCTATCGGATTAATGTCGACAGGTATCTATGAACCCATTGCCGCCTGTATGGCCGCCGGGATGGTCCCACCATTGGGCATTGCACTCGCTACCACACTATTTGGTCGCAAATTTACCCGTCAGGAAAGAGATACCGGAAAAGTCACCTACGTTCTCGGCCTGTCCTTTATCACCGAAGGCGCAATCCCCTATGCCGTCGCCGATCCGCTACGCGTCATTCCTGCCATTGTCGCAGGTTCCGGTCTCGCAGGCGCGCTCTCCATGGCGTTGGGATGCGCGTCAAGAGCCCCACACGGCGGCGTTTTCGTGATGTTTATTCCCAATGTGATTACCCACGTTGTGGCTTATATCGTCGCTATCGCCGCCGGCGCATTACTGACCGCCATTATTCTTCGTTTTATTAAGAAAGATTGCCCTGAAACTGTACAGGAGATGTAACCATGCTCATGAATATGAAAGATCTGCTATCCGTCGCTCAGCAACATAAATTTGGTGTCGGGGCTTTTAATATCGCGTCTGCCGAATTCGCACGAGTGGTTATCGACGCTGCAGAAAAAATGCGTTCGCCGGTTATTCTTGAAGTTCATCCGGATGAGCATGACTTCACCGGCGATGATTTTATCTACTATCTTCGGGAACTGGCCATTAAAGCAACGGTACCGGTTGTCATTCACCTTGATCATGGGCAGACCCTTGAACAGATTATGCGAGCGATACGTACCGGCTACACGTCGGTGATGATCGACGCCTCAGCCCTTCCCCTGGAAGAGAATATTGCCATCACACGCCGCGTAACCGACGTTGCTCACGCTGCCGGTATTTCCGTTGAAGCCGAACTGGGCACCATCGGTGTGGCACAGGGCAGTGGTGAAGGTGGACATGCTGAAATACTGTATACCGATCCCCAACAAGCTGAGCAATTCGTCAACGAGACAGGGGTCGATACCCTGGCGGTGGCGATTGGCACCTCACATGGTTTATATCCGGCAGGAAAGCAGCCAAAACTGGATATAGACCGGCTGAAAACCATTAAGCAACGATTAAGCATCCCGCTGGTTCTCCACGGCGGCTCGGGAAATAAGGACGCGGAAGTCGCAGAATCTATCCAGCACGGCGTCGGCAAAATCAACATTTCCAGCGACATGAAGAAAGCATTCTTTGTTGCTCTGGAAGCAGAACTGAAATCGGGGAGTCACGAACCTAATGCGCTATTTATCAAGCCAATGGAATCAGCGAAAGCCATTGTGGTTCACAAGATGAATTTATTCTCATCTATCGGCAAGGCCGAACTTTACCGCTAAAAGAACAGCACGTTACCCGCGAAAAGGGAATCCATACGGATTCCCTTCCCTGTTATGTTTCAGCGTCCGCTGATCATCTCATTCATTTCTGAACCTGGCGGAAAATCCGCCACAGAAAGGACAATATTCAGGCCACGCGGCCGGAATGTTGTGGAATGAATCAGCATATACTTATACCAGCGAAAAAATAACCGCTTATCACTTACGTTGATACGTTCAAGAATACTGTACAACCTTGAGTATATCGACTTCTGGCTTAGCCCCAGATACTGCGAAGCATCAGCATAGGTATCCAGACAAACAATCGCATTAAGCGTGTGTTTATCAGCCCTGTTCATCTTCGCCATAAACTGGCAGAACTCGCACGTCTGAACGCCACTGTTATCCTGCGCATCCTTAAGCTTTTCAATAATCAGATTTATCGAGTCACAAAAATTTATATGTTGCTTCAGAAACAAATTATCTTGTTTGTCTGAAATACTCACTAATGTATATTCAGCGACTATGGCGCAACAGCATCGTGTTTGTACCCACATTGCAGGAAGAAAACGGAATGGTTTCCGATCTGACGGCCTCGCTGCCCGATTTTTTATTTCACTTAGCGCAAGAGCGATCAGTGGAGAAATTTCATCTTCGACAACCACATTATCCCTCCTTGTATCGCTATTCGCAAATATACACTTAACTTAAAAAAAACTGCCAGATGATATAACTGTTCAATCCGATACATCATGATAGGAGATAACTATCACTATTCTTATTTACATCGTCAAACCAGATCATATCATTAACAAACATAAACAAATATCGATAAATATCAAAATGTTACAAATCACCCAAAACGAACATAATACAACAAAAATGAAAATAAATAGAAACAATAAATTAACTTAGTAACGTATCATTTCATTAAAAAACCAGGATTATTTAATCCATACCCAGGAAAAAAAATAATTAAAGGCATCATCCTTAGGAATTATTAAAAATACAATTTAAGATTATTCTTAAATGAGAGAATAATCTCACAAAAAGAGCAGAAGGAGAATGAAAGTTATTGCTAAAAACTATTTAACCGAATTAAAAGCAGGCCAGACCACATCCCAGGTCATTAAATGATTAATTATAACTGCGTCACAAAAATAATCTACGAAGACGGTTTTAACTCTTAATTCTGACCTGGCAGGCAAACGTCTTTATAATACGAAATGGAAGAAGATTTCAGGTGGGAGAATGTTTAATACGGGTCGTCGCTTTTCGCTATGACGGTTCTCATCTGCGGAGAATACGGCATAGCCTAAAGGCCATGCCGTATCACTTACTTCATCGTGCGATTAACGCAAATACGCCCCAACCGAAGTATTCCCGGGTGTACGTGACGTGTCGTTTGGGCGCAATCGTCAACTCCGCGCGAACCTCATCGGCAAAATCATCACTTGCGTTAGATTCTAACCAACGACGCATTGTCAGCCATTTCGCCGCTTCGTACCGGTCCCAACCCTCCTGGTCCGCCAGCACCATTTCCACAACGTCATAGCCAAGTTCGTCGAAAGAGGCGACAAGCGCAGGAAGAGTGAGAAAATCCGCCCTGGAGGAGACACCACAGGCCTGGGCAATTTCTTCCGTCGCGGGAACCTGACGCCACCAGGGTTCACCGATCAGTATCATTCCGCCAGGCTTGAGGCTCTTCGCCAGCAGTTCGATACTCCCGGCGACACCACCAGCAATCCAGGTTGCGCCAACACACGCCGCCACGTCGCACTTTTCATCCGTAACGTAACCTGCCGCATCGTTATGGATAAAATGCACGCGTTCACTGACGCCGAGTTCTTCAGCTCGCTGTTTTGCCTGCGCGGTGAAGAGTGAGCTCATGTCGATACCGGTACCGTTGATGCCGTAATCGCGCGCCCAGGTGCAGAGCATCTCACCTGAACCACTCCCAAGATCGAGAATACGTGCCCCCGGCTTCATGCGTAACACGCGGCCCAGAGTGGCGTACTTTTCCGGTGTGAACGGGTTATGAATACGGTGTTCACTTTCGCTAATTGTAAAAATACGTGGGATATCCATTAGTTAATTCCTTTCATTACGTTACGAATGAGAGAGCTTTCAATCAGGTTGTTATTCATGCCAGTGCTCCGGTTTCATTAAGGCCTGCGCACATTGAATTTGGCCGTTACGATTAAGTGGCTGAGCAGAAAGGCATTGCACCATCCAGCAAGCCTTATGCTCTTCCGGGATGGGATAAGGAGCGGGATAGCCTTTGTCTCCTGCGCAGGGTTCGAATCCATGTTTTGGGTAATAGGTGGCGTGGCCGAGAACAAAAACGCTCTGGCACCCCATCAACCGTAAGTGTGCTAAGCCGGTACGTATCAACAATCCCCCCACGCCTCTCCCCTGGTATTCAGGTATGACCGCCAGAGGCGCGAGGATATGCATCAGGGGAGATTCCGTATCCCCTTTAAATGTCGCCCGGGTAAACAAGATATGCCCAACGGCATTACCTTCATGTTTGGCCAACAGCGATAGCGTCGGATGTGCACTTTCGTCTTTTAATAATGAAGCCACCAGATCGGCTTCTTTACTGTAGCCAAATGCACGGGTTTCGACTTCCCGGATGTCGCTCGCATCACTCTCATCGGTGATATGAAAGGTGAAGTTGCGTATTGTCATAGAACGCTCCTTAGCGGTTATCTGACTGGGCGCGAACGTTGTTCAGCCCGGTAGTATTAATACGGTAGGGTTGACCATTGACGGATTTGATCAGCTTTTTAGTTTTGAGTTTTTTGAAGACGGCGAGTGTACAGTCCGCAAGCAGCAGCCCTTCGCGACTGTAGCATTCAACGGCGGTGACGCGGCCTGACGTGTCGCGGACGTGCGCAATACGTCCACCTTTGGCGAGAACGTGTAAGGTACGTTGTTCCTGACGGGATAAATTCATACTGGAAAACCTGTTTAATCATCATGTGCAAAACGTGCAAACACACCGCGGTGTCCGCATTCGATTTCGGCGCATTGATAATCAGTCCGTCCTGAAAAGGTCGGGGAAACTGATTATCAGATGATTACATTCTCCAGCATCAAAGCCTCGGGTTGAGTTGAAAGGTATTTACGACATGAATGGTAACACGTAATTTCAGCAGGGGTATGTGCCGGTCGGAAAAATGTGATCGATGTCCAAATCGCGATCCCCCGCAGTGACTACGTCGCCACTTTGTGACGGTCTGTATCAACTACGTACGACGACTGTGTCAGGCCTACGCCCAGCGGCACTATTTTTCCGCCCGTTCGGCACAGCACAGGCGTTGGGGTGACATTGCAGGATGGGGAATCCATATCATTACTTGCATAACTGACGGCCTGCCGTTACAGGCAGGCCAGGTCAACGGTCTTACCCCTGACGCGTTGCCGCTTTCATACCCATCACAAATGCCTTGAGCTCAGCCAGCATCGCCTCCTCATTATCAACATGTTTCTCAATGATTTTGACGATGGCAGAGCCTGAAATGGCTCCTGTTGCACCGGCTTTAATTGCGCCCGCCACCTGATCGGGCGTGGAAATGCCAAATCCCTGGAGGGTTGGCGGGGCCTGATATTTGTCCAGCGTTGCAACCAGATGTTGCAGCGGCTTTGCCGCCTGGCGTTCGGTACCTGTGACCCCTGCCCGGGAGAGCAGATAAGTATAGCCCCTCCCATGGCGGGCAATCTCCTGGAGGAGTTTATCGTCGGCATTCGGGGGACAGATGAAAATGGGGGCCACGTGATGCCGCATCGCGGCCTGAAGGAACGGCGCCGACTCTTCGAACGGCACATCCGCCACCAGCACCGAATCAACCCCGATACGTGCACATTCAGCATAAAACGCGTCGATGCCACGGTTGAAGACCAGATTGGCATACACCAACAGACCCATCGGAATGGTCGGATGTTTCTGGCGAACCGCGGCCAGCATTTCAAAACACAGTGTCGGCGTGACGTCGGCAGTAAAGGCCCGCAACGCGGCATTCTGAATCGTCGGACCATCGGCCAGCGGGTCCGAAAAGGGGATCCCCAGTTCCAGCGCGTCTGCGCCCGCCGCAATCAGAGTATCGATGATTCTGAGCGACTGCACCGGGCCCGGATCGCCGATCATGACAAAAGGAACAAAAGCGCCTTCTCCACGGGTTTTCAGCTCAGTAAAAAGCGTGCTATAGCGTTCCATCACATTTCTCCTCGTGCGTGCAGAATATCGTGTACGGTAAAAATATCCTTGTCTCCCCGACCAGAGAGGTTCACCACCAGCAACTGCTCTTTGTCAGGATTTTCGCGCATCATTCTCAGGGCGTGAGCCAGCGCGTGAGAGGACTCCAGGGCCGGAATAATGCCCTCTTCCCGACTCAGGATCTTAAAGGCGTCCAGCGCTTCATCATCGGTAACGGAGACATAATCCGCGCGGCCAATACTGTTCAGGTACGCATGTTGTGGCCCGACGGAGGGGAAATCCAGCCCCGCAGAAATGGAGCAGGACTCAATAATTTGCCCCTCATCGGTCTGCATCATCGGCGATTTCATGCCGAAATAGATGCCCACACGACCGTGCTTCAACGGTGCGCCATGCTCGCCAGTTTCAATGCCATGACCGGCCGGCTCCACGCCGATCAACCCGACGCGCGGTTCATCGATAAAGTCAGCAAACATACCAATCGCATTCGAACCGCCGCCCACACAAGCGATCACCGCATCCGGCAGACGGCCTTCTTTTTCCTGAATCTGGACACGGGTTTCTTCCCCTATCATGCGCTGGAACTCACGAACGATGGTTGGGAATGGATGCGGGCCCGCCGCCGTGCCTAGCATGAAATGCGCCGTTTCATAGCTTCCTGACCAGTCGCGGAGCGCCTCGTTAGATGCATCTTTCAGCGTTGCAGAACCGCTGTGCACCGGGATCACCTCCGCCCCCATCAGGCGCATACGAAAGACGTTCGGCGACTGGCGCTCTATATCCTTCGCCCCCATGTAAATGCGGCACTTCAGGCCAAGCAGCGCGCTGGCGAGGGCAGATGCTACGCCGTGCTGACCGGCCCCGGTTTCAGCAATGATCTCGCTCTTGCCCATTCGCTTTGCCAGTAACGCCTGGCCCAGCACCTGATTGGTTTTATGCGCCCCGCCGTGGAGCAAATCTTCGCGTTTGAGATACAGCGTCGTGCGGGTTCCTTTGGTGAGATTGCGGCACAAGGTTAGCGCCGTCGGTCGTCCGGCGTAGTTTTTCAACAGATCGGTGAACTCGGCCTGAAAGGCCGGATCGTTCTTCGCGTTAACAAAGGCCTCTTCAAGCTGAAGCAGGGCGGGCATGAGGATTTGTGGAACATACATACCGCCGAATTCGCCGAAGCGAGGGTTGAGTATTGTGCTCATTGTGGCTCCTTAATGTCTGCGCAGTCCCTGAAAAACCGGGCCTTTTCCCTGGTCTGGACTCTGCACATAAAGTGAATTCAGTGACTACGCAGCACTTGCTGGCTCCGTTCATACGGTGAGACTTTCCGCGTATGCCTTAAATTTGGGCAAAAAAAAGCCCGCTCATGGCGGGCCGGGTATCGGTGTGCAAACTGCAGACATGACGATACTGCCCGTTAACGGGAAGTGCGCCACCAGTTATGCTGAGTCATCATTGAGAATGTCATTACCTGATACCTGTATAAGTGAATATTTCGTACTAGTTAACTAGTTCATGAAAGTGAAGTCAACACTTTCCGTGAATAAAATGTGTTCACCGCGCAATACCAGCTGCTGTCGTTCAGCACGCGTTAGCATAATAGACAAACGCCAGCTTATTACCGTCAGGATCTCTGATATAGGCGCTATGAAAGCCTTGTCCATAATGCGGTCTGTGGCCCGGCGCGCCTTCATCCCTTCCCCCCAGACTGAGAGCGAGCGCGTGAAGTTGCTGAATGTGTTCAAAGGAGTGGGCATTCAGCGCCACCATCGTACCATTACCCACACCAGCAGCCTGGCCATCGAAAGGTTTACCTACGCACAGTCCGGTGGTGTGGTTTTCACTGAACGTTCCCCATGATGCGCCCTCTTCACCCCGACCGCCCTTCGGGTGCCCAAGCAATTCCATTAATGGATCGTAGAAAGCGATCGCACGTGGCAGATCGTTGGTGCCCAGCATGATGTATGAAAACATACTCCCTCCTCATTGTGATGCCACAGGGATTATCCGTTTTACATCCCCAGGCAATTATCGCCTCATCAGATAGCGTGTAGTCTAATTAACATACAGGACGACAGTGTGGCGTTAAGCGCGTCAGATCAAGAGATCAGGCCAATACCACTGTGAAGATTGATTGATCTCATATACCCGACGATCGCCGTTTTGCTAGTCTCGGTGTATCTTTTTGCTGACCAACAGGATGGTGGCACTGGAAATTTTTTCCATTACTGCATATCCCTATTTCGCTAAGTACGGCGCTGATTTTGTATGAGTTAAATAATATGGATGAAAATGCGGTTTTAACGTTGCTCAACGAGCTGAATATACCGTATCAGTATGTCTCACATCCGGAGGTGAAGACGGTTGCCGATCACAGGGCTTTTGCCGCGACGTTTCCGGCCCAGTTACTCAAAAACCTGTTACTGAAAAATAGCTCGGGCAAGCGCTTCTACCTGTACATTCTTGATGGTAATCATAAGGCAGATCTTCGCGGATTAGCGTTGCAGCTTGAAGAATCTCGTCTGTCTTTCGCGTCGCCAGCCGAGTTAATGGAAACGTTGGGCGTTGCACCTGGCTGCGTAACGCCTTTTTCTGTCGCCTGTAACAGCAAAAAAGAGATGCAGATAATCATCGACTCCTCAGTCTCTGCCAGGCAGTCACTGGGATTTCATCCTCTGGTCAATACCGCTTCAGTCTGTATTTCCCGAGAGGATTTACTGCGCCTGCTGGCATTTTACGGTTATTTCCCGGCAGAGATTCACGCTGGCGACATGCTCCGGTTACTGGCTCGTGCTCTTTAGCGCAGGCGAACCAATAGCCGGGTCAGGATGAGCCCACCCGCAGGATCGTGATAACCGCGGTTGCCGGGCTCACGCTGGCGCCCGTCCCTCCTGGAGGGCCTGGCGTAACCACACTTTACCTTGCAGATACGTTGTTGCCTGGCCGCCGATATAAACACGCTCTCCCGCGCTCTGGCAGCGTAGCTCTCCGCTGCGACCGGCCCCCTGATGCGCCAGCATCGTTGTTTTGTCCAGTTTTTCAGCCCAGTAAGGAATAAGCATACTGTGTGCTGAACCGGTAACGGGGTCTTCCGCTACGGCTTCCCCAGGGCAGAAGAAACGACTGACAAAATCGTATTTCCCATCCCCTGGTGCGGTTACGCAAACCATCTTTCCGAGGGGAAGCATGGCATTGATATCCGGACGTAACGCTTCGACCTGCTGTGGGTTATCCAGTACAACCATGTAGTCGCGTGCCACGCGCACCTCTTTATATTCCGTGATACCCAACGCGTCCAACAGTAAGGACGGCGGTGTGACGGGCTCGGTTTTCCAGGCAGGAAAATCCAGCGTCAACCATTCACCGCTGCGCTCAACGGTTAGTGGCCCGACAAACCGGGTATCAAAATGGAGGATCTCACCCGGATAATCCAGATGTTCAAAGATGACATGAGCGGCAGCCAGCGTGGCGTGCCCACACAGATTGATTTCGCCCTGAGTGGTAAACCAGCGCAATTCGAAGCCGTTTTCAGTTGGGACAAAAAAAGCCGTTTCAGACTGGTTATGCTGTTTGGACATCTTCAGTAATGTCTCATCGGGTAACCATTCGGTTAACGGACAGACTGCTGCGGCATTGCCACCAAAGGTCGTCGTACTAAAGGCATCAATCATGTAAAAATCAATTTGCTGCATAGCGCAAACCTCGAATCGTTTGTTGAGCAACTCACACTCTATCATGCCCCGGCGGTATAGCGTCTTGTCATTTCCAGTGCATCCACATTTTGCCGAATACCCGCACGATAACCCCGCTATTCAAACTGAGTACAAGATCACACTTAAACACGCCATTACGGTTCAGCATGTTGAACAAGGCATATTTTCAACGCCACAATGCCGATACCATTTATTCTACCAGCAAGAGGGTTCCACAATGATTCGCAAAGGGTGTAATTCATTAGTCCGTGCCGAAAAAATATTAACCCACATCGCATGGGTTGGCGTGGCGAGTTATATGGAATTATTAAAAAAATTTCAGTATCCCAAAAGCAGCTTGCTTAATTTATTGAATGTGATGGTGGAGTGCGGCTTTTTAATTAAAAACAAAAACGGCCATTATTCGCTGGGAATAAAAAACTACGAACTGGGTTGCCAGGCGCTGCACCGCCAAAATATCTTTGAAGTAACAAAGCGGCCCATGCAGGAACTGTCGCTAAAAAGCGGCCTGGTCTGCCATCTGGGGGCAATGGAAAGCTATTCAGCCCTCTATCTCGACAAGGTTGAGAGCCCGAATTCGGTACCAACAAGCAAAAGCTGGATTGGTAAAAAACTTGAATTGCATATCACCGCGCTGGGTAAGGCGTTATTGGCCTGGAAAACGCGGGAAGAGCTGGATTACTTTTTAGATGCGCTCACGTTGACGCCGCACACGCGCAATACGTTTACCGATAAAAAATTATTTCTGGAAGAGTTGCAAAAAACGCGGCTTCGCGGATGGGCCATAGACAACGAAGAATCAACCTATGGTGCGGTATGTTTAAGTATGCCGGTATTCAATATGTATAACCGGGTTAACTATGCGATCTCGCTTTCGGGCGATCCGGTGGTTTATTCCGGAAATAAGATCGAGGGTTATCTGGAACTGCTCCGCAAATGCGCCGGACAAATATCATATGGGCTGGGATACAGAAACGAAAATGAGTATTTACGAAAAGGAAACTGAGGTAATGAAAAAATTCAGCGGTATTATTCCACCGGTATCCAGCACATTTCATCGTGACGGAACCATTGATAAAACGGCCATGCGTCAGGTTGCCGACTTCCTGATTAATAAGGGCGTCGACGGGCTGTTTTACCTTGGCACCGGGGGGGAATTTAGCCAGATGAATACCGCCCAGCGAATGGCGTTCACCGAAGAAGCTGTCGCCGTTGTCGGCGGACGGGTTCCGGTATTGATTGGCGTCGGTTCACCTTCCACTGACGAAGCGGTCAAACTGGCGCAACATGCACAAGCCTGCGGCGCTGACGGCGTCGTCGCTATCAACCCCTACTACTGGAAAGTTGCGCCGCGAAATCTTGACGACTACTACCAGCAGATCGCCCGCAGCGTCACACTCCCGGTGATCCTGTACAACTTTCCGGATCTGACCGGTCAGGACTTAACCCCGGAGACCGTGAAACGTCTGGCACTGCAAAACGAGAACATCGTCGGCATCAAAGACACCATCGACAGCGTCGGCCATCTGCGCACGATGATCAACACCGTTAAGTCAGTTCGTCCGTCATTTTCGGTCTTCTGCGGCTACGACGACCACTTACTCAACACTCTGCTGTTGGGTGGCGATGGCGCGATATCTGCCAGCGCGAACTTTGCGCCGGAACTCTCTGTCGGTATCTACCGCGCCTGGCGCGAGGGCGATCTGGCCACCGCCGCCGCCCTGAATCAAAAGCTGCTGCAACTGCCAGCCATTTACGCCCTTGAAACGCCGTTTGTCTCACTGATCAAATACAGCATGCAGTGCGTGGGATTGCCAGTGGAGACCTATTGCTTGCCGCCGATTCTTGACGTGTCAGAAGAAGCCAAAGAAAAAGTCCATGCACTGCTGGTCGCGCAGGGCATTTTATCGGACTGAGGAGAAGATCATGTCTGTTCGCTCTATTTTTGCTGACGAGAGTCACGATATCTACACCGTCAGAACACACGCCGAAGGCCCTGACGGTGAACTGCCGCTCACGGCGGAGATGCTCATCAACCGCCCGAGTGGGGATCTGTTCGGGATGACCATGAATGCCGGAATGGGCTGGTCTCCAGACGAACTGGATCGGGACGGCATTTTACTGCTCAGTACGCTCGGAGGGTTACGCGGGGCTGACGGTAAGCCCATCGCGCTGGCACTGCACCAGGGTCACTACGAGCTGGATATCCAGATGAAAGCCGCCGCGGAGGTGATCAAAGCGAACCGTGCCCTGCCCTATGCCGTGTATGTTTCCGATCCGTGCGATGGTCGGACTCAGGGGACGGCGGGCATGTTTGACTCGCTGCCGTACCGTAATGACGCCGCGATGGTGATGCGCCGCCTTATCCGTTCTCTACCCGATGCGAAAGCCGTCATTGGCGTGGCGAGCTGCGACAAGGGACTTCCGGCCACCATGATGGCGCTCGCTGCACAACATGACAAAGCAACAGTGCTGGTGCCCGGTGGCGCGACGCTGCCGGCAAAAGATGGGGAAGATAACGGCAAGGTACAGACCATCGGCGCCCGCTTCGCCAACGGCGAGTTATCGCTACAGGATGCCCGACGGGCTGGCTGTAAGGCCTGCGCCTCCTCCGGCGGCGGCTGCCAGTTTCTGGGCACCGCCGGGACATCGCAGGTCGTGGCAGAAGGATTAGGACTGGCCATTCCGCACTCTGCGCTGGCCCCTTCCGGTGAGCCGGTATGGCAGGAGATCGCCAGAGCCTCCGCGAGAGCGGCGCTGAACTTATGTAAACAAGGCATTACCACGCGGGAAATACTCACCGATAAAGCCATTGAAAATGCGATGACGGTCCATGCCGCGTTCGGCGGCTCGACAAACCTGCTGCTGCACATTCCGGCAATTGCCCATCAGGCCGGTTGCCATATCCCTACCGTTGACGACTGGATCCGCATTAACAAACGGGTGCCCCGCCTGGTGAGCGTACTTCCCAATGGTCCGGTTTATCACCCGACGGTGAATGCCTTCATGGCGGGAGGGGTGCCGGAAGTGATGCTGCATCTTCGCAGTCTTGGATTGTTGCATGAAGACGTGATGACCGTCACCGGCAGCACGCTGAAGGAAAACCTTGACTGGTGGGAGCACTCCGAACGGCGGCAGCGGTTCAAACAGCTACTGCGCGAACAGGAGCAGATCGACGCCGATGAGGTGATCATGTCGCCACAGCGGGCGCAGGAACGCGGCCTGACCTCAACGATCACTTTCCCGGTGGGCAATATTGCCCCGGAAGGATCGGTGATCAAGTCCACCGCCATCGACCCCTCAGTGATTGACGATCGGGGCATCTATTACCATAAAGGGGTGGCGAAAGTTTATCTGTCCGAGAAAAGTGCGATTTACGATATCAAGCACGACAAGATTAAAGCGGGCGATATTCTGGTCATCATCGGCGTTGGTCCTTCCGGCACCGGGATGGAGGAAACCTACCAGGTCACCAGCGCCCTGAAACATCTGTCTTATGGAAAGCATGTTTCGCTGATCACGGATGCGCGTTTCTCGGGCGTTTCCACTGGCGCATGCATTGGCCACGTAGGTCCGGAAGCACTGGCCGGGGGACCAATCAGTAAATTACGCACCGGGGATATTATTGAAATTAAAATTGACTGTCGCGAGCTGCAGGGCGAAGTCAATTTCCTCGGAACCCGTAACGATGAAATATTACCCTCACGGGAGGAGGCTACCGCAATATTAAACGCCAGACCCAGCCATCAGGATTTGCTTCCCGATCCTGAATTGCCAGATGATACCCGGCTTTGGGCAATGCTCCAGGCTGTGAGCGGCGGGACATGGACAGGCTGTGTCTACGATGTGAATAAAATAGGCGCTGCTCTGAGCGATTATATTAATAACAACTTAAAGCAAAAATAAAAAACATCCAGACCGCTGAATAATCCGGCTACACATTATTCATCCTGTGTGGAGCCGGACGATGACGGGTCGCTACCCTATAATGAGAGGACGTTATGCCACTAATTATCGTTGTGGCAGGGATTGCTTTACTCCTGCTTTTAACCATTAAAATTAAACTCAATACGTTTGTTTCGTTAATTATTGTCTCGATTGCTGTTGCCATCGCCAGTGGAATGGATCTGAATAAAGTTGTCACATCGGTCGAATCCGGCCTTGGCGGTACGCTGGGTCATATTGGTCTGATATTCGGCTTCGGCGTAATGCTCGGACGCTTACTGGCCGATGCGGGAGGTGCCCAGCGAATCGCTCTGACCATGCTGAATTATTTCGGCAAAAATAAACTTGACTGGGCGGTGGTCTGTTCAGCTTTTATTGTCGGTATTGCACTTTTCTTTGAAGTTGGCTTAATTCTGCTGGTCCCTATTTTATTCGCCATTGCCCGTGAAGCCAAAATATCGCCGATGTTTATGTGTGTACCTATGCTTTCCGGTTTGCTGGTGGCACACGGATTTTTACCACCGCACCCCGGCCCGACCGTTATCGCCCGTGAATATGGCGCAGATGTAGGACTGGTACTCATCTATGGCATCATTGTTGGTATTCCTACGTTTATTCTTTGCGGGCCCGTATTGAATAAATTCTGCCAGCGTATTATTCCGGACGCGTTTAAAAAAGAAGGGAATATTGCCTCCCTTGGCGCGACACGTCGGTTTAGCGAAAGCGAAATGCCTGGCTTTGGGATCAGTTTTCTCACGGCAATGCTGCCGGTGATCCTGATGGCGGTAGTCACCATCATCCAGATGACCCATGCCAAAAGCGCTGCGGATTCAGGCTTGTTCTACAACGTGCTGCTGTTCTTAGGCAACTCGACGATTGCGATGCTGATTTCGCTGCTGTTCGCGATTTATACCATGGGTCTGGGCCGTGGAAAGACGATCCCTGACCTGATGGACTCCTGCGGGAAAGCTATTGCGGGTATTGCCGGACTGCTGTTGATTATCGGCGGTGGCGGCGCATTCAAGCAGGTGCTCATTGATTCTGGCGTGGGTCAGTACATTTCCACCCTGGTGTCAGGTATGGATATTAATCCCATCCTGATGGCCTGGGGCGTTGCCGCCTTCCTGCGTATTTGTCTGGGTTCCGCCACCGTTGCGGCAATCTCTACCGCCGGGCTGGTCATCCCACTGCTGGCGGTGCATCCCAATACCAACCTGGCGCTGATCACGCTGGCAACCGGAGCGGGTTCCTGTATCTGCTCCCACGTCAACGACGCCAGTTTCTGGATGATTAAAGATTTCTTCGGCCTGACCACCAAAGAGACGCTGTTATCCTGGACGCTGATGTCAACGCTGTTATCTATCTGTGGGCTGATATTTATTCTGCTCGCCAGTATGATTATATAATCTTGCCTTCGCCAGTGGATCGCGTTGTCGATTCACTGGCCCCTGCTCCACGCATTTTTTGAGGATCAGCAAAACACCATTCCCTCATAAGGATGTTTCATACAGGTGGTAAGGCGGCTGCTTAAATCACCGCTGGTTTAGTAAACAGAATTTAAGTAAAAAGCGTGCTGTCATAATCAATGGGAGCTGTTCAACTTAAGCATTTACGCTTGCTTTGTACTAAGATGCTTATCTCACCGATGCTTTAAGCTATCGTCTCAGGCTCAAGATGGATTTATCGCCATGACCAGAACAGAAAGGCTTCTCGAATTACTCCAGATATTAAGGGCACAAAGATATCCGGTCACTGCATCCACTCTCTCAGAAAGATTAGGAGTAAGTGTTCGCTCCCTTTACAGAGATATCAAAACGCTACAGCATCAAGGAGTATGCATTGAAGGTGGTGCCGGGATTGGTTATATCGTTAAGTCTGACTTTCATTTGCCCCCCTTAAACCTTTCTCATGAAGAAATCAATGCTATTATACTTGGATTAAATTGGGTATCTCATAATACGGATTATGATTTCAAAAATACCGCAAGGAATGCGCTTGCCAAAATACACGCCGTCATTCCCGCTGACTTAAAAAATCTTATTGAGAGTCAATCCTATCTTATCGGTCCTTCAGAAAACAATGAGATATTTTTTGAAGACATTCGCAATGCTATTAAAAAGCGAAAAAGAATCAAAATAAATTATTGTGACAAGAAAGATGTTTACTCTTCTCGAGTCATATGGCCCATTGGTTTGGTATATATGGAGTCATGCTGGCTTTTGGTTGCATGGTGTGAGATGAGAAATGATTTTCGTCATTTTAGAACTGACAAAATTGAAGAGATTGTGCAACTGGATTCCCTGTATAGCGAAAGCAGGACGGTTTTATTGAAAAAATGGAGAGTAAAAGAAGGGCTCTGCGAGGAGAAAGAGTACTGACAAAAACTGTCACAGCGCATTTGTATACTAACCCGGATGAAAGATTCAATTCTACTTCATAGGGGGAGTTATGCTTTTCCAGAATAAAGTTGCGGTCATAACCGGAAGTACGACAGGTATAGGTGAGGTTGTCGCAGAGCAATTACACAAACATGGCGCTAAGGTTGTTATTGTATCCCGTTCGTCAGAACAGGCTAAACAAAAAGCGAAACGATTATCTTCGCAGGGACAACAAGCGATGGGGATCGGATGTGACGTGTCACAGCCCGATCAAGTGCGGCAAATGATAGATGAGGTTATCAGTCATTTCGGCAGACTTGATTATGCTGTAAATAATGCAGGCATAACAGGGGAACATGGTAGAAACATAACAGAACAGACAGTTGAAAACTGGGATAAGGTTATTGCCACCTCATTGAGCGGCGTTTTTTACTGCCTGAAATATGAAATACCTCGGATGATGAAGTCTGGTGGATCTATAGTTAATTTATCTGCAGTAAATGGTCTGGTTGGCATTCCTGGATTAGCACCTTACACCGTGGCTAAACATGGTATAATTGGTTTAACCCAAACCGCAGCGCTAGAGTTTGCATGTCAAGGCATTCGAATCAATGCAGTCGCTCCGGGCTATGTCCAGACTCCGCGAATGAATGAATTTCCAGAAAATATCGTACGCAGTTTCGCAAACAGCCACCCTATGAAAAGGATGGCAAAAATGCAAGAAATAGCAGACTTCATATTGTTTTTGCTGTCAGACAACGCTGCCTTCTGTACCGGAGGCGTTTATCCAATCGATGGTGGTTATTTAGCCGAGTAAAATTCCGCTAACGTTCCAGGACTAGTGATAACAATATATCCAGTTCAGGTTGACGGATAATGTATTTAACACATAAATCCATATTGTCGGTGAACCACATCCCTCTGAACATGAGGTTAAAAAAACGCCAAGCTGCACATCTTAGTTCAATTCTGTGGCCTTATGCTGATTCTGGTAACCGGAGAAAATAATTATTTCTCCCTTCAGATGCTCTTCAATTATTTTGTATAACGCTATTTTTTCATCATCTGATATCGATGAGGATGCGACCTGGCGGAGTTGCTCCTCCAGCGGAACGGTCTGGCGGAAGCTGTTCGTCATGTCATAAACGATTGATTTCAGCTCACTGACGGTAATGTATTTCCCCCGTTGACCATCCAGCGTGTTCAGCCTGTCTGACAACGCCTGAAGCTGCATCATGCCGTTATGCCAGCCCGTCAATGAACTGGCCGGAAGCGTGCTCCCGGCAAGACGCTGCTGCCACTTTTTCTGCATCTGTATTACTTCGGAATTGCCTGGCCACAGTTCCTGAGCCTGATTCAGCAGTGCGGAACCCTGCTGATATGCCCAGTCTGGCGGTATTGTCGCCAGCTCATCAAGCTGTGAGGAGGCCTGTTTCAGCCAGTTATCTGTCGCTAACGCCTGCCCATTATCCCGGCGCAGGGTCTGGATTTGTTCGCGGCTCAGCGCCTTCGGTAACGCCGCGACGGAGGCATTCAGCGCCAGAGCCGCCCCGTCAACGCGATGAGCATAATGCCACCCCCACAACGCAACCGCCCCCACCACCAGCGCGGAACAGACTCCCGCCATAAACGCTGGCCAGCGCGTTGGCGACGGCAGCGTTTCATGCATCACGTCGACACTCACTTCCGGTTCCGGGCGAATCACATACACCAGGCGACTCAGTGGCGGCGCGATCTCTTCTGCAGGCCGGGATGTTAGCGCCTGCGGCGGCAGCGTAATAGCAGCCGCAATACCGTCCTGCGGGGAACGGTTTTCCAGTCGGGTCAGCGCACTGCGCACCTGCTGCATCAGCGACGCGGTCTGGCAGGCGTGTTTCAGCCCCTGGCGGGACAAAATATCGTCGAGCATAGCAAGCTGCTGCTCTGCCTGCTGCAAAGGGGCTAAATCCGTGTGACTGAGTGAAAACGTGCGAAACAGTTTCTGCAGACGCTGCACCAGCCCATTGAGGATTTCTGCGCGAGCATGAACAGGCTGCGGCCAGAGCTGTGTCCACTGGTGCGACAGCAGTGCATTGAGGATTGCCAGCCCTTCGTTCATACCGTTCACTCGCGCCAGATGGCAGCGGGCGAGCGTGTACCAGGCCCCTGTCTGCAGCTCAACGCCGTTGAGTTCGAATAATGAAAGCGAGAGCGTTTCCACCTGCGCCCAGTTCACATCCGGGCGCGCCGGATGCGTGAGCTTCGCCATCTCTTCGCGCAACGCAATAAAGTCGGAAAGCTGACGCGGGTCGCTGCCGGTTTTCACCGGACGGGGTTGTACATCGTGCATAGTGGTTTCATCCCTGAGGAGAAAAAATGGCGGAGCGCAAATATCGCTCCGCACCGGGCGTAAGGGGCAATTAATCGGGCAACAGCGGCCCGGTCATGTCAAAAAAGATGTCTTCCCTGAACGTAAAGCGCGCACAGACACACCGGGGTAAACTTCCCCCTGCAGTTTTTCAAAAATCTGGCTTTCGCTGACGTGCTTTCCCTGTCATTTTCACGGTTACATCCGGCTGTTGCTATCGAGATAATTCTGCTGTTTAAGGTGGCGGATAAGCACCCTTCCTTCCGGCATAAAATCGGTGCCGTAGCGCACGAGACCAATGCCTTTCAGCCCGGCGTCGATGGCATAGCGCAGCTCGCCGGGGATTTCCTGGTCGAGCAGAATGACGGTGATGCTTTGCAGCCGTGGCTCGTATTTCAGCAGCACTTCGGAGAAAGTTTTGAGTAACTGATGTGCCGTACCCGGCATTCCCTGCAGGATTTTAGTCATGTCCGGCAGACCGTAGTCCGGCAAATGCGCCAGCGTGCCCGCCCGACAGTTGAGAATGCGTTGCATATTATCAAGCACCGACAAAATCACCTGGTTTTGCTCACTGACCTGATGCAGGTCGAGACCGCCGGTGAAGTTGCCGGTCAGCATTTCATACAGCGACGGCGTGTTGTGTTCCTGTGGCATCACTTGTCCTTCACGGGTTGCAGCGTCAGGTGATTATTGCCCGCCTCAAGAATGCGCGGTTTGTCAGGATCCAGCTCTTCGCGCTCCATCACCAGTTTCCAGGTGTTGTTCGCCATATCCGGATAACGGAACAGCCCGGCCACGGCCACGAACTTCGCATCGGCTTCCATCGGCATATCCAGGCTCGCATCGCCGCCCGGCTTTATCACCACATCGCGCGCGGCCAGCAAATCGGCTTTTAAAAGGGTGTCGCCATCCTTGAGTAACTGCTGGTACACCGTCTTGTCAAAGGTCTTGCGATCTTTAAGCTGATAGACCCGCACGACGACCGGTTCGGATAATGAATTATTCTCACGGGCATCGGTATTCAGCGCTTCTCGTGCAGTAAAATCCAGATGCAGCGTTTTAATTTTCTTGTAAAACACAGAGGTTAAAGCGGATTTAGTTCCATCCGTAATGCTCTGCGTCAGGCCACACCCGGCCAGATTGAGTGCCAGCAGACAGAGCGCGATTTTAGTCAAACTTGTACGTAACACGTCGGTTTCCTTGTTGTTGTGTTGCAGGCCGCAGGCCTCTGTAATAGCCCAGTTCCGTGGTAAAGGTTTTCGGGATATCATCGGGAAGCGTCTCGCCCTCCGCACCCAGCACGCCGTTCATCCCAAGCCAGAAAGCCCCCTCGCCCAACGGAGGAACCTTCAGCAAATGTGTACCGACCGTCAGCGTGATGCGCGCTTTAAACCGCCAGCCGAGATACACCCGCAGCATCACCAGAAAATCCTGATACAGCAGGCCATCCGGTTTCCAGCCCTGCGCTTCCTGTTCGTTATCTGTCGTGAGTGCAATGAGTAACTGGCTGTTCGCATCCATCGCTTCGTCCCCCAGGGGCGTATTGCCATCGAGCAGAAAATCCTCATCGCCATAAAAACCCAGCGGCTGGCTGAGGTCTACCGGACGTAAACAGTAAGGACTGGTTTTTACCGTGGTATCGGGTGCCAGCAGGCTGACCAGCGCCTGCATCCCTTCCTGGGTTTTACCGGGCTGGCGCAGCACGCCGAGTAACGCCAGAAAGCGCGACACGGGCGTGGCGATGTGGTCAGCCGTTCCGGGAATACCCAGCCCCACCAGTCCCAGCAGTGATTGAGAAATGCTGTCCGTTCCGCCCGCCTCAAAGGTGGCCGGGTAGGAGTATTTACGCCAGATGCGGTAAAACTGCGTCAGAATGCGGTGGCTAAAGATATCGAGAAAACCCTGCAGCGCCTCATGCCCTTCCCTGCGCTGGGTAATGTCATCCAGATACGCCGTCGGCAACGGCGAGTCAACGCCATACATTCCCATAAAAGTGGTGCGAATAACCGGCGGTTTACTGTCGTCCTCTTCATCGTATTCGACCGCTTTCAGTTCGCTTGCCGGAAAACCCATTCCCGGATGAGGCGCAAACCGCACCGGATCGTCTGAGGGATGCGTTGTCGAACCTATCAGTGGTTTTCCGGGCTGGCACTTTTCCAGCAACTGGCAAAAACGATAGAAATTAATGCGGTGAAGGTCGGCTTCCAGCCGCGGGGTCAGCCGGGAATGCGGCGGTTGTGCTTCTCTTCCCATTCCAGACGTTCTCCGGTCGGTTGCAGGATGATAATCAGGCGGTTAAACAGATAGATGTCGGTGTAGAGCGCAAAGAAACGGCTCAGCATCTCACCGAACAGGCAGATGTCGCCGCGCCCGGCAAAACCATGGCTGTCGAGCGTCACTTCAATCTGCACGCCACGTACCAGATAGCCCTGCTCGAAGCGTTCCGTTTCGCTGTGTTTCACATCAATGATGGCCTCCAGGCGACGACGGTTCATTTCGCTGTCGGTCCACTCATACAGCGCAAGGGTGCCACGCAATACGTCAGCATTATCCATCATCGACAGAAATCCACTACCGAGATGGCTCAGTACGCGCCAGTGAAAACGGTCCCGATCCGGTGGATAGCAGGGCAGCGTCGGGGCGCAGAGGTTACGCACGCCAACACTGACCGAAGTGGTTTTTATCACCGTATCGAGCACGGTACTTTGCAGCGCCCGGCGTGGCAGTTGGCCGTTGGTGCCGGTCAGCGTCAGCGACAGGCTTTCATCTTCTGGCACGGTGTGGTTGTCAAAGGCTTCGCCACCAAGAATAAGCCAGGTGTTGTGCAGGCCGGACGGTCCACGACCACGACGCACGCGGGTGTGGTAGTAATACTCCGGTGCCTGATGACGCATCATCCCGCCTTTATGGCGGAAGCTCGAAAACGGCACATAAGTATGCTGGCTGGAAGACATCACCGAGTCCACCGCATAAATTTCAGTATGGCCATCCTGCACGCGCATCGGACGCAGCATGTATTCGGTTTGCAGGGAGTTAAGCGTCAGCGGGTCAGACTCCAGCGGGAACAGGTTAATCACCGGCACACAGTTCAGGCGCAGATGTTTCTCCGTAAAGCTGAAGTCATGCTCCCAGCGTTCCGCCAGCACCACGTCGATTTCAAACCACGGCAGTTGTGCCGGAAATGCTACGCGATCCAGCCCGCACAGGCCGGTGAACATGAATTTCTCGCGGAAGGTAAAGTACTCCAGCAGCAGTTGATATCCACTGAAACTGCTGCTGCCTTTGGGCCACAGGGTATCGTCATCACCAAAACCCAGCGCGGTGAAATGCCCCTCGAACGGCCTTCCATCCACATCGCCCGGCAGACGCAGCCTCATTCGGGCAACATTCATGGTGAACGCTTCATGCATAGCGCAGGCCAGCGGTGCATCGGCGTTTAAGTACAGCGGAAGACGACTGAGATCGATCTCACTCCAGTCTGCGAGCTGGCTGCAGTTGAAGCGCAGGTTCACCACTGAACGTCCGTCGGGATCGGTCGTCAACGCCGCCTTGTCGAGCGCAAGCGGCTGAAGATTGATTTCCTGGGTCGTGGTGTAGCGACAGCGCGTGCCTTTTTCACCAATCGGCCTTGAGAGCACCTCAAAGCCTTTGGCAATGCGCATCTGCTCTTTCATTCCACGCCAGTCCGGCGTGAATTCGACCACCGACATTGACGGAATGGTGCGCAAATAATGCGGCCACAGCAGGCTGACCAGCCCTTCGGTCAGCTCTGGTAAATCATCATCCAGCTTCTCGCGAAGCCTGCCCATCAGGAAGGCAAAGCCCTCGAACAGGCGCTCCACGTACGGGTCGCGTGCACCCGCTTTATCAAGATTGAGCATCGCCGCACGGTCCGGATGGGCACGGGCAAACTCTTCACCGGCTTCAAGCAGGTAGCGCATTTCAGCGTCGTAATAACGCAGGGTTATGTCGTCCATAATTTTTATAATCTTAATTTGAGTATCAGCTACACAGTACTGTGGCTCGTGCCGGATCAAGTGCAATCAGCCCGGACAACAGCGAATCCATTTCAGGCTGAAAACGCGTTTTATCAGCCTCACTACGTCCTGCCTTGCTGCGCAGCAGTTTGAGTCTGCGGGCTTTGACTTCAAACATCAGTTCGGGCGTCCATTGTTCAAGCGTGAGTTTACGGGCGCTGCCGTCAAGTTCACCCAGCAGATGCAATGCCATTTCGTTTTTGCCGTACTGCTCGCTCACCCGCGCCATCAGCAAGCGCATCAACCATCTGTCACGGGTAGAGGTATAACCCGGGCGAGCCTGTAACCAGTTGAGCGCCGCTTCAATACCTTCACTGTCAGCTTTCGCCAGCACTTCCGGCTCCAGCATCAATACATCATCGCCCGAAGAGAGAGCGGCGGTAACGGGCTCATCTTTCCAGCCAGCAACATCGTCCAGCACCTTCTCATTAATCCAGTTCAGGGTGACTTCATCCGCAAAAGGAGTACCGTCGCTGAATGCCAGCGCGTCCAGCCCCGGCAAACGGGTCAGCAGCCCTTTCAGGTCATTGCACAGGATGTCTGCCCGAACGCTGTCATTATCCATTTTTACCAGCGCCTGCCAGGTATACCACTGCACGTCCAGCCACAGGTGATTCACCCCCTGCGCCAGCAGCATGTCTGAATGATCCAGTAGTTCTGACCAGCTTTTTTGCAGATACAGACGTTTCAGATGCGCTTTGTTGTCAGGCTTCGGCGGGGCCAGCCGGGTTCGCCCGGCGGCATCCAGCGGAGGAAGCTCCGTCAGCGTGTCCCAGCGGACGCTCTTAAGCAAATGATGCCCGGCAAGCCAGCCACCGGGCCGATCGCGCAGATATTTCGCCAGCACTTTGGCCTGATCGAGTAAATCCCTTCCTGATGTAACAGCGTTCATTACGGGCGCTGAAGAGGCTGTCGCTACAGGCGCATGACTGTCTTCGCGACTGGTTTGCGGCACCAGCGTATTGGCGCCACCGCTTTGTATTAATCGGTTATCCAGCGCCTGGTATAATCCGCCAAGCTCAGGCCGGGCGCTCTCTTCAAAGGTTTGAAGTGTCTGTTCCACCAGCAGCAATGCCGCGGCGATCCGCCGCATCACCGACATATCCACTTCGGGACAAAGGGACAGACTGTCCGTCATTCGGCTGCAGCCAAGCCATTCCAGGGCTGATTTACGGCTACGATCGCGCTGCGGATGCAGACGGGTACCGAACCGCTCCAGCATTGCCGCCAGAAGCTCAACGCCCTCCACCAGCCCGGACTCACCGTCCTGATGCAGACGAGCCCAGACATAGAAGGTGATAACACGCAGATCCTTACAGGTACTGGTCAGCAGCTTTTCCGAAAGCGTGCAAATCAGGCCGGTATCAATGCCGGAGAGCTTGTTAACCTCTTCGCGAATGCGCTGAAAATCATCGTCATAACCCGGGTCTTCTCCAACGGGCTGATGACTGTTGATGGGGACCAGCCAACGCTCCCAGTCCGCTGCATGTGAGCGAGCTTCAGCCAGGAGTTGTTCTTCTCCAACGCCGCTGGCGAGGAGTAAGTTTTGTAATGTCATTATTCTTCTGTCTCCTCCACGTCAGAGGCATCCGTACGGGTGGTTAAGGCCTGGGCCGCAGCCGTCGCATCCACACTAAAAATCTGTCCTGGAAGTCTGAAATCACGCAAATCGAGAAGAGTCAGCGGGCCTTTGCCCAGCTGTGAGCGCAGCACCCACTGCAGCGTGCGGCCATCCGGTGCGGTGAAGCTCATCATCCACTGGCTGCGGTCCAGTTGTTGACGCTTGCCCTGGTCCAGCCAACGAATAAATCCCCAGGTTCCGCTGTAATCACCGAACAGACGCGCTCCCGCGCTGGTCGAGGTCCAGGTCAGCATGGTTCCCGGTTTCCAGGTATCGCCTGGCCAGCGGAAGGACTGCCAGTCGGCCATCTGGTTGAAATAGTGCAACTGCTGCCCGTCGATGGTCAGATGGGTTTCCACCACCTGCGCAGCAGGGCGAGCCTGTAGCTCAAAACTGATCCCCTGGCTGCCGTCAGTAAACAGAATATCTGACAGCTGGCTCAGTTGATTCACTGCTCTGAGGAAGGCCGGATTGAACGTCAGCCCCTGGCTGTGCGCGTTGTCCGGTACCCAGAGGCTACCTTCTTTGTGCAGCACGCCATTGAGTTCGGTAGTCAGGAATCTGTCGATACGACCGCTGTCTTTACGCACAAACTCCGCCAGCATCGGCAAAGAGGCGTCACTTTTGCTCACCGCAAATGGGAAGCGGCCATCAAAGGCCGTGCGCCAGTTCGCCACCACCGAGCGATTCCACCTGTCGTTCAGGCTGGCGGCCGATGGCTGCAGAACCATTTCCCAGGCCTGCGTCAGCGGCTGCACAAATAACGTACGGCCAAAACCGCTCCACTCTTCACCCAGGCTCGCGGCCATCAGGCTGCCATACTGCCGGGTATCGGTCAGATCGACGCTTTTCCCCTGGAACACGGTTTGGGCCAGCGTCTGCATCATCGCCTGTGGGTCAGAGGCACTGGCCACTTGTTGCAGACGCAGGCGCACGCGGGTAATACGGGTCAGATACGTCTGCAGGCTCAGCGTGCTGTCCGCAGACATCACGTTGCTGGCCTTGTTTTTGCCCATCAGCGTCAGTAGTGGCCCGAAGGTGTCATCAAGCGGTCCCTGAGGCCCGGCAGCACTCTGATCGATGGCAGGCTTGTCTTTGCTGTCGATCAGATCTTTCGCTGATTGGATAAGAGAATCTGATATCCCTTCCATCTGCTGCCCGGTCTGGCCTTGCCAGGCCAGCGTGTTCATCAGCGCAATCACTGGCGATTGACGGACGTCGCTCATCAGCGTCAGTTGGTCAGTGACATCGGCGATGTTGCTGACCGGGTTCCAGTGCAGACTGTTGAGGAAATTAAGCCAGCTTCCGGCAAAGTCGGTGAAGTAGCGCTCTGTCAGACGCGCTTTTAGTGCTTCCGGCGACAAATCTGAGGAGACCGATTTCCGGCTGTCACTCAGCACCCAGTCAATTTCATCCCGGCGGGAGTTTGCCGCTTTTTCGATAGCCTGCTGAATGCCGCCTTCCCAGGCCTGGCGGGTGAACATGCCCGGCACCACCTCATCAGTCGCGAACAAACGACGGGCATCGGTGCCACTGGTCATGTCTTCCAGTGAAACATCAGAAAAGTTGCGACGGACGGATTTGAGCATGTTCTCATACAGCGTGCTTTCCGCGTTGCGACGGCCAATTTGCTGCAACAGGACCTGTCGGCTTTGACTGACCAGTTGCACATCCGGTGTGATTTTCCACTGCGGCTGCTTTGGCAGTTCGGTAATATAAAACGCCCACAAATCCGGCGACAGGCTCTGCCACAGCCCGGTGGATATGCCCATTCGCGTCGGCTGCACGGCTTTCAGGGTCTGCGCGTAAAACGCACCGTCGGCTTTATCCGGACGGGCCATCATCAGCCAGGCTTTCAACTGGTCATAACCGGGTTTCGCCAGTTGCATGCGCTGGTCACTGTTGGGTGCAGAATTTACCAGCGCAGAAAGCTTCTGCATCAGTGCCGCACTGGCTGGATCGCGGATCAGGCGGTTATTCGCCACGCCGTACCAGGGCAGCATCGCGTCGAGCAATTGCGGGTTATGGTCGAGGCCAAAACGCTGAAACCAGGGCGTGCCGTCCTGCATATGATGTCGCAGGCGACCGGCATCATTACGCAGGTCGTGCAGCGCCGTCAGTTGATAATCCGAAACGGAAGGATGTTCAACCAGCGTGTGCGCTTTGTTCGCCACCGAGGAAATCTGCTGCCAGTTGAGCGCAAAAGAGAGCACCATCCCGGCGCCCCACACGCCGATCACCGCCATCACGGCCCACGCCAGCGTCTGCTCCCACGCCATGCCGACACGGCGGCCCCGTACCCGCATGCAGTCTTCTGTCACCCCCTGCCAGATGGCCGGGAAGGTGATCGCGTGCTGGTGCGCAGAAAGCGTTGTGGTTTCGGTAGTGTCTGCCAGGGAGCTTTCAGGCTTATCTGCCAGACTGAACATCAGGCCGCGCAAAGGAACACGTTGCTGCGAACTGTACAGCCACGGCGTCAGGCGCGAGGCCCAGCGCTGGCTTCCCCCCTGCTCAAACTGCTGTGCCAGGCGTAACAGAAAATCGTAGCGCGGGTTTTCCGCAATCTGCGAAAGCCCCTGTTCACGCAACTGCGCCAGCAATTTATCGAACTGAGGAGCAATATCTTCCGGCATCGCGCGCAGTGGCAACGTCACGCCGACCGTCTGAGGCTTACGCCCCGCCTGCGACCAGGCGCTGTCGCACAACTGCCACAGATAAACCGGCGCGGAGTAGTGCAACGCATCGCCTGTTTTCTCAAGCCCGCGCAGATCGTTGTCGCTTATCTGCGGCGTGAGGTTCTGACCTTCAGCTATCACGCGAACAATCCCGTCAAGCGGGCGTCCACGCCGTAGCTTGCGGAGCGCCGAGTATTTTTCAGTATCAATTTCTGATGACAGACTTCCGCCGTATATCAGTACGGTACGGTCGCCTTCCAGCCACTGGCTGGTTCGCACTCCTGGGATCAATTGTTCGATAGCGGCTTCATCACCTGTGACGAGCAGCAGGCGGACTTTGCGGCGCCAGAAGAAACCGTAGCGGCGACGGAGGTAAGATTGGATAGATAAAAAAACAATTTCCTGAGCGGATTTCTGTTTTTTATTTTTCTTATCCGAAGAAGGTTCAGCATTATTATTATCTAAGAATTGAATTCCTTTCTGATGGGCGCTGACACCGAAGTTGATAAGCATCAATAGGATCATGACCAGCACCATGATCAGTACCCATAGACCAATTTTCTCCTTTGTCGTCACCCAACCGAGATCCGTACCATAAAAGTAGCAAACTCCATAAGCAACAATACCAGTGATTAAAAGAAAAATTAAAAGAGCAGGTACTCTCCATTTTGTTGACTCACGCATGATCTGGCTCCCCGTCACTATTTTCAAGGTGATGCCCTATCACATTAAAGAAATACTTACCGCTATCTTTTACCACCATCAACTGCTTTTGTTTCGACAACGATGCTGCTGTTAATGTGAATGCAAGTGTTAACCATGAATGGTTTGCTCCTTGCTCACCAAATATCATATTCAGGTCCTGAAAAGCACAAGACCAATTTTTATGTTCCTCCATTGCTGTAGCACGCAAAGTGTTATCTATCATTGCCTGTTCCTCAACTGGCATACCACTAAACCTTACCTCACCAGTGGTATAAATCACTGATTGATACTTCATCATCTTTTTCACATTAATTGTTAAATCGCTAACGACTGTTGATAACGGCCTGTAAATAACCCCTTGCGTATTAATATCATCATGCGAGAGCAGAAAAATTGATGCAAATTCTGAGCCTTTGCTCCTCTCCTGAAAAGCCCCGATAAAAATAATTACCTGGATAACCTTTGGTTCAGCATTATCAACACACGAATTAATGACCTCAGAATAATCTCCAGTAAAAAAACGCCACTTAGTTATCTTCTCCTCAGGGAATCCAGCAGTTTGCCAACAATCCTTAAATACCGAAAATGACATGGCATCTTCTGGCTTAATAAAAACAGCCTCAAAAAAGTAATCAGGTAATAACCTACTTATCTCTTCATGAATCGACGACAGTAACTCATCATAAAAATACTCTTCAGTCATATCTTCATTGCTGAAATCTTTAAAACGAAGAACCTGCCCTATGTAGACTTCCGGCGAACCATCGGCAATAACAGAAGGAATATCGACATTCTGCGGTGTAAACACTTTGCATGCTGCTATATACGTTTTTTTGTTCGCCCATAATGTCCATTTATCCTGTAGTCTTTTAGACTCTTCTGTGTACGCCTCATGATTAGCTAACATTACGCCAAAAAAATAAACCCTGGCGATAAATATCAAAGTGAATAAAATCATAGAAATTACGGCGAATGGGAAAAATAAAGTCAGAAGCTTTGTCTGTAGATCAGGGGTTAATAGTTTAAAGAAATAAAAACAAACAATATATATAAGTAATAAAGAAAAAAAAGCAGCCCCCCATGCTTTAAAATTTATCCTTGATACATTTTCGCGTTCAATAATTATTCTGGCAGGCCATCCCATAACGAACTCCATTTGAACATCATTTTTGTTGCGCTGATGCCAACAACTCCCATTCACTTTCAGTTATTTTGCTTTTACACTCTAAATATGAAGACGGAGTAGCATGCTCCTTAGAGGGCAAGTGTCGGTTTACAACACTACCCAGGTAAAAGCATGTGCGAAGATTCAGGACATCAAGACCAAATTCAATTACACCATCGTCCTGCATGGAAAATCTCCCGACAAAATAGCGAAGCGCAGGGAGCAATAATTGTATATTCTGAGATTCGGAATATTGCTGATTATTATTCATCATGCGAAACCGATGCAGTATCTTATTTATGTGGGTAACATTATTGAGATCTTCTAAATTATCTTCCGTTAACCCCAGTGAAAAATCCATTTTCCTTGAACCATTCCCAACACCATATTCAGTACATAGTTCACCATCACCATTAAAATAGCTCCAGCTATCAATATTATTCAAAAACCGCTTTCGTTGCCACGAATCAATCATAGTTATAAAAATATTCAAAACAGCAGGGTCATAAAATCGTAATAAGGACTCACCACCAGAAGGCCTTTTTTGGATCGTCATTCTGGAAATATTTTCAGCAAATTGGTCAAAGGAAAGTCCAGAAGAAACCCAGCCACAAATAGCTCTCCCTTGACCAGACAGTAATTTTTCCGTCGACAATTCATCCAGAGCGTACTGAATACTCTGCTCAAATAACTCACAATCAGCTTGGTTACTTTTGTCCAAAAGGACAATCCAGAGCTCCATAACGCCATCAAGTTCGGGATGAGGAAGCGGGGTTTTCAGACATTGTGAGTTTCTTATATGAGAAAAAAATAAATCATCCCTTTTTATATCGCGAAGAGTAGGGTCGATGATCAAATAGCAATGCCCATCACCACTAAATATCATTTCGTTGGCATGAGATTTTATTCTATCAAGATCCTCATCACTTGGGTTCATCATAGATATATCCTTATCACCCATAAATTTTTGAATTGACGTTGTATAAAACGAAAATACAATAAGAACCATAACATCATTGTCAGAATGCTGATTTCAGAGAAAGCCACTCCGGTAGATAGTATCCCACCAAAAAATACTTCACATCCTTCTCAGTAGTAATACCAATTTTCAAGGGTAAAATATTTTCGTGTGGGGCAAAGAGCTTTACTCTTTAATATCGGTGAGTACCACTTCCCTTCTGCCATCAACTCCTTTTCCCGTTGTTTTGTTATTTTGCGCAAATCAACCTGTGGAGCTTTTTCCATACCCAGCACGCGGTATATTTCCTCTGCCAGGTTACAAACTGTTGGGGTATAGGATTTGTATGCTGAAAGAGCCATCAATGCTGATAAACCCAAAAAAGCAGATGTCATAATCATGGTAAATTTTACATATAAATTAATTTCTACCACTATATTTACAAGCGCATCAACCACCCCAGCCAACCCTACCAACCCTATCCCTCCTATCAACCCTGCCAACCCTGCCATCACCAATAAGCACGCAGTCAAAATAAACATATTTTTAATACGCCACCAGGCATGGGCCATATGCCCCATTTCACAACGCGGGCAGAGTGAGATGATTCTTTCTTCCGGCAAGGTGATAGCATAGACCTCATAATGGTCATTCTGCCATACCGCTGCCATCTCCACATTATCCCCGGCCTGCAAACGCGTCATCCCCACCCAGCCACGGAACGGTTTACCGTTAATCACTCCCTGTACATATTCCGCATTACTGTATTCACTGTCACTCGCTGTCATCAGCGCTGCGCCGGTTGCCGGGCTGCCCGCCACCGTTGCCAGCACTGCACCTGCTCCACGCTGCCCGTCTGTAATCTCCGGCAGCGAGCTTGTCCGGTAGGCGTCGACATCAAAGTACTCCCGGAATCCTTCCTTACTGAACTGTTCCAGCCTGCCGCTTATTTTTGTCAATGGTCCGACAGGCGGCAGCACGGGGGGAGGGGGTAACTGGCGGAAATACTCTTTCCCCTGTATATGCGCAATCTCTTCGTCCAGGCGTAATTTATGAATAAACTCATTTTTAACCCGGCAGCCTCTGTCCCGATCCCTGCGACTGAAGCACTCACTTTCTGTATTTTCTGCCATTGTTATAATACCGTCTTAAATATTCCATTCCATGGCAACAGACATTTTCTATACAAAGTCATCAGTAGTAATACCAATTTTCCAGGGTAAAATGTTTTCGTGTGGGGCAAAGAGCTTTACTCTTTAATATCGGTGAGTACCACTTCCCTTCTGCCATCAACTCCTTTTCCCGTTGTTTTGTTATTTTGCGCAAATCAACCTGTGGAGCTTTTTCCATACCCAACACACGATAAATATCTTCTGCCTGACGACAGGCTGTCGGAGCGTAGGCTTTATATGTGGAAAAAGCCATCAAAGCTGAGATTACCAAGGAAAGCCCCCCCATCATTAGAGTCATTCCTATATAATTCTGCATACTTGTATTATCAGAGCCATTAAATAATGCATCACCAACCAGAATACTGATAAACATTGTCATCAGAATCCCCGTTAATATAAACATATTTTTGATACGCCACCAGGCAAATGCTATATGCCCCATTTCACAATGCGGGCAGAGTGAGATGATTCTTTCTTCCGGCAAGGTGATAGCATAGACCTCATAATGGTCATTCTGCCATACCGCTGCCATCTCCACATTATCCCCGGCCTGCAAACGCGTCATCCCCACCCAGCCACGGAACGGTTTACCGTTAATCACTCCCTGTACATATTCCGCATTACTGTATTCACTGTCACTCGCTGTCATCAGCGCTGCGCCGGTTGCCGGGCTGCCCGCCACCGTTGCCAGCACTGCACCTGCTCCACGCTGCCCGTCTGTAATCTCCGGCAGCGAGCTTGTCCGGTAGGCGTCGACATCAAAGTACTCCCGGAATCCTTCCTTACTGAACTGTTCCAGCCTGCCGCTTATTTTTGTCAATGGTCCGACAGGCGGCAGCACGGGGGGAGGGGGTAACTGGCGGAAATACTCTTTCCCCTGTATATGCGCAATCTCTTCGTCCAGGCGTAATTTATGAATAAACTCATTTTTAACCCGGCAGCCTCTGTCCCGATCCCTGCGACTGAAGCACTCACTTTCTGTATTTTCTGCCATTGTTATAATACCGCCTTAATTGCTTCTTCCAGCTTCTTGTCTTGCTCATCCATGCTGCTTCGCGCGGGCTTGACGCCAAACACACTCTTTTTGCACCAGACCTGGAGGTCGTTGTCGCTTATCCAGATGGCAATGCCCTGCAATAACAGAATGACTATCTGTGCTTCCCAGGTGATCAGAGAGGCCAATACCCGTATACCAAATATTCTGTAATTCAAAAATGCGCTGATACCAGCCGCTGCTCTTTCTTTTCCCAATACCTCCAACAGGCTGCCACTAAATTTCAGTGCAGTCAGGCCGTCAGTAATAGCCTTTATGCCCATAACACCTGACAGTAAACGCCTATTGTTATCAAATTCATTTTTTATACTTACCCCATCCATCACCATCGATACACAAGACGCCGCAACCCCGGTAGCCGCCCCTACTCCCTTAATCCAGGCAAGGGTCATACTTTCGGCTTTGACCCCTTTCTCAAACGCCGGTAAAACCCACGTGGTGGTCTGGGTGACCAGCGTCAGACCGCTGGCCGTCAGACTGGCAATCGACTTAAAATCACCTTTCAGCTCACGGCACAACAGGGCAAAATCTATCGCGTTGAACACCAGCAGCAGCATGTTGACGCCCGCCAGGCGCATCGTTTTTTTCCCTTCCGCCGTTTCCGTGAAGGCCCGCCATCCCTCATCCAGCCCACTTCTCGTTTTCGCCACTTCCTCCATTGTCGGCATAAAGCGCTGATTATTGCGCAACCCAGCCAGCACCTGCTGGCGCATCTCCGGCGCGCTTTGCAGATACTGTGCTACCAGCTTTTCCATGGTTTCAACCGGGATCCCGGCACGCACGGTAAACAACATGCGAAACATCGCACTGGTCATGGTTTCACCAGTCCGGGCCATTCCCAGCGCACGGCAAATGCGGTTACCTGCTGTTGCCATAAAACTATCGGTCTGGTGAAGGGTGCGCTCTACCATTCCGGCATTAGCTTCCAGCAGCTTTTCAGCGCTCTCAAGCGCCTCAGCGTAGTAGCTCATGTAATCTTTCAGCTTTGCGGCCTGCGACAACATTATGCCGAGCGCCGCACCTGCTGTCAGTGGAGTCACTGCTTCATCTTTTTTGGCTTTGGTGGCCGACAACAGCGGCTCGACCTCCGCCATAACCTTCGTATTATTCGCGGTCACATGCCGCCACAACAGGTTTTCCCGGTTCAGGGTGCTGCACTCCTGCCACCAGCCATCCAGCTTCGCCGCGCCAGCCTCAGTATTCGCTATGCCATGCATAGCCATCGTCACCGCAGACTGATAAAAAACACCTGATGTCGCACAAGTGTCGTTGAAATCATCCAGCGTGGTCAGTAACAGCGGCGCTCCCAGCCAGTTGATTACGCTTTTCATCCGGGCATTAAAATACTGGTTTACCTGGCTGAACAGAGCCTGCTGACATTTTTCAAACTCAGCCTCTTTCTCTGCATTCAGGCAAAGCTGGTAGGGCTGCCAGCTCTCAGCGCGCCGCTCACTGGTGTGTTGCGGCCACGCCGCTTCTTCCGTTGCCACTCTGGCTTTGACTGCGGCAACCGTTACCTGATGCGCAGCCAGCGGCTCAAGGGGGCTATTCATTACCGTCTGAACATGCAGTCCGGATACCCCCTGCCCCCGCCACGACTCCAGCAGGTCGCAATCCGCCAGTCCCTGCGCCAGCACATCAGGTTTACCTGCATACCTTTGCTGAAGACTTCTGCGACGCTGCGCAATGATACCTGGACTCAGCATACCGTCATCGGCCATGTGGGTACGCAAAGCTTTGAGATTTGCCTGAGCCGCGTCTCCCAGCATGTTCTTTAGCGCATTCAGATTGACCTGAGTACGGACCTCCAGTTTGCGCTCTTCCAGAAACTGCGCCTGTTTGCCCTGAATATCCTGACACCAACCATTGAGCTCATGCGCGATACCAATGGCATCCCACAAAGGCAGTAACAACCCTGGCGTGCCGCCCCCACGAGCCTGAATACGTTCAACCGTTGCTGACGCTTTACCACTGCGCTCCTGCGCCCATGGATAAAGTGTTGACTGCTGTTTCAGCACGGCATCATTGACCCGCCATATTCCGGCCGTTTTTTTGGGATCCCAGAGCCCATCGGCACGACTCAATGTCGTCTTCTGATCATTTCCAGGCGACGGCAACAGCCCCGTAACTGAAGGCATGCGATAATCCAGAACATCCTCAAGTGTGGCAGTCGATACCGGTGTCCCTGTTGGGTTTCGTTGCGAGCTCAGCCACTGCAGCGGGATCACCTTCTGCATCCTCCCGGCACGCAGTTTGCTGTCCTTTTTGTAGCGGTTAAGCGTTTCTTCGCTCCAGGGATACTGGCTGAAGGCGAACCAGATCGTGCCGCACTTTTCCGGTGACTCAATGCATATGAATTCAACATTGACGGATTTGTGGCAATCCGATGAGCAATCTGGTTTCCGCTTCGCCAGAGGATTTGCCGCAACGGTTTGCAGCCAGAGAGAGCCTTCTTCAGTGACGCTGTAGCATTGCCAGTAATTGTCACCCTGGACGCCCTTCTCATAAAAAACATACAGATACCCCTGACGCAACGCTCTCAGTGTATAGCTTTCTTTGTTTGCAAGTTCAATTCCGGTTATCTGATCGTCTGCTGCCCATCCCGGTAATCCTTTGTCTACCCCTTCGGGAACCACAGCATACCGTACCGGTAAAACAGCCATTCCTTTTATTGTACAAATATTTTCACATGCCATACCGTCTACCTTCCCTCGTCGATCAGCCTGTAAACCAGGCCGCGCTGGCGATCACCCGATGATTGCTGCACTGACACAGCACCCGATCCTGGTCCTGAACCATCAGCGTTGTGTTGCCAAGAGTGCCTTTCGCTGTCGCCTGGATGGGGTATGTACCTTTACAGACCGAGCACCAGGCTTTGTCCTGATCCTGCGCGATGCGTTTTCCGTTACAAAAGAAGTTCGAAGTTGCCGAGGTGATGTAGCCTGATGTGGTTTTATCATCCTGAAGTGCCAGTTTTTTAGTCATTTGCTCCCCCCGGCCTTCTAACTCAACGTAAGAAGGGCGCTTTGCTGTTGCGCAGCCGCTGTCACCCCCGGTTTGCATCCTTGAGGCAGCTCGAGCGACGAGTTCATGCTTGCAGCCCCCTGCTGCTGCACTGCGATACATTTGAGGACGACATTTTTTCCCGTACCCACCTCAACACCACCACTGCTGATTTTTATGTAGGAGCCGCCACAATTCAGCAGAATTTGTTTTTTGGCGGAGATCACCACGCTGTCATCTGAACTGGCGACGGAAAGCTGTTGTTTCGCGAATAAATTCAGCGCATCTGATTGTGCCTGAATATCCACTTTTCCCTCTGAGGCATACATTTTGATCCCAAGCTTATGGGCGAACAAACTCAGGATATCCCCCACCGCGAGGGTGAATTTTTTAACCACGCTGAAATCTGCATTCTGGCCGGTGGTTACCATCAGGTTTTCCCCCGCAGAGAGTTGCATGCTTGCCGGAGTCACTTGTGCAATACCTGAAGGTGCTGAAAGCAACAAAGCCTGCTGTTTCAAATTATTGAGAGTGTCATTCATCAACGCCGTCTGTTTTGCCAGGTCGGCCAGTTCAGCCTGGGCAGCTTCAGCGGCATGCTTCAGACCTGCCGTCACTTCACGAGCGGCATCAAGCTGCTGCAACGCAGCCCGCATTTCACACTGTAGTCCTTGAGCCTTCGGCTGCCCGTCAGCGCTGATAAAGATGCCCTTCTGTGCCCGTATCGCTCCCCAGCTGTCGGTTCGAAGCTCAAACCCCTCCCCGCGCGGCTGCTTTTTCGCATCCACCAAATGTCCGAGGTTCAGCTGACTCTTTCCGCCATACTCCGTTGAGACCTTGATATGCTCCTTACCGCGTTCATCATCGAGGCGGATTTTGTTGTTCGCCGGCGTGCGCAGCACGTTGCGTTTGTAGTTCTGGATAGTGACGTGGTCGCCGTGCGCCGAGTCGTGCAGCACGCCGGAGATGTAGGGCCTGTCCGGGTTGCCGTCCTCAAAGCCAATCGCCACTTCGGTGCCTGCCAGCAGCGGCAGGTGCAGGCCGTAAGTGTCGCCGGCATACGGGCGGGACTGGCGCACCCACAGGCTTTCAAAACCGGTTTCCCAGTTATCACGGTCAAACAGCATGTTGACGCGGTAGCGGCCGTCTTTGTCGATATGGCCGTAGGTGTCGTTCTGGGTGGTGCTGGTGACGCGGGCCGGTAGCGTGCCGGCCATCACCGGGCGTTTGCCCGGTTCCGGGCGGAAACCAACATCACTGCTGTCCGGAATGCCGCCGAAGTGCACTTCAAAATCCCGGTCGCGACGGGCGTGGCTGGTCAGCGAGGTGATAACCACGCCCTTCGCGTAAACCTCCGCCACTTCATTGCCGCCAGTGACTTTCAGCAGCATACCCGGAGAGAGCGTCGGGCAGGAGGTCATCGCGCTGAGCCGTGTCTGACCGTTCAGATAGCGTTCGTGACGCACGCGGGCATAGAACGCCCCGGACTCCGGAGACGGGTTGCGGCCTGCGCTACCCTGCGTCAGGTAGTTATCGGCATAGTGATAGGCATCGCCGTAAGTGGTGCTGTCGCCGCCCGTGGCATCCGCCTGGCTGTTCATGTCGACTGTGGCCTGACGGTAGTTGTAGTCGCGGGTGCTGACCTGCTTCTGTACCACGCTGTGGTGGCATTCCATGCTCCAGACCGCATCCACCCCTTCCGAGTGCTGACCGGATGGTGGCACCGACGGCAGGGTCAGGCCTTTCTCGTATCCCTGCTGGCTGTCGTAGAACTCCACCACGTCGATGTTCAGGCGCGTGTCGGTGGTGAAGCGAAACCAGATGCCGACTTCCCCCAGCAGGCGGGTGATAAAGTGCAGGTCATTTTCACCGTACTGCATCACCTGTTCGCGGCGCGGATACTCTTTTGCGAGCGAGAACAGAAAATCCTGACCGCGCATGCCGTGGCGTTCGCGCAGGATTTTTTCCACAATCTGCGGGACCGACATGTCCTGATAAATGGCGTTCTGGTGCGAACGGTCAAGCAGTGCCAGGCGTGGCTGGAGCGTCAGGGCATAATGCGTCTCATCTTTTGAGGTATTGAGACGTTCAAAGCCGCTCACCACCCCCTGAATCACCCGCACCGGCTGCTGTATTTTAATGCCAGAGCCCTGCTCCACCGGGGCCTGCAGCGTCAGGGAACCGGCCTTCATCAGCATCATCTCTTTGCTGATGGCATGGTCAGTGCTTGTGAACTCCACCCGGTAGTTGAACGGCTGGCTCAGGGCTTCCTGGCCTTCAAAGGCCAGTACATCGAGTTCGGAGGGGGTGCCTTTAACCGCCAGTAAATGGTGGTTGTGGGTGAATCGAATAGCCGGGTTGGTACTCATCATCCTTCTCCTCTGGCTGCATCAAACTCAAGCGCAATTCCCTCTTCTTCACTCCATCCCAGCGTCAGCGTCGTCGGCTTCTGTTTCGCGGCCATATGGCGGAGTAACTGCTGGCTCAGTACCGGCAGGATTTGCTGATTGAGCAGGCTGTCGACGTTGCGCGCGCCGGTGTCCGGCAGCAGGCAGGCGGAGGTGAGTGCGTCGTACAGGCTCTCGTCGATCTGCGTGAGCAGGCCGTAATGGCGATGCAGGCGCTTGCTGACATGAGCAAGTTTCATTTCGACGATGGTGCGCATCGCTGTTTCCGCCAGCGGGCGGTAAATCACGGTCTGAAAACGCGCCAGCAGCGCGGGCTGGAAATGATCGCGCAGGATGGGGCGCAGCAGTTCGTGCAGTTCGCCTTCGGTGGCGTCCGGCTTTTCACCCAATAACTGCATCAGGGGGTCGCTGCCGAGGTTGGAGGTCATCAGGATCACGGTGTTGCGGAAGTCTATTTCACGCCCTTCGCCGTCGCGCATAAAGCCCCGATCAAACACCTGATAAAACAGGTTCATCACGTCGCGGTGCGCTTTTTCCACTTCATCCAGCAGCACCACGCTGTACGGGCGTTTGCGCACCGCTTCGGTGAGGATACCCCCCTGGCCGTAGCCGACGTAGCCCGGCGGTGAACCTTTCAGTTGGGAGACGGTGTGTGGCTCCTGGTACTCGGAGAGGTTAATGGTGATCAGGGATTTTTCGCCGCCATACATGACATCAGCCAGCGTCAGCGCGGTTTCGGTTTTACCGGTGCCGCTCGGGCCAACCAGCAGGAACACGCCCTGCGGGCCGTTCTCGGAGGTCAGCCCGGTTTTGGCAGCACGCAGGCGCTGGGCAATGGCGGTGAGCGCCACGTCCTGGCCAACCACGCGTTTGCCGATTTCATTTTCCAGCGTCAGTAGTTCGGTCTGTTCGTCTTTCAGCAGTGAAGACAGCGGCACGCCGGTCCAGTCGGCGATGACGGTAGCAACAGTACGCACGTCCACATCCACTGCCAGCAGCGGGTTGCTGCGCTGCATGCCGTTCAGTTGCTGTTGCAGGGCCTGCGTTTCAGCCTGACGGGATATATCCTGGCGGGTTTCCAGCAGTTGTTCGGTCAGTTTCAGCTCTTCGCCATACTGGGTTTCCAGTTCGTCGAGCGCAACAATCAACGCGTTTTCTTCCTGTTCGATGGTCGCCAGGCGTTCACCGTGCGCATGGTTGCCGAAAGCAATGTCTTCCAGCAGCGCCTGTTTTTCCATTTCAAGCGCGGTGATTTGCGCGCGGATGTGGGTGAGCGACTCCGGCACGGTGTCGAGGCTCATGCGCACGCGGGCGGAAGCGGTGTCCAGCAGGTCAACGGCTTTGTCCGGCAGTTGGCGGCCTGTTAAGTAACGGCGGGAAAGGGTGACGGCGGCGCGTACCGCCGCGTCGGTGATGTGCACGTTATGATGTTCGGCATAGCGGGATTTCAGCCCTCTGAGCATCAGGCAGGCGCTGTCGTCGTCCGGCTCATCGACTTTCACCATCTGGAAGCGGCGTTCGAGTGCCGCATCACGTTCGAAATATTGTTTGTATTCCGACCAGGTGGTGGCGGCGATGGTACGCAGTTCGCCACGGGCGAGTGCAGGTTTCAGCAGGTTGGCCGCATCCGCGCCGCCCGCCTGGTTGCCCGCGCCGATGATGGTGTGCGCTTCGTCGATAAACAGCAAAACCGGCACCGGGGACTGCTGAACGGCATCAATCACATTCTTCAGACGCTGTTCAAATTCGCCCTTCACCCCCGCGCCCGCCTGCAGCAGGCCGAGGTCGAGGGTGCGCAGAATGACCGGTTTGAGGCTTTCCGGCACGTTCCCTTCGGCGATACGCAGCGCCAGGCCTTCGACCAGCGCGGTTTTACCGACGCCAGGCTCGCCGACCAGAATCGGGTTGTTTTTACGACGACGCGAGAGAATATCCACCATCTGGCGAATTTCGGTGTCACGCCCGAACACCGGGTCGATTTTGCCTTCTCTGGCTTTAGCGGTAACGTCGAGGGTGAACTTGTCCAGCACGTTCTGCAATGCCGGGTTCAGTTCGCCTTCCTTCACTTCCGCATCTGCCGGGCGACCGATGATTTCCACATCTCCGCCATGACCCTGCGCCAGCTCTTCTTCCTGCTGCACGTCCGGACGCTCGTCCGACTGTGCATCCAGCAGCGGACGTAAACGTTCAAGCTGGCTTTGCCCGAGAGTCAGCAGTGGCCACAGGCCGTCGCAGCGGATAAGTTTCGGGCTTTCCGTCAGGGCCATCAGCAGGTGCTGACTGCGGATTTGTTCCTCATTCTGCAATGAGGCCATCATCCATGCCTGTTTCAGCAGCGCATGCAGAGAGTCGGCAAGCGCCGGACGGCTGCGCACCGAGCGCGGAAGAGTATCCAGCCAGCCCAGCAACGCCTGCCACATACCGTCCATATCCCATTCGTAGCGGCGGGCCAGCACCGTGAGGTCGCCTTCGCCCTGCTCCAGTAGCTTGAGCAACCAGTGCTCCGGAAGAATTTCGGCATACGCCCGGGTCTGACACAGGGAGGCAGCCCCTTCCAGCGCGCGGGCGCAGTACGGATTAAGACGGCGTAACAGGACGGCTGAGTTTTCCATTTTCTCTCTCTTCTTTTTTCCGGGCACGCTACCGCCCGTCGCTGTTCCCTCTTCATCAGGAACCCAAAGCGCATCAGGTCAGGCGGGCAGATTGTGTGATTCTTTGCTCAGGGCCTGAGTCTTCAGGCGCTCAGCAAAAAACTGCGGACAGGAAACCTGCCCGCAAGAGACTTACGCGGTGGTACGTTCGTTCCAGGAATCGGAATGAATGATGTTGCCGTCTTTGTAGGTCCAGGTGATTTTTTCGTAACGCAGCTCGATCATTTCCAGATGGTTGTGTTTTTCCATCGCAGGATCTTTGATGTCGTGCATTTTAGGGGCAACTTTCACCAGCTTCACGTTCTCCAGTTTGGTGTTGAAATATTCAACTTCCTGGCCCGCGTCATTGATTTTGTACCACTTGAATTCCGCAGACTTCAGGGTCTGGCCGGTGGTCACTGCCTTGTACAGATACGGGCTGGACGAATCGATTTCCTTGGTGAACAGGAACGGCGTATGGATACGGGTACCGGTCAGCTTGCCGGTGTTGTTATCCGTCGGGATGTACAGGGAGTGATCCTGCGCCACCACTTCGATGCTGCCTTCACGATCTTTTACGTCAACGGAACCTTTAATATCCGCGCCGCCATCGTCTTTCAGCCACAGATAAACGGGAATTGCCATGTTACTTCTCCATTTCATTTTGAATGGCGTCATCATCCTGCGATGACGCCAGGGGTTTGCCCGGTATCTGACAGGCACTGGCCTGCGGTACCAGACTGATTTCGACACGCCGGTTCAGCGCCCGGCCTTCCAGGGTGTCATTCGTGGCAACAGGGCGGCTTGCGCCGTAGCCCTGCACTGCAAAACAGCTTTCCGGCACGTCACCGGTGTCGCGCATCCAGTTACGCACAGCTTCGGCACGTTTCTGAGCGAGCGTCTGGTTTAATTGCGGGTTGCCGGTATTATCGGTATGCCCGGCGACGACAATCAGCCAGCCCGGCCGGGCCTTAATGCCGACCAGCGAGTTCACCAGCAGTTTAGTGGAGCCGGGTTTGAGATCGGCCTTGCCGGAATCGAACAGCGACATGCTGTCGAGACGGACAATGGTCGGGACCACTTTCTCTTTCGGCTTGGGTGGCGGCGGCGGAGGCACATAAGAGCGGATCGCATTCAGCACGGGCATTCGCAGACGTTCGCCCTGATACAGCCCCAGGCTCATGCGCACAGGTTCACCATTACGCGCCCAGTCATCAAGCTGCGCCGCATCCTTATGCAGCACGTTTACCGCCTCCGCTTTCGGGACGTAATCATCCATCGAAATACGGTCATAGCGCTGGATGTCAAAGCTCAGACGATGCAAAAGTTGTCGGTTATTCCAGCCGCTACAGAGCAATGCGGCGATGGCGGCCAGGGTAATAAGCGTCAGGGCGCAGCGCCAGGTTCGTTGACGCGGTGTAAGCCCCTGCCCTTCCGGCAGCAGCGGCAGCACAAAATCAGGCATCAGTGATATCACCGTGCTTTCCGTTCCCACAGGCTGCCAGCCAGCGACGTGTTGCAGCGCGGTGTGGCGTGAAAGCCAGGCGGTCCAGACGGAGGAAGCCAGACTCCCGGCGAGGATTGGCCCCATACCCCACAGTACTGCCGTAGGCGAAATTGCTGGCATATCAGGATTTTTATCCATGAATACCGATTTGACATGCTGGTGGAACCAGGTCATCAGGCTATTCATCAGCACCTGCTGCTGCATCGCCATGGCGCCGCCGGTCGTCACCCAGGTCGATATCGGGCTCGGGGCGGCAGATTCACGCCAGACGCTGATCCCTTCCCCCGGGATAGCCGCCTGCCAGAGTATGTCGTTCATCATGGCGCTGCCTGTCAGTCCGTTCAGCACCACAGGGACGGAATGCCCCGATTCCCGGCGGAGGTGACTGATTTGCCACCGCAGCGCCAGCAGACGACTGGTAAGCCGCTCAGTATCCGCATGATGCTGCGGACAGACGCTGACCATCACCGAGAGCTGACGCCCCCAGTCCGGACGCAGCCGCAACAGCTGGCGGGCAACCTGCGCCAGATCCTGGTTATCTTCCACACGGATCCAGCACCCCTGAGTCACCGTCAGAACCGGTGAATCCGCCGGCCAGGACTGTGTCAGATCGCCACAGACCAGTACGACAGGCTGGCGGTAAGTCGCTTCTGGTAGATTATCCAGACGCAGTTCGGTTTGCTGCTCTGCACCGCGGCCCGCAATGAACCAGACCACCGCAATCACGGCCCAGATCGCCAGCAGGATGAGTAACGATACCCAGCCTGTCGTCGGCAAGAAGCCCAGACACACCAGGGCACTGAGCAGTGCTGCCCACAACGCCAACAGCCGTTGCTGTGCAGCACTCATTTCACCGCTCCTGGCAGCAGGGTGACCAGCATCTGATCCAGCCAGCGGTTCAGGCCCCACCACAGGGCAATCACCACCACCACACTCACCGCAATGCGAACCGGCCAGGAAGAAAACCAGCCGCCTATTCCCTGACCGGCACGGCTCTCTGCCAGGACCGGATGCGTTTGCGGATAGCTGAACGGTGCGACATGTTGATTAAGCGCATTCACCAGCTTCTGACGGTCGGGATCATTCACTGAACGGAAGCTGCCCAGAAAGCCCAGCATCATGACGCGCTGAAAACAGGTCAGCACTGCGCTGTCCGGGGTCGGTTCTCGCAAAACGTCCCGCATCCGGTCGCACAGGGTGTCACCTGCATCCATCGTGCCCAGGAAATGCCCCTGGAGCGGAACGTCATACCACTGCACGCAGGCATCATCCTGAACACCACGGCTTTTGACGGCTTCATCGAGCAACGCGCACTGCGCGGTGAGAATATGCTGACAGCTGGCCTCATCCATCCCGCTGGCTTTCAGTGCCTGCTGGATACGCTCCGCATCGGAGACACAGCGGTCCCATAACACGCGCCCTTCGCCCTCCTGAAACTGAGGGCCGTGACGCAGGCTGATAACCTGCAACCAGGTGTCCTGCAACAGCGCATCGATATCTATGGATGCGGTCGCGCCGCGTTTGTTGTCACTCATGTTCTCAGTACCGCATAAAGTTCAAGTTCGGGTTCACCCAGCGTACCCGGGGTGTAGAACATACAGCTGCCGCTCTGGAGCATCTCCTGGGCCGCCGGATGAGACAGGTCGAGCGAGAAATACTGATTTTCAAGACGCAGAGGAATGGCGGCAGGAACATGGCGCAGCGCCTTCAGCGGGATCCCCTGACGGGAGGCGTTCACCAGGCTGGTCACGTAATCCGGGCTCCCCACTTTGCACTGTCGCGGGAACTGCTCCTGTAGCTGCGCCACTGGAATGTGAGAACGCACCGACAGGTAGTAATCCGCCCCTTCACGCAGACGAGGATCCTGCAAACGAGCCAGCCACTGATGCAGACGTTTGTCATGGATAAGCTCGACGGACACCACGCGTGACGGCAGGCTGGCTTCCAGCAGGTCACTCAGCAAATCAAACAGCGGCGGGAACACCGCGTTCAGTTGCTCATGCTGATACGCCGGGATAGCACTGACCTGATGCTCAAGGGAAAACGTCAGCAGGCTGCCCGCCAGGCGCGCAAGCTCCGGGTAAAGCCGTTCAACGGGGCTTTTGGGGAAGCGCTGAAACTGTCCCAGCACCGGCTCGGCGCTGTTAAGCGCGTTGAGTAACCAGAACAGGGAAACGTCGGCGACGGCAAAGTCCGCCATTCTTTCGTTGCTTTCGCGACGCATTGCCATCAGGCGCGTCAGGCGCGCGCGTAACTGGGTCATCAGGTGTTCAAGCTGGACCGTCAGCCAGCGGCTGCTCTGCACGGTCATCAACGGAGGAAGGAAGGCATCATCCAGCGCCCACATGCCCTGCGAATCCTGCTGCAGACGCGCAACCGGACAGGTCAGATAATCGCTGTTATTCTGATGGGAGAATCGAAGCGTCAGTTCAGGCTGCATCACCGCAATCTGGCGAGTATCATCCCCAAAGGTGTTACGCACCTCGTGCCAGCGCTGACGGTAACGTACCGGGCGCTCCGCAACGGCATCCGGTGCCAGACAATTGCCACCGTTGGCGCGCATCAGGGGAAGCGCCAGCATGACCAGCGTTTCACCCGATTCACCGTCCAGCAGCAATGCCGGTGGCAGCCCATCGGCATTATCGCTATCGACAAGCGTACCGTCCTGAAAACGCACATGCAGCTTGCGGGCCTGCAAACGTCCAAGCTTCAGCGCGTCCGGTTCAAACGTCGCCTCAATCACTCCCCAGGGGTGGTTGAGACCCATCTGAGCAATACATTCCGCAGACCAGGCCGCATAAGCGGCCTGTTGCTGGAAGTGCTGGGGAGAGACCATGACGCCTCTGCCCCATAACGGTTGTTCCGTCTTCATTGGCTTCCTGCCCTGATTTACGATTTTGCCTTCGGCATCCGGGAAACCAGCGACAGGTTGACGTCCATCCCTTCCACCTGGAAGTGCGGGATAGCGTACAGCTTCACGCGGAAGAAGCCCGGGTTGTCTTCGATATCTTCCACCAGCACTTTCGCATCGCGCAGCGGGTGGGAAGCCTGCAGCTCGTCGCCCGGATCGGTCATTTCTGTGACCAGACCACGCACCCAGGTGTTCAGCTCCAGCTCCAGCAGACGGCGATCTTTGGTGGTGCCGATGTTTTCACGCTGAATCAGTTTCAGGTAGTGTGCGATACGCGACAGCAGGAAGATGTACGGCAGGCGTGCGTTGATGCGGCTGTTGGCGGTTGCATCCGCGGTGTCGTACAACGCCGGTTTCTGGGTGGAGTTCGCCGAGAAGAAGCACGCGTAGTCACGGTTTTTGTAGTACGACAGCGGAATGAAGCCGAGGTTGGCGAATTCAAATTCGCGGGTTTCCGGGATCATCACTTCAGACGGGATTTTCACCTGATTGCCGGTACCGAGGTCATACAGATGGATTGGCAGATCCTGCACCGCGCCGCCCGCCTGCGGGCCACGGATCTGTACGCACCAGCCGTTGTTGATGAAGCTTTTCACCATGTTGGCGGCAAAGGCAAACGAGGCGTTAGTCCACAGGTATTTGTCGTGATCCGGACCTTTCACTTCCTCGATGTAGTTGAAGCTGCGCACCGGCACGGTATCCGGGCCGTACGGCAGACGGCCGAGCACGCGTGGCATCACCAGACCGATGTAGCGGGAATCATCCGTTTCGCGGAAAGATTTCCACTTGATGTATTCGGCGCGGTCGAAGTAGTTGCCGATATCTTTGATGGCCGCCACTTCTTCCATGGAGTCTTTCAGGAAAAATTTCGGACCAGCGGAGCCGATAAACGGCATGTGCGCCGCCGCAGAGACTTTCGACAGGTTACGCATCAGCGCCACGTCCTGGGCCGAAGCGTCGAATTCGTAAGCGGAGATAATCGCACCAATTGGCTCCCCGCCCGGGGTGTCGTATTCCGCGATATACGTTTGCTTGTACAGGCCGCTCTGGATAATTTCCGGTGAGTCTTCGAAATCCTGACGCAATTCGTCTTTGGAGAGGTCAAGAATTTCCAGTTTTACGTTCTGGCGGAAGTCGGTTTTATCCACCAGCGATTTCAGGCCGCGCCAGACAGATTCCACTTTCTGGAACTCGTCATTGTGCATCACTTCATCGAGCTGGCGGCTGATCTGGAAGTCCAGTTCGGCGATATGTTGGTCGAGCAGCGTTTTATCCAGCTTCTCAACGGTCTGTCCGGATTTTTTCAGGCACTGCATAAATACCTGTACCGCGGCGGTAACACGCGCGTCGGCAGAGGTTTCAGCCATAATATTGTTGTCCTGGAAACCGTCCAGCTCACCGAGTTTTGTGACCGGTGTTAAATTGATTTTTTCGAACAGTGATGCGTAAACGCCACCCTGCGGCAGCGTTTTTTCTACCGTTGCGCCGCCAGCCTGAGTCTGGGATTCATTATTAAGAGACATAAGCATTTTACTCGTATTATTCCGTTAAAAGTTTCCCGCGATTAATTCCGGGACGGGGCGAGCGCATTGAGCTCATTACGCAGTTCATCGCTGAGGGAAGGGTCTTTCAGAATTTTTTCCAGTTCTTTGCGGAAAGTGACGTTATCAAGCAGGTTGGATTTCAGGTCACGCAGTAAATTACGCATCGCCAGCATGGCACGCAGCTGTGGGATTTGGCGGGCAACCTGCTCTGGCTCAAAATCCTTCATATCCTGGAATTGCAACTGGATATTCTCTTCCGAACCGTCGTTAGCGAGAGTGTTTTTGACGGTAAGGTTCATCTGCGGCGTCAGTTCAGCCAGCACACTGTTGAAATTGTTTTTGTTAACGTTAATTTTCTCTCGCTCTGAAAGCGGTCCTTCTGCTTTGCCGTTGCTGAAATCACCAACGGTGAGAAGTTTAAGGGGAAGTTCAACTTTTTTTTGTGCGCCGCCCGTATGTAAATCAAGTCGGATATTAACGCGCGCCTTTGGGATTTCAGACTGAAATGAATCTGCCATGATTGTTCTGTCTCCTGAATAAATATATCCATGATTGAGTCGATAAAGGGGATATAAAACGTGGTTCTATTTTTTACCAGCAACCGAATTAAAGGTAAAGAAAATAAGGGGAACCATTAATATAACCAATGCTTAATGCCAGTTTAGCAGGAGTACAGAATGTTATTCTCACAGGGTTTAAATAGCGTTAGACGAAAGGTATTAAGAATTATCCAGCATTACATTTTTTTCATTTTAGGAATATTTAGTGAAACCCATGAAGCATTCCCCCCCTCCTGGGGAGGGAGTTTAGAGCTGGCAATAAAAAAAGAAGCCTATTCTTTATAGGCTTCAAGTCCCTCAGAGGAGTTAATATTTCTCAATTATTGTCTATTCCCTCCCGGATCTTTCAGAAGAGACATGGAGAGGTAAGTTATTACGGGCAGATCTTAGTTGACGCCATTACTTAGAAAGACCAACTAATACCCGCTGCCGCACGCCACGGTGACTCTATGTTGGCTCCGTTAGCATAGCTGGCGCTAAGATGTCCGCTAAGATCTTCTGTGAATTTAGCGCGGATACCCGTCTGATAAACCCCTCGGGTTCCGGACAGGTCGTTCACGAAGCGTCCGTCGTCGTTCACCTTGATCTTGTTGTCATCAGCATATTCTTGTCTTACTGATGCCTTCACCCACGGCTGGAGCTCAATACCGTTTTCCAGAACCACCCGGTAGGCCGTTTTCAGACCGGCTTCAGCGCGCATCATTCTGGTATTATCGACATCGGCGCGCATCCCATTGGAGAGAGCGTATTTATTACTGTCCGTAGTAAATCCAGTAAGGGCTGCGTAAGGCGTTACGCTCAAATCTCCGCTGGAGAGACGCATTCCGCTTTCGAGATGAGTACCAGCGCCATACGCGCTGTAGCTTCCATTCGCAGACCCACCACTTGTCATGCGGCCTTGCACATCATTTTCAAAACGGTTGACCTTCACAATGCCATCAACATACAGGCCATTATTGTGCTGCCAGCCCGCATATGCCCCTAATGAATAACTGTCCACATTACCTTTACCGCCACGGTCAAAATCGACGTTCGAATGTGAGTAAGTAAAAAAAGCACCTGTAGTAGCCGCACTGTTTTGCATCCGGAAAGTATGATCAGCACCAATTGTCACCCCGGTGAGCGTCTGGTCGAAGCCAGCACCGGCAGAAGTCGATGCGTCATTACGTGTGTTGTAGAGAGTACTCCACACAGCTCCGTCACGATTGAGCGAAACGCGGCCATCAATTCTTTCACGGATGCTGTCCAATTCTGCGTCAAACACCAGCGGCTCTACTGCGGCCATATTCAGCACCGCTGCCGTCGATGGTGTGATTCGTTTTTTAATGTTCTCAGGTTTTGGCGGCAGTGCAGGCCCAGATTCAGATGGTGTATCCGGGTTCGGCTCCGGCTCAGGGGTTGGTTCCGGTTCTGGAATTTTTGTCAAATCCGGAGTGAGTGCCCAGACTCCTTGCTCTTCCTCTTTCAAAGTGTATTCCCATGCCCCCAGGTCCACGACACCACCCCTGTTCCCCAACGAGAATGTGGCATCGCCATTGGCTGCTTTTACCAACAGAAGACGGTGTTCTTCTGTCGGGCTAACACCAGTATCTTTAACAAACACCTTGTGAGATCCCGAGGCGTTGCCAGTAACATTCAAAAAGTCACCTTTTCGCGATGCTACTTCTGTGTTCATATAAAAATTACCGTTCCCTTCCAGCGTATTCACTGTCAGGATATTCCAGCCATTGCCCCCGCTACTATGTGGATTGTCGAATCTCACTGACCCGCTCTGGTTTAAACTCAGGGATTTTAAAGAATATGAGGCGTCCGAGTCGTATTTACGAAGAAGTAGTTCAGATGTCCCTTCAAGATTTACATCGGCCTGATCTGAAATAACGCCTTTCTCAAGCGTTACTAGCCCTTCCTGGCTATCAATACGCCCACGCAGTTCTCCAGACTGAGCAATTAGCTCACCTCTGTCTATATTTACGTGAGTAAGAGAACCGCCATTTAAATTTATTTTTGCCAAATCACCATGAATGTTAATATTATGCGCCTCACCTCCCTGATTGATATTCATGAACGCGGAGTCATTGAGATAAACGCTGTTAACGGTCGCTCCACTGTTAACACTCATTGAGGACTCCCCGCTCATTCTCACGCTTACAATTTCACCACCATTAGCTTGTATCAAGCTCTTATCATTAGCTGTTATGAAATGTACAACGCTACCCTCATGCGTAGTGATGGTACTGTTGTCATACGTTTCAACATCATCCACATGTGTATCTGAGAAAATGTTCAAAGCACTTTTGTCATATAAATTGACAAGATATGTATGACTCCCTTCACGAACATTCAGTGTACTGGTGCCGTATAAAGAACTATATCTTACAAAAGATCGGGTTACTTCCATTCGGGCATTGTCTTTGAGTGTCGTTCTCGCAGCGGTGGCATTCGAGTACAGCAGAGTGACCCCGTTGTTCATGATAGTCGTCTCTGAGACCCTGCCACCGATGACCCACTGTTCTCCGCTAACTTGAGTGTCATAAGCATACGCCTCGTTTGAAGCGATATACTGTCTTCCACCCTCTTCAATTACGCTTCCTCTGTCCTGGCCTTCTGTCAGGATCATAAGGCCGTCATTACGCACAGTTATATTTGAACTATCCGCACGACCAGAAATCTCTAATATTCCGCCATTGTCAACAGCGCTTGATGTAATGCTATCCCCTGAACCTATTTTCATCAAAGAAGTAATATTCAGTCCATTATGCTCCGCTGAGAAAGCAACGGGTACATAACACGCAAGAGCAGATAAAATTCGCAATGATTTTATTTTCAACAAATAAGCCCCACTTCACATGTCGTTGTGACATAAAGGATTAACAATAAAATGTAATAGGATAGTTGCGTGTTTTACTTTAAAATCAGACACAACTTAACTCTGCTTAAGAGACTTCCCTATTCAAGTCCGCAAGAACAATACCAGTAAACACCTTTAAGTAAATGAGTTTATTTCGAAAGCAATATTCAATAAAACCGAAGTCAAAGCGTTAACTTTACTCACACTAAAAATATATTTTGAAAAAACACCTCCATGCTAATCATTAGCGAAACCATTAAAAAACTTAACATCATCAAATTATAAAACAGCAATATAATGATTTCCGCTGGTATTAATAGCTCACTAATCCGCATTGCTGATTAGATTAACGTGTGTAAATGCTCAGTGCCGAGTTTGCATGCCTAAAGCTATACTTTCCAGCTCCAACTGTTTTTAATACGGTTTCGCCGGTTATAGTAAACCTCATCTCTGATGAGGGGCATGAAAAGTCTTCCCGAACAGTTTTGTTAAGGATCTGCAGGCTGCCGGTCCATTAGAGGGATTACTTCAGTTCCAGTGCGTTTATCACCTGACGTTCTGTCCGCATGAGTATTCATCAAGTTCGCGTTAGCTGTCATCCACTCAGCAAGAGAATCAAGTGTCGGGCGCAGTGATTTACCCAGCTCGGTTATTTGATACTCCACTCTCGGGGGGACTTCAGCAAACACTTTTCGGTTAACCAACCCGCGAGCCTCAAACTGTCGCAACTGACGAGTCAGTTCTTTCTGAGTGATAGGTCTCACCGCCCGTTGTAACTCACTAAAACGAACAGGTTCGCCTAATATAATCAAACGATAAAGGATAGGGATCGCCCACTTACCGGCTATCAGATTCACAAAACTGACCATCGGACATCCTGTATTACTCTCAGCTAACGGCGAAATATTATGTGTCATTGGGTCCCCGGTCTCACTTCATTGCATCCCATAAGGTTCCTTAGTATCCAAATGGTGCCTACTTTCCAAAGGATACTAAAGGATAAATAATTACTCCACGAATAATACGTGGGGGTAGGAAAATGGGCAGACTTGAGGGCAAGTACGCACTGATTACCGGTGGTACTAGCGGTATTGGTTTAGAGACGGCACGTCAGTTTCTGGCAGAAGGAGCAAAGGTTGCCATCACGGGTCGTAGTGAAAAAAAACTACTGGAGGCCAAAAAAGAGTTAATTGACGTTGTTATTTTTCGAACTGAGGCAGGTGATATCCCTCAACAAGCGCACTTAGCAACGGCGTTACAGGCGCTATGGCCGAGACTTGATATTTTATATATAAACGCAGGTGATGTTACACATAAGCCACTGGAATCCTGGGATGAGCAGGCTTACGATGCGCTGATGAATACCAATCTTAAAGGCCCATTCTTCCTGATCAAAGCACTGCTTCCAATGTTTTCTAATCCGTCCTCCGTCATTGTTTGTGGCTCAGTTAGCGCGCGTATTGGTTTTCCGCAAAGTAGTGCTTACGCTGCAAGTAAAGCGGCGATTCTCTCTCTGGCACGCACGCTTTCTGCGGAGCTTCATCCGCGCGGAATCCGTGTAAATGGCTTAAGCCCCGGACCGACTGAAACACCGGCACTGAACAACGTTGGGGGTGGAGTGGACAAAGATAAGCTCAGGGAAGATATTCGAGCGCTGGTTCCCATCGGACGTTTAGGGACCCCATATGAATTGGCTAAGGCAGCCGTTTTCCTCGCGTCTGATGAATCCTCATTCGTCGTTGGTACTGAGCTATTGGTTGATGGTGGAGTGGGTAATCTCTAGCAGAGTCGTATGCCATGGCCTGGTTGAAGGGAATCAGGCCAACAGGCGCGAGGAACGAACATTACTGGAGTTAAGCGCTTTCATCGTCATTATGTTTTTCACTCCAATATTGCCGGTGAGTTATCAAATGAGTGATTAGCGGCCAGTCTTTTTTATCTTTTAGTAACTTCCAGCCTGACAGGGCATGCTTCCCTGTCATGGATATACGGCTGAAGCGGTCTGTAGTTCTTCAGATGGTGTCACTGCCATCTGCAATGGAGATACAGGGCTGGTTAATGATATAGATAGTAAAATTAACGCTTATGACAATATCACCATTAATACAACAGCGAATGACAGAGGTTACGGGTTAGATTTTCGCCAACCAACGCATCATTTAGCAGCAGATAATATTACTATTTCCACTATCGGTAAATATTCAGATGGCATTATTGGCCGTATTTCCACGGCGATCATTGATAGTAATTTAACAATTAAAACCTATGGTGAAAATTCTTCCGGAATTCTGTTGCAGGAAGTGGATTACGCCAATATCACGCTTACCGGGACCACGAATATCTATGCACGATATGGAATGGGAATTGCGCTGGAACTGACCCTGGGGAGTAACAAAAATAACGTCTTAACCGCAGGGGATAATGTCTCTGTTATTACCGATGGTACCGGCAGCAACGTTTACAGAGGGGCGGGTTACGGTGTGTATGCTGGCTCCGCTTACTATCAAAACGCGTTTGGGTTTATTCCCGATCATAGTACCGCCCGTATCACGCTGGGAAATAATGTTTCTGTGCAAACCAATGGGGATGAAGCCCATGCGGTTTACGCGAATAAAACGGGAATGATACAGGTTGGCGATATTTCAGTGGTGACCCGGGGCGATCGGGCTGCAGGCCTGAAAGCAGAGGATGGTAATAAGTATGTTCCGCCGGGAACGCGCATGCTCAGAGCCCAGACGCAAAGTTATGAAGGCGGAAAAATATTCCTGACCAGGAATGTGAATATCGATCTGGAAGGCACCGGAAGTTATGCGATGCATTCGACCGGTTTCGGTTCATATATCGGGTCCTCATACCTGGGTGGGCAGCAGTCCCGTGGAACCTATATTGTAAACGGCAATTTGTTAGCTGAAAATAAAGGGGTTATTGATCTCCGCATGACCCAGGGCTCCACGTTTACCGGTAGCGCCAATTCCACCCAGTTAAATGCTGATAAATCACTGAATACGGCAGATAACGGTTATATCTACCTCGATATGTCCAGAACAAATAGTATCTGGAATATGACAGAAGACTCCGTTGTTACCCGCCTCGATCTCCATGATGCGAATTTAACCTACACTGCACCCACCACTTTCGCGTCTTACACACCTAAATTCCTGCACGTAGTTGAGGACTATTCCGGCACGAATGGCATCCTGACACTGAATACAGTGCTCGGTGGCGATGATTCATTAACCGACAAACTGTATGTGCTGGGAGATGTGGCTGCGGGAAACACCCAGGTCAGCATTAACAATATTGGCGGCAAGGGTGCACTGACTTATCAGGGAATCGAAATTGTGAATGTTGGCGGCGAATCGATTGGTACGTTTACCAAATACGGTCGTATTGTTGCCGGCGCCTATGACTATGACGTAGTGCGTAAAGGGGAAAATTGGTATCTCGTCAGCAACACTGCAACGAACCCAGCTCCCGATCCAACTCCGACCCCCGATCCTACACCAGTGCTTCGCCCGGAAGGTGGAGAGTATGTGGCAAACATCGCAGCCGCGAACACATTGTTCCAGCATCGTTTACATGACCGTTTGGGCGAACCTCACTATGTAAACGCACTGAAGGGAGAAACGGACAACGTATCCAGCCTCTGGATGCGACACGTCGGCGGACATACGCGCTTTAAAGATAACAGCGGGCAAATCAACACTCAGGCTAACCGCTACGTTGTCCAACTAGGTGGAGATATAGCGCAGTGGAGCGGCGATGAAAAGGACCGTTATCACCTCGGCGTCATGGGCGGTTATGCTAATCAGAAAAGTAACTCACATAACAAACTGAACCGTTATTACAGTAACGGTAGTATTGATGGTTATAGCGTTGGCGTTTATGGCACCTGGTTGCAGGATAATGAAGAAAAGACGGGTGCCTATGTGGATAGCTGGTTGTTGTACAACTGGTTTGATAACACAGTTAGTGGCTACGGTCTGGCACAGGAAGATTATAAATCGAAAGGATACACCGCCTCCCTTGAATCCGGTTATACCTGGAAAATCGGTGAGAAAAATGAGCGTGAAAGCTATTATTTCCAGACTGTTGGCCAGTTAACCTGGATGGGTGTTAAAGCCAAAACACATCGTGAAGCTAATGGGACGCGAGTGACCAGTGAGGGAGACGGTAATATTCAGTCCCGCCTTGGGGCACGTGTATTTATCAAAGGTCATAGCAAAATTGATGAAGGGAAAGAGCGAATTTTCGAGCCTTTCGTCGAAGCTAACTGGATCCATAATACAAAACGCTTTGGCGCATCTATGAGTGGCGTTGACGTTGAACAGGCAGGAACACGGAACATTGCAGAGCTGAAAGCCGGTGTAGAAAGCCAGCTTAATCGTAACGTCAACCTCTGGGGCAACGTTGCCCAACAAATTGGTAATGCTGGGTACAGTGACACAAGCGCCATGCTTGGATTTAAAGTTATTTTCTAAAATAACTCTGGTCTCATTATGCTTTTTTAATGAGACCAGAGTTACCCGCACCACAGCGTGTTGTTCTGCAACAAATCTGTCGTGCTGTCCTCCATGATGTGCAGCATGCGGATTTCAAACGGACGCGGAGGCAAATCGTCGATCACCACGGTAGCCAGAAACAGCGTGGTTCTCTTCCCGGTCATCGTGATATCCCTCTCCATCTCCCACTGCCCGTTACGGCGGAACTGGACGGCATCTGCACCCGGATCAGGTTACGATCCGTATTCTTACTGAAGCTCACCAGCGGCTGTACGCCAAACGTGAAAGTGACTCCGACGCTGGACGCGCCGCTTTTGGCAGGAAAATCGTGAAAAAATAAACCGTTTTTCGCGAAATATTCTGAGTGGATATTCTAATTGTATTCTAAGTGCCATAAAAACAAAGGGGTTACCTTTCGGTAACCCCTTGTTTAATCTGGCGGAAGCGCAGAGATTCGAACTCTGGAACCCTTTCGGGTCGCCGGTTTTCAAGACCGGTGCCTTCAACCGCTCGGCCACACTTCCGGAATGAGGCGCACTATAAACATCCCAATGCGCCGTGTAAAGCCCGAATGTGTTCGTTTGCCTGAAAAACAGTCAAAATGCTGTTAATAGCCTGAAATAACAACAGATTGACCATTTATTCAACACAACACTCATGCTTTATCAACCATTCTTCGTGATCCACGGTGAAACCTGATTTAGATCAAATGAGTAAAGATGGGTAAAAGCGCTGTGTGCGCGGCTGTGTTTTCATTATCCTCCATCATTAATTACATCTGTCATAAGAGAGTGACTCATGGATCGTATTGTTAGTTCATCACATGACCGTACATCGCTACTCAGCACGCATAAAGTGCTGCGCAATACCTATTTTCTGCTGAGCCTGACGCTGGCGTTTTCGGCGATCACCGCTACCGCCAGCACCGTGCTGATGCTGCCTTCTCCAGGTCTGATTCTGACACTGGTGGGGATGTACGGACTGATGTTCCTGACCTATAAAACCGCAAACAAGCCAAGCGGCATTATTTCCGCATTTGCCTTCACCGGCTTCCTCGGTTACATCCTCGGGCCGATTCTGAACGCTTACCTGTCCGCAGGAATGGGCGACGTGATCGGTATGGCGTTGGGTGGTACTGCGCTTGTGTTCTTCTGCTGCTCCGCCTACGTGCTGACAACTCGTAAAGACATGTCCTTCCTCGGCGGTATGCTGATGGCCGGTATCGTGGTGGTACTGATTGGCATGGTGGCTAATATTTTCCTGCAACTACCGGCACTGCATCTGGCAATCAGCGCGGTGTTTATCCTGATTTCTTCAGGCGCGATCCTGTTTGAAACCAGCAACATCATCCGTGGCGGCGAGACTAACTACATCCGTGCGACGGTTAGCCTCTACGTTTCACTGTATAACATCTTTGTCAGCCTGCTCAGCATTCTGGGCTTCGCCAGCCGCGATTAACGGCAACAAAGCATGACACCCAGCCCCGCTTATGCGGGGCTTTGTTTTTTGGTAAACTGCCGCCAGGTTGTCTAACGCAGTGAAGAATATATGTTGATCTTTGAAGGTAAAGAAATCGCAACCGACCCCGACGGCTATCTGAAAGAGAGCGCGCAGTGGAGCGAACCGATGGCGGTGGTCATTGCTGAAAACGAGGGCATTACCCTTTCCCCGGAACATTGGGAAGTGGTGCGTTTTGTACGTGACTTCTATCTGGAATTTAATACTTCGCCTGCCATTCGCATGCTGGTCAAGGCGATGGCGAATAAGTTTGGCGAGGAAAAAGGCAACAGTCGTTATCTGTATCGTCTGTTCCCGAAAGGTCCGGCGAAACAGGCCACCAAAATTGCTGGCCTGCCGAAGCCGGTGAAGTGTATTTAATAGCGAATACTAAAACCGGTAAATTCCTCACGAGGGCGGTGCGGCTCGCTCAGGACTCTGTCTACACGTGCAGAACTCGGACCACCGTCTTTGAGCCACCTCAGTAACTTGTCGACCTGCTCCGCTTCGCCACTGGCGACAACCTCCACGCTGCCATCATCCATGTTCCTCGCATAGCCGGTTAAACTCAGTCGCCGCGCTTCATGCTGCGTGGTATAACGAAATCCCACGCCCTGAACCCGACCGTAAACCCACGCGATTATGCAGACTCTCGACATTGTTATTCTCCTTCACATCCTCGGGCGCGTTGCAAATCCGGGTAAAACTCAGGACAATGGCGCCCATTTCTTTGATTCGACAGAACCGTAAATTATGAGTGTACGTTTAGTGTTAGCCAAAGGGCGCGAAAAATCATTACTTCGCCGCCATCCGTGGGTGTTTTCCGGTGCCGTAGCCCGCATGGAAGGTAAAGCCAACCTCGGCGAAACCATCGATATTGTTGACCATCAGGGCAAATGGTTAGCCCGCGGCGCCTTTTCCCCGGCCTCGCAAATCCGCGCACGCGTCTGGACCTTCGACAAGTCCGAATCTGTCGATATCGCCTTCTTCACCCGTCGTCTGCAACAGGCACAGCAATGGCGTGACTGGCTGGCGAAAAAAGATGGGCTGGACAGTTATCGGTTGATCGCCGGGGAGTCCGATGGCTTGCCGGGTGTAACCATCGATCGCTTTGGCCATTTCCTGGTGCTGCAACTGCTCACCGCCGGGGCGGAATATCAGCGTGCCGCATTGATTAGCGCACTGCAAGCGCTCTACCCGGAATGTGCGATTTATGACCGTAGCGATGTCGCGGTGCGTAAAAAGGAGGGGATGGAGCTGACCCAGGGACCGGTCACCGGTGAGCTCCCCCCTGCTCTGCTGCCTATTGAAGAGCATGGTATGAAGCTGCTGGTTGACATCCAGGGCGGTCACAAAACGGGTTATTACCTCGATCAGCGTGACAGTCGTCTGGCAACGCGCCGTTATGTGGACAACCAACGGGTGCTCAATTGCTTCTCCTACACCGGCGGTTTCGCCGTTTCTGCGCTGATGGGTGGCTGCCGTCAGGTGATTAGCGTCGATACGTCCCAGGAAGCGCTGGATATTGCAAAACAGAACGTCGAACTGAACAAACTCGATCTCAGCAAAGCTGAATTTGTCCGTGACGACGTCTTTAAACTGTTACGGACCTATCGCGATCGCGGTGAGAAATTTGATGTCATCGTGATGGATCCGCCGAAGTTTGTCGAAAACAAAAGCCAGTTGATGGGGGCGTGTCGGGGTTACAAAGATATCAACATGCTGGCGATCCAGTTGCTGAATCCCGGAGGTGTGCTGCTGACTTTCTCCTGTTCAGGCCTGATGACAACAGATTTATTTCAGAAAATCATCGCCGATGCCGCAATTGATGCAGGTCGTGATGTACAATTTATAGAGCAGTTCCGTCAGGCCGCCGATCATCCCGTGATCGCTACCTACCCGGAAGGGCTGTATCTCAAAGGGTTTGCCTGTCGCGTCATGTAACTTGAAAAGTGGAATTTTACCCTCATATCGAGAGTAATGATTTCCCGGGAGGTGACTATGATTGCCAGCAAATTCGGTATCGGCCAGCAGGTCCGCCATTCCCTGTTAGGATATCTCGGAGTGGTCGTGGATATCGACCCGGTTTATTCGCTTGCAGAGCCGTCACCTGATGAGTTGGCGGTTAACGACGAACTTCGCGCCGCTCCGTGGTATCACGTGGTGATGGAAGATGATGACGGTCGCCCAGTGCATACGTATCTTGCCGAAGCGCAGCTAAGCAGCGAAACGCAGGACGAGCATCCTGAACAGCCTTCGATGGACGAGCTTGCTCAGACCATCCGTAAACAGTTGCAGGCGCCACGCCTGCGTAACTGATCCTGGTTTAGGCCCGATGGCACATTGCTTATCGGGCCCGTTTCCTTACTTCGTCAATCCCAGTCGTGGGATTTCAATCGCCGGGCAGCGATCCATCACCACCATCAGACCCGCTTCACGCGCCAGCACCGCCGCCTGCTCATTGATCACGCCCAACTGCATCCACAGCGTTTTCGCGCCAATCGCAATGGCGTCCTGAGCGACGCCCCATGCCGCCTCTGAATTGCGGAACACATCCACCATGTCCACTTTTTCCGGCACGTCCGCCAGCGTCGCATAGCCCTGCTGGCCCAGCAACGTCTTCCCGGCGACCTTTGGGGAAACCGGAATCACGTGATAACCCTGATCGAGTAAATACTTCATCACACGGTAGCTTGGACGGTCGGGTTTATCGCTTGCGCCAACCAATGCGATGGTACGGGTCGAGGTCAAAATGCCAGCAATATCGGTCTCTTTCATCATCATTCTCCAGGCTGTTTTGCAAAGTGTACGACAATCCTGACAACCCAACCATGCGTCCCACCCGTAAGTATGAGAGCAAAACGCCAAAATATGTCTATATGTTAGTAAACATGATTGTCGAAAAATTTTGATACATTCTTATCGGGCGGTCTTTGGACAGGAGAACCCTATGAAAACCGGTACTGTGACCCTGATGATTGCCCTCTGTTTGCCGGTCACGGTTTTCGCCACCACTCTCCGTCTTTCAACCGATATTGACCTGCTGGTGCTGGACGGCAAGAAGGTCTCCAGCTCACTTCTGCGCGGTGCCGACAGCATTGAACTTGACAACGGACCGCATCAACTTGTTTTTCGGGTTGAGAAGACCATCCGTCTCTCCAGCCATGAAGAACGGCTCTACATTTCCCCGCCGCTGGTGGTAAGTTTTGACACACAGCGCGTAGGCCAGGTCAATTTTCATCTTCCGCGTCTGGAAAGCGACCGTGAAGCCAACCATTTCGATACCGCTCCGCGTCTGGAGTTGCTGGATGGCGACGCGATGCCGATCCCGGTACAACTGGATATCCTCGCCATTACCTCGAAATCCAAAACCATTGATTTTGAGGCAGAAACGGAGCGCTACAATAAATCGGCAAAACGTGCCTCCTTACCCCAATTCGCCACGATGATGGCCGACGACAGCTCTTTGCTTTCGGGAGTCTCAGAACTGGATACCATCCCACCGCAATCTCAAACACTCACTGAGCAGCGCCTGAAGTACTGGTTTCGCCAGGCAGATCCACAAACCCGCAATAGTTTTCTGCAGTGGGCGGAGAAACAACCCTCTTCATGATGTCTTCGACGCACAGGGCTTTTTTTTCGTCTTTCTCTTGCAGCATCAGACACATTCAGTACTCTGTAGCAAAACCCACAATGGAACTGAATGATGGAACTGACGACTCGCACTTTGCCGGCGCGTAAGCACATTGCGCTGGTTGCACACGATCACTGCAAAAAGATGTTGATGAGCTGGGTAGAACGCCACCAGCCGTTACTGGAAAAGCATGTGCTCTACGCTACCGGGACGACCGGTAATCTCATTCAACGCGCAACGAGTATGGACGTTAACGCCATGCTGAGCGGTCCGATGGGTGGCGATCAGCAGGTGGGCGCGTTGATTTCTGAAGGGAAAATTGATGTACTGATTTTCTTCTGGGATCCGCTTAACGCCGTTCCGCACGATCCGGATGTGAAAGCATTGCTCCGTCTGGCGACCGTCTGGAATATCCCCGTCGCCACCAACGTCGCCACGGCGGATTTCATCATCCAGTCGCCACACTTCAATGATAATGTTGACGTGCTCATCCCGGACTACCCACGTTATCTGGCTGAACGTCTCAAGTAATCCCGTACAGGCGACGTACGTCGCCTGTAGCTTACGCTTTTCTCGCTACCGGAACGTCCAGGTCTTTGAGATCCTCCACAAAGCGTGACGGGTTCGCTTTGTTATACAGCAACCAGACACGATGACGGGCACGGGTCAGAGCAACATAAAGCAACCGCCGTTCTTCTGCATCCGGGAAATCTTCCACAACCGGCAGCAATGCTTCTTCCATGATGGATTCACGCGCCGGTGCCGGACAACCATCGCTTCCTTCCTGTAACCCGACAATGATGACGTAATCCGCCTGCTGTCCCTTGCTGGCATGGATAGTCATAAAATCAAGCTGCAACTTCGGCCAGCGAGTTGCCGCCTTTTCGAGACTGGCTGGTTTCAAATGGTGGTAACGGGCCAGCACCAGAATCCGCTCATCGGCTTTCGCGTAACCGGAAAGCTTATCCAACAGCGCATCCAGTTGCGTTTCTTCCAGCAGCGTGACGGCTTTCTTATCTCCCGTCGTCAGACTATTGAGCGGCTTCTTCAGTTGATGCGGGTTCTGTTGAATAAAGCGGTTAGCAATTTCCCCGATTCGGTTGTTGAAACGATAGGTGGTATCGAGGTCACAACGATCACCGTCACCAAAGGTCTGATGGAACGCGGTCGTCAACGAAAGCTGTGCGCCGCTAAAACGGTAAATGGCTTGCCAGTCATCCCCTACGGCAAACAGCGTAGTATGGCTGTTTTGTTTACGCAGCGCGGCCAGCAGCGCCGCGCGCTGCGGAGAGATATCCTGAAATTCATCCACCAGAATATGCTTCCATGGACTGACAAAACGCCCTTTTTCCAGAATCACGATAGCCTGATGGATCAGACCGGAAAAATCGACGGCGTTTTCCGCTTTCAGCGCACTTTTCCAGGCCTTCAGCAAAGGTGCCATCAGCTTCACCCGCTTGCTGAACAGATCCCGAATCTCTTCCGGTGCGCTGGCGATCATCTCCGCCTGGGCGCCGCCATGCATACGCATCAGGCTCACCCAGCGATCCAGACGTGAGGCAAGACGACGCTGAAGTTTTTCATCATCCCAGAAATTCCCTTCAGGCACCGTCCACTGCATCTCCTCTTCCAGCCACTGTCGCCAGCCTTTCGCCTGCGCTTTCTTCTCGCTGCATTGCTGACGCCAGGTGCTGATAAACAGTTTATTTCGCGCGGCGGTGTCATTTTCAAGCTTACTGATGGTCGGAACTTTTTTACTGCCCTGCTGAATGATATGCAGCGCCAGGGCATGAAACGTCCGCGCCGTTATCTCCTCGGTATGCAGTCGCTCGCGGATACGTTCGTCCATCTCCTGTGCCGCTTTACGGCCAAAAGCCAGCAGCAGGATCTGTTCTGCCGCCGCTTCGCCGCGCGCCAGCAGCCAGCCCGCACGCGCCACCAGCACCGACGTTTTGCCACTACCTGCCCCCGCCAGCACCAGCAAAGAATGTTCGCCATTGACTACCGCTCTGGCCTGAGCCGGATTAAGCGGTGACGATTCCACCTGCTGGAAGAAATCGGCGTATTCCGTCAACATCGTTTCGGTATACGCCTGATTGTGCTGCAAACGACACGCTTCGATATCTTTCAGCCACGCCTGGCACTGTCGTACCGCATCGCGACAGTTATCAAACTCTTCCAGCCGATTAACCGGCAGCGGCAGCGCGGCAAACGCCCGTAGGATCTGCTGCTGTAATCCTGTCGTCTGCTCGCGCGTCAACCAGGCATTCTGCCCGGTTCGGGTAGCGATTAAGTTCAGTTGCTCCTGCAGTACACTGGCCGCAACTTCACTCATTTCCTGACTCCACTGCTGCCAGCGGGTGTTCAGATGATGGTGGAAACGCTGGGTTTCAGCCCACTCGGTGCCATGCAGTCGCACCACTTTTTCATCCGGCAGTACGAATTCAAGCTCGCCCCACACCAGTCCACGCTTGCAGTGAATCGCCAGTAACTGATTGAAGGGAATGAGATACTCATGGCGATCGCCCGACACTTTAATGCCAGCATTGAGGATCACCGCCCGATCGTAAGGGTGTTGCGCCAGACGTTTTCCAATAGACGTTGCTTTCAGTTCCATGACTCAGCCGATCCAGACAAAGCGTATTTCTTCTCAGTGTAACCGCCAGAGAATACGTGCTCCAGCCCAAAAAAACGTTACAATTGCCAGAAATCATAGAAAACCAGAATCAACCGAGGGTCTATGCGTACCGTTCTGAATATTTTAAATTTTGTGCTTGGGGGATTTGCCACCACGCTGTCGTGGTTCCTGGCGACGCTGGTCAGTATTGTGCTGATCTTCACCCTGCCGCTCACCCGTTCATGCTGGGAAATCACCAAACTGTCGCTGCTGCCTTACGGAAATGAGGCGGTTCATGTCGATGAACTGGATCCGGCGGGAAAAAGCGTGCTGATGAATACAGGCGGGACGCTGTTGAATATTTTCTGGCTGATCTTCTTCGGCTGGTGGCTGTGCCTGATGCACATTGCCACAGGTATCGCGCTGTGCATCACGATCATTGGTATTCCGGTTGGCATTGCGAACTTTAAAATTGCCGCGATTGCACTCTGGCCGGTGGGACGTCGCGTCGTCTCCGTGGAAGTCGCGCGTGCGGCACGTGAAGCGAACGCCCGCCGTCGTTTTGAATAACCAGGACGCTAAGCCAGTATGTTAAGTCCCTTGCTTCGCCGCTATACCTGGAACAGCACCTGGTTGTATTACGTGCGTATTTTTATCGCCCTCTGCGGAACAACTGCCCTGCCCTGGTGGCTGGGCGATGTCAAACTGACCATCCCCCTGACGCTGGGGATGGTGGCGGCGGCGTTAACCGATCTGGACGATCGGCTCGCGGGCCGTCTGCGTAACCTGATCATCACGCTCATCTGCTTTTTTATCGCCTCCGCCTCGGTCGAGCTACTTTTCCCGTACCCGTGGCTGTTCGCCATCGGATTGACGCTCTCTACCAGCGGTTTTATCCTGCTCGGCGGTTTAGGGCAGCGTTATGCGACGATTGCTTTTGGCGCGCTGCTGATCGCGATTTACACCATGCTTGGCGCATCGTTGTACGCCCAGTGGTATCAGCAACCGCTTCTGCTGCTGGCAGGCGCTATCTGGTACAACGGGCTGACGCTTACCGGTCATCTTCTTTTCCCGATTCGTCCATTGCAGGACAATCTGGCACGCAGCTACGAACAACTGGCGCACTATCTGGAGCTGAAATCGCGTCTTTTTGACCCGGATATTGAAGACGAAAGCCAGGCACCGCTTTATGATTTAGCGCTGGCCAACGGCCAACTGATGGCGACGCTGAATCAGACGAAGGTGTCCCTGCTGACTCGCCTGCGCGGCGACCGGGGGCAGCGCGGCACGCGACGTACTCTGCATTATTACTTTGTGGCGCAGGATATTCATGAACGAGCCAGTTCCTCACATATTCAATACCAGACGCTGCGCGACCATTTTCGTCACAGCGACGTCATGTTCCGCTTTCAACGACTGATGTCGATGCAGGGCCAGGCCTGCCTGCAACTGTCGCGCTCTATTTTGCTTCGCGTCCCCTATCAGCACGATCCACATTTCGAGCGCGCCTTTACGCATCTCGATGCCACGCTTGAACGGATGCGGACAAACGGCGCCCCCGCCGATCTGCTGAAAACGCTGGGATTTTTGCTGGCTAATTTGCGCGCTATCGATGCACAACTGGCAACAATTGAATCGGAACAGGCACAGGCCATGCCGCGCAACGAGTCGGAGAATCAGCTTGCCGATGACAGTCCGCACGGATTTAGCGATATCTGGCTGCGACTGAGCCGAAACTTCACCCCGGAATCGGCGCTGTTTCGCCATGCAGTCAGGATGTCTCTGGTCCTGTGCGTCGGCTATGCCATCATTCAGATAACCGGTATGCATCACGGGTACTGGATCCTGCTGACCAGTCTGTTTGTTTGCCAGCCAAACTACAACGCCACGCGGCACCGTCTGGCGCTGAGGATCATCGGGACACTGGTCGGGGTTGCGATTGGTATCCCGATTTTGTGGTTCGTTCCGTCACTGGAGGGGCAGCTCATTTTGCTGGTGATCACCGGCGTGCTGTTCTTTGCCTTTCGCAACGTCCAGTATGCCCACGCCACCATGTTTATTACGCTGCTGGTCCTGCTGTGCTTCAACTTGCTCGGCGAAGGATTTGAAGTTGCCCTTCCCCGGGTGATTGATACGCTCATCGGCTGCGCCATTGCCTGGGCGGCGGTAAGCTTTATCTGGCCTGACTGGCGTTTCCGTAATCTCCCGCGAATGATGGAAAGAGCGACCGACGCCAACTGTCGCTATCTGGACGCTATCCTGGAACAGTATCATCAGGGACGCGACAATCGACTGGCGTATCGGATTGCTCGACGCGATGCTCATAACCGCGATGCGGAACTGGCCTCCGTGGTGTCAAACATGTCCAGCGAACCCGATGTAACCCCGCAGACGCGTGAGGCAGCGTTCCGTTTGCTCTGCCTCAACCATACCTTCACCAGTTATATTTCCGCATTAGGAGCGCATCGCGAACAACTCACCAACCCGGACGTCCTGGCATTACTGGACGATGCGGTCTGTTATGTCGATGATGCGCTACATCATCTCCCGGCCGACGAAGAGCGGGTGCAACAAGCATTGGCCGAACTGAAACAGCGCATCCAGCACCTTGAGCCGCGCCCGGACAGCAAAGAGCCACTGGTGATTCAGCAAGTTGGGCTACTGGTGGCCCTGCTGCCGGAAATGGGCCGATTACAGCGGCAAATCACTCAATCTTCTCCACAGACACCAGCGCCGGCGAAAGCGACTTAACCCACAGAGCAAGCTCCTGGCGACGTATCGCCGGGAGCGCCGCTTCATGAATGCCATAAATGGCCCCTTCAAGATTAAAAAGCACCTTGTCAGTGATGGATTTATTCATCTGTCGAAGTCGCAACCAGCACATTTTAGACCCCAGCATACGCAGAGTGGCGACGTCGTAGATCCCCGCGTCATTCAGCAAACTCTCCAGATGAAAGGTCATATTGGGGAGATCCTTAAGACGCTGCTGAGAACAGCGAGTCAACTTCTCCTGCAACGCGGCATCCAGCGAAAACTTCGATAACTGGATCAACTGTTGTTGGTCGCGCCAAAGACTTTCATCAACCTGATAATAGTTGAGCATGACCGGACGCCCGCGTTTAAGAAATGTCAGCCATACCGGAGAATGCTGCACACAATACTGTACGCTTTGCTCACAGGCACGCAGATAAAGCTCACCATTCGCGACCATCGCAAAGACGGTATTCTTGATAGTCAGACTGTAGCTGCCGAACAGTGAACGGAAATGGATCGTCCCCAGAGAAGATAAATATTCCTGTGATTTATAGATCCTGTCATAGGAGTGTACTTTCATAAAATTCCCTGTTAAATCATAAACTAAAAGAATGATTTGTCGTCACGGATCCGTTACTGACGAAAATAGGCAACTTATTCTCACGGGGCAAGTTGTATTTCGTTTTTACCGCTACCATGAATAAAAAATGCGAGTCTGTTTCCGAAAATAAGGTTGATCTTTCACGACATCAGGGTTACTGTACATCCATACAGTAACTCACAGGGCTGGATTGATTATGTACACTTCAGGCTACGCAAATCGTTCTCCGTCATTTTCTTCCACATCGAATACGTTGGCGCGCGTCTCTTCTGAGAAAGTGTCCACTGGGCTTATCAGCGAAGTGGTCTACCGCGAAGACCAGCCCATGATGACGCAGTTACTGCTGTTACCGCTTCTTCAGCAGTTAGGTCAGCAATCGCGCTGGCAGCTCTGGCTGACGCCACAGCAAAAGCTGAGCCGTGAATGGGTTCAGTCTGCTGGCCTGCCGCTGACCAAAGTGATGCAAATTAGCCAATTGTCCCCCAGTCATACGCTGGAATCGATGATTCGTGCATTACGCACGGGCAATTACAGCGTGGTAATTGGCTGGCTGGCAGAAGAGTTAACAGAAGAAGAACATGCTGAATTGGTCAAGGCTGCGGATGAGGGAAATGCCATGGGATTTATCATGCGCCCTGTGAATGCACACACTCATGCCACGAGACAGCAAACCGGGCTAAAAATTCACTCAAATTTGTATCATTGAGTGAAATTAGGATTTATCCTGGAATTTTTTTTCCACCCAGGACCTTCGCATTGAGGACTAACGCATTTTTTCTGTGAACGCTTGGCAGACGCGGTTCCAGCGAAATCGGTGGGAAAATTTTGATGCACAAAATGTTAAATATTATGTATACAAGCTTTTTTTTTTCATATGCCTGACAGAGTTCACACTTGTAAGTTTTCAACTACGTTGTAGACTTTACATCGCCAGGGGTGCTCGGCATAAGCCGCAGATATCGGTAGAGTAACTATTGAGCAAGTCCCCCGGTGATGGATTTAACCGTGTTATCTCGTTGGAGATATTCATGGCGTATTTTGGATGATAACGAGGCGCAAAAAATGAAAAAGACAGCTATCGCGATTGCAGTGGCACTGGCTGGTTTCGCTACCGTAGCGCAGGCCGCTCCGAAAGATAACACCTGGTACACTGGTGCTAAACTGGGCTGGTCCCAGTACCATGACACTGGTTTCATCAACAACAACGGTCCGACCCACGAAAACCAACTGGGTGCTGGCGCGTTCGGTGGTTACCAGGTTAACCCGTATGTTGGCTTTGAAATGGGTTACGACTGGTTAGGTCGTATGCCGTACAAAGGTGACAACATCAACGGTGCTTACAAAGCTCAGGGCGTTCAGCTGACCGCTAAACTGGGTTACCCAATCACTGACGATCTGGACATCTACACTCGTCTGGGTGGTATGGTATGGCGTGCAGACACCAAGTCTAACGTACCGGGTGGCGCATCTACCAAAGATCACGACACTGGCGTATCCCCAGTATTCGCAGGTGGTGTTGAGTACGCAATTACTCCTGAAATCGCTACCCGTCTGGAATACCAGTGGACCAACAACATCGGTGACGCTAACACCATCGGTACTCGTCCGGACAACGGTCTGCTGAGCGTAGGTGTTTCTTACCGTTTCGGTCAGCAGGAACAAGCTGCTCCGATCGTAGCTCCGGCTCCGGCTCCGGCTCCAGAAGTACAGACCAAACACTTCACTCTGAAGTCTGACGTTCTGTTCAACTTCAACAAAGCGACTCTGAAACCAGAAGGCCAGCAGGCTCTGGATCAGATGTACAGCCAGCTGAGCAACCTGGATCCGAAAGACGGTTCCGTAGTGGTTCTGGGCTTCACTGACCGCATCGGTTCTGACGCTTACAACCAGGGTCTGTCTGAGAAACGTGCTCAGTCTGTTGTTGATTACCTGATCTCTAAAGGTATCCCGGCTGACAAAATCTCCGCACGTGGTATGGGCGAATCCAACCCGGTTACTGGCAACACCTGTGACAACGTGAAAGCTCGCGCTGCACTGATCGACTGCCTGGCCCCGGATCGTCGCGTTGAGATCGAAGTTAAAGGTGTCAAAGACGTTGTAACTCAGCCGCAAGCTTAAGTTTCCGTCTAATAAAAAACCCCGCTCTGCGGGGTTTTTTTTCGTCTGTTATCTGCAGAATGGAATGGTTGTAACGTCGCGGATTACTCTTTGCCCAACAACGCCTGCAGGTCTTGCTTCAACGACGACATCTTGTTGGCATACTTCTCTTTATTTTCCGCATCTTCAATCAACTGGACCACGGTCTCTGATAACGTTTTGCCACGCCGCTGCGCCAGCCCTGCCAGTCGCTGCCAAACGATAAATTCCAGATCGATCGATTTCTTTCGCGTGTGCTGATGTTCAGCATTAAAATGGCGTTTACGCCGCGCACGTATTGTCTGCTTCATTCGGTTTTGTAGCGCGGGATTCATATGTTCATCAATCCAGATATTGACCCGCACCGGTTCATTTTCCAACGTAAGCAACAAATCCACGGCCTCCTGGGCGGCACTGGCCTCCACGTAGCGGGTAATTAATTCCCCTTCGCGGTGCTTCTTCACCAGGTACTTCCACTTCCAACCGCTTTCAAGATTCTCAAGTTGTTGATATTTCATGGCGATCTCAATGTTACCGTGTCACTCCTATCAGAATATCAGCTTTTTCAGCTTCTGAAGAAAAGAATCTTCAGGCTGTGAGCCACTCTGCACGCTCCTGTGCGTTTACCGTCGCTTTCCACGTGTGAAGCGCGGACGGTTACGCTATAATCGCGTCTTTTACAACAGACTATAAAACATCAACTTTGACCATTACGAAACTTGCATGGCGTGATCTTGTCCCTGATACCGATAGCTATCAGGAGATTTTTGCACAGCCACATGTCACTGAAGAAAACGACACATTACTGAGTGATACTCAACCACGCTTACAATTTGCCCTGGAGCAATTGTTACAACCCAGAGCCTCATCCCCTTTCATGCTGGCCAAAGCGCCAGAAGAGCTTGAGTATCTTAATCTTCTTGCCGATGCCGCACTTGCCTTACAGCACGATGCCGATCGCCTGACGGGCGGCCACTACGAGGTTTCGGGTCACACGATTCACTATCGTAGCGCTGAGCGGGCTGAAGACAATTTTGCCACCTTATCTCAGGTGGTGATTGCCGACTGGGTTGAGGCAGAGCAGCTGTTTGGCTGTCTGCGTCAATTCAATGGCGACATCACGCTGCAACCAGGACTGGTTCACCAGGCCAATGGTGGCGTGCTGGTTATCTCCCTGCGCACCCTGCTTGCGCAGCCGCTGTTGTGGATGCGTCTGAAAGCCATTGTCAGCCGCGAGCGCTTTGACTGGGTAGCCTTTGATGAGTCCCGCCCGCTGCCGGTTTCCGTGCCGTCTATGCCGCTTAAACTGAAGGTGCTGCTAGTCGGTGAGCGCGAGTCGCTGGCGGATTTCCAGGAGATGGAACCTGAGCTGGCTGAACAGGCGATCTATAGCGAATTCGAAGATAATCTGCAAATTGTGGATGCAGAATCCATGACGCAGTGGTGCCAGTGGGTAACGTGGACTGCGAAACGTAATCAGTTACCGTACCCGGCGGCCGACGCCTGGGAAGTGCTGGTTCGCGAAGCGGTGCGTTATACCGGCGAACAGGATACGTTACCGCTCAATCCGCTGTGGATAATCAGACAGTTCACTGAAGTCGCGCCGCTGTGCGAAAGCGAAACTTGCACCGGCGAACAACTCGGCCTGATGCTTGCCCAGCGAGAGTGGCGTGAAGGATTCCTGGCTGAACGTATGCAGGATGAGATCCTCCAGGAACAAATTCTGATCGAAACGGAGGGGGAACGAGTCGGTCAGATCAACGCCCTGTCGGTGATTGAATTTCCGGGCCACCCACGCGCTTTCGGTGAACCTTCACGTATCAGTTGCGTCGTTCACATCGGCGATGGTGAGTTCACGGATATTGAGCGAAAAGCCGAACTTGGCGGTAATATTCATGCCAAAGGGATGATGATCATGCAGGCGTTCCTGATGTCGGAACTCCAGCTCGAGCAACAACTCCCCTTCTCGGCCTCGCTGACGTTTGAGCAATCATACAGTGAAGTCGATGGCGACAGTGCTTCTATGGCAGAGCTGTGCGCACTGATAAGCGCCCTGTCTGATGTGCCAGTGAATCAGAGCATTGCCATTACCGGTTCGGTCGATCAGTTCGGACGCGCCCAACCGGTTGGCGGCTTAAATGAAAAAATTGAGGGTTTCTTCGCGATTTGCCAACAGCGCGAACTGACGGGTAAGCAAGGGGTTATCATCCCTTCTTCCAATGTCCGGCATCTTAGCCTGCAACCTGCGCTATTGCAGGCTGTTGAAGAAGAGAAATTCACTATCTGGGCGGTGGATGACGTTACCGATGCGCTGCCGCTGTTGTTAAATCTGGTGTGGGACGGTGAAGGTCAGACAACGTTGATGCAGACTATCCAGGAGCGTATCGCCCAGGCGACGCAACAGGAAGGACGTCACCGTTTTCCATGGCCGTTGCGCTGGCTGAACGGGATCCTTCCTAACTGATCGGACTTGTTCAGCGTACACGTGTTAGCTATCCTGCGTGCTTCAATAAAATAAGGCTTACAGAGAACATGGTAGATAAACGCGAATCCTATACAAAAGAAGACCTTCTTGCCTCTGGTCGCGGTGAGCTGTTTGGTGCGAAAGGCCCACAGTTGCCTGCACCGAGCATGCTGATGATGGACCGTGTCGTCAAGATGACCGAAACGGGCGGTAACTTCGACAAAGGGTATGTTGAGGCAGAGCTGGATATTAATCCGGATCTTTGGTTCTTCGGATGCCACTTCATTGGCGATCCGGTCATGCCGGGTTGTCTGGGGCTGGACGCCATGTGGCAGTTGGTTGGATTCTACCTCGGCTGGCTCGGTGGCGAAGGCAAAGGCCGCGCTCTGGGCGTAGGCGAAGTGAAGTTCACGGGTCAGGTACTGCCTTCTGCGAAGAAAGTAACCTACCGTATCCACTTCAAGCGTATCGTGAATCGCCGCCTGATTATGGGCCTGGCGGATGGTGAAGTACTGGTTGATGGTCGTCTGATTTATACCGCAAACGATCTGAAAGTCGGTCTGTTCCAGGACACCTCCGCGTTCTGATGCCTGACCCGGTGAATGGCCAGACAGTGCCGTTTATCGCAGGTTATAAAAGGCGAAACCTCCGCACTGCGGAGGTTTCTTTTTTAAAGAGACAGAATCAGGCCATTACCACCCTGTCAGCCATGGCTTCTCGCCAGCCTCCCAGCCAATACGATCTCTGATTCAGCGTCTGATAGGGACACATTTCTTTCGAACGTCCGGCAATACCGGCCTGATAACCACGTTGATGTGCCCGTTCCAGGCGATCTCGTTTTTGTCTCTTCATGCCTCGTTTCCCTCATACTTATATCTGGTGGAAAAGATAACAGTGATTACGAAGTGTGCAATCACACTAAACGAATACCGCGAATCCCCGGTGTCGTCAATGTGCAAAATTCACACGGGTGTCATATTTGTGAGCTAGCGAAAAACTCAGTTGTACAAAAAATGTGAGCCGGAACAAGTTCCTGAGTCATCCCGACGGTAAAAAAAAACCGCCCCAAACGCGCTGTCTGAGACGGTTTTATTTACAAAAATTTAAATTATGGAATGCGTTTCAGCTCCAGGGCGATCGCTGCAGCTTCCTGACGCCAGACGGTCGCCAGCACTTTCACCATCTCATCGTATCCATCCTGGGTCTGAACGGCTTCAATGTGGAACGGGCGCTTAATAAGACGTCCCTGATGGTTAAGCAGCCATTCACCGCTGACCACCACTTTGCCATCGTAGCGACCATGGAAGCCGGTTACCGTTACATTGAGCGTATCCTGCACGCTACCTAACGGTTGAGATGCCACCACCCAACCCGGTAGTTGTGCACTCAGATTGGCGACCAGCGTATTACGTAGCTGCTGATCCAGCGGACTGGCCCATAAATTGTTATTGGCGATCACGTACTGCACATCGCTGGTCTGATAGACCACGCCATTGCCAGCCAGGTAATCTGGCACCGAAACCTGCTCGACCCACAGCAGACGATTGCCCTGGCTTGCGGTACTTTGCACACCGCCCTGCGCAACAGGAAGCTGGTAATAACTCTTGTTGTCTCCGCTGGAGCTGCATGACGTCAGCCAGAACGCCATCGCCACTACTAGCCACTTTTTCATTGTTTCGCCCTCTTCGGCTCTGGATCTTTCTTGTCCTTCGCTTCAAACACCAGCGCATTGCTCTTATCATTCAGCGTTTTCAATACCGGCTGTAATTCGCGGAGCACCTGATCAAGACGTTGCATATCGGCCACCATCTTGTTGTAGGCGGCGGAGCCTGGCTGGAAGCCCTGCATGCTGCGGTTCAGTTCACGCAGCGTGTTCTGCATATCCGCCGGCAACTGTTGCATCGACTGACTGGAGGTAATCTTGTTCATGTTATCCAGCGTCGTTTGCAGATGCTTCATCGTGCGCTGGCTTTCACTCAACGTATTGGTAGCCTGCTCGATCATCGGGTTCAACGGCAGATTGTTGATCTTATCCAGCGCTTCCATCAGTCGCTGCTGAATTTGCGCCAGACCTCCGCTCACCGTCGGAATGATCTGATAGCCATTAAACTCGCGAATACCGGTAATTGGCGGCTCTTTTGGATAGAAGTCCAGATCGACATACAGCGCCCCGGTCACCAGATTCCCGGTTTTCAGCGAGCCGCGTAAGCCCCGTTTCAACAGTTCGGCCAGATGAGCCCCCACGTCTGTATCTTCCCCCAGTTGCGCTTTCAGTCGTTCGGGTTCAATACGGACCAGCACAGGAATACGGTAATCGTTGTTAAACACCTGACGCATATTCGGCGCAAAGAACGGCACTTTACTCACCGTCCCCAGACGAATACCGCGGAACTCCAGCGGTGCGCCGGGCTGCAGACCCCGGATCGAATCTTTGAAGAACATCAGGTAATCGATATGTTCAGTGAACAGCGAATCCTGAATACTTTTCTGATCGTCATACAGACTGAAGGCGGCCTTCTCGGCAACCGGCTGACCCTGTTCAAGCCCTTCCGGCACGTCAAAGCTGACGCCACCGCCAAACAACGTTGTCAGCGATCCCATCTCTACCCGCATCCCGGCGGACGTCAAATCGACTGCAATCCCGCTGTCTTTCCAGAAACGAACGTTGCTGGTGACCAGACGATCGTTTGGCGCATTAATAAACAGTTGGTAGCTGATGCTACGTTTTTGCGGATCAAAGGTGCTGGTTTCTACCGATCCGACGCGATAGCCACGGAACAGAACCGGATCGCCCGGACTCAACTGTCCGGCTTTTTTGCTGTCGAGCACCACGCGGATCCCTTTCGCATCAGGCGGTGCCAGCGGCGGTGAATCCAGCAGATCATAATTTTCCAGTCTGTTGCCTTTATTCCCCGGTTGCAGTTCGATGTAGGCACCAGAAAGCAGCGTGCCTAAGCCGCTGATCCCTTCGCGTCCAACCTGCGGCTTCACCACCCAGAATACCGAGTCTTTGTGCAGCAGTTTTTCCATACCGGCGTTCAGACGCGCTTTGATTTCAACGTGCGTCAGATCGTCGGTCAGCGTGGCGCTTTCGACCACACCCACGTCAACACTGCGGCTTTTAATGGTGGTTTTTCCGCCCTCAATGCCCTCGGCATTGGTGGTGATCAGGGTCACTTCTGGCCCCTGATGGCTGTAGTGATAGAACAGAACCCATGCCCCAATGAGCGCAGTGACGATGGGAAAAATCCACACAGGAGACCAGTTTTTTACCTTCTGGATTTTGGCTTCCCCACTTTTAGATTCCATGTTGTCAGGACTCCTCATGGTCTGGTTCTGGTTCACGATCCCACGACAGACGCGGATCAAATGTCATCGCAGAAAACATTGTCATAATGACGACTAAAGCAAACATCAATGCACCCATTGCTGGATAAATATTCATCAAACCTCCCATGCGCACCAGCGCAGAGAGCACGGCGATAACAAACACATCAATCATTGACCAACGACCAACGAACTCCACCACTTCATAAATCAAATGCATGCGTTCACTGTCACGTTTGCCGTGCCCTTTGGCATCCCAGCACAGCCAGGCAATCGCGATCATTTTCAGCGTTGGCACCATGATACTGGCGATAAAGATTACTGCCGCCACCGGATAAGAGCCTTCGCTCCAGATCAAAACCACTCCCTCAAGAATGGTGGAAGGCAGTTTTGACCCCAGCAGATCGGTGATCATGATCGGCAGAATATTGGCCGGCAGATACAGCATGATAGACGTGAACAGTAATGCCAGCGTCCATTGCAGGCTGTTTCTGCGCCGCACATAACCTTTCGTTTCACAGCGCGGGCAAAGGTTTTCATCCGCCGGCAGGATTGCCGTGCAGCAGGAACAGGAGCGCAGCCCCTGGCGGATGCCAGGAACGCCAGGCGTCAAAGGTTGCTTAATCACTGGCATGGGGGCGATGTCATCCCACAGCCAACGACGGTCAACGCACTGAAACGCGCGCAGTTGCAGAATGCAAAAGAAGCACCAGGGAATAAAACTGCTGCCGACGCCGATATCGCCGTACGCCATCAATTTAACGAAGCTCACCAGTACGCCAGCGAGGAAAATCTCCGCCATTCCCCAGCTCTTCAACTGAAATAAAATTCGCGCCAGCTGGGCTTTGAGTCGATCGGGCATTTGTACCCGATTCACCAGCAGTAGAATGGTTAACAGGCAAAAAGCGGGAACCAGTTGTACAAAGAGTAAAAAGAAAGTGCCGAGACTGGCGTAATTTTCCGAAAAGAGAACGCCGGGGATTTCCATCAAAGTCACTTCACTGCTCACCCCTGCAACATTCATATTCACAAAGGGGAACAGATTAGATAAAAGCAGCATGAACAGCGCGGCTAACGCATAGGCGGTGGGACGCTGTCTCGGCGCGTCCCACATCACCGTTAATGTTGTGCCACATCTCGGACATGCCGCTTTCTGTCCATGCTCAAGATGGGGCAATGCCACCAGCATGTCACACTGCGAGCACAAAATGTGCTTTGCGGCATGATGATGTTCGCACATGGTGTGCTCCTTAATTATGCACCATTCTTTAACGCTTCAAGATACTCCCAGCGCTCAAAGGCCTGCTCAAGTTCCTGTTCTGCTTTTGCCAGATCGGCCAAAACCTGCTGCGTCTGCTCGTGAGGCTGACTGAAAAAGGCAGCATCGGCAACTTGCGCCTGCAACACTTCCAGTTTCGCTTCCTGCTCTTCGAGCAACTGCGGTAACTGTTCCAGTTCGCGCTGCAGTTTATAGCTTAGTTTGCTACTGGCGCGTTTTACAATTTCTGCTTTCGGGGCAACAACTTCCTCAGTTTTTTTCGCCACCGGCTGTTTAAACGCCAGATGTTGTTCCTGTTGGCCACGCGCATCGTGATAACCACCGACATAGCGACCGATCTTCCCGTTACCTTCAAAAATCCAGCACTCGGTCACCGTATTGTCGACGAACTGACGATCGTGGCTCACCAGTAACACGGTACCCTGATAACCATCAATCAGCTCTTCCAGCAGTTCCAGCGTTTCGACGTCGAGATCGTTGGTTGGTTCATCGAGAATCAATAAATTGCTGGGTTTCAGAAAAAGACGCGCCAGCAGCAGACGATTTCGCTCACCGCCAGACAATGCGCGCACCGGGGTCATCGCCCGTTTCGGATGGAACAGGAAGTCTTGCAGATAACCGAGCACATGACGCGGTTTACCGTTAACCATCACTTCCTGTTTGCCTTCCGCGAGGTTGTCCATCACCGTCTTGTCCGGATCCAGCTCGGCACGGTGCTGATCGAAATAGGCAACTTCCAGTTTTGTTCCGACGTGGATACGACCGCTGTCCGGCTGCAATTGGCCCAGCATCAGCTTAAGCAGCGTGGTTTTACCGCAACCGTTAGGCCCGATCAGCGCAATTTTATCGCTGCGCTGTACCTGAGCAGAGAAATCTTTCACCAGTTGTTTGCCATCGACCTGGTAATCCACGTTTTCCATCTCGAAGACAATCTTACCGGAGCGGGTGGCCTCTTCGACCTGCATCTTCGCCGTGCCCATCACCTCGCGGCGTTCGCTACGTTCGCGACGCATCGCTTTCAGCGCCCGCACGCGACCTTCATTACGGGTACGACGGGCTTTAATGCCCTGGCGGATCCACACTTCCTCTTGTGCCAGCTTGCGATCGAACTCGGCATTCTGCAGATCTTCGACACGCAGCGCCTCTTCTTTCTCGACCAGATACTGATCGTAATTCCCCGGATAGGTCACCAGCTTGCCACGATCGAGATCGACAATACGGGTAGCCATATTGCGGATAAAAGAACGGTCGTGAGAGATAAAAATGATCGTCCCATTGAACGATTTCAGGAATCCCTCTAACCAGTCAATGGTTTCAATATCAAGGTGGTTGGTCGGTTCATCCAGCAGCAGAACACGCGGATTACTGACCAGCGCGCGCCCCAGCGCCGCTTTACGCAGCCAGCCGCCGGACAGCGACGAAAGCGCCGCGTTAGGATCAAGCCCTAACTGCGCCAGCACTTCATTGATTCGGTTTTCCAGTTGCCACAGATTGTGGTGATCGAGCTGCTCCTGCACCTTCGCCAGCTCATTCAGATTTCTGTCGCTCGGCTCGGTCATCACCAGGCGTGAAATATCGTGGTAACGCTTGAGATATTCCGCCTGCTCTTCAATGCCTTCCGCCACAAAATCGTAAACGGAGCCTTCCACATTGCGCGGTGGATCCTGCTGCAAACGTGCAACGATCAGATCCTGCTCATAAATAATACGCCCATCGTCCAGACCCTGCTCACGATTGAGGATCTTCATCAACGTTGATTTTCCGGCGCCGTTACGGCCCACCAGACAGACGCGTTCGTTATCTTCGATATGCAGTTCTGCATTATCGAGAAGCGGCGCGTCGCTGAACGACAGCCATGCGCCATGCATACTGATTAATGACATTCATTTATCCTTTCAGGCGGCGGTAATCAGCCAGCAGTTGTGGATTTGACGGTTACGGGCAAAGTCCTGGGAAAGCGTTTTTTGGGTAATTTCTTGTGCTTTCAGTCCCAGCGCCGCCAGGCCGTCAAGATCCATACGGAATCCGCGTTTATTGTTGGAGAACATGATCGTGCCGCCTTTACGCAGCAGACGTTTCAGATCTTTCATCAGCGCCAGATGATCGCGCTGGACGTCAAAGGCGTCCTCCATGCGTTTCGAGTTGGAGAACGTCGGGGGATCGATAAAAATAAGATCGAACTGTTCATTGGCTTCACGCAACCAGGCCAGACAGTCCGCCTGAATCAGTCGATGCGCTCTTCCGCTCAAGCCATTCAGGCGCAGGTTACGCTCTGCCCACTCAAGATAAGTACGCGACATGTCAACCGTTGTCGTGCTACGCGCACCGCCTAAACCCGCGTGCACGCTGGCGCTGCCGGTGTAGGAGAACAGGTTGAGGAAGTCTTTCCCGTTGCTCATCTGTCCCAGCATCCGTCGTGCAATACGGTGATCGAGGAACAGCCCGGTATCCAGGTAATCGGTCAGGTTCACCCACAGGCGTGCGTTGTATTCGCCAACCTCGATGAATTCCCCCTTCTCGTTCATCTTCTGATACTGGTTTTTCCCTTTCTGCCGTTCACGGGTTTTCAGCACCAGTTTGTTCGGTGCAATCTCCAGCACCGACAGGGTGGCGGCAATAATGTCAAACAGCCGCTGACGCGCTTTCTGTGCATCGATAGTTTTCGGCGGGGCGTACTCCTGAATCACCACCCAGTCGGCATAGCGATCCACGGCGACGTTGTATTCCGGCAAATCGGCATCATACAGGCGATAACATTCAATTCCTTCCTGACGCGCCCATTTTTCCAGCTTCTTGATATTTTTGCGCAGGCGGTTGGCGTAGTCTTCCGCCACCGTCGCAGGCTTACTGTCCGGCGTACTTTCCGCTACATGATAGTTCTTCTGTACGCAGTCCAGCGGACCGTTTTTCGCTTTGAATTGCTTGTCTGCTCGCAGTTGCAGGCTGCTCAGCAGATCCGGTGACGCGCTGAACAAAGAGAGGTTCCAGCCGCCGAACTGGTTCTTCATGGTGCGTCCCAGCAGACTGTGCAGCGCAATCAGCGCTGGCTCACTGTCCAGACGTTCACCATAAGGCGGGTTGCTGATCACTGTCCCGTAAGGGCCTTTCGGCAGCGGATTGCTCAGCTTCGCCACATCTTTCACTTCGAAGGTGATCAGCTCGCCAATACCCGCGCGGCGGGCGTTACTGCGCGCGCGTTCAATCACGCGGGCATCGCTGTCAGAACCATAAAAATGCGCAGTGTACTCAGCCAGCCCCTTACGGGCACGGGTTTGAGCTTCTGCCTTCACGTCCTGCCAGATAGCGTCATCATGTTGCGCCCAGCCGCTGAAGCCCCAACGACCACGGTGTAAACCCGGTGCGCGGTCGGTCGCCCACATGGCCGCTTCAATCAGCAGCGTGCCAGAACCACACATTGGGTCGAGCAGCGGCGTCCCCGGTTGCCAGCCGGATCGCATCACAATCGCTGCCGCCAGGGTCTCTTTGATCGGCGCCAGACCAGTGCGATCGCGGTAACCGCGCAGATGCAGGCCATCACCGCTTAAATCCAGCGCAATGCTGGCCGTGTCTTTATTCAGCCAGACGTTGACGCGAATGTCCGGCGATTCACGATCGACATTCGGGCGCGGCAGATTTTTACGCGTGAAGGCATCGACAATCGCATCTTTAACTTTCATCGCGCCGTACTGGCTGTTGCGAATGGTGTCATTCAGCCCACTGAAGTGGACCGCAAAGGTTGCACCCGGATTAAACATCGTCGTCCAGTCAATCGCCTGCACACCAAGGTAAAGGTCTAAGTCACTGTAAACTTTGCACTCACTCAAAGGTAAAATAATGCGCGAGGCCAGGCGACTCCACATCAGGCTCTGGTAAACAAGCCGGGTGTCGCCCTGGAAATGGACCCCACCCTGAACCACCTGGCACTCCACGGCACCGAGGCTTTCCAGTTCAGTTTTTAACAGCTCTTCCAGCCCACGGGCCGTACTGGCAAACAAAGAATTCATAGCGTCACTTATACTCGAAGAAAATTGCTGCGCATTATAGCTAATATGGGCGCTATGTCATAAAGTTGAGGGCTTATTTCTTTTGAGGGGCTGTACAGTGTTGACGTTATCCAGACTTTTCATCCACCCCGTCAAATCCATGCGCGGCATTGGGCTCACCCACGCTCTGGCAGACGTCAGCGGTCTGGCTTTCGATCGTATTTTTATGATCACCGAAGCCGATGGCACCTTCATCACGGCTCGTCAGTTTCCGCAAATGGTGCGTTTTACGCCCTCTCCCCTGCATGACGGTCTGCATTTGACCGCGCCTGACGGCAGCAGCGCACGGGTACGGTTTACTGATTTCGCCGCCCAGGACGCGCCAACGGAAGTTTGGGGTAACCATTTCACCGCGCGGATCGCTCCCAATGCCATCAATCAGTGGCTAAGCGGCTTCTTTTCACGCAGCGTGCAACTCCGTTGGGTTGGGCCGCAGCTGACCCGCCGGGTCAAACGTCACGCGGGCGTACCGCTCTCCTTTGCGGACGGTTTTCCGTACCTGCTGGTAAATGACGCCTCGCTGCGCGATTTACAGCAGCGCTGTCCGGCAGGTGTGCAGGTTGAACAGTTCCGCCCGAACATTGTGGTATCCGGTGCCGCCGCATGGGAAGAAGACCGCTGGAAGGTGATCCGCATTGGCGAGGTGATTTTTGATGTGGCAAAGCCGTGCAGCCGCTGTATTTTTACGACAGTCAGTCCGGAAAAAGGGCAAAAACACCCCTCCGGCGAACCGCTCGCGACGCTGCAGACTTTCCGTACTGCACCGGACAACGGCGATGTCGATTTCGGGTTAAACCTGATCGCCCGTAACAGCGGAGTGATTCGCGTCGGCGATGACGTTGAAATTTTATCGACCGGCCCGGCCCGGGTGTACGGCGCGGCCGCTCAGGATGATACCATTGACGCCGTGCAACAGCCTGACAGGACCGTTACCATCGACTGGCAGGGACAGGCGTTTCAGGGGAATAATCAACAGGTATTGCTTGAGCAACTGGAAAACCAGGGGATCCGGGTTCCCTATTCATGTCGGGCGGGAATTTGCGGCTGCTGCCGAATCAAACTGCTGGAAGGCGAAGTGAACCCACTAAAAAAATCAGCATCAGGTGATGACGGCACCATCCTCAGCTGTAGCTGTGTGCCAAAAACCGCGCTGAAACTGGCGCTCTAAACCGCCTGCTCCAGGCTGAAGCTGTGTGGTCGAAACTGCGGCTTCAGCCGGTCATTCATAACTTTAATCGCATCGCCAAGCTGCATGGTGCGCCCGGCCACGACCACGCCAGGCTGCGCCAGCAAACACAATGCCGCATTCTCGCCAGGCTCTACCACTAACAGATTGATTTGTTCCTGGGTATCACTCAGCCAGACACAGGCCGCATCGCCGGTTCCGGGTGACCAGTTTTCGCCGTGCGCGACAAAGTGCCAACTTTTCGGCATCTGCGGTTTCAGGTAGCGAATGGCCACCAGCGCATTAAGCACCAGTTCTGCTTTCTGTTCTTTAGAGAGCTCAAGTTCGCGACACTTTTCTTCAAAGGAGAAGTACAGCGCGGCGTCATCCACGCAAAAGCCGGATGGTGAGAATGCATCCGGGGTGAGCATTTTACGGGCAAAACGCGAGCGAAATAACATGCCATTGGCTAAATCGAGCATCATTCGGTCATGCTCTTCGTCATAATACCAACGCCAGTTATCGTCAGGTTTAATTCGCATTGTTTTCTCTCCCCTCTCCATCACCCGTTGCAAAATTGTCCTTTTTTGCCGCTTCGTTTATTACCTTAATAAGCAAAGCTTAAAATGTTTAAATTAGCAACAGTGAAAGAATATAAAACAACCAGGGGAGGAAATAAACCCCTGGTTGTCTGATATTCTGATAAAGAGAAAGAAAAAATCAAATATGGGTAACGATTTCTTTAATCAGTGGCGGGCCTTTAAAAATAAAACCAGAATAAATCTGAACCAGCGACGCGCCAGCAGCCATCTTCTCGCGTGCGGCAATCACTGAGTCGATACCGCCGACGCCAATAATAGGCAACTGACCTTTTAATTCCTGAGACAGTCGACGGATAATTTCTGTACTTTTTAATTGTAACGGACGACCGCTTAAGCCACCCATTTGATCGCAATTTTTCATTCCCTGAACAAGGGAACGATCGAGTGTCGTATTGGTGGCAATGACACCATCAATATTATGCCGGACTAAACTATCGGCAACCTGGATCAGTTCTTCCTCAGAAAGATCCGGTGCGATCTTTACTGCGATCGGAACATATTTCTGATGGATCGTTTGCAGATCGTTTTGTTTATTTTTAATTGCACTCAGCAAATCATCCAGCGCATCGCCATATTGCAGCGAACGTAACCCTGGCGTATTTGGAGAGGAGATATTAATGGCAATATAACCGGCATAAGCATAGATTTTTTCCATACAAATCAGATAGTCATCTTTACCCTGCTCAACTGGCGTATCTTTATTTTTGCCGATATTAATCCCAAGCACCCCATCATAATGGGCCTTTTTAACGTTCTCCACCAGATTATCAACGCCGTGGTTATTAAAACCCATGCGGTTGATCAAACCTTCGGCATCGACGAGACGGAACAGTCTTGGCTTATCGTTGCCAGGCTGCGGACGCGGGGTCACAGTGCCTATCTCGATCGAACCAAATCCCATCGCGCCCAGGGCATCAATACACTCCCCGTCCTTGTCCAGACCGGCAGCCAGACCGAGCGGATTTTTAAAGGTTAATCCCATACAGGTGACCGGTTTCGCCGGTACTTTCTGGCGGATCAGCGCTTCTAACGGCGTTCCCGTCACACGGCGTAATTGCTGAAATGTTAATTCATGAGCGCGCTCAGGGTCGAGCTGGAAAAGGGCTTTACGAACGAAGGGGTAGTACATGAACTCTCCTGGATTCCCGGTGTGCAAACCGGGGGCGTATTATGGGCGATGTTGGTCAAAAAGGGAATTGACCTGCGGCAATAAAAAGCAAACGTTTCCCCTGCCATCGTCTTTTTATGCAATTTTCAGATTTTCTATTCCGCATAAATCATTTCGATTCCCGATTCCCCTCTGTCAGACTGCAAAAATTGTTATTAATGTTAAATAAAAGCGAACAATTGGTTATAAGGGGAGAATGCATCTATGCGCGTCATTACTCTGGCGGGAAGCCCACGCTTTCCCTCTCGATCCAGTGCGCTACTGGAATATGCCCGGGAAAAACTGAACGGTCAGGATGTCGAGGTTTACCACTGGAATCTGCACAACTTCGAACCTGAAGATCTGCTGTATGCCCGTTTCGACAGCCCGGCGTTGAAAACACTCGTTGAGCAACTAAAAGAAGCGGACGGCCTGATTGTTGCCACTCCGGTCTATAAAGCGGCCTACTCCGGAGCGCTAAAAACGCTGCTCGACCTGCTGCCGGAGCGAGCGCTGGAAGGAAAGGTGGTTCTGCCGCTGGCGACTGGCGGCACCGTCGCTCACCTGCTCGCCGTTGATTACGCGCTGAAACCGGTGCTCAGCGCCCTGAAAGCCCAGGAGATTTTGCACGGCGTCTTTGCTGATGACTCCCAGGTAATCGATTATCAGCATAAGCCGCACTTTACCCCCAATTTACAACTGCGTCTTGATAAGGCGCTGGAAACATTCTGGCACGCCCTGCATCGCCGCGACGTCCAGGTTCCCGCCTTTGAGACCGTGCGAGGTGCAGTCCATGCGTAATCTTCTCAAACCCCGCGCGACGTGGCTGGCACTCGCTGGGCTGCTGGCCTTTTCCGGGCTGACACAGGCGGCAGAGCCCTCCCCTGATGCTCTACGCATCGGCTATCAGAAAGGCAGCATCAGTATGGTTCTGGCAAAAAGCCATCAGTTGCTGGAAACGCGTTATCCCCGGACAAAAATATCCTGGATTGAATTTCCGGCCGGGCCGCAGATGCTGGAAGCGCTGAACGTCGGCAGTATCGATCTGGGCAGCACCGGTGATATTCCCCCCATTTTTGCCCAGGCGGCTGGCGCAGATTTAGTTTACGTCGGCGTCGAACCGGCAAAACCGAAAGCGGAAGTGATTCTGGTGCCGGAAAACAGCCCGATCAAGACGGTGGCGGAACTGAAAGGTCATAAAGTGGCATTTCAGAAAGGTTCCAGTTCGCACAACCTGCTGCTGCGTGCGCTGCAACAGGCCGGACTGAAATTTACCGATATCCAGCCTACATACCTGACCCCTGCCGATGCCCGTGCAGCTTTCCAGCAGGGCAACGTTGATGCGTGGGCAATCTGGGATCCCTACTATTCCGCTGCATTATTGCAGGGCGGCGTGCGCGTACTGAAAGACGGCAGCGATCTGAAACAGACCGGATCGTTCTATCTCGCCGCACGGCCATACGCCGAGAAAAACGGTGCATTCATTCAGGGGGTACTGGATACCTTCAGTCAGGCGGATGCATTAACCCTCAGCCAGCGTCAGGAGAGCATTGCCCTACTGGCGAAAACGATGGGTCTGCCAGAACCGGTGATTGCCTCGTATCTCGATCATCGTCCACCAACCTCCATTTCGCCGGTCAGTGACTCTGTGGCCACCCTGCAACAGCAAACGGCGGATCTGTTTTACGACAACCGCCTGGTACCGAAAAAAATCGACATTCGCCAGCGCATCTGGCAGCCCACTCAACAGGAAGGAAAGCAATTATGAGCCTGAATATGTACTGGTTTTTACCGACGCACGGTGACGGTCATTATCTGGGAACCGAAGAAGGCTCCCGGCCAGTGGATCAAGGCTATTTACAGCAGATTGCTCAGACAGCGGATCGTCTGGGGTTCACCGGCGTGCTGATCCCGACCGGACGATCCTGCGAGGACGCGTGGCTGGTCGCCGCATCGATGATCCCGGTGACTCAACGCCTCAAGTTCCTGGTGGCATTACGCCCGAGCGTCACTTCACCGACCGTTGCCGCTCGCCAGGCCGCTACGCTCGACAGACTCTCCAACGGTCGCGCGCTGTTTAACCTGGTCACCGGCAGCGATCCACAGGAACTGGCAGGCGACGGTGTGTTTCTCGATCACAGCGAACGTTACGAGGCCTCCTCGGAGTTTACCCAGGTCTGGCGTCGTTTATTGCAGGGCGAAACCGTCGACTTCAACGGCAAACACATCCACGTTCGTGGGGCGAAGCTGTTCTTTCCGCCGATCCAACAGCCTCATCCTCCACTCTACTTCGGCGGCTCTTCCGATGTCGCCCAGGATCTGGCCGCTGAGCAGGTCGATCTTTACCTGACCTGGGGCGAACCACCTGAACTGGTGAAAGAGAAGATCGCCCAGGTACGAGCCAAAGCCGCGGCACGCGGTCGCAACATTCGTTTTGGCATTCGCCTGCACGTTATTGTTCGCGAAACTAACGAAGAAGCATGGCGGGCCGCGGATCGCCTGATTGCCCACCTTGATGACGACACCATCGCGAAAGCGCAGGCGGCTTTCGCCCGCACGGATTCGGTCGGTCAACACCGGATGGCGGCACTGCATAACGGCAAGCGCGACCAACTGGAGGTAAGCCCTAATCTATGGGCAGGTGTGGGGCTGGTACGTGGAGGTGCCGGAACCGCGCTGGTCGGTGACGGTCCGACGGTGGCCGCGCGCATCAATGAGTATGCCGCGTTGGGCATCGACAGCTTCGTACTTTCAGGCTACCCGCATCTGGAAGAGGCATACAAAGTCGGCGAGCTGTTGTTCCCGCACCTCGATGTCGCGATCCCGGAAGTTCCACAGCCTCAGCGCCAGTATCAACAAGGCGAAGCGGTGGCGAATGAATTTATCCCGCGCAAGGTTGCGCAGAGCTAAGGAGAAGTGCGATGGCAACGCCAATACAAAGGGGGTTATTGCGCGTTGCCCCCTGGTTCTTACCGGTGGGCATCGTCGCCGCCTGGCAACTGGCCTCCTCAATGGGCTGGCTCTCCGGGCGCATTTTGCCCTCGCCAGAAGGGGTAGTAACCGCCTTCTGGACGCTCTCCGCCAGCGGCGAACTCTGGCAGCATCTGGCTATCAGCTCCTGGCGCGCGCTGATCGGCTTCTCAATTGGCGGCTCGATTGGCCTGACGCTGGGGCTGATCAGCGGCTTATCGCGTTGGGGGGAACGCCTGTTGGATACCTCGATCCAGATGTTGCGTAACGTTCCGCATCTGGCGCTGATCCCATTAGTGATCTTGTGGTTTGGTATCGACGAAACGGCGAAGATCTTCCTGGTGGCGCTGGGGACGCTCTTTCCCATCTACATCAACACCTGGCACGGGATCCGCAATATCGATCGCGGTCTGGTAGAGATGGCGCGCAGCTACGGGTTATCTGGCTTTTCGCTGTTCCTCCATGTGATCCTGCCTGGCGCTCTGCCTTCGATTATGGTCGGCGTGCGCTTTGCACTGGGGCTGATGTGGTTGACGCTTATCGTCGCGGAGACCATTTCAGCCAACTCCGGGATCGGTTATCTGGCGATGAACGCAAGGGAGTTTCTGCAAACGGATATCGTGGTCGTCGCCATTATTCTCTATGCCCTGCTCGGTAAACTGGCCGATGTCAGCGCTCAGCTGCTGGAGCGCGTCTGGCTGCGCTGGAACCCGGCTTATCATGTGAAGGAGGCCACCGTATGAATACCGCCCGTCTGAACCAGGGTACGCCGCTCCTGCTGAATGCGGTGACGAAAAAGTATGCGGCGAACACCGTACTGAATCAGCTTGATCTACATATCCCGGCAGGTCAGTTTGTTGCCGTCGTCGGGCGCAGCGGCGGTGGTAAAAGTACCCTGCTACGCCTGTTGGCCGGGCTGGAATCGCCAAATGCGGGTGAACTGCTGGCCGGTACCACGCCGCTTCGCGATATTCAGGACGATACCCGCATGATGTTTCAGGACGCCCGACTTCTGCCGTGGAAATCGGTGATCGATAACGTGGGACTGGGGTTGAAGGGCAACTGGCGGGACGCTGCGCGTCAGGCGCTGGCGGCCGTTGGCCTGGAAAATCGGGCGTCAGAGTGGCCAGCCGCGCTTTCCGGCGGACAAAAGCAGCGTGTCGCCCTTGCCCGGGCGCTGATCCACCGGCCGGGCCTGCTGTTACTCGACGAACCGCTTGGCGCGCTGGATGCGTTAACGCGGCTGGAGATGCAGGATCTCATTGTCTCGCTGTGGCAGGAGCATGGTTTCACCGTGCTGTTGGTCACGCATGACGTCAGCGAAGCCGTGGCGATGGCTGACCGGGTATTGCTTATTGAAGATGGCAAGATTGGACTGGATCTGACGGTCGACATTGCGCGACCGCGCCGCCTGGGATCGGTACGTTTAGCAGAACTGGAGGCTGACGTGTTGAGTCGGGTTATGCAGCGCGGGGTAACAGAACAGCCAGTTCGTCGACATGGATAAGCATTCAGGACGTTCCAGGCCCGGTAGGCAAGCGCCACCGGGCATTTTGCCGGATGGCGGCGTTACCGCCTTATCCGGCCTACAAACAAGAGGTCAATGTCTCAGGCTAACGCTTTGGTGACCTTCTCGAACAGATCGCCGGAAAGATTATCCAGGCTTTTTAACTGCTCCAGCGCGGCACGCATTTTTTGCTGACGCTTCGCATCGTAGCGCTTCAGACGAATCAGCGGCTCGATCAAACGTGACGCCACCTGCGGATTGCGGCTGTTAAGCTCAGTCAGCATTTCCACCAGGAACTGATAACCACTACCATCTTCTGCATGGAACGCCGCCGGGTTACTGCCGGCAAACGCGCCAATCAGCGAACGAATACGGTTCGGGTTGCTCATGCTGAATGAACGGTGTTTTAACAGGCCACGCACCGTGTCCAGCACGTTATCCGCCGGACTGGTGGACTGCAGGATAAACCATTTGTCCATCACCAGACCGTCCTGATGCCACTTGTCATCATACTCCTGCATCAGCGCATCACGGCACGGCAACTGTGCAGCCACGGCCGCAGACAGCGCCGCCAGTGCGTCGGTCATGTTGTTAGCTTCACGATACTGTTTGCTCACCAGCGTATCTGCCAGTGTCGTTTCACCAAAGGCCAGGAAGCGCAGGCAGGCGTTACGCAGCGTACGTTTGCCGATGTCCGCATGCTCAACGCGGTACTCTTCCAGGCGATTGGCGTTATAGATCGCCAGGAACTCATCCGCCAGTTCAGTTGCCAGCGTACGCGTTAACGCTTCGCGAACTTCCGCAATCGCCAGCGGATCGATGATCTCAAACAATTCAGCAATTTCGTTTGCCGAAGGCAGCGTCAGTATTTCCGCCGCCAGCGCCGGATCGATCTTCTCATCCAGCAGCACCGCGCGGAATGCATCCGCCACATGAACCGGCAGAGAGAGCGGCTGTCCCTGCTGATAACGGGCCACGTTAAGCTTGATGTACGTTGCCAGCAGGCTTTGCGCGGCGTCCCAACGGGAGAAGTCGTTGCGCGCATAGCGCATCAGGAACGTCAGTTGCTGATCGCTCCATTTGTATTCCAGCTTCACCGGCGCGGAGAACTCGCACAACAGCGCCGGTACCGGCTGGAAATAAACGTTATCGAACACAAACGTCTGCTCCGCCTGCGTCACGTTCAGCACGGCGTTCACCGGATGACCACCTTTCTGTAGCGGGATCACCTTGCCTTCGTTGTCATACAACTCAATGGCAAACGGAATATGCAGCGGCAGTTTCTCGTCCTGATCCGGCGTTGTCGGCGTGCGCTGGCTAAGGGTCAGCGTATACTGCTCAGTTTCCGGGTTATAGTCATCTTTAACAGTAACAATCGGCGTGCCTGACTGGCTGTACCAGCGGCGGAAATGAGAAAGATCGACGTTAGACGCATCTTCCATTGCCTGAACGAAGTCATCACAGGTTGCCGCGCTACCGTCGTGACGCTCAAAGTACAGTTGCATCCCTTTCTGGAAATTCGTCTCGCCCAGCAGGGTGTGGATCATGCGAATCACTTCTGCGCCCTTTTCATACACTGTCAGGGTGTAGAAGTTGTTCATTTCAATGACCTTATCCGGGCGGATCGGATGCGCCATCGGACTGGCATCTTCAGCAAACTGCAGGCCACGCATGGTGCGCACATTGCTGATCCGGTTAACCGCACGGGAACCAAGATCCGAACTGAACTCCTGATCGCGGAAGACGGTTAGCCCCTCTTTCAGGCTCAACTGGAACCAGTCGCGACAGGTGACGCGGTTACCGGTCCAGTTATGGAAATATTCATGGCCGATCACGCGTTCAATATCGAGATAATCTTTGTCGGTGGCGGTGTCAGTTCGCGCCAGCACGTATTTGGAGTTAAAGATATTAAGACCTTTATTCTCCATCGCGCCCATATTAAAGAAGTCGACGGCGACGATCATATAGATGTCGAGATCGTACTCCAGGCCGAAACGTTCCTCGTCCCACTTCATCGAGTTCTGTAGCGACGTCATCGCCCACGGCGCACGGTCGAGATTTCCGCGATCCACGTACAGCTCCAGCGCCACTTCACGCCCGGAACGGGTGGTAAAGGTATCGCGTAGTACGTCGAAATCACCGGCAACCAGCGCAAACAGGTAACACGGTTTCGGGAACGGATCCTGCCACTGAACCCAGTGACGACCGTTTTCCAGTTCCCCCTCACCTGTGCGATTACCATTGGAGAGCAGGAACGGATATTTGTTTTTATCGGCAATAATTTTGGTGGTAAAACGCGCCAGTACGTCCGGGCGGTCGAGATACCAGGTAATGTGGCGGAAGCCTTCCGCCTCGCACTGGGTGCATAACGCATCGCCCGACTGGTACAGGCCTTCCAGTGCAGTGTTCCGGGCCGGGCTGATTTCATTAACAATACGCAGCGTAAAACGCTCGGGTAGATTGCTGATCACCAGCACGCCCGCGTCTTCTTTCCAGGCTGTCCACGGTTCATCGTTGACGTGGAGAGAAATCAGCGTCAGATCTTCTCCATCCAGTTTCAGCGGGGCATCCGATGCGCCATGACGAACAGCCTGGCTCACTGCCGTGACCACGGTTTTTTCAGCATCCAGGTCAAAGGTCAAGTCAATATCAGTAATCTGGTAATCCGGCGCACGGTAGTCGTGTCGGTATTTGGCTTGTGGCTGTTGTGTCATAAAAAACCTTTAGCATCTTTTGAAGAGTCTCGAGTTCAGTCTATTCCTGTTGCGTAAAACACGCTACGCAGAATGTTTATCTTTTCAGGCACAAACACTCTTTTTGCTACATTTTTATAACACGCGGCACGAAATGCACTCGACCCTGGCACCAGCTTATGGTGTGATCGGGGTTCAATAAATCGCTAAACAAGGTATACTCCAGCGGTTTTCTTAGTTGTTTATTGTACTAAACGCTCCCGTGAGAGGATGCTACTGCGCACCTATGACACAATTCGCTTCTCCTGTTCTGCACTCGTTGCTGGATACAGATGCTTATAAGTTGCATATGCAGCAAGCCGTATTTCACCACTACTATGATGTGCAGGTAGCGGCTGAATTTCGTTGCCGAGGCGACGACCTGCTGGGTATTTATGCCGACACCATTCGCGAGCAGGTCAATGCTATGCAGCACCTGCGCCTGGAGGATGAAGAGTATCAGTGGCTTTCCGGCCTCCCCTTCTTCAAAGCGGATTACCTCAACTGGCTGCGTGATTTTCGCTATGACCCACAGCAGGTTTCCATCAGCAACGACAACGGAAAGCTGAATATCCGTTTAACCGGTCCGTGGCGCGAAGTCATCATGTGGGAAGTCCCGCTGCTGGCGGTGATAAGCGAACTGGTTCATCGCTATCGCTCACCAGAAATGGGCGTCGCGCAGGCCCTTGATACGCTGGAAACGAAATTAGTCGATTTCTCTGCTTTAACGTCCAGTCTCGATATGTCCCGCTTTCACCTGATGGATTTCGGCACCCGTCGCCGTTTTTCCCGTGAAGTGCAACAGGCTATCGTTAAGCGTTTGCAGCAGGAGCCGTGGTTTGTTGGCACCAGTAACTACGATCTGGCGCGCCGTCTCTCGCTGACGCCAATGGGCACGCAGGCGCACGAGTGGTTCCAGGCGCACCAGCAAATAAGTCCGGAACTGGCGACCAGCCAGCGCGCCGCCCTGGCCGCGTGGCTAAATGAATATCCGGATCAACTGGGTATCGCGCTGACCGACTGCATCACGATGGATGCATTCTTACGCGACTTTGGTAGCGAATTTGCGACCCGTTACCAGGGACTGCGCCATGATTCTGGCGATCCTGTTGAATGGGGCGAAAAAGCCATCGCCCACTACGAGAAATTAGGGATCGATCCGCACAGTAAAACACTGGTCTTTTCCGACAATCTGGATCTGAATAAAGCGGTGGACCTTTACCGCCACTTCTCCTCCCGCGTGCAGTTGAGTTTTGGTATTGGCACGCGTCTGACCTGCGATATTCCGCAGGTTAAGCCGCTGAACATTGTGATCAAACTGGTCGAGTGCAACGGTAAACCGGTTGCTAAACTGTCCGACAGCCCGGGCAAAACCATTTGTCACGACAAAGCCTTTGTTCGCGCATTGCGCAAAGCGTTTGATTTACCGCATATCAAAAAAGCCAGTTAATCCTTCCAGGGAGCCGCTTCGGCTCCCTTTTTGTACTTATTTCTGAAATCTTTCTCTTTGCCTGTGAATTCTGCTTGTCTGATTGCAGATGCTAGGTAACATAGGAAATCCCCATTCCGGGGAACATGTGTTTATATATCGGACTATTAACAGAGAGAATATTATGAGCGTTGTGCCTGTAGCCGACGTACTCCAGGGCCGCGTAGCCGTTGACAGCGAAGTCACCGTGCGCGGATGGGTACGTACCCGCCGAGATTCAAAAGCTGGCATCTCCTTCCTCGCCGTTTATGACGGTTCCTGCTTTGATCCTGTACAGGCCGTCATCAATAATTCTCTGCCCAATTACAATGAAGAAGTGCTGCGTCTGACCACCGGCTGCTCCGTTATCGTTACCGGCAAGGTTGTGGCCTCTCCGGGACAAGGACAGAGTTTTGAGATCCAGGCCACTGAGGTTGAAGTCAGCGGCTGGGTTGAAGATCCTGACACTTACCCGATGGCAGCGAAACGTCACAGCATCGAGTACCTGCGTGAAGTTGCACACCTGCGTCCGCGTACCAACATGATTGGTGCCGTCGCTCGTGTTCGCCACACGCTGGCCCAGGCGCTGCACCGTTTCTTCGATGAGCAGGGCTTCTTCTGGGTTTCCACTCCGCTTATCACCGCGTCTGATACCGAAGGTGCGGGTGAGATGTTCCGCGTTTCGACGCTGGACCTGGAAAACCTGCCGCGTAACGATCAGGGCAAAGTGGATTTCGACAAAGACTTCTTTGGTAAAGAGTCCTTCCTGACCGTATCCGGCCAGTTGAACGGCGAAACTTACGCCTGCGCGCTGTCGAAGATCTATACCTTCGGTCCGACCTTCCGTGCGGAAAATTCCAACACCACCCGTCACCTGGCGGAGTTCTGGATGCTGGAACCGGAAGTGGCCTTCGCCAACCTGAGCGACATTGCCGGTCTGGCGGAAGGCATGCTGAAATATGCCTTCAAAACCGTACTGACCGAGCGAGCTGACGACATGAAGTTCTTTGCCGAGCGCGTGGATAAAGAGGCGATTAGTCGTCTGGAACGCTTCATTGAGGCGGATTTCGCCCAGGTGGATTACACTGATGCGGTCGCCATTCTGGAAGAGTGCATTAAGAAAGGCAGAAAGTTCGAAAACCCGGTTTACTGGGGTGTCGATCTCTCCTCCGAACACGAACGTTATCTGGCAGAAGAACACTTTAAAGCGCCGGTCGTGGTGAAAAACTATCCGAAGGACATTAAAGCGTTCTATATGCGCCTGAACGAAGACGGAAAAACCGTTGCCGCGATGGATGTTCTGGCGCCGGGTATTGGTGAAATCATCGGTGGTTCTCAGCGTGAAGAGCGTCTGGATGTGCTGGATGCGCGCATGCTGGAAATGGGTCTGAACAAAGAAGACTACTGGTGGTATCGCGATCTGCGCCGCTACGGTACCGTGCCGCACTCCGGCTTCGGTCTCGGCTTCGAGCGTTTGATCGCTTACGTCACCGGCGTACAGAACGTTCGTGACGTAATTGCCTTCCCGCGTACACCGCGTAATGCGACGTTCTAAGAACGTTCACAAAAAGGCCAGCAATGCTGGCCTTTTTTATCGCCTGGCATGTCAGTTTTTGTGAGTAATAAGTAAGCAATTCTAAGATCCCCCCAAACCCCTCACTCCTGTTACCTGATATTACGTTGTAATATTTCTGTACAAAAAATAAACCGCAATTTTCTTGCGGATTAGTATTTCCTCACCCAATAGCACATTTTATGCACAACCCTACAGCATTCCAGACGTCCAGATATGGCCATAAGCAAAACTGGAAACGTCTATTTTCTGTACGCTATTTTTCTTTTATTCAAATTAAAGATAAGAAAATCATATAAATAGATATAAGTGGCGAGATCTGGAGCTGAAATCGTTTCGAAATATGATGTCGTTCACAAAGTTCCAAAAATGTAATAATTAGTTACACATTTTTTCTTTCTGAAACCAATTCTTTATCTTTGTAGCACTTTCACGGTAGCGAAACGTTAGTTTGAATGGAAAGATGCCTGTCAGACACATAAAGACACCAAACTCTCATCAATAGTTCCGTAAATTTTTATTGACGAAATTTATTGGCGGCAGTGGCAGGTGTCATAAAAAAACCATGAGGGTAATAAATAATGATGAAGCGCAATATTCTGGCAGTGGTTATCCCTGCCCTGCTGGTAGCCGGTGCAGCTAACGCTGCAGAAATCTACAACAAAGACGGCAACAAACTGGACCTGTACGGTAAAACCGTTGGTCTGCACTATTTTTCTGATAACAAAGACAACGATGGCGACGAAACTTATGCTCGCCTTGGTTTCAAAGGGGAAACTCAGATCAATGACCAACTGACCGGTTACGGCCAGTGGGAATATCAATTCCAGGGTAACCGCTCTGAAGGCGGCGATGACGCACAGAAAGGTAACAAAACCCGTCTGGCATTCGCCGGTCTGAAATTCGGTGACGCGGGCTCCTTCGACTACGGTCGTAACTACGGTATCGTTTATGATGCACTGGGTTACACCGATATGCTGCCAGAATTCGGCGGTGATACTGCGTACAGCGATAACTTCTTCGTTGGCCGTGTTGGTGGCGTTGCGACCTACCGTAACTCTAACTTCTTCGGTCTGGTTGATGGCCTGAACTTCGGTGTTCAGTACCTGGGTAAAAACGAGCGCGCAAGCAGCTACGAAGTTGACTCTACCGATCCGACCAGCAACAACTTCAGCGATGTTCGTCGTTCTAACGGTGACGGTGTCGGCGGTTCTATTAGCTACGAAATGAATGGCTTCGGCATTGTAGGTGCTTACGGTGCAGCTGACCGTACTAATGCACAGCAGGATCCGGCACTGCGCGGCAGTGGCGAAAAAGCTGAGCAGTGGGCGACCGGTCTGAAATATGATGCTAACAACATCTACCTGGCAACTAACTACGGTGAAACCCGTAACGCTACCCCGATCAGCGGTGGTTTCGCGAACAAAACTCAGGACTTCTTCGTTGTGGCTCAGTACCAGTTCGATTTCGGTCTGCGTCCGTCCATCTCCTACAACAAATCTAAAGCGAAAGACGTAGAAGGCGTAGGTAGCGAAGATCTGGTGAACTACATTGAAGTGGGCGCAACCTACTACTTCAATAAAAACATGTCCACCTATGTTGACTACCAGATCAACCAGATTGATTCTGACAACAAACTGGGCGTGAACTCTGACGACACCGTTGCTGTCGGTATCGTATACCAGTTCTAATAGCAGACCCCTTTGTTAAATGCCTAAAAAACAGGACTTCGGTCCTGTTTTTTTATGCCTGTCAGCCAAATCTTGCGACTTCAAAAAACCTGCAGGGTTTTCATCACTAACGGTTGGCATTTTGTAAATCTACCGTTAACCTGATAACGGATTTCCCTTCTGTAACCACAATGGAACCTCGTCATGTTTGAGAACATTACTGCCGCCCCTGCCGACCCCATTCTGGGTCTGGCCGATCTGTTTCGTGCTGATGACCGTCCTTCGAAAATTAACCTTGGGATCGGTGTCTATAAAGATGAAACTGGCAAAACGCCAGTGCTGACCAGCGTTAAAAAAGCCGAGCAATACCTACTCGAAAATGAAACAACGAAAAACTACCTCGGCATTGACGGTATTCCGGAATTTGGCCGTTGCACACAGGAACTGCTGTTCGGTAAAGGTAGCGCGCTGATTAACGACAAACGCGCCCGTACGGCACAAACGCCGGGCGGCACTGGCGCGCTGCGCGTTGCAGCCGACTTCCTGGCAAAAAATACGGCTGTAAAACGCGTATGGGTGAGCAACCCGAGCTGGCCGAACCATAAGAGCGTGTTTAACTCCGCCGGGCTGGAAGTTCGCGAGTATGCTTATTACGATGCAGAAAACCATTCTCTGGACTTCGACGCGCTGCTGAGCAGCCTGAGCGAAGCACAGGCAGGCGACGTGGTTCTGTTCCACGGTTGCTGCCATAACCCAACCGGTATCGATCCTACGCTTGAGCAGTGGCAAACCCTGGCTCAGCTTTCCGTCGAAAAAGGCTGGTTGCCGCTGTTTGACTTCGCGTATCAGGGCTTCGCCCGTGGTCTGGAAGAAGACGCGGAAGGACTGCGCGCGTTCGCCGCGCTGCACAAAGAGCTGATTGTCGCGAGTTCCTACTCCAAGAACTTTGGCCTGTACAACGAACGTGTCGGTGCCTGTACGCTGGTTGCGGCAGATACGGAAACCGTTGACCGCGCCTTCAGCCAGATGAAATCCGCCATTCGTGCGAACTACTCTAACCCGCCAGCTCACGGCGCGTCTGTGGTTGCCACAATCCTCAGCAACGATGCACTGCGCGCAATCTGGGAGCAGGAACTGACCGACATGCGTCAGCGCATTCAACGTATGCGTCTGCTGTTTGTGAATACCCTGCAAGAGAAAGGGGCGGAACGCGATTTCAGCTTCATCATCAAACAAAACGGCATGTTCTCTTTCAGCGGCCTGACCAAGGAGCAGGTTCTGCGTCTGCGTGAAGAGTTTGGCGTCTACGCGGTGGCCTCTGGTCGCGTCAACGTTGCCGGGATGACGCCGGATAACATGGCGCCGCTGTGCGAAGCCATTGTCGCCGTGCTGTAAGACTTCCGATAAAACAAAGCCCGCGATAAGCGGGCTTTTTAATGGGGATTACCAGACAGGCATTTCATCCTGCAGGAACGGGTTGTGCAACCGTTCATAACCCAGCGTCGACAGCGGTCCATGACCCGGAATAAACGTTACGTCATCGCCTAACGGCAGCAGCTTACGTTTGATGGAATCAATCAACTGGTTGTGATCGCCGCGCGGGAAATCACTACGCCCTACTCCGCCTTTAAAAATCACGTCGCCTGAGATGAGAAGCTGCGACCGCTCGTCAAAGAAAACCACGTGTCCAGGCGTATGGCCCGGGCAATGCAACACCTGTAAAGTCACATTCCCTACGCTGACACGATCTCCTTCGTTAAGCCAACGGTCGGGTGTCAATGGCTGACATTCACCGAGGCCAAACATGCGACTCTGAGCAGGCAACCCCTGCAGCCAGAACTCATCTTCTTTTTCCGGACCAATAACCGGTACGCCATAGTGCTGCGCCAGTTCCGCCGCGGCACCCACATGATCGAGGTGTCCGTGAGTAAGTAGGATCTGCGTCAGCGTAATGCCGCTGGCGTCCACTTCCTGTTTGATTTTCTCAGCATCGCCGCCAGGATCGACAAGCGCTGCCAGACGCGTTTGCTCACACCAGATCAATGAACAGTTCTGGGAAAACGCGGTGACCGGAATAATACGATAGTTCATACTGCTCCTGTTTCGTTAATCACCAGTGCCGCGCTGGCCCGGTGTCAATATGCACAAAGTTACTGCGTGGGTAGTATCCTACACCACCTGCGCGCATAGATAACGCGGCTTTGCGAATATTACTTAACGAAATCCCTTCAATATGAAAATCCATTGCCTGGCCTTTGGTGTGATAGCTTTGTTTGGCTACCCCACGGCTGTGCGAACGCAGTTCATTATTGGTATCCAGTGAACGATAACCGGAGATCAATTGAACGGGTTTACGCGTTCCCAACAACCCTTGCAGGCGGAAAAGTTGATCAAAGAGTCCGGGATCGATGGACTTCACCTTATTCGCGCGATAGTCACGGAAAAAATGGTTAAGTTTGGCTAATTCATCCTGAATATAAGCTCTGCCATCAAAAAATTCCGCTTTGATTGACTCTCCGGTGTTGAGGTTACTCAGAGTCAAAATACGCGGACGCGGGGTAGAGAGTGTGGCAAACGCAGGCACAGGCAAGATGGCAGCGCCGAGGGCAGCACCACCTAACGCCAGCAGTTTGCGGCGATTAGCGTCAAATTTGTCCATGGTTTAAGGTCTACAGGTCAATGTTATCGTCTATATGCTTTAGCGCACGATAGGCACCTTAACTGGCAACAAAGCCGCCGTCAAGTTGGCCCAACCCCAGCAATGACGGGGCTTCTGGGTCGACGCCCCTGTCACTGCCAAATATTACGACAACAAACTGACGAGAACCTCTTCATTTACCTGATTAATTGTTCTACTTTTGCCACAATTTGTGCGCTGGATCGCGCCGTCAGATCATAATTGTAAATATCTGTACGATACTGAGTGCGCCCGTCAGCCCCCACAAACGCCGTCAGGTAATAAAGGTTGACTGGAATAGTCTGGCGAATATTCACATAGCGTGTATCACCTTGCTTCAGCGCATCGGAAATGCGGGTGTCGTTCCAGCCCGCATCCTGCAACAGCATGTTTGCCAGTTCTGACGCCTTGTTCACGCGCACGCAGCCGGAACTGAGCGCTCGGGTATCCTTCTGGAACAAATTGTGGTTTGGCGTATCGTGCAGATAGATCGCATCGGAACTTGGCATATTGAACTTATAGCGGCCCAGCGAGTTACGCGCGCCAGGTGCCTGCTGGAAACGAAACGGTAAATTTGACGGCGTGATGGTTGACCAGTCCACCTGCCACGGATCGATCGCCTCTCTGCTGTTCCAGCCTCGCATCACGGTATAGCCATGACGTTCAAGGTATCCCGGGTCGCTCCACAGTTTAGGCAGAATGTCTTTACGCGCCAGCGTCGGCGGAACGTTCCACGGGGGATTGACCACCACGTTATTCAGCGCGCTACTCATCATCGGCGTTTTACGATCGGGACGACCAACAATCACCCGGGATGCCAGCACCTGATTGCCGCTCTGATAATAGACCAGCGAATACGCCGGAATATTCACCATAATTCCCGTCGAGAGTTCAGACGGCAGCAAACGCAGGCGCTGGATATTAAGCGCCAGTACACCCGCACGCTGCGCGGGCGTCATGTTCAGCCAGTCACGAGTGGCCGGGCCAATGGCGCCATCCGCGCCCAGCCCTTGCCAGGTCTGGAACCGTTTTACCGCATCAACCAGCTCTTTATCATACGCGGCACGGACAGCCGGTGCTGGCTTACTGCGCGGCGCGGTCTGTTTCGCGGCATCCACCTCCGACGTTTCAACGGCAACAGCAGACGGGCTGACCACCGCCTCGGATGGAGTCTCATCCCCCGGCAGCGCAATTTTCGGTCCCCCTTCCAGCATCCCGGTACGTTGCAGAATTTCCCGCAATGCCGGCACATCATTGCTCCACTGGCCCGGTCGCAGCGTTGCTTTACCGGTGAGCTGCGGCCACGGACGCGAATCGCCCACCAGCGTCAATAACGACGCGTGCATCGACGCATACTGAGGATGCTGAGGTGCCAGGCCGTCAATAAACGTCGGGAGTTGTCCATTATCCAGCGCAACCTGCCACTGGTTGATCACCGACAACGGCGGCGTCGCCAACGCATACGGCTTGCTGCTGTAGAGCCAGCGGTTACCCTTGACCGGAATATTGGCGATCAGATGCAGATATCCCATCATTGCATCAGACAGCACCAGATCGCGTGTGATGCCACTAACGCCAGGATCGGTGAGTAATGCCACCCAGTGGGTGAACTGGGGCTGGAAGCCGGCAATGGCGACCTCAGCCAGTTGTTGCTGGAACGCTTTGACGGCTTCACGATTTTCCCACATGGGTTTCATATCGCGCGCCGCATAGAGCAATTCAAGCTGATTCATATAGACAGGTGTATAGCCCGAAGGAAGTTGCGACTGCAGTTCAGTCCGCGCCTTTTCCACTGCCCCTTCAGGAAGAGGCTGCAGACCCGCCATCACTGCCGTTGCGCCAGATTGCGCCTGCGGCCGGGCGAGGTTCTGCTCACTGTCAACAACAGGGCTGTCGCCAGGAATCACTTCAGGCTCATCAGCCTGAACACGGGACAGTGGAGCGAATGCTACGACCAGGCATAAACTTAATGCCGAGAGTCGACGACCACCAATTTTATTAAGCAACATCCCTTGCCCTCTGGTTACATTACGACATGCTCACATCTACCGGAGCTTTCCTTCATTATAGAAAGGCTGTTATGTGATTGCCTAACCTAATGTAAAGAAGTTTAAAGAAAATGCACCTGAAATCCGCGGATTAAGAAATGATAAAGACGGCTTTTCAGCCGTCTTTGGGGGTTTAGCTGGCTTCTGACGGGGCATCAGCCTCGCCGGGGAGAGGATCAGGTAACTGCGGCGCAAACCCGCGTAGCCCGACCACATGGACGTGTTCCGTATTCTGGAAGACTTTACGGACCAGCTTATAGGTGGTGCCCTTCTCCGGACTGATGTTTTCCGGAGCCGCGATGATCAACTGCATTTGCAAACGCTCGCACAGTTCGAACAGCGTTGCGATGGAGCGCGCATCCAGACGGGCGGCTTCATCGAGGAACAGCAGACGGCATGGGGAAATATCTTTCCCACGCAGACGACGCGCCTCATCTTCCCAGCTCTGCACCACCATCACCAGGATCGACATCCCGGTCCCGATCGCTTCACCGGTCGACAGCGCACCGGACTCCGCACGCAGCCAGCCGTCGGAACCACGGTTTACTTCCACTTCCATTTCGAGATAGTTACGGTAGTCCAGCAACTCCTCACCAATGGTCTGCGGCGTACGCTGCCCCATGTCGATCTGCGGATTCAGGCGCTGATAGAGCTTCGCCAGTGCTTCCGAGAAGGTCAGTCGATTACTGTTGAACAGATCCTGATGCTGCTCATGCTGTTCAGACAATACTTCCAGCAGCGTGGCATGGGTTTCACGCACATTCACGTTCAGACGCACACTGTGAACCTGGCCGAACGACACGCTTTGCAGCCCCTGGTTGAGCTGGCGGATACGATTCTGTTCACGCTGGATAGTCTTGCGAATAATGTTCGCCACGCTGCGTGAGCTGATCGCCAGTTTCTGTTCGCGGGAGGTCAGCTCTTCGGTCAGACGACCCAGCTCAATTTCCATCTGTTCGATGGCTTCCACTGGATCATCGGTACGAATGATATCCTGACGGATACGCTCACGCAGGTGCTGATACACTGCGACAAAGAACTGGATCTTACGTTCCGGACGCTTCGGATCCTCTGACAAGCGCAGAACATCACGCAGGTGTTCGTTATCAGCGACCGCCAGACGCAGCGCACCCAGCGCTTTATCCGACATGGAACGCAGTTCATCACCCGAGAGATAGGCCAGCTCACGGCGGTGCAGGCGGCGTTCGACGCCGCTGTCTTTCACCAGCCGCATCACTGCGCACCAGCCGGCTTTCGCGGTCACGACCTGCTCACGCATTTCGTGGTAATCGCGTTCCAGTTTGCGCAGTTTGCGGGTCAGGTTATCCATCTCCGCTTCACAGAAGGTGAGCGCTTTTTCGAGCTGGTTACGCCGCGCGCGGTTATTGCTGAGCTGCGAATGCAGTTCATCGCGACGAATGCGCGCGCGCTCTTCCGCCCCACTGTCAGCGCGAACGCCGATATCCTGCAATTCACGCTGCAGATCGTTGAGCAGCTCTTTCTTGGTATCGTAAGAGCTTTTCAGCGAGGCCAGAACCTGATTGTACTGACTCAGCTGCGCCGCATGGCCACGCAGGGCTTCACGGGCGCGGGTACGTTCGGCTTCGGCATGTTCCAGTCGCTCACGCAGTTTTTCATTCAGATCGCTGTTACCGCTGAGCATTTCCGCTGAGTCGGAATAGCCGAAGTGCGCACGACGCTGAACCACTTCAGTCAGCGCAAACGCCTGCTGACGCGCATCGCGCTGCATCTGCTGGGAATACGCGTAATCTTCTTTTAGCTGTTCAAACTGTTCCGGATCGCTCTGTAACACCGAAACCATCGGTTCCAGTTTCGCCAGTTGATTGCCGTGCTGCTGCACAAAGCGCGCGGCTTCCTGCGCTTCATCCAGACGCTCGCGGATCTCGTCCACGCGATCCGCCAGACTATCGTCAGCCAGCAGATTGAGGCGCGGCAACAGGCGGTTCAGAGCGGCAACGCCCTCTTTGGCCTGCTCGTACTGCAGACGCTGCTGTTGGTTGTCACTCTCGTGGGCGGTCAGCGCTCGTTCCAGTTCAACGCGACGGCTGTTGAGCTGGCGAATTTCGGCTTCCGGATCGGATTCAAACGCCACCGAAAGATGACTGCCAATGAAACGGCTGAACGCCTGATGCAGACGCTGTGTTTTCTGTACGTCAAAGGAGAGCGTTGCGAAACGTTCGGACAACCCTTCACGCTCGGCATGCAGCGTTTCGATGCGGTTTTCCCGCGCCGCGCGGCCAAACAGCGGTACGGACGGGAAGCGCGAGTAACGCCACTGGCGATCGGCGATCTTCACCACCACGGCTTTTTCCAGTTCGTCTACGCTGAAAACGCTGTCATCAAACGACTGTGGATCCCCTTCAATCAGATACAGATCTTCCGGACAATCCGTTAAGCCTTCCAGTTGCTCGGAGATCAGCGACAGATCCGGCACCACGATGGCATGGCGTGATGGGCCATACAGCGCGGAGAAGTACGGGGCATCTTCAAGGCTGACATCGTCATAAATTTCTGACAGCAGCACGCCGCCGAAGCGCTCCGCCAGCGCGTTCAGGCGTTGATCTTCCGAACCACCAGGCTGACTTAAGCGTTCAATCTCTTCATCGACGGCATTCTTGCGCGCGCCAACTTCGTCGCGTTCCACAATCGCTTCACGTTCACGCTCGAGCAATTGCTGTAAATATTCGGTCACTTCCTGGCTGGAGGTGAACTCCTCGCCACACTGCTCGCTGAGCTGGCTCAGGCTGTTCTGCGCCGCCAACCAGACAGGCGCACGCTGCATTAAGTGCTGAATGCGGGACTGTAGCTGTTCCTGCTCCTGGCGCAGCGCCATGCGCTGTTCGTGAGCGCTGGAGACGTTGTCAGACAGCGAGGCGATACGAGCCTCCAGCTCCTGATGCAGGGCTTCCAGTTCATCAATATCGAAATTTTTGCCCTGACGCTTACAGAATTCCGCCAGCAGACGTTCGGCTTCCTGTTGCTCGCGCAGACGCTGTTCCAGTTCACTCAGTCGCATACGCAGCGGCTGCACCTGTTCTGCCAGGTGACGCTGATCAACACCTTCACGTAACAGTTCGCGCGCCACGTCCCAGGCTTCATTTCGCGCCAGCGGGCCATTGATTGCTACCACTAACTGATACGCCTGCTCGAACTGGCTGTGCGCGGTTTGCGACACGCTGACTTTCTGCTCCAGCGAAAGCATTTTTTCGGTCGCTTCCTGCTCTTTCGCCTGGAAGGTCTCCAGCCACTGGGCGGCGCTATCTGCCGTCAGATCCGGCAAATGACACACCGCTCTGGCGCGTTCCAGCGCGGAGATCGCCTGATTGTACTGGATGGCGCGGGTCTGCTGGACGTCCAGCGCCTGCTGGTAATCCGCCAGTTGGCTTTTCAGCTCATCCACTTCCAGCTCAGCAGCCTCGGCGCGCGCTTCGTTCTCTTCCTGGCGATCGGCCGCTTCCGCTACCACTTCGTTTTGTTCTTCGAGACGGATCTGCAACTCGTCGAGATCCGCTTCATAACGTTCAATTTTTTCCTGTTGACGCAGTGCGGTTTGCACCAGGTTCAGGTGATCGCTCGCCGCCTGATAATCGGCTTCGAGATCGCCTTCCGCGCCGTTGTGCTCACCCAACTCACGCGCCATGTCGACATGCTTGTACTGCTCCGCCGCCAACTGTTTGCGCGAGGTGTACAGTTCACGACGATATTCCAGCGCTTTATCGAGGTGGATCCGGCGCTCATTAGCGTGGCGCATATAGTCCGCCGCCACGTAGTTGGTGGCTTCGCTGATCAGGTGTTTAAACAGATCGCGATCGGACTGGGTGACGCGAATGGCTTCCAGCGTCAGACGGTTTTCCCGCAACGCGGCTTCCATATCCTGGAACGCTTTACGCACCCCGCTGTTTTCCGGCAGCAGATAGTCGCGCAGAGAACGGGTGATCGCACTGGAAATCCCGCCGTACAGCGACGCTTCAATCAGGCGATAGAATTTACTACGATCGGAGGCAGAGCGCAGACGGCGGGCGATAAGGCCCAGATCGAACATCAGCGAATGGTAATCGGTGATCGAGTTGAACTGCTTAAACTGCACGCCTTCCATTTCGTCGAGCTTCTCTTTCAGCTCGGTCAACGGCAGGACGCGCGCCTGACGTTCATTCAGCGTTTCCGTCACCAGTTGCGTAGGCTGCACCGACATCGGCAGTCCCTGAATGGCAAACGGTTTGATGTCGACTTTACGGTCACGTCCGGCAACCTGCTGCAAACGAACACCAACCACCACGCGCTGGTGGCGCGAGTTGATCGTGTCCAGCATTGAGTAACAGACACCCGCTTTCAGCTTACCGTGCAGACCTTTGTCACGTGAGCCGCTGGTCGCCCCAGCTTCGGTGGTGTTACGGAAGTGCAGCAGGGTTAAATCCGGGATCAACGCCGTGACGAACGCCGCCATGGTGGTGGATTTCCCCGCGCCGTTACCTCCGGAAAGCGTGGTAACCAGTTCATCCAGGTCAAAGGTGCGGGCAAAGAAACCGTTCCAGTTAATCAGCGTTAGTGAGCGAAATTTACCGCGTTCAATCATTATTCTTCTTCTCCACTTTCCGGCTGATTCTCTTCGGTCTCATCATTGAGCAGCAGGTGGTTTTCAACCGGCATCGCTTCGCCATCGCGAATCAGGCGACGCTGCGCTTCCCGCGGATCGTCGCCACTGCGCACATCTGCGCCAAAGCGGAACACCGATTCCGTGATACGGAATTTGCTGCTGTCGTGTCCCATAAACCACACCATGCCTAAACGGCGCAGGCGGTTTAACGACGAGCGCATTTTTTCCTGTAGTTTCTGGCGATCGACGTCGGAGCCGGTAGAACGGTTATTTACCAGCTTCAACAGTTTGGCTTCATCAGCCAACGTCAGCAGCTCGTCATACAACTCCTGCTGTGTGAAAATCCCTTCATTCGCCAGCCGCTCCGGGCTGAGATAGAGGTAGCAAAGAATTTTACCGACCATCATGTCCAGTTCAGACAAGACGGAACGCGGAATAATGGTCGTTGAACGCGGTCGCAGATAGAAAAATCCTTCCGGCGCGCGGATCAATTCCACGTTATAGCGGCTGTAAAACTCTTCCAGGTAGTCCTGAAAATCCATCAGAAAGGCATGATTATCCAGTTCATCCAGACCAATATGGCGGCCTGAACGTAATGCGCTATCCAGCGCCGGAAATAACGGATTCGCCAACGCCTGCGCCAGCTTAACCGGCATCACTTGTTCAATATTTGTCAATGACATGCGCCTGTACCTTGGCTCCGTAATCATTAATCGGCTGCCATTTGGCTGGCAGTCCGGTGAAGTCTGCTTGCGCTACGCCAAGACGTACCGCCTGATCGATAACAATACGCGCAACGTCGAAATGACGCGCGCGCGGGTATTGCGCAAGATATTCGCGCACTACCAGGCCGAGATCCAGCGGTGTCTCTTTCGATTTATAGATAGCCAGTTGGCCTTCGATAATCGCCGCCAGCTGTTCGCGGATCTCATTAAACTCTTCGTACTCTAAGTCCGGCGGAAGTTCCCCGGTAACCTCTTCATCACGCAGCGCCATCTCTTCATCGCGCATGTCAAGCAGACGATCGGCGTTGGCATAGGTCAGCGCCCACGGCTCGTCAAAGTAGGTCTGTACCGACTGGCGCAAGCGCTGAGCAAAGACGCGGTTTTTATCCATGTCGATGGCGGTACGGATAAATTTATGAACGTGACGGTCATAGCCAATCCACAGATCGATCGACTGCTGGCCCCAACTGATAATACGATCCAGCTTGCTTTGCAGGTCAAACACCAGCCTGTCGACAAAATGCAGATCGTCGTGAGCCAGCGTCGCATCCTGAATACGCAGCAGATTAGCCTGCAATTTATCGCCCGCCGCTTCCAGCGTATCCTGCAACTCGCGCAAGGTACCGGACGTTTCCGAGAGTAACAGTTCACAGCTCGATATCGCCGCACGCCAGTCTTTATTCAACAGCTGCGCGATATCATCTTTCACCTGCTGCTGCTGTTCATCCATGATGCGCTGGGTCAGATCGATACTGTCAAAGATCTCTGCCACCGAATACTTGAGCGGCGCATAGACATTGCGGTGCCAGTGGAATTCATCACCGCCCTCATCGGCAGCATCCGCCGCGCGCTTGAGCTCGCCTGCCACGATCGATAGCTGCATCGACAAACGCAGTGTGGAAAATTCACGTTGGCGAATGTAGTAATCAGTAATGCCAATGCCGAGCGGCGTCAGGCGATAAATCGCGTTCCCTTCTGCCTGCTCACTGGTAAAGCGGTTCAGCAGACGTTGACGCACCATATCGTTGATCGCATTGTTCGCGCGCACGCCAATGGTTTCGCTGGTTTGCTCAAACGCATCACTTACATGGCGGAACGCATCCACCAGTTCGCCTTCACTCATCTCACCGTCCAGGCGCTCGCCGTTTAGCGTGGCCACCGCCAGCAGGAACGAGAGTCGGTCTACCGGCAGCGAGATAGAGAAGTCATTTTTTCTGGCCCAGGCAACCAGTTCGGGGACTGTCTGGGAAAATTCACTCATAGGTTATCCTTGCATCTGCGGTTTACGCGCGGTGACGTGAATGTAACGCCCCAGGCTGACATACGGCTCCTGGCGACAATAACGCGTTTCTAATTCAAGCAATATCTCATAACAGTCACGCTGCTGATGTTTCTCTCGCAGATAATCATGAAACACGCGTACCCCGGTTTTCCCGGTGATCTGCCAGCCAATCTGTTCCAGCCACTGGTAAACCTGTCCCGGCTCACGCGGGTAGTCTGGCGAAAGGGTACGCTTCTTACGCTTTGGCATCCCTATCTGCACGTAGTCAAAGTTCCCCGCCACCATGTTATGCATCAACAGACCGTTGGCATTGTAGAACATTAACGACAGTACGCCATCGGGACGCAATACGGACCAAAGGGTCTCTAACACGCTGACGGGATCGGCAACCCATTCCAGCACAGCGTGAAACAATATCAGATCAACGGGGCTTTCCAAATGCGAAGCAACATCCTGAGCGGCGCATTGTATAAAATGCATGTTGTGGCTCACATCTTTAGCTTCTGCCGCCAGTTGCGCACGGGCGATCATCTCACCGGACAGATCGCACAACGTCACATGATGGCCGCGTTCTGCCATTTTAATGGCCGTCTGTCCTTCACCGCCGCCGGCGTCCAGCACCCGCAGTTTCTGCGAGCCATAGTCAGCGAGGAGACGATCGAGATCCTGCCACAAGATCGCCTGTCTTAGCTGCCCTTTTGTGGTGCCGTAAATATTACGGGAAAACTTCTCAGCAATGTCATCAAAATTGCGATCCCGCATCGGACTCTCCACAGGCTGGCTTAGGTGTGTTCTGATAAAACCGCTATTTTGTCACACCCGCGCGGAGAATGAACCTCTCTGGTGTAATATCCCGATTATTCTTCTGCTATATGGTCAAAAAAGGAACCAAAAAGGATGCTTTTTACACTGAAGAAAGTGATTGGCGGTATGCTGCTGCCTCTCCCTTTTCTGCTCCTGATGATGGGTATCGGCGTGGTACTGCTGTGGTTCAGCCGTTTTCAGAAAACCGGTAAGGTTTTTATCAGCCTCAGTTGGCTGACGCTGTTCCTGCTCAGTCTGCAACCCGTTGCTGACCATCTGCTACGGCCGATAGAAAATAGCTACCCGACCTGGCAGGATACGCAGAAAGTAAAATATATCGTCGTGCTGGGCGGCGGTTATACCTGGAACCCGCAGTGGGCCCCCAGTTCTAATCTGATCAATAACAGTTTGCCGCGTCTTAATGAGGGAATACGTCTGTGGCGGGCCAACCCGGGTTCAAAATTGATTTTTACCGGCGCGAAGGCCAGAACTAACCCAGTGAGTACCGCGGAAGTCGGCGCACGGGTGGCGCAATCACTGGGCGTGCCGGGAGAGGATATTATTGTGCTGGACAGGCCTAAGGACACCGAGGAAGAAGCCGCCGCGGTGAAGCAGGCCATCGGCGACGCGCCATTCCTGCTGGTCACTTCCGCCTCTCATTTACCGCGAGCGATGATTTTCTTTCAGCAGGCCGGATTAACCCCCCTTCCAGCGCCAGCAAATCAGCTTGCCATCGACTCCCCATTGAATCCGTGGGAACGGGCGATCCCTTCTCCCGTATGGTTGATGCACAGCGATCGGGCAAGCTACGAGACACTGGGGAGAGTCTGGCAGTGGCTGAAAGGAGCGTCAGGCGAGCCAGGGCAGGAGTGATTTCGCGGCAAGATCAAAATGAGATCGGTTGAAACGCCCGGTATTAACCAGTTGCGCGACTTCATCCCACAACACATATAACCAACGCCGCCAGATGAACGATTCCGCGACTGGCGCGCGTTGCAGGTAATGCCAGAGCAACCCTTCCGCCAGCGTATTATCCACCAGCCGGAACAGCTCGTATTCCCGTGGCGCCCAGAGCATGATACCAGGCCCCACCATCGCCAGAAGCTGGTCGCTTCGGGCGTCTTTCAGCATGCTGCGCAGACTGAAATTGCCATGCACCAGTACACAGTTGTCGTTAAATCCGTCAAACAGCGCCGGCAGACATTCGCGAGTACGAAACAGAATACGTTTATCCTGCATCGTCAGCCCGGTATTGTTGAACTGGTTGAGCGTGCTCCAGAGCACCTCAACACGCTGGCGGTACCAGGAGGGCCAGATATTCTCCTGTGTATTATCCACGGCGCCGACGCAGCCCCGGCTGTCCTGGCGATGCCAGGCCAGTAATCCTTCGACAATCTGATCTTTGAGCTGTTCCCAGCGCTCCGGCGTCCGGGCTGGCGCTTCAACCGGGACGCCGCGGAGACGCTCCAGCAGTAAGACATCCGGACCGGGATGCTCGTCGTGGGTCATCACCCCGTAAATGACCGGCATTCGCACGGTGCCACTTCGCGCTAACATGGTGGTTTTCCAGGCCAGTTGTTGTGCAACCCCCGGCGTGGTGAAACTTTGAGCCATCAGCGGCATCGGGTTGCCCTGACTGTCATAGAGCGCCCACAGTGCTGTGTCGACTTTTTCATTCACGCATTCAATGCGGCTCAGTTTTTCGCCCAGTAAATGACTTAATTCGGCGCGCAGCTGTTCCATTCAGATTGCCCTCATAAAAGCTACTGCTTTTATAATGAGCGCCACACCGACGGATGTCACCCGGATGAGATCAATTGTTGAAAAGAAAAAACGTGGAAAATCGTAACGGTACGACACTCCTCTCACTAAAGAGAGGAGTGTCGTAAAGAGAATTAACGCATTTCAGCGCGAACGCGCTCGAGATCTTCTGCGGTATCAACGCCGGTGCCAGGCACCTCTTTTGCCACGGCAACGTGGATTTTTTCGCCGTACCACAGCACGCGAAGTTGCTCCAGCATCTCAATATTTTCCAGCGGACTGGGCTGCCAGCTCACATAACGGCGGATAAATCCGGCGCGGTAACCGTAAATGCCTAGGTGGCGCAGGAAAGTGTCGCCAACAGTCTCGCGACTTTTCGCAAAACGGTCGCGATCCCAGGGGATGGTTGCCCGCGAGAAATACAGCGCATAGCCTTCGGCATCCAGTACGACCTTCACCGCATTAGGATTGAACGCCTCTTCTGCGCCGTGAATCGGTGCCGCGAGTGTGGCCATTCCAACCTGACGCTGCGCCAGGTTTTCCGCCACCTGGCGAATGATGACCGCCGGGATCATCGGTTCATCGCCCTGCACGTTGACAATCACAGTGTCATCGCTAAAGCCACACTTCTCGACCACCTCAGCCAGACGTTCTGTCCCCGACTGATGATCGACGCGGGTCATGCACACTTCCCCACCCGCAGCTTCAACGGCGCGCGCGACGTCATCATGATCGGTCGCGACGATAATGCGCTCAGCGCCAGATTCACGGGCGCGCTCCAGCACATGCACAATCATCGGCTTACCGTTGATGTCCTGCAACGGCTTACCCGGCAGACGCGTGGAGGCGTAGCGGGCAGGAATAATGACGACAAAACTCATGATTTACGCTCATCAGCCGCTAACACACGGGCCTCGGTTTCCAACAACACGGGAATGCCATCACGCAGTGGAAAAGCGAGGTTATCCAGTTTGCAGATCAGTTCTTGTTTTTCCTGGTTATACCAGAGTTTTCCGTTACAGACCGGGCAGGCAACAATTTCAAGCAGACGATGATCCATAGTTCCTCCAGATGGACCGGGTAGTGAATGGGGAAATCTTATCATACTCGCTCATGCGACTGCGTCTATTTCCCACCCCTGCCGACATTGTGCAAATAGCCCTTCCGGACAGTGGCCCAGCGTCACGCGAACGGCATTCTGCCAACGGGCAAAATCGGTTATCGCTTGCTGTAACCCGTTTTGCAGCGTCACCCCTTTCCTGACCCCCTCCTGCAGGTAGAGAGAAATCACTTCCAGCACACCGGTTTTACGGTGCATTTTGGCGTCCATCCGCCCCACCAGTTGCCCCCGGTGGAGTAAAGGCAGAACAAAATAGCCGTACTGGCGTTTCGGGGCCGGCGTGTAACATTCCAGCCGATAGCTGAAATCAAACAGTTGCTCCGCGCGTTTGCGATCCCAGACCACCGGATCAAACGGCGACAGCACCGCGCTATGCGTCGCTGTCAGCTTTCCTGCCTGTGCCTGTTCAAGCAGAGGCAGCAGATCCGCATGTACCCACAGCGGCCCGAGACTTTCGACCTCTACCGGAATGATCTGCTGCTGTTCAGCCCGCACGTCGCGCCAGTTGTGTAATTCGGGACGTTTCAGACGGTAGTAATCTGCCAGCCACTGCTCGCGAAAAATACCCAGGCTACGCGCGCTGTTGTCCAGCATGACAGACTCCGCTTGCGCCCGTGGGAGCAGATCGCGTTCATCATCCCAGTGCGGCATGACGCGATGCGTGAGATCGTATACGCGCTGGAAATTACGCCGTTCAATCACCATCACCTTTCCTGCCGTAAATAGCCCTTCCAGATGTAGCTTGTGCGGCTTCCAGTCCCACCAGCCGCTGTTGCCTTTACGCTGATGCTCAAAGTCTGCTGAACGTACCGGCCCGTTATGCTGGATATGCTGCAACAGTTGCTCAATTTCGCCCGCATGTTCTTTCATACACGCCGCCTGGTACTTCCAGCCCATTTTTTCAGGTGCCAGCATCCGGTGGCGTATCAATGTGAAGTCACTGCGCGGCAGGAAGCAGGCCTCATGAGCCCAGTACTCCATCAACTCGCCCTGCATCAAGGCGTCATCCAGCCACTGTATTGCGTAATCCCCCAGCCGGCTGAAAAGCACAAGATAGGGGCTACGGGCAACAATATTGATGGTATCAATTTGCAGCAGCGACATACGGGTAATTGTCGGCAGGATATCGCTCGCCAGCGCACGACGGCGTGGTTTCTTTAACAGCCCCTGGGCAGCGAGATGAAGGTTACGGGCATCCGTAATTGAGAGGTACGGCAACGACATTCATGATTCCCTCATTCGTTCGCTGCCGTCATGGTCGTGCGCTAACGTGCCAGCGAGATCAATTTTTCGAGTAATGTCTCAGGTTCAGTCCCCGACAAATGTGCATCGACAGGGAGATACCACCAGTTATCTTCTGCAAAGGCGCGGCACTTAACGGCGTCCTTCTCCGTCATGACCAGCGTTTGTGACGTATTCAGTAAGCCGTTGACATCACGTGAAGTCAACGTCTGATGATCCGCCAGCGGAACACATTTCTGCGGCTGTACGCCACATGCCTCTAACGTGGCAAAAAAGCGCGGCGGATGACCAATACCGGCCATCGCCACGACATTTTGCAGTTGCGCGACATCGCGGCGCTCACCGGTACGCAGGTTCACGGCCAGTCCTGCCGTCAGACGCATCGGGATCTCCCCCGTCTGCGGGATGCCACCGTTAACGATAACCGCATCCACCGTCTTCAGGCGACCCGCCCGCTCACGCATCGGACCAGCCGGTAGCCACCAACCGTTTCCAAAGCGACGGACGCCATCAACTACTACAATCTCGATATCGCGGGCCAGACGGTAGTGCTGAAGGCCATCATCGGTGACGATGATCTGCACATCGTGATGCGCCAGAATCGCTTTCACCGCATCAGCCCGGTTGGGCGACACGGCAACCGGCACGCCAGTGCGCTGATAAATCAGCACCGGTTCATCCCCCGCTTCAGCAGTGGTTGTTTCGGCGTTCAGCAGCAAAGGATATGACGCTGCTTTACCACCGTAACCACGGGAAACCACACCAACGCGAAGACCGCGCTGCTGCAGTTGTTCCACCAGCCAGATCACCACCGGCGTTTTACCGTTGCCGCCCGCCGTCAGGTTACCGACCACTACCACCGGCACCGGTGCGCGCCAGGCACGCTTGATCCCGAGCGTGTAGCACAAACGAATCCCCCCACTCACCAGACCGTACAGCCAGGAGAGAGGGAGTAACAGTCGCCACAAGGGCGACTCACCGGACCAGATGCGCGCGATCATTGCCCAAATTGCATTTTGTGCAGTTGCGCATAGACACCGCGATGTTCCAGCAGCTCACTGTGCGTACCACGTTCCACAATCAGGCCATCTTCCACAACCACAATTTCGTCGGCCTGTTCAATGGTTGAGAGACGGTGTGCAATAACCAGCGAGGTACGGTTTTTCTGCAGTTCGTCCAACGCCGCTTGTATGGCGCGCTCAGATTCGGTGTCCAGGGCTGACGTCGCTTCATCAAGGATCAAAATCGGGCTATCGCGCAGCAACGCGCGCGCAATGGCAATACGCTGACGTTGACCGCCGGACAGCAATACGCCGTTTTCGCCGATCACCGTATCAAGGCCGTCATCCATTTTATTGATAAAGTCCATGGCATAAGCCATGCGGGCCGCTTCTTCAATCTGCTCACGGCTATACTGTTCATTACGCGCGTAGGCGATGTTGTTCGCCACCGTGTCGTTGAAAAGATGCACGTTTTGCGAAACCAGCGCGACCTGATTACGCAACGATGCCAGGGTATACTCTCGCAGATCGTGACCATCCATCAGGATTTCGCCTTCATTGATGTCGTAGAAACGCGTGATCAGACTGGCAATAGTTGATTTACCGGAACCTGAACGTCCCACCAGCGCAACCGTTTTGCCTGCCGGGATTTTCAGGTTGATATTACGCAATGCTGGTACTTCGCGACCCGGATAGGTAAAGGTCACATTGCGAAATTCCAGATCGCCGGTTGCACGTTCAATAACGCGTTTACCTTCGTCTTTTTCCTGCTCGCTATCCAGGATCGCAAATAAAGTCTGACACGCGGCCATACCGCGCTGGAACTGGGCGTTGACGTTGGTCAGCGATTTCAGCGGACGCATCAGGGCAATCATTGAGGAGAAGACCACGGTGATCGTCCCTGCCGTCAGGCTGTCCATGACGCTTGGGAAGCTGGCTGCGTACAATACAAACGCCAGTGCCAGCGAAGCAATCAACTGGATGATAGGATCGGAAATAGAAGAGGCGGAAACCATCTTCATCCCCTGCAAGCGCATCTTGTTACTGACTTTGTCAAAGCGCTTCGTTTCCACCCCCTGACCACCAAAAATCAGTACCTCTTTGTGGCCTTTCAGCATCTGCTCCGCGCTGGTAGTCACCTGCCCCATCGTATTCTGCATATTCTTACTGATAGCACGAAAACGTTTGGAGACCACACGAATCGCAATCGACACAATCGGTGCCAGCACAACCAGGATGATCGACAGCTGCCAGCTGTAATAGAACATCATGATGAACAGGCCGATAATTGATGCGCCTTCACGCACAACAGTAATCAGCGCGCCGGAAGACGAAGAGGCAACCTGCTCAGAATCGTAAGTGATACGAGAAAGCAGAGTCCCGGTGGACTGCTTGTCAAAGAAGGAAACCGGCATTCCCATCATATGGCCAAACAGACGACGACGCATAGTCATCACCACTTTGCCTGATACCCAGGAAATACAATAGCTGGAGATATAGCTGGTGATACCACGTAAAATCATCAGCCCAATAACCACCAGCGGCATCCACAGCAACACTGAGCGATCTGTTTTACCAAAACCATCATCCAGTAATGGTTTGAGGAGCGATAACATGAAGGTATCGCTGGCCGCGTTGAGGATTAACGCAACACCCGCCACGATCAGACCCGATTTGAAAGGCGCAATGGTTGGCCACAGTCGGCGAAACGTCTGCCACGTAGAGAGATCTTTATCGTTATGCATTCAAGAAACCAGCATCTGTTGAAATAGCCGCATATTCTACCCGTTATCGTCTGACACGCCAAACCACTGATGATACCAACGAGGTAAAATTTGTTCCCGCAGACTGATGACCTGCCAGCCCTGTGTTGAAAAATCCAGCGAAATTTGCCCCTGATGCGGAGTATCACGCCACCGGTAACCCTGTTGCTGGTAGCGCTGCTTCACCTTCCGGGATGGCAGTCTCCAGGCGTTGTAACGTGATGCTGAGGCCAACGCCACTCTGCCATTCACACGTTGAATTAATGCCAGTGAAGAAGAGGTGTTGCTGCCATGATGCGGTACCTGCACTGCCGTCGCTGAAAGGTGCTGCCAGTAATGGCTTAACATTTTCTGTTCCGCCGGCGACTCTATATCGCCCGTCAGCAGAATACTGTGCCTGCCATCATCAATCTTTACGACACAGGAGTGATTGTTTCCCTGCGTCAGGTCTCCCTTTAACGGCCAGTGCACGCTAAAACGCAATCCCTGCCATTGCCACATCTCACCGCGATAACACGGCAAATGGCCCTGCCAGCCTAGCGGGCTGCGTACCCAAAGTGTTGGCCAGGTTGTCTGCAAAGAGTGTAGTCCACCGCGATGGTCGAGATGCTCATGGCTGAGAATTATTCCCTCTGGCTGCAGGTGATGCCAGCGCAGCCATGGAATGATCATCTGTTGAGCACTGTCGCCTCCCGGCCAGGCCAACCCGGTATCGTAGAGTAACGCTTTGCCATTGCGGGTGATGACCATCGCCAACCCCTGTCCGACGTCCAGCATGTGCACCTGCCACGCATCGGTGCGTGGCGAACTCCAGAACGGCCAGCTCAATAGCACCAGCGTTACCAGACAGAGACCTGGAAAGATGCGCCATGCAACGAATCGCCAGCAAGGTAATATCAGCCAGGGAGCAAAAACCAACCATTGCCAACGGCTATCCACATTCATCCACCCCGGAGGCAAGTGCTTAAGTACCCAGAATAACGTGGCTAATGAGCGATCGGCCAGATACCAGAGTCCGTCCTCAAGAAACAGCGGACCGGTGATATGGACCACCATTCCAGTGAGGATCAGCGGAACACTGACAAACGTAACCAATGGGACGGCAAACAGATTTGCCACAAAAGAGGTCAGGCTGACTCCGTGAAACAGCGCAATTTGAAGCGGCAGGAGCAACAAAGTAATACCCAGTTGCAGATGAGCCAGCTCGACAAGCAAACGCCCGGCGCGCGGTAAAGGCCAGTTGGGACAAGGAAACCATTGATACCAGAACAGCAAAGCGGCAACAGCAGAGGCAGAAAGCCACAGGCTTTGCGAGATCGCAGCGACGGGATCGACAATCAGGATGGCCGCCAGACAGCAGCACCAGACCGACCAACCGCTCCATTGCCGCCCGGTTAATTTCAGTGCGCCCCATACCAGCAACGCCACCATCGTACGTAGAGCCGGAGGTTGTAATCCGGTCAACCAGGCATAAAACGCAGCGCAAATAAGCCCACCAATCAGCGGGTGCTGCCAGCGGATCATACTAACCGGCAGCAGAAACTGCACACCGCGAAGCAGAGCAGCAACCAGTAAAGCCGCGAAAGCGATATGCAGACCAGAAATCGCCATCAAATGCGCCGTACCGGTATCACGCATGATCGCTTTGACCTCCTGCGGGACCAGCAGCCGCTCCCCCATCCCGAGTCCTGATATCACCTGCCGCCAGGGATAATTTTCCAGAGAGGTGGTCAATGAGGCGAGATAGCGAGCCCGCCAACTGCATTTGCTGTCGACAGCCTTTGCCTGCAAAAAGCGACCGCTGAGCGGCTGATGCTGTGCCAGCGCATAACGCTGGCTATCAAATCCGCCGTCATTTAATTCGCCGTGAATGGCGCGGACCTTCAGCGACATCGCCCAACGTTGCCCCGCGCAGGGTGCTATTGGTAAGTATTGATCATAAAGCACAACGCCTACGGAAGGAAAAAGCCGGTGTCCATTAAGATGAGTGATCAATCCAGCATGTGTTGTCATGTTATCCGTGGCCGTAAGCTCTACGACCGCTTCCTGCGTGGCACCAGGCAATGTATTTACCGCCCACAGCGACTGCTTTGCCGCCATGACGCCCCAGAGGAAAAACAACAGGAGAAGTCCGGCACACTGCGTTACTTTCCAGCGGTTCAGACAGAGCAAGCAGGCCAGTACAAACAGAACGCTAACAACCCATGCCCCCGGAAGCGCAGGCAGCAGGAATAAGGGGAAAATCCCCCCTAATGCGCACAGACTGACCGTCGTTAATTTCATACACACCCCCGTGTTGGGGGAAGTGTGCAGGTCTGAACAGAGGTTGTCAGGGGGAGAATGAAGGATTTACGGCAATGATTCAGCGATTTTCATCGCCACTCGGCAATGTGAAACGTGAAATGCGAGCGATATTCCGGAACAGGGTACAGGCAAGAAAAAAGCACCGTAAAGGTGCTTTTCTGACGTTACGTTTTGCGAAAAACTTAACCGTAAATATTGGCGCGATCGCGCAGTTCTTTACCCGGCTTAAAGTGCGGAACGTATTTCCCTTCCAGATCCACTTTATCGCCAGTCTTCGGGTTACGCCCGGTACGTGGTGCACGGTAGTGCAAAGAAAAGCTGCCGAAACCGCGGATTTCAATACGCTCGCCCTGTGCAAGAGTCGAGGCCATATGCTCCAGCATCTCTTTTACTGCATCTTCAACCGCTTTCGCGGGAATATGAGATTGCTGAGTGGCAAGTCTTTCAATCAATTCTGACTTGGTCATGATTCCTCCGGTTCCAATAAGCTGCTGCTGTTGCATTGATTAAGGGCGGCCGTAGCCGCCCTTTGTCATTGATTACAGAACGAATTCTATAATCTGTCAAGTAATCTAATCTGACTTCGGGACGAAACATCCCGAAGTATCAAAGAATTACTCGCCTTTAGCTGCTTTGAAAGCTTCAGCCATCGCGTTGTTAGAGAAGTTTGCATCTTCCTGTTTGTTAACAGTGGCGATAGCATCTTTCTCATCAGCTTCGTCTTTAGCACGAACAGACAGGCTGATTGCACGGTTCTTACGGTCAACGCCGGTGAATTTAGCTTCAACGTCGTCACCCACGCTCAGAACCAGGGTAGCATCTTCAACGCGGTCACGGGATGCTTCAGAAGCGCGCAGGTAACCTTCAACGCCGTCAGCCAGTTCTACGGTTGCGCCTTTCGCGTCAACTGCAGTCACTTTACCGTTTACGATTGCGCCTTTCTTGTTCAGTGCAACCCAGTTGTTGAACGGATCTTCTGCCAGCTGTTTAACGCCCAGAGAGATACGCTCGCGCTCTGCGTCAACCTGCAGAACAACTGCTGCGATTTCGTCGCCTTTTTTGTATTCACGAACTGCTTCTTCGCCTGCAACGTTCCAGGAGATGTCAGACAGGTGAACCAGGCCGTCGATACCGCCGTCCAGGCCGATGAAGATACCGAAGTCAGTGATAGACTTGATTTTACCTTCAACACGGTCACCCTTGTTGTGGGTTTCCGCGAACTGCTGCCATGGGTTAGATTTGCACTGCTTCAGGCCCAGGGAGATACGACGACGTTCTTCGTCGATATCCAGAACCATGACTTCCACTACGTCGCCAACGTTAACCACTTTGGACGGGTGGATGTTTTTGTTGGTCCAGTCCATTTCGGAAACGTGAACCAGGCCTTCAACGCCTTCTTCGATTTCAACGAAGCAGCCGTAGTCGGTCAGGTTGGTCACGCGACCGGTCAGTTTGGTACCTTCCGGATAACGCTTAGCGATAGCTACCCACGGATCTTCGCCCAGCTGTTTCAGGCCCAGAGATACACGGGTACGTTCGCGGTCGAATTTCAGCACTTTAACAGTGATTTCGTCGCCAACGTTTACGATTTCGCTCGGATGCTTAACGCGTTTCCATGCCATATCGGTGATGTGCAGCAGGCCGTCAACGCCACCCAGATCAACGAATGCACCGTAGTCAGTGAGGTTCTTAACGATACCTTTAACTTCCATGCCTTCCTGCAGGTTTTCCAGCAGCTGATCGCGCTCTGCGCTGTTTTCGGATTCGATCACGGCACGACGAGAAACAACAACGTTGTTGCGCTTCTGATCCAGCTTGATGACTTTGAATTCAAGCTCTTTGCCTTCCAGGTGCAGCGTATCGCGCACCGGACGAACGTCTACCAGTGAACCTGGCAGGAACGCACGAATACCGTTCAGCTCAACAGTGAAGCCGCCCTTAACTTTGCCGTTGATAACACCGGTAACAGTTTCAGCATCTTCGTAAGCTTTTTCCAGCGTGATCCATGCTTCGTGACGTTTCGCTTTTTCACGAGACAGCAGTGTTTCACCGAAGCCGTCTTCTACTGCATCCAGAGCAACGTCAACTTCGTCGCCCACCTGGATTTCCAGTTCGCCAGCTGCGTTCTTGAACTGCTCTGCAGGGATTGCAGATTCAGATTTCAAGCCTGCATCAACCAGAACAACGTCTTTGTCGATAGCAACAACAACACCACGAACGATGGAACCCGGACGGGTTTCGATTTCTTTTAAGGATTCTTCAAACAGTTGAGCAAAAGATTCAGTCATGTTTAATCTTCAGGTTTCATATTTAACGTCCACCTGGCTCCGTGCCGGATGGGGTTGTTTAACATACCCGCTGTCATTCCATTGCAACGGGGGTACTGCAAATTCGGTCGCTCTTAAGCGAGTGCCAGTTTTTGGCGCGCGTATTGTAGCGCTTTTTCAATCACTTGCTCAATGCTTAATCGTGTAGAATCTAAAACTAAAGCATCAGCAGCGGGTACCAGCGGCGCTACAGCACGGTTTCGGTCGCGATCGTCGCGTTCTTTGATCTCGGCCAAAAGGCGTTCAAAGTTAACACTAAAGCCTTTCTCCTGCAACTGTAGCATACGGCGATGCGCACGTTCTTCCGAGGAGGCGTCAAGGAAAATTTTAACCGGCGCATCGGGGAAAACCACCGTCCCCATATCACGTCCGTCGGCGATCAGTCCCGGCGCTTCACGAAAAGCGCGTTGACGACGCAGTAGCGCTTCACGGACTCGTGGGAACGCCGCAACCTGAGAGGCGGCATTGGCGACTTCCTGCGTGCGGATTTCACCGCTAACGTCTTCCCCTTCAAGAATCACTTCCAGATTTCCGTCAGTTGAGACAAAGCGAACATCAAGATGGGTTGCCAGTGGGACCAGTGCGTCTTCCGATGCGACATCAACATGATGATGTAATGCCGCCAGCGCCAGCACGCGATAGATTGCGCCAGAGTCCAACAGATGCCATTGCAATGCTTCCGCCATCGCTTTGCACAAGGTGCCTTTTCCTGCACCGCTTGGGCCATCAATGGTAATTACCGGGGCAATTGCCGTCATCTTTATCTCCTTAAACAGGCGTTCTGTTAACGTAAACGCCGCGCATTATACGCGCCAACGCCCACAATCGTTAACATTGTGTGCAAAAACCGGTTTAGTCTGTCACCAGGTGAAGAATAATTGCGCAATTATAGCGGGCTGGAGAGCAACCAGCCCGAAAGATGACAATGTTTTACTTTTATCAAGCCGGCGTGCTAATACGCGCCAGTTGTTCGAAGTAGTCAGGGAAGGTTTTGGCGGTGCATTTCGGATCCAGGATCGTGACCGGTGTGTCAGATAACGCCACCAGCGAAAAACACATCGCCATGCGGTGATCGTTGTAGGTCCCAATATCGGCAAACTTCAGCTGTGCCGGTGGCGTGATGCGAATAAAATCATGCCCCTCCTCCACTTCCGCGCCAACTTTGCGCAGTTCGGTCGCCATCGCAAACAGACGGTCAGTCTCTTTGACACGCCAGTTATAGATGTTGCGAAGCGTCGTTGTACCGTTGGCAAACAGCGCCGTGGTGGCAATGGTCATCGCCGCATCCGGAATGTGGTTCATATCCATATCGATAGCGTTAAGCGTCCCATGAGTGCAGGCGATAAAGTCGTCACCCCAGGTCACGGTCGCGCCCATTTTCTCCAGCACATCGGCAAACCGAATATCGCCCTGCATGCTATTGCGACCAATCCCTGTCACTTTCACTGTTCCGCCTTTTATCGCGCCAGCTGCAAGGAAATAAGAGGCTGATGAAGCATCGCCTTCGACCAGATAGTGGCCCGGAGAGCGATACTGCTGGCCGCCTTTGACCACGAAATGCTGATAGCTCTGGTTCTCTATTTCAACGCCAAAGGTTTTCATCAGGTTCAACGTGATATCAATATACGGTTTCGAGACCAGCTCACCTTTAATGCTAATCACCGTATCCTGCGGCGCCAGAGGCGCGGTCATCAGCAGCGCGGTAAGGAACTGGCTGGAGACACTACCGTCAACGTCAACCCGTCCACCGGCAAACCCGCCGCGCAGTCGAAGTGGTGGATAGTTTTCCTGTTCGAGATATTCAATGTTCGCCCCGCCCTGACGCAGTGCATCCACCAGATGACCAATCGGACGCTCTTTCATGCGCGGTTCGCCGGTCAGCACAATATCATTTGTCCCAAGGCACAATGCGGCGGCCAGCGGTCGCATCGCCGTTCCGGCATTCCCCAGAAACAGTTCTAACGAACCTTCAGCATGCAGAGGGCCTGCATTACCCGTAATTTCGCAGCGGGTACGATCCGCAGAAAGGGTGTAATCAATCCCCAACGCACTCAGGGCATTGAGCATATGGCGAACGTCATCGCTGTCCAGCAGGTTGGTCAGCACAGTGGTGCCATGTGCTAACGCCGCCAGTAACAACGCGCGGTTAGATACGCTCTTCGAGCCTGGCAGGTTAATCGTGCCATCGACCCGTGCGATGGGTTGTAACGTCAGGGATTCCATGAAACTCAACTCTCAAAAGACAGAAATAAAAACCCCACAGACAACGCTGTGGGGATGAAAAGAGACAACAGATTAGCCGCGACGACGCTCGAAATCGGTCATGAACTCGGCAAGCGCTTTAACCCCTTCCAACGGCATCGCGTTATAGATAGAAGCGCGCATACCGCCGACGACGCGATGGCCTTTCAGCGCATGCAGACCGGCGGCAAACGATTCTTCCAGGAAGATCTTATCCAGCGCGCTGTCAGCCAACTGGAACGGCACGTTCATACGTGAACGGTTCGCTTTCGCCACATCGTTACGATAGAAGTCGCTGTTATCAATCACGCCATACAGCAGTTCTGCCTTTTGCTGATTGATTTTATCCATCGCTGCCACGCCGCCATTGGCTTTTAGCCATTTGAACACCAGGCCAGAAAGGTACCAGGCGAAGGTCGGTGGCGTGTTGAACATGGAGTCATTGTCGTTCAGGACGGCGTAATCGAGGATCGACGGGCATGCCACATTCGCTTTACCCAGTAAATCTTCGCGTACGATGACCAGCGTCAGCCCCGCCGGGCCAATGTTCTTCTGCGCGCCCGCGTAAATAATGCCGTAGCGAGAAACATCCAGCGGCCCAGAAAGAATAGTTGAGGAGAAATCGGCGGTCACCACCACATCGGCACCAAAATTGGGCGTTTCGTTAATCGCGATGCCATCAATGGTTTCGTTCGGGCAGTAATGCAGATAAGCCGCATCATCAGAAAGCTGCCACTCGCTCATCGGCTTCACGCCGCGCAGGCCATCGACCGAGACTTTGGCATCAATCACATTCGGCGTGCAGTATTTTTTCGCTTCTTTAACGGCGCTGGCAGCCCAGTAGCCGGCATCAACGTAATCAGCCGTGGTTTTGTCGCCCAGAATGTTAAGTGGAATCGCAGAAAACTGGCCGCGACCACCGCCGTGACAAAACAGCACTTTGTAGTTGGAGGGGATATTTAACAGATCGCGAAAATCCTGCTCCGCTTCTTGCGCGACCTGGATGAACTCTTTTCCGCGGTGGCTCACTTCCATGACGGACGTACCAAGACCGTTCCAGTCACAAAGATCCTTTTGAGCCAGTTTGAGCACGTCTGCCGGTAGCATTGCCGGACCTGAACTAAAATTGAAGACCTGAGCCATTTCCCCTCACCACGTTGCGTTGTTATTAACCCAACCTCTTTCATACATGAATTGAGATTGGGTATAAGTTATTCCTGTGGATATCGGTTTTATCATTCAGTGACACGCGCCGCAATGGCTAAAACGGAGCAGAGCAAAAATGAGTGTTCGCTCACACAACAGAATCTTCGGGATTGACGATGAAAGACCGACATTCTTGCTGTCAGACGACCCTTTTTGCCCGGCTGGCCTTCGACCATTCTGGATTTTTGCAACGCGGACAAAATTGGCTATCCCCGGCACTCATGCCGATCACTTCACTGCAGCGCACGCAGGCGTAATCTCCCGCTTCCGGCATGACCCTGAAACGCTGCGTACAATATTCAGGCAGAATGCTAAGCCCAGGCTTCACCTTTTCGTCTGCAAAGAAATAGACGCTGATTTGCCCATTCGTTTCGAGGATCGCCAGTCTGACCTGCCCCAGTTGCTCAACACCGTTCAGCCGCAGTTCCATGAAGAACTCAAATTCGGTCATGTTCGCGTTGCTGAGCTTTGACCAGGCTAACTCGCCGTCTTCGATAATAACGACAGGTTTACCTTCCAGGAGATCCTCCAGCGTTTCACTGCGCGCCATCAGCCACATCACCAGTCGATATAAAATCGCCAGGGTAATAAAGACCACCAGCACGGGCAGCATTGGCACATCGTCATAAAAAGCCACATCCCCTGCCGCCGACCCCAGCGTCAGAATGATCAGCACTTCGAATAACGACATCTGCCTTACGCCGCGTCGGCCCGTCAGTTTAAGAAACAGGAACACCAGAATAAAGGTATAGAGACTGCGCAGAGAGACTTCCCAGAGGAACTCCAGAGGGACTTTGTCGAGCGCCATCCGTTGTAAATCAAATGCTTTCATTTTTATGCCCTTAACGCAGGTACTGGATAAAAGCATAGTCAAAAGTTTTATTTGCGCCTGGTCCGTGGCGGCGATAGCGTCAGTCACATAAAACCCGTATCATTGCGCGCTTTCCGTACGACAAAAGTGATTTTCATGACGCAAACATTTATCCCCGGCAAAGACGCCGCTCTGGAAGACTCCATCGCTCGCTTCCAGCAGAAACTGCTTGACCTCGGCTTTCATATTGAAGAGGCCTCGTGGCTGAATCCGGTGCCGAACGTCTGGTCTGTACACATTCGCGATAAAGAATGCGCACTGTGCTTTACCAACGGCAAAGGGGCGACCAAAAAAGCCGCGCTGGCTTCGGCGTTGGGCGAATATTTCGAGCGTCTGTCGACCAACTATTTTTTTGCCGATTTCTGGCTGGGTGAAACCATCGCCAATGGTCCGTTCGTGCATTATCCGAACGAGAAATGGTTCCCGCTGACCGAAAGTGACGACGTGCCAGAAGGCCTGCTGGATGCGCGCCTGCGGGCTTTTTACGATCCCGAGAACGAACTGACAGGCAGTATGTTGATCGACCTGCAGTCTGGTAACGAAGAACGCGGCGTCTGCGGTCTGCCATTCACCCGCCAGTCAGATAACCAGACCGTCTATATTCCGATGAACATTATCGGCAACCTGTACGTTTCGAACGGGATGTCTGCCGGTAACACCCGCAATGAAGCGCGCGTGCAGGGGCTTTCTGAAGTTTTTGAACGTTACGTGAAGAATCGCATTATTGCCGAAAGTATCAGTCTGCCGGAAATCCCGGCCGACGTACTGGCACGCTATCCGGCGGTCGTGGAATCTATTGCGACGCTGGAAGCAGAAGGTTTCCCGATCTTTGCCTACGACGGTTCTCTGGGCGGTCAGTATCCGGTGATCTGCGTCGTCCTGTTCAACCCGGCTAACGGCACCTGCTTTGCCTCCTTTGGAGCACACCCTGATTTTGGTGTTGCACTTGAGCGTACGGTGACGGAGCTGTTGCAGGGCCGCGGTCTGAAAGATCTCGATGTCTTCACGCCGCCGACCTTCGACGATGAAGAAGTGGCTGAACATACCAACCTGGAAACACATTTCATTGACTCCAGCGGTCTGATCTCCTGGGATCTGTTCAAGCAGGATGCCGACTACCCGTTCGTTGACTGGAGCTTCTCTGGTACCACAGAAGAAGAGTTCGCCACCCTGATGGCGATCTTCAACGCGGAAGATAAAGAAGTGTACATCGCCGATTACGAACACCTGGGCGTTTACGCCTGCCGGATCATCGTTCCAGGGATGTCTGATATTTATCCCGCTGAAGATTTGTGGCTCGCCAATAACAGCATGGGCAGCCATCTGCGCGAGACCCTCCTCTCACTGCCGAACAGTGCCTGGGATAAAGAAGACTATCTCAACCTGATTGAACAGTTAGATGAAGAAGGGTTTGATGATTTCACCCGCGTTCGTGAACTGTTAGGTCTGGCAACCGGATCGGATAACGGCTGGTACACCCTGCGTATTGGCGAGCTGAAAGCAATGCTGGCGCTGGCAGGTGGCGATCTGGAACAGGCGCTGATCTGGACTGAATGGACGATGGAATTTAATGCGTCGATCTTTAGCGCTGAACGGGCGAATTACTACCGTTGCCTGCAAACGCTGCTGCTTTTATCGCAAGAAGAAGAGCGTGAACCGCTGCAATATCTGAACGCGTTTGTCCGCATGTATGGCGCTGCTGCGGTCGAAGCCGCCAGCGCAGCGTTGAGCGGCGAAGCGGCCTTTTATGGTCTTCAGCCGGTAGACAGCGATCTGCATGCTTTCGCGTCACACCAGTCGCTGCTGAAGGCCTATGAGAAGTTGCAGCGCGCAAAATCTTCATTCTGGTCAAAATAAAGACAATTAACCTGCGCTATGTAGGTTTAAATAATCGTCTGAGCTATATTACGGGGCGCTTTAAGTGCCCCGTTTTACTTATTTTTGGCCATACAAAAATAAATGTAATAACAAGGTTAAATATTGGTAGTTGATATTACGCATTTTAACAGCCAGTTGTTACTTTGCCTGCCAATTACTCCATATTAATTAACTGGCCAGCAGACCCAGGAAGGAAAATTTTCAACTCATTTGCTAAATTTTAAAATTTATTTTTATCATATAAATCAATAAAATACACCGCAATTGCATAAAAACCATGCGCATTACGGGCCTATAAGCCAGGCGAGATATGATCTACATCAATTTCTCATCTATAATGCTTTGTTAGTATCTCGTCGCCGACTTAATAAAGAGAGAGTTAGTGTGAAAGCTGACAACCCTTTTGATCTTTTACTCCCTGCAGCAATGGCCAAAGTGGCCGAAGAAGCAGGCGTCTATAAAGCAACGAAACATCCGCTTAAGACTTTCTTCCTGGCAATTACTGCCGGTGTGTTCATTTCCATCGCCTTTGTTTTCTATATCACCGCAACGACCGGTACAGGTACGATGCCCTTTGGTATGGCGAAACTGATTGGCGGTATCTGCTTCTCTCTGGGGTTGATTCTTTGCGTCATCTGCGGTGCAGATCTCTTTACGTCAACCGTGTTGATTGTCGTCGCCAAAGCCAGTGGTCGTATCACCTGGGGTCAGTTGGCGAAAAACTGGCTCAACGTCTATTTTGGTAACCTGGTTGGTTGCTTGCTCTTTGTGCTGTTGATGTGGCTTTCTGGCGAATATATGGTCGCCAACGGCCAGTGGGGAATGAACGTCCTGCAAACCGCCGACCACAAAATGCACCATACTTTTATTGAAGCCGTCAGTCTCGGTATCCTCGCAAACCTGATGGTCTGCCTGGCCGTATGGATGAGCTACTCAGGCCGTAGCCTGATGGATAAAGCGTTTATCATGGTATTACCGGTTGCGATGTTTGTTGCCAGCGGTTTTGAGCACAGTATCGCAAACATGTTTATGATCCCAATGGGTATTGTAATCCGTGATCTCGCAACACCGGAGTTCTGGAGCGCAGTTGGCTCGACGCCGGAAAATTTTTCTCACCTGACCGCGATGAACTTCATCACTGATAACCTGATTCCGGTTACGATCGGCAACATTATCGGCGGGGGTTTGTTGGTTGGGTTGACATACTGGGTCATTTATCTGCGTGATAACGATCATCATTAATCTCTGATGACCGCCACACGCAGTAAATAAAAAATCCACTTAAGAAGGTAGGTGTTACATGTCCGAGCTTAATGAAAAGTTAGCCACAGCCTGGGAAGGTTTTACCAAAGGTGACTGGCAGAATGAAGTAAACGTCCGTGACTTCATTCAGAAAAACTACACTCCGTACGAGGGTGACGAGTCCTTCCTGGCTGGCGCGACTGATGCGACCACTGCACTGTGGGACAGCGTGATGGAAGGCGTTAAACAGGAAAACCGCACTCACGCGCCTGTTGACTTTGACACCTCTGTTGCTTCCACCATCACTTCTCACGACGCTGGCTATATCAACAAAGCCCTTGAGAAGATTGTTGGTCTGCAAACTGAAGCTCCGCTGAAACGTGCGATCATCCCGTTCGGTGGTATCAAAATGGTTGAAGGTTCCTGCAAAGCGTATAACCGCGAGCTGGACCCAATGCTGAAAAAAATCTTCACTGAATATCGTAAAACCCACAACCAGGGTGTTTTCGATGTTTACACCAAAGACATTCTGAACTGCCGTAAATCCGGTGTTCTGACTGGTCTGCCAGATGCGTATGGCCGTGGTCGTATCATCGGTGACTACCGTCGCGTTGCGCTGTACGGTATCGACTTCCTGATGAAAGACAAATACGCTCAGTTCGTCTCCCTGCAGTCTGACCTGGAAAACGGCGTAAACCTGGAAGCGACTATCCGTCTGCGTGAAGAAATTGCTGAACAGCACCGTGCGCTGGGTCAGATCAAAGAGATGGCTGCTAAATATGGCTGCGATATCTCTGGTCCGGCAACCAACGCTCAGGAAGCTATTCAGTGGACTTACTTCGGCTACCTGGCCGCAGTTAAATCTCAGAACGGCGCTGCAATGTCCTTCGGTCGTGTCTCCACCTTCCTGGATGCATACATCGAACGTGACCTGAAAGCAGGTAAAATCACAGAGCAAGACGCTCAGGAAATGATTGACCACCTGGTCATGAAACTGCGTATGGTTCGCTTCCTGCGTACTCCGGAATATGATGAACTGTTCTCCGGCGACCCGATTTGGGCAACCGAATCTATCGGTGGTATGGGCGTTGATGGCCGTACTCTGGTTACCAAAAACAGCTTCCGCTTCCTGAACACCCTGTACACCATGGGTCCGTCTCCGGAGCCGAACATCACCGTTCTGTGGTCTGAAAAACTGCCTCTGAACTTCAAGAAATTCGCCGCCAAAGTGTCCATCGACACCTCTTCTCTGCAGTATGAGAACGATGACCTGATGCGTCCGGACTTCAACAACGACGACTACGCTATCGCTTGCTGCGTAAGCCCGATGATCGTTGGTAAACAAATGCAGTTCTTTGGTGCGCGTGCAAACCTGGCGAAAACCATGCTGTACGCAATCAACGGCGGCGTTGATGAAAAACTGAAAATGCAGGTTGGCCCGAAATCAGAACCAATCAAAGGCGACGTTCTGAAGTTCGACGAAGTAATGGATCGTATGGATCACTTCATGGACTGGCTGGCTAAGCAGTATGTCACCGCGCTGAACGTTATCCACTACATGCACGACAAGTACAGCTACGAAGCTTCTCTGATGGCGCTGCACGACCGTGACGTTATCCGCACCATGGCATGTGGTATCGCAGGTCTGTCCGTTGCGGCTGACTCCCTGTCTGCTATCAAATATGCGAAAGTTAAACCGATTCGTGACGAAGACGGTCTGGCTATCGACTTCGAAATCGAAGGCGAATACCCGCAGTTTGGTAACAACGATGCTCGCGTTGATGACATGGCGGTTGACCTGGTTGAACGTTTCATGAAGAAAATTCAGAAACTGAAAACCTACCGTGATGCTATCCCGACTCAGTCTGTTCTGACCATCACCTCTAACGTTGTGTATGGTAAGAAAACCGGTAACACCCCAGATGGTCGTCGTGCTGGCGCGCCGTTCGGACCAGGTGCTAACCCGATGCACGGTCGTGACCAGAAAGGTGCGGTTGCCTCTCTGACCTCCGTCGCTAAACTGCCGTTTGCTTACGCGAAAGATGGTATCTCTTATACCTTCTCTATCGTTCCGAACGCACTGGGTAAAGACGACGAAGTTCGTAAGACTAACCTTGCCGGTCTGATGGATGGTTACTTCCATCATGAAGCGTCCATCGAAGGTGGTCAGCACCTGAACGTGAACGTAATGAACCGTGAAATGCTGCTGGACGCGATGGAACATCCGGAAAAATATCCGCAGTTGACCATCCGTGTATCCGGTTACGCAGTACGTTTTAACTCCCTGACGAAAGAACAGCAGCAGGACGTTATTACTCGTACCTTCACTCAGACCATGTAATGTGTTTTGACTGAAATCACGCGTTAAAAGGCGTACAATAAAGGCTCCACGGAAGTGGGGCCTTTTTAACAGGTCGTTTCCCAAACACAGCCTGTTTTGTCAGCTATCTATACTCAATGGATAACCGCCAAAACAGACTCGACACAGCCAATGAGCTGTGCACCAACACGGCCCCGGATGGGCCACACCTGGAGAAACACCGCAATGTCAGTTATTGGTCGCATTCACTCCTTTGAATCCTGTGGTACCGTTGACGGCCCGGGCATCCGCTTTATTACTTTCTTCCAGGGCTGCCTGATGCGCTGCCTGTATTGCCATAACCGCGATACGTGGGACACGCATGGTGGTAAAGAAGTCACCGTTGACGAACTGATGAAAGAGGTCGTGACCTATCGCCACTTTATGAACGCATCCGGCGGCGGCGTAACGGCATCTGGGGGGGAAGCTATCCTGCAAGCGGAATTTGTTCGTGACTGGTTCCGTGCCTGTAAGAAAGAAGGTATCCATACCTGTCTGGATACTAACGGTTTTGTTCGCCGCTACGACCCGGTCATTGATGAACTGCTGGAGGTCACCGATCTGGTGATGCTCGACCTTAAACAGATGAATGATGAGATCCACCAGAATCTGGTCGGCGTGTCCAATCACCGTACGCTGGAGTTTGCCCGCTACCTGGCAAACAAAGATATCAACGTGTGGATCCGTTACGTTGTGGTGCCAGGCTGGTCCGACGATGATGACTCAGCGCACCGACTCGGTGAATTTACCCGCGACATGGGCAACGTCGAGAAAATTGAGCTCCTGCCCTATCACGAGCTGGGTAAACACAAATGGGTGGCGATGGGCGAAGAGTACAAACTGGATGGTGTGCATCCGCCGAAGAAAGAAACGATGGAACGCGTCAAAGGAATTCTTGAGCAGTACGGCCATAAAGTGATGTACTAAGTTTCGCCGCCAGGCCTGATAAGCGCAGCGCTATCAGGCCATAATTCACCCCAAATGCACTACGACATAAAATATTCCGACAGCTTACTTGCCACACTCTCAATTGAGAAAATACTTTTCTGATGCGCTTTACGGCACTCCGCGTAGCGCTCATCCTGCTCTTCCAGTGCCGTTAGCACCCGATCTGCCACCATCATCGCGCCAGCTATCTCAGCAAAGCCATACTCCCCTTCTCCCTTCAGCGCAACAGCTGCCTGTAAATTCCAGTCTGAAAGTCGGCTGAGCGGCGCAAACGTGCCTCGCGTCAGCGAAAGTATGCGCGTGCCCTGTTGCTTCGCGAGGGTGAGCGCCTGCATCATATCTGTGGAGGTCTGCTCGGTATGCACCACGATAATGCCCTGACTTTGCGCTTCAGCGTTCACTGAGGAGGTCGTGAGATAAAATCGATCGACAAAGCTTGCCGCTTTACCCATTTTTATCAGGTTCATCTGTAAAAAAAGCGCCACCGGTACAGCCGTTCCAACCGCGTAAATCGCAACATTACTGACCTGATTTAACCAGGCTGCCGCGGCCTGCAATTCTTGCGAATTTATGATGGCATAGCTGTCGCGGATACTCGCCACCACCGCTGATATTTCTTCATTGCCCTGCGCTTCAGGTCGTGCTGCACCTTGTTCCACGGCCAGTGCCGTTCTGAAATCGGAAAAACCTTTGAAACCAAACGCCCGGCAAAAACGCGTAATACTTCCTTCGCTGGTTTCGATTGAATCAGCCAACTCTGTAATGGTGTGCCGCATCACAAAGTCGGGATTCTCTGTCACGAAGCGACTCACTTTTTCCAGGATCGGACTGAGACCGGAAGCTTCATTCCTGATATTTATCAGTAGGTTAGTATTAATCTGACTCATTTTTAGCCTTTTTGCTCAAAATGCAAACACAATCACATCTTTCTGCTCACGTAGAGATAATAATTTTTTTCAAGTTATGCGCAACGGAAAATAATTATTTTTACACCTCAGGAGAAAGCAGATGAAAGGTCTGATTGTCTGTCGTACCGGCATGGGCAGTTCCTTAATGCTCAAAATCAAAGCGCAAAAAATCATCGATAAGTATGGCTGGGATATCGAACTAGAACACGATGTCTTGTCAGGACTTGCTACCTGGCAAGGCATTGATTTTGTTCTTACCATGCGCGATCTCACCGATGAAATCGAGGCGGCTGGATTTCGGGCCATCGGTATAACCGACTTGATGAATAGCGAAGAAATGGAAACCGCGCTCACCAGCGTAATTCAGGGCAACTAACCTCTCCCGGAGGCAACATGGATCTCCTCAGGTTTATTGTATTCGACATTCTGGGTGTAACCCCACTTTTAGTTGGATTTATTGCACTCATTGGTTTGCTGATCCAACGTAAGCCAATTGAAAAAGTACTATCCGGCACCTTCAAAACCATTGTCGGCTTCCTGGTCTTCGCGGGTGGCGCCGGACTGGCGGTCACCTCGTTGGGTAATTTTCAGACCTTATTCAGCGATGGATTCGGACTAAAAGGTGTCATGCCGTTGGCGGAAGCATTAACGGGTCTGGCACAAACAAAGTTCGCCATGTGCGTTTCGTTGATCATGGTTATCGGCTTTGGCTGGAACCTGTTTTTTGCCCGGTTCACCCCTTTCAAGTACATCTTTTTGACCGGTCAACATAACCTGTATCTCTCCGCGCTGCTTACGGTAACGCTGAAAGCATTAGGTTACAGTGATGGCATTACGATTATCGTCGGTTCTGTGCTACTGGGGCTGGCCGCCTGTATCTATCCTGCCATCGCCCAACCGTGGATGCGTAAGATTACCGGTAATGACGAAATTGCTATGGGCCATTACGTCACGCTGGCTTATGCCGCTTCTGGCTGGATCGGCTCGAAAGTGGGCGATCCCAAAGAATCGACGGAGAAACTTAACCTGCCGGGATGGCTGGGGATTTTTAAAGACTACATTGTCTCGGTTTCCATCTCAGTCAGTATTTTCTATTACATCGCAGCACTGGCAGCCGGGAAAACCGCAGTCACCGCGGTGGCTGGAGGAATGCACTGGCTGGTCTATCCCCTGTTTCAGTCACTGACCTTTACCGCTTCGCTTTACATCATCATTACCGGGGTACGTTTGTTACTCTCAGAAATTGTTCCGGCCTTTCTTGGCATCTCGGAAAAATTTATCCCAAACGCTAAGCCGGCGCTCGACTGTCCGGTCGTATTCCCCTATGCGCCAACCGCCACCGTACTCGGTTTTATTTCCTCATTTGTCGGCGGACTGGTAGTGATGGGCATACTCGCCCTGATTGGTCAGACGGTGATTATCCCGGTTGCCATCCCCTATTTCTTCATTGGGGCAACGGCCGCTGTATTCGGTAACGCATCAGGTGGCTGGAAAGGCGCGGTGGTAGGGAGTTTTATTACCGGCATTCTGATCGGAGTCGGTCCTGCGCTTATCTACCCCATTATGGAATCGGTCGGACTGTCCGGCACCAGCTTCCCGGAAACTGACTTTGTTGTCCTCGGGCTCGCCGTGTATTACCTCGGCAAAATGCTGCCCTGATAAGGAGTAAAAATGAATATTGATGAACTGAAATCGCATGCGCTGTCCGCTCGCCGCGATATTGTGAGCATGATATATGAATCCGGAATCGGCCATCCAGGTGGAGCGCTCTCCGTTGTCGATATCCTGACCTGGATTTACCACCAGGAAGTCGATCTGGACTCCACTCCACGCGCCAGAGTAGTCATGAGCAAAGGTCATGCTGTTGCTGCGCAATACGCGATGCTGTACCAGAAAGGGAAAATAGACCGAAGTGAATTTAACACCTTTCGCCAGATTAATTCGCGCTTACAGGGGCACCCCAGCGTGAAATCGCTCCCGGAGGTTGATGCCACCACCGGGCTCCTGGGTCAGGGGCTCTCCGTCGCGCTGGGGATGGCGGCAGCAAAAAAGAAAGCTCAGGATCCGCACCGTGTCTTCGCCATAATTGGCGACGGCGAAATGCATGAAGGTCAGATTTGGGAGTCATTGCAGCAGGCCAGCCACATGAAGATGGATAATCTGGTGGCCGTTATCGACTACAATGGCTTTTCCTCACACGATCCCGTCAACCAGGTCATCAATCTGGAACCCTTGGCCGATAAAATCCGCAGCTTCGGCTGGCATGTGCTTGAGATACAAAATGGCAACGATATGCACCAGGTTGCCGATACATTGATGCTTTCACGTCATCTCAAAGGCAAACCCGTGGCCATTGTTGCTCATACGGTCAAAGGCAGCGGCGTTAGCTATATGGAAAACAACGGTGACTGGCATTCAAAAACCCCAAGCGCAGAGCAATATCAGCAGGCAATGGAGGAGTTACAGTCATGAGAGCACCACGTGATGAGATTGGCAATGCCCTGCTCGCCCTGAAAGAGAAAGGCTATCCGGTTGTCGTTATCGATAGCGATCTGGCAAGTTCGACTCGTACCGATCAATTTCAAAAATCCTGGCCCGATGCCTTCTTTGAAATGGGGATTGCTGAAGGTTCCGCCATGAGTTTCGCCACGGGGCAAGCACTGGAAGGAAACATCCCGTTCTATGTTAACTTCGCAATGTTTGTTACTGGCACGGCCTGGACCCAGTTGCGTCAGGCCTGCTATGCAAAAGCGAATATCAAGTTGGTGGGCAGTCATCCTGGTATGGATGATGGGCCGGACGGCGCATCCCATCACGCGCTGGAAGATCTGGCCTTAACGCGGGTTTTACCTGGGATCACGATTCTGACACCGGCCGACGCGGAGGAAATTGAAGCGGCTTTTGAACAGGCAGTCAATATTCACGGCCCGGTTTATATTCGTGTGGCACGGGAACCGATGCCTGTACGGGATAAATCCGCCGTTCCGCGCGTGACGGATATTGCCGCAGTAGAAGACGCTGGTGATGACTTTGCCATCCTCTATGAGGGAACGGTACTGGAACAAGCCAGTGCGGGATATGAACAGCTTTATTCAGCAGGTAAACGAGGCAAACTTATTCATGTCGCCACGCTAAAACCGTTTAACCGCCAGCGCTTTCTGCAATTGATTTCGGGTTGTCCGCAGATCGTAACGATTGAAAATCACACCATCACCGGTGGACTGGGTGGACAAGTCGCCGAAGTACTGGCAGAGGAAGGGTTAGGGATAAGGCTGACGCGACTTGGGACACAGGATACGTTTACCGAATCAGGAAACAGTCGTCAGTTAAAAGAGAAATATGGCATTTCAGCGTCTGGCATCTGTAAGGCGCTGAGTAAGGACTAATGAGGTACCGGATGGCGATTCCCGGAACGCCATCCGGTAAAACAGACTACAAGGAACAACAATGGCGCTCCCCCTCTTTTCCGCCTGCCAGTTTCGAGAACAATGCCATTCCTGGCAAGACGCAGTAAAAACGGCTTGTTTGCCGCTGGAAGAACAGAAAATAATTACTACTGAGTACGCACGGGCAATTATCTATGCCACAGAACAAACCGGCCCCTGGTATATTTTAAGTCCTGAGTTTGCCCTGCCGCACGCTCGTCCTGAAGAGGGCGTTCTCAGCAGCAAGTCGCATTTGTCGCTCTTGTGTCTGAAAGAGCCAGTCGCCTTTCCCGGTCACCCGGACGTGCGGCTGGTCATTGTTCTTGCCGCCGCCAGCAGCACTCAGCATATAGAAATGATTCAACAGTTGGTGTGCTGGCTCGATGACGCAGACCATTTACAAAAACTGAGCGATATCACCAGCCCGGCGCAACTACGCTCCTTGCTTGATGCCTGAAATGATCGCGCTTTTCTGCACGGTAAAAGCGTCCATTTTGGGGATAATCCCGGTTGGACAAGCAAACGCCGTAACAGCTATTTGATTTAGTAAAAAAGAGGCGAAGTATTATGCGCGGTAATAGAGGACAGTGACATCATACATAAACAGCATGCGATATCGCATGCTGCCTGTCCGGATTAAACGTGGGCAACCGGATTCGGGGTATGCCCGGCATTGCGCAGCAGCATCAGTAAATAAATAAACGACACGCTGGCAATCATAATAAACAGAAGATTATCGGAATAATTCTGCATCAGCATGGCCGTGAAGGAAGGGCCTAACAGGCTGCCTACGGTATAACTCAGCAGTAACGCCTGGTTCATCGCCACCAGTTGGTGATGTTCTACTTTTTCACAGGCCCACGCCATGGCAACCGGGTAGAGCGTAAAACCGGCCGCCCCGAGGATAAAGAGCGCCGGGGCCATCGCCGCCTGGCTTAACATCGCGATGCTGCCGAGGATCACGACGAACACCTGCACGCGCAATACCAGCAGTCGACCAAACTTATCCGCCAGTCGCCCGATTGGCCACTGACCAAGGATCCCTGCGCTGACCAGTACCGCCATCCAGAAACCAATACTCGCGTTGCTCATTCCCTGGTGATTGAGATACAGCGGCATCAGGCCGTACAACGAGCCGAGGACAATCCCGGAAATGATACAGCCATTGACGCCCAGCCGTGCCTGACGCAGTTTCAGCATCGCAGCGATCGGTGTGGCGCTGTGGTCTTCAGACTGCTGATTCAGGATGCGGGTAAACAGCAGCGGTAAAATCCCTGCCAAAATCAGTCCCGTGGCCCATGGCAGCACACTCATCAATTCCGTAGAGACTTTGCTGACCAGTAATTGCCCGAGAAACGTCCCCACATAGTAGATCATCATATAGGCGGCCAGCAGGCGACCACGGTTGCGTGATGTCCCGCTGCACATCAGCGCACTCTCGACAACAACCCAGATCATGGCGCAGCCAACACCCGCGACAAAGCGCCACGCCAGCCAACTCCAGAAACCAACCATCACACCGAGCCCCACACAACCAGCAGCAAAGATCAGCGAGGCAAGGTAGTAGCTTCGGTTAAACCCAAGTCGCTTGATTAACTGTCCTGTCAGAAGCGTCCCCACCAGATTACCGGTGAAATAGGACGAACTAACCATACCCACCTGCCACGTCGGCAGGTTTTCCTGGGCGAGCCAAAGCGGGACGAGCGTGTTCAGCACCGCGATCGCCAGGGTCAGCAGAAGTAGACCAGCCAGCAAAAGCAAGACAGGTCGAGTATAGGTGGACATGAGTATAAACCGTGAGGAAGTTCAAATTTCACGCGCATCATGCCACTAACAAAAACATTGTCAATCGGCGCAAACCGTGGCGCGACGGCCCTTTTCAACCTTCGATTGAATTTATTGATTAAGAACATGAATTATTGCTGACTCGCGCATCCCATGCTGCTGTTTTCATTGATTTAACGCAAAAGAACTCCGTTTCGCTTAGTCGAAAAATCTCATAGTTCCGGCAACAATTTTTTTCCGTTCTATGCTTTGAATGAACCCTATGCACCTGAATAAATCTGGGCGCAGAGTTGACTCAAGCAAGGAGAAGAGTATGACCAAGCCTTATGTTCGTCTCGATAAAAACGACGCAGCCGTTCTTCTGGTGGATCACCAGGCAGGACTGCTCTCACTGGTCAGGGATATTGACCCCGATAAATTTAAAAACAACGTGCTCGCGCTGGGCGATTTAGCCCAATATTTTAAGTTACCAACCATCCTCACCACCAGTTTCGAAACCGGGCCAAACGGACCGCTGGTTCCCGAACTAAAAGCCCAGTTCCCGGATGCCCCGTATATTGCACGTCCAGGTAACATCAACGCCTGGGATAACGAAGACTTCGTGAAGGCCGTCAAAGCCACAGGGAAAAAACAGCTAATTATTGCCGGCGTCGTGACTGAAGTTTGTGTAGCATTTCCGGCACTGTCAGCGATTGAAGAGGGATTTGACGTATTTGTGGTAACCGATGCTTCAGGGACGTTTAATGAAATTACCCGCCATGCCGCGTGGGACAGGATGTCGCAGGCTGGCGCACAGTTGATGACATGGTTTGGCGTGGCGTGTGAATTGCACCGCGACTGGCGCAATGACATCGAAGGGCTGGCGACGCTGTTCTCCAACCATATTCCGGACTACCGCAACCTGATGACCAGTTACGATACGTTGACTAAGCAGAAGTAAAAGACCGGGGCGAAAGCCCCGGTCTTTTCACTTAACTGGCAACCGCCATACCGACGGTCATATGAAGGCCATAGAATACGCCACGACCGATCAGTTCTCCCACCAGCAGCAGAATAAAGGCCACTGACAGCAGCGGAACCGCAGGCTGATAACCTTTCAACTGGGGGACAATCCAGCAGCACAGCGCCACAGCCAGTACCACAATGCGCCAGGCCATCAGCGAACCATAGTCCGGTACCAGCGCTGTAGCCTGCTGAACAGAACTGTGAATGGTCGACAGTTCCGCGCCCTGCATCACCGCCATGATGGCACTAATCACCAGTGCCAACAGCGATATCGCAGGCAACAGACGCATCGCCCAGCCGTCAACACCCGCCACACGCAGCAGCAGGTAGCCCAACAACGGTCCCCCCATCAGCAGCGTCAGGAAGAAGCCCAACGGCGTCCAGACGCTGTACCAGGTCGGTACGGTATCGATGCTGTTATAGACGCGCACCATCATCCAGACAAACAGCACGCCCAGCACCATCGTCAGCAGCAGCCACAGGTTACGCAGGGCCGGAGAGAGCTTTTTCAACACTGCCAACAGCCAGCCAATCCCGCCAACCGCAAAGAAAATCGAACCGCTGGCAATTTCATTACTCAGCGCCGACGATCCTACGCGATTAAGCGAGTTAAAGGCCCGCATTGGCGAGCCGAGGTGCAGCATGGAAGCGATAAAACCAATTCCCATCAGCACCCACAGAGCGAACATGCAGGTAATCACGCGCTGTTGCGTTTCTGCCCGCAGGTCGCCTTTCATCAGCGCCAGCGCCAGAACAATAAAGCCACCAACCACACATTGTCCGAAGACCGTGAAGATCATCAGCGGCCATTCATGCCATCCACTTCCCATCTTACACCTCCTTCGGATTCGCCAGATAACCGGTGGTATCCCCGGTCGGACGGCTGTTGGCATTGGGTTTGATCACAATACTCGGCTTCGTGAAGTGCGCGCCCGGCAGTGGCGCAACGGCCGCCAGCTCACCGTGTTTCTTACGCAGTTCGTCGATGGGGCCGAAATCCAGCGCGCGCAGCGGACAGGACTCGACACAGATCGGTTTCTTACCGTCAGCGACGCGGTCATGACAGCCGTCGCATTTGGTCATGTGGCCTTTGGCCGCGTTGTACTGCGGCGCGCCGTATGGGCAGGCCATGTGGCAGTAGCGGCAGCCGATGCAGACATCTTCATCCACGACCACAAAACCGTCTTCCCGTTTGTGCATCGCGCCGCTCGGACAGACCTTGGTACAGGCCGGGTCTTCGCAGTGGTTGCAGGCAATGGACAGATAGTAAGCAAAAACGTTCTGGTGCCAGACGCCGTTGTCTTCCTGCCAGTCGCCGCCCGCGTATTCATAAATGCGGCGGAAGCTGACATCCGGGGTTAAATCTTTGTAATCTTTACAGGCCAGTTCGCAGGTTTTACAACCGGTGCAACGGCTGGAATCAATAAAAAATCCATACTGGGTTGTCATCGGTTACTCCTTACACCTTCTCAACCTGAACAAGGTTCGTATGTGACGGGTTCCCCTTCGCCAGAGGAGACGGACGCTGGGTGGTCAATACGTTGATACAACCGCCCTGGTCAATGCGTTTTGTATCCGGGTCATACCAGGCCCCCTCACCTAACGCGACCACGCCGGGCATCATACGCGGCGTCACTTTTGCCTCAATATGTAGCTCTCCACGGCCGTTGAAGATACGAACTTTATCGCCGTTGTTGATACCGCGCTTTTGCGCATCGAGCGGGTTAATCCACATCTCCTGACGGCACGATGCTTTCAGAACATCCACGTTGCCATAGGTCGAGTGAACGCGAGATTTATAGTGGAAGCCCGTAAGCTGTAGCGGGTAATCTTTGGTCAACGGGTCGTTGTAGTTCTCAAAGCCCGGCGTGTAGATCGGCAATGGATCGATGACATCGCCTTCCGGCAATTCCCAGGTAGCAGCAATCTCTGCCAGCTCCTGCGAGTAGATCTCGATTTTACCCGACGGTGTCGTCAACGGGTTAGCCTGCGGATCGTCGCGGAATGCCTTATAGGCCACATGATGCCCTTGCGGATCGCGCTGCTTAAACAAACCCTGTTTGCGGAATTCCTCAAAGGTCGGCAGCTCCGGAATCGCTTTACGCGACTGTTCGTACAGATGACGCATCCACTCTTCCTGAGTGCGCCCTTCGGTAAACTGCTGCTCGACACCCAGGCGCTTCGCTAACTCACTGGTCATTTCATAGATGGTTTTGCATTCGAAACGCGGCTTAATGGCCTGATCGGCGAAAATCACGTAAGACATATTCCCGCAAGAGGCGTCCAGCGCGAAGTCCATCTGCTCAGAAGCCGTGCAGTCGGGCAGCAGGATATCGGCATACTTCGCCGACGATGTCATGTGACAGTCGATGACGACAATCATTTCGCACTTCTTGTCATCCTGCAGAATATCGTGCGTGCGGTTGATCTCTGAGTGCTGGTTGATCAGACAGTTACCGGCGTAGTTCCAGATCATCTTAATCGGCACGTCGAGTTTGTCTTTACCGCGCACCCCATCACGCAGCGCGGTCATTTCCGGACCACGTTCAATTGCATCGGTCCACATAAACATGGAGATACTGGTTTCCACCGGGTTTTCCAGCGCGGGCATCCGAACAAACGGCAGATCGTAAGAGCCTTCACGTGCGCCGCTGTTGCCACCATGAATCCCGACGTTACCGGTCAGAATTGCCAGCATAGAAATAGCCCGGGTGGCGATTTCGCCATTCGCGTGACGTTGCGGTCCCCAGCCCTGACTGATATAGGCCGGTTTTGCACTGCCGATCTCACGAGCCAGTTTGATAATGCGATCTGCCGGGATGCCGGTAATTTGCGCCGCCCATTCAGGCGTTTTTGGCGTACCGTCATTCCCCTGACCGAGGATATAGGCCTTATAGTGACCATTCTTCGGCGCGCTGGCAGGCAAGGTTTTCTCGTCGTAGCCCACACAGTACTTATCGAGGAACGGCTGATCGACCATATTCTCAGTGATCAGCACGTAAGCCAGTGCATTTACCAGCGCCGCATCGGTCCCCGGACGAATCGGGATCCACTCGTCTTCGCGACCAGCCCCGGTATCGGTATAGCGCGGATCGATAATGATCATCCGGGCATTCGATTTCTGTCTCGCCTGCTCCAGATAGTAGGTAACCCCACCGCCGCTCATGCGGGTTTCACCAGGGTTGTTACCGAACAACACGACCAGCTTACTGTTTTCGATATCGGACGGGCTGTTACCATCCGCCCAGCCGCCGTAGGTGTAGTTCAGACCCGCTGCAATCTGCGCGGAGGAGTAGTCGCCATAGTGGTTCAGATAACCGCCGCAGCAGTTCATCAGGCGTGCCACCAGAGTATCTCCTGGCGGCCATGAGCGGGTCATTGTACCGCCCAGCGTACCGGTGCCGTAGTTCAGGTAGATAGACTCGTTGCCGTAATCCTTAATCAGACGCTGCATATTGCTGGTAATGATGTCGTAAGCCTCATCCCAACTAATGCGTTCGAATTTACCTTCTCCGCGCTTACCCACGCGTTTCATCGGGTATTTCAGACGATCCGGATTATAGACGCGACGGCGCATAGAGCGGCCACGCAGACAGGCACGTACCTGATGCAAACCGTCATAGTTGTCATCACCGGTATTGTCGGTTTCAACGTATTTGATTTCGCCATCCACAACATGCATGCGCAACGGGCAACGACTCCCGCAGTTCACTGTACATGCGCTCCAGATGACTTTTTCACTGACCTGTACCGGACTCAACGCTTCGGCAGCATTGGCAATTCGGGTAAATGGCAGGGTAAACGCGCTGCTGGCCATCGCCAGTCCGCCTATGGCCGTCGTTTTGACTAAACCACGACGACTCACCTCCGCTGCCATCACGGCATCAGGGATCTTAGTATTCATAAAGGCTCACTCTGCTTGCTTACAGTAAAAAAAGAAATTAATGTTATTTTTTGTGTAGTTAAGTAGCGATATATAGATATATATACATCGACTTTATAGGATAACAGTGCAAAATGCTGAGTTTCATTCAAAGGTAATCTTACCCCCAAGGGAGTAATGATTATTGTCCGGTGTCAAACAGGCATAAAAAAAGCGCCCAAAGGCGCTTTTTAGAAAGGGATGAAGCAGGGATTAACCGATATATTCCAGTCCGTTCATGTACGGGCGCAGTACTTCAGGTACTTCGATACGGCCGTCAGCCTGCTGATAGTTTTCCATCACGGCTACCAGCGTACGACCCACTGCCAGACCAGAACCGTTCAGGGTATGAACCAGACGGGTCTTTTTGTCGGACTTGCTGCGGCAGCGTGCCTGCATACGGCGAGCCTGGAAATCCCAGACGTTAGAGCAGGAAGAGATCTCGCGGTACGTATTCTGCGCCGGTACCCACACTTCCAGATCGTAGGTTTTGCACGCGCCGAAGCCCATATCGCCAGTACAAAGAATGATTTTACGATACGGCAGACCCAGCAGCTGCAAAACTTTCTCAGCATGGCCGGTCATCTCTTCCAGCGCCGTCATTGAATCTTCCGGACGAACGATCTGTACCATTTCAACTTTATCAAACTGGTGCATACGGATCAGACCACGAGTATCACGACCGTAAGAACCCGCTTCCGAGCGGAAGCACGGCGTATGCGCCGTCATTTTGATCGGCAACTGATCTTCGTCGATAATCTCATCGCGCACCAGGTTAGTCAGCGGGACTTCCGCCGTCGGGATCAGCGCGTAGTTACTGCTGTCAGCTTCTTCTTCCAGCGGACGGGTATGGAACAGATCGCCGGCAAATTTCGGTAACTGGCCGGTACCGTAAAGCGTGTCATGGTTGACCAGATACGGCACATAGTTTTCGCTGTAGCCATGCTGCTCAGTGTGCAGATCAAGCATGAACTGTGAGAGCGCACGATGCATACGGGCAATCTGCCCTTTCATCACCACGAAACGGGAGCCTGTCAGCTTGACGGCGGCAGCAAAGTCCAGACCGGCATGCATTTCGCCCAGCGTGACGTGATCGCGAATCTCAAAATCGAACTCACGCGGGGTGCCCCAGCGGCTGACTTCAACGTTATCGTTCTCGTCTTTACCGACCGGGACATCGTCAGCAGGCAGGTTAGGAATGGTCAGCGCGATATCGCGGATCTCAGCCTGTAAGACATCCAGCTCTGCTTTTGCAGCATCCAGCTCTTCGCCCAGTTTGTTCACTTCCAGACGTAAAGGCTCGATATCTTCCCCGCGCGCTTTCGCCTGGCCGATGGATTTCGATCGAGAGTTACGCTCTGCCTGCAGGTTTTCGGTATTGACCTGCAAAACTTTACGACGCTCTTCAAGAGCGCGCAGCTTATCTACATCCAGCTTAAAGCCCCGGCGTGCCAGTTTTTCAGCGACTGCGTCTGGCTCATTACGCAGCAGATTGGGATCGAGCATGCTTATCCTGTGCTTATCGAATTGAAAGAGGAAAATGTGACCACAGCCTGCGGTCACAGGGATACAGTGCCAACATTACCGCAACGCCTGCGCTAACGGTAGCGTTTTATAGGGCTATTTTGATCCTGTCCGGCGAGCCAGGCGAGCTTTTCGCCAATCTTCCCCTCAAGACCTCTGTTTGTGGGATGATAATAGCGCGTTTGTGCCATCTCCTGAGGGAAATATTCCTCGCCGGCGGCATAGGCATTCGGTTCATCATGCGCGTAGCGATACTCCTGACCGTAGCCCATCTCTTTCATCAACTTCGTTGGCGCATTGCGCAGATGGACAGGCACGTCATAGTCCGGACGTTCACGGGCATCAGACATCGCCGCTTTGAATGCGGTATACACCGCATTGCTTTTCGGCGCGCAGGCCAGATAGACAATCGCCTGCGCGATAGCCCGCTCTCCTTCTGCAGGCCCCACTCGCGTGAAGCAGTCCCAGGCGGAGATCGCCACCTGCATCGCGCGCGGATCGGCATTGCCCACATCCTCGGAGGCGATTGCCAGGCAACGACGCGCAACGTACAGCGGATCGCCCCCCGCCGTAATGATGCGCGCATACCAGTAAAGTGCCGCATCCGGCGCGCTACCCCGAACCGATTTATGCAAAGCGGAAATGAGATCGTAGAAGCGATCACCTTTGTTATCGAAACGCGCGCTACGCTCACCGGCAATTTCGGTCAACAGCGCAGGCAGGAGTACCCGCTTGCCGCTGTCATCCACTTCCGCCATGTCGGCCATCATTTCCAGCGTATTCAGTGCCCGACGCGCATCGCCGTTGACCAGCTCCGCGATGGCTCTGCGGGTATCATCGGGCAGAACGATATCCTGTCCACCGTACCCCCGCGCCTTGTCTTCCATCGCCTGACGCAGTACCTGCTCGATATCTTCCGTCGTCAGCGACTTGAGCAGATAGACGCGCGCACGCGACAACAACGCGGAATTTAGCTCAAACGATGGATTCTCGGTGGTTGCCCCGATAAAGGTGATTGTGCCGTCTTCAATGTGCGGCAGGAACGCATCCTGCTGGCTTTTGTTGAAGCGATGAACTTCGTCTACAAACAGGATAGTACGACGTCCGGCATTTCGATTCTGCCGCGCGCGTTCGATGGCTTCACGGATCTCTTTCACACCGGAGGTGACCGCTGAAATTCGCTCAACGTCGGCATCAGCGTAGCGGGCAATCACTTCAGCAAGCGTCGTTTTTCCGGTGCCTGGCGGGCCCCACAAAATCATGGAATGCAGGTGTCCGGCTTCAATCGCACGCGGCAACGGTTTACCCGCAGCCAACAGGTGCTGCTGACCAATATACTGCGCTAAATTTTCTGGCCGCATCCGCGCGGCCAGTGGCTGAAAGGTATTATCAGAAAAATCGAGCGACAGGTTGCTCACGCATGCCTCTACTTACGTTGGTCGTCTACCGTTACGCCTTGCGGTGGAGTAAAGGTGAATTTCGATGCGTCAACGGTGCCATTCTGCTGTGATTTCAGCTGATAGCTGCTGCGCTGGTCATCCTGTTCCACGGCGCTAAACTGATGAATGGTCCCGTCACGGCCCACGTTGATAGTGAACTGTTTCAGGTTGCCGTTGCTGGTTTTCGGCGTCAGGACGAAGTCGTCACCGTTCTGCTTGATGTTGTACTGCTGCCAGTCGCTGGACTGGTTACGGGCAATCAGCATAAACGGCGTATTACCGGTGGCGTCTTTCAGCCAGGTCGCGGTAGCTTGCTCAACAAACGGGTTAAAGAACCACAGCGTTTTACCATCAGAAACCAGAATGCTTTCGTCAGGCTGCGTCATGTGCCAGTTAAACAGGTTCGGACGCTTTACCCACAAATCACCCTGGCCTTCCTGAACGGCGGCCCCGCTGCCATCGGTCACTTTCTGCGTGAAGCTGGCGTGGAAGCTACTCACTTTATCCAGACGACTTTTCAGATCGCTGGCGGCATCCGCCCAAACGCTGCTTACCACGAACCCTGAGAGTAATGCACAGGTGATTGCGATTTTTTTCATTGTTATTCCTCAAAATACGTCACTCCCGATGGGGAGATCCCTCTGCTATCCATTCCAGGCCAAAAATCAGCGTGAGGAAAGAAGACAATACTGAATTACGTAACTTTGCACTTAATCAAACGGCGGAGGAGCCAGCACTTCGCGATTGCCGTTATGGCCCTGTTCGCTGACGATCCCTTGCGCTTCCATCTGTTCGATGATGCGCGCCGCTCGGTTGTAACCAATACGGAACTGGCGCTGTACGCCGGAGATGGACGCTTTGCGTTTCTCCGTCACAAAGTTGACCGCCTGATCGAATAACGGATCCAGCTCTTCGCCACCATCAAAGCCACCGCCACCGCCTTCACTTTCGCTGTCGGAGGTGATGCCATCCACATACTGCGGACGCCCACGCGCCTTCCAGTCCTGAACCACCGCATGCACTTCCTGGTCGCGGACAAACGCGCCGTGAACACGCACCGGCATAGTGGAGTTCGGCCCGGAGTAGAGCATATCGCCCATCCCCAGCAGCGATTCTGCCCCCCCCTGATCGAGGATGGTACGCGAGTCAATCTTACTGGACACGGTGAACGCAATACGGGTTGGAATGTTGGCTTTGATCAGACCGGTAATAACGTCAACCGACGGACGCTGCGTCGCCAGCACCAGGTGGATCCCTGCCGCACGGGCTTTTTGCGCCAGTCGGGCAATCAACTCTTCCACTTTCTTACCAACGGTCATCATCAGGTCGGCAAATTCGTCCACCAGTACAACGATATACGGCAGTTTTTCCAGTACCGGATGTTGTGCATCCATACTGTCACCCGGCTTCCAGTACGGATCCGGAATCGGACGCCCCATTCGCGCGGCTTCAGCAATCTTTTCGTTGTAGCCTGCCAGATTACGCACGCCCAGAGCAGACATCAGCTTGTAACGACGCTCCATCTCGTTAACGCTCCAGCGCAGCGCATTGGCGGCGTCTTTCATATCTGTCACGACTTCTGTCAGCAGATGCGGAATACCTTCGTAAACCGACAGCTCCAGCATTTTCGGGTCGATCATGATGAAGCGAACGTCTTCCGGTTGCGCCTTGTAAAGCATGCTGAGGATCATGGCATTCACCCCAACCGATTTACCTGAACCGGTCGTACCTGCAACCAGAAGGTGCGGCATTTTCGCCAGATCGGCCACGACCGGATCGCCAGCAATATCTTTACCCAGCACCACGGTCAGTGGCGATGGGTTTTCACGGAATTTCGCGTTATCCAGCACTTCACGCAGATAAACGGTCTGCCGTTTTTTGTTCGGCAATTCCAGGCCCACGTAAGGTTTACCAGGAATCACTTCCACCACGCGCACCGCGACGGTGGAAAGCGAACGCGCCAGGTCACGGGAGAGGTTGGAAATACGGGCAGCCTTCACGCCCGGCGCCAGATTCAGCTCAAACCGCGTGATAACCGGGCCCGGAGAGTAGTTCACCACATCAGCCTTGATGCGGAAGTCTGCCAGACGGGCTTCAACCAGGCGCGCCATTTGCTCCAGCGCAAAGGTATCAACCGGCTCAACTTCGCTCGGTGGCTGCGTCAGCAGATCCAACGAAGGCAACGGCGTCGTCGGTCTTTGCAGTGGACGACTGTCACCATTGCGCATCAGCAGGGGGTGTATCAGGCTTTCCTGCGACTGTGGGGCTACCGGCTGCTGCGGCTGCTGATACTGCGGTTGCGGGGCAACCGGCTGCTGCGGTTGCTGATACTGCGGCTGCGGAGCCACCGGCTGCTGCGGCTGCTGATACTGCGGCTGCGGGGCTACCGGCTGCTGCGGTTGCTGATACTGCGGCGGCTGAACAGGCGCAGATTCCGGCATCACACCTGGCGTAAACAACGGCTCATGCGGACCATCATCCACCAGCGTTTTCATCGGTGAAAACTCAAAATCATCCAGCGAGAACGGATTCCCCCCCGCAGGCTGCTCACCGGCGTAACGCTGCTGCTGTGAAGAGGCAAACTGTCGCGCCAGTTCAGCTTCTGCAGCAGCATCCTCATCGTCGGCCTGCATCGCATCGTGCTGATACTCATCGCCATAGCGACTTTGCTGCGACTGAGCAAACTGGCGAGCCAGTTCATCCTGTTGCATGGCGTCGATTTCATCATCGCTATATTGTGGCTCGTGCTGCCCGGCTTCACGCGCTCTCTCCTCAGCCATACGCTGAGACGGTAATTTAATACCATATGATGCCAGTTCACGGCGCGTCGGCACACGCACGCGATTTGGTCGAGGTAACTGCGGGCCAATCCCTTCTTTTACCTGCGGACGCGGCGATCCGCCGTTCGCAAGGCTGAAGATCGGCGCTGCCGCCGCAGTCGCGCCAGCGGATAACGTCGCATCCTTCACGCCTGCGGCGATCGGCGCAATGCCCGCGACGGCGTCAACAGGCGGTATGGAAGGAGCCACAGATGGCGCGGGGGCCACCGGTTCCGGCGTGTTAACAGGCTCAGGAATCGGCTGATACCATGCCGCCAACTGCTCGCGTTCACGCGCGCGCTTCTCTTCCACTTCTTCAAAATAGTACAGAGGCGGACGCGTCGGTTTTGCCTCTTCTACCGGTGGTTCAGCCTCTGCAGCTGACCCCTGCTGAACCACCGGTTCCTGCGGTTCCAGTGGCTCTGGCTGATAAGCCGGCTGATGATAATTCGGTTGCTGAGGCTCGGGTTGATAAGCCGGCTCAGGTTGCCAGGACTGTTCTGGCGCAGCCTGCGGTTGTTGCCACGGTTGCGGCGGTACGCCTGGCTGCGGATAGCCAGCTTCAGCGTTCACAGGCGCAGTGTACTGTGGTTCAGCGTGTTGCCAGGACTCATACTGTGCATGTTGCGGTTGCGCATACTCAGTATGTGGTGAATAGCCTTCCGGCGCAGGCGCAATCACTGGCTCACCGGTTTGCGGACCCGGAACAGGCTGCCATTCAACGGCAGGTTGTACCGGAACCGTTTCCGGCATCGGCGGCATTTGCATAATGGGATCGACCGGAGCGGCCCAGGCCTGAGTCGCAGCCGTTGCTGCCGCCGCCGCTGCGATCGGTTCAGTCACCGAATGACCGTTTAACAGCGGATCGTATTCATCATACTCTGGCTGTGTCGCACGATGTCCGGAGAACAACACATCGCCAGGATCGGCTTCGACGCCGCGCGCGCTGTATGCAATCTCATCATCGTCATCCATGCGCCTGCCGGAGAACAGCGCCGCATCGGTCTGGCGACCATGCGGGTTGATAAATTTTTCAGCCAGACGTTTACGGCGCGCCAGCGCACCGCGAAGAATACGCGCCCGACGAGATTCACGTCTCCCGCCCTCCGCATCATCTTCATACTCGTCATCATCTTCGTATTCGTCGTCTTCAACCCAGGTATCATCGCGACGAGTACGGTTGCTGGCAAAGGTCAGAATATTGAGCAGCCAGCCTCCGATTTTTTCGGCAATGCTGACCCACGACCAGCCGGTAAAGAGCGTCAGCCCCGCCGCCCACACGCATAAAAGCGTAATGGTGCCGCCACTGCTGTGCAGTAGTGGTTGCAGCGTGGTGCTCAACAGACTGCCAATCACCCCACCGGACGCGAAGTACCAGATGTCATCGGCATTGATTGCGGCCAGGCCACAGGACGTGAGGATAAGCGCCAGCACGCCAATGATGCGCAGTGAGACGGCGAAATAATCGATATAGTCATCGGTCGCCTGATGACGCCAGGCAAACCAGCAGCCACCCACAATGATGACTGGAATGGTGTACGCCATCACCCCAAAGATAAAGAACAGGGTATCTGCCAACCAGGCCCCCGGCGCACCACCCAAATTATGGATAGGTTCATGCCAGGCTGTTTGTGACCAACTGGGATCAGAAGGATTAAAGCTCAGTAAGGCTGCCATCAGCCAGACGGCAAAAAGGGCAATAAGAATCAGCAACGCCTCCAGAAGTCGGCGCCCGCTGCTTAACTTTGTTAATGTGACTTCTTTGTCTTCAGTGTATTCCTGGCTCAAAAAAGGCTCTCCAGGTTTCAGGCTTTTCCTGCCTGATGCTAAAACGGACAACAGCACCGGGTCACCCCGGCACTGTTGCTGTATGGATTAACAGGAGTGTAATCAAAATACGCCGATTTTGCACCTGTTCCGTATTAGCGCGTCTTAATAACCAGACGATTACTCTGTTTGACTTCTTCCATTACCACATAGGTACGTGTGTCATTCACGCCAGGCAGACGCAGCAGGGTTTCCCCTAGCAGCTTACGGTACGCTGACATGTCCGGTACACGTGTTTTCAACAGGTAGTCAAAATCACCGGACACCAAATGACACTCTTGAATTTCTTCAAGTTTTTGTACAGCGGCGTTGAATTGTTCAAACACATCCGGAGCGCCACGATTCAGAGTAATCTCAACAAATACCAGAAGTGATGCATCCAGATAATGTGGGTTTAACAGAGCTGTATAGCCCTGAATGAAACCCTGTCTTTCCAGTCGACGCACACGCTCAAGGCAGGGCGTCGGGGAAAGTCCCACTCGTTTAGAAAGCTCGACGTTAGAAATACGCCCATCCTTTTGCAACTCATTAAGAATGTTACGATCGATACGGTCGAGATCTTTGCCAGGGCGCTTCTTGCTATCTACCATTATTATTGTCTCTCTGTATTCCTTCCCTACTCCTGCCTGACTCATCAAACATCATTGTCGAGAGTCGATGCCCATCACAATAGACCGAAACCCAGAGGATTAACGGCGCGCAATGCCTGGGTCTATAGTGAGAAGACCGTTGCCTGACGGCAGCTATCGACATCACGGATGGCGTCTGTCCACGCCATGCGTAGATTTCGCTAGCCCGGTAAACATGGTATTTATATGCATGATTATGCGGCACACACACAACACTGTTTTTTTCTTCCTCGAATGTTTTCGCAAAACGGCAGGTGATTGTCAAAGCAAAACATCGATTTTTAGTACAACATGCCAGTTATTCATTAGGCGTTAAGAAGATTCATCATTTTATCACCTTATAACTGAGCGATTTTAAGTAGAATTCATTATGGCCCTACTGCAGATTTGTTCACCCATTGCCCTCGCCTATTACACAAATTGTTAACAAAATCGCTATACTCTTTTTTTACGCCGTCAAATTCCCTACAATCCAGCCCATTGCCTGCCAACAACAATGAGGATCTCATGGGCACGACCAAACACAGTAAACTGCTTATTCTGGGTTCCGGCCCGGCGGGATATACCGCGGCTGTCTATGCTGCGCGCGCCAACCTGCAGCCGGTGTTGATTACCGGGATGGAAAAAGGCGGTCAACTGACCACCACGACGGAAGTGGAAAACTGGCCTGGCGATCCGAACGATCTGACAGGTCCTTTGCTGATGGAACGTATGCACGAGCATGCAACTAAGTTTGAAACCGAGATCATCTTCGATCACATCAATAAAGTGGACCTGCAAAACCGTCCGTTCCGTCTGATCGGTGACAGTGCAGAGTACTCCTGTGATGCGCTGATTATCGCAACCGGTGCGTCCGCCCGTTATCTCGGTCTACCGTCAGAAGAGGCATTCAAAGGCCGTGGCGTTTCGGCCTGCGCAACCTGTGACGGTTTTTTCTATCGCAACCAGAAAGTTGCAGTCATCGGTGGCGGTAACACTGCCGTCGAAGAAGCGCTGTATCTGGCGAACATTGCCTCTGAAGTTCACCTGATTCACCGCCGTGACGGTTTCCGCGCGGAAAAAATTCTGATTAAACGTCTGATGGACAAAGTGGAGAACGGCAACATCGTGCTGCACACTCATCGTACGCTGGAAGAAGTGACCGGCGATCAGATGGGCGTTACGGGTTTGCGCCTGCGCGATACGCAGAATACGGACAACATTGAGTCGCTGGAGGTCGCGGGTCTGTTCGTTGCTATCGGCCACAGTCCGAACACGGCGATTTTCGAGGGTCAGCTTGAGCTCGAAAACGGCTACATCAAAGTGCAGTCCGGAAGTCACGGTAACGCGACCCAGACCAGTATCCCGGGCGTCTTTGCCGCGGGTGACGTGATGGACCACATTTACCGTCAGGCTATCACCTCCGCGGGTACCGGTTGTATGGCTGCGCTGGATGCTGAACGTTACCTCGACGGTTTAGCCGACGCGTGCAAATAGTTTTTACAAATCAGTAACAAAAGTAAATAAGGCGACTATAAGTCGCCTTTATTTTTGCCCCGTTGTAACATTGCCCTGCCAAAAAAACTCTGATAACTCACCTGCAAAGCGCGCAATGAATAAAACTCGTCAACAAGAGCTAACCCGCTGGTTAAAACAGCAAAGTATCATTTCCCAACGCTGGCTCATGATTTCCCGCCTGCTGGGGTTCGTGAGTGGTGTACTGATTGTCGCTCAGGCCTGGATCATGGCTCGCATTTTACAGCATATGATCATGGAGAATATCCCGCGCGAGGCATTACTGTTGCCCTTTGTCGTGCTGGTGCTGATCTTTATCCTGCGTGCTTGGGTGGTGTGGTTACGCGAACGCGTGGGATTCCATGCGGGACAACATATCCGGTTTGAGATCCGCCGCCAGGTCCTCAATCGCCTGCAACAGGCCGGTCCGGCGTGGATTCAGGGGCGGCCGGCAGGAAGTTGGGCCACGCTGGTGCTGGAACAAATTGACGATATGCACGATTACTACGCACGTTATCTGCCGCAGATGGCGCTGGCAGTGTGTGTGCCCATCCTGATCGTAGCGGCAATTTTTCCGTCGAACTGGGCTGCGGCATTGATCCTGCTCGGCACCGCCCCGCTGATCCCCCTGTTTATGGCGATGGTTGGTATGGGCGCTGCCGATGCTAACCGTCGGAATTTCCTGGCGCTGGCCCGTCTGAGCGGACATTTTCTCGATCGCTTACGCGGAATGGATACCCTGCGCATTTTTGGTCGCGGTGAAGCGGAAACGGAAAGCATCCGCGTCGCGTCGCAAGATTTCCGCCAGCGCACGATGGAAGTGCTGCGCCTCGCCTTTTTATCATCGGGCGTACTGGAGTTTTTCACCTCGCTTTCCATCGCGCTGGTCGCCGTTTACTTTGGCTTTTCCTACCTCGGCGAACTTAATTTCGGCCACTACGGTACGGGCGTTACGCTGGCGGCGGGCTTCCTGGCACTTATTCTGGCCCCTGAGTTTTTCCAGCCGCTGCGCGATTTAGGCACGTTTTATCACGCCAAAGCGCAGGCGGTAGGTGCGGCTGACAGTCTGAAAACGTTCATGGAAACGCCGCTTGCCCACCCGGAACGCGGCGACGTTGAATTATCTACGCAAGAACCTGTATCCATTGACGCTGAAGATCTCATTATCACCTCCCCGGACGGTAAAACGCTGGCAGGACCGCTGAACTTCTCGCTTCCCGCCGGGCAGCGCACCGTGCTGGTCGGTCGTAGCGGTTCAGGCAAGAGTTCATTGCTGAATGCGCTTTCCGGTTTCCTTTCTTATCAGGGCTCGCTGCGCATAAACGGTGTGGAACTGCGCGATTTGTCCCCAGAGTCCTGGCGTAAGCATCTCTCCTGGGTGGGGCAAAACCCACAGTTGCCCGCAGCAACGATACGGGAGAACGTTCTGCTGGCGCGCCCGAATGCCAGTGAGCAAGAACTACGCGCAGCGCTCGACAGCAGTTGGGTCAGCGAATTCCTGCCGCTGTTGCCGCAGGGAGTGGATACCCCCGTTGGCGATCAGGCCGGACGCCTGTCCGTCGGCCAGGCTCAGCGCGTGGCGGTAGCCCGTGCGCTCCTTAGTCCCTGCAAGTTACTGCTGCTGGATGAACCGGCAGCCAGCCTGGATGCCCATAGTGAACAGCGAGTCATGCAGGCGCTGAAAGCAGCCTCAAAGCGCCAGACAACGCTGATGGTCACACATCAGCTTGAAGACCTTGCCGACTGGGACACGATTTGGGTGATGCAGGACGGACAGATTATCGAACAAGGCTCCTGGGCCGAGTTGAGTAGCGCTGACGGCGCGTTTGCGATGCTGTTGGCCCATCGTCAGGAGGAGATCTAAATGCGCGCGCTTCTGCCTTATCTGACGCTCTATAAACGTCACAAATGGATGTTAACGCTGGGTATCGTGCTGGCGATCGTCACCCTGCTTGCCAGTATTGGCCTGCTGACGCTGTCCGGCTGGTTCCTCTCAGCGTCTGCCGTGGCGGGCTTTGCCGGTATTTACAGTTTTAACTATATGCTCCCTGCGGCGGGTGTGCGCGGCGCGGCTATCACCCGGACTGCCGGACGTTATTTCGAGCGGCTGGTCAGCCACGATGCGACCTTCCGCGTGCTGCAGCATTTGCGCATCCACACCTTCAGCAAGCTGTTGCCGCTCTCCCCTGCCGGACTGGCCCGTTATCGTCAGGGCGAACTGTTGAACCGCATTGTGGCGGATGTGGATACGCTGGATCACCTCTACCTGCGCGTCATATCGCCGCTGGTGGGTGCCTTTGTGGTGATTATGGTTGTGACAATCGGTCTGAGCGTGCTTGACGTCACCCTTGCCTGCACTCTCGGAGGTGTGATGCTGCTGACGCTGTTTATTATGCCGCCGGTATTTTATCGCGCCGGGAAAACCACCGGGCAAAACCTGACCCACCTGCGCGGACAGTATCGTCAGCAGCTAACCGCGTGGCTACAGGGCCAGGCTGAACTGACTATTTTTGGCGCCAGCGACCGCTATCGCGCGCAAATGGAAACCACAGAATTACAGTGGCACGAAGCACAGCGCCGCCAGTCTGAACTGACGGCACTGTCGCAGGCGCTAATGTTGCTGATCGGCGCCGTTGCCATCTTGCTGATGCTGTGGATGGCGGCAGGCGGCGTGGGTGGGAACGCCCAGCCAGGCGCGCTGATTGCCCTGTTTGTCTTTTGCGCGCTGGCGGCGTTTGAAGCACTGGCTCCGGTTACCGGTGCATTTCAGCACCTGGGACAGGTCATCGCCTCCGCCGTGCGGATCACGGAACTGACCGAACAGAAGCCGGAGGTCACTTTCCCGACTGACGTGTCAGACGTCCCGGAACAAGTCACCCTGACGCTACGCGAAGTTTCATTCAGCTATCCAGAGCAGGCGCAAAAGGCGCTGGATTCGCTCTCTCTACAGGTAAATCCCGGCGAACACATCGCCATTCTTGGACGCACCGGGTGTGGGAAGTCGACATTACTGCAACTGCTCACGCGCGCGTGGGATCCGCAGCAGGGCGAGATCCTACTTAACGACCGTCCGATAGCGGCATTGAATGAAGCGACGTTGCGCAAGACCATCTGTGTCGTGCCTCAGCGCGTGCACTTGTTCAGCGCCACCCTGCGCGACAATTTGCTGCTTGCCGCGCCTGATGCCAGTGACGAGCAGTTGGCAGACACGCTGCGCCGTGTCGGACTGGAGAAACTCCTTGACGATACCGGCCTCAACAGTTGGCTGGGAGAAGGGGGTCGTCAGTTATCCGGTGGTGAACTACGTCGTCTGGCGATCGCCCGTGCACTTCTGCACGATGCGCCGCTGATGCTGCTTGATGAACCGACGGAAGGACTGGATGCGACCACCGAAAGCCAAATGCTTGAATTGCTGGCAGATGTGATGCGCGAAAAAACGTTACTGATGGTGACGCATCGCCTGCGCGGACTTGCTCGTTTTGATCAAATAATAGTGATGGACAACGGCCAAATTATTGAGCAAGGTAATCACGCAGATCTGTTAGCGCAGCAGGGTCGTTATTACCAGTTTAAGCAAGGTCTGTAAGCTATTATTGAACGATCCGACTCGCGTACTGGAGTTCTGCTGTCATGCGCCTGGTTCAGCTTTCCCGACACTCTATCGCCTTCCCTTCGCCGGAGGGTGCTTTACGAGAGCCAAACGGCCTGCTGGCGCTTGGGGGCGATCTGAGCCCTGCGCGTCTGTTGATGGCCTATCAGCGGGGCATTTTCCCGTGGTTTTCGCCTGGCGATCCTATTCTCTGGTGGTCGCCAGACCCTCGGGCCATTCTGTGGCCTGACACTTTTCATATTAGCCGCAGCATGAAGCGCTTTCATAAGCGTTCCCCGTATCGTGTCACTCTGAACTATGCGTTTGGTCAGGTCATCGAAGGGTGCGCCAACGATCGCGATGAGGGGACATGGATCACTCAGGGTGTGGTGGAAGCCTATCACCGACTGCACGAACTGGGACACGCGCATTCCATTGAGGTCTGGCGCGAAAACGAGCTGGTTGGTGGGATGTATGGCTTTTCCCAGGGTGCCCTGTTTTGCGGAGAATCGATGTTCAGTCGGCAAGAGAACGCGTCAAAAACCGCGCTGCTGGTTTTTTGCGCAGAATTTGTCCGCCGTGGCGGTAAATTAATGGATTGCCAGGTGCTCAATAGTCATACCGAATCATTAGGAGCGATCGAAATTCCGCGCCGGGTGTATCTGGAACACCTCGATGCGTTGCGCCAGCAACGTTTACCCCGTGATTTTTGGGTCCCTCGTACGTTATTTTTGCCCCAGAGGTGAATGTTTTCGGCACATTTTTTGTCAGGGTGTTATAATTGCGGTCGCAGAGTTGGTTTAGCCCATTACCCCGCTGCCGTTAAGGATCCGTTCGCGTCAGGTAACGCCATCGTTTATCTCATCGCTCCCTTATACGTTGCGCTTCACGTGCGGCTTTGCCGTGTGTTTTTTAAGCAATCCGGAGTAATGCGCCAAATTTTGTTTGCTGCGTTTTAAACGTGCAAATCTTTACTTATTAAAAGAACTTCGGCATTATCTTGCCGGTTCAAATTACGGTAGTGATACCCCAGAGGATTAGATGGCCAAAGAAGACAATATTGAAATGCAGGGTACCGTTCTCGAAACGTTACCTAATACCATGTTCCGCGTAGAGTTAGAAAACGGTCACGTGGTTACTGCACACATCTCCGGTAAAATGCGTAAGAACTATATCCGCATCCTGACGGGCGACAAAGTGACTGTTGAGCTGACCCCGTACGACCTGAGCAAAGGCCGCATTGTCTTCCGTAGTCGCTGATTGTTTTCACGCCCGAATGGCGTACAGATAATAAAAGGTCGGTCTGTCCGGCCTTTTTTGTTGCGTGAAAACCGCCGCTATTCTTCCGTCATCCGCGCGTATTCGTCCGTCAGGAAATCCACCAGCGCTCTGACCGACGGCAGCAATCCCCTGCGTGAAGGAAAACCGCAGGAATCACCTCGCTTCGGGTTCCCATCCTTCCAGCAGTGCAACCAGTTCACCCGCTGCGAGCGGTTCTTTGACCATTAAGATGGGAAGTTATACGACACTCGCGCAGTGCCAGCATATCGGTCTGCGATAAATCGCGGGTCGCTTTGGTCAAATCTGAGCGTGAGGAGGTCGTGAAGCACCGCGAAATACCGGATTCACAACGCTAAATCGCTTCCCCGATGGCTGACGTAGGGGAAGGTGTACAATGCGTAACCAAACGAGAAGCAAAGCGTAAATACTGCTTGACCGTTTTAGCGCAACTCCCTATAGTAGCGCCCCGTTGCCCCCTGGTGGTAAGGCAGCAATACAATATGGTGAGGTGTCCGAGTGGCTGAAGGAGCACGCCTGGAAAGTGTGTATACGGCAACGTATCGGGGGTTCGAATCCCCCCCTCACCGCCATATTTGAAGAAGAGCTCGTACGCAAGTACGGGCTTTTTTTTTCGCATATTGCACACCCCAGGGGGGATGAGAACACCCGACCGGGGTTCGACAACGGGCGCAGCCCGTTGGACAGACCGCGAACACCGTGAGCGGGCTGCCCGTCAGGGCGAGCGAAGCGAGTCAATCCCCCCCTCACCGCCATATTTGAAGAAGAGCTCGTACGCAAGTACGGGCTTTTTTTTTCGCATATTGCACACCCCAGGGGGGATGAGAACACCCGACCGGGGTTCGACAACGGGCGCAGCCCGTTGGACAGACCGCGAACACCGTGAGCGGGCTGCCCGTCAGGGCGAGCGAAGCGAGTCAATCCCCCCCTCACCGCCATATTCACGTTTTGTCCGCTATTGAAGCCATCTGCAATTTTATCCAATACAGCGCACAACACGACTGGCATGCTGTCAGAAATGGTGCAAAAGGAGAAAATATCAATGCAGTTATGTTATGCCCCTGAAATGCATACGAGATTCGGACAGCTTCGTACCGTGACGATGAGTATTAATGGGATCCACGCGAATGCCGATTCGAGTGCACACATCGCTCGGTTACTTGCGGTCGCCGATAAGCGACTGGCGACATGCCGCGAAGGCGAGTTTGCTGAAATAAAGGCCTGGCGTCGTGCGTTTTCCGAATTAGGTCTTAAGCCAACGCAATATCGCTGTGCGTCGGAATCCCTGTTAAGGCGATATCGTAAGAGTGGTGAATTACCGACGCTACATCCGATGATTGACCTGTGCAATGCCGTTTCACTCGCCTTTGCCATACCGGTTGCCGTGTTTGATATCGACCAGATCAGTGGTGCGTTAACGGTACGCCCCGCCCGTGGGGATGAGTTCTATGAGACCTTTTCCGGGGAGACTGAGCATCCTGAACCCGGTGAAATAATCTTTGCCGATGATTCCGGACGAGCCCATGCCCGACGCTGGACCCATCGGCAAAGCGGCTGGTCGGCCGTTAAGCAAAGTACGTCCAGGGTGCTGATTGTCGCCGAAGCGTTACACGAAACCGCGCAGGATGACGTTGAACGACTCATTTATACGCTCACGGACGCCATATCTCAGATCTGGCCCACCGCCACGCAAACGGACTGACACTGAGTGCCAGTAAAAGCTTTTTACAGGTCTTGTCTTTCACGTCACGACGGTAAGTGATTAGCATGTTCTGGCTGCACATATTGTCTGAAGGAAAAGCCAGGTTGCTCAATTAGCTATATTACGCACATTCATTCAGGATTTGTGATTAAAAGGAAGCTCGGTATAAATACTTCCGTTCAAATACCTGAACATGCGCGGAAACAACTTAGGATATTTTCCACAACAGTAATTATCACACTTTCTAATGTTAGATTGGGGACTAACGACCTGGTAATGTCTAATGTATTTGACGCGCTACCTGCCCTACCACACTTTTTTAGATCTACAATATTTTCAAGCTCCTGAGGACATCTGCCGATTCATTAGCTTAATGAAACATTCAGGCACATTGCATGAATAAAAAAGTGCCAGAATGTTATATCGGTGTAGAAATAAATATCACATTGTGGTAGGTCAGGATTAATACCGAAGACGACCCATTATTCTGCTTTATTGGTACTCTGCGCAATCAGGCGCAGGTACTCATTGTTTTTAAAAGCAATCATAATAAGTTCAAACATGACGCGACAGCCAACCAGACTAAGCACTGTGCCAAATAATCCTGCAATAATTTGACCGTTAAATATAGAAATTACGCCACCAACGACCACTAAGACCATAAAAATCCAGTATAAAAACACCATGATTTTAGGTGTCAGAAGACTATCGAAACCCAGAATTACTTTCATTTGGCTATCCTTAATAAATAAAATTTGAAGAAAACTGCAAGGACAACATATATTATCTATTTCAAAATGTAAATACTGATTTATTAGCCTGACCACTATTCAATTTTGAAGTAATTGACGGTAAGAATTTTCCGTGAATAGCGCGATAATGATTTCAGAATCATAATATTAGCTTTGGATGATTCTTAATTGAGTGAAATAGATTCCAGAATTTATTGTTAAATAATTATTAATATCCTCGCCCTCTGCGGGTGAAGAATAATCTGAAATTAAAAAATATAGGCTCCTGGGGACGAGAACCGACGGCTGAGCTGAAGTTTGCTAACCTCATACAAAAAAGAACCGGGCACGCGGCCCGGTTCGTCAGTCAGCTAAGAGAGTGTGGAGATTAATGTGCGGCTTCCGGCTTGTGCTTCTGCGCACTCTGGAAGCCATAGGTCAGTTCATTTTTCTCTTTATCCAGTGCCACGGTCACCTGTCCGCCGTCCACCAGCGAGCCAAACAGCAGTTCGTTCGCCAATGGTTTTTTCAGGTTATCCTGAATCACACGTGCCATTGGACGTGCGCCCATTGCCCGATCGTAGCCCTTCTCAGCTAACCAGTTACGTGCTTCCTGGCTGACTTCCAGGGAGACACCTTTCTGATCCAGTTGAACCTGCAGCTCGACGATGAACTTATCGACAACCTGATGGATCACCTCAGTAGATAGGTGTTCGAACCAGATAATATTGTCGAGACGGTTACGGAACTCCGGCGTAAACACTTTCTTGATTTCACTCATCGCGTCAGTGCTGTTGTCCTGATGAATCAGGCCAATCGATTTACGTTCCGTTTCACGAACGCCGGCGTTGGTCGTCATCACCAGCACCACGTTGCGGAAATCGGCTTTACGTCCGTTATTGTCCGTAAGAGTGCCGTTGTCCATCACCTGCAACAGCAGGTTAAAGACGTCCGGGTGCGCTTTTTCGATTTCATCCAGCAGCAGTACCGCATGGGGATGCTTGATGACCGCATCTGTCAACAGACCACCCTGATCGAAGCCCACGTATCCTGGAGGCGCGCCAATCAGGCGGCTGACGGTATGACGCTCCATATACTCGGACATGTCAAAACGCAGTAGTTCGATTCCCAGCGCTTTGGAAAGCTGCACGGTCACCTCGGTTTTCCCGACACCGGTCGGACCGGCAAACAGGAAGGAGCCTACCGGCTTATGCTCGTGTCCCAGACCCGCGCGGCTCATCTTGATGGCTTCGGTCAGCGCCTCAATGGCTTTATCCTGTCCAAAGACCAGCATTTTCAGACGGTCGCCAAGATTTTTCAGCGTATCGCGATCGCTTTGCGACACGCTCTTTTCCGGAATACGCGCAATACGCGCCACCACAGACTCGATATCCGCCACGTTGACGGTTTTCTTGCGCTTGCTGACCGGCATCAGACGCGCACGCGCCCCGGCTTCGTCAATAACGTCAATCGCTTTATCCGGCAGATGACGATCGTTGATGTATTTCACCGCCAGCTCAACCGCCGCTCGTACCGCTTTCGCGGTATAACGCACATCGTGGTGCGCTTCGTACTTCGGCTTCAGGCCATTGATGATCTGTACGGTCTCTTCCACCGACGGTTCAGTAATATCAATTTTCTGGAAGCGACGAGCTAACGCACGGTCTTTTTCGAAAATATTGCTGAATTCCTGATAGGTCGTAGAGCCGATCACGCGGATCTTACCGCCGGAAAGCAGGGGTTTAATCAGGTTTGCGGCATCCACCTGACCGCCCGAGGCCGCACCTGCACCAATAATGGTGTGGATCTCGTCGATAAACAGGATGCTGTTGGTATCCTGTTCCAGTTGTTTCAGCAGCGCTTTGAAGCGTTTTTCAAAGTCACCGCGATATTTGGTGCCCGCGAGCAGCGAACCGATATCCAGCGAGTAGATGGTGCAATCCGCCATCACTTCCGGCACGTCACCCTGTACGATACGCCAGGCCAGGCCTTCGGCAATCGCCGTCTTCCCGACGCCGGATTCCCCCACCAACAGCGGGTTATTTTTACGCCGGCGGCACAGCACCTGAATGGCACGCTCCAGTTCTTTGTCACGGCCGATCAGCGGATCAATACCGCCAACACGGGCAAGCTGGTTAAGGTTAGTCGTGAAGTTCTCCATACGTTCCTCCCCGCCAGCTTGCTCTTCGGTATTAGGCTGACTGCCGGAATCAGACGACTGACTCGGCTCATCTTTGCGCGTACCGTGAGAAATAAAGTTGACAACATCGAGACGGCTGACCTCATGCTTACGTAGCAGGTAGGCCGCCTGAGACTCCTGTTCGCTAAAGATGGCGACCAGCACGTTTGCGCCAGTCACTTCACTACGCCCGGAGGACTGAACGTGGAAAACCGCACGTTGCAGAACGCGCTGAAAGCTCAGCGTCGGCTGCGTATCGCGTTCTTCTTCGCTGGCAGGCAGTACGGGTGTGGTTTGTTCAATGAAGGCTTCGAGTTCCTGACGGAGCGCCACGAGGTCCACGGAACACGCTTCCAGCGCTTCGCGGGCCGATGGGTTACTGAGCAGCGCCAGTAACAAGTGCTCGACGGTCATAAACTCATGACGGTGCTCGCGCGCTCTGGCGAAAGCCATGTTTAAACTGAGTTCCAGTTCTTGATTGAGCATAGGCACCTCCCCCAATTTTTATGCCTGCATTCAGGCTTTTTCCAGCGTACACAGCAACGGATGCTCGTTCTCCCTCGCATACGTGTTCACCATCGCCACTTTGGTCTCGGCGACCTCTGCGGTGAAAACGCCGCAGATGGCTTTACCGTGATAGTGAACCGCAAGCATCAGTTGCGTTGCACGTTCTACATCATAAGAAAAGAATTTTTGTAACACGTCAATAACAAACTCCATCGGAGTATAATCATCATTGACTAATATCACTTTATACATAGATGGCGGTTTAAGCGCGTCACGCACTTTATCTGCCGCCAGCTGGTCAAAATCCAGCCAGTCGTTCGTCTTACCCATTGTCAGTCGTCATCTTCAGTTACGGTTACCAGCAGAGCAGTCTGCCGCTGACAAGAGCGGATGTGCACAATCAATCTACCTCAATTAATAGATAACTATCATCTATCACTGGCATCCGCGACATCTGTCACATTCCCGTCAATAGCGTTAACTGCTTCAAATTTTTGATTCATTTTTACCCACCGACCCCCGTCAGATGCTTGACGCCCCGCCTGATTTCTCTAAATTGTAATTTCGAGAGTTGGCGAGGTTTTGAACAACCCCCACTCCACCACCGGTTCATTCCATCTTACTTATATAAGATTTACGAAGGATGTCGAAGCATGGAAACGGGTACTGTTAAGTGGTTCAATAATGCCAAAGGGTTTGGTTTCATCTGCCCTGAAGGCGGCGGCGAAGATATTTTCGCTCACTATTCCACCATTCAGATGGATGGTTACAGAACGCTAAAAGCCGGACAGTCTGTCCAGTTTGATGTTCACCAGGGGCCAAAAGGCAATCACGCCAGTGTCATCGTGCCTATCGAAGCAGAAGCTGTTGCATAGCTCTTCTGTCTCATTGTGTACATCCCGCAGATAAAATGCCAGCCCGATCGGCTGGCATTTTTATTTCCAAGAACGTTACTCTCGCGCTAACGCATCCACCGGATCCAGTCGCGCCGCGTTGCGCGCCGGTAACCAGCCGAACAGGATGCCGGTAAAGGTAGAGCACAAAAATGCCGTCAGCAGCGCCACTGGCGAGAAGCCAATCTCCCAACCGGGCAAGAACAGTTGCAGCGTGAAGGCGATCAGCATCGACAGGCTGATACCCAGCGCGCCCCCCACCAGACAGACCAGCACCGCTTCAATCAAAAATTGCTGCAACACATCGCTGGCGCGCGCGCCAACCGCCATCCGGATACCGATCTCACGCGTGCGCTCCGTGACAGACACCAGCATAATATTCATCACGCCGATCCCGCCAACCACCAGTGAAATCACCGCCACCAGCGTCAGGAACAGTTGCAGAGTACGTGTGGTCTTTTCAGCGGTTTTCAAGACGCCATCCATATTCCAGGTGAAGAAATCTTTTTTGCCATGACGCAGCGTCAGCAGTCGGGTGAGTTGCTGTTCGGCCTGCGCGCTGTCAAAACCTTCCTTCACTCGCACGGTGATTGAGTTCAGCCATGACTGGCCCATAATGCGCCCGGACATCGTGCTGTAAGGCAACCAGACGCGCAGAATTTTGCTACTGCCAAACATCGACTGCTTCTCTTCTGCCACGCCAATCACCGTCGCAGGCATGTTTCCCACGAGGATCACCTCACCCACCACGTTCGCCTTATGCGGGAACAACTGACGTCGGGTGTTACTGTCGAGTACCACCACCTGCGCGCGACCATTAAGCTGTTCGCGATTAAAGGTGGTTCCTTCGCTGAAGGTCATGCCGTAGACGTTAAAATAGTCGCCGCTGACCCCGTTCGCGCTGGCGGCAACATCAGTATTGCCGTAGCGCAAGCGCAGATTCTGCGATACGGCAGGCGTAGCGGAGGTTACCCAGGGCTGTTTCTGGATCGCTGCGAGATCGTCGTATTTCAGCGCCTGTTGGTACTGCGGATCGTCATCGCCAAAATCTTTGCCGGGATAGATATCAATGGTGTTGGTCCCAATGGCGCGGATGTCCGCCAGCACCAGCTGTTTTGCCGCATCACCGACCACCACAATCGACACCACCGACGCGATGCCGATAATGATCCCAAGCATCGTGAGCAGCGTGCGCATTTTGTTGGCCGCCATCGCCAGCCACGCCATGGTGAGTGCTTCGCGGAATCCGCTAACAAACTGACTCCAGCCGGACGCCGCTTTCACCGTCGGTTCCTGAATACCCTGTCCTTGTGCGACACGCTTTGCAGGCGGATTACGCACAATTTCGCCATCATGAATCTCAATCACGCGCTCCGCCTGGGACGCAACCAGGGGGTCGTGGGTGACGATAATAACCGTGTGCCCGCGATCGCGCAGCTGGTGCAGAATCGCCATCACCTCTTCACCGGAACGGCTGTCGAGCGCGCCCGTCGGTTCGTCGGCAAGGATCACCTGTCCGCCGTTCATCAGTGCGCGAGCAATACTGACGCGCTGCTGCTGACCACCGGAAAGCTGCGAAGGTTGATAATCAACACGATCGCCCAGACCAAGCCGCTGGAGCAGTTCCTGCGCGCGTACCAGACGCTGTTTCCGTTCCGTTCCGGCATACACGGCGGGTACTTCGACGTTCTGCGCCGCCGTCAGGTGAGACAGCAGATGATAGCGCTGGAAAATAAAGCCGAAATGCTCGCGACGCAGTTGCGCCAGCGCATCGCGGTCCAGCGTTGATACATCACGTCCTGCCACCCGGTAGGTGCCGCTGGTCGGTTTATCGAGGCACCCCAGAATATTCATCAGCGTGGATTTGCCCGAGCCAGACGCCCCCACGATCGCCACCATCTCGCCGGCATTGATCTGTAGCGTAATGCCTTTCAGCACCTCCACCTGTTCCTCTCCGGAGGGATAACTGCGGCGAATATTGCTCAGCTCAAGCAATGCCGTCATTGCACAGCTCCCGGTTTACCCTCACCCGTCACCACTTCATCACCGGCTTCCAGTCCTTTGACAATCTCTACGTCCGTGTCATTGCGCGCGCCAATTGACACCTCGCGTTCGCGGGTTTCGCCGTTACGCAGCAAGGTCACCTTGTAGCGATTATCCCCAACCGGATCGCCCAACGCGGAAAGCGGGATCGTCAGAACATTTTTCACGTCCGTTAGCTGAATATGGACCTGTGCGGTCATCTCCAGTCGCAGAATGCCTTTTGGATTGGGCACTTCAAAACGGGCGTAATAGAAAATGGCATCATTAACCTTTTCCGGCGTCGGCAGCACATCTTTCAGCGTCCCTTCGTAACGGGTTTGCGGATCGCCAAGCACGGTAAACCAGGCTTTTTGCCCCGGTTTTAGGTGAATCACATCGGCTTCAGAAACCTGCGCTTTCACCAGCATTGTGCTCATGTCCGCCAGTGTCAGAATGTTCGGGGCTTGCTGCGCGGCGATCACCGTCTGCCCTTGCAGGGTGGTGATCTGCGTGACTTCTCCGGCCATCGGCGCAACGATGCGGGTGTAGTCGAGGTTGGTTTTCGCGGTATCAAGAGAGGCCTGATTGCGTTTGATCTGCGCATCAATAGTGCCGATTTGCGCCTGCTTCACCGCCATCTCCGTGGCGGCGGTGTCCAGATCCTGTTGCGACACGGCCTGCGTTTTTGCCAGTTGTTGCTGGCGGGAGAGCGTCACCCGCGCCAGTTTCCACTCGGCTTCGGCCTGCTGGCGCTGAGCACGCAGTTCCATCAGCGTCGCTTCCACCTCTTTGATCTGGTTTTCCGCCTGCTCGGGGTCGATAACGCCCAGCAACTGGTCTTTCTTCACCTTATCGCCAATCGCCACTGACAGCGTTTTGAGCTGACCGCTCACCTGCGCACCCACGTCAACTTTACGCAGCGCGTCGAGTTTGCCAGTTGCCAGGACGCTTTGTTGTAGATCTCCCGGACGCACAATCAGCGTCTGATAATTTGGCAACGGCGCATTCAGCGTCCGCCAGAGAGCAAATGCCCCGAGGATAAGAATGACGATAAGCAGCAGATAGCGCTTTTTAATTTTATTTCCCTTAATACCCATAGCGATCCTGATGGTAAGTTTTCAGCTGAAATTCAACAGTATCTAAACAAACCGCAAGCGGAAAGGACAGCGCTCAGGGCATTGACGATTGGTTAAGATTCAGCGTGTTTCAATTTTCGCAATCATCGCATTGCGGATTATGATCATGTCACAGATTACTGATAATACCTTTTACACTTCAGACGTTGCGTCCCCTTTACAATTATTTATGCGCCTGACGCGTGGTCAATTACTGCCAGGTAAATTCTGGCGGAAGGCCAGCTTTCGCCGTAAGTTTTTAATTCGCTCGCTGCTGATGCCGAGAGCCACCCGTCAACTGCTGGAAAATCTGACCCAGTGGCCTGAGCTGAATACGTTACTGACACGGCAACCCCGGTTACCTATCCGCCTGCACCGCCCGTATATGGCCGTGAATATTAAACGCGATACCGCGCTGACCGCGCTCTGTAGCCATTATGACCTGCTGCGTCAGTTATTCAGCCGCGAACAACTGGCTCGTTATTTAAGTCAGAACGGCCTCAACCTGGCAAAATTTGAGGCCAAAGACGGTGCATCATTCCAGTTGGATTTAGTCAGTCTGGTTTCGCTGGATAAAGAAGGTGAAAGTACCGTCGTGATCCGCGACGATCGAATGCGTATTCTGGCAGAGATTACCTTCACATTCTGCACGTTAAACGGAAAACGCACCCTGTTTATTGGGGGCTTGCAGGGCGCGGCGAATGATGTTCCGCATGAGGTCATTCAGCAGGCCACCAAAGCCTGTTACGGCTTGTTCCCCAAAAGAGTGGTGATGGAGGCGCTGTGTCAGTTTGCGCATATCGCCAGAGCGGAGCAGATTCTGGCGGTCAGCAACGCTGTACATGTTTATCGCAGTTGGCGCTATATGGACAAAAAAACGCAAATGCATGCTGACTATGACGCCTTCTGGACGTCCCTGGGCGGTGAAATAACGGAGGGGGAATATTTTTCTCTACCGCTCACCATTGCGCGGAAAAGCGAGGCGGATATCGCCAGTAAAAAACGGGCTGAATACCGCCGTCGCTACGCGCTGCTCGACAGCGTCGTCACACAGGTTCCCCAGCGCTTACAGGATTAATCCGCTCTGCCGCGTGCCAGCCACAGCACCCGGGAGAACATTTTTCTCAGCAGCGTCGGCACCGCATCTACACCCCGCCGCCCGGCTTCCATCGCCACTTCGATGGCTAAGTCGGGCTTCGATGAGCGATGGATCGCCTTCGAAATGATTTTACGCATATTCATCGGCACATTTTCCGGGATTTGCGCCACCCGGTGAAAGACATCAGAAAACCCCTGCCGGTACATAAAGTGTTCCATATCCAGGGCAGGCAACGCGGTCAGATGTTCACGCTCCTCCTCCCGGTCGTCATTCAGCAGACTTCGCACCGTGGCGGCGTATTTTTTCCCGGCTTCATCGCCATCCACCAGCACGTGCCACTCAATACCCATCCGCCGGGCGAATTTCACCAGCGGCTTAAGACCGGACTGCGCAAATTCGATCACCTTAATCCCTTCGGCATCAAAGTGATGACCGCACTGGCGAGCCAGTTCGTTAATCACCCAGGTTTCTGTTTCTCCCTCTACCAGCAGCCAGCAGCGGGCAAACAGCGAAGAGGCGCGATTAAAGCGAATGTGAAACGCAATGCGTCGGCCATCCTCTGCGCTCAGTCCCCCCGGCCCAAGACGCCAGGCCGCCACGCGCGAAGACTCACGCACCAGACGACAGACATGTTCCACAGGGGTTAGCGAGAGCAGCTCGCCCGAGTTGGTGGTGGTGATGCGCTGAAGCGGCAGCAGATTCAGCAACTGCCACGCCACTGACAGCATGATGGGATGCAGACGCGTTTCCGGGTCTTCCACCAATAGCAACGGCCTGGCGTCTTTATGCAGTCTGACCGTCCCCTTCGCCTGCAACAGCGTGGAGAACAGCCCCAGCAGAATCACCCGATGAGTACGCCCGCCCGGTTTGTCAATCATCCGGTTGATGATATCGAGATAACGCCAGCTTCGCTGTTCGTTGGTGGAGCGTCGGCGCATTAAGCGGTGGCGGGACTGCGACGTGCCCTGCTCGGTAAAATAGTGCTCCAGCAGTTGCACCATCGCCGAGAGTCCCTGGCGAATCTGTCCATCGGTGAGATTCTGTGGGCGCATCGCCAGCTCGCGGGCGAGAAAATCCAGTTGCCGGGCAGTGACCTCAACGTCGTCGACCTCCGGCACGGTACCGTTACGGATGCGGCGCATAAACCGCGCATCACGTAAGCGCAGTACCGGCATCAGGCGCACCAGATGTCGCGCCTGCTCGTTGATATCGTCCACCGCCAGCGGATGCCCATCGCCATCGAGAAAACTGCGCAGCGTCATCACGCTGCCGTCTTCCCCGCTTTCGCCTTCAAGGCGATAAAAGATGCGCTGAAAGCCATCGTGGCACGGTGCCCAGCATGCCTCCAGCGACCGGTAGCGGCGAACCCGGTAGCGCCCAGGTTGCGATTCACGAAACGTCAGCACGATATGCAGGTGATGTTCACGGCCTTTCATATCGCCAGGGGGAAACCAGAAATCGTCACGGTCAAAATGATACAGTTCTGATTCGGGTGACAACAGCAGCGTTAACGCATCCAGTAAACTTGATTTACCCCAGGCATTCTCACCAATCAGGACGTTGTTCTGCTCGAGCATCAACGACAGTCGATTGATACCGCGAAAACCCACTATCTCAACGCGTTCGAGAATCATGTTTCCTCCAGAAAATCTTCACCTTCCCTTTATGCTCCTCGCAGTATAACTGCAAAACCCGGCGCAGGACGTGATAGGGATATTATTACGCAGGCTAACTGTGCGAAGGGTGAACGATTTATTCTTTTTTCTTTCATTCGTAATCCACACCAGGCAAGTTTGGCAGGACGAAAATAAATCCGTTTGCGTCAACCCTCTTTCATATAACTATGCGCTACACTTTCCCCTAAGAGAAATCTATGGAAGGAATGACGCCGCATTGCCCTAAATCAAACTAACCGGTTTTATTTGACTAGAGAACGGATGACGATCGTTTTTAAAATAGCGAGCTATTTATTTTGTCGTCATTCAGGCAGACAATAAATATTGATTACCGCAATTCTTTTGTGGTTATTTTTTACATTGAGGTGGATATGTTCAGAAAATTAGCAGCCGAATGTTTTGGTACATTCTGGCTTGTTTTTGGTGGCTGCGGCAGCGCCGTACTGGCAGCAGCGTTTCCGGAATTAGGTATTGGTTTTGCGGGTGTCGCACTGGCATTCGGCCTGACCGTATTAACGATGGCCTTTGCCGTTGGTCATATTTCCGGCGGACATTTTAACCCGGCGGTGACATTAGGCTTATGGGCCGGCGGTCGTTTTCCGGCAAAAGAGGTCATTGGCTACATTATTGCTCAGGTGGTGGGCGGTATTATTGCAGCAGCGGTACTGTATCTGATTGCCAGCGGTAAAGCAGGCTTTGATGCGACGGCCAGCGGTTTCGCCTCCAACGGTTACGGCGAGCATTCACCGGGCGGTTACTCCATGCTGTCGGCGATTGTTATCGAAATCGTGCTGACTGCCGGTTTCCTGCTGGTGATCCACGGTGCCACTGACAAACACGCACCGGCAGGGTTTGCGCCAATCGCTATCGGTCTGGCATTGACTCTGATCCACCTCATCAGTATTCCGGTGACCAATACGTCGGTTAACCCGGCACGTAGCACCGCGGTCGCCATCTTCCAGGGCGGTTGGGCATTAGAACAACTGTGGCTGTTCTGGGTGATGCCGATTATTGGCGGTATTCTTGGTGGTCTTATTTACCGTACGCTGCTCGAAAAACGCGATTAATGTCAGAAAGCCCGACGGCACATGTCCGCAGGGCTAAACACTCTTCAGCCGGATAAGGCATCGTCCCTGTCCGGCTTTTATTTTGCATCTTTACTGAACCCGCGTTATTGGGTAGTGTCATGGCGCTGTCTCGCTAATTCAAAGGACCCGGCTGTTCATGTTTTCAGGACTTCTCATCATTCTGCTCCCGCTGATAGCAGGTTATCTCATTCCGCTTCGGCACACCGCGGCATTAAAACTGATCAATCGGCTCTTAAGCTGGATGGTGTATCTGATTCTCTTTTTTATGGGGATCAGCCTGGCTTTTTTAGATAATCTGGCGAGCAACCTGCTGGCGATATTTCACTATTCTGCCGTCAGTATTACCGTTATTTTGCTGTGTAATATTGCTGCATTATTGTGGCTGGAACGCGCGTTACCCTGGCGGCATCATCACCAGCAGGAAAAACTGCCCTCTCGTATCGCGATGGCGCTTGAATCGCTGAAGCTGTGCGGCGTGGTGGTGGTCGGCTTTTTGTTAGGGCTAAGCGGCCTGCCCATTTTGCAGCACGCCACGGAAGCGAGTGAATATACGCTGATCCTGTTACTGCTGCTGGTGGGGATCCAGTTACGCAATAGCGGCATGACGTTAAAGCAGATCGTTCTGAACCGGCGAGGCATGATTGTGGCGGTTGTGGTCGTCGCGAGTTCCATGATTGGCGGCCTGATTAATGCGCTGATTCTCGACCTGCCAATGAAAACCGCGCTGGCGATGGCGTCAGGTTTTGGCTGGTACTCCCTTTCTGGTATTTTGCTGACCGAAGCCTACGGTCCGGTGATCGGCAGCGCTGCATTCTTTAACGATTTGGCGCGCGAACTGCTTGCTATCATGCTGATTCCGGGTCTGGTTCGCCGCAGTCGTTCTACCGCACTGGGGTTGTGCGGGGCGACGTCGATGGATTTCACACTACCGGTGTTACAGCGTACCGGTGGGCTGGAGATGGTTCCGGCGGCGATTGTCCACGGCTTTGTTCTCAGTTTGTTAGTGCCCATTTTGATGGCCTTTTTCTCCGCTTAACTCCCTCTTTGGCGGTAGGCTTCTGCCGCCAAAATTGCGCTAAATCAATCTCCCTGTAAATTGTATCAGAAATACCTTTTCTCCCTTTGCACACAGGCATAACCTTAAACATGCATATTAAATATAACTTTAAAAGGTGTGATCATGTTTTGTGTGCAATGTGAACAAACCATCCGTACTCCGGCAGGAAACGGCTGCTCTTACGCGCAGGGTATGTGCGGTAAAACGGCTGAAACCTCTGATTTGCAGGATCTGCTGATTGCCTCCCTACAAGGTCTGTCTGCATGGGCGGCTAAAGCGCGTGAATATGGCATTATTAATCATGACGTTGATAACTTTGCGCCGCGTGCATTCTTCTCCACGCTGACCAACGTTAACTTCGATTCCCCACGTATCGTCGGCTATGCCCGCGACGCTATCGCGATGCGTGAAGCGCTGAAAGCCCAGTGCCTGAGCATTGACGCCAATGCGCACTGCGACAACCCAATGGCTGACCTGCAACTGGTCAGCGACGATCTGGGCGACCTGCAACGTCAGGCTGCCGAATTCACCCCAAACAAAGACAAAGCCGCCATTGGCGAAAATATTCTTGGCCTACGTTTGCTGTGCCTGTACGGCCTGAAAGGTGCCGCCGCTTATATGGAACACGCGCATGTTCTCGGTCAATACGACAACGACATCTACGCGCAGTACCATAAAATTATGGCGTGGCTGGGCACCTGGCCTTCCGACATGAACGCTCTACTGGAGTGCTCAATGGAAATCGGCCAGATGAACTTCAAAGTGATGAGCATTCTGGATGCGGGCGAAACCACCAAATACGGTCACCCGACGCCAACCCAGGTCAATGTCAAAGCGACCGAAGGTAAATGCATTCTGATCTCCGGTCACGACCTGAAAGATCTGTATAACCTGCTGGAACAAACTGAAGGCACCGGTGTTAACGTCTATACCCACGGTGAAATGTTACCGGCGCATGGCTACCCGGAACTGCGCAAGTTCAAACATCTGATTGGTAACTACGGCAGTGGCTGGCAGAACCAGCAGGTCGAATTTGCCCGCTTCCCGGGACCAATCGTGATGACTTCAAACTGCATCATCGACCCGACCGTCGGCGCATACGATGACCGTATCTGGACCCGCAGCATTGTTGGTTGGCCGGGTGTAAGCCACCTGGAAGGCGACGACTTCGGTCCGGTTATCGCCCAGGCGCAGCAAATGGCAGGCTTCCCGTACAGCGAAATTCCGCATCTGATCACCGTCGGTTTTGGCCGTCAGACCCTGCTGGGTGCAGCGGACACGCTGATCGATCTGGTGAGCCGCGAAAAACTGCGTCATATCTTCCTTGTCGGCGGCTGTGACGGCGCACGTGGCGAACGTAACTACTTCACCGATTTCGCTACCAGCGTACCGGACGACTGTCTGATCCTGACCCTTGCCTGCGGTAAATACCGCTTCAACAAGCTGGAGTTCGGCGATATCGAAGGTCTGCCACGTCTGGTGGATGCGGGTCAGTGTAATGATGCCTACTCCGCCATCATTCTGGCGGTGACGCTGGCAGAGAAACTGGGCTGCGGCGTGAATGACCTGCCACTGTCTCTGGTGCTCTCCTGGTTCGAACAAAAAGCGATTGTCATTCTGCTGACCCTGCTCTCCCTGGGTGTGAAAAACATCGTGACCGGTCCAACCGCGCCAGGCTTCTTTACACCAGATCTGCTGGCGGTACTCAACGAGAAATTCGGTCTGCGTTCTGTGACCACCGTTGAAGAAGACATGAAGCAGTTGCTGAGCGCGTAAGGAGTTAAGACATGACAATGCCAACTAATCAGTGCCCATGGCGGATGCAGGTTCATCACATCCATCAGGAAACGCCGGATGTATGGACAATTTCGTTGCTGTGCCACGACTATTATCCGTATCGCGCCGGGCAGTATGCACTGGTGAGCGTGCGTAATTCAGCGGATACACTGCGTGCCTACACCCTCTCCTCAACGCCGGGCGTCAGTGAATACATTACGCTGACCGTTCGTCGGATTGATGACGGTGCAGGCTCACAGTGGTTAACCCGCGACGTGAAGCGCGGCGACTACCTCTGGTTGTCCGATGCGATGGGCGATTTCACCTGCGAAGATAAAGCCGATGATAAGTTCCTGATGCTGGCGGCCGGTTGTGGCGTCACACCGATCATGTCGATGCGTCGCTGGTTGGCAAAGTACCGTCCGCATGCGGATGTCCAGGTTATCTTCAACGTGCGTTCGCCGCAGGATGTCATTTTCGCTGAAGAGTGGCGTCAGTATCCGGTTACACTGGTGGCGGAAAACAACGCCACTGACGGCTTCGTGGCCGGTCGCCTGACCACCGAGCTGCTACAGCAGGTACCGGATCTGACCTCCCGCACGGTGATGACCTGTGGCCCGGCGCCATATATGGATCTGGTTGAAGAGGAAGTGAAAGCGCTGGGCGTGACGCGCTTCTTTAAAGAGAAGTTCTTCACCCCGGTGGCAGACGCGGCAACCAGCGGCCTGAAATTTACTAAACTGCAGCCGGCGAATGAATTTTACGCGCCGGTCGGTACGACGCTGCTGGATGCGCTGGAAAGCAACAAGGTACCGATCACCGTTGCCTGCCGCGCGGGCGTCTGTGGTTGCTGTAAAACCAAAGTGGTTTCCGGTGAGTATACCGTCAGCAGCACCATGACACTGACCGATAGCGAAATCGCCGAAGGCTACGTGCTGGCCTGTTCCTGCCATCCGCAGAGTGACCTGGTTCTCGCCTGATAGTAGATTGCCGGATGACGCTGCGCTTATCCGGCCTACGAGAGCCATTGTAGGCCGGATAAGGCGTTTACGCCGCCATCCGGCAATTCCTCACCGCCACGCCGAATTACCGGCAACCGAAAACCGTCCCGCCCCTAAAAACGCCACTGCCAGCGCCCCGATAAAGAAATAGACCAGGCTTTCAATCGCCCATGCCCCGGTTTTATCCAGCGCCCAGGTTTCATTCATCCCGACCATCAGCCACGCTACAATCATGGTGAACGCCAGCACCAACGCCGCCGGACGCGTCAGGATCCCAAGAATAATCAGACAAGGCGCAATCACTTCCCCCACCAGCACACCGTATGCGATAAAGCCCGGTAGCCCTTTGGCAACCAGCATTCCGCTGATGCCATCAATGCCGGCAAACAGCTTATGCAGCCCGTGAAACAACATCAATCCCCCAACCGCCAGGCGTAATAAAAACTTGCCAAAATCCTCGTGCGTCAGCATCCGATTCACTGCATTTAACAATGTTGTAAGCATCTGAGTTTACTCCTGGTTCGCCCTGATTTTTTTTCACGCTACGCGTTATCCCCCCTGAATGAAAGCTGCTGAAAATAAGGGGGTGCCACGCAGCGTAATCAGTATCTTCATCTAAACTTGTAACCGGTATCACAATTAAGGAGATGGAAAACCATGAAACAAACGGTTGCCGCTTTTATTGCTAAAACACTGGAACAGGCGGGTGTGAAACGTATCTGGGGCGTGACGGGCGATTCGCTGAACGGTCTGAGTGACAGTCTTAATCGCATGGGAACGATTGAGTGGATGTCGACCCGTCATGAAGAGGTTGCCGCATTCGCAGCCGGTGCGGAGGCACAACTGACCGGCGAACTGGCGGTTTGTGCAGGTTCATGTGGACCCGGTAACCTGCACCTGATCAACGGCCTGTTTGACTGTCATCGTAACCACGTCCCGGTGCTGGCCATCGCCGCCCACATCCCTTCCAGTGAAATTGGCAGCGGGTATTTTCAGGAAACGCACCCGCAGGAACTGTTCCGCGAATGCAGCCACTATTGCGAGCTGGTTTCCAGCCCTGAACAGATCCCTCAGGTACTGGCGATTGCTATGCGCAAAGCGGTGCTCAATCGTGGCGTCTCGGTGGTGGTCTTACCGGGCGACGTGGCCTTAAAACCCGCACCAGAAAGCGCCAGCAGCCACTGGTATCACGCGCCGTTACCGATTGTCACGCCCGCGGAAGAAGAGTTAAGAAAGCTGGCCCAACTGCTGCGCTATTCCAGCAATATCGCCCTGATGTGCGGTAGCGGCTGTGCGGGGGCGCATAAAGAACTGGTCGAGTTCGCCGCCAAAATTAAAGCCCCTATCGTCCACGCCCTGCGTGGCAAAGAGCATGTTGAATACGACAACCCATACGACGTGGGCATGACCGGCCTTATCGGCTTTTCTTCCGGCTTCCATACCATGATGAACGCCGACACGCTGGTGCTGCTTGGAACGCAGTTCCCCTATCGCGCGTTCTATCCGACCGATGCCAAAATCATTCAGATCGATATCAACCCCGCCAGTCTCGGCGCGCACAGTAAGGTCGATATGGCACTGGTCGGCGATATCAAAGCCACTCTGAGCGCGCTCCTGCCGCTGGTGGAAGAGAAAACCGAGCGTAAATTCCTGGATAAGGCGTTAAGTGATTATCGCGATGCGCGCAAAGGCCTCGATGACCTCGCCAAACCCAGCGAAAAGGCAATTCATCCGCAGTACCTGGCGCAGCAAATCAGTCATTTCGCCGCCGATGACGCCATCTTCACCTGCGACGTGGGTACGCCGACGGTGTGGGCCGCTCGCTACCTGAAAATGAACGGCAAGCGCCGACTGCTGGGCTCGTTTAACCACGGCTCAATGGCTAACGCCATGCCGCAAGCGCTTGGCGCGCAGGCCACGGCGCCAGGACGTCAGGTGATCGCAATGTGCGGCGATGGCGGATTCAGTATGCTGATGGGAGATTTTCTGTCGGTGGTCCAGATGAAGCTCCCGGTTAAAATCGTGGTCTTTAACAACAGTGTGCTGGGTTTTGTGGCGATGGAAATGAAGGCTGGTGGTTATCTCACTGATGGTACTGAACTGCATGACACCAACTTCGCGCGCATTGCCGAGGCATGTGGCATCACCGGCATTCGGGTTGAAAAAGCCGCCGACGTCGATGAAGCGCTACAGCGCGCCTTATCCATTGACGGTCCGGTGCTGGTGGATGTGGTTGTCGCAAAAGAGGAACTGGCCATCCCGCCGCAGATCAAACTGGAGCAGGCCAAAGGCTTCAGCCTGTACATGCTACGCGCCATCATCAGCGGTCGCGGCGATGAGGTGATCGAACTGGCAAAAACCAACTGGCTCAGGTAAAACAATGCACATCGCCTTTCAAACAATAGGGATGTGCAATGATAGATCTACGCAGTGATACCGTAACCCGTCCGGGTCGCGCCATGCTTGAAGAAATGATGGCCGCCCCGGTCGGAGACGACGTGTACGGAGATGACCCTACCGTTAACGCCCTCCAGCAATACGCCGCTGACCTTTCTGGTAAAGAAGCGGCGTTATTTTTACCCACCGGCACCCAGGCAAACCTTGTGGCGCTACTCAGCCACTGCGAGCGCGGTGAAGAATATATTGCCGGTCAGGGGGCGCATAACTATCTGTATGAAGCGGGTGGCGCGGCGGTGCTTGGCAGCATTCAACCGCAGCCGATTGACGCCGCTGCCGACGGCACTTTGCCGCTGGATAAAGTCGCAGCCAAAATTAAGGCCGATGACATCCACTTTGCCCGTACCCGCCTGCTGAGCCTGGAAAATACTCACAACGGAAAAGTGCTGCCGCGCGAGTATCTGCGGGAGGCGTGGGAGTTTACCCGTGAGCGTGGTCTGGCGCTGCACGTTGACGGCGCGCGTATTTTCAACGCCGTCGTGGCCTACGGTTGTGAACTCAAAGAGATCGTTCAGTATTGCGACTCCTTTACTATCTGCCTGTCAAAAGGGCTGGGAACGCCGGTTGGCTCGCTACTGGTCGGCAGTCGCGACTATATCAAGCGAGCCACTCGCTGGCGCAAAATGACCGGCGGCGGAATGCGTCAGGCTGGTATCCTGGCGGCAGCCGGACTGTATGCCCTGAAAAATAACGTTGCGCGTCTGCAGGACGATCACGACAACGCGGCATGGTTGGCAGAACAACTGCGGGAAGCCGGGGCAGACGTGATGCGTCACGACACCAACATGCTGTTTGTCCGCGTCGGGGAAGCCAACGCGGAGGCCCTGGGTGAGCACATGAAGGCACAGGGGGTGCTGATCAACGCGTCACCGATTGTTCGTCTGGTAACCCATCTGGATGTCTCGCGAGAACAGCTTACTGATGTCGTCGCCCACTGGCGCGCGTTCCTGAATCGTTAAGGAGAGAGATGTGCCGCAACGCATAGTGGTTCTTGGCGCCAGTGGTTACATTGGTCAGCATCTGGTGCAGGCGCTAAGCCAGCAAGGGCATCAGGTACTGGCTGCGGCACGTCGCATTGAGCGACTGGAAAAGCAACAGTTGCCCAACGTCAGTTGTCATAAGGTCGACCTGAACTGGCCGACACATCTTTCTTCTCTGCTGACCAATGTCGATACCGTCTACTATCTGGTGCATGGTATGGGAGAAGGTGGCGATTTCATCGCCCATGAACGTCAGGTCGCACTTAACGTCCGTGATGCCCTGCGTGAAACGCCGGTTGGGCAACTGATTTTCCTTAGTTCCTTGCAGGCACCGGAACACGAGCAGTCCGACCATCTGCGGGCGCGGCAGATAACCGCCGATACCCTGCGCGAATCTGGTGTGCCAGTGACGGAACTGCGTGCCGGAATTATCGTCGGTGCCGGTTCTGCCGCTTTTGAAGTGATGCGCGACATGGTCTACAACCTGCCGGTGCTAACCCCGCCGCGCTGGGTTCGCTCGCGCACAACGCCCATCGCGCTGGAAAACCTGCTGTACTATCTGGTAACGCTGCTGGATCATCCTTCCCCAACGCATCGGGTCCTCGAAGCTGCCGGGCCACAGGTGCTCAGCTACCAGGAGCAGTTTGAACATTTCATGGCGGTCAGCGGCAAGCATCGCTGGCTTATCCCTATCCCCTTTCCCACCCGTTGGATTTCAGTCTGGTTCCTGAACGTCATCACCTCGGTGCCGCCGACCACTGCGAAAGCGCTGATACAGGGACTCAGACACGACCTGCTGGCCGATGACCGCGAGCTACGGGCATTGATACCCCAGAAGCTTATCGCCTTTGACGATGCCGTACGCAGCACGCTGAAGGAAGAGGAGAAACTGGTAAACTCCAGCGACTGGGGTTATGACGCGCAGGCGTTTGCCCGCTGGCGGCCTGAATATGGTTTCTTCGCCAAACAGGCCGGGTTTACCGTGAAGACGCACGCCAGTTTGCCGGCGTTGTGGCGAGTCGTGAACCGTCTCGGCGGCAAAGAGGGTTATTTCTTCGGCAATATTTTGTGGAAGATCCGCGCAGCGCTGGATCTCTTAGTCGGCCATCGGCTGGCAAAAGGGCGTCCTGAGCACGAATGGCTTCAACCGGGTGATACGGTAGACAGCTGGAAAGTGATTATCGTCGAGCCGGAAAAACAGCTCACGCTGCTGTTTGGCATGAAGGCACCGGGACTGGGAAGGCTAAGCTTTACCCTTGAAGATAAGGGTGAGCATCGCGAAATTGACGTACGCGCCTGGTGGCATCCGCACGGTATGCCTGGGCTTTTCTACTGGCTGCTGATGATCCCGGCGCACCTGTTTATTTTCCGGGGGATGGCAAAAAAAATTGCCAGACTTGCAGAACAAATCACAGATAAATCGTAAAAACTTACTGTATTGTTTCACGTTTCCCATTGCATACCGACGTAATTCACGGAAGAATGCGCACGACGTTTTATTAAACACAGTGGACTGATATGAAGGTACTGGTTACCGGCGCGACCAGCGGCTTAGGACGAAACGCGGTTGAGTTTTTGCGCAACAGAGGCATCAGCGTCAGAGCGACCGGTCGCAACGAAGCGATGGGTAAACTGCTCGAGAAAATGGGCGCGGAGTTTGTGCATGCGGATCTGACTGAGCTGGTCTCTGCGCAGGCGAAAGTCATGCTCGCCGGCGTCGATACGCTGTGGCACTGCTCAAGTTTCACCTCTCCATGGGGAACTCAGGAAGCCTTTGATCTGGCAAATGTTCGTGCGACCCGCCGTCTTGGCGAATGGGCCGTCGCATGGGGCGTGCGCAACTTTATCCATATCTCCTCCCCGTCACTTTACTTCGATTATCACCATCATCGCGATATCAAAGAAGAATTCCGTCCGCACCGCTTTGCCAACGAGTTTGCCCGCAGCAAAGCCGCCGGAGAAGAGGTCATCAGCCTGCTGGCCCAGGCGAATCCACAGACCCGATTTACGGTGCTGCGCCCGCAAAGCCTGTTTGGTCCGCACGACAAAGTATTTATCCCCCGACTGGCGCACATGATGCACCACTATGGCAGCGTGCTGTTGCCGCACGGTGGCAGCGCGATGGTCGATATGACCTATTATGAGAACGCGATCCACGCCATGTGGCTGGCGAGTCAGGTACAGTGCGACAATCTACCTTCTGGTCGGGTGTACAACATCACCAACGGTGAGCCCAGAACCCTGCGCAGTATCGTGCAAAAACTGATTGATGAACTGAACATTCACTGTCGAATCCGTTCTGTTCCCTATCCGATGCTGGATATGATCGCCCGCAGCCTGGAACGCTTTGGTAGTAAGTCAGCCAAAGAGCCAGCGTTAACCCACTACGGGGTATCAAAGCTAAATTTCGACTTTACGCTGGATATCAGTCGCGCCCAAGAAGAACTGGGGTATAAGCCGATGGTGACGCTGGATGAAGGCATTGTGCAAACGGCCGCGTGGCTACGCGACCACGGAAAACTGCATCGCTAGCCTTGCCCATACTTTTCCAGTAGTGCCTCAGCAATCGCCTGCGTTTCAGCATCGGCGACGCCGTTCCATAACGCCGGGCGAAAGTGCATCTGAAACGCCATCACCACGCGCTGCTGTTCACGCGCGGTCATATCAGGCTTCACCTCGTAGCCATAACGCGCCAGCAGATCCAGCAGTGACGTCATCTCTACAGGCGTGCGTGGTGCTCGTCCGGCAAGGTAGAAGGTTACCCGTTGCGCATCAGGCCAGGCGCCAATACCCTGTTCTGCCAGCGCCTGCCAGGGAAACAGCGGGCCAGGGTCGTCTTTTCGCTGCGGGGCGATGTCCGCATGCGCAACCACGTTCTGCGGCTTGATGTCATAGCGGGCGATAATGTCTTTCGCCAGCGGAATCAGCGCCTGAATCTGCGAGGGCTCAAACGGGGCAAAATATTTTTCACCTGCCGATTTTTGCCAGCCGCGATTCTCCAGCTCAATGCCAATCGAGGTGTCGTTAATACGTGTCGCGCCGCGCCAGAAGCTGATGCCAGCATGCCACGCCAGATCCTGTTCCGGTACCAGTTGCCAGATACGCGGTTTCCCCCGATGCAAGGGCGGCACCGCCGGGATCAGATAATGCGAGCTGACGTTTTTATCCGTCAGCGTTGCCAGCGAACCATCGAAATCATCCGCCGTATAGTGGATCACCAACACTTTGATGCGGGGATACGCCGCCTGCGCCTGATGACGAGTATCGAGCTGGTAGCCTTCTCTGTCTATAATCCCTTTTTCACCCGCACACCCCGTTAACAATAGTGCCAGGGCCACCAGCCACAGCCATGTTTTCATCGGCGGGTTTTCACCGCTGTTCCACTCACGCTGACCATCAGCATGCTGCTATCCTTACCGACCGTTTCGTAATCGATATCAATACCGACCACCGCGTCGGCGCCCAGCGCTTTCGCCTGTTCACCCAGTTCCGCGAAGGCGATCTCACGCGCTTTGCGCAACTCTTTTTCATAAGCGCCCGAGCGACCGCCGACGATATCGCGGATACCGGCAAAAAAATCCCGGAAAATGTTCGCGCCCAGAATGGCTTCACCCGTGACCACACCGCAGTATTCCACGATGCTCTGTCCTTCAAGCGTGGGGGTTGTCGAAAATTGCATGATGTCTCTCCTGGTTACATTCAGCACATTATCAGCGCCATACACTATCATTGAAAGGATATAATTGATTATCGTAGATGACTGTTATCTTAGAAGACTCATGGCAGAAAGCTTATAAGGAAATCACTATGCGCTATTCGAAACTCTCCCTGCTCGTCCCTTGCGCGCTGCTGCTCAGCGCCTGCACCACCGTCACGCCAGCCTACAAAGACAACGGGCCGCGTACGGGGGCCTGTGTGGATGGCGGTCCGGACAGTGTGGCTCAACAATTCTATGACTATCGTATCCAACACCGCAGTAATGACATCACCGCCCTGCGCCCTTACCTGAGCGACAACCTGGCGAAACTGCTGTCAGATGCCAGTCGTGACAGTGCGCATCGTCAACTGATGAGTAGCGATCCGTTCTCCAGTCGCGCAACGCCGCCGGACAGCGCCAGCGTTGCCAGCGCCTCGACGATTCCGAATAGTGATGCACGCAATATTCCGCTGCGCGTTGCGCTGAAGCAAGGCGATCAAAACTGGCAGGATGAAGTGCTGATGATCCGCGAAGGTCAGTGCTGGGTTATTGATGACGTACGTTATCTCGGCGGCAGCGTGCATGCCCCGGCCGGTACGCTTCGCCAGTCGGTAGAAAACCGTTAATCCCTCCGCTTTACCGCGCTAAAAAACATAACCCCCGTAAATTGTCCGGCATTCCGCATGGAATGCCGACAATTGTTCTTACCGGGCTTTGCCCTCGCTATTTTGTGCTATGTTTAATGGGAAATGCGCGCTATATTTAACTTTTAAAGCATAAATATTGCATAACTATTCTGTCAAAGGTACTATCTGCGGCTTCAATAGCTATCAGACGGCCAGTATACGAGTATCAATGAGTATTCAATTAAACGGCATTAACTGCTTCTACGGCGCGCATCAGGCGCTGTTCGATATCACGCTGGATTGCCCACAGGGTGAAACACTGGTGTTACTGGGCCCAAGTGGGGCCGGTAAAAGCTCACTGCTGCGGGTACTCAATCTGCTAGAGATGCCGCGTTCAGGTACGCTCAGCATTGCGGGAAACCACTTCGACTTCCGCAAAACGCCGTCAGATAAAGCGATTCGCGAACTGCGTCAGAATGTCGGAATGGTCTTTCAGCAATACAATCTGTGGCCGCACCTCACCGTGCAACAGAACCTGATTGAAGCGCCCTGCCGCGTGCTGGGGTTGTCAAAAGATCAGGCGTTAGCCCGTGCAGAAAAATTGCTGGATCGCCTGCGTCTGAAACCTTACAGCGATCGTTTTCCGCTGCATCTTTCCGGCGGTCAGCAACAGCGTGTGGCCATTGCCCGTGCGCTGATGATGGAGCCACAGGTGCTGCTGTTTGATGAGCCCACCGCCGCGCTGGATCCGGAAATCACCGCGCAAATCGTCAGCATTATTCGTGAACTGGCTGAAACCAACATTACGCAAGTGATCGTGACGCACGAAGTGGAAGTGGCGCGTAAAACCGCCAGCCGTGTCGTGTATATGGAAAACGGTCATATCGTCGAGCAGGGTAATGCGAGTTGCTTTGCCGACCCGCAGACCGAAGCATTTAAAAACTATCTCTCTCACTAAGATTCGGGACAACACAATGAAAAAAGTTCTGATTGCCGCGCTTATCGCAGGCTTTAGCCTTTCTGCTACAGCAGCCCAGACCATTCGTTTTGCGACCGAAGCGTCCTATCCTCCGTTTGAATCTATGGACGCTAATAACAAGATTGTCGGCTTTGATGTCGATCTGGCTAATGCGCTGTGTAAAGAGATCGACGCGACCTGTACCTTTACCAATCAGGCGTTCGACAGCCTGATTCCTAGCCTGAAATTCCGTCGTTTTGACGCGGTGATGGCCGGGATGGATATCACGCCTGAGCGTGAAAAACAGGTGCTGTTCACCACCCCTTACTATGACAACTCCGCGCTGTTCATTGGTCAGCAGGGTAAATTCACCAGCATTGATCAGCTGAAAGGCAAGAAAGTGGGCGTGCAGAACGGCACCACTCACCAGAAATTCATCATGGATAAACACCCGGAAATCACCACCGTTCCGTATGACAGCTACCAGAATGCGAAACTGGATCTGCAAAACGGCCGCATCGACGGCGTGTTCGGTGATACGGCGGTAGTCACGGAGTGGCTGAAAGACAATCCGAAACTGGCGCCGGTGGGCGACAAAGTGACGGATAAAGATTACTTCGGCACCGGCCTTGGCATCGCCGTACGCCAGGGCAACGCGGAACTGCAGCAGAAATTCAACACTGCGCTGGAAAAAGTGAAGAAAGATGGGACTTACGAGACCATCTATAACAAATGGTTCCAGAAGTAAGCCTTGATGAACGAATTTTTCCCACTTGCAAGCGCCGCCGGGATGACCGTCGGCCTTGCCGTTTGTGCACTGATCCTCGGCCTGGCGCTGGCGATGCTGTTCGCCGTCTGGGAGTCAGTGAAATGGCGTCCTGTGGCGTGGACGGGGTCCGCGCTGGTCACCATTTTACGCGGTCTGCCGGAAATTCTGGTGGTGCTGTTTATCTATTTCGGCTCCTCTCAACTGCTGCTGACGCTCGCCGATGGCTTTACTGTCAACCTGGGCGTGGTGCAGATTCCGGTACAAATGGAGATCGAAAACTTCGACGTCAGCCCCTTCTTGTGCGGTGTGATAGCCCTTTCTTTGCTCTACGCGGCCTATGCGTCACAAACGCTGCGCGGTGCCCTGAAAGCCGTACCGCTGGGTCAGTGGGAGTCCGGCCAGGCGCTGGGGCTGTCGAAAACCGCCATTTTCTTCCGCCTGGTGATGCCGCAGATGTGGCGACACGCGCTGCCAGGACTGGGTAACCAGTGGCTGGTATTGCTGAAAGATACCGCGCTGGTGAGCCTCATCAGCGTCAACGACCTGATGCTGCAAACGAAGAGCATTGCCACGCGAACCCAGGAGCCGTTTAACTGGTACATCATCGCGGCGGCGATCTACCTGGTGATTACGCTGGTAAGTCAGTACATTCTCAAACGCATTGACCTGCGCGCGACACGTTTTGAGCGGAGACCGGGCTGATGTTTGAGTATTTACCTGAACTGCTTAAAGGGCTGCACACCAGCCTGACGCTGACGGTAGCGTCCATTGTGGTCGCCCTGATTCTGGCGCTGATTTTCACTATCGTTCTGACGCTGAAAACGCCGGTCGTGGTCTGGCTGGTTCGTGGCTATATCACGCTCTTTACCGGTACCCCGCTGCTGGTACAGATCTTCCTGATCTACTACGGACCGGGTCAGTTTCCGTCCCTGCAAGAGTATCCGGTTCTGTGGCATCTGCTGTCGGAGCCGCGGCTGTGCGCGCTGATTGCGCTGTCGTTAAACAGTGCAGCCTATACCACGCAACTGTTTTATGGCGCGATCCGCGCAATTCCGGAAGGTCAGTGGCAGTCCTGCGGCGCGCTGGGGATGAGCAAGAAAGACACACTGGCTATCCTGTTGCCGTATGCCTTTAAACGCGCGCTCTCCTCGTATTCCAATGAAGTGGTACTGGTGTTCAAGAGTACCTCTCTGGCTTATACCATTACCCTGATGGAAGTAATGGGATACGGTCAGTTGCTGTACGGTCGCACCTACGATGTGATGGTGTTTGGCGCAGCAGGCGTCATCTATCTGATCGTCAACGGACTGTTGACGTTAATGATGCGTCTCATCGAGCGCAAAGCGCTGGCTTTCGAACGCCGCAACTAAGCAGCTTATTGCATAAAACGCAATTCAAAAGACGGACAAGTTTATAACCTGCCCGTCTTTTTTTATTTTTAATAAAATAGTTACTCATTTTTATTGCATATAAATTCAATTACTGGCATTGTAAATCCATGCCGCAGAAACGGCGCTTCATCATAACGGGAGTCCAACCATGAAAAAGTTAGTTCTGGCCGCATTACTTGCCTCTTTTGCCGTCGGCGCCTCCGCCGCTGAAAAAATCAGCTTCGGCGTCTCTGCGACCTATCCACCATTCGAATCTATGGATGCGAATAACCAAATCGTCGGTTTCGACCTCGATCTGGCAAAAGCCTTGTGCAAACAGATGCAGGCAGAATGTACTTTTACCAACCATGCGTTTGACAGCCTGATTCCGGCACTTAAATTCAAGAAATATGATGCGGTCATTTCGGGTATGGACATCACGCCGGAGCGGAGCAAACAGGTGGCGTTTACAACCCCCTACTATGCTAACTCGGCGCTGGTAATTTCGAAGAAAGATACCTACAAAACCTTTGCCGATCTGAAAGGCAAACGCATTGGGATGGAAAACGGCACCACCCACCAGAAGTACTTGCAGGATAAGCATCCGGAAGTGAAAACGGTGGCCTATGACAGCTATCAGAATGCATTTATCGACCTGAAAAATGGCCGTATTGATGGCGTGTTCGGTGATACCGCTGTGGTAAACGAGTGGCTGAAAACCAACCCACAACTGGGGCCAGCGACCGAGAAAGTGACCGATCCGCAGTACTTTGGTACTGGCCTTGGCATCGCGGTACGCCCGGACAACAAAGTGCTGCTGGAAAAACTCAATGCTGCGCTGGCGGCCATTAAAGCCGACGGCACTTATCAAAAAATAAACGACCAGTGGTTCCCGCAATAAGTCGAGTCGCTGGCGGTAGAATGCCTGATGACGCTACGCTTATCAGGCCTACACTATCTGCACCGCTCGTAGGCCGGATAAGGCGCCAGCGCCGCCATCCGGCAAACCGTGACTAGTCCCTCAACAACAATGTCAGCACTTCATAATGCGCGGTATGCGGGAACATATCGAACAGCTGTATCCGTGCAATACGGTAGCCTGGCAACGTGGAAATATCTTTTGCCATCGTCTTCGCATTACAACTGGAATAAATAATGAACTGCGGCGCCATCTGCGTCAGGTAATCGCAGAGCGGTTTGCCAATGCCACGTCGCGGCGGATTCACCAGCACCAGTTCCGGCACCGCCCCTTGTTCCGTGGCAAATTGCGTCGAATCCAGCGCCTGAAAATGAAGATTGGTTAAACCCAGTTCCGCCGCAGACTGTCTGGCACAGGCAATGGCTTCCGGCGCGATTTCGATGCCGGTCAACTGCATGTCTGGCGTCGCGCAGTGCAGGCCAAAACCACCGACACCACAGAACAGATCCCACATGTGACTTACCGGCAGTTGTCGCACCCAGTCACGTGCTGTTGCATACAGCTGGCTTGCCACCGCAGGATTGGTCTGGAAGAAACTTTGCGGACGGATCCACAGCGGCACGTCGTTGAACCGCTCCGCCAGCGCCTGCTGTTCGGTCAGGAAGATTTCCGTCTCCCCTTCCATAATCGCCATATGCACCGGCTGGAGATTGACGCTGATGACCTTCAGTTGCGGCAGTTGCGCCTGCAACCACGGCAGTGCCGCCCGTAATTGTGCCAGTTTATGTTCAGAACGCAGAACAAAGCGCAGCATCATCGCGCCATCAAACTGACTTTCTGTCAGCAGAAGGAATTTCAGCTCCCCACGCTTGCGCGCCACGTTATAGGGGGTTAATCCGGCGCGCGCAATGAACGGCTTCAGCGCGGCAAACACGGGTGCAAACGAGGCAGGATAGAGCGGGCAATCGCACAGATCTTCCGGCGTCCCATCACGATGAAGCATTCCCAGCAGCGGTTTCTCTACACTCCCACTGACAACCATTTTCGCTTTATTGCGAAACGCCTTTTCCGGGCCGCTGACCGGCGCACACCACTCACCAACCGGGAAATCGGCAAGCAGATGCTGCAGATCGGCGGTTTTAGCTGAGAGTTGATCGCGGATCGGTTGTGTTATCCACTGACAAGAGCGACAGCGATCGGCGTCATAGAGTGCGCACTGCATACAAAAACCTTCAGATGATCAGGGGCGACGATTATACACATTATTGCAAACGGAAGAACCGCCGACTCGTGGCTGGCACATACAGCAACAGCAAAACCAGCATATCAGGGAGTTTTTGCATCACCAGCGTATGCAGGATCTCACGCTTTGACGATCCGGCAATACTGAACAGTTCCGGATAGCCGTATCCCAGTGAGGCCGCCCACAAATAGCCTGCGGCAATCACCTGTGTGAGGAGATACACCCACCGCGCCCAGTTACGCCCTTTCACCAGCGAAAATGCGCAGCCGATCTCAACAAACACCAGCACCAGACTACCCAGAAAAACCAGCGTCAAACTCCAGGTTTGTACACTGCGATGAATAAATTCAGCCAGTCCGCGAACACCAAGCGTGTTAAAGATCATCAGCAGGTCGAGCCCGCGGATCATAATAATGGCGAGCGCCGCCACCTGCACCAGCGCAGGTACATTCAGGCGGGCATGTGATGAGGATGATTTTTTAAAAAATCCCAACGAATCGTCTTCCATGAAAACAATGCCGCGACGAGCGCGGCATTGTGTAGCCAGGTTGGCAGATTTTAGTGCCTTCAGTCACGTCTTGCACGCTGGATATCGCGGATCCGCTGTTTTTCCGTACGGGCCATCAGATACCAGGCGATAAAACCGACAATTCCGACCACGCCGAGGATCAGCGTCGCCAGGGCGTTGATTTCCGGGTTAACGCCCATCCGCACGCTGGAGAAGACCAGCATGGGTAACGTCGTAGCGCCCGGCCCGGAGACAAAGCTGGCGATAACCAGATCGTCCAGCGACAGCGTAAACGCCAGCAGCCAGCCGGAAACCACCGCCGGCATAATCATCGGCAGTGTAATCACAAAGAACACCTTAAGCGGCGTCGCCCCCAGATCCATCGCGGCTTCCTCAATGGAGCGATCCAGTTCACGCAGGCGCGATGAAATGACCACAGCCACATACGCCGTACAAAAAGTGACGTGCGCCAGCCAGATGGTCAACATTCCACGATCTGACGGCCAGCCAATCGCGTGGCCCAGCGCAACAAAGAGCAGCAGCAAAGAGAGGCCGGTGATCACATCCGGCATGACCAGCGGCGCGGTGATCATAAAAGCAAAGCCGTTCGACCCGCGAAAGCGGCCAAAGCGCACCATTACTACGGCGGCAATCGTGCCGAGTATCGCCGCCATGGTCGCTGCACAGGCCGCGATCGTCAGGCTCAGCCCCACCGCGCTCATCATCGCACTATCGCGGAACAGTTCACCGTACCAGCGCGTTGACCATCCCGCCCACACTGTGACCAGCTTTGAACTGTTAAACGAGTAGATGACCAGCATCAGCATCGGCGCATACAGAAAAGTAAATCCGAGGACCAGAATCACAATGCGCCAGGGCGAACGAATTACCGGTAAGTTGTTCATCCGTGGACCCCTCCACTTTTTTGCTGATGTTTGTGGAACCACATAATCGGAACGATCAACAGCAATAGCATGACGATCGCGACCGCAGAGGCCACCGGCCAGTCGCGGTTGTTAAAGAACTCTTGCCATAGCACACGCCCAATCATGATGCTGTCTGGTCCACCGAGCAGTTCCGGGATCACAAACTCCCCCACCGCCGGAATGAACACCAGCATGGAACCGGCAATAATGCCGCCTTTGGTCAGCGGGACAATCACGCTAAAGAAGGTTTTCAGCGGGCGCGCGCCCAGATCCAACGACGCTTCCACCAGCGAATAATCAATTCGCGTCAGGGCGGTATAAATCGGCAGCACCATAAACGGCAAATAGGCATAGACAATACCGATATACACCGCCAGATTGGTGTGCAGAATGGTCAGCGGCTGGTCAATCACCCCCAGCCACAGGAGAAAGTTATTCAGCACGCCGTTATTTTTCAGGATCCCCATCCAGGCATACACGCGGATCAGAAACGAGGTCCACGATGGCAGGATCACCAGCAACAGCAAAATATTACGCGTTGACGGCTTGCTGTGCGCCACCGCCCACGCCAGCGGATAGCCCAACAGCAGACAGCAAAGCGTCGAAATCCCCGCCACCTGTAGCGACTGCAAATAGGCGTCAAAATAGAGCGGATCGTCCGTTAGCTGCAGGAAGTTACCGAGATTAAGGGTGATCGACAGTTGCCCGTCAGCCCACGCCATCAGTTCGGTATACGGCGGGATCGCCCGCGCCATCTCCGCGAGACTGATTTTAAAGACGATCAGGAAAGGCAGCAGGAACAGCAGGATCAACCAGACGTAAGGCAGCGCAATCACCAGTTTGCGCCCGTGTTTCATCTGCACACGCGCCAGCCAGAGCGTAAAGCCGCCCGGCTTTTCCACGCGTGCCGGAGGTTCAAGTGTACTCATCTTCACTCCTTAAACCGTCAACACCACACAGCTGTCCGCATCCCAGCACAAACGCACCTCATCGCCCCAGGTCGGCAGACCTTTGCGATAACGGTGAGCATTCTGCAACTGAGCACTGATCATCTGTCCGCTTTTCAGACGAACGTGATAAATGGAGAGATCGCCAAGATAGGCAATGTGCACCACTTCGCCAACGGCGAAGTTAAATCCGTCGGCAGGTGGCTCATCACACAGCATGATCTTTTCCGGGCGCAGCGCCACGTGAACTGGCACGTTGTCCACCACCGACGCATCCGGATCGACCTTCAGCGGATGCACAAGTCCTGGGGAATACAGCACCAGACCGTCATCCTGACGCTCTTTGATAACTCCCTCAAACACGTTCACCGAGCCGATAAACTCTGCACTGTAGCGGGTGGTTGGATGCTCATAAATCTCTTCTGGCTCACCAATTTGCACGAACTTACCGCGGTTCATAATGGCAATGCGCCCGGCCATGGTCATCGCCTCTTCCTGATCGTGCGTCACCATCACGCAGGTCACGCCGACGCGCTCAAGGATATCGACCACTTCGAGCTGCATACGGTCGCGTAGCTTTTTATCCAGCGCGCCCATCGGCTCGTCGAGTAACAGGAGTTTGGGCCGTTTTGCCAGGCTTCGCGCCAGAGCCACACGCTGACGCTGGCCGCCGGAAAGCTGATGCGGCTTGCGTTTGGCGAACTCTTGCATATGCACCAGACCCAGCATCTCTTCGACCCGGCTGGCGATTTCCGCTTTCGGCAATTTGTCCTGCTTCAGGCCAAAGGCGATATTCTGTTCGACCGTCATATGGGGAAACAGCGCATAGGACTGAAACATCATGTTGATGGGCCGTAAATAAGGCGGCACCTGGGACAGGTCAACACCGTCCAACATAATTTGTCCGGTCGTGGGTTGTTCAAACCCTGCCAGCATACGCAGTAGCGTGGATTTTCCACAGCCTGATGCGCCCAGCAGGGCAAAGATTTCGCCTTTATAAATAGTCAGACTCACATCATCGACAGCATGCTGACCTTCGAAGGATTTGGTCAGATTGCGGATTTCGAGGAGCGGCGTCAGCGCTTTACGGGTTTTCGCCTGCGGGCGTGGGGTGGCATCATTCACGGGGTGCTCTCCGGCAGCAACAAATCATGGTGCAAACGCACTTAAAAGGTGCGTTTTGCCGGGTAACGCAGCGCGTACCCGGCTCTTCAACGGCGGATTATTTACCGCTCTTCACCTTGGTCCAGGCACGCGTACGAACGCGGTCAATCTTCGGATCCTGAACTTTCAGGGTAAACATTTTCGCGCGTACGTCTGCTGGCGGATAAATGCCTGGATTATCACGCACTTCAGGACTCACCAGCGCCGTCGCCTCTTTGTTAGCATTCGCGTAGAACACATGGTCAGAGATATGCGCAATCACGTCCGGACGCAGTAAATAGTTGAGGAACTGATAGGCCTCGTCTTTATTTTTGGCATCTGCCGGCATCGCGAAGACGTCAAAGAAGGCCATCGCCCCTTCTTTTGGAATCGAGAAGGAGATATTGACGCCATTTTTCGCCTCTTTCGCCCGGTTGGCGGCCTGCCAGACATCCCCTGCCCAACCAATCGCCACGCAGGTGTCGCCATTCGCCAGGTCGTTGATGTACTGCGAGGAGTGGAAGTAGCGGATATTCGGACGCAGCTTAAGCAGCAGATCGGTAGCCGGGCCCGTGTAATCGTCCGCTTTGGTGCTGTTCGGATCTTTACCCAGATAGTTCAGCACGGTAGCAAACACCTCTTCCGGCGCATCGAGGAAAGAGACGCCGCAGCTCTTCAGCTTTTCAAGATTTTCCGGCTTCAGCACCAGATCCCAGCTGTTGACCGGAGCATCTGCACCGAGCACCGCTTTCACTTTATCGACGTTATAGCCAATACCGGTGGTTGCCCACATATACGGCATGGCAAATTTATTGTCCGGGTCATGTTTGGCGACCAGTTTCAGCAGTTCCGGATCGAGGTTTTTCCAGCCCGGCAGCTTGCTCTTATCCAGCGGCTGAAAGACCCCTGCCGTCAGCTGGCGCTCAAGGAAGCTCGCGGAAGGCACCACCAGGTCAAAACCGGTGCTGCCAGCCATCAGTTTGCCTTCCAGCACTTCGTTGGAGTCAAAAACGTCGTAGACGACTTTGATGCCGGTCTCTTTCTCAAAATTAGCAACCGTATCCGGCGCAATATAGTCAGACCAGTTATAGATATGGAGTGTTTTTTGTTCCGCAGCGAGCGTGCCGGCAGAGACGGCCATCAGAGCGCCCGCAACCAGACCCGATAGCCATTTTTTATTTAAGGCGGTCATAATCTCTTTCCTTATGAAAGTTCGTTAACAGACGAACCAAAAAAGTTGCACTCAAGGCTATGCAAGAAACGTGCATAGTTTGTCATTCGGTAAACACCAGGAAGAGTTGACGCTCCCCCAACCGTTATTGCTCGCTGTGATTAAGCTTCGCAAGAATAACTTTAGCCAGGGTTTCAGGCTATAGCCCAGATTAAAAAACGCCTTTTATCAATTTTTTATGCAATTTATGTCTATGTGATAAAGCGAAACGGCGGGAAAGGAGGTGAATAATTCTTTAAATAAAGGTTAAATGCAGAATAAAAGAACGTAAACCGCAGCCACTCTGGCAGCGACTGCGCTATACGGTCATACTTCAAGTTGAAATCAGTGAAGAAAATGGTTCTCAGCGCCGCTTTTTTGCGTCTCTTCTTCGGCCGTGAACAGCATCTGGTGCGCGCCAGCTTCCAGAATGACCATGGATATCTGCTCTTCGCTCTGGCGTACGAACCATTCAAACTGCGCGTAAGTCACCCCCTGCATAACGGATAAAGACTGGCAAACCACCAGCTTTGGCAGATTATCATCCTGCATATCCAGAAACGCTTTTACGGTGAGGGAGCTGGCATTAATGGCAGACAGATCCGCCGCCAGTGGCAGTAACGCAGAAGGCCTCACTTCCGCCATCGCGGAAAACAGCAGTGTATTATCGACGAGATCTAACTTCGCATCGTAGATGCCGTCAAAATTTTGCATGTGAGGTAAATGCAGTGCCTGGCAGGTATCACATTCAAAAAAACTCATGCCCAGGTCGTCGAGCCATTGCCGCAACGTATCCAGAGTGGGAACGACCAATTCTGTCATAATAATGTGCTACCTCTTGCGATGAAAAAATACCGGCACAGCTTACGCAAAAAGTGTTCGTCATTCCACGATCATCGGCGATATTAAGACTAGCCACCCGTTTTGAGACAAAATTCAGACGTCGCGTGGCGCTCGATCCACTGAATCATTCGTCCGGCGATATCGATGCCGGTGGTTTTTTCGATCCCTTCCAGACCCGGAGATGCATTCACCTCCATCACCAGCGGGCCGCGCTCGGCGCGTAAAATATCGACACCGGCGACATCAAGCGCCATCGTCTGCGCGGCTTTTATCGCAATCTCTCGTTCACGGGGGGTAATGTTGGCAATGCAGGCCACGCCGCCGCGATGCAGATTAGAGCGAAAGTCGCCGTCTTTCGCCCGCCGTTCGATAGCGGCGACCACCTCGTCCCCCACCACCAGGCAGCGAATATCGCGACCTTTGGCCTCTTGAATATATTCCTGCACCAGAATGTGGGCGTTAAGCCCCCGGAAGGCATCCACGACGCTCTCAGCGGCCTGACGGGTTTCGGCTAACACCACGCCAATCCCCTGAGTGCCTTCCACCAACTTCACCACCAGCGGCGCACCGCCGACCATATCGATCAGATCGCTGGTGTCATCCGGCGAGTGAGCAATGCCGGTAATCGGGAGATCGATGCCCTGACGTGCCAGCAACTGCAACGAGCGCAGTTTATCGCGCGCGCGGGTAATCGCCACGGATTCATTTAGCGGATAACTACCCAGCATTTCAAACTGGCGCAGCGCCGCCGTCCCGTAAAAGGTGATAGCCGAACCGATACGCGGGATGACAGCATCAAAATGAGGCAATTTGCGCCCTTTATAGTGAATCGATGACGCTGCCGGATTGATGTTCATATAGCAGGAAAGCGGATCGAGTATTTCGACCAGATGGCCGCGCTTCATCGCGGCTTCCCGCAGGCGCTTACATGAATAGAGCGTTCCATCCCGGGACAATATGGCAATTTTCACCCTGCACCTCTCTGCATAACCCGATCAACATCCCGTGTATCATACACAGCGGCGGAATTTTTAGCGCGTGGCCCAACCCTGTTTATGCAAATATTCCAGGATAAAAGGACGATTTTCCTTAATCAGCGTGCGGCGGATATGATCGCTCCAGGTGTCACGACGGGTATTGCTGCCGCGGTTGAGATAATATTGCGCGAGCTGTTCGTCATAGTCTGCCAGCGCATCCTTGTCGAGCGGCTGATAGTGGTTCTCGTGCATCACAATCGCCGCTGGCAGGCGCGGTTTCAGATCCGGGTTATCGGCAGGCCAGCCCAGGCACAGTCCAAACAGCGGCAATACGTGTTTTGGTAGTGCCAGTAATTCGGTGACAGACTCGATGTTATTGCGCAGCCCTCCGATGTAGACCCCGCCCAGCCCCAGGGATTCCGCCGCCGTCAGCGCGTTTTGCGCCATCATCGCCGTATCCACCACGCCCAGCAGCAACTGCTCTGCAAGACCTAATTGCGCTTCAGGACAAATCTGCAGATGGCGATTGAAATCCGCGCAGAAGACCCAAAACTCGGCAGCCAGTGCAACATGCTGCTGACCCCCGGTTAATGGCACCAGCGCGTCACGTAGCGCGGGATCGGTAATACGAATGATTGACGTACACTGCAAAAAGCTGGAGCTGGACGTCGCCTGAGCGGCAGCCAGAATCGCTTCTCGCTGCTCAGGCGTAATCGGTTGATCGGTGTAATGACGAATCGAACGGTGACGACGCAGAAGGTTAATGGTTGGAGTCATTCTTTTTTTCTCTGTCTGAATGGGATGAATCGGATGAGGGCTTCATCAACTGTGGTGCCAGCCGCTGCGCGACGTGCCAGACGAACACCAGCGCGGCTGGGATCATTAACAGTACGCCCAGAAAAAGCATGGCGACGACCGCAAGCGAGGTGTTAAACGGGGCGGGAAGTGTCAGATAGCGATTCAGCGACAGCAAAGCCAGCGCCAGAAGCACCATCCCCACAACTTCAAGAATCAATACACTTTTCGGTAACGCGCCAATCGTACGCACAGGAAGCCCTCTTTTGTGAGACATAGTGTAAGGCGTTCAGCGTGAATGTGTTTAACAGATATAGACTAAATGTATCAAAGTAAAAGGTGCAACCTACTGTTCAAGACTGACGATTGGCGTCATCATAGCAGCCATTCGCCGTCAGGCTTTGAGTTCGAGGAGAGAGACTACAATGTTCACCGTTATTTTTGGCCGCCCGGGTTGCCCTTACTGTGTCCGCGCAAAAGAACTGGCAGAAAAACTGAGCAACGAGCGCGAAGATTTCAACTATCGCTACATCGACATCCACGCGGAAGGCATCACCAAAGCGGATCTGGAAAAGACCGTCGGTAAACCGGTTGAAACCGTGCCGCAGATTTTTGTCGATCAGAAACACATCGGCGGTTGCACCGATTTTGAAGCCTGGGCGAAAGAGAATCTGAACCTGTTCGCCTGAGTGCTGTGAGTGATGTAATAACGCCCTCTTCGGAGGGCGTTATTGATTTTTTCGCTGTCGCGGCCTGAACAGGCTACTGATGAACAGGAAGCACAAGGCACCCAACGCGCACCAGAACACCGCGCTGAATAACCACGCCATCTCCTGCCATAGCGAGCGAGTGGGCGTAAAGAAAAGACGCGTCAGCAGCAAACAACAAGGTGCTGCAAGCATCGCACCGAGGAGCGGTTTAATCACCTCCCGACGATGAGAGCAAAAACTGGCCACCGCGCCTGGCAGCGTAAAAAACAGTAGTCCCATTTCTGGATGCCCGGCGGCCCGAAATGCCCCTTTCATGTTCATCGTCAGAAAAAGACAGACAACCACAAAGAGCACAAAGCAGCAGACCGCACCTACCCAACCATGTTTATATTTCAATCATTTCTCCTGACACTGTCTCTATCGAACACACTTTTCGCCAGTGGCGTCCAGTCAGATAAAGCCGTTCAGCATTCCGTGCCAAAATACGCCAACACGATTCTTATAGCCGTTGATACGTAATGAGATTAAACTAACCAAATATATTGTTGTGTTGCTTATATTCGGGGCGTGAATATGTAACAATCCCCTTAATTGATGACAAAAACAGTAGCCTAAATAACCATTTCTTTCAACAGCTTACTCGTAAACAAGAAGTTAGTCTCCGTGAATATAAACGTCGCCGATTTGTTAAATGGGAATTACATCCTGTTATTATTTGTTGTACTGGCTCTCGGCCTGTGTCTCGGTAAATTGCGACTGGGTTCTGTCCAACTGGGTAATTCCATTGGCGTTTTAGTCGTCTCTCTCTTATTAGGGCAACAGCATTTCAGTATTAACACCGACGCACTGAATTTGGGCTTCATGCTGTTTATTTTTTGTGTCGGCGTCGAGGCGGGTCCTAACTTTTTTTCCATTTTTTTTCGGGATGGGAAAAATTACCTGATGCTGGCTCTGGTAATGGTCGGCAGTGCGCTGCTGATCGCCCTGGGGCTGGGTAAGTTATTCGGCTGGGACATCGGCCTGACGGCCGGTATGCTGGCAGGCTCAATGACGTCTACCCCCGTTCTGGTTGGCGCTGGCGATACGTTACGCCATTTCGGGATGGAAAGTGCGCAGCTTTCCAGGGCGCTGGATAACCTGAGTCTGGGCTACGCGCTGACTTACCTGATTGGCCTGGTCAGTCTGATCGTCGGCGCACGCTATCTGCCGAAATTACAGCATCAGGATCTACAAACCAGCGCCCAGCAGATTGCCCGTGAACGCGGCCTGGACACTGACACAAACCGGAAGGTATACCTGCCGGTCATTCGCGCTTACCGTGTCGGCCCTGAACTGGTAGCCTGGACCGATGGAAAAAACCTGCGTGAGCTCGGTATTTACCGCGCGACCGGTTGCTACATTGAACGCATCCGTCGCAACGGTATTCTGGCAAACCCGGACGGCGATGCGGTATTGCAGATGGGCGATGAGATTGCGCTTGTCGGCTATCCGGATGCTCATGCCCGTCTCGACCCCAGCTTTCGTAACGGCAAAGAGGTTTTCGACCGTGACCTGCTCGACATGCGGATCGTCACGGAAGAGATCGTAGTGAAAAACCACAACGCGGTGGGACGCCGGCTTGCTCAACTGAAGCTCACCGACCACGGCTGCTTCCTGAACCGCGTGATTCGTTCGCAAATTGAAATGCCAATTGATGACAATGTGGTACTCAACAAAGGCGACGTATTACAGGTCAGCGGCGATGCGCGTCGCGTAAAAACAATCGCCGACCGCATCGGCTTTATCTCGATTCACAGCCAGGTGACCGATCTGCTGGCCTTCTGCGCATTCTTTATTATTGGTCTGATGATCGGCATGATCACCTTCCAGTTCAGCAACTTCAGTTTCGGCATTGGTAATGCGGCAGGGTTGCTGTTCGCCGGGATCATGCTGGGCTTCCTGCGAGCAAACCATCCCACGTTTGGTTACATCCCGCAGGGCGCACTGAATATGGTGAAAGAGTTCGGCCTGATGGTCTTCATGGCAGGCGTTGGCCTGAGCGCGGGCAGCGGCATTGGTCATGGTCTGGGAGCGATCGGTGGTCAAATGCTGATTGCCGGGCTGATCGTCAGTCTGGTGCCAGTGATCATTTGCTTCCTGTTCGGTGCTTATGTTCTGCGCATGAACCGGGCACTCCTTTTTGGTGCCATGATGGGGGCACGTACCTGTGCTCCTGCGATGGAAATCATCAGCGATACCGCCCGCAGCAACATCCCGGCACTCGGTTATGCTGGCACCTACGCGATAGCCAACGTGCTGCTGACACTGGCAGGGACACTCATCATCATCATCTGGCCAGGCTTAGGATAAAACTGAAGTTGCCCCTTAAGTGAAAATTTTTTGCAGATACGTAGAACTTTTCCTCAAGGCGTCAGTCATAACTAGTGCCACTGCTTTTCTTTGATGTCCCCAATTTGTGGAGCCCATCAACCCCGCCGTTTTGGTTCAAGGTTGATGGGTTTTTTGTTGCCTGAAGTTCGTGGCCTTTCTAATCAGTAAGTTACGAACCACCTTTGAGCCTGATGGCGACAAAATGGCGGCAGCGCTTTTACCGAGCGGGCATAAGTCTTTGCTTTATGCCGTTTCAATCGCGTACAACAACTCAACCAAAGCAACCGCGCCGACATCGTCCCAGCACAAATAACTCGACAAAGAACTTGTTCCTGAATCCTTCCCTAAAATTTTCTGACAGATAGCCTGATGATCTCTTGATGCAGAAACCCATACAGTCCCACCCTTGTGGCAAAAGTAAGTCGAACCTTTCAAACCATCCCGTTGAATGCGTTTCTTCCAGGTGTCCACCTTCTGTGTAGTGACTCTCAAACTCATCATTCCCCCTAAGTAAATCAAGCATTCCCAGTTGATGATCCCATAAAATATCAGGATGAATCAGCGCGGAGAATATGAGTGTTTAATTTTTATCCTGACAAAACATTCAGCAGAACAGATGTCATGAGTCGCCCCACACCTGTTCCTGCTGTGAATGGGATTTATTTCTGGTGGTTCAAAGAGATCCCCTCTGGCGTGCCAACTGAGGGTTGCATAACTCAGAATGGATACACACTGCTCTATGTCGGTATTTCACCTGATAAAAAAGGCAAACCGAATAGCCGTGCCAATCTTCGACAGCGCATCAAAACCCACTATAGCGGAAACGCCGAAGGCTCAACACTCAGACGCACGCTCGGAGTTTTACTGGCGACGGAAAGCAATTTCCCGCTCCGTCGGGTTGGCTCGGGAAAGAGAACGACATTTACCCACCCTGGCGAGCAATGGCTGGACCAGTGGATGGAAAAGAATGCCAGGGTGTATTGGGTAGCAGATGAAGAACCCTGGGTGCTGGAAGAAACGTTAATTTCCAGCATTTCGCTGCCCTTAAACCTTCAGGGTAACAACCACGCCTTTAAACCTATCCTTTCAGCAATGCGCAGCAAAGCCATGGCAGAAGCCAAATTAATGGAAATTGCAGATGAAACAGGATTTAGCAGGAGTGTAGTTGCAGAAATGGTGAAGCAAGCTGTCCCGGCGGAATAAGCCACATATGAAATCCGCCGCTACGTAATCCAGTTCAGTACTGAGAACCCTATTACGCCAGCGGTGGAGCAATATCAGTAAGCTAATTGTTCCTGCATCCCTTTCGGATGAGGTGGTGCAGCGCTGATTTTTTGTGGGCGGCACACTGAACGGACAAACGTTTCATGCGTTACGAAGGTATGCCCACATTCTATGTTAGTGCACTGGTTGTATCGCTCTTTGGTTTCACTGGAAACCTGAAAGCTACTACGTGTATGCGCGGCCTGCCCGCACATTGGACAATTCATCATTTCGCACGGCCCTCACTCTTAACCAGTTCGCAATAATGATACACCATCGTTCTCAATTTGGAACTAATCATTCAATTTCGAACTCTTCTATTCTCACCTCAAGTTCCAGACTGGTGGTAAAGCCGCTATCCGGGCTGACCGTGTGCGTCAGAGTTGTAATGATCCATTCGGCATCATCAACAGGCTGCTTAAAGCCGCTCACCTTTACGGGCATTTCGGTGTAGAGATCTGCCCGGCCCTCTGCTAGCTGCAGGGAGAATGACGCAACACCACGCTGCAGGCGTTCCCACTGCATTTTTGCCGCACGCTCAGCATTGCTCCGGTTGGCGTAGGTACGATTAAGAACCAGCACGTTTTCATCCGTTCCCACCAGATAATCACCCTGTTTTGCTTCCGGCTCTTTGGGTGTGGTGGTTTTCTTGCGACGTCGCTTTACCAGCGTTGTTTCTTTCTTCTTTGGTTCACGGGTATGCAGCCAACTGGCAATAACGCCCGTATACGCGCCACGATCGGCCAGGGTAAAACGATGACCGTCACCGGCCTGACGCTCAATGGTGATTACCGGCAGCGGCTTACCGCTCGCCGTCCTTCCCTGCCCCTGCCGGATAAACAACAGGTTTCCATCCTTAACGGAAGCAATCGCCCCATACTGGCGCGCCAGCTTCATCAGGAAACTGGCATCGCTTTCGTTGGTCTGGTCCATGTGATCCAGCGCCTTGTCCGTCAGGTCTTTACCCAACGCCATTTTGAGGTTATGCCGTGCTGCGATTTCCTTTACCACATCGCCAACGCTTGTCTGGTGCCATGACTTTTCGCGCCGTGTATTGAGGGTTTCACGGAAATCTGCGCTACGCGCCCGGATGGTCAGTCGGTCAGGTGCACCGCTGTGTTCAATTTCATCTACGGTAAAAGCCCCTTTAGGGAAAAGCGGCTGGCCCTTCCATCCCAGCGCCAGCTGAATAACGGCACCACGTCGCGGCAGAACGATCTGCCCGTCGGCGTCGTCCAGCTCCAGATCAAGCTGGTCCGCTTCAAAACCCCGGTTATCGGTGAGCGTCAGACTCATCAGGCGCGCATCCAGCGCGGTTGTCACGTCCTTACCTTCAATGGTGATACTGAAAGCCGGGCTTTTGCTGTTAAGGTTCAGGAGATCAGAATTAAAATTCACTGCAGCAACCCTCCAGCCGTGTTTTTAATTCCCCCAATCGCAGAGGCTGCAGAATTCTGCAGGTTGCTGAGCTGGTCACTCAGGTTCCCGAACATGTCAGACAGCGACTCATCAACCCGCTTGAGGGTAATCGTAAACTCAATGCGCCTGGGCATTCCGCTTTCAAAAAATTCCGTTTTTGTCTGATTCAGGCTCTCGATCACAAACATACCGTAAATGGTTCCACTTCCTTCAATCAGAGGCCAGGCTTTGCCCTGCTCCGCCATCAACTCCAGCGCCAGCAAGGACAGCCTGCCCCCGGTGACCTCCGGCAGCAGTACGCCAGATAATGTCAGCGAGTCATTATCCGGGCCAAGAAACTGCGTTGATGGTTGCCGGTTCACCCGGCTGTTGGTTGCGTGTCGCCAGCTGCGCTGATACTGCAGCTCCTGATACGGCACGGTACGCAACATGAAGACATATAACCCCAGCACCATCATCATGATTCATATCCCCCTTGATCGCTGAAATTACTGCGTGCTTTAGCCCTGGCTTTGCGCTCTCGCTCATCAAGCTGCCGCGCCACTTCGCGCGCAATATCCTGCGCACTCTGCCCCGGCTGGGCAGTGATATAAATGGGCGCGTTTATCTCATAGCGGATAACTGAGGGTTGGATATCTGTCTTAGCGGACTGCGTCTGGTATGCCCGCGCCGGGAGGCTGAACGGATGAAGCGGTGACGCCTCTGCCGGTGTTGCAGCAACCCCCATGACTCCGGCAACAATGGAAGCCAGTGCTGCAGTACGCCGCCGGCTGGTTACATTTGCCGGACCGTTCACAATCTCCGGACCATTCTCGCCCACGATGCCAAACTGCCCACGCGGAATAACGCCGCCGCTGTCGTACATGCCAGCATAAGAAACAGCAGCAGCGCCACCCGTTATCTGTATCTGTGTTTTGCCCGACATGTTATTACCGGTCATCCAGTCAGGCAGATAATCGGTAACAGAGGAAATCTTGCTTTTGAGCGCCTCCCATTTGGCGTTAATCCCATCCAGAATACTGTCAATGATTGCGCTCCCCATCGCCTGGAATTTTGCCGGGAGCGCCGCAACATCAGCCAGAATCGCATTCCATTTATCACTGATGGTCTGTCTGATACTGGCCCATGCTTCAGACACTCCGGCCCTGATGGCGTCCCAGTTTTTGGCAATCAACCCTGGCAGGGTGTAGTTGAAGAACAGAAATTTAATACCTCCCCAGGCATTGCTGACAGCCTGTTTAATCCATTCCCACGCTGCAGTCGTGGCTGCGCAAACTGCATCCCACATAGCTCTGAACTTCGGTCCCAGCGTGTCCCAGTTCTGCCAGATATAGACTGCCCCCATCGCAATCAGGCCAATTACAGCCAGTATTGGATTTGCGAACATCAGGCGGCCCAGCCACATAATCCCCTTACCAACACTGCCGATGGCCTTGCTGATCAGACCAAAGGCGTTTCCTCCTTTGATACCCAGGACAGAGAACTGCAGGCGCATCAATGCAAGAGGGCCAAGCACCGCCGACACTGCCAGCATCATTGTCCCCAGCACCGCTGCAACAGAGGCAATGCCCGCAACAACTTTCAGCAACCCACCTGCCAGCTTCGGGTTTTCCTCAACCCAGCGGCGAAATGCTCCCGTAACCTGCTTTACCGTTCCCATGATCGCCATCAGAGGCTCACGCAGCGTTTCGCCGAGACTACTGAAAGCGTTTTGCGCGCCCGTCTTCACCAGCGACCACTGAGCAGACAATGAATCTTTGTTGATGTCCGATTCTTTCTGCATGGAGCCGTTTGCGTTACTGCCGGATGTGAGTTTCAGCTGGCGCTGCAGCTCCGGCAGGTTGTTAGCCAGTTTTGCTGCATCATCGCCAAACTCTTTGCCAAAAATCATCGTCATGGCTGACAGGCGTTTATCCTGCGGCAGATTGTTGACCTTCTCCAGAACGCGCTGAATAGTGCCCATGGCATCGGTGGTCATCTGCTTTTCAATTTCTGCCGGGTTAAGTTTCAGCAGATCCATGCCCTCAAAGAAGCGCTTGCTCTGCATTGTCGCAATGGACAGTTCACGCACCATAGCATTAGAGGCACTGGCAGCTATTTCCGGTGCGGCACCAAGTGACAGGAATGTGGAACCAAGTGCTGCCGCCTTACGATAGTCCAGGCGATCAGCCACGCCGCCCATACGCTGCAACACGTCGATAATATCCCCGCCCTTTGACATGGCGTTATCGTCCAGGTAGTTCAGTGCATCACCCAGTTGTTCAATATTGCGGGTTGGCACTTTATACAGCTGTGCAATTTTCCCGAGCCCTTCCGCCAGTTCATCGGCGGGCAGCTCAAAGGCCGTTGCGGCTTTTGCCGCTGTGGATGCTAAGGCCAGCAGGTCACGTTTCTGGTCTTCGTAAGGATCGTCCTGGTTGGTCACGCCCATGCGTGCGCCGCCCTCAACCAGCGCGGCATAATCAATAGCACCGTTTTCCATCGGCAAATCTTCGCTGGCAGCCTTAATGGCATCCTGCATGTCATAATATTGTCTGGTACGGTTGCCGTTATCATCACGCAGGCCATTCATCTGCTTTGCCACACCTTTCATGGCATCTTCAATGCTTGAATAGCTCTTGACTGCAGCCACCACAGGTGCCCCCATTGCCACCCCGGCGGCGGTAGTGCTCGCTCCTGCCCCGGCAATGCGATCCCTCACTTCCAGACTTCTGGAATAGTGATCACGGGCAGCATTCATTCTGGCCTGCTGTTCACCCAGACGTTTCAGGGATTTCTGCTGACGGTCCAGCGCCTGTCTTGTTTCATCGGCATTCTGTCTCAGTTCCCGCTGCGCACTGCTGAGTTTCTTTGTGTCCAGCCCGGCTTCATTCAGCGCCAGACGCTGACGCTGTACTGACTGGCGAAGCCCGTTATATTTACTCTGCAGATCAGTGACACGGTTTTTTGCCTGCTCAAGCAGTCTGGCCTGTGCCGCCGTCGGGCGGTTAGTGGCGGAAAACTGCGTGGCGAGTTTTGCCGCTTCTTCACGTGCAGCTTTCAGGCTGTTGCCCGTGACAGCCAGTTGCGTACTGGCTTTGCGGAAACCGTCAATCTTACCCGCCTGCGTATCTAATTCTTTCAGCCGGGTACGGCTTTGCTGGATAGCGGCAGCCAGCTCTTTTGAGCTGGTCTGCGCGGATCGAAATGGACGGGTGATTTTATCAACCGCATTCAGAATCACCTGCAGACGCAGGTTATTGTCACTCATCGCTGGCCCCGCTTCTCTGAATCGCTTTGTACCGCCACTCCAGCACATCAGTCAGCGGCATAACGTCAGTGATGGACGGCGACCAGTGAAAAATGGTGGCAATGTCTGCCACCAGATCATCAACCGTCAGGCTGTCGGTAAACCGGCAAGCACCGACTTCTTCAACAAAAAAGTCACCACCTCTACCGACAACGCGGTGAGATCGGCGGGGTCCAGTTCTGCCATTTCCTGCGCGGTCAGCGTCGGGGTGGAAATACGCGGGATAACAATCATCATCGCGCCCACATCCATATCCATGATTGCCTGCAGGCGTGTCCCGCGCAGTGCGCCGGACTGCGGTTTGCGCAGCACAATTTCGGTGATTTCAGTTTTACCGCGCTTGATCGGGGTATCCAGTTGCACGGTCCTTTCAGTCAGCTTGTCGCTCATGTTCGTTTCCTGTTAATGAAATACTGGCGCGGCAGCCCGCGCCGTTAAGGTTAATCAGAGGCCGAGGGCGTTGCGGTGTTCTTCCATCAGGTCCACGCCGTCAACGATTTCAACCATGTTGACCAGATCGACCTCATAGAGCACTTCGCCGTTAATGGTCAGCTTCGCGTAGCTGTTGGTGCTGCTGACCTTGGTGGTGCTGCTCTCGCCGGTTTTCCACTCGCCGGAATCCACTTCTTTATGACGCCCGCGCACAACCAGCTCAACGGCCTGCACTTCGCCTGTATCGTCACGCTGAATGGAGCCGGTGAAACGCAACTGGATACCGTCCACCGTGGCAGTGCCCATCTGCTTGAATAACAGCAGTTCGGTGCCGCCGATTGAAAATTCCGTGTCCAGTGCGCCGTCATCCAGCCCCATGTCCACGTCCACCGCGCCCGGCATACCGCCGCCGCGATACTTCTCAAACTTGCGGGTAAATTTCGGCAGGGTCAGAGACTCAACGATCCCCTGCCAGTTGTTCCCGTCGTTGAACAGGTTCAGGTGTTTTAACTTGCGTGGTAAAGCCATGATTCCCCCTTATGCAGCGACGCGGCTGGCAAAATCGACCAGGTAGCGATCGGTGATGCGCTGGCGCAGCATCAGGTTTTCAAGCGGTGGCACCGGCGTGTAGTCGTAGTCGATGGTGAGTTTTCCTGCTTTCAGGGAGTCTTTATCGTTCACGGACTCATCCAGCCAGCAGTCAGCCCCGATGAGATACCCCTGATTCACCAGGCTGCGGAGCTTGGCGCGGATACCTTCGATGATGTCGCGAGCGAGTGACGGGTTAAGTGGTTTATCAACCGCCCACATGTGCCCCTCTGCGATGGTGTCAGCCAGCACCTGCGCTGTGCGGGTGTAGTTTTCAAAAGCAAACAGCGGATCGTCACTGAGGCAACGGGAACCCCAGAATCGGAAGCCGTCTTTGCGGATAAGCGTGGTGACGTCGTTCTGGTTCAACAGTCCCGCGTCGGTTGCCGGGTCCTGCAAATCCCAGAACACATCAGCGGAAATGCCGGTGACACCGTTCACACCCACGTTGGACAGGGTTTTGTGCCAGCCGGTCAGTTCGTCAATTTTGGCGCGCAGGCCGAGCGCACGGGCGGAGGCGTAAGCCGTCGCATCTGCATTCAGCACGGTGTCAAAGTTGATGAAGTCAGGCCAGATCAGCATCCCCTCGCGCTGGCTGAAATTGTCACGATAGGCAATAGCTTCTTCCACCGTTTTGCATCCGTAGGCGGACAGGTAGGCAAACCCACGCAGACTCTGTGCCACACTCAGCAGTTCTGTAGCAACAGCCTGCGAGTCATGTCCCGGCACACCGAGAATGCGCGGCTTGACCTCGAGCTGCGCCTGCGCCGAAAGCAGCGCTTTCATACCTGTTTTTTTACCGTCAGCGCTCACGCCTCCAATAATGTTGGAGGTGGTTTCCGCTTCGGTTTCGCCCTGCGCCACACGCACGACAACGGTTACGGGTTTGGCCTGGTCTGCAATCGCATCCAGTGAACGTGCCAGCGTGCCGGACTCGCCCGCTTTACCACTGGCGGTCAGTACATCGGTCAGCAGGACCGGCTTATTAAGTGGGAATGTTGCGGGATCGGCATCGTCGCCGGTACAAACAAGACCGACAACTGCCGTGCTTACTGTTCTGATAGGGCGTGTGCCGTCGTTAACCTCAACGACGCGCACGCCGTGGTGGTAGTCCTGAGCCATAAGGCAGTCTCTCCGGTTTACAGGGTGTCTGCCTATGTTCTGGGTGATATGCATGCGGCGCACGCGCTGAGCTATGTGTGGGGAATGGCACAATTGATATTGACGAAAAATGATGGTTAGCAGCGTATTTAACTTCTTTGAAAGGTTCCTATGCCAGTTGGATTTTCCGAGGTGCCAATATCCGCCAGTACCGGCTCACCTTTTCCTACTCTTGCATAAACCAATGCGAGCTTACTGTCTTCCAGACACATCATCATCTACAATGCGACTGACTGCACACTATTGACATAAATTTGGCAAAAAAAATGACGATTAAATCAACCAAGTTTTTATTATCAAACAATACCAGAAACGTTTTTTTAGACGCTATGAAAGGCCTTGCGATCATATTTGTTGTGTGGGGACATGCAATCCAATACATCAAAAAAGATGGTGTTTCTTTTTTTGACAACCCACTATTCATAATAATTTATAGTTTTCACATGCCATTCTTTATGATAATAAGTGGATATCTTTTCCACTTTTCACTTAGTAGGCATTCTGGACTTACTCTTTCATTAAAGAAAATCAAACAATTACTTATACCTGCAATATCCTGGTTTGTTATCGAGTCAGTTTTGATTGGATTCAACACTCACTTCAAAAATATTTTCTATGGCTCTATATATCTGGATATTAAGAATATACTTTATGGATCAACGTACTTCCTTTGGTTTCTTACGTCTCTTTTTGTACTATCCATAGTATACATAGCATGTCATTCGATTAAAGAAAAATACGCACCACACATGTTTACCATTATTTTTATTTTATCTCTTTTTTGTGGAGATGACTGGAGCATGGACAAAGTAAAATTCATGGCCCCTTATTTCATGATGGGAATATTAGTGTGTAAATACATGGATTTCATCTTAAAAAACAAGCACGTGATTGGCTTTCTTTCAATCGGAACATGGATGGTAATGTTGTTGCTGTGGGATAAGCAGTATTATATATATATTACTCCCATGTCGTATTTTAATGTTGATTTCTGGCAGCATACTAAAATTATAATGTTCCGCTATATAATTGGTTTTGCTGGTAGCTTCTCTATGGCATACTTATGCTATTTTATAATTTCAAAAGATAATATTTTCTCACGTTTCATATCATTCTTTGGACTATACACCCTCCCTATATATGCAATTTCAACACTTATTATTTACCGTATAACCAATGAGATCGATATTAATAATATTTGTGAAAATACATATGTGTATAATTTAATCATCACTACATTTTTCTCACTATTTATATTACTCCTATGTATATTAATTGCAAATCTCATAAAACGGAATGCTTTAATTTCAGCTATTTTGTTTGGTGGTAGATAGTTAATTTAATAATAAAATCACTAGCTTAGCACATCAGTATATTATGTTAAAAAATACCACCAGTAGTACTGGTGGTATCGAGGCTACTGGTGCTGGTAATTTTCCTACGCTGACTTTTCTGCCGCAATAATATCCGCCAGTACCGGCTCACCCCTTTCATTAGCAACCAGTACCTTACCTCCAGGGACGCTATCCGTCACGAAGAACCAGTTATCATCTGGTAGTTCTACAGCCCCTTCAGTGCTATGAATACCGGGGATAACTTCAGTCAGTGATTCAGGATTAAAAAGCCGCATAATTTACACTCCAGTAAAAACCATCAGCAGATGTTGAACCATCTGAACGCTTAACGATAAATGTCGCTTTCGTAGCTGTTGTCAGGTCAGTAACTGCCATCACAGATGTTGTGGGGCGATTAGTAGCAGTAGATACAACCAATGGCGTCGTTGTAACGTTTTGGGCTGCGGCAGGTAAAGCAATGGGATAGTTAACGAGAGCATCACCATTCACGTTTGCAATCCCGTTCCCCCACATATCAATTGAGCCATCGCTCCAGATTCTGTATTTACCATTCGCATTAGAACCGGTTTTCACAATAACCGCGCACTTATCATTGTCCGTTTTGGTATTACCGATCAACGCCAGTTTGCTAATGGTATTTCCCGCTTCTGCCAAATGAAGGTTTTTGAGAAACTCTGAAACATCAGCAATGTCTTTGCCATTGGCTGCCTTGTCCATCTTTCCGGCAAGCGCATTTGTCATGGTGGTGGCAAAGTTAGGATCATTACCCAACGCTTCCGCCAGCTCATTCAGCGTGTCCAGCGCCGCCGGGGATGATGCCACCAGTGCAGCAATTGCCGCCTGCACAAAAGCAGTGTTTGCTAGTTGCGTGGAATTATTGCCTGCCGCTGCCGTCGGTGCTTTTGGCGTACCAGTGAATGACGGACTGGCTTTTGGCGCATACTGCGTATGAGGATCGTTAGCTGCGACATGCTTCGCCATCAGGTCATCCACATACACCTTTAGTTCCAGCACCTTCTCATCAACATATTTACGGGTTGCCAGTACCACTGCCGGGTCAACTTTCAGGGTGATGTTATCGGTGCTGCTGGTAAGCAACACCATTCTGACAGTCTGCGTGCGCCCGCTTCCCTCAGCCAGCTGCGGTTTGTAGCTCTCCGGGCAGTTGCCCACGGCAATTAGCGCGCCGGTATCATCGAACAGACCGACCTCACGAATCCACCAACCGCCTTCCGTTTCGGGGATCACCTGCTCAGCAATAATCTGGCTACTGTTTTGCGGATCGATATACAGCATATTCAGCGCTGCGCGTCGTTTTTCAGCAACTAACGCGGTCTGCTGCGCGCTTGGTGTGGGTAATACGCCACCACCGTCGCCAACTGCCATATGGGTAATTTTCAGCGGTACACCGAGCGCGGCGGCGCTTGCCAGTTTCGCCGCCCCGATATCCGTCAGCAGGGTGTAAAATTTTGCGCTCATGGATTCACTCTCATTGTGTCAATAACATGGACCGCCCCGCCCTCATAAGCGGCGCCGCCGGAAATAATGGTTTCGTTGATATACGGGTAGATCGTGATTTCTTCGCCGGTGTAAGTAGCAGCCCCTACAAAATTCGGGCCGCCTGTCTGCAGGTTGATGGACATACCAACCAGATGACGGCTGCACGGTTTGGCATCACCGATCAGCCGCTCAAGTTCCAGATAGGTTTCTTCTGTTATGCCCTGGTCCTGTACGCCAATGTCCAGGCGGAATGTCCCCGGCGTCTCGCCGGTCTGCCACCACTCAATGATGCGTATCATGAAGCCGAACGGCTCCACCACGCGCCGCACGGCGCTGGTTGTCCCCTTGTGCTGATGGATATAGAAAGCATCCTGCACCACACGGCGCTTGACGCTCTCCGTCCAGCTTTCATCCCAGCGGTCAACGGAAAACGCCCACGCCAGATACGGCAGAAAGCTGACCGGACACGTTACCGGGTTCCACAAATCGCGCAGCGGCACCTGCAGATCGGAAATGCCGCTGCAGGTCTGCGCCAGTCGACGTTCAAGCGGCGACGAACCCGGCGGCAGCAGACTATTCATCCGTGCCCCCGTTGGTAACGCTCCATTCCGTACATGACGCCGCCTGCGTCTTATCCAGCACAACGTCTTCCAGCGGTGATGCCAGCTCCACACGCTGGACGCCCTCGACATGCAGCGCGGCATAAATCGCGCTGCGACGGATATCACGGCCCAGCCGCGTCTGACTGGCGATATACTTCTGCAGGCTGGCTTTTGCCGCCGCCATCACCGGCTCAGCTTCCGGCCCCGGATAAAGAAAGATCGTCGCATCCACGCTGTAAGGGATAATTTCGGCGCTGCGCACCGTCAGGCGGTCTGCCACGGGACGCACGTTCTCGCTGTTAAGCGCCAGCTCCACCACAGCCAGCAGATTAGCCCCAGCCGTACCGTCCCCCTCACGGCTCAGAACGGTAAGCACTACTTCCGCCGGTGACGGGCTGGTTGCGCTGGCGTCAGCCACGCGCCCGTCGGCGCTTCTGGCGTGGAACTCATAGGCTCCCGTCGGCCCGGCAACGGACAGCCCCTCAAATGCTGCAGGAATGCGCTGGCGTAATGCTTCATCACTTTCCATCACTGCGGCGACCGGCGGCACCGCGTCATTATCGGCAGGGACTACTGTCAGGCGTTTCACGTTGCAGTTACCTGCCAGTTGCTCAAGGTCATTTCCCATGGAATAGGCCACCATGACCGCCTGCGCAGCCTCATTAATTCGCTGACGCAGCAGGATTTCCCGGTAAGTATTTTCCTGCAGCAGTTTGGTGACAGGTTCTGACTCCAGCGCTAACGTGCGCATAACGGCCTCCTGTTCATCAGCCGGATGAAGGGCCACAAAGGCGGCCTTGCGTTCTGCCAGCAATGCCTCAAAGTCCGGCACGTCCACAATCTGCGGCGGCGGTAGCCTGGAAAGGTCAATGACTGCCATTGTCTGCTCCTGTTGATACAGAAAGGGAAACCGGCGCGCCGTTATTGCGCTGTCCGGTAAGTTCAACCACCATAAAACCGTCAAAATTGCCGTTGATGGTAATGGAGTCCAGCGTAAGACGTGGCTCCCAGCGGTTCAGCGCCACATAGACCGCAGACATAATCTGCAGGCGCAGCGCCGGGTTCTGCGGCTGGTCTATCAGGGCAGACAGCAGGGAACCATATTCCCGGCGGGCAAGACGGCTGCCCTGCGGCGTCAGCAGAATATCCCGCACTGACTGGCGCAGATGGTCTGTATCAATAATGGCCTTGCCGTTGCCCTGACTCATACCGATATACAGCGTCATACCGGACCTCCCGACGTATCACCGCCTGACTTCACGCCGGTGTGACCGTGTTTATCCACTACGATCCCGTTAGAACTCATCTCGCCGCCGCCCTGGGTGACGCCGCCATTGATCACCACCTCGCTGTTAATGCGCGTGGTGTCGGCCTCCACCACAAACTCACCGGTTTTGTAAGTGACGCTGTCTGCTGCCTCGATCACCATGGATTTGATGCCCCTGACATGCCATCGTCCAGTGGCGGGTTCATACTCAAACCAGCCCCCGTCCGGGTACTCCGTCACGCAGCCGTCCACGGAATCCGACGGCGGCGCAAACTGACTGGAGTAAATGGCAGGCAGCACAAATGCGGTTTCCAGATTGCCGCCCATGCTCAGCACCACAACCTGCTCATCCGGCGACGGACACCACCATGTACGGGCACCACCGGCACGCAGTGTCAGCCAGTTAATCCAGTTGGTTTCAAGCTCGCCAATCTTTACCCGGCACAGCCAGTTTTCCCGGTCCACTTCGGTCACGGTGCCGGTGCGGATCAGGTTGGTGATAAGGCGCATGATTTCGGTAAGTTGTGCGTTCATAACGCAAAAACTACATCCCATAACAAACGCAATACACTAGATAGAACTGTAAGGTTCATGGCACAATAGCGTATTACTTTTAAGGATAAAAAAAATGAAAGAAAACCTTGACCTTTTTATTAAAAAACTAATTCATAAAGCATTCCCAGAGTTCAGTAATAAAGTAACATGGACCTTAATCGCTTTTGGAATTGGCATTATTGCCCTCCCCACGCCAATATATATATTGTTCATTAATCTTATTATTGATTTTTACAATAAGCATACCCAATCAAATATTACACTCATTGACATTGGTAGCATTACCCCGAGCAATGGCTTTGCATTTGCGCTCATTATTTCAGGGCTAATTTATCACCTCGTTATAAAAGGATTTCAAACCTACATTGAAATATCAAATGAAAAAAATCAAAAAGAAATTCAAGAAAAAAAGAGAACAGCCGATATCAAGTTATATAATGACTTTGTGAAAATCATACCAGTAGATTCGGCTTTAATCTCCTTATTGAAAGACCATGATTTCGGAACCAGCTTTCACGAAAACAAAATAAAGACACTTTCCGATTTACATTATAAATGGGGTTTAGCCAACCAACATTTTCACGATAATGAAATAGAAACCAAAATCACAAAACTAATTGAAGGCCTAAAGAGATTTGATGATTTCCTTTCTACAAAATCTGACTACATTGGCAACAGCCCTTTGCTAAGCATAGTGCCTGCAGATGAAAGACCTAATGATTTTAGTTGGACGGATGAAACCATAGAAAAAATAAGAGAAGCAAACGAATGGAGTTCTGAACTTTATAAAAATTATTGCGACCTTATTTTAATCTGTAAAGATAAGCTCTTTATTTAGCTAAATCAAATCACTTTGCAGCGAGTGCATTAGTGTATCGCGTATGATGGTTTCCACCTCATAATTCACACCCAGCAGGCGGCGCTCTGCGTAGCGGACCTCCGGGCCTTTTCGGCTGACGCGATCGCGCAGGCCGTAATGGTGAACGCGAGCAATACGCTGCACCTGTCCGGCAAACTCCACGCTGGCAGAGTCCGCGCTGGCTGCAGTTTTCAGGTATTTAGTGGTACGAAGTTTTGCAAACATCTGGCGCTTAATGCGGCCCTTTTTGCTGCGGGTCATTACCCGGCGCGGCTCATAGCCGCTCCCATCCGGGTTTCGCTGCAGCCTGATATTCTGCTGCTGACTGCGACGCAATTCCTGCGCCAGCTGACGCATCATGCGGCTACGTGCGGCAGGCTCCAGATTCGCCAGCAGCGCCATCAGCCAGTCATCCACCCTCTGCAGTTCATCCACATTTCACCGTCCACATTTCTTCGGGTTCGTCCGGCTCCGGCATCGCTTCAACACTCGACACGCTGCCGTCAGTGCTGACCAGCACACGCTCCGTCAGTTGTAGGTTCAGGCTGATATCGCACACATCGTTGCGCAGAATATCCACTTCAAAGGTGAACAGTTTTTCGCGCAGTTCCGGGTTATTGATAGCATCCGGCTGGTTGTCACTTAGCCACAGCAGCACAGGAGCCATCAGCAGATTCTGATCACCGCTGAAATCCTCGATCACCACGTTCAGGTTGTAGCGGTATTCCCATGACATGGAGCTGGATCCGGTTGCCACCAGTGAGCCGTTATCAACGAAAAGGTGCAGCTTGTCCGGGTTATCGCGGACATAGGTAACCGCTTTATTCAGGGCGCTGCGTAAGGACTGCGGTTTATTCACTGTCTCGCTCCTGACACGCAATAATCGTGTCCACTTTGTCAGCACAGACCGCCCAGGCGGCCTCGGTTTCATCCAGCACCGCATTCAGATCGCCGTTACTGCGCGGCGCTGACCTTTCCAAGCGGCACTGCGTCACTCTGGGACAGCCACTCACGATAAGCTGCACCTCCTGTGAGGGCCGGACGCTCCCGCAGCCGGATAATGTCAGCAGGCAAAAGAGTGTCAGCCCAGCGGCGTAAATTCTCGTTTTCACGTTTCAGTTCCTCGATCCGGCGCTGGCGGCTGCGCAGCAGTGCGGTGGTCTGTTCCGCTGCCGCATAAAGCCGCGTCTGCGCCCGGCTGTTGGTTTCGGTCAGTATGGACAGGCCGATGAGCTGACTATTTTTCTTCGTCAGTTCCTGCGTTTTGCTTTTCAGCGCCGCGCCTTGCGTCTCAATGGTGTGAGTGGCATTGTTAAGTCGCCACGACTGCCAGGCCAGCGCCGCAAGAACCAGCACCAGTCCTACCACCAGTGCGCGCGTCACGCTCCAGTTCCTTTCAGACACCAGGCCAGTTCCCTCGCGCGGCGGTTCTCCAGACCTTTATTTTTCACACCGTTAACGTAAATCCAGCGCGGTAGCTGGTTGCATGCCAGCCACCACTGCTGGCGATTGATATATGACACCATGGTTGACCTGCAGATCGCGCCGGTCCCCACATTGAAACCAATACTCACCAGCGCATCGTAGACATGCTGCGGTGGCTTCACCGTCAGGCAGGCATCCAGCCTTTTTTCAGTCAGCAACACATTGTTAATTAACCCCTGCGCCGCCTGCCGTTCCGTGATGGTTTTTCCCGGCACCACACCGGACGTATTGCCGATCCCGTCGGTCCATACGCCCGCGCTGCACTGATAAGGCTGCAGACGGCATCCCTCGTAATCGGCAATCAGTTTCAGCCCCTCAACGGAGGTATGAAGCGACTGAAAACCGGGCAGCGTGGTGGCAATAGCCAGCACTGCCCCGACAAGGCAGCGCTTAACGATTGAAGGATTCATATTCCCCCCGTGAAATTTTGCCGTCGCGCAGTAATTTGAAAGACTGGTGTTTGTAGTACCAGTTAATAGCCAGCATCAGCACACCAATCAGTACGCCGCCAACCGTTGACGCATCCTTGAGCGACAGATCGCCCAGCCATGCCAGCAGCAAGGCGATGCAGTAAGTGATAAAGGCGCTGATTCGTTCAAGCGTCATAATTCAGTTCCATAGCTGGACGGTCTGCGCCGTGGTTGACGCCGTAATGTCCGGCAGCTCCACCTGCAGCCCGTGCGGTAAAAATGGGCCGTACTCAGCCAACCCCGGATTTGCCTGCAGAACCTGCTCAATGACACCCTGCGTGCGCCCGTAATGACGCCAGCAAAGCGCGTCCACCGTGTCATACTGATGCGCACGCACTTTCATCAGATAAGCTCCACCGCACAGTGCGGCGCATCCTGCACCCGGCTGATGGCCCAGCGGGCATCACGCCACAGATCGCCGCTGGCCTCCGCCAGCTCCTCCCCTCGCTTCACACCTGACGCCGTGGCGTCATAGTCCTGATAACGCTCATTGAGCACGGCGCGCGCCCAGCAAAAAACGGCGTTGTGGTAGTGCTGGATACGCTCGCTTTTACCGTCCAGCATTTCTGCAGGAACGTCTGCAAGTGTCTGCCAGCCCAGCATCTGCTGACGCTTGCGGAAGTCGTACAGCTCTGCGTTCACCTCAGAGATCGCCGTCAGCACGACCTGCTTTAAACGCGGCTGCGTCACCGTGCCATCAGTGCGCATCACACTGCGAAATTCCGACAGGTCCACATCAGGCCAGAACGGCGTATTTTTGATGACCTCCGCCTGTTCCGGTGCCTGTTCGGGCGCAACAAACTTCATGCGGCTTTCTCCTGAATAAGTGGGCGGTGGACGGAATTTTGATATGGCAGTGCCTTTCGCCATCCCGTGCCGCCCGTGCGCGGGGCACGTTCGTTAGCGGCTGTCATTGCGCAGTCTGCGCTCCAGCTGCTGCTTTTCTTTTTTCACACCGCAGCGGGGATCAAGCTGCAGCGCATGGGTAAGGTGATTCAGGGCAGACGCCGGGTTGCTTTCGCTCAGTACAGCGCCGATGGCTTTATGCAAGCGCGCCCGCGACTGGTCCGGCATATCCAGATCAGTTGTCAGGTCCAGCGTCTGCAAAAGCAGATCGGCATCAAAACCGGCAGCGGCCAGCAGAGCGCTTTGCGCTGCGTCTGCCATTTCTTCTGCCAGCACGGTCTGCACGTTACGGTTGCCCAGCGGCATCACCCAGCCATAGCGCAGCGCATGACGCCCGATTTCCAGCGCACCGGCATAATCACCGGCGTCGATACGCCACAGCATCACGTACATCAGCACGTCATCCTGCTGCGTACCTCCGGCAGCCAGCACGCCCTCCGCCCAGGCGGAATATTTCGGCAGCAGCTCCACCTTGATTTCCGCCTTTTTCACCGTGGACTGGACGCCCTTGAGGCGGCGGCGGTCTTCTGCCAGCTGCAGCAGCATCAGGTCATAGCCCGACACATGGCGAACACTGCCGCCCTCACGGGCGGCCTGTTCGGCCTGAATGCGCAGGCGGTGCTGCCGTGCGGGACTCAGGCTCATGCGTTATTCCCCACCTTCCGGTGCGGCAGGCGCGCTGAAATCACCGATTTCGATGTTTTCTACCAGCGCCGCGCAGCGGTAGTCCTCGACCACATACGCCTCGTTGACGGATTCAAAGTTTTCAATCCGGTCACGTTTCGGGTTGTCGATAACAGAACGGCGGCGGGTGTCTTCCTGCCAGTAGATGGACAGGTTATCCAGACGGGTGATCAGCAGGGCATTTGCCGGGAAGAAAGGCGCGCGCACAGCCTGCAGGCCGCCCATGCGTTTCTGGCTGATGATCAGATCGGCGGCGATTTTCTCGCTGTTGTCCTGCTCTTTGTTGACCAGCGGGAAATACTTGTCAGACAGCAGTTCACGACCACAGACAACAACCAGTTCGTCATCATCCTGATACTCCACATCGATCAGCTCGTTGACAGTATCCATCACCACCGCGTCAAGATTTACATACTTACCACCCGGACCTACTTTTACCGGTTCCGCAGTAGTGGTGCCGTCTTCTGCGGTTTTGCTGCCCATGACGTGATCCGGTGCGTCTTCGCGGATTTTCTGCAGCCAGCCCTTATTGACGTCCTGCAGCAGCGGGTTTTCAGCACGATTGGACGTTTTGGCGCGCTTCACTCCGTTAAAGCCAATCATGATGCGGTCCAGCGCCTGACGCTTGACGATGGCGTTGCGGATACGCACCTGGAAGTCCTGAAACTTCGCCCACAGGTCCAGTTTTGCGTAAGTCAGCACCGTATCAAAGTTGGTCTGCTCGCATTTGTATTCCACGTCTTCCATCAGCGTCGGATCGGTAGGCTCGCGCTCTTTGGTGGTGGTATCGGTGGTTCCGGCAATGGTGCTGCCAACGCCCAGCCCCAGCAACTGCCCGGACTGCTCAGTGACCGGCGTGATGTTAATCAGCGTCAGGAAAGCGGCGGACTGCTGGATCTGGTCTTCCAGCGTCTGCTGCACAGACGGCTCCACGGTGAACTTGCTGGAGAGTTCTTCAATCTCCACACCGTTCAGGCGCGCCAGTTGCTGCAGGTAAGCGTTAAAGGCAAAGCGGGTTTTCTTTTTCATCGGGTTTTATGCTCCATCAGCAATTGGTCAGGGTGCCTGCCGGTGCGTCACCGCCCGGCGCGCGCTGGCGGTAGTCTTTACGGCTGTCTTCGCTGCTCAGCTTCTGCTCAAGATCGGCAAAGGCGGTCTGCTGCTCCTGCAGGGAGGACTCCAGCTCAGAAAGGCGCTTGTCCTGTTCGGACAGGGATTTATCAGTGCGTTCGCTCAGGTTCTGCTGCTCGGTGGCGACCAGTTCCACGGCTTTATGCACGTCAGAGAAACGTGCATCATCGGTCTGCTCTTTTTTGGTGAACAGCGCGGTGACGCGGGCAAAGAGGGACGGCTTTTCGTCCTGGGCATCTTCCAGTTCAATCAGCGTCTCAACCGCTTCCGAAAACAGGTTTTCAGGGTTCTGCTTACGGTTCGCCAGCGGGTTATGCGCGGCGCTGGCGCTGAATGCCAGCATTTCAGTACCCAGACTCGCCGGATCGTCCGTCGCGCCCAGCCCCACAAGGTAGGCTTTGCCGGTGTCGGCAAACTTCGTGCTGACCTCCATGGAGGTGAAAAGCTTCTGGCCCTTTTTCACCAGTTCCACCAGGGCGTCCGTGGGTTCGACATCAGCATAAAGCGCCATCTTGCCCGCAAGCGGCCCATCCTGGATTTCTTCTGCTACCAGCCCCGTCACCCTGCCATAGCGGTTAAAAGTGCTGTCCGGCAGATAAGACTTGATGTGCTCAAGGTTAATCAGCGCGGTATATACCGTCGGGTTGTAGCTGGCAGCCATCTGTACCAGCCATTCACGCTGGATTTCGCGCCCGTCAGTGGTGGCACCTTCCACCCCGATACGGAAACGCTTTGCTTTCACTGTCATGAGCCGTGCTCCGTTAGAAAAAACTTACTGGAGCCTTATGTTTGCGGTGATGGGGGGAGTGAAACAACGCGCGGCACTTGTACGGTAAACCACACAAACCGCAGCCGGGGAAAGCCGCCTGTCAAGGCCGTAGGCTTGTGCCATGAACACGACACTGACCCCCGCAGACCTCGATCCCCGTCGGCAGGCCATGCTGCTGTACTTTCAGGGATACCGCGTAGCCCGCATTGCTGAAATGCTGGGCGAGAAAGTTGCAACCGTTCACAGCTGGAAAAAGCGCGACAAGTGGGGCGCCTATGGGCCGCTGGATCAGATGCAGCTCACCACCGCCGCACGTTACTGCCAGCTCATTATGAAGGAGCAGAAAGAAGGGAAAGACTTCAAGGAAATTGACCTGCTGGCGCGCCAGTCAGAGCGCCACGCCCGGATCGGTAAATTTAACGATGGCGGGAACGAAGCAGACTTAAATCCGAAAGTTGCCAACCGCAACAAAGGGCCACGCCGCCAGCCCGAAAAGAATGTTTTCACTGATGAACAGACCGAAAAGCTGGAAGAAATCTTCCGTAATGGCATGTTTGAATATCAGCGCCACTGGTGGCAGGCAGGCGTAAAACACCGCATTCGCAACCTGCTTAAATCACGTCAGATTGGGGCAACATACTTTTTTGCCCGCGAAGCGCTGATTGACGCCGTCACCACCGGGCGCAACCAGATCTTCCTCTCAGCCAGTAAGGCGCAGGCGCACGTTTTTAAGCAGTACATCATCGACTTTGCAAAAGAAGTGGATGTTGAGCTGAAAGGCGACCCGATGGCCCTCAGCAACGGTGCGTGCCTGTACTTCCTCGGCACCAACGCCCGCACGGCGCAGAGCTACCACGGCAACCTGTACCTTGATGAATATTTCTGGATACCGAAATTCCAGGAGCTGCGCAAGGTTGCCTCCGGCATGGCCATTCACAAGAAATGGCGACAAACCTACTTCTCCACGCCGTCCAGCCTGACCCACAGCGCTTATCCGTTCTGGTCCGGCGCGCTATTCAACCGGGGCCGCGCCAAAGCGGACAAGGTGGACATTGACCTGACCCACAGCAACCTTGCGCGCGGTGTGCTCTGCCCGGACGGACAGTATCGCCAGATCGTCACCGTGGAAGATGCCGTGCGCGGAGGCTGTAATCTGTTTGACCTCGACCAGCTGCGCATGGAGTACAGCCCGGACGAATACCAGAACCTGCTGATGTGCGAATTTATTGACGATCTGGCGTCAGTGTTCCCGCTGAGCGAGCTGCAGGCGTGCATGGTGGACAGCTGGGAAGTCTGGTCCGATTTTCAGGCGCTGGCCCTGCGCCCGTTTGGCTGGCGCGAAGTCTGGATCGGATACGACCCGGCGAAAGGTACGCAGAACGGTGACAGCGCAGGCTGTGTAGTCATGGCCCCGCCCACCGTGCCGGGTGGCAAGTTCCGCATTCTGGAGCGTCACCAGTGGCGTGGGATGGACTTCCGTGCCCAGGCGGAAGCTATCAAAAAACTAACTCAACAGTACAATGTGACCTATATCGGTATCGACTCGACCGGCGTCGGTCACGGTGTCTACGAGAATGTGAAAGCGTTCTTTCCTGCCGTGCGGGAGTTTGTTTACAACCCTAACGTCAAGAACGCCCTGGTGCTCAAGGCATACGACATTATCAGCCACAGGCGTCTGGAGTTTGACGCCGGGCATACCGACATAGCGCAGTCCTTTATGGCTATCCGCCGCGCCACCACCGCCAGCGGCAACCGCCCTACCTACGAAGCCAGCCGCAGCGAAGAAGCCAGCCACGCAGATTTGGCCTGGGCAACGATGCACGCACTGTTTAACGAACCGCTACAGGGTGAATCCGCCAATACCAGCAATATTGTGGAGATTTTTTAATGAGTGAACAAAACGAGGCCGCCAATCTGGGCACAATTGAACCTGAAAAACTGCCGAATAAAGCGGCGACGACAGAAGCATTCAGTTTTGGCGATCCGATCCCGGTGTTAGACCGCCGCGAGCTACTGGATTATGTGGAATGCGTGCAGATGGACCGCTGGTATGAGCCGCCGGTTAGCTTTGACGGGCTTGCGCGGACCTATCGTGCCGCCGTGCACCACAGCTCACCGATTGCCGTTAAGCGTGACATTCTCAGCAGCACCTATATCCCGCACCGCCTGCTCAGTCAGCAAGCTTTTTCCCGTTTCGTTCAGGACTACCTGGTATTCGGCAACGCCTACCTTGAGAAACGGACCAACCGGCTCGGCGGCGTTCTCTCGCTGGAGCCAGCCTTGGCTAAATATACCCGCCGCGGCGTCGACCTGGACACTTACTGGTTTGTGCAGTACGGATTCACCACGCAGCCCTACGAATTCACGCCGGGAAGCATTTTCCATCTTCTTGAACCTGATATTAACCAGGAAATATACGGGTTGCCCGGCTACCTCTCAGCCATTCCATCCGCCTTGCTCAACGAGTCCGCCACGCTATTTCGCCGCAAATATTACATTAACGGCAGCCATGCGGGCTTTATCATGTACATGACCGACGCCGCGCAGAACCAGGAGGACGTAAACAACATCCGCCAGGCCATGAAAAGCGCCAAGGGCCCGGGCAACTTCCGTAACCTGTTCATGTACTCGCCCAACGGCAAAAAAGACGGGATACAGATCATCCCGCTGTCAGAGGTGGCAGCGAAGGATGAATTTCTGAATATCAAGAATGTGAGCCGCGATGACATGATGGCCGCGCACCGCGTACCGCCGCAGATGATGGGCATCATTCCCAACAATACCGGCGGCTTTGGTGATGTTGAGAAAGCAAGCAAAGTCTTTGTGAGGAATGAATTAATACCATTGCAAAAAAAAATTGAAGAAATTAACAAATGGTTAGACGAAGAGGTAATAACATTTACTCCCTATGAACTTTAGTCAAAAAAAGAAGACCTAACGGTCTTCTTTTTTAAAGGGATTCCAGTTATATTTTCGTTCCAATTTAGCCATATAAGCTATTAAACGTTTATGACTTCTTGAATCTACACTTGAAACATAAGCAAGCCATCCTTTCACTTGCTCGATATCATTAGAACGCCGAACAAAAATATGATGTATTTTGGCTCTAATTTCTTTACTTTTCCTTTTCCCTATACCTACTTTATCGTGGGATACAACCAAGCCCGTAACCTTTTTTTGGCTCCTAGGACCACTAATACAAGTCTTGTTGCTGTTAATTATTAGTCCTTCAGTAGGTATTATAGAAAAAAGAAAATCCTTAGCTTTTATAACCTTTTTCATAGTTTGAGCGGATATGGTTAAATCATCCGCATAACGTGTATAAATCAAACCTCTTCTGCCAGCATAACCTTGAATACGATAATCAAGTCTCGAACATATTAAATTAGCAAGTTTAGGAGAAGCCGGTGATCCTTGAGGTAAAAGATTTTTATAACAACATAATCTAGTTAAAGAAGATGCTATAGTTCTGTTATACCCAAGCGAATGAAATACTCCAAACACCTTGTGTGCAGTAAGACTTGGAAAGAAATCTTCAAGGTCAATATTCAAAATAAAGTTCGCACCAATATGTGGCATTGCATTATTTAAAATTGATTGTTTTTTTTCAAACCCCATTGAAAATGGTGAAGAAGATAACTTATCAAGAATGTTACGAAGAACCCAGCCCTGAAGAGCTTTAAGTTCTCTAGACGGTTGATATATTGTTCTCTTTTTATTACCAGGCCCTTTCTTATCTAGGGTATAGATATGGTATCGGTAATCAGCGCGGTAGATTAACAAACGCAGAGCTTCAACTGAAACACGCGTTTCCTTAGACATGTCATCAAGATCCGACATGACAGGAAGCCCAAGGTTCCTTAAGCGAAAGGTGTTCATATATTGTTCACTTTCCATAGAGGTTGCGCACCCTTACGTCAAAAAAAACGGATTTACTTGTGGCACGGAGAGCATCTACTGATGCTCTCCGTTCCCACAAGGAAAGCAGACAGAAACTAAGTTTAGTTGCAGGACGCCGAAACAACGCCCAGAGGCAATCACGGATGAAGAACCTCTCGCTAAGGGTGCGCATAGGGAACTTTATCATAGTTAAAGGTTGACTTGCTACGATTTTCGAAATTCATTATTTCCAGGCGTAACCCATCGAGTCTTTTCCTGTCAAAAACTTCTCTAACATAACTAGCACCTAAACTCGTAACATTATATCCTTCGATGGTACGAAGTATTTTTCGGTCATTTATCAATCTTGTTAGAGTAGACCTGACTATTATTTTAGATAAGACTTCGTCTTGTCTAATAGCTCGAGAGGTTAATTCAGTTAGCGTTCTGAAATCTATATCCTCCAATAGATATATGCAAGGAAGTATAAATCTATCAACATACAACAAGTTACGTATACCCTTATTAACTTTATTCTCTCTTAAAATTCTATTAACTGACTTAGTAATACTTTTATATAAAGAAGAATTTTTCAACTCGACCAGTGGTTTATCACTTAGCTCATTCAGCTCTTGTGAATTAAAACGAACTACAGAGCTTGGATTATTGGACCTTAAAAGCCTTATTGGCCCATAATTTATAAAACTTCTCTTTGCTTTAAATTTGACATCTTGTATACAAATTAATTTCCTTCTCAACTTTTCATTATTAGTAAATGCGCCCAGTTCAGTGAATGAGCCTGGACTTTCAGGAAATAATATTATTACATCAACAGCCTCAGCAAGTATATTCTCAAGACTGAGTAAACTATGCTGTCCTTGCCCGGCCAAAAGATCGTCAAATAAATCCTCTGGATAAAAGACATCTACATTTTTAGCTTTATCTAAAAATTGTGAAAAAAGATGCCTTCCTGAAAGATGATTTTCTACATCTCCCCCGCAAAGGAATATTGTTAGTTTAACATTGGCACCTCGGTAGAAGCCTTTCTTTGTGAGGTGGCCTATAAGCTGACTTTGTTGATTTTCAGTTAAGTTTTTTTTCATAGCAACCTCACTTTTTTCTTATTTATACAATAAGTTGCCAAGTATGCCAATCATCATGATTACATTGAGCGCGCGCTCGTATCCCCGCCACGCCTGCCCGCTTTGTGTAGTGGTTTTCATGCAGGTGCATGACTGGCCGAAAAGTGCGCCAGTTCTGGTGGTTCCAACGCGTTATGATCCTTTTTGGATCATGCGAAACCATGCGCAATTCGGCGCTTTTGATGCACATAACCTCTTCAAAGTCCGCTAGCCATCCCGCAAAACCAAAGTCTCTAAACTTTGCATTAAGTTGCCTTCGCGCATTCAAATTAAAACTGATCCTTATCAACCACTTAGCTATGTGGTTAAATCATACACTCACATCTCAACTTCAGTCATGAAGGAAAAACATGGAAGCGAATGATCCTGGTAAGCTGATATGGCATGTTGCCTGTGATGAATCAGGTATAGATGGTCAGCGGTTTTATGGATTTGGCAGTTTATGGATGAAGTATCAAAGGCGTGGCGATTTCGTGCGCATCATTCGAGAGCTTAGGGAAAGGCATAGTTGTAGTGATGAGATTAAATGGCAAAAAGCGGGTTCAAAACGAAACGCAGATTTTTACCATGAACTACTCGAAACATTCTTCAAACATCAATGGTTGGCGTTCCATTGCATCATTGTTGAGAAGTCGAAAGTAGAGAAATCATTCCATGGTGGAGATTACGACCTTGCCATGCGGAAGCATTTTGGCAAGTTGATTGAAACAAAAATTGGAAACGTCATAAAGGCACATCCGAACAGAGAATGTGAGTTCCGTGTAGAGGTTGATCCACTACCCTCCCGATACAAAAAAGCCGACGAGGCTTTTGAAGTAATTACTAACCACACTCTGGCAAGGAAATTCGGGCGTAAAAACATCATCAAAAGCGTCGTCACCAAGGATTCAAAATCCTCAGAACATATTCAAATAGCTGATTTCTTATTGGGTGCTGTCATGTGTGCCTATCAAGGTAAAGCTACCTCTGAGGCTAAACTTGCGGTCGCAAACAAAGTTGCATCTTATCTTGGATGGGATTCACTTATGCATGACACATGGCCATCAGAACGAAAATTTAATATTTGGTTTTTCTTTGATAGGTCAAAAGGCCCAAGAGACATTCTCACTCGCGATGTAAATCTTACGTATGAATTGCCTAAAGCTAAAAAGTAGAACCGACCTCACAGCCGGCACGGTTGGAGTTCCAGTCAGGGACGAAGTTACCAACTAGGCGGTATCAACTTTCGGGGGGCCGCCTCTAACTCCCCAAAACCTTAAATTCAGTTTATAAAGCATAACGCTAAATTGTGTTAACTTCAACAAAATGTATAAAAATCATGCTATAACACACATTTTCTAGGTAGATTTATTGAGGGAATTAGCTAATGCGTGCTTTCATCTTTCCTTACTCCGCACTCGTTTAGCCTGGTAACCAGATCGCTCGTCAGCTCCGACAGCCACGAGATCGCCACCTCCTTGTCGTCATCGCTACAATCTGAGCTGGCGACCAGCCGGGCCATAAGTTCTATCCGTTGCAATGCAAGTGACTCCATGAACAAATCGTTCACAACCCCTCCCAATATAACTGTTTATATATACAGTACATCATATGTATTTAAAGCTGAAATAGTTTTTTACTCAGCTAACCCTTTGATTAATAGATAGCCTCATTCCAGCCCTCTTAGTACCACTGCCGCCATTTATCATCTTCCTGCAAGCGCTGATTTCGGTAGAACAAACGCAGCCCGGCTCCGGACGGGATACTGCCGCCACGTAGAAGCAGATCCACCTCGGTATTACTCGCATCAAATCCCCTAGACCTCAGTTCAGCATCAAGCTGCTGGCGCTGATGATTGCTAATCTGCTGTTTGTACCCTTTCCGCCGCTTAGGTTTTACCAGTCTTAACCTGGCTGTCAGCTCCCGGCGTTCCTTCTGGCTCATGCCGTGGAGGTAATCGTGCAGTTCCTTCTCATTCATGGTTTTAATATCGGGCAGATCCCCCCCTGATTGGTGCAAATTTTCAACAGGGGGACAGTTATTGCCACGAGTCCAAGGGGCGCAAGCGCCCTGGTCGGCTGCCGCCTCCTGAACGTCAACGGCCTTACGAACTTTTTTCCACTTCATCGCGTGCGTGCAAATCTTGCCCTCTACAATCGGGGACCAGATGCCATAGATACGGATACCGTGATCACCATAGGCGCTCGGTTCGTCGTTAAGCTCATAAGCAGTGCGGACAAGGTGATGTTTGCGTGGAACCAGTACCCCCCCCTGCTTCATGATGTAGGTGGCAAAGCAACCCGCATCTGCAGCTGCCAGTACCGCATCCAGACGCGGATTATCCAGTACCGGCGCACCCGCTTTGCGTTCGCCCTGCACTCTCGCCGCCTGACCAGCCAGCAAGCGCAGCTCGCGGTATGCCTGACGCCCCGGAATACCAAAGAAACGAAATTGCTGGACACGGTGCAGTGACGCCCAGGCGCTGACATGCTCGGCGCTGTCACGCAGTGATCTGCCGGTTTCTTTGCTGATTTCTTTAGCCAGCCCGCGCCCGTCGATGTTCTTACTGATGTATTTGGCGATGTAGCTGGTTGGCGTGCCCTTACGCGGGTTGATTAGCTCGGACTTGAAACGCGGCCCGGTATTGGAGCCCAGCTCCTCGCGGTCTTCACGGATTGCAAACTTACGCAGCAGCGCGGTGATGGAGCGACGGTCTTTTTTGCGCATAAAGCACAGAAGATGCCAGTGCACTGTGCCGTCATGGTGTGGCTCTGCAACGCGGACGCCGTACCAGCGCAGCCCGGCCTTGTGCATGGCCTTGCGAAAAGCGGCGAATGTATCAACCAGATAATCACTGCTCTGCCGGACAGTGGCGCTGGTCCATTTCGGATTAGGTCTGCCATTGTTGAGGGTTGCGTGGAAGCGTGACGGGCAGGTGATGGTATAGAACACCGCGCAGTCTCCGCGCATTTCCGCGATCAGCTCCAGCCCTTTAACACAGGTCATCATTTCATTACGGCGGTGCGCCGGATTACTACTGCTGGCGTTCACCACGTCTTCCATATCCAGCGTGTCACCGTCGGCATTGACCAGCTCGTGTGACTGGAAAAACTCCAGCGATTTGCGGCGCTGCTCGCGTTTGTGGATCACGGCTTCATAGCTGACATACGGGGACGTTTTCTTGTTGACCAGGCAGACGGCACGCAGTTGCTCCTCCCGCCACTCACAGCGCATCTGCCACAATTTGCGATACCACCAGTCCGCGCACAGCATACGCGCCAGCGACGGTGGGATCAGTTCATAAGGCACCGGCGTGCGGCGGTGCTTTTTGCGGCGTAACTTCTCAAAGGCAGGCGGGATGACCTCAAGGCGCATGGCTTCTGCAGCAACCCATTCCCATGCCTGGCGGATTTCTTCTGGTTTAACATCGTCACTGACAAACAGATCACCGCAGGCCGCATCAAGACACATACTCATATGTGCCGCAACCAGCGTGGAAAGGCGCTTGACCTGATCCTGATTCATTTCAGGAAGTACCAGTAACCCCTCCAGCCCGTCATGGCTCGCCATGAACCGGAAAGAGGCCGACACCTGACTGTCACGCACGCGCGCCAGCCGCTCAAGACACGGCCTGATTGTTTCGCGCAGGTAGCGGGAATAAGCTTTCGCCCTACACAGGCTATGGAAGTATTTAACCCGCTCCAGCAGAGGCTTGCTGATATGGGCTGGCATGGCGCTTACATCGGCAATAATCACCAAATCGGGATTAACGCGCTGCTGTTCGCGGGCCATTTTGGCATGGCTAATCAGCCGATCCTGCTCCATTTCACGCTGGACAGGATCGCGGGATTCATTGAAGAAATAACGTTCCCAAACCTTATCACTCAGCGCCTCACGGCGCAGATGCTCCTGCTTGTTATCCGCAGCGTACAGAGTGATCAGGTTTGAAAGCGCAGACTCCGGCGTAACTTCCGCCGGGTCCAGATACGGGTTAACCGCTTGTTTGGGCAAATTCCACGAATAAGGCCCGGCAACATTCTCAACGATACCGGGATTTTCAGTCACAAATGTGGCGGCAAGACGGCCTTTACTGATTTCCGTCACTCGCAGACTCCCGCATAAACACTGCTACACACCGCCTTATCATTCATGCCTGCCAGCAGATCGAACTGCACACCGCCACGAGTGGTTAAGGCCCAGTCGCGATAAGACTCAATGCCATAAGCATCAACGGTAATGACTTCAATACGTTTTTCAGCACGGCGCGGGTCATGCGTGGACGGGAAGAATGTTGAATTGCCACGCCGTGAACATTCCGCAACCATCCTCTCCCATTCAGCCACACGGCGGATTTCTTCAGGCCAGCGCTGGAAAATTTCTGCAAGCTCGGACTTGCGGGCGTGGATACATGGCATACACCCGACACGGCTGCAGCCCTGCAGATAAAGTGGGTTAGGCTTAATGCCATGGCGTCTGGCAAGGGCGAACACATCTTCATGCAGCCAGTTGAGGATCGGACGATAAACATGAAGGCCCGGTGTATCGTCTGCGTCTTCCTCCCACTCAGGCAGCAAAGCACGCTCTGGGGATTCCTGTCCCCTGACGCCCTGCCAGCTGATTACCTCGTCGTATTCATTTAGAGCCGGGACGATCACCTGCGTACGCACCGGCTCATGTTTCAGCTCAAAAGTACAAAAACGAACTTTTGTTGAAGGAAAACGGCCTTTCCACATGCACAAATCAAGAAACGGAATGCCAGTTGGTTTAAGGATTTCCAGTGCCCGATGGATACGCTCTGCAGCCTCATCCGGCGACATACCGCATTCCTGAACCAGAGAAACGGGCCACTTTTCCGCAATAAATTTACGTTTCCCTTCTATCTGGCGAGTGAAATCGGCTTTAACGCGAATAACCTTGCCCAGCTTTGACTCCAGATAATCCAGATATTCCATTGTCTGAGGGTGTTCATGGCCCGTATCAGCAAAGACAGAAATATGTGGAACATCGTTTTCAATAGCTCTTAGCCACTGTGCAAGACTATCTTTGCCGCCTGAAATACTGATGGTGTTAATGGTATTAGCGGCGAAGCAACGCGGATCGATGCTGTTCATACAGCACGACCGCTATAGTGTTTGCCTTTCAGCTCTGCGATTTCCTGGCAGGTGACACAGCACTGCACACCCGGAATAGCACGGCGGCGTTCTGGCGGGATCGGTGCATCACAATCAATGCAGAGAACACGAGAAACGCCCGGCGCTTTGGCGCGGGCGTTGTGGATGTGGCGCTGGAGATCTTCTTCCACGCGCTGCTGCACGAGGTCCATTGAATCAGCCATCAGTGCCAGTCCCCCCGAGATTCCGCTTCACAGCGCGCAGCTTCGCGGCGCAGTAGCTCTGCAGCCTCCACCCCGTTCATTTCCTTCTGCAGAATATGAATCGCCAACGCTTCCATTCGGATTGAAACGGCTAAAGCACGATCCTTGCGCTCATCTATACGCGCCTCAGTAAGCAGCAGATTGAGGCCTGCATCATCTGGTCCGGTCTTGGTGATACGTGTTTCAATGTTTCGCATAGTTATGTCTCCTGAATTTGGGCAAAGGAATGCCCGGCGGGTTTACGCCTTTAATTTCGATTGTTGGTTAATTCGGCATGGCTAGCCGATTTGGAAATAAGCTCACCACTGCACGAAAATGATTCATTGCTTTAATCAGCTCCCGTTTTTCGTCAGTAGTCAGATCACTAATTTTTACGCTATGACGTTCTGCCGGAATTTTTGCCACATAAAATATGGCTGCCAGTGCCCTCTCATTTTGTTTATGGTTAACGTCCCTTTGGTCGCGCATATCTTTAACAAACCGTTCAAGCTCCGACTCAATATTCAGGCCAAACACTTTTGCACGTAATTCTGCAATATGGTTCAGTCCGTCAAGCCGTTTGCCGGGGCTCAGTGGAACAGTTGCCGTCGGGCCATCAATAGCCATTCCCCCCCTCCTGTCTCGTCGTACATATACCTATTTGAAGTTGTGCCGGGAATTTTTTCACACGCCCGGCGCGTGCCTTGGTGGTAGACTATTTGCGCCAACAATCATCTACCCCTCGAAGGAGAAACCTGATGTCAGACTCTGACAACTTCCATGTATTGCCTCGTCCTGCCCCTGCACCTAAGCCAGAACCGGGGCAAGATAAAAAATAGGAATCCGGCATGACTAAACAAAGCTCCGAATACTTCCATCTGCATTACTGTTATTACCTTGAGGTTATGACGGCAACGCTTCACGGTAGAGCTGACAAATTGATGACAGCTATCCAGCTTATTAGCGGTACTGCTGTGTTTGCGGACACTGGTCTGGAATGGTTGTTCGCTTTGCCCGTAGTCGTTATCGCGACAATTCAACTTGTGTGGCAACCAGCTATTATTTCCGAACGAGCTAGCGTACAAAGCCGCCAGTATGGGGAATTGCTTTATGCAGGGAATGAACTGACCCCGGAACTGATTGCACAAAAATTGAAAATGCTGCATCACTCTGATTCCGCACCTTTCGGTTCTTTGTTTAATCCAGCCTACAAAAGAGCTGCTATTGCATGTGGTCGGCCTGATGACACTAAGCTCAGCTTCCAGGAAAAGCTTTTTGCCTGGTTTGCAGGTTGCCTGCCACGTTAATACTTAGACGTTGTAGCAAACTCTTTTTGCCTGTTCCCCGGACAGCCTGCTGCCGGGGAGACAATTCAATACACGGATGCCACTTTTTCCCGTCAGGTAAGTAAATCCAGCCATGGCCGTAATGTATTGCCGGGCTTTGCCTAACCAGCAGTGATGCGAATGAAGGTTCGTTACTCAGCATAAACACCTCAGCTCAGACCGAACGATGAACCAATGCCCGTCACCGTATCGACGACACTGGCCATTGCAGGATTGGCCTGTAAACGCGCCTGCAGTGAAATGGCGGTTAAAGCCATCAAACGAGTAACTGAGTTGACGCTTTCAACAACCTGACGGCGGGTAGTCGCATTCAGTTGAACACCAGAAACCGCACTCGCAGCGACACGTCCCATTTCGGCGGTGGCTTTAAGGACGTACTGAGGCATTTTCTCCCGTGCGACTTCATTGGTTGGCACACATGGCAGGCAATGGATCTGCGCCAGAAACCCGTCAACCAGCGTTGAGTCTTCGGTGAGATCGGTTAGCAACCATATGTCTGGCGCTGTGAGCTGGTGAGGTTGCTCCGGGTTGAGCTTGTTGCGCAGGGTTTGAACGTTCATTCCTGCATGTTGTGCCAGCTTCGCCATGTTGTGGCGCAGCGCGAAAGCTCGGCAGGCTTCATCAAAATGTCTTTGTTTGGAAACTTTATAATCAAACATAGTTTTCAACTCCGAACTTATCGCAAAATCGAACCTTAAAATTGACTGCGATAAGCAATCTTTTCTTATGCCGACAGTGCATCTACAGTCAGAGCAGCCATGTTAATCATGACCTTTTCGCGCTTTTTATCTTTACGCAGACGATGCCGTGGAAGGCGACCATCAGCCAGCATGTCGTTGATCGTATCGACTGGAAGGCCTGTAAGTTCGCTATAGCGCTCAATTGTGACGTGCGGTGTATTTAGAGTGATTGAAATGTTTGGGGTCATGGTGCAACATTCCTTCTTTAGTTCGGCTTGTGGCGAGCCGTTGTTTATCGTGATTAGTTGTGAAGGCTCCAAAAGAATACTTCGAGGCCAACTTTAAGATCGCTTTTGGAATCTGTCAATGCAATTTAGATTGTTTTGGAGGACTTTTGGATTTCAATAGCGGCGGAAAGAAAGTGATTGAGCGTTTGGTTGAGGCGTATGGTTTCACCACTCGTCAAGCTCTCTGTGACCATCTAGGTGTGTCAAAGAGCACAATGGCTACTCGATATATGCGTGACATCTTTCCAGCGGATTGGGTACTCAAATGTGCCATCGAGACGGGAATTTCTATCGAATGGCTCTCTTTTGGAACAGGAACAAAAAAGGACTTTCAAGAAATCGACATTCGTAAATTACCAAAAAAATCTCTTAAAAGCGGAAAGATGGTAGATGAAGGCTCGTATTATTTTGACAATAAGTTCTTGTCGGAGAGTTTGACAAATGGAGTTATTATTTCAGCTGATAGTGCTGATTACATTTGTGATTTAGACTATGAAGAAGTCCGTGACGGAAAATGGCTTGTCAACATCGACGGGGAGATTTCATTTAGAATTATCACAAGACTTCCAGGAAGTCGCCTTTATATAGCAAGCGAAAATCATTCCTTTGAATGCTCGCTAAAGGATATTGAAATTATCGCAAAGGTTATAATAACCTGCACACGCTAGAAAATAATATTAAGGAGATAAGACATATGAAAAATGGAGAGTTTGACTGGGATTGGGATAAGAGTAATAAATTTGAGTTAGATGGGCCACAAGAAACACTTTCAGAAGACAAACTTAGCAGAAGGCAGTATGCAGAGTATCTATATTACTATCTTGAAAAAAAAGGAAAAGTTAGCAATACAGTAATCAATTTGAATGCAGAATGGGGAGCAGGCAAAACATACTTCTTAAAAAGATTCTATAGTTCAATAAAAAATGTACACCCATGCGTATATATAGATGCATGGAAGCAAGATTTTTCAGACGATGCTTTTTTGACACTTTTCTCTTCTCTATCGCAACAATTACAACCGTATGCAGGAAATTTGGATGCCAGGCTAATTCAATGCGGACAAGCAATTGGTAGATTTACAAAAGGCGTAATACCTGAAGTACTCTCAAGCCTTATAAAAACCTATTCTGGATTAGAAAATGTCAGTGACATAGCTAAAGAAGCATCACAATTAATGCTAAAAGAACACCAAGAAAAAATGAAAGGAATTCAAGACCTTAGAAATGAACTGGCCTTTTGGTCGAGATTAGCCTTTGAAAACAACAATTCTAAACCCATTTTTATTTTCATTGATGAACTTGATAGATGCAGGCCTAACTATGCAATTTCTTTACTCGAGATTGTAAAACATATATTTGACATTAAGAACTTTGTTTTTATCATTGCTACTGACACAGACCAACTTCAGCACTCAATAAAAAATGTTTACGGCAACGATTTCTCAGCGAATGATTATTTAGGTCGTTTCTTTCATCGCAGATTCAGTTTAAAAGCACCAAAATTAAAAGATCTAATATCTAGTGTAGTCGAAAGTAGCGTCGACCGTGATTATAAAGATATATCTAATAACATATACCCGATAACTACTGAACTCGATCATTTTATAGAAAACACCGCAAACATCCTTGACTCATTCAATCTTAATCTTCGTGATGCAATTAGAAATATAGAAAGATTAATAGATATTATGAAATCGGGCTTGATAAAGAAAAAATTAGATTATATCTTCTTATTAATTCTGATGATTATTTATGATAAAGATAGGGAAATAATTGATAGGCAAATAGGGAAATTACCCATTACAAAGACACTTGCCGAAGCTGTGAAAGGCAGCAATTATTTAAAGGGTTCCTCGCAAGCCATAATTAATCTCCAATTAGAAACCAGAAGCCAATATATAGGGGTTAACTATCATTTCCGTGGGAATCAAAAATATACTGCACGTTTACCAGATGGAGCTAGTTCATTATATTTACATAAATACATTGAACTAGCATATTCATTTATTAGCGAAATACCATCTTTGAAAGAAAGAATTAGAAAAACTGGTTTAAATCCCCTACTAACTATTACTAATGAACCATCAGGTTACGAAGTCGTCACCTATCTCCAAGGGGCATTTCTTCAAATAAATGATGATGCTGATTACTACAGCTTCAATAATTACGTGGAATTCATTGAGTTAGCAACCTCTTTTGATTAGTGTGATTTTGTAATTAACAAACATTGACCACTGTTCAGATATACAGTTAAATTTAGCCTTCAGACATGAGGGCTTTTTAATGGCAGTACGAAAACTCGAAACAGGAAAATGGATTTGTGAATGCTACCCCGCCGGACGCAGCGGGCGCCGTGTGCGTAAGCAGTTCGCCACCAAAGGCGAAGCACTGGCTTTTGAACGCCACACGATGGATGAGATAGAGGCTAAGCCCTGGCTGGGAGAATCGGTAGATCGCCGGACTCTGAAAGACATCATTGAACTCTGGTTCAGACTGCACGGCAAATCCCTGACCGCTGGCGAGCATGTGTACGATAAGCTGATCCTTATGGTCGATGCGCTCGGAAACCCTCTCGCAACCGACCTCAGCTCGAAATTATTCGCGCATTACCGTGACAAGCGCCTGACAGGTGAAATTTACTTTAGCGAGAAGTGGAAGAAAGGTGCCAGCCCGGTAACTATCAATCTGGAGCAAAGCTATCTAAGCAGCGTATTTAGCGAGCTGGTCCGCCTTGGAGAATGGACGGCACCAAACCCACTCGAAAGCATGCGTAAGTTCACCATTGCCGAAAAGGAAATGGCCTGGCTAACGCATGAACAAATCACAGAGCTTCTGTACGACTGCCAACGCCAAAGCGCCCTCCTCGCTTTGGTTGTCAAAATTTGCCTGAGCACTGGTGCACGTTGGCGCGAAGCTGTGAACTTGACTCGCTCCCAGGTCACAAAGTACCGAATCACGTTTGTCAGGACCAAAGGCAAAAAGAACCGCAGCATTCCCATCAGTAAAGAGCTCTACGAGGAAATCATTGCCCTGGACGGCTTCAAGTTCTTTACGGACTGCTATTTCCAATTTTTATCTGTGATGGATAAGACCTCTATCGTGCTGCCACGCGGGCAGCTTACCCACGTTCTGCGCCACACATTTGCAGCGCATTTTATGATGTCGGGCGGAAATATTCTTGCCCTACAAAAAATTCTCGGTCACCACGACATCAAAATGACCATGCGCTACGCTCATCTAGCTCCGGATCACCTTGAAACAGCTCTTAAATTCAATCCCCTCGCAACTAAAGAGCATAATCCTATTTAGATTAGGAATCTATAATAGAAAGTTAGCGGTAATTGATAGCAAAGAATTACTATAAACCCATGAAAATAACTCATGGGTTAGATGAAATTTTCAACTCAAATATCTCTCCCTTACACAACCTCACTCTTTATTTGCTTCACATAACGTATGAAATCATTATCGCCAAAAGATGCCTGAGGGAATTCTCTGCATATGTCATCTAAAATTTGAAGTTTAGTTACATAATTTATTTTATCAATACTCCCTTCCATGATTAGACCATTTTTCACATCTTCTGAGCAACCAGAAACAAAAACTTCCCCATCAATAGTCAAATGCTCCAGGAATGAGTATTTTTCAATTAAGTTTCTATAACCGTAATATTGACTTCCTTTTTTCGCATGAGATACATTGATAATTAATAGAAGTGTAATCTCTGCATTAAGAAACGACCGAACCATACTTGTGTAAAACTTTTTATTCTTATGCTTATAAAAATAACCATAATAGTTTTTGTCTATATGTTTTAAAAGATAATATAAAACCCTATAATAACTTCCATAATAAGAATCTAAGTTATGCATGCGTTGGTTTGCTGACACCAAATCTTTTTCAGCGCCAAACCCAAGCACCTCCGAGAAATTCTTAGAGAAATCAGAATGTTTCAAAAGATTGTTTAGTTGTTCATTATGCTGTTCAAGAAGCAGTGAGAAATTACGTTCAAATGTATCTCTCTTGCTATTTTTTGCCGAAATAATCAAAGCAACTACGACTGAAGACATTGTACCAAATGCAACAAAAAACTGGATCATTTCTGCATGGTCCTTTGAAAACGCATTTAGTGAATCAAAAACAGAAGAAATGAAGATCATTAATTCACCACCAATAACACCCACAAGAAAAACAATAATTATCGGAGGCCAAAAAATCTTTTCCACCAATATCATAATACACCTTAACTATTCGCCTAAGATATGAATATTAATTTAGCCATTGATTTTAATATAGCCTATATTATAAGGTATCATATAAATAACAACGCCATTTGTTTATATATTTTAAGTCTAACATGAACTTTAGTCACGTGATATCTGTCCATGTAGAAACTGTTTTTCAACTTTTGTGCGCCCTCTTCCAAATTGGCGACAAAGTGGCGACAGCGGTTGGCATTGCCCCGTAATCGCCACACCTTACCACTAACCTAACTTATTGATTATCTTGCAACTCATTGTTTTTACTAACCCATTTACATAAATGGGTTTTTTGTTGCCTGAAACTCTCTCCACCGCCATTCATCACTCATACTTTCAGAATATCGGCCTGTAGAGGTGAACGCCTTATGTTGCTTAAAAACAAAGTTGCTGTGATTTTTGGCGGTAGCGGCGCTATCGGGAGCGCGGTGGCGCGTAATCTGGCACGTGAAGGGGCGAACGTATATCTGGTCGCTCGCGGTCAGGACAAACTGGATCGCGTGGCGCACGAAATTCGCGCCTCTGCGGGGACCGTTGATACTGCCCTCATCGATGTTCTCGACGAGCAATCGATGAGGGCGCAAGTTGCAAAACTGGCCTGCAGGAGCGGGGGGTTCGATATTGTCGTCAATACCACCGGTTTTATGCACGACCAGGGTAAGGAGGTTGCGGAATTGACCCTGGACGAATTCATGCAAGGGATCCGTCCTTTCCTCACCGCTCAGTTCACTATCGCAAAAGCCGTTACGCCCCATATGGGAGGAGAACGCGCGGGGGTGATTCTCAGCGTCGTCGCGCCAGCTGGCGCAATGGCGATTGCGGGTCATTCAGGCCACGTAGTGGGCAGCGCGGGGACAGAAGCATTCGTCAAAGCCCTGGCAGCCGAACTTGCCCCCAAAAATATCCGCGTCATCGGTATTCGCTCCCACGCGATCGGCGACGCCGTTCAGGCAGGTTCTTATACTGAGGAGATTTTTGCCTCAAAAGCGCAGAAAATGGGATTAACACCAGAAGAATGGCTGGGAGGGGCAGCACAAAGCACAATGCTCAAACGCCTGCCAACGCTTGCGAACATCGCCGCGCTCATAACCTTTCTGGCCTCGGATAGCGCCAGCGCCATGACGGCAACCATCGTGAATATGACCGCAGGTGCCACAACAGAATAACGGAGCCTTACCCGGCGATGCGTTTAACCATCAGCAGGATCTCTTCACGCGTCAATGGCGCCCGATCGGTCACAAAATGTAGCGTCATGCCTTCAATAAAGGCATCCAGCGCACGCGCAGTATCCGGTTCGAACCACCGGGAAAGCGTTTGCTGGCTGCGCTGCATCCAGTTCTGCATCACCGTTTTTAACGCGGGTTTGCGATTGGCAAAGGCATACAGTTGATACATCAGTTCCATATTATCTGGCGTAGTGACCTGAGAACTGTAGATCATTTCGGTGATCGCGCGACATGCCCCCTCCTCGTCCGCAACATGCGTAAAAAAGTTCTGATACTGCCTGGACATCGTCTGCGTAAACAGCGTGAACGCTTCGGTCAGCAACTCTTCGATACCGGAAAAATAGTAGGTCAGCGATCCCAGTGGCACCCCGGCCATCGCGGCAATTTTTCGGTGCGTCACAGCATGAATACCATGCACTTTCACTGCTTCCAGCGTCGCGGCGACGATTTTCTCTCGCCGCTGCGGATCGTTAGCACGTCGCACGTTTACTCCTTTCTACAGGTTTATGTACAAATGTACACAAGCTTGCTAATGTTGTCTTCTTCTCTTTATCTGCCGATCTGGAATTATGACTGCCATCTCTTCACGCAAAGCCCTGCAACGCCGAACCTGGGCGCTTTTTATGTTCTTCTTTTTGCCCGGCCTGCTTATGGCCTCCTGGGCCACGCGTACGCCTGCCATTCGTGACACGCTCTCGGTCTCGACGGCGGAAATGGGGGCGGTGCTGTTTGGCCTCTCGATAGGTTCGATGAGCGGCATCCTTTGTTCGGCCTGGCTGGTGAAACGATTTGGCACGCGAAAAGTGATTCGCACCACCATGTCCTGCGCGATTGTAGGGATGCTGGTGTTGAGTCTGGCGCTATGGTTGACCTCACCGCTGTTGTTTGCGCTGGGTTTAGGCGTATTCGGTGCCAGTTTCGGCTCTGCGGAAGTGGCGATCAATATTGAAGGAGCCGCCGTTGAACGTGAGATGAACAAAACCGTGCTGCCGATGATGCATGGATTTTACAGCTTCGGCACGCTGGCGGGCGCAGGCGTCGGGATGGCGCTGACGGCCTTTGGCGTCGCGGCAACCACCCATATAGTGCTGGCCTCGCTGGTGGCAATTGCGCCGATTTTTATTGCGATCAAAGCCATTCCCGACGGGACAGGTAAAAACGCCAGCGACGGGTCTCATCACGAAGAGAAAGGCGTCCCTTTCTGGCGTGATGTCCAGTTGCTGTTGATTGGCGTTGTGGTGCTGGCGATGGCGTTTGCCGAAGGGTCCGCCAACGACTGGTTACCGCTGCTGATGGTGGACGGCCACGGTTTTAGCCCGACCTCTGGTTCACTGATTTACGCGGGCTTCACGCTCGGGATGACCGTCGGACGCTTTACCGGCGGCTGGTTTATTGACCGCTACAGCCGCGTGGCGGTGGTGCGCGCCAGCGCCCTGATGGGGGCGCTTGGAATCGGTTTGATTATTTTCGTCGACAGCGCCTGGGTGGCGGGAGTCTCCGTGGTCCTGTGGGGTCTGGGGGCATCGCTCGGCTTCCCGTTAACGATTTCAGCGGCCAGCGATACGGGGCCGGATGCGCCCACGCGCGTCAGCGTCGTGGCAACTACCGGCTATCTGGCATTTCTCGTTGGCCCTCCGCTGCTGGGCTACCTCGGCGAACACTACGGCTTGCGCAGCGCTATGTTGGTGGTGCTGGCGCTGGTGCTGCTGGCCGCCGTTGTTGCCAGAGCTGTTGCCAAACCAAATTCAACGACACAAACTGCGATGGAGAAGGGATAAATGGGTATTAAGTTAATTGCAGTCGATATGGATGGCACTTTTCTGAGCGATCAAAAGACCTATAATCGCGAACGTTTTCTGACGCAGTATCAGCAGATGAAAACACAAGGTATTCGTTTTGCGGTCGCCAGCGGCAACCAGTATTACCAGCTCATCTCTTTCTTTCCTGAGATTGCCCATGAGATCTCCTTTGTTGCCGAAAACGGCGGTTGGGTGGTGAGCGAAGGTCAGGATATTTTCAACGGCGATCTGGCGAAGGCCGATTTTACCGCCATTGTCGACCATCTGTTGACCCGCGCCGATGTAGAGATCATCGCCTGCGGTAAGCACAGCGCGTATACCCTGAAAACGTACAACGACGAGATGAAAGCCACTGCGGGCATGTACTATCACCGCCTCGAGTTCGTGGATGACTTCGACAATATTAATGATGTGTTTTTCAAATTTGGCCTCAACATCTCTGATGACAGGATCCCGGAAGTTCAGCAAGCGCTGCACGACGCTATTGGCGATATCATGGTGCCCGTTCACACCGGGTATGGCAGCATCGATCTCATTATCCCTGGCGTTCACAAAGCGAACGGTCTGCGCCTGCTCCAGCAGCGTTGGGGGATTGATGATAAGGACGTGGTGGTGTTTGGCGATGGCGGCAACGATCTTGAAATGCTACGCCAGGCAGGCTTCAGTTTTGCGATGGAAAATGCGGCAGATGTTGTGGCGAAGGCCGCGAAATACCGCGCGGGCTCGAACAACAAGGAAGGTGTTCTGGACATTATTGATTGCGTCCTGAAGAACGAAGCGCCGTTTAATTAACGCGGCTGGCGCTTCGCCGCCCGGGCCTGCAGCACGACATGCTGTAGGCCTGAAATCTCACTTACCCTTCCCGCGTATTCCCAATCTGCTTATCCTTCAGAAAGATCACCATCAGCAGCAGCCAGAGAATACCGTTTGCCAGGTTGAACAGACTGAACAGGCCGTTCCCTCCGCCCAGCCAGGCGTATTTACTCAGCTCAATCCCGATGGTGAAGATCAGCATTTGCAGCATCCCCATCGCTGCGGAAACCGTGCCTTTACTCATGTCGCTGGCGAACAGCGTGAGGCGCACCAGTCCGGCATTAGCTACGCCAATGCCGAAGGCGTAAACGCTCAGTCCTGCCGTCATCCACAGATAGGCGTGAGACGCGACTACCGTTGCCGCTGCGGCGATCATCAACCCGAGCATAATCGGCCAGCCGCCCATGATGATGAGCGAACGTACCGTACGTCGCGAAGTCAGGCGTGCCAGCACGAGGTTCCCGGCGATCAGCGCACCAAAAATGGGGACCTGTAGCAGTCCATATTCGTAGCTACTAAGTTGCTCGCCGCTGATGATAATAATCGGCGACTGTGCAATCCAGGCCAGCAGCGGCAGACTGACAAATCCCAGCGCCAGCGCGCCGGCGACAAAGCGACCATTTTTCAGCACGAGTTTGTAATCGCTGCCCAGCGCTTTCAGTGACAGCGGTTCGCCAAGCCGCGTTGCGGTCTCCGGCATCGCCCGTTGCAGGCCAAAGAATGCGATCGCCGCCAGCGCGGCGAACAGCACAAACATGCCTTCCCACGGCAGGACATGCACCCAGGCTGCCCCCACCAGGGGGCCCAGCAGTGGCGCTATTAGCGCGACATTCGCCATCAGCGCCGTGATTTTGATGCACACCGCCTCTTCAAAAGACTCCTGAATTGCCGCATAGCCCACCGCGCCAATAAAGCACAGGCTGATACCCTGTAAAAAACGCAGCAGCGTAAATTGTTCAATGCTTTGCGCCAGCAGCGTCGCCAGGCAGGTCACAATAAACCACACCACGCCCGCTAACATCACCGGACGACGGCCCATTCGATCCGACAACGGCCCGAGCAGCCATTGCAGAAACATGCCCCCGGCCAGATAGGCAGTCATGGAGGTCGGCACCCAGTCGATCCCCGCCTGATATTGTTCCACCACAGCCAGCATGCCGGGTTGGATCATATCGTTACCAATGTAGGTGGAGAATTCGTAGAGCACCAGACAGAGAGGGAAAAGCAGCGCCTGACGTCCAAGACGGGCACTTTGTTGTAAACGGTTTTGCATGCAATCTCTTCGCCAATAAAAAATCGCGCAAAGTGTAATGAAAGTGCCTCACCTGAGATAGTGAATTATGCGTGGTAAAAGCAAAATGCGCACATTTTTACCCGCTCAGGAAAATCCGCCCCCCAGGTTTAAGGTTAATCTAAGTTAATGCCGTTACTCTGCGTGAAAAATCGCAAGCGGTTGCCTGAAACACCTTCAATTGACAGGCAAATAAGACAATCCCTCTTTACCCTATGGACGAACACTTTTATTCTCGGCCTGCCTGGATATTTATTAAACGTACTGAGTCTGAATGCTATGCTGGAAAATATTAACTATTCGCTGTTCTACTTAATCAATGCCACGCCGGACTCGGCATCGTGGATGATTTCCCTCGCCATTTTTATCGCTAAAGATCTGATCAATATCGTCCCGCTGTTAGCCGTTATCCTCTGGCTGTGGGGACCGCGCGAACAGGTTTGCGCGCAGCGGCAGATGATCGTCAAAATGGCAATGGCGCTGGTCGTCAGCCTGCTGGTATCCTGGGTAATGGGACACCTGTTCCCGCACGATCGTCCGTTTGCCGATCGCATTGGCTACAATTATCTCCAGCATGCGGCAGATGACTCGTTTCCCAGCGATCACGGAACCGTGATATTTACCTTCGCGCTGGCGTTTTTGTTCTGGCACCGTCTCTGGTCCGGTGTCCTGCTGATGCTGCTGGCCGTGGCCATCGCCTGGTCCCGGGTTTATCTTGGCGTGCACTGGCCGCTCGACATGCTTGGCGGCCTGCTGGCAGGGATGATCGGCTGCCTGAGCGCGCAGATTTTCTGGCTAAAATTTGGCCAGACTCTCTATCGTGGTCTGCAATATAGTTACCGTATCTGTTTCGCCCTGCCGATCCGTAAAGGCTGGGTGCGTGACTAGACGAAGGAAAAAAGAGTAATATTAAGCGCTCAGTAGCGGACAGAGCGCTTAATTATTCATCCAGGGGAATTATGGAAACACGTCGCGAAGAGCGTATTGGTCAATTGCTGCAGGCACTGAAACGCAGCGATAAACTCCATCTTAAGGAAGCCGCGACCCTGCTGGGCGTCTCTGAAATGACCATTCGTCGCGACCTGAATAACAACAGCGCGCCGGTGGTGTTATTAGGTGGCTATATTGTGCTGGAACCCCGCAGCGCCAGCCACTATCTGCTCAGCGATCAAAAATCCCGTCTGGTGGAAGAAAAGCGTCGCGCGGCGCAACTGGCAGCAAGTCTGGTGCAGCCGCATCAAACGCTGTTTTTTGACTGCGGCACCACCACACCATGGATCATCGAAGCGATCGATAATGAAATCCCGTTTACCGCCGTCTGCTATTCCCTGAATACGTTTATGGCGTTGCAGGAAAAACCGCTGTGCCGGGCGATCCTCTCTGGTGGCGAATTCCACGCCAGTAATGCGATTTTCAAACCGCTTGATGCCCGGGAAACGTTAAACACTATTTGTCCGGATATCGCCTTCTACTCGGCGGCAGGCATTCACATCAGTAAAGGGGCGACCTGTTTTAATCTGGAAGAGTTGCCCGTGAAACACTGGGCGATGTCGATGGCCCAGTACCACGTGCTGGTGGTCGATCACAGTAAATTTGGTAAGGTTCGTCCGGCCCGGATGGGAGATTTAAAGCACTTTGACACGGTGATCAGTGACTGTTGCCCGGACGATGAATTTGTCAGCTTCGCCAAAGCACAGCAGATTACGCTAATGTACTAATTGCAGCTTGCCGGACAGGCGTCAGCCCCATCCGGCAAGCCACAAATGCTTAAGAGAACCAGCCACCAAACCACTGATGGAATTTCATCAATACGAAATCCCACATCCGCCCAAAGAACCCACCCTCTTCAACCGCTTCCATTACGATCAGCGGACGCTGCTCAATCGACTTGCCATTCAACTGGAAGTCAATCGTCCCGACCACCTGGCCTTTTTTCAGCGGCGCGGTGAGCTGCGGTTCAGTTAGCGTAAAGCTGGCTTTCAGGTTTTTCAGTTGACCACGCGGAATGGTCACGGAACCGGCTTCACCCGCCCCCAGATTCACCTCACTCTTGTCACCAAACCAGACGCGCTGGGTCACAAAGGTGGCATCCGGTTTGATTGGCGTCACGGTTTCGAAGAAGCGGAAACCCCAGGTCAGCAGTTTTTCCGATTCATTAAAACGGATACGGTCGGTTTTGGTGCCTAACACCACCGAAATCAGCCGCATATCTCCCTGGGTGGCTGACGCGACCAGATTGTATCCGGCTCCCGCCGTGGTGCCCGTTTTCATACCGTCAACGTTCAGGTTGGAGCTCCAGAGCAGACGGTTACGGTTGGGTTGGCGAATCTTGTTGAAGGTGAACTCTTTCTCTTTATGGATCGCATACTCTTCCGGCACATCGTGGATCAGTGCTTTACCCAGCAGCGCCATATCACGCGCGGTGCTGAACTGACCCGGCGCGTCCAGACCATGTACCGTCTGGAAGGTCGTGTTCGTCAGCCCAAGCTTTTTCGCATAGCCGTTCATCAAACCGATAAATGACTCCTGGCTGCCCGCGACATAGTCTGCAAGCGCGATACAGGCATCGTTGCCGGACTGGATGATCACTCCTTTGTTGAGATCGGAAACCGCCACCTGATCGCCAGGTTTCAGGAACATGACTGAGGAGCCGCGAAGCGCCGGGTTGCCGGTCGCCCAGGCGTCTTTGCCTACCGTCACCATGTCGGTTAGTTTAATTTTCCCCGCTTTTAGCGCCTGTCCCACCACATAGCTGGTCATGATTTTCGTCAGACTGGCGGGATCCAGTTTCTCATCGGCATTGCCTTCTGCCAGCACCTTACCGCTGGAGTAATCCATTAAAATCCACGCGCGCGCATCGACGCTCGGCGCGTCAATTGTCTGCTCCGCCGCCATCACCGTTGGCGCGAAGAGAAATAAAAGTGCTGAACCCGCTGCAAAATTACGAAGGGAAGAAACGTATTGCGTCATAAATGCCACCCGAGTATCCATTCAAAAAATATACGTCATACCACCGTATAATAAGTGCGGTGAGTAATAACGCACTAAGAAGCGTAAGGGAACCGTAAGTTGGTAAAGTTTTTAAAGTTTATGCAATAACCCCCCGCTACGCTGCAACTGTGAGGAATTTTTTGTTGGCTGTTGCGTAAATGTTGGGTTTATCTCACCATGTGGAGTGAACGCAGCCCTGAGGCTGTCCATTTTTTGAGGGGTAATTATGATTACGCTGTGGGGCAGGAATAACTCAACCAACGTCAAGAAAGTGTTGTGGACGCTCGAAGAACTGGAATTGCCGTTTAACCATATCCTGGCGGGAGGACAGTTTGGCCTGAACCACGATGCAGATTATCTGGCGATGAACCCGAACGGTCTGGTGCCTTTGCTGCGTGATGATGAAAGCGATCTTTTGTTGTGGGAATCCAACACCATCGTACGTTACCTGGCTGCGCAATATGGGCAAAAACGTCTTTGGGTAGAGGATCCGGCACGCCGGGCGGAAGGCGAAAAATGGATGGACTGGGCCAACCAGACCTTAAGCCCTGCACACCGCGTCGTGCTTTTCGGTTTAGTGAGAACACCGCCGGAACAGCGCGATAGCGCCGCCATCGATGCGGGGGCGAAGCGTTGTGACGAGTTGTTTGCGATCCTTGATGCTGCCCTGGCCAACCAGCCCTGGTTTTCAGGTAACGAGTTTGGCACCGGTGATATCGCCATCGCCCCGTTTGTCTACAACCTGTTCAACGTGGGCCTGACGTGGACGCCGCGTCAGCATCTTGAACGCTGGTACCAGCAGCTCAGCGAGCGCCCGGCGTTTCGTAAAACGGTCATGATTCCCGTTAGCTAAGTCACTCAGGTACGCGGACTGCTGCCGCGTACCGATTTCCCGTTAATAGCCATAACTTACACATATAGATTTTTCCTTTATATTTCATATAATTATAATTCCTGATTCCCCTCTCAAATCGCGGTACTCAATTCGTGAAGCGCTTTGCAGAAAGTCGCTGCGGCCATTGCCGCGAAGCCGAAACTAATAAACATTAGCGAACAAACTATCTGCATGGAGACCAACGATGCCACAACAATGGAGTACCGCCCGGGCGCAGTCCTGGTATAAGGAACATGGATGGGCGTGTGGGTTCAATTATCTGCCACGAACTGCCGTTAACTGGAGCGAAATGTGGCAGGCCGACACCTTCGATTTACCGGTCATCGAGCAGGAGCTCGCCTGGGCGGAAAGCTACGGCTATAACGCCTTGCGGACCAACCTGCCGTTTATCGTCTGGCAGCACGACCGGGAGGGGCTACTGACGCGGATTGATACGTTTCTGGAGATCGCCGCGCGTCATCATATTCAGGTGATGCTGACGCTGATGGACGACTGCGGCTTTTCCGGTGATGAACCGTGGTTCGGTCCACAAAAGCCGCCTGTACCGGGAGTGCATAACAGTCAGGCCGCTGCCAGCCCAGGCAGAGCCATCGTGATGGATCCTGACCAGTGGCCGCAGGTCGAAGCGTACGTTCGCGATATCCTCACGCATTTTTCCAGCGACACGCGCATTGCGATCTGGGATTTATACAATGAACCGGGCAACCGGGGGATTTTCCTCTCCCCGCAAGAATATGCCGAAGCGGATGTAGCGCTGGAAGAGTATGCCTTACAGATGGTGCGCGCCGTTTTTCGCTGGGCGCGAAGCGTGGGTCCATCGCAACCGTTAACCGTCGGCGCATGGCATGTGGATCATGAGCGCTGGGGGATGCTTAAGCACCCGATCGACGTTGCCGCGCTGGAGCTCTCGGATATCATCAGCTATCACGCCTACGTTCCAGCCGCTATGCAATCGGATATTTTGCACGCACTTTCTCAGTTTAACCGCCCGGTACTGTGTACTGAGTGGCTTTCACGTCATACCCACTGCGTGTTCAGCGAACAACTTCCCCTTTTTAGCGCTTTTGATACGGGTTGCTATCACTGGGGACTGGTGCAGGGCAAAACTCAGACCTGGCTCCCCTGGCCCGGTGTCAATAAATCCCATCCGGATCCGCAATCACTGTGGTTTCACGATGTACTGAAACCGGATGGCACGCCCTGCTGTAGCGACGAAATGCGTCTGGTAAAACAGCTTACGGATTATCGGCAACGGCAGCGGAACGGTTTTGCGGACTGACTTTAAGTAACTCGCCGTCGGACTCGTCGGTTAACACGTACAGATAACCGTCAGGTCCGACGCGCACATCGCGGATCCGCTGTTTCCGCTCAGCCAGAATACGTCCGTCTTCAGTCACCTTATTGCCGTCAACGCTCATCACAATCACACTCTGGTCTTTCAATGCGCCAATAAACAGTTTCTTCTGCCACTGGGGGAATGTCCCATTGTTATAAAATGCCATCCCACTGACGGCAGGTGATTTCTGCCAGTAGAAAATGGGCTGTTCAGTACCTGCGACCTTTTCACCCTGCGCTTCCGGGATCTTAAACCCGCTGTAGTTGATCCCCCAGGTCGCCAGCGGCCAGCCATAGTTTTTCCCTTTTTCGGGGATATTGATCTCATCACCGCCGCGCGGCCCGTGTTCGTTCAGCCACAGCACATCGCTCCACGGGTTCATCGCCATCCCCTGCGGATTGCGGATCCCATAAGACCAGATTTCTGCACGCGCCCCCGGTTGATTGACAAACGGATTGTCCTGCGGAATTTCCCCTTGATCGGTCAGACGCACCACTTTCCCCTGCAATTTATCGAGATCCTGCGCGGTCGACCGCTGGTTGTTTTCTCCCAGTCCAATGAACAGATGTCCCTTACCGTCAAAAACCAGCCGCCCACCAAAATGATTGCCGGTTGACAGTTTTGGCATCTGACGGAAGACGATCCGGAAGTTTTCCAGCCGTGCGAGATCGTCGCTGAGTCGGCCATAGCCCACCGCGGTTCCTGCATTGCCCTGCGTATCGGCCTGCGCGAAACTGAGCCAGACGCGCCGCGACTGGCTAAAATCTGGAGCCAACGCTACGTCCAGAAGGCCGCCCTGCCCGCTCGCCCAGACCTTAGGTACGCCAGGGATCGGATCGGAAAGCCCTTTCCCTGCCTGCCAGTGGCGCAACTGTCCGCCCTTCAGGGTTAGCAGCATACCGTTGTCGCCTGGCAGAAAGGCCAGCGCCCACGGATGGTCAAGTTTGGTTTGCAGAACCTCGACATTAACCGCAGGCGTTTCGGCCTGTGTAAACCCGGGAATCATCAGCAATAGAAGTAAAGGGATAAGCGAGCGACGCATGACGCCTCCTTGTTGACTCTGGTTAAAGCGTAGTCAGCGAGAAACGTCAGAGGGGCATTTTTACAAAAACTTAACGATGAAGGGGGAGTCGCCTCCCCCGAAAATCAGGCTTTTTCAGACGTTGAATGCGCCTGCAGACTCTGAATGCTCAGCGTTAAGGTTGTCAGGCAGGTATTGAGTTTTTCTGCATTGACGGCAATAAAAGTCGGACAGTCGTGGTGTCCGCTCATCAGGCACACCGCCGCAGCGGCGAGTGCACCTTCGGCATGGTGCAATGCATCCCATTCTTCTTGATCGAGATGCAGATTCAAGCGCAACGATTTATCGTGCAGCTCGCGGTTCAGTTCGAAAAAGTTCTCACGTAGATGATCATTCTCGCTGACTGACATGTATCCTTTCGCCATCCTTAGCTGCAGATACGCAGCGAGGTCGATCCTGGCGTTGATGAGCTTATTCAGCAGATCGGTTCTCAGTCTGTCAACGAACATACTTCGTTCCTCCTCTTCCAGCCATGGTGCAACTTAATAGTATGGCTATTTTTTGTACAAAAGGATGCCTGGGATCAACAATTCACTCAGAATTAACATTATTTACACACTAGTTATAAACCGATGCAGGTTTTCCCTCACTGATCCGAAGAGATAGCAATACAATTTTTGTGCGGAACTCTGTAGAATCCCTGCCCTGAACATTCCAATAACTGAACAATTTTTAAGCTATGAGCAAAGTAACCCACCAGCCGAAAATCGGCTTCGTTTCCCTCGGCTGTCCGAAAAACCTCGTCGATTCAGAACGTATCCTGACTGAACTGCGTACCGAAGGCTACGATGTTGTCCCGAGCTACGACGATGCCGATATGGTGATCGTCAACACCTGCGGTTTTATCGACAGCGCAGTGCAGGAATCACTGGAGGCCATTGGCGAAGCGCTGAACGAAAACGGTAAAGTGATCGTAACCGGCTGTCTGGGCGCGAAAGAAGATCAGATCCGTGAAGTCCATCCGAAAGTGCTGGAAATCACCGGTCCGCATAGCTATGAACAGGTTCTGGAACACGTCCACCACTACGTGCCGAAACCAAAGCACAATCCGTTCCTGAGCCTGGTGCCTGAACAGGGCGTGAAGCTGACTCCACGCCATTATGCCTACCTGAAAATTTCTGAAGGCTGCAACCATCGCTGCACCTTCTGCATCATTCCATCAATGCGTGGCGATCTGGTCAGCCGTCCAATTGGTGATGTGCTGAGCGAAGCAAAGCGGCTGGTCGATGCGGGTGTCAAGGAGATCCTCGTGATTTCGCAGGATACCTCAGCCTACGGCGTGGACGTGAAGCACCGCACCGGGTTCTATAACGGTGAGCCGGTGAAAACCAGTATGGTCAGCCTGTGCGAACAGCTGTCAAAACTGGGCATCTGGACGCGTCTGCACTACGTCTATCCGTATCCGCATGTCGACGACGTTATCCCGCTGATGGCAGAAGGCAAGATCCTGCCGTACCTGGATATCCCACTTCAACACGCCAGCCCGCGCATTCTCAAACTGATGAAGCGCCCCGGTTCGGTAGACCGCCAACTGGCGCGCATCAAACAATGGCGCGACATCTGTCCGGAACTGACCCTGCGCTCGACGTTTATTGTCGGTTTCCCGGGGGAGACGGAAGACGATTTCCAGATGCTGCTCGACTTCCTGAAAGAAGCGCGTCTCGACCGCGTAGGCTGCTTTAAATACAGCCCGGTAGACGGGGCGGGTGCCAATGAACTGCCCGATCAGGTGCCGGAAGAGGTTAAAGAAGATCGCTGGAACCGCTTTATGCAACTGCAGCAGCAAATCTCTGCTGAACGACTGCAGGAGAAAGTGGGTCGCGAAATTCTGGTGATTGTCGATGAAGTTGATGAAGAAGGCGCGATTGGCCGCAGTATGGCCGACGCACCGGAAATCGACGGCGCGGTCTATCTGAATGGTGAAACCAACGTGAAACCGGGCGACGTGATCCGCGTGAAGGTGGAAAACGCCGACGAGTACGATCTGTGGGGCACGCGGGTTTAACGCTAACGCAGGCCGGATAACGCATTTGTGCCGCCATCCGGCAATACCTGATAAGACGCAAACGCGTCTTATCAGGTCTAAATTCACCCTTTAATCTTTGGATCCAGCGCATCGCGCAGGCCATCACCAAGCAGATTAAACGCCAGTACCGTAAGGAATATCGCCACCGCAGGGAACAACGCCACGTGCGGCGCAATCACCATATCCGCCCGCGCCTCATTTAGCATCGCGCCCCACTCCGGCGTCGGCGGCTGTGCGCCCAGCCCCAGAAATGACAGGCTTGCCGCTGAGATTATCGAGGTGCCAATACGCATGGTAAAAAAGACCACAATCGACGAGACGGTTCCCGGCAGGATATGGCTGAAAATAATAGTCGCATCGCTGGCACCAATGCTGCGCGCCGATTCGATAAACGTCTGCTGCTTCAGTACCAGCGTATTGCCGCGTACCAGACGGGCGAACGCCGGGATGGAGAAAATCGCCACTGCGATAATCACGTTGGCAATGCCGCTACCCAGCACCGCCACCACGGCAATCGCCAGCAGGATCCCTGGAAACGCGAACAGCACGTCGCAGATGCGCATGATGATTCGGTCCCACCAGCCTTCATAGTAGCCTGCCAACAGTCCCAGTACGGTGCCAATGGCCGCGCCAATCAATACCGCAAAAACGCCTGCCGCCAGCGAGATTTGCGCGCCAACCAGCACGCGACTGAAGATATCTCTGCCCAGCGAATCCACGCCGAACCAGTGCATCATCGACGGCCCGTCATTCAGCCTGTCGTAATCGAAATAGTTTTCTGCATCGAATGGCGTCAGCCAACGAGCGAAGATCGCCACCAGGATCAGCAGCAGCACAAACAGGCCAGCAATCAGCGCCACATGCTGACGACGAAAACGTCGCCAGAACTCGTGCCACGGCGTGCGTACCCGTTCGGGTTTTACCCTCGGCATGGCATTTAAAATCGCCTGACGGCGCCAGTTAAGTAATCGCATCCCTACTTGTACCTGATAGCCGGGTTAATGGCGGCATACAGCACATCCACCACTAAGTTGATAAGAATAAATTCCAGTGAGAACAGGAGAACTTCCACCTGAATCACCGGATAATCACGCATCTCTACGGAGTCTACCAGCAGACGTCCGAGACCAGGCCAGTTGAAGACCTTTTCGACCACGATAGAACCGCCGAGCAAAAAGCCGAACTGTAACCCCATCATGGTGACGACCGGGATCATCGCATTGCGCAGTCCATGTTTGAGCACCACCCACGTTTCACTCACCCCTTTCGCCCGGGCGGTGCGCATGTAGTCCTCGCTGAGCACATCAACAAACGAGGCGCGGGTAAAGCGCGCCATCACCGAGGCTACCGCCGCGCCGAGAGTGACAGAGGGCAGAATATAGTGCTGCCAGCTATCAGCCCCGACGGTCGGTAACCAGCCTAACTCCACGGAGAACACCTGCATTAACAGCATCCCCAGCGCAAACGCCGGAAAGGAGATCCCGGTAACGGCCAGCGTCATGCTGAGGCGATCCGGCCAGCGATTACGCCATACCGCTGCGACAATCCCCGCCGCCATACCGAACAGAACGGCCCAGATCATACTGGTCAACGTCAGCCACAGCGTAGGCATAAAGCGGCTGGCGATCTCCTCCGAGACCGGCCGGCGAGAGACCATCGAGAGTCCAAAATCGCCCTGCAACACATTCGTCATGTAATGCCAGAACTGGACGTGCAGCGGCCGGTCGAGACCGAGCTGCTGACGAACCAGTTCGATCACCTGCGCGTCGGCTTCCGGCCCGGCAATCAGCCGCGCCGGGTCACCGGGTAACAGGTGGACAAATAAAAACACCAGCACCGCAACAATGAACAGGGTCGGAATCAACCCCAGCAGGCGCTTGAGAATATAGTTAAGCATCAGGTTTCCGCTGTGGCTTATTTCAAATCTGCATCATCAAAGCTGAACCCCGTATCTGGCATGATCCAGAAACCGGTCAGTTTGTTACTGTGCGCCGAGACCAGTTTTTCCACCACCAGCGGGATCCACGGCGACTCTTTCCAGACAACATCCTGCGCCGCTTTGTACAGCCGCGCTTTCTCTTGCGGATCGGTTGTTTTCAGCGCGTCGGCCAGATCGGTATCCACCTGCGGATTACTGTAGAACGCGGTGTTAAACAGCGTTGGCGGCCAGTTTTGCGAAGCAAACAGCGGCGACAGCGCCCAGTCCGCTTCACCGGTCGAGGCCGACCACCCCGTGTAGAACATTCTGACGCCGCTCTCTTTCTGCCCTTTGCCCTCCACTTCTGACGCGCGCTGACCGGCATCCATCGCCGTCACCTGCACTTTAACCCCCACCTGTGCCAGCTGCTGCTGGGTAAACTGCAACACTTTCTGGGCGGTACTGTGATTGTGCGATGACCACAGCGTGGTGCTAAAACCGTTTGGGTAACCCGCTTCTTTCAGCAGTTCTCGTGCCTTTGCCGGATCGTAAGGCCAGGCCGTGTAGCTTTGCGCATAAGCAATCGACGGCGGCACCACGCCGGTCGCCGGGGTCGCATATCCCGCGAACGCCACTTTCACCAGCGCCTGACGGTTGATGGCGTAGTTTAACGCCTCGCGTACTTTCGGATTGTCGAACGGCTTTTGCGTCACGTTCATGCTGATGTAACGCTGCATGATCGACGGACTGGCGACCAGCTGCAGATTTTTGTTTTTCTCTAACAACGCCGCCTGCTCGTAGGGGATAGGAAATGCAAACTGTGCTTCCCCGGTTTGCAGCATCGCCGCACGGGTATTGTTATCGGTGACCGGACGCCAGGTGATGCTGTCCAGCTTCGGCAAGCCCGACTGCCAGTAGCCCGCAAATTTCTTCACCTTCACAAAATCGGTTTGATTCCAGGTATCCAGCGTGTACGGACCGGTACCAACCGGGTGGAACCCAATCTCTTTCCCGTATTTCGCCAGTGCGGCCGGTGAAATCATCGCTGTCGCCGGGTGCGCCAGGATATTGATAAACGCGGAGAACGGCTGCTTCAGAGTGATTTTTACCGTCGCAGGATCGACGGCCTCTGTTTTGGCGATGTTTTTATACAGGTTATAACGCTTGAGGCTGTTGGCAGGATCGCTGGCGCGGTCGAGGTTAATTTTCACCGCCTCGGCGTTAAAGTCGGTGCCGTCCTGGAATTTTACCCCCTGACGCAGTTTGAGGGTATACACCAGACCGTCGTCAGAGACGGTGTAACTCTCCGCCAGCACGTTCTTCAGCTTCATCTCTTTATCAAGGCCAAACAGCCCCTGATAAAACGACTTCGCGACCTGCTGGGATAAGGTGTCATTCGCATCATACGGATCGAGCGTGGTGAAGTTGGACCCCACCGCGACTACCACATCTTTTGCGGCAAACGCCGGGGACGCTGCCAGCGCGGTCGTCGCGCCTAATGCCAACAGCCAATGTCGGGCGAGCAATTTTGTCATCTTTTTTCTCCTGAACCCTGCCTGAATGTTATAAACGCGATAGCGCATTTTCTCGTTGCGGACGCGCGACATAATGTCCGGGCCCGACTAACTGCAATGAAACAGGTGCTGGCGCTTCGCCGCGCCGGTAAATGTTGCTCGGCAGATCGTCCGACAGCAGCACCCGCTGCGGCCGGGGATGCCCGGGATCGGCAACCGGAACCGCCGCCATGAGCTTACGGGTATACGGATGCTGCGGATCTTCAAACAGCGCGGCGCGCGGGCCGATCTCCACAATCTGCCCCATGTGCATCACCGCAACACGGTGGCTGATCCGCTCAACAACGGCCATGTCATGCGAAATGAACAGCCAGGCGATCCCCAGTTCCCGCTGCAAATCGAGCAGCAGGTTGATAATTTGTCCGCGAATCGACACATCCAGCGCGGAGACCGACTCATCGGCAATAATCACTTTAGGATTGAGCGCCAGCGCGCGGGCTATGCAGATCCGCTGACGCTGTCCACCGGAAAACTCATGCGGATAGCGCCACGCATGTTCTGGTAGCAACCCGACACGTTCCAGCAGCCACGCCACACGATCGGCTGCCGCCTTACCCTGCAATAATCCGTGGACGCGCAGCGGCTCCATGATGGAATAACCCACGGTTTGTCGCGGATCGAGCGAAGCGTAGGGATCCTGAAAAATAAACTGTATATCGCGGCGCAACGGCTGCAATTGACTGTCGGACAGCGTATCGATCCGCTGACCGTTAAAAATAATCTCGCCGGACTGCGATTCGACCAGACGCAGTAGCGCACGTCCGGTTGTGGATTTGCCACAGCCCGATTCGCCAACCAGCGACAGCGTCTCACCGGGCCAGAGATCAAAGCTGACATTTTCCACCGCGTGCACTTCCCGTGTCACCCGATTAAAAATCCCGCTGCGTAACGGAAAACGGGTGACCAGGTTACGTACCTGCAAAATGGGGTCCCCCTCAACCACCGTATTTTGATCGACGGGTCGCTCGCGCTTTTCCGGCGCGTTCAGGGAGATCAGAGGGAAGCGGCGTGGATAAGGGAGACCTTTCATCGCGCCGAGCTGCGGTACTGCCGCTAATAATGACTGCGTATAGGGATGCTGTGGCGAGCGGAAAATCTGATCCACACTGCCGGTCTCCACCCCTTCGCCCTGGTACATCACCAGCACACGGTCAGCGACATCCGCCACCACGCCCATGTCGTGAGTGATAAAAATCACCCCCATCGACATCTCTTGTTGCAGCACTTTGATCAGTTGCAGGATCTGCGCCTGAATTGTGACGTCCAGCGCGGTTGTTGGTTCATCGGCAATCAGCACCGCCGGGCGACAGGAGAGCGCCATTGCAATCATCACCCGCTGGCGCATACCGCCGGAAAGCTGATGGGGATAGCGGGAAAGTATCGCTTTCGCCTCTGGAATACGAACCTGATCGAGCATCCGCTTGGCCTCTGCCATCGCCGCTTCACGCCCTGCCCCCTGATGCAGACGGATGGACTCGGCAATTTGCTCGCCCACGGTAAACACCGGGTTAAGCGATGTCATCGGCTCCTGGAAGATCATGGCGATATCGGCCCCCCGCACTCGCTGAAGCTGAGAAGCGCTCTGTTCGCCCAGTTCAATCACCTCGCGGTTACGTCGGCGCAGCAACATTTGTTCGCACTGAACCTCACCGCCAGCCTGTTCAATCAGCCGCATCAACGACAGCGCAGTGACCGATTTTCCCGAACCGGATTCACCGACAATCGCCAGCGTCTCGCCGCGCTTGAGACGAAACGACAGGTTCCGCACCGCCTCAGTACGCTGCTGGTCCTGTTGAAAGGCAATATTCAGATTGCTGACGGCCAGCACGTCGCTGACATCAAGCGCATCACTGTGTGGCAACGGTATCCCCTTTTTCCCGGTAGATCCCGGTCGTTGGTGTATCCCCGGCATAACCCCAGGCGCGATACATTCCTTCACAATTAAACGGCAAAGCCACATTCCCCTCATGATCGATGGCGATCAACCCGCCGCTTCCACCCAGCGCCGGTAACTTTTCCATCACCACCCGCTCGCAGGCTTCCGATAAGCTCAGGCCGCCGTAGTCCATCAACGCGGCAATGTCGTAGGCGGCCAGCGCGCGGATGAACACTTCACCGGTACCGGTGCAGGAAACCGCCACGCTGGCATTATTGGCATAACAGCCCGCGCCAACGAGCGGACTGTCGCCGACGCGGCCTGGTAATTTGTTGGTCATGCCCCCTGTCGAGGTTGCGGCTGCCAGATTGCCGTGCACATCCAACGCCACCGCGCCCACGGTGCCCATCTTTTTGCCTTCATCGAGCGGCGCACCGCTGTGATCCAGCACGGTTTCGCCGCTCGAGCGCGCGGCCAGCAGCTGTTCATAACGTTCAGACGTTGAAAAGAGATCCGCAGAAACGAGCGCCATCCCCTGCCCGGCAGCAAATTTTTCTGCCCCCGCGCCAATCATCATGACATGCGGGCTGCGCTCCATAACCAGACGGGCGGCAAGAATCGGGTTACGTAAATGGCTGACCCCTGCCACCGCCCCGGCGTTTAAGGTATTGCCATCCATAATGCAGGCATCCAGTTCATGGGTCTCGTCACGGGTATACACTGCGCCGATCCCGGCATTAAACAACGGGCACTCTTCAAGCAGTCGCACAGCTTCGGTGACCACGTCCAGCGCGCTTTCTCCCGCTTCCAGCATCTTTTGCCCGACGTCGACAATGTCGGAAAGCGCCTGGATATAGCGTAACTCCTGCTCCTGGCTCATCTGCGCGCGGGTAATCGCCCCGGCGCCGCCGTGAATTGCAATAACTGCTTTGCCCATGTTTGTCGTCCGTCTTCTACAAATATCAGAATTTTGTAGAGTTATTGATTCGATTTTTGACTATAGAAAGATGCGATTAGCATGTAAAGCGTTCACATCCTTTCTAAGTCCGAGGTGGCATACTGTCCCCCCGTATTTTCTGACATAATAGGCGGATTCGATTTTGCCCCGCAGGAGTGTTTTCATGGAATTTACCGCCGGACTGATGCCGCTGGAAACAGCGCTTACCGAAATGTTATCGCGTGTTACCCCGCTGACTGCCGTTGAGACGCTGCCGCTGGTGCAGTGCTTTGGCCGTATTCTGGCGACCGACGTGGTTTCGCCGCTCGACGTGCCGGGTTTCGATAACTCGGCGATGGACGGCTACGCGGTGCGACTGGCCGACCTCGCCAGCGGACAGCCGCTGGCGGTCGCCGGTAAAGCCTTCGCCGGTCAACCGTTCCAGGGAGAATGGCCTGTAGGGAGTTGCATTCGGATTATGACCGGCGCGCCGGTACCGGCGGGATGTGATGCCGTGATAATGCAAGAGCAGACGGAACAAACTGAGGACGGCGTGCGTTTTACCGCCGATGTCCGCGCCGGACAAAACATCCGCCATCGTGGCGAAGACATCAAACAAAATGCGGTGGTTTTTCCTGCCGGCACACGCCTGACCACCGGCGAACTGCCGGTACTGGCATCGCTCGGCATTGCCGACGTCCAGGTGGTACGTAAAGTACGCGTTGCGCTGTTCTCGACCGGTGATGAACTGCAACTGCCCGGTCAACCGCTCGGCGAAGGTCAGATCTATGATACCAACCGCCTGACCGTGCATCTGATGCTGCAACAGTTGGGGTGCGAGGTGATCAATTTGGGCATCATTCGCGATGACCCGCACGCTCTGCGCACGGCGTTTATTGAAGCCGACAGTCAGGCGGATGTGGTAATCAGCTCCGGCGGCGTGTCGGTGGGTGAAGCGGATTACACCAAAACCATTCTTGAAGAGCTGGGGGAAATCGCCTTCTGGAAGCTGGCAATCAAGCCGGGTAAACCGTTCGCTTTCGGCAAGCTGAGCAACAGCTGGTTCTGCGGGCTGCCGGGTAATCCGGTGTCAGCGGCGCTGACCTTCTATCAACTGGTTCAGCCGTTACTGGCGAAACTGAGCGGCAATACCGCCTGCGGGTTACCTGCACGCCAGCGTGTACGAACTGCCTCGCGACTGAAGAAAACGCCAGGACGCCTCGATTTCCAGCGCGGCGTCCTCCAGCGCGCCGCCAACGGCGAACTGGAAGTGAGCACTACGGGCCATCAGGGTTCACATGTCTTCAGTTCCTTTAGTCAGGGGAACTGCTTCATTGTGCTGGAGCGCGATCGCGGTAACGTTGAGGCCGGTGAATGGGTTGAAGTCGAGCCCTTCAATGCTCTGTTCGGAGGCCTCTGATGGCGGAACTCAGCGATCAGGAAATGCTGCGCTACAACCGACAGATAATCCTGCGCGGCTTTGACTTTGACGGGCAGGAAGCGCTGAAGGAAGCCAACGTGCTGGTTGTCGGCCTTGGTGGGCTGGGCTGTGCGTCCTCGCAGTATCTGGCGAGCGCTGGTGTCGGCCACCTGACGCTGCTTGATTTCGATACCGTGTCGCTGTCGAATTTACAGCGCCAGACGCTACACAGCGATGCAACCCTCGGCCAGCCGAAAGTGGACTCGGCGCATGCAGCGCTAAGCCGTATTAATCCACACGTGGCTATCACCCCGGTAAATGCACTGCTGGACGAGACCGCCCTTCGGACACGCATCGCCGAACACGATCTGGTGCTCGACTGCACCGATAACGTCGCCATTCGTAACCAGCTCAATGCCGGTTGTTATGCGGCAAAAGTCCCGCTGATTTCTGGCGCGGCGATCCGCATGGAAGGCCAGGTAACCGTCTTTACCTACAAAGAGGGTGAGCCCTGCTATCGCTGTCTGAGCCGTCTGTTTGGTGAAAACGCATTAACCTGCGTGGAAGCCGGCGTGATGGCGCCGCTGATTGGCGTCATTGGGTCGCTACAGGCGATGGAGGCCATTAAGCTGCTCGCCCATTATGGTCAACCGGCTTCGGGGAAAATCGTCATGTATGACGCCATGACCTGCCAGTTCCGTGAAATGAAGCTGATGCGAAATCCAGGCTGCGACGTGTGCGGGGAAGCATCATCCTGATCAGATTCCAGGCCTGAAAAGCGTAGCGCCATCAGGCAATGACGGCGCGAATTGCCGGATGACGGCGTTGCCTTATCCGGCCTGGAACAAGTCAAATAGAGGTTCGCCCAAAGGCGCTCTGCCAATCGTGCTCAAACTTCGCCACCGCCGCATCAACAGCCGGGGAGCTAATCAACTGTTGGGCAACGTCCAGCGGTAAGGTGATGGATTCACACCCCGCCAGCAGACAATCCAGCGCCTGACGCGGCGTCTTGAAACTGGCCGCCAGCACTTTGGCATGTGGCGCGTGCATTTTCAGCAAATTCTGCAGATCGGTAACGGTCTGAATGCCATCGCCACCCTGCGCATCCACGCGGTTCACGTAAGGCGCAACATACTCCGCCCCCGCCAGCGCCGACAGCAGGCCCTGTGCCGCACCGTATACCGCCGTTCCCAGCGTCGGAATACCTTCCTCTTTAAGCAACTTGATCGCCGCCAGGCCTTCCGCCGTGACCGGCACTTTCACCACAATATCAGGAATGATTCCACGTAGTTTACGCGCATCGCTCACCATCCCTTCCGCCGTCGTCGCCATCACCTGGGCAAACAGACGTCCCTGCCCCCCCATCGCTTCACGCAATTGCGGCAGTAAGACGTCCAGTGGTTGTTTACCCGCGGCAACAATGCTGGGGTTAGTGGTCACGCCCGCCAGCGGGAAAATTCGCGCCAGCGCTTTCACCGCGTCAACGTCGGACGTATCCAGATAGAGTTCCATAATCATTCCTCAATGACTAGTTTGCATGAAAGAAAGATACCACGGCAAAACCTCTCTATTAGTTGACGCACGTCAACATAACTTTCATTCGAAAGTTATTTAATCTTTATACGAAACAAGAGAGGCCGTTTATGATTTTCAATATTCAGCGCTATTCTACCCACGATGGCCCCGGAATTCGCACCGTGGTGTTCCTTAAAGGATGCTCTCTGGGCTGTCGCTGGTGCCAGAATCCGGAAAGCCGGGCGCGCACGCAGGATCTGCTGTTTGATGCACGTCTGTGCCTCGAAGGCTGCGAGCTTTGCACCCAGGCGGCCCCGGGCGTTATCGAACGCGCGCTGAATGGCCTCCTTATTCATCGCGAAAAAATCACTGACGCGCATCTTGCCAACCTGATCGACTGTTGCCCCACTCAGGCGCTGACCGTCTGCGGCGAAGTTAAAAGCGTGGATGAGATTATGACCACCGTCCTGCGCGATAAACCTTTTTATGACCGCAGCGGCGGCGGCATTACGCTTTCCGGCGGCGAACCGTTTATGCAGCCGGAGCTGGCCGCATCGCTGTTTAAAGCCAGCCATGAGTCGGGAATTCATACCGCGGTCGAAACCTGTCTGCATGTGCCGTGGAAATATATTGAACCGTCCCTGCCCTGGATCGATCTTTTCCTTGCCGATTTGAAACACGTCGCCGACGCGCCGTTTAAGCAATGGACAGATGGTAGCGCGTCACGCGTACTGGAAAACCTGAGAAAACTCGCTGCCTCCGGGAAAAAAATTATCATCCGCGTTCCGCTGGTTCAGGGATTTAACGCTGATGAAGAGGCCATTAAAGCAATTACCGATTTTGCCGCCGATGAACTGCACGTTGGCGAGATCCACTTTTTGCCCTACCACACGTTGGGCATCAACAAATACCACTTACTCAGCCAACCCTACAACGCGCCGGATAAGCCACTGGATGCGCCCGATCTGCTCGCCTTTGCGCAGCAGTACGCCTGCACGAAAGGTTTGACCGCGACTTTACGAGGATAATCCCATGACCCAACTGAAACTGGATACGCTCAGCGACCGCATTAAAGCGCACAAAACCGCGCTGGTGCACATCGTCAAACCGCCGGTCTGTACCGAACGTGCGCAGCATTACACCGAAATGTACCAGCAACATCTGGACAAACCGATTCCGGTACGCCGCGCGCTGGCCCTGGCGCATCATCTGGCAGAACGGACCATCTGGATCAAACACGACGAGCTGATCGTCGGCAACCAGGCAAGCGAAGTACGCGCCGCGCCAATCTTCCCGGAATACACCGTCTCGTGGATTGAAAATGAGATCGACTCCCTGGCAGACAGACCGGGTGCGGGTTTTGCGGTCAGTGAAGAGAATAAGCGCGTGTTGCATGCCGTCTGTCCGTGGTGGCGCGGTCAAACCGTTCAGGATCGCTGCTACGGCATGTTTACCGATGAGCAAAAGGGGTTGCTGGAAACCGGTATCATCAAAGCCGAAGGCAACATGACCTCCGGTGACGCGCACCTGGCGGTTAATTTCCCGCTGCTGCTGGAAAAAGGCATTGACGGCCTGCGGGAAAAAGTCGCGGAGCGGCGCTCTCGCATTAACCTGACCGTTCTCGACGATCTGCATGGCGAACAATTCCTGAAAGCCATCGACATTGTGCTGATTGCCGTCAGCGACCACATCGCCCGCTTCGCCGAACTGGCGCGTAAAATGGCGAGCGAAGAGACGCGCGTCAGCCGCCGTAATGAGCTGCTGACGATAGCGGATAACTGCGATCTTATCGCCCATCAGCCGCCGCAGACATTCTGGCAAGCACTGCAGCTGTGCTACTTCATCCAGTTGATTCTGCAAATTGAATCCAACGGTCACTCGGTGTCGTTCGGACGTATGGACCAGTATCTTTATCCGTACTATCGCCGCGACGTGGAGCTGAACCAATCGCTGGACCGCGAGCACGCCATTGAGCTGCTGCACAGTTGCTGGCTGAAACTGCTGGAAGTGAACAAAATCCGCTCCGGCTCGCATTCTAAGGCTTCAGCAGGCAGCCCGCTGTATCAGAACGTCACCATTGGCGGACAAAACCTGGTCAACGGTCAGCCGATGGATGCGGTCAATCCGCTCTCCTACGCGATCCTTGAATCCTGCGGTCGTCTGCGTTCAACCCAGCCTAACCTCAGCGTGCGTTATCACGCCGGGATGAGCAATGATTTCCTCGACGCCTGCGTACAGGTGATCCGCTGTGGTTTTGGTATGCCGGCATTTAACAATGATGAAATTGTGATCCCGGAATTTATTAAGCTCGGGATTGAGCCGCAGGACGCCTACGATTACGCAGCGATTGGCTGCATCGAAACCGCCGTGGGCGGCAAGTGGGGCTACCGCTGCACCGGCATGAGCTTTATCAACTTTGCCCGCGTGATGCTGGCCGCGCTGGAAGGTGGTCGTGACGCCACCAGCGGAAAAGTCTTCCTGCCGCAGGAAAAAGCGCTCTCCGCCGGTAACTTCGACAATTTCGATGAGGTGATGGCGGCGTGGGATACGCAGATCCGCTACTACACGCGCAAATCGATTGAGATCGAGTATGTGGTCGACACCATGCTGGAAGAGAACGTGCACGATATTCTCTGCTCGGCGCTGGTGGATGACTGCATCGAGCGGGCGAAAAGTATTAAACAGGGCGGAGCGAAGTATGACTGGGTATCCGGCTTGCAGGTTGGTATCGCGAACCTCGGCAACAGCCTGGCCGCGGTGAAAAAACTGGTCTTTGAACAGGGAGCAATTGGTCAGCAGCAGTTGGCGGCGGCACTGGCCGATGATTTTGACGGCCTGACCCACGAGCAGTTGCGCCAGCGTTTAATCAACGGCGCGCCGAAGTATGGCAACGATGATGACACGGTCGACACTCTGCTGGCCCGTGCTTATCAGACCTATATTGATGAACTGAAGCAGTACCATAACCCACGTTACGGACGCGGTCCGGTCGGCGGTAATTACTACGCGGGCACCTCGTCTATCTCGGCAAACGTGCCGTTCGGCGCCGCAACGATGGCGACGCCTGATGGTCGTAAAGCCCATACTCCGCTGGCGGAAGGAGCAAGCCCGGCATCCGGTACCGACCATCTTGGTCCAACGGCGGTGATTGGCTCAGTCGGTAAACTGCCTACCGGTTCGATTCTGGGCGGCGTGCTGTTGAACCAGAAGCTGAACCCGGCAACGCTGGAGAATGAGTCTGACAAGCAGAAACTGATGATCCTGTTGCGGACCTTCTTTGAAGAACACAAAGGCTGGCACATTCAGTACAACATCGTATCGCGCGAGACCCTGCTGGATGCGAAAAAGCACCCGGATCAGTATCGCGATCTGGTAGTCCGTGTAGCCGGTTATTCCGCCTTCTTCACCGCGCTTTCACCGGACGCGCAGGACGATATCATCGCCCGCACTGAACATATGCTTTAACACTCACGCCCGGTGGCGCTAACGCTTACCGGGCCTACAAGCCTCTCTCCGTAGGCCGGATAAGGCGCAGCCGCCATCCGGCGCTTTTGCTTTCATTCGAAATTAAATTTGTGCTTTAGGTCACATTGTTATTAAAATGTTTCTGGTCGCAGTTTTGAGCCAGGAGCTTTATATGACCGTTAAAGTTATCGTCACCGATATGGACGGAACTTTTCTCAATGACGCCAAAAAGTACGATCACGCACGTTTTATGGCGCAGTACCACGAGCTAAAGAAACGCAACATTGAGTTTGTCGTCGCCAGCGGCAATCAGTATTTTCAGCTCATCTCTTTCTTCCCGGAACTCAAAGACGAGATCTCTTTCGTCGCCGAAAACGGCGCGCTGGTGTTTGAGCATGGTAAACAGCTTTTTCACGGCGAACTCACCCACCATGAATCACGGAGCGTGATCGGCGAATTGCTCAAGGATAAACAGCTCAACTTTGTCGCCTGCGGTCTGCAAAGCGCTTACGTCAGTGAACACGCCCCGGCATCCTTTGTTGCGCTAATGGCGAAGCACTATCACCGCCTGAAGCCGGTGAAGGACTATCACGATATCGACGACGTGCTGTTTAAGTTCTCGTTGAACTTGCCGGACCAGCAGATCCCATTGGTTATCGACAAACTGCATACGGCGCTGGACGGCATTATGAAACCCGTGACCAGCGGTTTCGGCTTTATCGATCTGATCATTCCGGGACTCCATAAAGCCAATGGTATCAGCCGATTGTTGAAACGCTGGAACCTTTCACCGAAGGAGGTGGTCGCCATCGGCGACAGCGGCAATGATGCAGAAATGCTAAAAATGGCGCGCTACTCTTTTGCCATGGCGAATGCCACCGACAGCATCAAGGCGCTCTCCCGCTATCAGACGGATGACAATAATCATCAGGGCGCACTGAACGTGATTCAGGCCGTGCTGGATAACAGTCCCCCCTTCAACGTGTAATGTCGAATTGCGGCAACTGGCGAAAACTTAATTCCCGGGGCCGCATTCAGATTATTACTATAAGCACCAGGATTTTTGATAATATTAATGAAAGAATTCTTTTATATCGACACATCAGAGTTAACAAAATTCTTAATCCCCCTGAGCAATGGTCGTATTATATTTATATCCCCTTTCTTATCATCACTTAGCAACAATAGATAACGTCATATTTCACACAGATACCCCATATCCACGAAAGAAAAAAAATAAATCACCAACTTATTGATAAACATAAAAAACATTCGACAAAACAAAAAAGGTGTCATTTAATTTATTTTCAGACTCCATCAAATCATTTAAACTATTCATTGACAAACAGGAGTCTTTGTTTGCCCCATCTATTAAATGTTAAATTTTATAATATAATTTAATCATCATGGACAAGTTAACATGGATTACACGCGCCAATTACACCGGGTCAGGAATTTCACGTTTCTTTCGGGAAACTTTAATAAGACTTTTCTCGCTAGCGCCATTTTATTAGCAGCCCACTCCGCTTACGCCGATGACTGTAATAATCTGGCACCGCAAGCGGGAGTGAGTTGCGTACAAAACGGTAACCAACTGAATATTGATATTCATGCCGATATCGACAGCCCTACCCCTTACCCTGCCTACTCATTCAACGCTCAGAACGGGATGCTGTCTGATAAGGTGATTATCTCTCTGGACGCGGGTAAGACGATCACGGCCGATCAGAATGGGATACTGGCTCAAGGCACTACTTTTGCTCTTGAGGAAATAGAAGTCAGCACATCGGGAAACATCTATACCGGTAAGATTACCGATAGCGATGCGGCGGATCCGCAAGCACCGATTACCGGCCCTTCTGGCGGCATCATTTTTGATAAAACCAATATCCGGGATACGCAGCACGCTGGGGTTTATCTGTCCGGGACATCAGGCGGGGTATTGGCTCTCGGCTCAGTTCTTCAGCAGTCCGGCAGCCAGATTGTGAATAACAGTGCGAGTAAAGACACCGCAGCTATCTACTCGCAGGCGCTGGAATCACGGATTACCAGCTCAGGCGTGATCCGTGCCCAGGTCGGCGATGCTATTCGCTTGGAAAGCACCCCGCCTGAATATACCTGGTCCAGCGGCGGTTACATCATTGTCGATCCGCAGGGCGTATTTGATGTTCATCTGAAGGCCGACAGCGTTGTCGAGGGCGGGAGCGAAGGCGCGGGTATCAAAACCACAGGGGGAACGCAGTCCACTGTGCAAATCGATCAGGGTGCCACGTTGGGTGCCTTATCGGATGTGGCGATCGACGTGGCAGGGTTTGACGGTTTTTACTTGCGCGATCCCACCATTTCCAATTCGCCGGTAGACAGTACTCATTATAACGGAGCAGAAACACGCATCCTTAACGCAGGAACAATGACCGGCGTCATGCGCCTCTCCAGCGGTCAGGATACGGTGATTAACGACGCTACGGGTGTCTGGAACGTGCGGCAGTGGTCTGATTCAGATCGCGACGGTATCCGGGATACCGTGGCTGCGGTGGCGACCAGTGATTTTGGCGGAGGCACAACGGAACTTGTTAACCGTGGCGTAATTTCCCTCACCGCGCGCCCGGATGGGACAGCCAACCATGCGCTATTTGATAACCTGACGACATTGCGAAATCAGGGTAGCCTGCAGTTAACCAATAATGTCGCTGGCGATCGCTTTACCCTTAACGGAGATTATGTCGGAGACGGCGGCGTTATTGCGCTTGATACGGTTCTGGGTGACGACAACTCACTGACCGACCGGCTCATTATTAACGGCTCAACGTCGGGCCAAAGTGTACTGTCCATCAATAATCTCGGTGGCACCGGGGCGCAAACCCGTGAAGGCATAAAAGTCATTGAGGTCAATGGCGATTCATCAGGGGTGTTCACGCAGAGCGGGCGTATTGTCGGCGGCGCCTATGAGTATTATTTACACAAAAATAGTCTCAGTGTTCAGGACGGCGACTGGTACCTACGCTCCGAACTGCCTTCGGTCACGCCGGATCCCCAGGCTCCTGAGCCCGTGCAACGTCCGGAAATCGGTAGCTATATGGTCAACCACATGGCCGCCAATACCCTCTTCCAGACCCGTCTTCACGACCGTCTCGGTGAGGCGCAGTATACCGATGCATTAACCGGTGAACAGACAACCAGCCTGTGGCTTCGTCAGGTCGGTGGGCATCACCGCTCTCAGGACAGTTCTGGTCAACTGAAAAGCCAGGGGAATCGCTATGTTGCGCAAATTGGCGGTGACATCGCGCAGTGGAGTTCCGATCAACGCGATCGCTGGCACCTGGGGATCATGGCGGGCTACGCCCGGCAGAGTAACAATACCGAATCCAAATATTCACGCTATCAATCTAAAGGCACAGTCAAAGGCTATAGCGCAGGTTTGTACGGAACCTGGTATGCCAATGATGAGAGGAAAACCGGTAGCTATGTCGATACCTGGGTACTCTATAACTGGTTTGATAACGAAGTGAAAGGCGATCAACTGGCAACCGAGAGGTATAAGTCACGCGGCGTCACCGCCTCTTTAGAAACCGGATATACTTTTGAATTAGGCAGCAGAGAAACAGATGCGGTGGGATATTACCTCCAGCCTAAAGCCCAGCTTATCTGGATGGGCGTCAGATCCAGTGACCATACCGAACGCCAAAGCAGCGGCGGCTCGCGCGTCTCTTTTGATGGCGACGGCAATCTGCAAAGCCGACTGGGTGTTCGCGCCTATCTGCAAGGACACAGCACGATCGACAAGGGCAAAAATCGCGAATTCCAACCTTTCATTGAAGCAAACTGGATCCATAACACCCGTGATTTTGGGGCAAGTATCAATGACCAGGGGAATGAGATTGCCGGCACCCGCAATATTGGCGAAGCCAAAATCGGGGTTGAGGGACAGCTCTCCCGCCAGCTGGATATGTGGGGTAACGTGACACAGCAAATCGGGAGCCGTGGTTACAGTGATACTCAGGCAATGATAGGGATCAAATACCGTTTCTAGCCAGTAGCAGGCCCGGGCAGACGGAGCATATTATCCGTCTGCCTTCCTGCCGATTTATACCAAACGCATTTGATAACAGGAATGGTCATGCAACCACGCGTTTTAATTGTCACTACGGAAGCTCCTGATGTTCTGTTCAGTGGCCTGGGTTTTTTCAATCAACATTTTTGGCAGGAATTAACGCGCCGTCGCTACCCTTTCAAAGTGTTATACCTGAATAATCAGAAAACCCGGGCGTCAAAACTGGCTGATTATGAGATCGCCGTAGAACCTTCATTACCCTTTGACTCCTCCCTGGAATCGCTGAGTCTGAATGTGGCGTGGAGTACCGCGCAAAAAATTCAGCCCATACTCAATGAGTTCAGGCCAGATATTATCTCAGTTCACGAAAACTCGCCGCTGTTGCCGTTTTACTTTGAGTTACACCGAGTGCAATTCACGCTTCATTCCAGCTATATCGGCATGCAGCACTATCTGACCCGGACACAGAAAGGCATGCAGCATTACTGGGAACAGCGCATCGCGGTGCGTCAAAGTGGTGCCGTGGTGCTTCACAGTGACTGGGCGCACCGCTCGATTATTCAGCATGTCTCTGCCGATATTGTGACTCCTGATATCTTCCCTATCGGTGTCGATTTTGCTGATTATCCGGAAAAAAAGATCCGGCATCCGCAAGGTAAAGTGGTCATCAGCTTCTTCGGTCGATTCACCGATATTGTGAAAAACTTTCAAATTTTTCGTGAGTCGATCACTACCCTTCCGCAAGCCTGGCGTAACCGGGTTGAAGCACGGGTTTATGGGCCAGAGAAAATCCCTGATTACATGGAGAAGGAAGGCTTTAAAGGCCTGACGTTTGTTCAGGGCGAGGAAAAAAAACGGGCTTTTGCCGAAACCGACATTGTGGTTTTCCCCAGCATTCAGGAGAGTTTCGGTATTGTCGGGCTGGAAGCCTTGCTTTCAAACTGCGCGCTGATCGCCACACCAGGACTGGGCATGGATGCGTATATGCCTTCTGATTACGCCTGCGAACCCACCGTCGCCGCGCTGCAACAGCGCATCGTCCACTATCTTTCGCATGCTGAACAACTCCGACGCGATCAGGATAATCAGGTGTTTCGCCAGAGTGTGAATCATCCGGGATTAACGCTCAGTAACATGACCGAATCTTATATCGAGGTCTGGAAAAAGTTACATCGAAAGTTAGTGAACTCAGCAACGCCCACTGAGTAAGCCGTTGCCCTGCCCGTAATGGCGCCGTCGTGCGCCACAATCTCATCTATCGAGCATTTCAACGTGTCGTCCTTGCCACAGGCTGACAATGTCATCCAGCAAACATTTAAACTTGCTTTAACTTTTTTATAACTTATATTATCAACTGTAATCTAAATTAGTTTCGAATGAAAGTTATGCGAGGTGGTTATGGCTTTTACCTTCACAAGCGACACATTACCGGTCGATCACAAAGCGGCTATCCGTCAGATGAAGCAAGAACTGCGGGCGCAGTCTGGCGACCTCCAGCAGATCTTCGGCCAGATCAGCGATGCCATTGCCGCTCGCGTGGCAGAAATCAATACGCTTAAAGCACAGGGCGCGTCGGTCTGGCCTGAGCTGTCATATGCTGATATCAACGCCGGCACGATCACGGCGCAACAACGTGAACAGATTAAACGCCGCGGCTGTGCGGTTATCAAAGGTCACTTCCCACGTGAACAGGCGCTGGCCTGGGATCAGTCGATGCTCGACTATCTGGACCGCAACCGTTTTGACGAGGTGTATAAAGGCCCGGGCGATAACTTTTTTGGCACCCTCAGCGCCTCCCGTCCGGAGATCTATCCGATCTACTGGTCACAGGCACAAATGCAGGCGCGGCAAAGTGAGGAGATGGCGAACGTGCAATCGTTCCTCAATCGCCTGTGGACCTTCGAAAGCGAGGGGAAGCAGTGGTTTAACCCGGATGTGAGCGTGATCTATCCGGACAGGATCCGTCGCCGCCCGCCGGGCACCATGTCAAAAGGACTGGGGGCGCACACCGATTCCGGCGCGCTCGAGCGCTGGTTACTGCCGGCATATCAGCGCGTATTCGCCAGTGTCTTTAACGGTAACCTGGCGAAATACGATCCGTGGCATGCCGCTCATCGCACTGAGGTAGAAGAGTATACCGTGGATAACACCACCAAATGTTCGGTGTTCCGCACTTTCCAGGGCTGGACGGCGCTGTCGGATATGCTGCCGGGTCAGGGGTTACTGCATGTCGTTCCCATCCCGGAAGCCATGGCGTATGTACTGTTACGTCCTCTGCTGGATGATGTGCCGGAAGAGGAACTGTGTGGCGTGGCGCCGGGGCGGGTGCTACCGATCTCTGAACAGTGGCATCCACTGTTGATTGAGGCGCTCACCAGCATCCCGCAACTGGAAGCTGGCGATTCCGTCTGGTGGCATTGCGATGTGATTCACTCCGTGGCGCCGGTCAACGATCAGCAGGGCTGGGGAAATGTGATGTACATTCCTGCCGCTCCTTTGTGCGAGAAGAATCTGGCCTATGCGCGCAAAGTCAAAGCCGCACTTGAGAAAGGCGCATCGCCGGGCGATTTCCCGCGCGAAGATTACGAAACAAACTGGGAAGGACGCTTTACGCTGGCGGATTTGAATATCCACGGCAAGCGCGCGCTGGGGATGGAGTAACCAAAAACGTGACAGGTGTAGCCAACACACCTGTCACGTGCAAGACGACGAGAAATTAACCGTCGATACCTTTGCTGCGCAGATAATCTTCGTAGTTACCGCTGAAGTCCACCACGCGCTCTGGGGTAATTTCCAGTACGCGGGTCGCCAGTGAACTCACAAATTCACGGTCGTGAGAAACGAAAATCAGGGTTCCCTGATACATCTCCAGCGCCATGTTCAGCGATTCAATGGATTCCATATCAAGGTGGTTGGTCGGTTCGTCCATCACCAGAATATTGGGCTTCTGCATCATCAACTTACCGAACAGCATACGACCCTTTTCACCACCCGACAGCACCTTCGCTGGCTTTTTAATATCGTCCTGGCTGAACAGCAGACGACCGAGGATGCTGCGCACAGCCTGTTCATCATCGCCTTCCTGTTTCCACTGGCTCATCCAGTCGAAAACCGTCAGATCGTTTTCAAACTCATATTCGTGATCCTGCGCGTAGTAGCCTATGCGCGCGTTTTCAGACCATTTCACGGTGCCGCTGTCGGCGTCCAGATCGCCCACCAGCGTTTTCAGCAGCGTCGATTTACCCACGCCGTTGGTTCCCAGTACCGCCAGTTTCTCACCCACTTCCAGCAGCAGATTGACCCCTTTGAACAACGGGCCATTATCAAAACCTTTGCTGAGCGCTTCCACTTCCAGCGCGTTACGGAACAGTTTCTTGTCCTGTTCAAAGCGGATGAACGGGTTCTGACGGCTTGACGCCTTCACTTCGTCGAGTTTGATTTTATCAATCTGACGGGCGCGAGACGTCGCCTGGCGAGATTTAGACGCGTTAGCGCTAAAACGGCTGACGAAGGACTGAAGATCGGCAATCTGCGCTTTTTTCTTGGCATTATCCGCCAGCAGACGTTCGCGCGCCTGCGTCGCGGCGGTCATATATTCGTCGTAGTTGCCCGGATATATACGCAGTTCGCCGTAGTCGAGATCCGCCATGTGCGTGCACACCATGTTCAGGAAGTGACGGTCGTGCGAAATGATAATCATGGTGCTGTCACGTTCGTTCAGCACCTGCTCCAGCCAACGGATGGTATCGATGTCCAGGTTGTTGGTCGGTTCGTCGAGCAGCAAAATATCCGGATTGGAAAACAGCGCCTGCGCCAGCAGCACACGCAACTTCCAGCCAGGAGCGACTTCGCTCATTGGGCCATAGTGTTGCTCCACCGGGATACCAACGCCGAGCAGCAATTCACCGGCGCGCGCTTCAGCAGAGTAACCATCCATCTCACCGTATTTCACTTCCAGATCGGCCACTTTGTAGCCATCTTCTTCGCTCATCTCCGGCAACGCGTAGATGCGATCGCGCTCCTGCTTCACTTCCCACAATTCACCGTGGCCCATGATGACCGTGTCGAGCACCGTGAACTCTTCAAAAGCGAACTGATCCTGACGCAGCTTACCAATACGCTCGTTGGGATCGAGAGAAACGTTACCCAGCGTCGGCTCGAGGTCGCCGCCGAGAATTTTCATAAAGGTGGATTTACCGCTACCGTTAGCGCCAATCAGGCCGTAACGGTTGCCGCCGCCAAATTTGACGGAAATGTTTTCGAATAGCGGCTTACTGCCGAACTGCATGGTGACGTTGCTGGAAACTAACACGGACGCATCCTAAAGAATATGTGACAAACCTCATATTATGCCACAAGTCTTAAATAAGATCGCGCCCTGTCGCAAACGGCTACACTGGGGGAACAGGAAAAAAATGTGATTTCGTACACATCTGAATTCCCTGTTAACGGGAATGCACATATAATGCGCTCCCAACACTACAGAATTCTCAACCCAACAGCCTGCCAGGCAATGAATCTCGCATAACATGAATATGAAATTAACAACGTTTTTCGCGGCAGCACTCGCGGTAGTCGGCTTTTGCAGTACCGCATCCGCTGTCACCTATCCTCTGCCAACGGATGGTAGTCGCGTCATTGGTCAGAATCAGGTCATCACCATCCCGGAAGGTAACACGCAGCCGCTGGAGTATTTTGCTGCTGAATATCAGATGGGGCTTTCCAACATGCTGGAAGCCAACCCGGGTGTGGATACCTTCCTGCCGAAAGGCGGCACCGTGCTGAACATTCCGCAGCAGTTGATTCTGCCGGACACCGTGCATGAAGGCATCGTGATCAACAGCGCGGAAATGCGTCTGTACTACTACCCGAAAGGCACGAATACCGTGATTGTCCTGCCAATCGGTATCGGCCAGTTAGGTAAAGACACGCCAATCAACTGGACTACCAAAGTTGAACGTAAGAAAGCCGGCCCAACCTGGACACCAACCGCGAAAATGCACGCTGAATATCGTGCCGCAGGTGAACCGCTGCCCGCTGTCGTGCCTGCCGGTCCGGATAACCCGATGGGACTGTATGCCCTGTATATTGGCCGTCTGTACGCCATTCACGGTACCAACGCGAACTTCGGTATCGGCCTGCGTGTGAGCCACGGCTGCGTGCGTCTGCGTAACGAAGACATCAAATTCCTGTTCCAGAATGTGCCTGTCGGAACGCGCGTACAGTTTATCGATGAGCCGGTAAAAGCAACGACTGAGCCAGATGGCAGCCGTTACATCGAGGTTCACAACCCGCTGTCGACCACCGAAGCGCAGTTTGAAGGCGGCGAAATCGTACCGATCACGTTGTCGAAGAGCATTCAGAACATCACGAACCAGGCCGATGTTGACCAGAATGTGGTGGAACAAGCGGTTCAGAACCGTTCCGGGATGCCGGTTCGTCTGAACTAACTGTTTTGTCTTCGTTAATGAGAAAGGGCTCATCCACTGAGCCCTTTTTTAATGATAACGCCAGGCGATAAGAAAGGTTTTGACCGCCGAGTGCGCAAGTTGCTCCAGCACACGGCTATCCATCGGTTGCTGATCAATCAATGCGGCTGGTAATGGGTATCCCATTACCGCACCGAGAAAGGCGGTCGCCTGAAGTGTCGGATTATCAAGCTGTATTCTCCCCAGCGCCTGATATTGCTTCAGTATCTCTGCCAGCGCCTGTAATACGCGCCCTGTTGGACGCTGTTTAAGCGTGGCGTAAAGCTCTGGTTTCTGTACCAGTACCTGAATTAACAAACGCTGGAAATGGATATGCTCAGGGGCATAGAAGTGTTCTTGTACCACTTTCGCGAAGCCAAGTAGCAATGCTGGCAGACAGTCCGCGTTATCCGTCATCATCTGCTGGAGCGGCGGCTGCATCCTGTCATTGAGAAAGGAAAACGCTTCAACAAGCAGAGCGTCTTTCCCCCCAGGGAAATGGCTATACAGTGTAGGCCTGGAGATCCCGGCAGTGGCGACGATGGTGTCTAACGACACATCAAGTCCCTGCTCAAGAAAAAGATCGCAAGCAGCCTGTAAAATGCGAGGGCGCGCTTTCATCGGACGCCCACGTTGATTTGCCATTAACACTGTCCTTAATGATTTATTGATGAAATCTTACTTCTTCAGATACCGTAACCCTTGTCGAATAAGGATGAAAAACAGCGGCACAAAAAGCAGCGTTAATACCGTACCTGAAAGCATTCCCCCAATGACGGCGGTACCGATCTCTATTCGGCTGGCAGCGCCCGCCCCGGTAGAGAGTACCAGAGGGATAACGCCTGCCACAAATGCCAGTGAGGTCATGATAATGGGACGCAAGCGTAGCCTTGCGCCCTCATATCCGGCTTGTGTTATATCAAGACCTTCGGCGATACGCGACTGCGCAAACTCGACAATCAAAATCGCGTTTTTTGCCGACAATCCCATGGTGGTCAATACGCCAACCTGGAAATAAATATCGTTATTGAATCCGACGAGCATTGAGGCAGTCACCGCCCCCAGAATTCCCAGTGGTATTATCAACATGACAGCCAGTGGAATTGACCAGCTTTCATACAAAGCGGCAAGACAGAGAAAAATAAAGATGAGTGACGCCATGTACATCCAGAGCGTCTGCGCGGACGACGCTTTTTCTTGATACGACAAACCACTCCACTGCAAACCCAGACCGGGCATTTCCTCTACCTTCTCTGCCATCACGTCCATCGCATGACCGGAGCTGGTGCCTGCTGCAGCATTCCCCTGAAATTGAACCGCAGGCAAACCGTTAAAACGTTGCAGCATCTGTGGACCCGTTGTCCATCTGAATGACGCGAAACTCGCGATAGAGGCCATATTGCCACTCGCGCCTTTCACAAACCAGGCGGCAAGATTCTCAGGGTTTGCCCGCCACTCGGCGTCCCCCTGCATATACACCCTTTTAACACGTCCACGATCGATAAAATCATTGATATAAACGCCCCCCAGGGCAGCGGAAAGCGTTTCATTGATATCAGCGTGAACAACGCCTTGCGCACCGGCTTTCAGTGGGTCAATTTCAACCCGTAGCAGTGCCTTTTCTTCCAGACTGTTAATTCTGACCGCCGTGAGATGTTCACTGGCACTGGCCTTGCGTAAAAGCGCCTGCTGCGCCTGCAACAGCACCTCATATCCGCTGGCCGATTGATCCTGAAGCCACATTTCAAATCCGCTGGACTGTCCAAGCCCGCGGACCGTCGGTGGGGACATCGCGTTAATTGATGCCAGAGGTACCGTTTTGAAGTATTGGTTCGCACGGGAAATGATCGCTCTGGCACTATTCTGTTCCCCGCTTCGCCTGTCCCAGTGCTTTAATTCCGCAAAAGCCATTCCGACATTTTGGCCGCTACCCGCATTATTGCGCCCCGTGACCATAAAGATAACGCTGAGATTATCTTTCTCTTGCGTCAGAAAATAATCGGTAATGGAATCACCCACGCGTTGGGTCATGGACAGTGGCGATCCGGTAGGGAGCGCAAACTGAATCATCACCGCCCCCTGATCCTCATCAGGAAGAAAACCTGTCGGCAATCGTTGATATTCCCACACCATAAACAGCACCAGTAACGTCGCAATAATGCATGAACGTAGGGGGCGCGAAACTATCCGTCGCAGCGTGGCTAAATAATTCTGCTGGCTCTTTTCCACCCCTTGGTTAAAACAGATAAAAAAGGCCCCTTTCTTCGGCTGCTCTTTTTTCAGCAAATGAGCACAAAGGGTCGGCGTCAATGTTAATGCCACCAGCGCAGAGAGCATCATTGCCGCCGCGATTGTTATGGTGAACTGACGGTAAATAATACCCACGGAACCGCCAAAAAAAGCCATTGGAATGAAAACGGCAGCTAACACCAGCGCGATACCCATCAGCGCACTTGTGATTTCCCTCATTGAATACAATGTCGCTTCCTTAGGCGTCATATCTTCTTCGGCCATCACTCGCTCAACATTTTCGACAACCACGATAGCGTCATCGACTAACAGACCAATCGCCAGCACCATGGCAAAAAGAGTCAGCGTATTAATGTTGTAGCCCAGGACACTTAAAATGCCGAACGTACCGAGCAGGACGACAGGTACAGTGATCGCAGGAATAAATGTGGCGCGCCAGTTTTGCAAAAACAGATACATCACCACGATCACAAGAATGATCGCTTCAATTAACGTCCATGCCACGCCTTCAATGGAAACGGTCACGAACGGCGTACTGTCACGCGGGTAAGCGCTGATCACCCCTTGCGGAAACTGTACACTGAGGCGCTCGACTTCAGCGCGAACATTTGCCGCTGTCGCCAGGGCATTCGCCCCTGAAGCTAACTGAATGGAAATCCCGGCGGCCGGATAGCCGTTGAGAGTCGTCTGGTTCTGATAATTTTCTGCCCCCAACTCTATGCGGGCAACATCACGTAAATAGATGACAGAACCATCACCATTAATACGAACGACAATGTTTTCAAATTGTTTGACCGTTTCAAGTCGCGACTGCGCCATCACCGTTGCATTGAGATATTGCCCCTCTACTGCAGGCAGTGAGCCTATCTCGCCCCCGGTGACCTGGGCGTTCTGAGCTTCAATAGCAGCCCGAATATCAGATGGCATCAACCCGTAACTGGTGAGCTTGTAAGGATCCAACCAGATGCGCATCGCATATTGCGCGCCAAAAACGGTGGTTTCGCCAACGCCATCAACCCGACTGAGGGGATCCTGCAATGTGCTAATGAGAAAATCGTTAATATCCAGACTGCTTAGCTGCCGGGTTTCATCATAAAGCGCGACCACCATCAGGCTATCCCCCTGCGATTTGGTCACGGTAATTCCTTGCTGCTGCACTTCCGGCGGCAGGCGTGTTATCGCCTGGTTGACCGCGTTTTGTACCTGGACCTGTGCCATATCGGGGTTTACCCCCTGATTAAAGCTGAGGCTGATTCGGGCCTGGCCAGCGGAACTGCTGCTTGATGAGAAATAGAGCAGCCCGTCAATCCCTTTAATCTGTTGTTCCAGAACCTGGGTGATGCTGTCCTCAACGGTCTGTGCAGATGCCCCTGGGTAGTTCGCTGTGATATTGACGCCCGGAGGAGCAATATCGGGATACTGCTCAACGGGTAACAGAAATAGCGCAAGCGTTCCTGCGGCCATGATTGAGATAGCCATCACTGCGGAAAAAACAGGTCGGATAACAAAAAAACGCGCCAGCATGAGCCACTTCCCCCATCAGGGTCCGCTGAACAGAGGTCGCATAAGACAAAAATCTTGTGTCCATTCTCTGCTCAGCTTATTTAATCGTCATTTATTTACTTTACAGTAAAGTAAATAAATAGATCAAACAAATCCATTCAATCAGGAAATGGATTTGCTTATGTCAGAATGGAGTGGGAATCGCGACTAAAATTTAAGCAGAACAAATCCTACAACCGCAGCCCATATCAACATGGGTACCGAATAGAGATGGAAGCGCCACCAGATGCGCCGGTCGTTCGCCATCCGCAGGGCAATCAGATTCGCCAGCGACCCCGGCAACAGGCCGAATCCACCCACGTTAACCGCCCAGGCCAACAGCACGCCAGGAGGGACATAGTTCAGCAGTAAGATAGTGCTGGGAACGTTACTGATCGCTTGCGACAGGCCAATTGCCGTCAGCCACAGTCCGGGTTCAGACAACGTACCGACATGACTTAGCACCCCCTGCAACGCCGGCAGTTGGGTTAGCAAATGGACATCAATAAACATGGCCATAAACACCAGCAGCAGCGTCCAGTCAACACTCAACAGCACGCGGCGTGCCAGCAACAGGAAACCGAGGGCCACAATCGCCAGGCCAATCAACTCCAGCTTAAGCTCCAGCGCCGTCAGAAAAACGATGTACAGTCCCAGACAGCCCCACACCAGGCGGGGTAGCCACTCTGGCTGGCTGGTCCCGGTATGGTATTGCAGCGGTTTATTGGGGAAGCAAAACCAGCAGAGCACCAGCAGCGTCAACATCATTGCAACGGCCAGCGGCGCCATCTGACCGATAAATGCAACAAAGGAGAGACCAGAACGCCCCCACATCAGGATATTTTGCGGATTCCCGATCGGCGTCAGCAATGATCCGGCATTCACTGCCAGCGCTTCAAAGATAATCAGCCGGTTAACCGGTATTGCACACAACTTCTTCAGAGTGATTGTCAGCGGGACGACGATAAAGAGCGCAACATCGTTCGTCAGGAACGTCGAAAGCAGCGCAGCGGCCAGCACCATAAACATCGACAGACGGCGCTCCGTTGCAAGACGCCGGGTCATTTTACGGCCCAGCACATCAAAGTAACCGCTCAGCTCGACACCTTTAGTCAGCATCATCAGACCACTGAGGGTAATAATGGTGTGCCAGTCAATCGCGCCGGGCCAGGTCTTTGGCGTAAAGGGGACCCACATACTCAATCCGACGCCCACCACAATCAACAAATGAAAAAAACGGTCGCGTTTCAGCGCCCGTAAAAAAGGCAGGCTCATTCAATAGAGTTTCCGTGCTGTTGCGTAAAAAGACGAAAGGCTTCCAGCGTCTCCTGGCTGACATGGTGCTCCATCCCCTCGGCATCGCGACGGGCAATCTCTGCGCTCACGCCCAGCACCAGCAGGAAGTTTTCCACAATTTGATGGCGTTCACGGCTTTCCTGCGCCAGCTTCTCTCCTTCCGGGGTTAAGAAAACACCGCGCCAGGGTATCATCTCGATCAATCCCACTGAGGCCAGACGTTTGAGCATCTTAGCCACCGTCGGCTGGGACACCCCGAGCCGGGCCGCCATGTCCACCTGACGCGCCTCGCCGACTTCAATAATCAGATCAGAAATCAACTCAACGTAGTCGTCGATCAATTCGCGGCGATGCGCTTCTCGCACCTGACGGAACCCTTCAACGTGTTCCTCTACGTTCACTAACTGCGTCACTTTTTTTGTTGTTGGCATACCTGCACGACGACTCATTCTGCTTCCTCATTCCTGTGACGCGTTAACAGCATCTAATTGGAGAGCGCTCATTGTAAACCAGAGTTGCCCGGGCACAAAAAATTAACGTTTTAGCAATAGCTATATAATATAGCCTGTGCTATATCTGTATGTAATGCAGTCATCCCTCATGGACAGAGGGACCAGAAAGTCAGGAGGTCAATATGAACGAGTTCAAGAGGTGTATGCGCGTGTTTAGTCACTCTCCCTTTAAAGTCCGGTTAATGCTGCTCTCGATGCTGTGCGATATGATCAACAGCAAACCTGAGCAGGATAACCCCTCAGATAAATAACGCGGCGTCGCGGTACGCCGCTTCATCTGGTTGTCATATTCAGCCGTTACACTCCTGTTTGTGTCAAAATAGCCCTTCTTTTTGTCGGATTTGCTAACCTCTTCGCAAAACAATTTCTTTCTGCCAGTTGACCTTCACATTCACACGCTCTATCTTCTTGCAGCCCTGCCTAACTTGCGGCTCGCGGATGCGGACCTCTTCCCCTCTTCACGCACTCTCAGCAGGTAATGACCCTTGGCGCCAGGGTAAGCACATGGCGTTTTTGCGATAGTGGCATATGAATTTAACCCTCAAAGACTCGCTTCTTGCTCGCAGCCGGGCCCTTAGTCCGTGGACGGGCTTTTATGTTTTGCAGTCCCTGCTGATCAACCTCGCGCTGGGCTATCCGCTAAGTCTGCTGTATACCGTTGCTTTTACCTGCATATTGCATTTGCTCTGGCGGAGCGCGCCAAAAGCGCAAAAGATTCTGATCGGCGTTTGCTCGCTTGTCGCTGCCTTTTACTTTCCTTTTGGTCAGGCCTACGGGTCGCCAAACTTTAATACGCTGCTGGCGCTGCACTCGACCAATATGGAAGAGTCCACGGAGATCCTGACGATTTTTCCCTGGTACAATTACCTGATGGGCGTATTTATCTTTGCCCTTGGCGTGATTGCCGTACGTCGCAAGCCCAGTGAAGAGAAAAAACGCTGGAATAAATATGACAGCCTGTGTCTGCTGTTCAGCGTCATCGCTTTTTTTGTTACTCCCGTGCAGAACCTGGCCTGGGGCGGTGTGTTTAAATTGAAGGATACCGGCTACCCGGTGTTCCGCTTCGCCAAAGACGTCATCGTCAATAACAATGAGGTGATTGACGAGCAGGAACGCATGGCGAAGTTCGCCAGCATGAAAGACACCTGGACCGTCACCGCCGTAAAACCGAAGTATCATACCTACGTGGTGGTGATCGGTGAAAGCGCTCGCCGTGATGCACTGGGGGCGTTTGGCGGCCACTGGGATAACACCCCGTTTGCCAGCAGCGTCAACGGTTATCTGTTCGCCGATTACGTCGCAGCCAGCGGGTCTACGCAGAAATCGCTCGGGCTGACCCTCAACCGGGTCGTCGACGATAAGCCGCAGTATCAGGATAACTTCGTCACGCTGGCGAACCGCGCTGGTTTCCAGACCTGGTGGTTCTCGAATCAGGGACAAATCGGCGAATATGACACCGCTATCGCCAGCATCGCGAAGCGGGCTGATGAAGTGCATTTTCTGAAAAACGGCGACTTCGAAGCGGACAAAAACACCCAGGATGAGGCGCTGTTAAAAATGACCGCGCAAGTGCTGGAAACCGAACGTACCCAGCCGCAACTGATTGTACTGCACCTGATGGGTTCGCATCCGCAGGCGTGCGACCGCACAAAAGGGAAGTACGACACCTTCGTCCAGTCGAAAGAGACCTCCTGCTATCTCTATACCATGACCCAGACCGATGACCTGCTGCGAAAACTGTACGATCAGCTTCGCAACAGCGGCGGCAGTTTCTCGCTGGTGTACTTCTCCGATCACGGTCTCGCATTTAAAGAACGTGGGAAGGAAGTTCAATATCTGGCGCATGACGACCAGTTCCAGCAAAACTTCCAGGTTCCGTTTATGGTGCTCTCGAGTGATGATAAAGCGCATAAGATCGTCAAAGCGCGACGTTCCGCCAACGATTTCCTCGGTTTCTTCTCTCAGTGGACAGGGATCAGCGCGAAAGAGATTAAGATGAAGTATCGTTTTATCTCTGAACAGAAGGCCGGGCCGGTGTATATCACCAACTTCAAATTGCAGAAGGTAGATTACACCCATCTGGGAACCGACATTTTTAGCACTCAGTCGCGCTAACCCGTCGTAATTAAAGCAAAAAAAATCCGCCCCTTGAGGCGGATTTTTTATATCACCGAAGTGATTAGAAGCGGTAACCGACGCCTGCGATCCAGGTGCCAACGTCAACGCTACGAATACGGCTCTGCTCGTAAGAGAAGTCCAGCGCAACGTTTTCGATCGGGTTGAACTGCAGACCTGCGCCATAAGAGAAACCATAGTCGCTGGTATCATCTTTATGCGTCGGGTAGTTGGTGTCCTGGAATTTACCGTAACCTACACCCACAACACCGTAGATGCTTGCCCAGTCGTTCAGACGGTAAGCCGGACCAGCAGTGATGCCGTAGTACTGAGATTTGTTGTAATCGCCTGCACCGTTAGTACGATCTTTTTCGGTGTAAGTGAAGGAACCGATCACGCCCAGCGGGTTATTGTCCTGCTCATAGCGATACTTCAGGTTAAAACCGTTCATTTTGTTCGCTACGCCCTGAGCATCGCTCTGAGCATAACCACCGGTAACGGTAGAAGTCGCAGCAACAGCAGAACCTGCGGAGATAGCCAGAACAGCGGCCAGTGCTGAAAGACATGCAATTTTTTTCATAACCACCTCAAATGTGCTTCAAATAAATCCTAAGTTTTAAATATATCAAAAATTGATGAGAAACTCTTTGCGATTAGTGATGTCTAACGGGCCATTTCGTGTAACAGAACATTTCCATGAGCCGCTATCTCTTTCAATTAACATCAATTTTCTGGATTATCGCCCCATTATTACGCGCATAATAAAGGACATTCATCCAGATTAATCCTAATCTGGCAGCGCATTAATCCATCAATCTGCCGCCATTTTACGGCTTCCCAGGAATTTTTTTTCAACGAAGACTCAACCGCAGAAGGTTATTTCCATTACACTGCCTCTTTTACTTTTCTATACACAAATCAGACAAGTTGCTGGATGTCGTGTATCTACAGTTATCGTCAGGAGAACGGATGCCAGGGTCGTCACGTAAAACCCCAGTTTGGTTGCCCATTTTAGTACTGCTTATCGCTATGTCCTCGATCCAGAGTGGCGCATCGCTGGCAAAATCACTGTTTCCGCTGGTTGGCGCACCCGGCGTGACCGCCCTTCGTCTGGCACTTGGTACGCTGATCCTGATTGTCTTCTTCAAACCCTGGCGTCTTCGTTTTGCCAAAGAGCAGCGCCTGCCGCTGCTTTTTTACGGCCTGTCGCTGGGAGGCATGAACTACCTCTTCTATTTGTCGATTCAGACGGTCCCGCTGGGGATCGCGGTCGCACTGGAATTTACCGGGCCGCTGGCGGTCGCCCTGTTCTCGTCGCGACGCCCCGTTGATTTTATCTGGGTGGTGCTGGCCGTTCTGGGGCTCTGGTTCCTGCTGCCGCTGGGTCAGGACGTTTCGCATGTTGACCTGTTTGGTGCCGCTATGGCGTTGGGTGCAGGTGCTTGCTGGGCTATCTATATCCTTAGCGGTCAACGCGCTGGCGCGGAACACGGCCCGGCCACCGTTGCGGTAGGCTCGCTGATTGCTGCTCTGGTTTTCGTTCCACTCGGGGTGGCGCAGGCCGGAGAAGCGCTCTGGCACTGGTCGGTGATTCCACTGGGTCTGGCGGTCGCGGTGCTGTCGACAGCGCTCCCCTATTCGCTGGAAATGATTGCCTTAACCCGTCTGCCTACTCGCACCTTTGGTACGTTGATGAGCATGGAGCCGGCACTGGCTGCAGTAGCGGGCATCCTGTTTCTGGGTGAGACGCTGACGCCAGTCCAGCTGCTGGCGCTCGGCGCGATCATTGCCGCCTCAATGGGCTCAACGCTGACTATTCGGCGAGAAAGCAAAATAAAAGAGGTTGATGTAAATTAATTTTACATTTCTGCATGGTTTGCATAACCATGCAGAATATCGCCCCACTGTTTTCCCTGTATTTTCCTGATATTTCGTCCCTGCTCACCTGCCCCATCCGCCTATTTATTCTCATTCTTATGTCACCGGGAGAATATTTACCTCCCCATTCTTTATGCACGTAACTATATGAATAGCAATGCAATTAAATACAGATGTTGTTAAACGCTATTAAAGCGATAGGCAGAGCCAGAAAAGCAGAAACGATAACCGGTGCTATACTGAATCTCGTAAATTACTGGGACATAACATCAAGAGGATATGAAATTATGAGTACCGCTAAATTGGTAAAAACAAAAGCGTCCAATCTGCTTTATACCCGTAACGATGTCTCCGACAGCGATAAGAAAGCAACGGTTGAGTTGCTGAATCGTCAGGTGATCCAGTTTATCGACCTGTCGCTGATTACGAAGCAGGCTCACTGGAACATGCGCGGTGCAAACTTTATTGCCGTTCATGAGATGCTGGATGGCTTCCGTACGGCATTGACCGATCATCTTGACACCATGGCAGAGCGAGCCGTGCAGCTGGGCGGCGTAGCCCTGGGAACCACGCAAGTTATCAACAGCAAAACGCCGCTGAAAAGCTATCCATTAGACATTCATACCGTTCAGGATCACCTGAAAGAACTGGCAGACCGTTATGCTGTAGTAGCAAATGATGTCCGTAAAGCCATCAGTGAAGCAAAAGACGAAGATACCGCGGATATCTTTACTGCCGCTTCCCGCGATCTCGACAAATTCCTGTGGTTTATCGAATCCAACATCGAATAATCGATCATAAGTATTTCCTCTATAACCCTCGCGACAGCGGGGGTTTTGCACTTTAATGGTGCACCAGATCGTAATCCCCCCGCCATAAAGTAAAATATTTGTAATAATCACCTCACACAATCGTTAACGAAAGATTGTTTTATCAACGATATTTGCGCTAAATAGGCAGACCGTTCGCACCCCCTGCTGGCTGCACTAAATCAGTGCCCCACTATGGTGCAAAAAGCGAGTTTTGCTCCGTTAACTGTGCAAAAGAGTGCGGCATCCTCTTGTTAAAACAAGGAGTTGCAAAACTGGCACGATTTTTTCATTACACTTATCGTTCTCGCAGGGGATCGCCCCGTGGATAAAAAAGGAAATGCTATGAAGTCTGTATTAAAAGTTTCACTGGCAGCACTTGCCCTGGCTTTTGCGGTGTCCTCTCATGCCGCGGATAAGAAACTGGTTGTCGCCACCGACACCGCGTTCGTGCCGTTTGAATTTAAACAGGGCGACAAATACGTTGGCTTTGATGTGGACCTGTGGGCCGCCGTAGCGAAAGAACTGAAGCTGGATTACGAACTGAAACCAATGGATTTCAGCGGCATTATTCCGGCACTGCAAACCAGGAACGTTGACCTGGCACTGGCGGGTATCACCATTACTGACGAGCGCAAAAAAGCGATCGATTTCTCTGATGGTTACTACAAAAGCGGCCTGTTAGTGATGGTGAAAACCAACAACAACGACGTGAAAAGCGTAAAAGATTTGGACGGGAAAGTCGTCGCAGTGAAGAGCGGCACCGGCTCCGTTGATTACGCAAAAGCTAACATTAAAACGAAAGATCTGCGTCAATTCCCGAATATCGATAACGCGTACATGGAACTGGGCACTAACCGCGCAGATGCCGTTCTGCACGATACGCCGAACATTCTGTACTTCATCAAAACCGCGGGTAACGGCCAGTTCAAAGCGGTCGGTGAATCACTGGAAGCGCAGCAGTATGGCATCGCATTCCCGAAAGGTAGCGACGAACTGCGCGAGAAAGTGAACGGCGCGCTGAAAACGCTGCGTGACAACGGTACTTATAACGAAATCTACAAAAAATGGTTCGGTACTGAACCCAAATAATAAGACGTTTTGCCTTCAGATGTTGCCCGGGGGCGCTAAGCGTACCGGGCATTTGATTTTTTTCACCACGGTAACAGGAACAACATATGCAGTTTGACTGGAGTGCCATTTGGCCCGCCATTCCGATCCTGCTTCAGGGTGCCAAAATGACCCTGTGGATCTCCATCCTTGGTCTGGCTGGCGGGATCATCATCGGCTTGCTGGCGGGTTTAGCCCGCACCTATGGCGGCTGGATCGCCAATCACGTCTCTCTCGTCTTCATTGAGGTCATCCGCGGCACGCCGATCGTCGTCCAGGTAATGTACATCTATTTTGCCCTGCCGATGGCCTTCCCGGACTTGCGCATCGACACCTTCAGCGCCGCTGTTATCACGATCATGATTAACTCCGGTGCCTATATTGCGGAAATCACCCGTGGTTCAGTTCTGTCGATCCATAAAGGGTTCAGCGAAGCCGGTCTGGCATTGGGTCTTTCCCGTCGCGAGACCATTCTCCACGTGATCATGCCGCTCGCGCTGCGCCGTATGCTGCCTTCGCTCGGCAACCAGTTAATCATCAGTATCAAAGACACGTCGCTGTTTATTGTTATCGGCGCGGCGGAACTGACCCGCAGCGGTCAGGAGATTATTGCCGGTAACTTCCGTGCTCTGGAGATCTGGACCGCGGTGGGGGTTATCTATCTCATCATCACGCAAGTCCTGAACATTGTGCTTCGTAGTCTGGAAAGAAGGATGAAAATCCTGTGATTGAATTTAAAAACGTCTCAAAGCATTTTGGTCCGACCCAGGTGCTGCATAACATTGATCTGAACATTAAGCAGGGCGAAGTGGTGGTGATTATCGGGCCATCAGGCTCCGGTAAATCCACGCTGCTGCGCTGCATTAATAAACTCGAAGAAATCACCTCCGGCGATCTGTTCGTCGATGGGCTGAAGGTCAACGACCCGAAGGTGGACGAGCGCCTGATACGTCAGGAAGCCGGAATGGTGTTCCAGCAGTTCTATCTCTTCCCTCACCTGACCGCACTGGAAAACGTCATGTTCGGCCCGCTGCGCGTGCGTGGAACGAAGAAAGATGCAGCCGAAAAGCAAGCGAAAGAGTTGCTGGCGAAAGTGGGACTGGCCGAGCGCGCCCACCACTACCCTTCTGAACTTTCCGGCGGCCAACAGCAGCGTGTGGCCATCGCTCGCGCTCTGGCGGTTAAACCGAAGATGATGCTGTTTGATGAGCCCACCTCTGCGCTCGATCCAGAACTGCGTCACGAAGTCTTGAAAGTGATGCAGGATCTGGCGGAAGAAGGGATGACAATGGTCATCGTCACGCACGAAATCGGTTTTGCTGAAAAAGTCGCCTCACGTCTGATCTTCATCGACAAAGGCCGGATTGCCGAAGACGGCCATCCGCAAACCCTGATTGAAAACCCGCCCAGCCAGCGTTTGCAGGAGTTTTTGCAGCACGTTTCCTGACGGTCCACCTCCCTTCCGCCTGGAGGGGAGGTAACCCTGCGACTCTTCCCATTTCGAATCACCGCCCCTCCAGCAGCTATACTTATCTTTTTGTTCTGTTTTCTCACTGGAGGAGTCATGCGGTGGATCCTGTTCATCCTCTTTTGCCTGTTGGGCACGCCGGCCCAGGCGGTGACCATTCCCGGCGTCACGACCGGCACAGACGCTGGCGCACAAACCACTCCGGCGCCAGAACCTGACCTCGAGCAAAAGAAAGCCGCCTACGGGGCGCTGGCCGATGTGCTGGAAAATGACACATCGCGCAAGGAGCTGATTGACCAGTTGCGTACCGTCGCCGCCACGCCGCCGCCAGACCCGGTGCCAAAAATCACGCCACCGGTAGTCGTTGAAGAAAAAACAGTGCTGGAGAACATCACCGAGCTCAGCCGCCATTACGGCGAAGCGCTGTCTGACCGCTTCGCCCAACTCTATCGCAATATCACCGATGCGCCTCACAAGCCGTTTAACAGCCAGACCTTTAATAATGCCCTTAGCCACTTTCTGATGCTGGCCGCCTCGGTGTTCAGCTTCTACTGGTTGATCCGTCTGTGCGCGCTGCCGTTGTATCGCAAAATGGGTAACTGGGCGCGGAAAAAGAACCGTGAGCGCAGCAACTGGCTCCAGCTACCAACAATGATTGTTGGCGCCTTTATTATTGACCTGCTTCTGCTGGCGTTAACCCTGTTTGTCGGTCAGTTACTGAGCGACAGGCTAAATGCTGGCAGCCGCACCATCGCGTTTCAGCAAGGACTGTTTCTGAACGCCTTTGCACTGATCGAATTTTTCAAAGCGATTCTGCGACTGATTTTTTGTCCGAATGTGGCAGAACTGCGGCCATTTAACATTCAGGATGCCAGCGCCCGCTACTGGAACCGGCGACTGAGTTCGCTGAGCAGCCTGATTGGCTATGGTCTGATCGTCGCGGTTCCCATTATCTCCAATCAGGTGAACGTGCAGGTCGGAGCGATGGCCAACGTGGTCATCATGCTGTGTATCACGCTGTGGGCGCTGTATCTGATCTTTCGTAACAAGAAAGAGATTACCCAGCACCTGCTGAATCTGGCGGAACGTTCACTGGCCTTTTTCAGCCTGTTTATCCGCGCCTTCGCGCTGGTCTGGCACTGGCTGGCAAGCGCCTATTTTATCGTCCTGTTTTTCTTCTCGCTGTTCGACCCTGGCAACAGCCTGAAGTTTATGATGGGGGCGACGGTGCGCAGCCTCGCGATCGTCGGCATTGCGGCCTTCGTTTCCGGGATGTTCACCCGCTGGATCGCCAAAACCATCACCCTCTCCCCACATACACAGCGTAATTACCCCGAACTGCAAAAGCGGCTTAACGGCTGGCTCTCTAGCGCATTGAACGTGGCGCGGATCCTGACGGTATGCGTCGCCATCATGTTGCTGTTAAACGCATGGGGACTGTTTGATTTCTGGAACTGGCTGCACAACGGCGCCGGTGAGAAGACGGTCGATATTCTGATCCGCATTGCGCTGATCCTGTTTTTCTCGGCGGTCGGCTGGACGCTGCTTGCCAGCCTGATCGAAAACCGGCTGGCCTCTGATATTCATGGCCGTCCTCTGCCCAGCGCACGTACCCGCACGCTGTTAACGCTGTTTCGAAACGCGCTGGCGGTGATCATCAGCACGATCACCATCATGATTGTGCTCTCGGAAATTGGCGTTAACATCGCCCCCCTGTTGGCCGGGGCCGGAGCGCTTGGGCTGGCGATTTCATTTGGTTCGCAAACTCTGGTGAAAGATATTATTACCGGGGTCTTTATTCAGTTCGAAAATGGTATGAACACCGGGGATCTGGTCACTATCGGGCCGTTAACCGGAACGGTAGAGCGCATGTCCATTCGCTCCGTTGGCGTACGCCAGGACACCGGGGCATACCATATTATTCCGTGGTCATCTATCACCACCTTCGCCAACTTTGTCCGCGGTATTGGGTCGGTGGTCGCCAATTACGATGTGGATCGCCATGAAGATGCCGATAAAGCTAATCAGGCGCTGAAAGATGCGGTCGCTGCGGTGATGGAAACCGAAGATGTTCGAGGGCTGATTATTGGTGAGCCGTCGTTTGCCGGGATTGTCGGACTGACCAACACGGCATTTACGCTGAGGGTATCGTTCACCACGCTGCCGCTGAAACAGTGGACGGTCCGCTTCGCGCTGGACAGCCAGGTGAAAAAACGTTTCGACCTGGCTGGCGTTCGCCCGCCGGTGCAAACTTATCAGGTACTGCCCGCCACGCCAACGACACCGACAGCGCCGACCGCACCGGCGCCGCTGCCGCCCGGCGAGCCGACCCTCTAGCGTTTACGCGTGCTAAAACGGCGGCGCTGGTCGTCATCCATAAAGGTCCAGGCGATAAAGCGACTCTGCTTTTGCCCCTGGGCCATCTCTTTTTTCACCACCCTGACCGCCCCCACGTCTGTCAACGCGCGGTAAAGTGGCGGCAGGTTTTCACCGCGAGATACCAGCGTAGTAAACCACATGACCTGACGGCCAAAGGCCTGACTTTCAGCAATCATCGTTTTGATAAATGCCACTTCGCCCCCTTCGCACCATAGCTCCTGCTGCTGACCGCCGAAGTTCAGCGCATCGTCTTTATTCTGTCCGAGGTTGCGGCGTTTGCGCTCGCTCCCTGCCCGGGCAGAGGCGGCAGAGTCATGAAACGGCGGGTTGCACAGTGTTGCATCATATTGCTCATTCTTATGAATGATACCGTTAAAGATAGCCGCAGGGGATTTCTGCCGACGCAGGCGAATCGCACGCGTTAGTCCCGGATTGGCGCTGATAATCGCCTGCGCGCTGGCTAACGCCTGCTCGTGCGTCTCGCTGCCCGTAAAGCGCCAGCCATACTCATGCACGCCAATCAGCGGATAAATACAGTTTGCCCCGACGCCGACATCAAGGATCGTGGCCTGGGTTGGCACACTTCCCGAGGTCTCAGCAAGAAGATCGGCCAGATGATGAATGTAATCTGCGCGCCCTGGCACAGGCGGACATAAAAACCCTTCAGGAATATCCCAGTTTGCCACCCCATAGAAATGCGCCAGCAGCGCCTTATTCAGCGCCTTTACCGCCAGCGGATTGGCAAAATCAACGCTTTGCTCGCCTGCGGGGGTCAGGACGAGATACTGTGCCAGCTCAGGCGTGCTTTTGCAGAGTGAGGCAAGATCGTAGCGACTGTGATGACGGTTACGCGGGTGTAAGCCCGGTTTTTGGGGGGACATAGCATTCTCCTTTTAACAGCGGCGTAAGATACCCGCATAACGCCACGCGGTAAACCAGGTTGATGAGAAACAACCGCGTCGTTGCGGCGCGATAAATCACGGAATGGAACAAAGCGGCGTAAATCACCCAAAAATCAGTGATATGCATGTCATTGATTTGTCAACATACGTCAACATTTATCGTTCAAATTTTAAGCAGATCATCATCAATTTTTTACGCCATTTCAGCCGCACTGACGACCTAAACTTATCTGGCACTACACGTTGTTTCACTGAGGAGAGCATCATGAAAAAATGCCTCGCATTACTCGTCGCCACCACGCTTGCCGGTGTGGCATTCGCGGCATCAGCAGCACAGCCACTCAATAGCCCCGATACTGGTCAGCTACGTGCGTCAGGTACCGTCTCTGCGACTGGCGCAACCAACCTGAGTGACCTGGAGGATAAACTGGCGGAAAAAGCGCAAGAACAAGGCGCGAAAGGCTTTGTGGTTAATTCTGCAGGCGGTAAGAACCAGATGTACGGTACTGCCACCATTTACAAGTAACCTTCCCCACGACCTGCCCGATAGCAACTTTGCTTATCGGGCAATCCCCCCTTGATTGCGCAATTTTTGACCCCATTTTGATATAATGACCTGTGTGATAAAGCGTGAGGAGAATATCGCTATGGCCTCGGGTTGGGCAAATGATGACGCTGTGAACGAACAGATCAACAGTACTATTGAAGATGCTGTCGCCCGTGCAAGAGGTGAAATTCCGCGCGGTGATAGCCTGTATGAATGTGAAGAATGTGGCGACCCCATCCCCGAAGCGCGCCGACAGGCGGTGCCCGGCGTAAGACTGTGCCTCAATTGCCAACAGGAGAAAGATTCAAAAAACTCATCCTATACGGGATATAACCGTAGAGGTTCAAAAGACAGCCAGCTACGTTGACCTATTTTTACAGAGATATAGAGAACATGCCGTTTCGCTTACGCTCACGTTAAATCGCATTCTGCGTAGCAAAACGTGCCGTTCAGCTTTCAACTGTAAAGCGAACGTCGAAGAACCGTAAATTCGTCTGGTGAATTAATTAATAATCAATAAGTTATTTGTCATTCAATTTTTTTGATGAATGACGTCAATTCTCTTCGATTTTATCTCTCGGATAAAAGCGTGATACTCATCACATCGACGGAACATCGTCTTCCTTAATAAATAACCTGCGAGAGATTAACAATGAAAACTATCAAATATGCTGTTGCCGCTGTTGCCCTGTCTACCCTGTCTTTTGGCGTTTTCGCTGCCGAACCTGTTACGGCTGCTCAGGCGCAAAGCATGAATAAAATCGGTGTGGTTTCTGCGGAAGGCGCAACGACGCTGGACGGCCTGGAAGCAAAACTGGCTGAGAAAGCCGCTGCCGCTGGCGCGAGCGGTTACAGCATCACCTCTGCCAACAACAACAACAAAATGAGCGGTACTGCTGTTATCTACAAATAAGTTTTACCCCGTCTGCTGCCAACAGACACCCTGCTCCAACCCTCATTGAACCTGAATTACCCTTATTTGCCCGTCCGCCACTGGACGGGCTTTTTTTTATCTGGCGTGCTAAAAACTGTCGTTCACCCGCGCCAGTCCTTCCTCGAGTGTTGCCACTTCTGCCGTTGCCAACAGGCAACAGGCCATCTGGATTTTCAACGATGCCGGTACCGGTTCGCTTCCCGCCAGGCAGCGTTCTATCCAGCGCGCGGTCGTCTCAGGATCCTTCGCCGCAGGCAGCGGTACGGGTTCGTCAGGCATTTCGCTTTGTCGATTCTGTAACACCCGTGAGCCGGTGCTATCAATCAGGCTGATCTGTGGACAGCGTTGCGGGTTGGCGTAAACCTCACCTTCAGTGCCGTGCATCAGCAGCCCACGCCCGCCAATATCACTGAAGAATTTCGCTACGCGCGGCACATATTCCGGGTGCGACACGCTGGCCAGACGCAGTGCGGCATCCTCGGCAAACGGCGTCGCCAGTTTCGCCAGCGTATGTGCGCTGTTACGCACGCCCAGCCGCCAGCGCATTGCCAGTTGCTTTTCCAGCGGCGGACAGAGCGTACTCACTGGAATAAAGACCGGCTGATGCCCATCCAGCTTCGCCTGCGCTTGACCGGCGTGTCGCGTCGGTGCAATCCCCATCAGTTCGAAAATGGTTTCCGTAAGCACGCGGGTCGGATCTTCACTCACCCCATGCACCACCACTGGAAACCCCAGCTTGTGCAATAAAATGGCCAGCAGCGGCGTCAGGTTCGCCTGTTTACGCGCGCCGTTATAGCTGGGAATAACAATCGGCATCGGTTTGGCAACCGGCGGGGTCAGCGTAATGGAATGGTTTTGCATCGCCTCATAAAAGCCCAACATTTCGGCTTCCCCTTCCCCTTTAATACGCAACGCAATCAGCACGCTGCCCATCTCCAGTTCAGGCACGTCCCCGTTAAGCATGTGGGTATACAGACCGCGGGCGGTGTCCTGGTCCAGATCGCGGGCATGGTTTTTGCCCCGGCCGATCTCTTTAATAATTTTGCGGTAATCCATCGAAAACTCCTTGCCTCACACTCACGTTATTTACGCCGACGGCGCGCGGGTTTCGCTTTTTCTTTTGCCTTTACTATAACGTCTGGCACAGCGGGTTGCTCTATGGGAAAAACAGGTAATGCATCCAGTAAACGCTTGCCATAATTTTTGGTCAACAGACGCTTATCGTAAATCACCACTTCTCCCCAGCAGCCGTGGCTACGAATCAGACGCCCCACCTGCTGGATAAGATTAAACGAGGCAGCGGGCAGACTCTGCACTTCAAAGGGATAACGATTGAGGCTTTTGAGCCACTCGCCTTCAGTGATCACCACCGGGCTGTCGATGGGGGGGAAGGCAATTTTGTGAATATGTACCTGACTGAGCAAATCGCCTTTTAGATCCAGCCCTTCGGCGAAAGATTGCAACCCAACCAACACGCTACGCTCGCCGTTCTCTACCCGCTTACGGTGCAACTCCACCAACCGATAGCGCGGCTGGTCACCCTGGACCAGCAGCAACAAACGCAGATCGGTGACGTGTTCCAGAAATCGCTGCATTGCCCGTCCGCTGGCAAACAATACCAGCATGCCGGTATGTTTTTTACTTTCCAGCTGTTCGCGAAAATAGGCGGCCATCTCCGCGATATGCTGCTCTTCGCTGTCAATCAGCGGCTCATAGCGCATCTGCGGAATAATGATTTTGCCCTGTTTGACGTGGTTAAACGGCGAATCGAGGGCGACAAAGCGGTCTCCGGCTTTCTCTTTCAGACCGCTCATCTCCTGCAGACGCGAAAAACTGTTAAGCGAACGCAGCGTGGCGGAAGTGACAATAATATGCGGTACGCTGCGCCAGAGTAACCGCTCCAGCTGATCGCTCACGCGGATCCCCACACAATGAAACCAGACGTGAGGCTGTCCGTCACGCATATCGCGCGTCACCCATTTCGACACCGGCGCACCGGACGACTGGGCCAGTGAGGCCAGCCGCCACAGTTTGCTTTGCGCCTCAAACATCCCCAACGCGCGATTCATCTGCAAAATAGCCCGATGCAGGCGCACAACATCATGACTGCCCGTTTTCTCGCTGAGATCGTTCAAAAATAACTCCGCCAGGCCGCGCAGCGTTTCGGTGAGTTTCGCCAGCCGTTGGCAAATTTCCATCACTTCATCCGGGAGTGTTCCCATCGCAAAGCGATGTTCCGCTTCCTGCCCGGCAGGCATAGTCAGATTGAGGATGCTGTTAAGCGAGGCGATAAGCTCATACAGCTCTTCGCAATGGGCGTTTAAACGCTCCGGATTCGCCAGCGGCGGCGTGGTTTTGGGACGAAACTGCTCCATGCAGGTCGCCACCAGTTTGCCGAACAGATCCAGTTGCAGGCGATACCAGGGGGCAGTGATTTCGGCACTCATTTCCAGCGCATCGCGGGCGACGTCCGGCAGATGATGGCCTTCATCCAGCACCAACAGCAGATTTTTCGGGTCCGGCAACACCGCTTCGCTTTCCATTGCCGCCATTACCAGCGCATGGTTTGCCACCACCACTTCTGCTTCCTGAATCTCACGACGCGCTACAAAGAACGGGCACTCACGATAGTAATGACAGTTGCGGTTCAGACAGCTGGCTTTGTCGGTGCTCAATCGCCGCCAGAGATCGTCATCAATAGCGATATCCGTATGATCGCGCAGGCCGTCCCACTTGTAGCTGTCAAGGTCGCCTTTCAGCTTTGCGCAGCGCTTCTGTTCTTCCTTGTTGTTCGCCGTGAGTTCATCGTCAAGAAACGCGAGCAGATCCTGCTGAGTGGGTTCAGTACTGGCCAGCGCGGTCAGATTTCGCGGACACACATAGCGGCCGCGGCCAAACGCGGCGGTAAAGCGAAGATCGGGAATGATTTTGCGCAGTAGCGGCAGATCTTTACTGTAGATCTGATCCTGCAACGCCACGTTGGCGGTACTGACTACCAGCGTTTTTTGCTCTTCCCGCGCAATGGCAATGCCGGGAAGGAGATAAGACAGGGTTTTCCCCACCCCGGTGGGTGCTTCAATCGCCAGATGACGCCCTTCTTCTCCGGTCAGCGTTTTCGCGACATCGGCAATCATCTGCCGCTGCGGCGCACGGGGGATAAAGTCGGGGATCTGTTCCTGAAGCGCCTTATACCAGGCGGCGATTTGCGCTTTGAGCGCAGCAGTTAATGCCATGAGAAAACCTGAAATACTGTATAAACAGCCACTATTGTGGCACATTTCAGGCCTGGAACGTATCTTTTTTGCCGGTTCTGGAAAACGCTTCGCAACCTGGAGGCGAAGTGCCGGATGGCGGCTTGCGCCTTATCCGGCCTGCGTTTAAGCATACTCCTGGCCGGATAAGCGCAGCGCCATCAGGCTGCTGCGCGGCGACTTAATAGTAACCCAGCAGCTTCCACCACAACATGCCAACCGCGAAGATGATGATCACATTGAACGTCACCACACACAGGTTGATTCTGTAGAACCGTGGCCGTTCGAAATAGCCTTGCGCAAAGTAGATAGGGCCTGGTCCGCCGCCGTACTCGGTGTTCCCCCACATCAGGTTGCTGAAAATACCGAAACAGATAGCCACCATCATCGGCGGTGCTCCGGCCGCAATCGCCGTGGCGGCAAACGGTGCGTACAGTGCGGCAACGTGCCCCGTGGCGGTGGCAAACAGATAGTGGACGTAGATGTACAGGACGCCGAGCACGATAAAAGCTTCCATCGCGCCGAATCCCTGAATTCCACTGCCCAACTTCACTGTCATCCATTTGATGAATCCCAGATCCGCCAGGCCGGTCGCCAGGCTGATAATCACGCTGAACCAAATCACCGTGTCCCACGCCGCATGGTCATTAAGGAGGCTCTTCCAGCTTACCGCACCGGTCGCAAACAGATAGGCTGCCAGACCCAGCCCAACCGACGTCGCGGAGATACCGGTGATCAGACTGGTTCCCCAGCCCACCAGCGCCAGCACAAAACCTACGGCCACTTTTTTCTCATTACTGCTCATACCGCCCAGTTCGCTGAGCGACTGTTTGCCCATCGCTTTGGCTTCCGGTGTGTGCTTTAGTTCCGGATCCAGCAGCTTGTAGACCAGCAGCGGCATCAGGCAAAAACAAACCATCGCCGGCACCACCGCGGAAATAAACCAGCCGCCCCAGGTGATATCCAGACCCAGTGTGGATTTTGCCAGGCTTGCTACCAGCGGGTTCGCTGCCATCCCCGTCAAGAATATCGCCCCGGTGATCGGCGTAAACTGAAAGCAGACCATCGTTAAGAAATCGCCAATCCGCTTACCGGTTGCGCCAGGCGCCGAGCCGAGTACGTCGTTGATTGAGCGAGCGATGGGGAAAATAATTCCGCCAGAACGCGCCGTCACAGAAGGCATCGCCGGGGCCATAATCAGGTCTGAAACGCCAAGTGAATAGGCAATTCCCAGGCTGCTTCCGCCAAACAGCGACAGCATTTTATAGGCAATACGTTTCCCCAGCCCGGAGGTAACAAACCCCAGCGAGAGCACGTAAGCGCAGAAAATCAGCCACACGGTGCCAGAGGCAAAGCCCGACAGCGCCTTCGCCTCGGTCAACGTTTTGCTAAAGATGACCACGCAAAGCGCAATCAGCATGACCGCCCCCGAAGGGAGCGGTTGGGTCAGGATCGCCGCAATGGTGGCGGCGAAAATCGCAAACATATGCCAGGCCGCCGGCGTTAACCCGTCAGGGACGGGAATAAACCAAATGACGGCACCAATCACCAGCGGGATCAGAAATGAGATAAATTTCTTTCCCGCGACAGAATTTGTAGACATAGCAATATCCTTATTCCGTTAGCACGAGAACGTTCATTTCCGTGACTGATACCTGGACAGCACCTGATCGACCATTTCAGGTGCCATGCCCAAATAATTTGCCGGATCGGTCAGTCGATTAATCAGTTGCGGATCCAGTCGCTGCGCCACTGTTGGCATCGCATTCAGCACGTCAGCCAGGTGACCGCCCTTCTCGTTGACGATACGACAGGCGTCATACACCACGTCGTGGGCGTCCTGGCGACCGATGTACGGGGCCAGCCCCATCATCACCGCTTCTGCCACAATCAGACCATTGGTCATTCCGAGATTACGCCTCATTGCTGCTTCATCAACTTCCAACCCTGCCAGCATAAAATTGGCCTGATGCAGCGCCCCTGCGCTCAGCACGAAACTTTCCGGGATCGCAATCCACTCCGCATGCCATGGCCCGGTAGCGCGTTCCAGATCCTGAACCATCGCATCCAGCATCAGTCCGGCCTGTTGACGAACGCCTTTCGCGCAGGCCAGCATCAGTTCGCTGGAGATAGGATTGCGTTTTTGCGGCATCGTACTGCTCGCACCGCGCCCTTTCACGAACGGTTCATACAGTTCACCAAACTCATTGGACGCCATCAGCATCACATCATAAGCAATCTTCCCTAGCGAACCGGTCATCACCGCCAGCAGGTTCACCGCTTCGGCAAAGCCGTCGCGCGCCACGTGCCAGGTGGAGGTCGGCACGTTAAGACCCAACTCTTCCATCAGCGCTTTTTGTACCGCTAATCCTTTATCGCCCAGAGATGCCAGCGTTCCGGCAGCCCCGGCAAATTCACCGACCAGCACGCGGGGACGCGCCTGTTGCAGACGTTCGGCGTGGCGTTCAAACATGTCCAGCCAGATCGCGGCTTTATAGCCAAAAGTCACCGGCAGCGCCTGCTGTAAGTGGGTGCGTCCGGCCATCGGCGTGTCACGATAGCGCAGCGCCAGGTCAGCCAGCGTCGCACGCAAGCGATCCATATCCGCCTCGATCAGTTCAAAGGCATCACGGATTTGCAGAACCACCGCCGTGTCCATAATGTCCTGCGTCGTCGCTCCCCAGTGTACATAGCCGCCAGACTCGCCGGCCTGCTTTGAAATCTGGTGAACAAGCGGCAGGATCGGGTAACCGACGATTTCGGTCTCATGGCGCAGCAAATCAAAATCCAGCGTATCGGCATTGCACTTTTCGGCTATCTCGTTAGCTGCCGCTTCCGGGATCACCCCGCAGCGCGCCTGTGCCCTGGCGAGTGCGACCTCAACTTCGACATATTTGCGAATGAGTTCGTAGTCATCAAACACCGCGCGCATTGCCGGTGTACCAAAAGAATCTCTAAATAAAACAGAATCCATTACATTCGAAGCCATAAATCCCCCGGTTTAATCCGATAGTGATAAGATGAGTATCTGGCCCGGTTTACACGTTAACCGGAATAAATGAAATGTCCGAACATAACATAATGTCCGTACATTTATAATGTACGGACATTTATAATAATCATGATGTATGTAGGGAATAGTCCGTACCCATTTTTGTGACTGTGATCATTAATTATTTGATGAAACTGCGATGAAAGAATCTCTGTACAAGCGGATAGCCCGTGAACTGGCCCATCAAATCTCGACGGGAATTTATCCGCCCGGTTCGTTGTTTCCGACGGAAATGGAACTATGTGAAACCTGGCAGGTGAGCCGTCACACCATGCGCGAAGCGTTGCGGGAATTAACGGAACAAGGGCTGATTTCGCGGCGTAAGGGTGCGGGTACGCGCGTATGTGAACCGCAGACGAGCGGGGTTAACCATCCGCTGTCGCATCTGGAAGATCTGCTGTTGTTGGCGAAAAACAACCAGCGGGTGATTAAGAAGATCGACGAGATTGTGGCGGATATTGAGCTTTCTCAGTTGATAGATTGTCCACCCGGGTCGCGCTGGCTGCATATCGCCAGTATCCGTGAGGATGCGCAAAACCCGGACGCTCCTATTTGCTGGACGGACAGTTACGCCAGTACCGATTACTCCAGGCTGCGTACGTTTATTCGTGACGATCCACATTCGCTGATTAGCGATCTGATCGAAACGCACTACGGGATTAAGAGCCACGAAGTGCATCAGACGATCACCGCCGTTGGCGTACCGAAGAAAATTGCGAAGATACTGAATGTCGAGCCGGATTCTCCAGGGATGCGCATTGTGCGACGCTATCGGGATCGTGACGGAAAGGTGTTTGAGACCACCATTTCGATTCACCCGGCGGGAAGGTATACCTGCTCTATTGTGTTGAAATCGCAGAATTCAGGGGAATGAGGGGATTTTACATACGCATGCCACCACCGGTAATGGTTTACGTTCACCTCATGTTCGCAGCTTGTCTGGTGCACCAGCACCTGTGAACGTGTTAAGGAGGCTCGCCGCCGCCTCCTTAACAATCCAGGCTCCCGGCAGGAAAATTGTCGCTTCGCGATACCCTCCGCTTATTCCTCCAGGCTCTCGGGTCGGGCGCGACTCAGCATCCCTGCTTCGCGCCCCCTGAACCCGCATCCCTGCGGGTTCCCCCAGCCCTACGGAAACACGTCGGCAATTTTCAGCCGGACCAATCCATACCCGACCATCACTGCGATTTGTCTTTTTAACAGCGAAAAGAATTTGTTTGTAGAGCAGAGAATCGAAGCGATGCCGTTGGTCCGGCGTGAAAATCGATGAGTCGTTGACGGCTGACCGGGTCCGCCCGCAGGGAAGCGGGCGGAGGGGACGGCCTGCAGGGATGCAGGCTCGGCCCCGACCCGAAAGGCAGACGGCATAAGGCGAATGAACCACGAAGTGGCGATTTTCCTCGCCGGGAGCCAGGGTTGCAAGGGAGGCGGCGGCGAGCCTCCCTTGCACGTTCACGTGTGCTGTGGTTTCAGAGAATCACTGAATACAAAGTGAACGTAAAATTTCTCAGAGTATCAGGTTCCCCTGACCCCTTATTGTACTGGCGTAATTCTGCGCGGACGACGCGGCGGACGTGGCTTTTCACCTGCCGGTTTGCCTTCTGCGCTGCGCGGTTTACCCTTCGCCGCACCGCCGTCCTGACGACGCGGCTGCTGAGCGCGCCCCGCGCCCTGCCCTTGCCCCTGACCACGGCCTCGACCGCCGCCGCCACCACTACGCTGCTGGCGACCATTCTGGATCGGCTCAGCTTTAATCGACGGGTCCGGCTCATAGCCTGGCGTTGTAATACGCGGAATCTCTTTTTTCAGCAATTTTTCGATATCACGCAGCAGTTTGTGCTCATCAACACAGACCAGCGACAGCGCTTCACCCGTCGCCGCAGCACGCCCGGTACGACCGATACGATGCACATAATCTTCCGGAACATTCGGTAACTCGTAGTTGACCACGTGCGGCAGTTCTTCAATATCCAGACCACGCGCAGCAATATCCGTTGCCACCAGCACGCGAATGTCACCGGATTTAAAATCAGCCAGTGCACGGGTACGCGCTCCCTGGCTCTTGTTGCCGTGGATCGCCGCACTGCGAATGCCATCTTTGTTCAGTTGTTCCGCCAGGTGGTTGGCGCCGTGTTTAGTCCGGGTAAACACCAGCACCTGCTGCCAGTTCCCCTGGCCGATCATCTGCGATAACAGCTCGCGTTTGCGTTTCTTATCGACGAAGTGCACGTGCTGCGTAACCTGCTCTGAAGCCGTATTGCGGCGTGCCACTTCTATTTCCAGTGGGTTATGCAGCAGCTTTTCGGCCAGCGCCTTGATCTCATCAGAGAATGTCGCAGAGAACAGCAGGTTTTGACGCTTCGCCGGCAGTTTCGCTAATACACGGCGAATATCGTGAATAAAGCCCATATCCAGCATACGGTCCGCTTCATCCAGCACCAGGATCTCAATCTGATCCAGTTTCACCGCGTTCTGGTGTTCCAGATCCAGCAAGCGGCCCGGCGTTGCCACCAGCACATCGACGCCACCGCGCAGTTTCATCATCTGCGGGTTAATGCTCACGCCACCAAAAACCACCAGCGAACGGATATTCAGATACTTGCTGTAATCACGGACGTTTTCGCCAATCTGCGCCGCCAGTTCACGCGTCGGCGTCAGGATCAGCGCCCGTACCGGGCGACGTGCTTTGCCGTGCGGCTGCTTAGTAATAAGGTGCTGTAACAGCGGCAGCGTAAAGCCCGCCGTTTTACCGGTACCGGTCTGCGCACTTGCCATCAGGTCGCGACCTTCCAGCACCGCAGGGATGGCCTGCTGCTGAATTGGGGTAGGTTCACGGTAACCCTGCTCGGCAATGGCGCGCAGAATATCAGGATTTAAACCCAGGGAATCAAAAGACATAACTACTCCGAACCGCCCCGACCGTTCCCGGTGTCGTTTTCAGGGAGATACATACAATTTGGGAATGACAAAAACCACAATGTCATGAAGGGGCGGAGTGTAGCAGTTTTTGTGACACACCGCATAAATTATCCCTGCCACTGGAAAAGACAAAATAAACGACCAGACTGGACAAGGAGGATTTTCAGTCATAATCTTAATCAATCGATTGATTAAGATTTAGGTCGCGTGATGAATACTCCCACCATGACCACTAAAGGTGAACAGGCTAAAAACCAGCTGATTGCCGCCGCGCTGGCACAGTTTGGCGAATATGGTCTGCATGCCACCACTCGCGACATTGCTGCGCAGGCCGGGCAAAACATTGCCGCCATTACCTACTATTTTGGTTCAAAAGAGGATTTATACCTCGCCTGCGCCCAGTGGATTGCCGATTTCATTGGCGGTCAGTTTCGCCCGCACGCGGAAGAAGCCGAACGTTTATTCGCCCAGCCCCATCCCGACCGTGCGGCCATGCGCGAGCTGATTCTGCGCGCCTGCAAAAATATGATCATGCTGCTAACCCAGGATGACACCGTGAATCTGAGCAAATTTATCTCGCGCGAACAACTCTCTCCAACCGCGGCATATCAACGGGTGCACGAGCAGGTTATCGAGCCGCTGCACAGCCATCTGACCCGTCTCATCGCCGCCTATACCGGCTGCGACGCCCGCGACACGCGCATGATTCTGCATACCCACGCGCTGCTTGGCGAAGTGCTGGCATTCCGTCTCGGTAAAGAAACCATTCTGTTACGTACCGGCTGGTCGCAGTTTGATGAAGAAAAAACGGCACTGATTACGCAGATCGTGACCGGTCATATCGATCTTATTCTGCAAGGTTTATCGCAAAGGAGTCTGGACTGATGAAAAAACCTGTCGTTATTGGCCTGGTGATTGCGGTGCTGCTCGCCGTGATTGCCGGTGGCACATGGTGGTATCAAAGCCGGCAGGACAACGGACTGACGCTCTACGGCAACGTGGACATCCGTACCGTTAACCTCAGCTTTCGCGTCGGTGGTCGACTCGCATCACTGGCGGTCGATGAAGGGGATGCCATTAAAACAGGACAGGTGCTGGGCGAGCTGGATCATGCTCCCTATGAGAACGCCCTGATGCAGGCAAAAGCCGGTGTTTCCGTCGCTCAGGCCCAGTACGATTTGATGCTGGCGGGCTATCGTCAGGAAGAGATTGCCCAGGCGGCAGCGGCAGTGAAACAGGCGCAGGCTGCCTATGATTACGCGCAGAACTTCTACAACCGTCAGCAGGGTTTGTGGAAAAGCCGCACCATCTCCGCGAACGATCTGGAAAATGCCCGCTCTTCCCGCGACCAGGCGTTGGCCACGTTGAAATCCGCACAGGACAAACTGAGTCAGTACCGCTCCGGTAATCGTGAACAGGATATCGCCCAGGCGAAAGCCAGCCTTGAACAGGCGCAGGCACAACTGGCACAGGCGGAACTCGACCTCCATGACACCACGCTTGTCGCCCCGGCGAATGGCACGCTGTTAACCCGCGCGGTTGAACCCGGCAGCATGCTCAGCGCAGGCGGGACCGTGCTGACGCTTTCCCTCACCCGACCAGTCTGGGTGCGCGCCTACGTTGACGAGCGTCATCTTTCTCAGGCACAGCCGGGACGCGAAATCCTGTTATACACCGATGGACGTCCCGACAAGCCCTATCACGGTAAAATCGGCTTTGTCTCCCCGACGGCCGAATTTACCCCGAAAACGGTCGAAACGCCGGACCTGCGTACCGATCTGGTTTACCGTCTGCGTATCGTTGTCACCGACGCCGACGACGCCTTGCGCCAGGGCATGCCGGTGACGGTGAAGTTCGGCAACGAGGCTGGACATGAATGACGCCGTCATCACGCTAAGCGGGCTGACCAGGCGTTTTGCCGGACTGGAAAAACCCGCGGTCGCCCCGCTCGACTGTACGATTCACGCCGGGTACGTGACTGGACTAGTAGGGCCGGATGGCGCCGGAAAAACCACGCTGATGCGAATGCTGGCCGGCTTGTTGAAACCGGACGGCGGCAGCGCAACGGTGATTGGCTTTGATCCGATCAGGAATGACAGCGCGCTACACGCCGTGCTGGGCTATATGCCGCAAAAATTTGGCCTGTATGAGGATCTCACTGTGATGGAGAACCTCAACCTGTACGCTGATTTACGCAGCGTTACGGGCGACGTGCGGGAAAAAACCTTTGCCCGTCTGCTGGAATTCACCTCGCTCGGCCCGTTTACCGGTCGTCTGGCGGGTAAACTCTCCGGCGGGATGAAACAGAAACTGGGGCTGGCCTGTACGCTGGTCGGCGAACCCAAAGTGCTGTTACTGGATGAACCCGGCGTCGGCGTTGACCCAATCTCACGGCGCGAGCTCTGGCAGATGGTGCACGAACTGGCGGGCGACGGGATGCTGATCCTGTGGAGTACCTCGTATCTGGATGAAGCCGAGCAGTGTCGGGACGTGCTGCTGATGAATGAAGGTGAACTGCTGTATCAGGGCGACCCCACTCAACTGACACAAACTATGGCCGGGCGCAGTTTTCTGATGCATAGCCCGCAGGAAAACAACCGTAAATTGCTCCAGCGGGCGCTGAAACTGCCGCAGGTCAGCGACGGTATGATCCAGGGGAAATCGGTTCGTCTGATCCTGAAAAAAGAGGCCACGGCAGACGACATTCGCCGCGGCAACGGCATGCCTGAAATTGACATCAGCGAAACCGCGCCACGCTTCGAAGACGCATTTATCGATCTGCTGGGCGGGGCTGCCACCTCTGAATCGCCGCTGGGCGCCATTCTACATACCGTAGAAGGGACGCCGGGCGAGACGGTGATTGAAGCGAAGGCGCTGACCAAGAAATTCGGTGATTTCGCCGCCACCGATCACGTCGATTTCGCCGTCCAGCGCGGGGAGATTTTTGGCCTGCTGGGCCCTAACGGTGCGGGGAAATCCACGACCTTTAAAATGATGTGCGGCCTGCTGGTGCCAACGTCCGGAAAGGCGCTGGTGCTGGATATGGATCTGAAAGTCAGCTCCGGTAAAGCACGCCAGCATCTGGGCTACATGGCGCAAAAATTTTCGCTGTACGGCAACCTGACGGTGGAGCAAAACCTGCGCTTCTTCTCCGGCGTTTATGGCCTGCGAGGACGCGCGCAGAACGAAAAAATTGCCCGCATGAGCGAGGCTTTTGGCCTGAAAAGCATTGCCTCGCATGCCACCGATGAACTCCCTCTCGGCTTTAAGCAGCGTCTGGCGCTGGCCTGCTCGCTGATGCATGAACCCGACATACTGTTTCTCGACGAACCCACTTCTGGCGTCGATCCCCTCACCCGCCGCGAGTTTTGGCTGCATATCAACAGCATGGTGGAAAAAGGCGTGACGGTGATGGTGACGACGCACTTTATGGACGAAGCAGAATATTGCGATCGTATCGGCCTGGTCTATCGCGGAAAGCTGATTGCCAGCGGCACGCCGGACGACCTGAAAGCACAGGCAGCCGATGACGATACGCCGGACCCGACCATGGAACAGGCCTTTATCCGGCTGATTAATGACTGGGATAAGGAGCATGCCAATGCGTAACCGCCTTCTCTCCTGGCGTCGCGTGCGGGCGCTGTGCGTCAAAGAGACGCGACAGATCGTCCGCGATCCCAGTAGCTGGCTGATTGCCGTGGTCATCCCACTGTTGCTGCTGTTTATTTTTGGCTACGGCATTAACCTCGATTCCAGCAAGCTGCGGGTCGGGATTCTGCTTGAGCAGCAAAGCGAGGAGGCGCTGGATTTTACCCACGCAATGACCGGTTCGCCGTACATTGACGCCACCATCAGCGATAACCGTCAGGCGCTGATTGAGAAGATGCAGGCCGGTCGTATTCGTGGACTGGTGGTCATTCCGGTTGATTTCGCCCAGCAGATGGCACGCCCCAACGACACCGCGCCGATTCAGGTGATCACCGACGGCAGTGAACCCAATACCGCCAACTTCGTGCAGGGCTATGTGGAGGGGATCTGGCAGATCTGGCAGATGCAACGGGCGGAAGATCGCGGGGAAACGTTTGAACCGCTGATTGAGGTGCAGACCCGCTACTGGTTCAACCCGGCGGCCATCAGTCAGCATTTTATTATCCCCGGCGCGGTGACGATCATCATGACGGTGATCGGCGCGATCCTCACCTCGCTGGTCGTCGCGCGCGAATGGGAACGTGGGACGATGGAAGCGTTGCTCTCCACGGAAGTGACGCGCGCCGAGCTGCTGCTGTGCAAACTTATCCCCTACTACTTCCTCGGCATGCTGGCCATGCTGCTGTGTATGTTGGTGTCAGTGTTTATTCTCGGCGTCCCCTATCGCGGGTCGTTACTGCTGCTGTTTTTCATCACCAGCCTGTTTTTACTCAGTACGCTGGGAATGGGGCTGTTGATCTCCACCATCACCCGCAACCAGTTTAATGCCGCCCAGGTGGCGCTTAACGCCGCCTTTTTGCCGTCAATAATGCTGTCAGGTTTTATTTTCCAGATAGACAGTATGCCCGCGGTGATCCGCGCGGTGACCTACATTATTCCGGCTCGTTACTTCGTCAGCACGCTGCAAAGCCTGTTTCTCGCCGGTAATATTCCGGTGGTGCTGATTGTCAACGTGCTGTTTTTGGTTGCCTCCGCGGTGATGTTTATTGGTCTGACGTGGATAAAAACCAAACGTCGGCTGGATTGATGATTTGCCTGATGGCGCTGCGCTTATCAGGCCTACGAGATGCTTCATCGGGTATTAAGGGCAACACTATGTTTCATCGTTTATGGACGTTAATTCGCAAAGAGCTGCAGTCGCTGTTACGCGAACCGCAGACCCGCGCGATCCTGATTCTGCCGGTGCTGATTCAGGTGTTTCTGTTTCCCTTTGCGGCGACGCTGGAAGTAACTAACGCCACTATCGCCATCTATAACGAAGACAACGGGAAGCACTCGGTTGAGCTGACCCAGCGCTTTGCCCGCGCCAAAGCCTTTACCCACATTCTGTTGCTGAAAAGCCCGCAGGAAATCCAGCCTACGATCGATACGCAAAAAGCGCTGCTGCTGGTGCGCTTCCCGGCAGATTTTTCGCGCAACCTGGACACTTTTCAGCCTGCGCCCATGCAGTTAATTCTCGACGGCCGTAACTCGAACAGCGCGCAGATCGCTGCCAACTATCTTCAGCAAATCGTGAAGAATTATCAGCAGGAACTGATGGAGGGCAAACCGAAGCCCAACAACAGCGAGCTGGTGGTGCGTAACTGGTACAACCCCAACCTCGACTATAAGTGGTTCGTGGTACCGTCGCTGATCGCGATGATCACCACCATTGGCGTGATGATCGTCACTTCGCTGTCCGTGGCGCGCGAGCGTGAACAGGGCACGCTGGATCAACTGCTGGTCTCGCCGCTCACCACCTGGCAAATCTTTATCGGTAAAGCGGTTCCCGCGCTGATTGTCGCAACCGGACAGGCCTCTATCGTGCTGGCAATCGGTATCTGGGCGTATCAGATCCCGTTTGCCGGATCGCTGGCGCTGTTTTACTTCACGATGGTGATTTACGGGTTGTCGCTGGTGGGTTTCGGACTATTGATATCCTCGCTCTGCTCCACGCAGCAGCAGGCGTTTATCGGCGTGTTCGTCTTTATGATGCCGGCGATTTTACTGTCAGGATACGTCTCTCCGGTCGAGAATATGCCAGCCTGGTTGCAGAACCTGACGTGGATAAACCCTATCCGTCATTTCACGGATATCACCAAGCAGATCTATTTGAAAGATGCGAGTTTGCAGATTGTCTGGGGAAGCTTGTGGCCGCTACTGGTCATAGCGGCCACGACGGGCTCAGCGGCGTATGCGATGTTTAGACGCAAAATCATGTAGCTTTTTGTCTTTCGCCAGCAGCGAAACCACAGCGGGTCCGGCCAGAATGGCCAGTCCCGCCAACGCCAGCAGAACGTTATTTTGCAAAACCCTGGACAACAGCCACAGCACGATCAGCGCGGCGCCGAAATACCAGGTCGTGGTGAGTTCTTCCAGCACGTCAGCGACTTCGCGCCAACGCTGCTCATGATGACGCTGTAAGGCCAGCATCAGTAAGACGGTCACGCCATACACTACGCATAATCCCAGGCCGACGTGCACCAGTGTGCCGCTCATCCAGCCCATGACCAACAACGCCACGACCAGTAAATGCAACATAATCTGCCAGCAACTTAACCCCGTTGCGACACGAACACGTTGTTGCCACCTCATGGCTTTTCTCCTGAAGGATTTTTCTCTAATTACTCAGAGTACCGCACTTTACGGAAAATTCCGTAACACCGCACCTTTTTGTGACGACGACTACACTATTTCAATCAGAAGAGTGACGCAAACAGGAGAAAAATGACTCAGTCGACGCGAAATTTTTCATTTAACGTGCTCACCATAAATACGCATAAAGGCTTTACCGCCTTTAACAAGCGCTTCATTTTGCCGGAACTGCGCGATGCCGTTCGTACGGTTGGCGCTGATATCGTCTGTCTGCAGGAGGTGATGGGCGCGCACGAGGTCCATCCGCTGCGCGTTGAAAACTGGCCGGATACCACGCACTACGAATTTCTCGCCGACACCATGTGGAGTGACTACGCCTACGGGCGCAATGCCGTCTACCCGGAGGGGCATCATGGCAACGCGGTACTGTCACGCTATCCTATTGAATATTATGAAAATCGTGATGTATCCGTCGGGAGCAGTGAAAAACGCGGCGTACTCTATTGCCGCATTGTCCCACCGCAACTCGGGAAAGCGATTCATGTGATGTGCGTGCACCTCGGCCTGCGCGAAGCCCACCGGCAGGCGCAGCTCACTCTGCTGGCGGACTGGGTCAACGCCCTGCCCGACGGCGAACCGGTGGTGGTAGCCGGTGATTTCAACGACTGGCGGCAGAAGGCAAACCATCCCTTAAAAGCCGTTGCCGGGCTGGAAGAAATTTTTACCCGTGCCCGCGGTCGCCCGGCACGGACTTTTCCAGCCAGTCTGCCACTGCTGCGCCTCGATCGTATTTACGTGAAAAATGCCAATGCCAGTTCGCCGACGGCGCTGCCGCTGCGCAACTGGCGGCATCTCTCTGACCATGCCCCCCTTAGCGCGGAGATCCATCTATGAAATGTGGCTGGCGTGAAGGTAATCAGATCCAGTTACTGGAAAACGGCGACCAGTATTATCCCGCCGTGTTTGCGGCAATTGCCGATGCACAACAGAAAATTATTCTGGAGACTTTCATCTGGTTTGAAGATGACGTGGGAAAACAGCTCCATGCGGCCCTGCTGACCGCAGCGAAGCGTGGTGTCAAAGCGGAAGTACTGCTGGACGGCTACGGCTCGCCGGACCTGAGCGACGCGTTCGTCGGCGAACTAACCTCAGCAGGCGTGGTGTTTCGCTACTACGATCCGCGTCCCCGGATCTTTGGTATGCGTACCAACGTATTTCGCCGTATGCACCGCAAGATTGTGGTGATTGACGACCGGGTGGCGTTTGTTGGCGGGATTAACTATTCCGACGAACATATGTCTGACTACGGGCCTGAAGCCAAGCAGGATTACGCTGTGCGTGTGGAAGGCCCTGTCGTCGCCGATATTTTGCAGTTTGAGGTGGAAAACCTCCCCGGACAGAGTGCGGTGCGTCGCTGGTGGCGTCGCCATCACCGTGCTGAAGAGAACCACCAGCCCGGCGAGGCGCAGGCGCTGTTTGTCTGGCGCGACAACGACGAGCACCGCGACGATATCGAACGGCACTACCTGAAAATGCTCACCCAGGCGCGGCGGGAGGTGATTATCGCCAACGCCTACTTCTTTCCCGGCTACCGGTTGCTGCACGCCATGCGTAAGGCCGCCCGACGGGGCGTGCGTGTGAAACTGATCGTACAGGGCGAACCGGACATGCCGATTGTGAAAGTGGGTGCCCGCCTGCTGTACAACTATCTGGTGAAAGGCGATGTCCAGGTCTATGAGTACCGACGTAAACCCCTGCATGGCAAGGTGGCATTGATGGATGACCACTGGGCGACGGTTGGATCGAGCAATCTCGATCCGCTCAGCCTGTCGCTCAATCTGGAAGCCAACCTGATCGTACACGATCGCCTGTTTAACCAGACGCTGCGCGATAATCTCACCGCGATCATTGCCGAAGACTGCAAACGGGTGGATGAGTCGATGCTGCCGAAACGCACCTGGTGGAACCTGACCAAAAGCGTGCTGGCGTTCCATTTCTTACGCCACTTCCCAGCGCTGGTCGGCTGGCTTCCCGCCCATACCCCCCGTCTGGCGCAGGTTGATCCCCCCGCTCAACCCGAGATGGAAACGCAGGATCGGGTGGAAGTACAGAACACAGGAGCCAAACCCTGATGGCAAAATCACATCCGCGTTGGCGGCGAGCGAAAAAAATTCTCACCTGGCTGTTTTTTATCGCCGTGATTGTGCTGCTGGTCGTCTACGCCAGGAAAGTCAACTGGGAGGATGTGTGGACGGTTATTCGCGATTATAACCGGGTCGCATTACTGAGCGCCGTTGGGCTGGTGATCCTCAGCTATCTGCTCTATGGCTGTTATGATCTGCTGGGACGCGCCTATTGTGGTCACCGGCTGGCAAAGCGACAGGTGATGCTGGTGTCATTTATCTGCTACGCCTTTAACCTGACGCTCAGTACCTGGGTCGGTGGTATTGGCATGCGCTATCGGCTCTATTCCCGACTCGGCCTGCCGGGCGGCACGATCACCCGTATCTTCTCTCTCAGCATCACCACTAACTGGCTGGGTTACATTCTGCTTGGCGGGATCATCTTCACCTTCGGCGTTGTGCAACTGCCCGCGCACTGGTATATCGATGAAGGCACGCTGCGTATTCTGGGCGTGGCACTGCTGTTAATCATCGTCATTTATCTGTGGTTCTGCGCCTTCGCAAAACGCCGTCACATGACGATCAAAGGGCAGAAACTGGTGCTGCCGTCATGGAAATTTGCGCTGGCCCAGATGGCTATCTCCAGTACCAACTGGATGGTGATGGGAGCGATCATCTGGTTGTTGCTGGGGCAGGAGGTGAACTACTTTTTCGTGCTCGGCGTGCTGCTGGTCAGCAGTATCGCGGGGGTGATTGTCCACATTCCGGCAGGGATTGGTGTACTGGAAGCGGTCTTTATCGCGTTGCTGGCGGGGGAACACACGTCGCAAGGCACCATCATTGCCGCCCTGCTTGCTTACCGCGTGCTGTATTACTTTGTCCCGCTTTTACTGGCGCTAATTAGTTATCTGCTGCTGGAGAGCCGGGCGAAGAAACTACGAGCGAAAAACGAAAAGGCGATGGCGAAGTGATGTAATGGCCGGATGGTATCAACGCCAACCGGCCCATTGGAATTAGCGGCGATTGCCTAAAATGCGCAGCAGCATCAGGAACAGGTTGATAAAGTCCAGATACAATGTAAGCGCGCCGAGAATCGAATATTTCCGCAGGTTGGAACTGTCGCGGACATCGATCTGCTCACCGATATTTTTTAGCTTCTGGGTGTCATAGGCAGTCAACCCGACAAACACCACCACGCCGATATAGGTCACTGCCCACATCAGCGCTTCACTCTTCAGCCAGAAATTCACCAGTGAGGCCAGGATGATGCCGATCAGCGCCATAAACAGCATGTTGCCCCAGCCGCTCAGATCGCGCTTCGTGGTATATCCCCACAGGCTCATCACACCAAACATCCCACCGGTGACCACGAAGGTGCTGGCGATCGAGGAGTAGGTGTAGATGACAAAAATACTGGAGAGCGTGAGCCCGGTCAGCGCCGAATAGAGCATAAACAGCGTGGTCGCCATGCCAGCACTGAGCTTATGCACCAGCCCCGATAGCACAAACACCAGCGCCAGTTGGGCGATGATCAAACCGAAAAAGGTAATTTTGCTGGAAAAGACGAACATCATGACGGCTGGCGTACTCGCCGCATACCACGCAATAAACGCGGTAAGCAGCAACCCGACCGTCATCCAGCCGTATACCTGAGCCATATAGGTTTGCAGGCCGGAACGCGCCTGCACGATTGATTCGGATCGTGGAAATCGGTCCATGATAATCTCCTGATTGAAAGTGACCACACTGGATAAGCGTATCACAATTTCCTGCTACCAGCGTTTCGCCGTCTGACGATCGCTGTCGCGGGCTTCCACCCAGCGCTCTCCTTCTGGTGTGGCTTCACGCTTCCAGAACGGTGCGCGCGTCTTCAGATAGTCCATGATGAACTGCCCGGCCTCAAACGCGCTGCTGCGATGTACACTGGTCACGCCGACAAAGACGATCTCATCGCCCGGCCACAGCTCGCCAATCCGGTGAATCACCGTGATGCGTCCCAGCGGCCAGCGCGTCCGCGCCTCATCGACAATCTCCGCCAACGCTTTTTCCGTCATCCCCGGATAGTGCTCCAGCGTCAGCGCCTTCACGCTGTCGCCAAGATTATGATTACGCACTTTACCGGTAAAGGTCACCACCGCACCGTCTTCGTCGCGTTCCGCCAGCCAGGGATATTCATCCCCTACGCTAAACGGCGCAGGCCCGACAACAATTTTCGTTTCAGCCATCTCAACCTCCCGTAACCGGGGGAAAGAAAGCCACTTCATCGCCGGCTTTCAGCGGATGATCAAAGCTCACCAGCGTCTGGTTGACTGCCGCCAACAGCTTGCCGTCTTCCAGCGCCAGCGCCCAACGATTGCTGTTAGCCGCCAGATGCTGACGCAGCGCTTCTACCGTCTGGAAATCAGCCGCCACGTCCAGCGTATCGGTACCCACCAGTTCGCGAACCTGGGCGAAGAACAAAACCTTAATCATTCGAATCCGCCTTAAAATCGCCAGACTTACCGCCGCTTTTCGCCAGCAGGCGAACCGGGCCAATCACCATATCTTTCTGTACCGCTTTGCACATATCGTAAATGGTCAACGCGACCACAGACGCCGCCGTGAGCGCTTCCATTTCCACCCCGGTTTTTCCCGTAAGGCGACATAGCGATTCAACACGCACACGGTTGTGCTCGGGCTCCGCTTGCAGTTGTACTTCCACTTTGCTCAACAGCAGCGGGTGGCACAGCGGAATCAGCTCCCAGGTACGTTTTGCCGCCTGAATCCCGGCAATGCGCGCGGTGGCGAACACGTCGCCCTTATGGTGGCTACCGTCAATAATCATGGCCAGCGTTTCGCTGCGCATGGTAATAAAAGCTTCAGCGCGCGCCTCGCGGACGGTCTCCGCTTTTGCGGACACATCCACCATATGCGCTTCACCAGCAGCGTTAATGTGAGTCAGTTGCGACATACTTATTTCTTCAGATGTGGGTAAAAATTACAGGGATGCGTACGTGCGTCCAGTTGCGGCGCGATGATATTGTCCCAGGCCGTGCGGCAGGCTTTGCCAGAACCGGGCATCGCAAAAATCAGCGTTTTGTTGGCCATGCCCGCCACCGCGCGCGACTGCAGCGTGGCAGTGCCAATTTCTTCAAACGACAGCATGCGAAACACTTCGCCAAAACCTTCCACTTCTCTGTCAAACAGCGGCAGCAGCGCTTCCGGGGCCTGATCGCCTTCGGTCAGACCTGTGCCCCCGGTGACCAACACCACCTGTACCTCATCACTGGCTATCCACGCCGAAACCTGCGCGCGAATGGCGTAGCGGTTCTCTTTGACAATCGCTTTATCAATGACCTGATGTCCCGCTTCCTGCGCGGCATCGCGCAGATAATGGCCGGAGGTATCGTCCTCTTCGCCACGACGATTCGATACCGTCAAAATTGCAATGCGGGTCGGGATAAATTCAGCGCTTACCTGACTCATGGCAAACTCCTTGTTCCAAGCGGTGTTAACCGCCTATGTATGAGAGATTCTGGGTAATACCCGTATTGTTCTGGTGCAGGAAATGGGTCTGCTTTTTCTCACGCAACGCCAGCGAGATACGCTCTTCCAGCGCGTCTTGCTGCGCATCGTCTTCCAGCAGATCGCGCAGACTGACGCCGCCCTCACCGAACAGGCAGAGATGAAGTTTACCCACAGAGGAGACGCGCAGTCGGTTGCAGGTGGCGCAGAAATCTTTTTCATACGGCATGATGAGGCCGATCTCACCTTCATAATCAGGGTGACAGAAGACCTGCGCCGGACCATCGCTGCGCTGGCGTAGCTGGTGGATCCAGCCACGACGCAGCAGTTCATCACGCAGCACCTGACCAGAGATATGATGTTTGCGGAACAGTTCACTGCCCTCGCCCGTCTCCATCAGTTCAATGAAGCGCAGTTGAATGGGACGCGTCTGGATCCAGTCGAGAAACGTGTCGAGCTGATGATGGTTCACATCGCGCATCAGCACGGTGTTCACTTTGACCTTTTCAAAGCCGGCATCAAACGCGGCGTCAATACCCGCCATCACCTGCCGGAATTTATCCTGCCCGGTAATCGCATGGAATTGACGCGCATCAAGGCTATCAACGCTGACGTTAATGCCGGTCAAGCCAGCATCGCGCCAGTGGGCGGCATCACGTGCCAGACGGTAGCCGTTAGTGGTCACCGCCAGTTGGCGAATCGCGTCGTTTTCACGCACGGCGGCGATGATGTCGGTAAAGTCTCGGCGCAGGGAGGGTTCACCACCGGTCAGGCGCACTTTTTCAGTGCCCAAGTTGGCAAAGGCGCGGGTCACCCGACGAATTTCATCGACGGAGAGAAAACCTTTATTGGTGACGCCGCCGGGTTTGTAGCCATCCGGCAGACAGTATGTGCAACGAAAGTTACACACGTCGGTAATCGACAGACGCAAGTAATAAAACTTGCGTGCGAAAGCATCGGTCAGTTGTGTGGCCATGTACACCTTTCCAAATACGGGAGGCGAAGTCATTTCTTCCTGCGCCCTGGTGGCAATGCGTTTGCGTTGTCACGGCCAAAGCACCGTATCATTTGACCCAGGTGCAGAGGCTAGAGTGTTTACTGTGGTTATGCCGATACTAGCGTGTAAAGGCGCATTATGCCATTCACACTTAACGCTGTATAATCATGTATATAGCGTCATGATCGTGCTATTTCGCTACAGAATAAGCGAAAATAGCACTTTTGCATTGATGTACATCATTTCGCTGTCAGGCGCGCATCACCTTAAAGGGGTAGTGTGGCAGAATTTATTTTCTCAACTCGCCGCGGGCGAATTGCTGAAAAGCCCCTGTTTGCGCTACTGTAGCGCGGTAAATCTGACATCAGGAATTTTTATGCGCAATCGTACGCTGGCTGACCTGGATCGTGTCGTTGCTCTCGGCGGAGGGCATGGATTAGGGCGCGTTCTCTCTTCCCTCTCATCCCTGGGTTCACGCCTCACCGGTATCGTGACTACCACCGATAACGGCGGCTCGACGGGCCGTATTCGCCGTTCAGAAGGGGGAATCGCCTGGGGCGATATGCGCAACTGTCTCAATCAGTTGATTACCGAGCCGAGCGTCGCCTCCGCCATGTTTGAATACCGTTTTACCGGGAATGGCGAACTTTCCGGTCATAACCTCGGAAATCTGATGTTAAAGGCGCTCGATCACCTGAGCGTGCGGCCTCTGGAAGCCATCAATTTAATTCGTAATCTGCTGAAAGTGGATGCACATTTAATCCCTATGTCGGAGCTGCCTGTTGACCTGATGGCGATCGACGATCAGGGGCATGAAGTGTACGGCGAGGTGAATATCGATCAGCTCACCTCACCGTTGCAGGAGCTGATGCTGTCGCCGAAGGTGCCTACCACCCGGGAAGCCGTGCAGGCGATTAACGACGCCGACCTGATTATTATCGGCCCGGGCAGCTTTTACACCAGCCTGATGCCAATCCTGCTGCTGGACGATCTTGCGCAGGCGCTGCGTCGCACACAGGCACCCATGGTTTATATCGGTAATCTGGGTCGGGAACTGAGCATCCCGGCCGCAAGCCTGACGCTTATCGATAAGCTAACCATTATGGAGCAGTACGTTGGCAAGAAAGTCGTTGATGCGGTTATCGTGGGGCCGAAGGTAGATATCTCTGCCGTCAGTGACCGGGTGGTCATTCAGGAAGTGCTGGAGGCCAGCGATATTCCCTATCGCCATGACCGCCAGTTATTACACAACGCGCTGGAGAAAGCCGTACAGGCCCTGCGGTAAACGGTGCATTGCTGCACCGCCATCCGGTAGTCTCTCACGAAGCCGCGATAAACAGTTCACGCAGCTGATGCAGTTGATCGCGAATCTGCGCGGCCTCTTCGAACTCCAGGTTCTGCGCATGCTGCATCATCTGCCCTTCCAGCTCGTGAATTTTCTGCTGCAGCGCTTTTGGCGTCATGTCCAGTTCGACCACATCCGACGCCGCCGAGGAACGCGACTTGCCTCTGCCCTTCGCCCTGGTTTTCGCAATGTTCTGCCCCAGCGCCAGAATATCGACCACTTTTTTATTCAGGCCCTGCGGGATAATGCCGTGCTCTTCGTTGTACTGCTGCTGTTTCTCGCGACGGCGTTCGGTTTCGCTAATCGCCTTCGCCATTGAGGCCGTAATTTTGTCGCCGTAGAGAATCGCTTTGCCGTTAATGTTACGCGCCGCACGACCAATGGTCTGAATCAGCGAACGTTCGGAACGCAGGAACCCTTCCTTGTCAGCATCGAGAATCGCCACCAGCGACACCTCCGGCATGTCGAGACCTTCACGCAACAGGTTGATCCCCACCAGCACATCAAACTCGCCCAGACGCAGGTCACGAATGATTTCCATACGCTCTACGGTGTCGATGTCCGAGTGCAGATAGCGCACCCGCTCGCCGTGTTCTTCCAGATACTCGGTGAGATCTTCCGCCATCCGTTTAGTCAGCGTGGTTACCAGGACACGTTCGTTGATCTGCGCACGTTTGCGGATCTCAGAGAGCAGATCGTCTACCTGCGTTGCTACCGGACGTACTTCAATCACCGGATCCAGCAACCCTGTCGGGCGCACGACCTGATCAACCACATCGCCGCCTGATTTCTCCAGCTCATAATTGCCCGGCGTCGCAGAAACGTAGATCGTTTGCGGTGCCAGCGCTTCAAACTCTTCGAACTTTAACGGGCGGTTATCCAGCGCCGACGGCAGACGGAAACCATACTCCACCAGCGTCTCTTTACGCGCGCGGTCGCCACGATACATCCCGCCAATCTGCGGGATAGTCACGTGGGACTCATCCACCACCAACAAACCGTCGGCGGGCAAATAGTCAAACAATGTCGGCGGTGGCTCACCCGGCCCGCGTCCTGACAGAAAGCGCGAGTAGTTTTCAATCCCCGAGCAGTAGCCCAGCTCGTTCATCATCTCCAGATCAAACTGGGTACGTTGGCTCAGACGCTGCTCTTCCAGCAGTTTGTCATTGGCGAGCAGGACTTTGCGACGATCGGCCAGTTCGACTTTGATCTCTTCCATCGCTTGTACAATGCGTTCACGCGGGGTCACGTAGTGCGTTTTAGGGTAGATGGTGTAGCGCGAAATGGTGGATTCCACCTGCCCGGTCAGCGGATCAAACAGCGACAGACGCTCCACCTCTTCGTCAAACAGTTCAACGCGCAGTGCAATATCGTCGGATTCCGCCGGGAAGATATCGATCACCTCACCGCGCACGCGGAAAGTCCCGCGCTGGAAAGCCTGATCGTTACGGGTATATTGCAGTTCGGCCAGTCGACGCAAAATGGCGCGCTGATCGATAATCATGCCCACCGTCAAATGCAGCATCATCTTCAGATACAAATCCGGGTCGCCCAGACCATAGATAGCAGAAACGGACGCCACGACGATCACATCACGGCGCTCCAGCAATGCTTTGGTGGCAGACAAACGCATTTGCTCAATGTGTTCGTTCACCGACGCATCCTTTTCGATGAAGGTATCAGAGCTGGGAACGTACGCTTCCGGCTGATAATAGTCGTAGTAAGAGACGAAATACTCGACGGCGTTATCCGGGAAAAATTCTTTCATTTCGCCATACAGTTGCGCCGCCAGCGTTTTGTTGGGGGCCAGCACCATCGTCGGACGCTGTAGATCGGCAATCACATTGGCGATAGTGAACGTTTTCCCTGACCCCGTTACGCCAAGCAGCGTCTGGTGCGCCAGGCCGTCCTCCAGTCCCTCTTCCAGGCGTCGTATTGCCTCAGGCTGATCGCCGGAAGGTTTAAATGCGGAATTCAGTTTGAACGGTTTACTCATGAGCAGCTACCTGAAGGAATGGGCGGGCAGGTGTGTAATTTTACTCGCAGAAGATAATATTGCCAGTAAAATATACTGGATGAAAAAACAGTAACGCCTCATAATATTTGTGTTACGCGTGATAAAATCGGATCGGAGACGGCTAAAATTTCATCGCTGACAAGATATTATACCAGGAAGCGGGTTTATCCCCAGACCAATGACTTCGTTAACATTGTCAAGATGTGTTATGAAAGTTTTATTGCATTCAATGACCACAATATGACAGCCATTGATTTTATCTAACGAGCTGTAAAACAAAGACTATTTTGTAAAGCCGTCTTTCGCATCAATTCGGCTGGAAGCCGCGTATTCTCTCGCTTGCCCTGTGTTTTCTAACTCTAATACACAAGGTTATCCACAGGAATGGTGGATAACTGCCTGCAGGCCGTATGGTCTGCCGCCTGGCAAATTCCCGGTTCGACCCGCCAGGACGCACATAAAAAAAAATTATCGCTAAATTTTGATTTTTATCAGCTAACGAAGTGCCCCTGGCAGGCGAGATCTTGCTCGCAATTTTGCGTTTTACTCATCCACGAGCAAAGAGAGATCCAGATATTGTCCTGTGGCCGCATTTTCAGCTCCGGCCGCCAGCCACGGGATTTCACCCAACAGCGGCGCAGGGATAACCCGCTGAAGCGTCGCCATATACTCAGGGTGGCGTTTTCCCGGCGGCGTAACGTCATTCGCCACCCATCCGGCAAGCAGGAGCCCCGCCTGTTCTACAGCCTGCGCTGTCAGCATGGCATGGTTAATACACCCCAGCTTCACGCCAACGACCAGGATCACCGGCAACCGTTCACTCTGAACCCAGTCAGCGAAGGTATAATCCTCCGCAAGCGGTGTAAACCAACCGCCTGCGCCTTCTACCAACAGCCATTCCGCCTGTGCGTCCAGCGCGCGTAGCCCGTCTGACAGCACGTCAGCACGAATCGGTTTCCCCTCATCGGCGCTAATGATATGCGGCGAAGTGGGTTCCGCGAAGGTGTAAGGATTCACCGCCGCATACTCCAGCGCCAGACCGCTGTTGCGCTGAAGCGCCAGGGCGTCACTGTTGCGTAATCCCTCTGGCGTCATTTCACTGCCGGACGCCACCGGCTTATATCCGGCCGTCCGGTAGCCCAGACTGCGCGCCGCCTGTAGTAGCGCACAACTGGCGACGGTTTTACCGACTTCCGTATCGGTGCCGGTAACAAAATAACGTTTAGTCACGTTCAATCACTCCTGCAAAAAGATGGTAGGTCAGAGGATATTTCCCCTGCCGCTGGGGCCAGGCCAGCTGCAACTGCTGCAACTGCGAGCGGGTTAAAACGCCCGACGCGCGCCCCTCGTGCAAATGGGTCGCGCCGATACCTTTCAGTGAGCGCATGGCGCTCAGGGCGTCATCAAACTCCAGGGTCAGGGAGATCGACTGATGCTCACCCTGCCAGCCGCGCATCGCGTCACACAAGGCTTCACAAGATAAAAACCGGTTGCCATGCGCCCGGTTATCCACCGCGCGCCAGGCCTGATGAAGTTCTGGCAGCGAGTCCTGGGCCAGCGTGGTGAAAGCCACACAGCCGCCAGGACGTACGACCCGGTAAAGTTCGCTTAGGGCATGATGCAGACTGTCACACCACTGCACGGCCAGATTGCTCCAGGCCAGGTCGAACGTCGCGCTGGCTAACGGCAGCGACTCGATGTCTCCGGCAAGGTAGTGATGCGCCACATTCTGACGACGCGCCTCGTCCAGCATCCGGTCAGAGAGATCCAGTGCGGTAACCTGACTGCCCCGCTCGCGCCAGTAGCGGCTCAGGCGCCCCGGCCCGCAGCCGGCATCCAGCACCTGCAAAAACGGGCGATGCGGCAGTTGCGCCAGCAACGCGTCAGCGCTCAGGCGCTGCAATGTGGCATGCTGCTCATAGTGCGCTGCCGCGCGGCCAAACGCCGCCGCGACAGCCTGCTTATTCACTTGCCCCATGCAGCACCTCCAGCAAACGATCGATATCCTCAGGTTCATGCGCCTGGGTTATCGTCAGGCGCAGGCGGGCCGTACCAACGGGCACGGTCGGTGGCCGGATAGCCGTGACCCAGCAGCCCTGATGGCGTAAGGTGTCCGCCAGCTGCAAAGCGCGTGCGTTATCGCCGACAATCAGCGGCTGGATGGCGCTGTGCGACTGCGCCAGCGTGAAATCGGCATGATTGATTGCCGAACGAAAGCGCTGGATAAGCTTCGCCAGTTTCTCCCTGCGTGCGTCACCGTCCTGACTGCGAATCACCGAAAGCGAGGCCTGTAGCGCCATCGCCTGCGCAGGCGGCATGCTGGTGCTGTATATCAGATGACGGGCGAACTGCAGCAGATAATCAGCAACGCTTTCAGAGCACAGGATCGCCGCACCGCTGACACCAAAGCCTTTACCGAACGTCACGACCAACAATTCCGGTTTTACCCGCTGCTGCCAGCAGCTTCCGCGTCCCTCTTCTCCACTCACGCCAATACCGTGGGCATCATCCACCAACAGCCAGGCCCTGTGCGCCTGTGCGGCACGCTGAATTTCCGCCAGCGGTGCGCTGTCGCCATCCATACTGAACACCCCCTCAGTCACCACCAGCTGTCGTCCCGAACAGCGGGCGTCAAGCAGGCGCGCGAGATGCGACGGGTCGTTATGGGTAAAGCGGCGAAGCGGGGCTGGACTCAGGCTGGCCGCTTCCAGCAGCGAAGCATGGCTGAGGCGGTCAGCGACAATCCGATCATCTTTTTCCATTAGCGCGGTAATCACCGCCTGGTTTGCGGCGAAACCGGAGATAAACAGCAGCGCGCGGGGATAGCCGAGCCAGTCGGCCAGTTCCTCTTCCAGCTGCTGGTGGGCGATGGAATAACCGCTGACGTGGCCCGAGCCGCCGCTGCCGACGCCAAACCGTTCCGCTCCCAGTTGCCAGGCGCGAACGATATGCGGATGGTCGCTTAGGCCCAGATAATCATTACTGGAGAAATTGAGATAACGCCGGTCATTCACCTCCAGCCAGCGACCGGCTCCCTGCGCGACCGCGTAACGTCGGCGCAAAGTATCTGCCGAACGACGCACCGCCAGCGCATCGTCGATTTTCTGTTGCCAGGTCATACGGCAGCCGCGTTGTAGTAATCATCGGTATCCGGCGTCAGCAACGCCTGTTCGAGACGCGCACGCTGCTCGTTATCCCCCGCGAGGACCGCGGTCTGCTGTGGATTCAGCCCCAGCTTATGGAAGAGCTGCAGATCTTTGTCCTCCTCCGGGTTTGGCGTGGTGAGCAGTTTGCAACCGTAGAAAATGGAGTTGGCCCCGGCCATAAAGCACATGGCCTGCGTTTGTTCATTCATCTGCTCGCGACCGGCGGACAAACGGACGTAAGAGGTCGGCATCATGATACGCGCCACGGCAATGGTGCGAATAAAATCAAACGCATCGACGTCGTCGTTATCCGCCAGCGGCGTGCCTTTCACCTTCACCAGCATGTTGATGGGTACGCTTTCCGGCGGGGTCGGCAGGTTTGCCAGTTGCAGAAGTAGCCCGGCACGATCTGTCACCGTTTCGCCCAGACCGACGATGCCGCCGGAACAAACTTTGATCCCGGCCTCGCGCACTTTATCCAGCGTGTCGAGACGCTCCTGGTAGGAACGGGTGGTGATGATATTGCCGTAAAATTCCGGCGACGTATCGAGGTTATGGTTGTAATAGTCCAGACCCGCTTCCGCCAGGCGCTGCGCCTGAGACTCATCGAGCGTGCCGAGCGTCATGCAGGCTTCCAGCCCCATCGATTTCACTCCCTGAACCATTTGCTGCAAATACGGCATGTCACGTTCGTGCGGGTTCTTCCACGCCGCCCCCATGCAGAAACGGGTAGAACCGGCGTTCTTTGCTTTACGCGCCGATTCCAGCACCTGTTCGACTTCCATCAGCCGCTCAGATTCGAGACCTGTTTTATAGCGCGAACTTTGCGGGCAGTATTTGCAGTCTTCCGGGCAGGCGCCGGTTTTGATCGACAACAGCGTACTGACCTGTACCTGACGAGGGTCGAAATGCTGACGGTGGATTTGCTGCGCCTCGAACAGCAGATCCAGCAGCGGTTTCTCAAATAATTCGGTGACTTGCGACAGCGTCCAGCGAGAATGAGTGGTCATAATTTTATACTTTTTGTGGTGATAAAGGTGTAGACTTGTAAACCTAAAACTTTTTAATTTGGTTTACAAGTCGATTATGACAACGGACGATATCGCTTTTGATCGGCGCCACATCTGGCACCCCTACACCTCAATGACGTCCCCGCTGCCGGTCTATCCTGTTGAACGTGCCGAGGGCTGCGAACTGATTTTATCCAGCGGTGAGCGCCTGGTTGATGGCATGTCGTCATGGTGGGCTGCGATTCACGGCTACAATCACCCACTGCTCAATGCGGCGATGAAAACGCAGATTGACGCCATGTCCCATGTGATGTTCGGCGGGATCACGCATGCCCCCGCGGTCAACCTGTGCCGAAAACTGGTTGCCATGACGCCCGCGACGCTTGAGTGCGTGTTCCTCGCCGATTCCGGTTCCGTCGCGGTGGAAGTGGCGATGAAAATGGCGCTGCAATACTGGCAGGCGCGGGGTGAATCACGTCAGCGCTTCCTGACGTTTCGAAACGGCTATCACGGTGATACCTTCGGCGCGATGTCGGTCTGCGATCCGGACAACTCCATGCACAGCCTGTGGAAGGGTTATCTGCCTGAAAACCTGTTTGCCCCCGCCCCGCAAAGCCGGATGGACGGTGAGTGGGATGAGCGCGATATGGTGGCCTTCGCGCGCCTGATGGCAGCGCATCGTCATGACATCGCGGCGGTGATCCTTGAGCCGATTGTCCAGGGGGCTGGCGGTATGCGCATGTACCATCCGGAATGGCTGCGCCGTATCCGCAAAATGTGCGATCGGGAAGGCATTCTGCTGATTGCTGATGAAATCGCAACCGGATTTGGCCGCACGGGCAAACTGTTTGCCTGCGAACACGCCGGGATCGCGCCCGATATTCTGTGTCTGGGTAAAGCGCTGACCGGCGGGACGATGACCCTCTCCGCCACCCTGACCACCCGCCAGGTGGCGGAAACCATCAGCGACGGCGAAGCGGGCTGTTTCATGCACGGCCCCACGTTTATGGGCAATCCGCTGGCCTGCGCGGTGGCAACTGCCAGTCTGTCTCTGCTGGAATCCGGCGAATGGCAGGCGCAGGTATCGGCCATTGAAGCCCAACTACGCCAGGAACTCACTCCGGCGCAAACGTCGCCGTGGGTGGCAGATGTGCGCGTGCTGGGGGCGATCGGCGTGGTGGAAACAACGCATCCCGTCAACATGGCGGCTCTGCAAAAATTCTTTGTGCAACAGGGCGTGTGGATCCGTCCGTTTGGCAAGCTCATCTACCTGATGCCGCCGTATCTCATTCAGCCAGCACAACTGCGCCGACTGACGCAGGCAGTGAACGACGCTGTGCGCGAAGAAACGTTTTTTAACGCATAATACACGGTAAGCTGTGAGGTTTCTGGCGACACTTTTTAGTGAGAATGAAGGAGAGTGCATGAAATTAATCAGCAACGATCTGCGCGACGGGGAAAAGCTTCCCCAGCGCCATGTCTTCAACGGTATGGGCTATGACGGCGATAACCTTTCTCCGCATCTGACCTGGGATGAAGTGCCTGCCGGAACGAAGAGTTTCGTCGTGACCTGTTTTGACCCGGATGCGCCAACCGGTTCCGGCTGGTGGCACTGGGTAGTGGCCAATATTCCCGCTGACACCAGGGTACTGCCGCAGGGCTTTGGCTCCGGCCTGGTCGCGCTGCCCGACGGCGTTATCCAGACGCGTACCGACTTTGGTAAAGCGGGCTACGGCGGCGCAGCGCCACCAAAAGGGGAAACCCACCGCTATATCTTTACCGTTCACGCGTTGGATGTGGACAAAATTGACGTTGATGAAGGTGCCAGCGGCGCGATGGTGGGATTTAACGTCCATTTCCACTCGCTCGCCAGCGCGTCGATTACCGCGATGTTCAGTTGATCGTGTTGTGCCGGATGACGACGCTCACGCGTCTTATCCGGCCTACAGGAGGAATTCGTAGGCCGGATAAGCGTCAGCGGCATCCGGCGCTGTTCAAAGAAACTCCGGCACAAGCTGCAGCAAGGTCCCCTGCGCAAGCAATTCTGTCGCACGCTCAATATCCGGGGCGAAGAAACGGTCCTGGGTATAATGCGCAACCTGCTTACGTAACGCGATTCGCGCCTCCTCCAGGAGCGGACTTGACGTTAACCCTTCGCGTAAATCGATCCCCTGGCAGGCCGCCAGCCACTCGACGGCCAGTACGCCACGAGTATTCGCCGCCATCTCCCACAACCTGCGCCCTGCCGCCGGTGCCATCGAGACATGATCTTCCTGGTTCGCCGACGTTGGCAGGCTGTCCACGCTGTGCGGATACGCCAGCGCTTTGTTCTCACTGGCGAGCGCTGCCGCCGTCACCTGGGCAATCATAAAGCCGGAGTTCACCCCACCGTTTTTGACGAGGAAGGGCGGCAGTTGCGACATATGTTTATCCATCATCAGCGCAATACGGCGTTCGGAAAGCGCGCCGATCTCGGCAATGGCCAGCGCCAGATTATCCGCCGCCATCGCCACCGGTTCGGCATGGAAGTTACCGCCGGAGATGACGTCCCCCTGCTCAGCAAAAACCAGCGGGTTATCGGAGACCGCATTGGCTTCCGCCAGCAGCACGTCCATCACCTGGCGCATCTGCGTCAGACACGCCCCCATCACCTGCGGCTGACAGCGCAGAGAATACGGATCCTGTACCTTTTCACAATTGTGGTGCGACGCCGACAGCGCGCTGGTCTGTGTCAGTACATGACGATACAGCGCCGCCGCGTCAATCTGCCCCCGCTGTCCGCGCGCGGCGTGGATCCGCGCATCGAACGGGCGACGGGATCCCAGTACGGCTTCGGTAGTTAACGATCCGCACACGATGGCTGACGCGAACAGTTCCTGCGCTTCAAACAGTCCGCGCAGCGCAAACGCCGTCGACGCCTGCGTACCGTTAAGCAGCGCCAACCCTTCTTTTGCCGCCAGCGTAATCGGCTCCAGCCCGGCTTTTTTTAACGCTTCCGTCGCCGGCAGCCATTCACCCTGCCAGCGCGCCTTCCCTTCCCCCAGGAGGGTAAGTGACATATGGGCCAGCGGCGCTAAATCGCCGGAGGCGCCCACAGACCCTTTTGCCGGAATGTGTGGCCAGACTTCGGCGTTAACCAGTGCAATCAGCGCTTCTATCACGCTGAGTCGAATGCCGGAGAAGCCGCGCGCAAGGCTGTTTATCTTCAGCACCATAATCAGACGCACCAGCGCGTCATCCAGTGCTTCGCCCACACCTGCCGCATGCGACAGTACCAGCGAACGTTGCAGGTTTTGCAGATCGTCATCCGCGATGCGCGTCTGCGCCAGTAGGCCAAAACCGGTGTTAATGCCGTAGGCCGTACGTCCCTCGGCGACAATCGTGTTGACACACGCCACGCTGGCGTTAATACCATCAATGGCGCTGGGGTCGAGGCGCAGTTTAACCGGCTGCTGCCAGACCTCGCGCAGTTGTGAAAAACTCAAATGGCCCGGCGTTAAGGTCATGGTGTTCATATCAGCGTTTTCCCTGCGTTGCCGCAACCATCGGTAGATTCAGACCTTGTTCCACGGCGCACTCCACGGCGATGTCGTAACCTGCATCCGCATGACGCATCACACCAGTCGCCGGATCGTTATGCAGTACCCGGGCAATTCGCTCAGCCGCTTCATCGCTGCCGTCGCAGACAATGACCATCCCGGCGTGCTGTGAGAAGCCCATTCCTACGCCGCCGCCGTGGTGTAGAGATACCCAGGTGGCACCGCTCGCCGTGTTGAGTAGCGCATTGAGCAGCGGCCAGTCAGACACCGCGTCAGAACCATCGCGCATCGCTTCGGTTTCGCGATTCGGGCTGGCGACAGATCCGGAATCCAGATGATCGCGACCGATCACAATCGGTGCAGACACTTCACCACTGCGTACCATTTCGTTGAACGCCAGACCCAGTTTTTGCCGCCATTCAAGGCCCACCCAGCAGATACGCGCTGGCAGCCCCTGGAAATTAATCCGCTCCCGCGCCATGTCCAGCCAGCGATGGAGGTGCTCGTCATCCGCCACGATCTCTTTCACTTTGGCGTCGGTTTTATAAATATCCTGCGCATCGCCGGAAAGCGCCACCCAGCGGAACGGCCCGATGCCACGACAGAATAGCGGGCGAATATAGGCCGGTACGAAACCTGGAAAAGCAAAGGCATTTTCCACGCCCATCTCTTTTGCCATCTGACGAATATTGTTGCCGTAATCGAACGTGGGTACGCCCATCTCATTGAACGCCAGCATGGCCTCGACGTGTTTCGCCATCGAACGTTTCGCCGCCTCTACCGTTCCCTGCGGATCGGAGAGCGCTTTCTGCTGATAGGTTTCCCAGTCCCAGCCGGAAGGCAGATAGCCATGCAGAGGATCGTGGGCGCTGGTCTGGTCGGTAACCATGTCCGGACGTACGCCGCGTTTCACCAGTTCTGGCACCACATCCGCCGCATTGGCGCAGAGGGCAATTGAGACGGCTTTGCCTTCACGGGTATATTTTTCAATACGCGCCAGCGCGTCATCAAGGGACGTCGCCTGTTCATCGACATAACGGGTACGCAGACGGAAATCGATGCGGCTCTGCTGACATTCAATGTTCAGGGAACAGGCGCCTGCCAGCGTTGCCGCCAGCGGCTGTGCCCCACCCATGCCGCCGAGTCCGGCGGTTAACACCCAGCGCCCGCGCAGATTGCCGTCGTAATGCTGGCGTCCCGCTTCGACAAACGTTTCATAGGTGCCCTGCACAATTCCCTGACTGCCGATATAGATCCAGCTTCCGGCCGTCATCTGGCCATACATTGCCAGCCCTTTCGCATCCAGTTCGTTGAAATGCTCCCAGGTCGCCCAGTGCGGAACGAGGTTGGAGTTGGCAATGAGCACGCGCGGGGCGTTCTGATGGGTTCTGAATACGCCAACCGGTTTGCCGGACTGGACCAGCAGCGTTTCATCTTCTTCGAGTTGAGTCAGGGCGTTGACAATCGCGTCATAACACTCCCAGTTACGGGCCGCGCGCCCTATACCGCCATATACCACCAGTTCATGGGGATTTTCGGCGACATCGGGATCCAGGTTATTCATTAACATGCGCAGCGGCGCTTCGGTCAGCCAGGATTTGGCCGTCAGCGTTGTTCCTCGCGGGGCGCGGATATCTTGCTGACGATACTTGCTATGAGACATAACAACGACTCCTCACGGACGTGCCGGATATTGCTAATCCGGCATAATGGAATGATCGGGTGTGAGGTAAATATATACTTGTCTATACAAGACATAACAAGACAATGATTAACAAAAAAGATACAATTTTGTTATATTGCGTCAGCAATCACGCTTTTCAGTCCACGCCGTTCAGGAAGAGAAATGGCCCTGTAACCGGTAGCGAGATCCCGGGAAGAGCAGTCGCGCGTGGGAAACGATCTGCGTGGCGGACCAGGTGGTACGACGAATGAGCAGACAAGGATCGGTCTCGCCAATATCCAGTAAGGCACACTCTTGCGCCGTGGCGCGCACCGCTTCCACAATGTGCTCCCCTTCCGTCAGCGGAGCAATCAACGACAGATAGGCATGCGGCGTGGTCTGGCTGTAATCCTGCGCCAGATACTCCGGGACAATGTCGGCATTCACACAGCGATCTTCAATCTGTACCGGCTGATCGTTTTCAAAATGCACCATCACAGAATGGAAAATCGCCGTCCCTTCACTGACCTTCAGCGTCGCCGCCTGTCGCGCATTGGCCGGTTTGTTTTCCAGAATCAGCACCTCGCAGTGATGCCGATGTCCCCGTGAGGCAATTTCGTCGGCAATACTGCGAATTTCAAACAGCGCGGACTGTCCTTTCGGCTCCGCAACAAAGGTTCCCACCCCTTGCAGGCGCACCAGCATCCCTTCGTCGGTCAGTTCGCGCAGCGCCCGGTTAATGGTCATCCGGCTAAAGCCGTACTGCGCCACCAGCTCCGCCTCCGACGGAATACGATCGTGCGGCTGCCAGATGCCGCTGGCGATCTTTTCGCTAATCTCGCGTTTAACCGTCTCATAAAACGGTGCGGGAGCAGAACGAGGGCGAGAGAGTGTCATGGGAATGTTTTACCTTATCAATCGATTACTGCCACCAGTGGGCGATTTGCCAGCCAAGCCGCGCAGCCACGCGTGCTGAGCTGCCATCATTATCAAAGCGAGGATTAAATTCAACCATATCCACCGCCTGGAGCTTACCGCTGCGGCAAATAGGTTCAATTAATTTCAGCAGGGTCGCTAACGGCACGCCCAGCGCTGCCGGGGCCGACACCGCGGGCATCTGTGCAACGGGCAGGACGTCGAGATCGACAGTCAGGTAAAGTTTGTCTACCTCGCTGATAAACGCCGTCAGACGGGCGTGCGCTTCACTGCACTGCAGATCTTCAACCACCAGCACATTGCGCTTTTGCGCTTCATCCCACAGTGCCTGGGTATTGGCCGCCCGACTGACACCGATGCAGGCGTACCGGAACTCGCGCTGCTGCTGGTCGCAAAGCTGCGCCAGTTGACGAAACGGTGTGCCGGAAGTCGCCCGCGCGGCGTTACGCAGATCCAGATGTGCGTCGAGATTAATGATCCCCACCCGCTCGCCTGGGAACACATCAAAAATGCCCGCCCCGTGGCCGAATGCCGTTTCATGTCCGCCACCAAGAACGAAGGTGCGCATTCCAGCCCTCTGACATCGGGAGACCGCATCACGCAGCGCCTGTTGCGCCCCTTCCAGATCCGCCGTCGGGGCCAGCAGGTTTCCCATATCCACCAGTCGCTCATGCCCCGCGTGACTCGCCAGGTTTGCCAGCGCACAACGCAGCGCGTCAGGCGCACCAGCGGCACCGGGACGCCCTTGATTACGCTTAACCCCCTCATCGCAGGCAAAGCCGAGCAGCGCTATCTTGTCGCGATAATGCTCTGGCGAAAACGTCAGGCTACGCGCGATCGTCTGAAACAGACGCAGCGCGTTTGCCGCTTCACCGCTGTCATCTCGCCCCTGCCACAGGTCAGAAGCAGCCGCTTCCCATTGCGTCATGTGATTTGTCCTCGATATATGCGTTGATACAGCGGGTTGCGCCCAGGCTCATAGAGGATCTCCACCGGGTTTTGCGCATCCCAGACGTTAAAATCGGCAACGAAACCCGCCTTAAGTTGTCCGTGCGTTGTCTGGCGTCCCAGCGCCTGAGCGGCATGACGGGTGACGCCCGCCCACGCCTCTTCCGGTGTCAGTCCAAACTGAACGCAAGCCATGTTCATTGCCAGGTGCAGGCTGATAAAGGGACTGGTGCCGGGGTTGAAATCGGTCGCTACCGCCATCGGGATCCGGTAGCGTCGCAGCTGCTCAACGGGCGGGCGCTGCGTCTCTTTAAGGAAATAGAACGCTCCCGGTAGCAATACGCCGACGGTGCCGCTATGACGCATTGCCGCCACGCCCGCTTCATCAAGATATTCAATGTGATCCGCAGAAAGTCCATGATAACGACTGATCAGTTGCGTCCCGCCGAGCAGAGACAATTGCTCAACATGTCCCTTAACCGGGATGCCCGCCGCCTGCGCCGCGCGCAGTACCCGTTCGCTCTGGGCCAGGGTAAACCCTACGCTCTCGCAGAAGAGGTCGACCGCTTCAAACAGTCCCTTTTCCCATAACTGCGGCAATATTGTTTCGCAGACGTGGGTGATATAACCGTCAGGATTGCCCTGGTATTCAACCGGCACGGCATGCGCCGCCAGCAGCGTGGGGCTGATTTCGACAAGATTTTCTTCAGCCAGACGGGCAGCAACGCGCAGCATCTTTTCTTCGGTAGCCGCATTCAGACCATAGCCAGATTTCACTTCCAGCAGGGTCACGCCCTCGCGTATCAGACACGCGATCCGCGCCTGCGCAGAAGCGAAGAGCGTCTCCTCCGTGGCGGCACGCGTCGCCGACACGGTAGCGTTAATACCGCCGCCCTGCGCGCTGATCTGCTGATAAGAGACACCGTTCAGCCGCTGTTCCCACTCGCTGGCACGGTTGCCGCCAAACACCAGATGCGTATGGCAGTCAATCAATCCTGGCGTCACCAGACGCCCTTGCAGGTCATGCGTATTGCCGTGCGCTGCCGGGAGTGATGCCTCCGGCACAATCGCCAGCACGCGCCCCTCACGGACAATCAACGCATGACGTTCCAGCATGCCATAGGGCGTCGGCTGCTCCGGGTCGAGCGTCGCCAGACGGAGGTTTCGCCAGATCGTATCATCAGGTATCAGGTGTTGCATGCCCTCTCCAGCTTGTCTTAGGTTGTATAGACATTTATTTGAGATCGCGGGCTGGAAGTCAATCATCCAGGGCAAAAATGTTACTTAATTGTGACGTTCGCGGTATCAGGATCCACGAGGAGTGGTTTAAAAAACAACTTTTTAGCTTTTCACCTTCCCGTTTAGCTCAACTTAGTATAAAAAAGCAGGCTTCAATGGATACTTTTATAGCCCGGAGCAACTCGTGAACACATCATCAGTTTCCCGTCTGGCGCTGGCACTGGCTTTTGGCGTGACGCTGACCGCCTGTAGCTCTACCCCGCCGGATCAAATTCCTTCCGATCAAACCGCGCCTGGAACCTCCTCGCGCCCGATTTTATCGGCGAATGAAGCGCAAAATTTTGTCGCTAAAAACTACTTTTCTTCCCTGACGCCGAACGCAGCGCCGTGGGCACCCTCCTCGATTTCTCTGCCTGCACAGCCTGACTTTGTGGTCGGCCCGGCCGGTACGCAGGGCGTGACCCACACCACCATTCAGGCGGCGGTGGATGCAGCGATCACCACCCGTACCAACAAACGTCAGTACATTGCCATTATGCCAGGTGAATATCAGGGAACCGTCTATATCCCTGCGGCACCCGGCAGTCTGACGCTGTACGGAACGGGAGAGAAACCGTTAGACGTCAAGATTGGCGCGGCGATTGACGGTGAAATGAGCACCGCTGACTGGCGTCATACGGTGAATCCAGGCGGTAAATATATGCCTGGCAAACCGGCCTGGTACATGTTTGACAACTGCCAGAGCAAACGCGGCGCGAACATTGGCATGATGTGTTCAGCCGTACTGTGGTCGCAGAACAATGGCCTGCAGTTGCAGAACCTGACCGTTGAAAACAATCTCGGCGACAGCGTGGATGCAGGTAACCATCCGGCCGTTGCGTTACGCACCGACGGTGACAAAGTTCAGATCAACAATGTGAACATCCTGGGCCGCCAGAATACCTTCTTTGTGACCAACAGCGGCGTGCAGAACCGTCTGGAAAATGACCGTCAGCCGCGTACTCTGGTCACCAATAGCTATATCGAAGGCGATGTGGATATCGTTTCCGGCCGCGGCGCCGTGGTGTTCGATAACACGGATTTCCGCGTGGTGAACTCCCGTACTCAGCAGGAAGCGTACGTCTTCGCACCGGCTACGCTGTCGAACATTTACTACGGTTTCCTCGCCACCAACAGCCGCTTCACCGCTGCGGGTGACGGTGTGGCGCAACTGGGCCGCTCACTGGATGTCGACAGTAACACCAACGGTCAGGTCGTGATCCGCGATAGCGTGATTAACGAAGGCTTTAACATGGCGCAGCCGTGGGCTGACGCGGTGATCTCGAAGCGTCCTTTCGCGGGCAATACCGGCGCGAAAGATGATAAAGGCGAAACCCAGCGTAACCTGAACGACACCAGCTTTAACCGCATGTGGGAATACAATAACCGCGGTGTGGGCAGCAAAGTGGTGGCAGCACCGAAGCAGTAAGCATGAAAAAACCGGCATCCTGCGATGCCGGTTATTCTTTTTACCGGTAGGTTAAAAATCTACCTGAATTAATATGCGTTAACCACCACCCACATCGGGCCCTGGCCTACCGCATAGCGTCCCTTTTCCGTTAACAACCCCTGCTCACCGACAATCTCGTACACCGCGATATGGTGCGACTTCTGTCCGGCAGCAATCAGGTATTTCCCGCTATGGTCCACATTGAAACCGCGCGGCTGCGTTTCAGTTGGCTGGAAACCCTCTTTGGTTAGCACACTGCCATCTTCTGAAACGCTGAATACGGTAATCAGGCTGGCGGTACGATCGCAGGCATACAGATGGCGCCCATCAGGCGTAATGTGAATGTCCGCCGCCCAGCGAGTATCAGAGAAATCAGCCGGCATCATATCCAGCGTTTGCACACATTCGATATCACCGTGCGGATCTTTCAGTTCCCAGACGTCCACAGAGCTGTTGAGCTCGTTAACGCAGTAAGCATATTGCTGATTCGGATGGAACGCCATATGACGCGGACCGGCCCCTTCAACGGTGGTCACTTCCGCCGGCTCTTGCGCCACCAGTTTGCCGTCATCACTGAGGGTAAACAGGCAGATACGGTCCTGCTTCAGCGCCGGCACCCACAGGGTGCGGTTGTCTGGAGAGATATTGGCGGAATGACAGCCATCCATCCCTTCCACCACATCGACAAGCCCGACCGGCAGGCCATCTTCCAGACGGGTCACGCTGACATTGCCCGCATTATAGGAGCCAACAAAAACGAAACGCCCATGATGATCGGTTGAAATGTGTGTTGGGCTGCCCGGAAGTGCAGATTCCGCAGCAAACGTCAGCGCACCGTCATCCGGCGCAATCCGATAGGCCAGCACGCGAAATTCAGGACGCACGCCCACATAGAGATAACGCTTATCCGGGCTGACCACCATCGGCTGAACCTGTCCGGGCACATCAACCACCTGTACCAGCTTCAACGCGCCATCATGATTCAGACTCCAGACATGGATCTGTTGACTTTCAGGGCTGGCGGTATAAACGGTTTGCTTCATGAATGCTCCTCTGCTTTAGGCAACTGGCTGCAATGATGGAATACAGCTTAACGTAGTCGCTTTTGACGGTGAATGCTGAATCTAAGTACGAAATTTTGCCTGCTCCCCGTCCCGGTGTACCATTCAGGCAGACAAAATGTTCAATGTTAATCGGGATGACGATATGACCGCTCGCGTGATTGCCCTGGATTTAGATGGAACCCTGCTGACCCCGCAAAAGACCCTGCTCCCCTCGTCGATCGAAGCGCTGTCACGCGCCAGAGCGGCTGGTTACCAACTTATCATCGTCACCGGGCGTCATCACGTTGCGATTCATCCTTTTTATCAGGCACTGGCGCTGGATACACCTGCAATTTGCTGTAATGGCACCTATTTGTATGATTATCACGCAAAAAACGTTCTTGAGGCCGATCCCCTTCCGGTTAATCAGGCGTTGCAGTTGATTACACTGCTGGAAGCACACCAGATTCATGGTCTGATGTATGTCGATGACGCCATGCTGTATGAACATCCAACCGGCCATGTCATTCGCACATCGAACTGGGCGCAGACGCTGCCGCCGGAACAGCGACCGGTCTTCACTCAGGTGCCTTCGCTGGCGCAGGCGGCGCACGATGTCAACGCGGTCTGGAAATTCGCTCTGACAGATGAAGATATCCCTAAACTGCAGCAATTTGGCAAGCATGTCGAACAGCAATTGGGTCTTGAGTGCGAATGGTCCTGGCACGATCAGGTCGATATCGCCCGTCAGGGTAACAGCAAAGGCAAGCGCCTGACCCAGTGGGTTGAAGCTCAGGGCGGATCGATGGAAAACGTGATTGCCTTCGGGGATAACTACAACGACATCAGCATGCTGGAAGCGGCCGGTACCGGCGTGGCGATGGGCAATGCTGACGACGAGATCAAAGCACGCGCTAACGTCGTCATCGGCGATAACACCACCGACAGCATTGCGAAGTTCATCTATAGCCAGCTGCTGTAATCAGGCGGTTATGGATACGCTCTTGATCTGCGCGTACAGCCAGAGGCCAGGTTTGATCCCCAGTTCATCCCTGGCCCACGGGCTTATGCGCGCCCACAGCGTTTTTCCCCCTACCTCAAGCTGAACTTCCACCTGCCCGTTATCGTCGTAGCAGTGGGTCACCTTTGCACGCAGAATATTGCGGATGCTGGTTTGCTGCGGCGGTTGTAGCACCAGTGAGACATCCGACGCCTGAATACGAATGCGCAGCGAGGCTTGCAGCGGCTCATTGAGCTTATTGACCCACAAATGCTGGTCGCCCAGCGCCAGCGCCGTCATAGCGTAATGCGGATGATGCTCCAGCACGCTCACTTTCAGGATGCTGCTCTGCTGTTCTTTCGGCAGCCACGGATGCATCACGCTGCTGCTCCAGACCTCTTCCAGCGCACCAAACGCCTTCACCTGACCGTCCTCCAGCACCAGCACGTTATCGGCCAGATGGAGAATTTCGTCGAGCGAGTGGCTGACATACAGCATTGGAATATTGATCTCCCGCGCCAGGCGTTGCAGATAGGGCAACAGTTCGCGCTTACGCGGAATATCCAGCGAGGCGAGCGGTTCATCCAGCAGCAGGAGTTCCGGCGCGGTCAGCAGCGCCCGACCAATCGCCACACGCTGTTTTTCACCACCGGAGAGTCCTCCCGGCAGTCTGTCGAGCAAGGGTTCAATGCCTAACAGCGCCACCAGCTTATCAAACTGACCGGCCATGCTTTTCGCCATACCGTAACGCAGATTGCCGCGCACTTTATAATGCGGAAACAGGCGCGCATCCTGAAAAACGTAGCCTATCCGGCGTTTTTCCGGCGTCAGACAGATACGGTTTTCTGTATCGTTCAGCACCCGTCCGTTGAGCACAATGCGCCCTTTCTGTGGTCGCGTCAGACCACTGATGGCATTGATCAGCGAGGTTTTTCCGGAGCCAGAAACGCCAAAAATCGCGGTGATACCGCTGGCGGGCAGCGTTTCGTTGAGCGTGACGCAATGGGTGCCCAGCGTCTGGGAGAAATTGAGTTCCAGCATGATTATCTCCCCATTCGCTCGCGGCTGAGCCGGGCCAGCCATTCAGAAATTAACAGTGAAATCAGCGCCAGCACGATGGAGATAAGGCACAGTCTCGCCGCTGCGCTTTCTCCCCCCGGCGTCTGGATCAAGGTATACATCGCCGAAGGAATGGTACGCGTTTCACCGGGAATGTTGGAGACAAAGGTAATCGTGGCGCCAAACTCACCCAGCGAGCGGGCAAACGCCAGCACCGTCCCGACAATAATGCCAGGCAGCGTCAGCGGGAGAGTAATGGTGAAGAAGACGCGCCAGCGTCCCGCCCCCAGCGTCCGGGCGGCTTGCTCCAGCTTGATGTCCACCCCTTCCAGCGCCAGCCGGATAGCGCGCACCATCAGCGGGAAAGACATCACAGCCGCCGCCAGCACCGCGCCGCGCCAGCTGAAGGCAAAAGTAATTCCAAACCAGTCGTACAGCCACTGACCGATAAATCCGCGCCGCCCCATCGAGACCAGCAGCAGATAACCGACCACCACCGGTGGTAATACCAGCGGCAGATGCAGCACGCTATCCAGTAGGGCTTTGCCTGGGAAGGTGCAGCGCACCAGCAGCCAGGCAAAGAAGATCCCAAACGGCAAACTAAACAGCACGGCCAGGGAAGACACTTTCAGGCTCAGGAGAACGGCCTGCCATTCGGGATCGGTCAATATCATTACTTGGTCGTAAATCCGTAACGTTTAAAGATTTCAGCAGCCTGCGGCCCTTTCAGGTAATCATAGAACGCGCTGACCGTGGCGTTTTTATGTCCATCAACAATCGCGATGGGGTACTCCACTTTTTTGTGCGAGTCTTCCGGGAAGGTGGCTACAACCTTAACCCCTTTGCTGGCAACTGCATCAGAGCCGTAAACGATGCCTAACGGCGCTTCATTACGCTCGACCAGCGCCAGCGCGCCGCGCACATCTTCTGCCGGAGCCAGTTTAGGTGACAACGTCTCCCAGGCACCCAGTTTCTGTAGCGCTTCTTTCGCGTAAATCCCCGCCGGAACGTGTTCCGGATCGCCCACCGCCAGACGACCACCGTTCAGCAGCGTCGTCCAGTTGGTTTTACTGTCGATCGTAAAATCTTTCTGCTCACTGGCTTTTGGCGCAACCACCACAAGGCTGTTACCCAGCAGCGTCTGACGCGATGCCGTATCAATAGACTTCTTATCTACCGCGTAGTCCATCCATTTCTGATCGGCAGAAATAAACAGATCCGCTGGCGCACCGGCTTCTATCTGACGAGCCAGCGTCGAAGATGAAGCAAAAGAGGAGACCACGTCGACATTCTTCTCTTTTTTGTATTCTGCCGCGATATCCTGCATCGCATTGGTCAATGACGCCGCTGCAAATACCGTGATTTTCCCTTCATCCGCCAGCGCGTGTCCGGCAACCGTCAGTGATAATGTTGCCCCAGCAAACAGGCGTAACCATGTACGAGCCATCTGTAACTCCTTTCGAGTGTCGTTATGTAGACGCAAATATAACGACAAAGCAACGTTTTTCCCAGAAGTTATTGATACCTATAAGAGGTTACGCAAAGAAAATATCGGCAGGAAAGAGGAGAACTTGAGAAACAATCCGATGGATTTCGGGTTGCATCGAGGCGGAAAATCGGTGAGCCGTTCGGGCGCGGCCAACACAATGCGGCCTGGAAGACGAAGGAACAAAACGCCCGACTGAGCGGGCGTTCATAATCAATGATTCTGTCTGGACTGGTCTTTCTGACCGATACCGGAGAAAATGTTGAACACTTCACCGAGACCGTAAATCAGACCCAGGATGATGGCCATCACCACAGGTACCATGATTACGGCGAATACCAGACTTTTCAATAACTCTAACATGGTCAACTCCTGATATAGTCCTTGTAGTATTCTAACCGCATCACTGAGAAAAGCACTCCCCTTTTGTGCGGTCGGCTTTGCGTCTCTGTGGTTTTCCGTCACAATAACCTTTTTGCCAGGATCTTGTTATGCAAGCCGAAATCCTTCTTACCCTGAAACTTCAGCAAAAACTGTTTGCCGATCCCCGACGCATCTCTTTGCTCAAGCATATTGCACTTTCCGGTTCCATCAGTCAGGGCGCGAAAGACGCGGGCATCAGCTATAAGAGTGCCTGGGACGCCATCAATGAAATGAACCTCCTCAGCGAGCAGACGCTGGTGGACCGCGCAACAGGCGGTAAAGGCGGCGGTGGCGCCGTATTAACCCGCTACGGTCAGCGCCTGATCCAGCTTTATGACCTGCTTGCGCAGATTCAGCAAAAAGCCTTCGATGTCTTAAGCGACGATGACGCGCTGCCGCTCAACAGTTTGTTAGCGGCTATCTCCCGCTTCTCCTTGCAAACCAGTGCGCGCAACCAGTGGTTTGGGACGATAACCGCGCGCGACCACGATCAGGTGCAGCAACATGTCGATGTACTCCTGGCAGATGGCGAGACGCGGCTCAAAGTGGCAATTACCGCCCAGAGCGGCGAGCGACTGGGGCTTGATGAAGGTAAAGAAGTCCTCGTACTGCTGAAAGCGCCGTGGGTAGGGATCACCCAGAACGATGCCATCGCCCAGGCAGCGGATAACCAACTCCAGGGCATTATCAATCATATCGAACGCGGCGCAGAACAATGTGAAGTATTGATGACGCTGCCTGACGGTCAGATACTGTGCGCCACTGTGCCGGTAGACGACGCCGCCACGCTGACGGAAGGCACGAACGTAACGGCGTATTTCAACGCCGATAGAGTGATTATCGCGACGCTGTGCTGAGTCTCGCCGCAGCGGTATAACGGCGGGAAGTTACCCGCCGTCGCGCTAATCACATTGACATTCCTTTCTGGAACACGTATCCCTGTCATTCATCGCTGCAAAAAATGGGATACAAAATGTCATTGTTGCATATTTCGCAAGGCACGTTTCGTCTTAGCGATACAAAAACACTTCACCTGGATTCCGTGACATTAAACGCGGGTGAGAGTTGGGCGTTTGTCGGTTCGAACGGAAGCGGCAAATCGGCGTTGGCGCGCGCGCTGGCCGGTGAGTTACCGTTGCTCAAGGGCGAACGCCAGTGCGCATTTTCGCGGATTACCCGTCTCTCTTTTGAACAACTACAGAAACTGGTCAGCGATGAATGGCAGCGTAATAACACCGATATGCTCAGTCCTGGCGAAGAGGATACCGGGCGTACCACGGCGGAGATCATTCAGGACGAGGTAAAAGACCCGGCCCGCAGCGCGACGCTGGCGCAACAGTTTGGTATCACCCATCTTCTCGATCGTCGCTTTAAATATCTCTCTACCGGAGAAACGCGCAAAACATTGCTCTGTCAGGCGCTTATGTCTGAGCCAGATCTGTTGATTCTCGATGAGCCGTTTGACGGCCTGGATGTTGCCTCCCGCCAGCAGTTGGCAGCCCTGCTTGAAACGTTGCATCAGTCCGGCATCACGCTGGTGTTAGTGTTGAACCGCTTTGATGAAATCCCGGCGTTCATTCAGTATGCCGGCGTGCTGGTTGATTGCACCTTAACAGAAACCGGATCGAAAACTGACCTACTCCAGCAAGCGCTGATCGCTCAACTCGCCCATAGCGAGCGACTGGAAGGGGTGATGCTACCCGAAGCAGACGAACCTGCCGCTCATGCTGTTCTGACCGCCGATACGCCGCGGATCGTCCTGAAAGATGGCGTCGTGTCGTACAACGATCGCCCTATTCTCGATCGTCTGAGCTGGCAGGTGGATCCCGGTGAGCACTGGCAGATTGTCGGCCCCAACGGTGCCGGAAAATCCACGTTGCTCAGCCTGATAACCGGTGACCACCCGCAGGGATACAGCAACGATCTGACGTTGTTTGGTCGTCGTCGTGGCAGCGGTGAAACCATCTGGGATATTAAAAAACACATTGGCTATGTCAGTAGCAGTCTGCATCTCGACTATCGGGTGAGCACCACCGTGCGCAATGTGATTCTGTCAGGCTATTTCGACTCTATCGGGATCTATCAGGCCGTGTCAGACCGCCAACAGAAACTCGCGCAGCAGTGGCTGGATATTCTGGGTATCGACAAGCGTACCGCCGACGCACCGTTTCATAGTCTTTCCTGGGGGCAACAGCGACTGGCACTGATCGCCCGGGCGCTGGTTAAGCACCCGACCCTGCTGATTCTGGACGAACCGTTGCAGGGACTGGACCCGCTGAATCGCCAACTTATCCGTCGTTTTGTCGACGTGTTGATTAGCGAGGGTGACACGCAGCTGCTGTTTGTCTCCCATCACGCTGAGGATGCGCCGACCTGTATTACCCATCGTCTGGAATTTGTGCCAGACGGCGACACATATACCTACCAGCAAACCCAGTTGCGTTAGTTTTCATCCATGGGCGCGAAAGCGCCCTTTTTTTTCGGATAAAAGGCGCAATCATTCCTAAAGTTTATGATTTATAATCGAATAATTAGTGACAAAGCGTGAGAAATCGCGAGTGTAAACGATTCCACTATTTTATTCCATGTCACACTTTTCGCATCTTTGTTATGCTATGGTAATTCCATACCATAAGCTTAACGGAGCGAATTATGAGAGTTCTGGTCACCGGTGGTAGCGGTTACATAGGAAGCCATACTTGTGTGCAGTTACTGAAAAACGGTCATGACGTCATCATCCTTGATAACCTCTGTAACAGTAAGCGCAGCGTACTGCCTGTTATTGAACGTCTGAGCGGCAAACATCCGACGTTTGTCGAAGGCGATATCCGCAACGAAGCGCTAATGACCGAGATCCTGCACGATCACGCGATTGACACCGTCATCCATTTCGCCGGGCTGAAGGCCGTCGGCGAATCTGTCGCGAAGCCGCTGGAATACTATGACAACAACGTCAACGGAACGCTGCGACTGATTAGCGCCATGCGCGCCGCCGGCGTCAAAAACGTCATTTTTAGTTCATCGGCAACCGTCTACGGCGACCAGCCGAAAATCCCTTATGTTGAAAGCTTCCCGACCGGCACGCCGCAAAGCCCGTACGGCAAAAGCAAGTTGATGGTCGAGCAGATCCTCACCGATCTGCAAAAAGCCCAACCGGCGTGGAGCATCGCGCTGCTGCGCTATTTCAACCCAGTCGGCGCGCATCCCTCAGGCGACATGGGCGAAGATCCGCAGGGCATCCCGAATAACCTGATGCCGTACATCGCCCAGGTTGCAGTAGGCCGTCGTGATTCCCTCGCCATTTTTGGCAACGACTACCCGACCGAAGACGGTACCGGCGTACGCGATTACATCCACGTGATGGATCTTGCTGATGGTCACGTTGCCGCAATGGAAAAACTGGCTGGCATTCAGGGTGTCCATATTTACAACCTCGGCGCGGGTGTCGGCAGCAGCGTGCTGGACGTAGTCAACGCCTTCAGCAAAGCCTGCGGTAAACCGGTTAACTATCACTTTGCTCCGCGCCGTGATGGTGACCTGCCAGCCTACTGGGCAGATGCCGGCAAAGCCGACCGCGAACTGAACTGGCGCGTGACGCGCACGCTTGATGAGATGGCGCAGGACACCTGGCGCTGGCAGTCACGTCATCCGCAGGGATACGAGGATTAAAAAACCATCATGAGTCAATTCAACCCCGTCGATCATCCGCATCGCCGCTTTAACCCGCTCACCGGCCAGTGGATTCTGGTCTCGCCGCACCGTGCTAAGCGCCCCTGGCAGGGGGCGCAAGAAATCCCCTCTAACCAGGCGCTGCCGGCACACGATCCGGACTGCTTCCTGTGTGCGGGCAATACACGCGTCACTGGCGATAAGAACCCGGATTACAGCGGAACGTTCGTCTTCACCAACGACTTCGCGGCATTGATGACAGATACACCTGACGCGCCGGACAGTCACGACCCGCTGATACGCTGCCAGAGCGCGCGCGGCACCAGTCGCGTTATTTGCTTTTCACCGGATCACAGTAAAACGCTTCCGGAACTTAGCGTTCCTGCCCTGACCGAAATTGTGAAAACCTGGCAAGAGCAAACCGCAGACCTCGGAAAACGCTATCCTTGGGTGCAAGTTTTTGAAAATAAAGGCGCGGCGATGGGCTGCTCAAATCCTCATCCCCACGGTCAGATTTGGGCCAACAGTTTCCTGCCAAACGAAGCCGAACGCGAAGATCGTTTGCAAAAAGACTATTTTGTCGAGCAGGCGTCGCCGATGCTGGTCGACTACGTGCAGCGCGAACTGGCCGACGGCAGTCGTACAGTGGTAGAAACCGATCACTGGCTGGCTGTCGTGCCTTACTGGGCAGCCTGGCCGTTCGAAACGCTATTGCTGCCGAAAGCGCACGTACTACGTATCACCGATTTGACCGACGAACAGCGCGCAGACCTTGCGCTGGCGTTGAAAAAACTGACCAGTCGTTACGACAACCTGTTCCAGTGCTCCTTCCCGTATTCGATGGGCTGGCACGGCGCGCCGTTTAACGGTGAAGAGAACGAACACTGGCAGCTACACGCGCACTTTTATCCGCCGCTGTTACGCTCCGCAACCGTGCGCAAATTTATGGTCGGTTATGAAATGCTGGCCGAAACCCAGCGCGATCTCACAGCGGAGCAAGCGGCAGAGCGTCTGCGCGCGGTCAGCGACATCCATTTTCGCGAATCCGGAGTATAAAAATGAGTCTGAAAGAAAAAACACAATCTCTGTTTGCAGAAATTTTCGGCTACCCTGCGACCCACACCATTCAGGCACCAGGCCGCGTCAATCTCATCGGTGAACACACCGATTATAACGACGGCTTTGTGTTGCCCTGCGCCATTGATTATCAAACCGTCATCAGTTGTGCTGCCCGCAACGACCGCCTGATCCGCGTCATTGCGGCCGATTACGATAATCAGACTGACGAGTTTTCCCTCGATGCCCCCATTGTGACCCACGACAGCCAACAGTGGGCTAACTACGTGCGCGGCGTAGTGAAACACTTGCTAAAACGCGACAGTAGTTTTGGCGGCGCGGATCTGGTGATCAGCGGTAATGTCCCGCAAGGCGCTGGCCTGAGTTCTTCCGCTTCGCTGGAAGTGGCGGTCGGTACCGTGTTCCAGCAGCTTTACCATCTGCCGCTGGATGGCGCGCAGATTGCGCTCAACGGTCAGGAAGCGGAAAACCAGTTTGTCGGCTGTAACTGCGGGATTATGGATCAGCTCATCTCCGCTCTGGGCAAGAAAGATCATGCCCTGCTGATTGACTGCCGCACGCTCGGCACCAAAGCGGTCTCGATGCCGGAAGGCGTAGCGATCGTCATCATCAACAGCAACTTCAAACGCACGCTGGTCGGCAGCGAATACAACACGCGCCGCCAGCAGTGCGAAACCGGCGCACGTTTCTTCCAGCAACCGGCGTTGCGTGATGTCAGCCTCGAAGCTTTTAACGCCGTGGCGAATGAACTGGACCCACTGGTTGCCAAACGCGTCCGTCATGTGTTAACTGAGAATGCGCGTACTGTTGAAGCCGCCAGCGCGCTGGAAAAAGGCGATCTGGTGCGTATGGGGCAACTGATGGCTGAATCGCACGCATCCATGCGTGATGATTTCGAAATCACCGTGCCGCAGATTGATACGCTGGTTGACATCGTTAAAGCCGCAATTGGCGAAAAAGGCGGCGTACGCATGACTGGCGGTGGATTTGGCGGTTGTGTCGTTGCGCTGATCCCGGAAACGCTGGTCCCTGCCGTCCAGCAAGCTGTGGCTGAACAGTACGAAGCTAAAACCGGTATCAAAGAAACATTCTATGTGTGCAAACCATCACAAGGAGCAGGACAGTGCTGAATGAAACACCCGCACTGGCACCCGATGGTCAGCCGTACCGCCTGTTAACCCTGCGCAATAGCGCAGGGATGGTGGTTACGCTGATGGACTGGGGTGCTACGTTACTCTCGGCCCGCATTCCCCTTTCCAACGACTGCGTGCGTGAAGCGCTGCTGGGTTGCGCCAGTCCGGAGCATTATCAGGATCAGGCGGCGTTTCTGGGCGCCTCAATTGGTCGCTACGCTAACCGCATCGCCGACAGTCGCTACACGCTCAACGGGGAAACGGTGACCCTGCAACCCAGCCAGGGCGTTAACCAGTTGCACGGTGGGCCCGACGGATTTGATAAACGCCGCTGGCAAATCGTTAACCATAACGAGCGTCAGGTTCTGTTTACGCTAAGCTCAGACGATGGCGATCAGGGTTTTCCGGGCAACCTCTGCGCGACGGTGCAATATCGTCTGACCGATGACAACCGCATCTCCATTACCTATCGCGCGACGGTGGATAAGCCATGTCCGGTAAACCTGACCAACCATGTCTATTTCAACCTCGACGGCGATCAGACCGATGTGCGCAACCATAAGCTGCAGCTTCTGGCGGATGAGTATCTGCCGGTTGATGAAGATGGGATCCCACGCGAGGGCCTGAAACCGGTCGCCGGAACGTCATTTGATTTCCGCACCGCGAAGGTCATCGTCAGTGAATTTCTTGCCGATGACGACCAGCGCAAAGTGAAGGGTTACGATCACGCCTTCCTGTTGCAGGCAAAAGGCGACAGTAAAAAGCCGGTTGCCCTGCTCTCTTCAGAGGACGGGAAGTTGCAGATGGAGGTCTACACGTCGGCTCCGGCGCTACAGTTTTACTCCGGTAACTTTCTCGGTGGCACCTCTTCGCGTGGACCGAAGGCCTACAGCGATTATCAGGGTCTGGCGCTGGAGAGTGAATTCTTACCTGACAGCCCGAACCACCCGGAATGGCCGCAGCCTGACTGCGTGCTTCGCCCCGGCGAAGAGTACACCAGCCTGACGGAATATCGCTTTATTCCTTCCTGAGGGTGTAATGTCTCTGTACTGACTGCCCGATAACGCATGCGTGTCGGGCCTAAAACACGCCACCTTGTTCAAATCCCCACCACTCAAAGACAAAATCGCAACTCAGAGTTCACAAGAACCTTACACTACTGCACTATTTTCGCTATGGTTATGCGTAAGCATTGCCGCTGACCTGTCACGGCAATATAATGAGAATTATTATCATTCGATAAAGCTTGAGGAGTGAGAGTATGGCTGTAACTAAGCTGGTTCTGGTACGCCACGGCGAAAGCCAGTGGAACAATGAAAACCGCTTTACCGGTTGGTATGACGTTGACCTGTCCGAGAAAGGCGTGGGGGAAGCGAAAGCGGCAGGCAAACTGCTGAAAGCTGAAGGCTATAGCTTCGATTTTGCTTATACCTCTGTGCTGAAACGTGCCATCCACACGCTGTGGAACGTACTGGATGAGCTGGATCAGGCCTGGTTGCCGGTGGAGAAATCCTGGAAACTGAACGAACGTCACTACGGTGCGTTGCAGGGTCTGAACAAAGCGGAAACCGCTGAGAAGTACGGTGACGAGCAGGTTAAACAGTGGCGTCGTGGTTTCGCGGTAACCCCGCCGGAACTGACCAAAGATGACGAGCGCTATCCGGGTCACGATCCGCGTTATGCCAAACTGACCGAGAAAGAGCTGCCGCTGACCGAAAGCCTGGCACTGACCATCGATCGCGTTATTCCCTACTGGAACGACACCATTCTGCCACGCATGAAGAGCGGCGAACGCGTCATCATCGCGGCGCACGGTAACTCCCTGCGCGCGCTGGTGAAATACCTCGACAACCTGAGCGAAGAAGAAATCCTTGAGCTGAACATCCCAACCGGCGTACCGCTGGTGTATGAGTTCGACGAAAACTTCAAGCCGCTCAAGCGCTACTATCTGGGTAATGCTGACGAGATCGCCGCGAAAGCCGCTGCCGTCGCTAACCAGGGTAAAGCGAAGTAATCTGAATGGCCCGGCGGCGAATACTGACCGGGTCATTATTCTTATACCCCCATCACCCCATCCAGCACCACCTGCGCCCTGCCCTGTGAGCAGCGCTCCACGCGAGCCTGTACGTTATACACTTCCGCCAGACTTTCTGTGGTGATGACCTTTTCCGGCTCGCCGCTGACGACCCGCTTTCCCGCTTTCAGCATCAGCACATGTTCACAATGGCGCAGCGCAATATTGATGTCATGTACCACCACCACCGTGACCATATTACGTAGCCGGGTTTCACGGCGAACGAGGTTCATCACATGAAACTGGTAGTTCAGATCCAACGCGCTCAGGGGTTCATCGAGCAACAACAACCCGGGACGGCGGATCAGCGATTGCGCCAGCCCCACAAGTTGCCGCTGTCCCCCGGAAAGCTGATCAAGAAAATGCAACGCCAGATGCGCAATCCCTAACTGTTCGAGAATTTCCAGCACCTGTTCATCATCGCGTTTACCCAGCGCCCGCTGCGCGACATGGATTGATTCCAGAACGTGTAAATGTACCCCCTGCGGCAGCGACTGGGGTAAAAACACGACGCTATTGGCCCGCTCAGCCAGCGACAGCGTCGACAGATTTTTGCCCCCAAGTATCATCTCACCCTGCGCGTTGCTCAATCCTGCCAGCGCGCGTAACAAGGTGGATTTTCCGCAACCGTTCGGCCCGAGCAGCGCGGTAATTTTACCGCGCGGCAGTTCGTCGACATTCAGATCCTCAATCACACGTCGTTTCGGATAGCCCGCAGTGACACCTCGCAGGATCAGGCCACTCATGACATACTCCCCCGATGGCGCAAAATAATGCTCAAAAAGAATGGAACCCCCACCAGCGAGGTGACAATGCCCACCGGAATAATGATACCGGGAAGGATATTTTTCGAGGCGACAGAGGCCAGAGAAAGCACCAGCCCGCCCATCAGGACGCTGCCAGGCAGATAGAAGCGGTGATCTTCACCAAACAACAGGCGTGAAATGTGCGGTGCCACCAGACCGATGAAGCCAATCGGCCCGACGAAGGCCACCGAGAGTGCAGACAGCAGGCTAATGCGCAGCAGCGACGACAGGCGTAATCGGCGCACGTTGATACCAAAACTCATCGCCCGATCCTCCCCCAGGCGCAGAGCGGTCAGTTGCCAGGCACTGCGCATTGACCCCACTCCAACGCAGATAAACGCCAACGCCAGTACGCCCAGATTTTCCCACGACGCCCGCGCCAGACTGCCCATTGTCCAGAACACCAGCCCCTGCAACGTATCCTCATCGGCCACAAACTGCATCATCGACACCAGCGCATTAAAGGTAAACACCAGTGCAATACCAAACAGCACCACACCGGAGGTCGCCACGCGGGTCCAGCGGGTAATGCCGTCGAGTAGCAGTGCAGAGAGCAACGCAAAAATAAAGGCATTCGCCGGGATGAACCACGCGTCAGGAATACCGGGAATGCCGATCCCCAGCACAATTGCCAGCGCCGCGCCAAATGCCGCCGCCGAAGAGACCCCCAACGTAAACGGACTCGCCAGCGGGTTATTGAGGATGGTCTGCATCTCAGCCCCTGCCAACCCCAGCGCCATGCCAACGAGCAACGCCATGAGGGCGTAAGGCAGGCGGATTTCCCAGACGATAACCCGGGAGCCGCCGCTGGCGCTTGTCGGATGGATCAGCGTTTGCCATAGCTCGCCAAGCGGCAATCCTGACGGGCCGAGCGTGAAATCCAGCAACAGCGAGCCAATAATCGCCAGTACGCTTATCAGCACCAGCAGCACGCGCTTGCGAATAATCCTGCGATATTGCGCACTAATGGCATCATCAATGGGTGCCAGAGAAAGATGAGACATAGCGGATAGCGGGGTTGGCGAATGAAGGCCGGATTATAACGCAATTGTCGCGCGTTATATAAAAAAATACATTTCGATAATTTAATGCGGACGAAGAAAGGATATAAAAAAGCCGACTCCAGGAGTCGGCTTGTCAGGTTGAGGATGCGTTATCCGCGACGCGCTTTTACCGCATCCGCGAGTTGGCGCAGGATAGTGTCAGTATCTTCCCAGTTAATGCAGGCATCGGTAACGCTTTTGCCATACACGAGTGGTTCACCACTGTCCGGGTTCTGATTGCCTTCAACCAGATGGCTTTCAATCATCACGCCCATAATCGCTGTCTCACCGTTGGCGATTTGTTGGCACACATCCGCCCCGACTTCCATCTGCTTTTTAAACTGCTTGCAGGAGTTGGCATGGCTGAAATCAATCATAATTTGCGCAGGCAGACCCGCTTTCGCCAGACCTTCTTTCACTGCCGTCACGTGCGCAGCGCTGTAGTTCGGTTCTTTACCGCCGCGCAGAATGATATGACAGTCGCCGTTACCACTGGTGTTCACAATGGCAGAGTGACCCCATTTGGTAACCGACAGGAAGCAGTGCGGCGCACCGGCAGCGTTGATAGCATCAATCGCCACTTTGATGGTGCCATCAGTACCGTTCTTGAAGCCAACCGGACAAGAAAGACCGGATGCCAGTTCACGGTGAACCTGTGATTCCGTGGTACGTGCGCCAATCGCGCCCCAGCTCATCATGTCCGCCAGATATTGCGGGGTAATCATATCGAGGAATTCACCTGCCGTTGGCAGGCCACTGTCGTTGATATCCAGCAACAGCTTACGCGCAATACGCAAACCATCGTTGATCTGGAAGCTGTTATCCATATGAGGATCGTTAATCAACCCTTTCCAGCCAACGGTCGTACGCGGTTTCTCAAAGTAGACACGCATGACGATTTCCAGTTCGCCTTTCAGCGCTTCACGCAGCGCCAACAGGCGACCTGCGTACTCTTTCGCTGCGACAGGATCATGAATTGAGCACGGCCCAATCACCACCAGCAGGCGATCGTCATTCCCTTTCAAAATCTTGTGAATGGCTTTACGCGCATGGGCAACCGTGTTGGCGGCATTTTCTGTAGCGGGGAATTTTTCCAGCAGTGCGACAGGGGGTAATAACTCGTTGATCTCTTTAATACGTAAATCGTCGTTCTGATAATTCATGATTATTCCAGCGTTGCCATACTTATCTAAATGAATGCAATCCCCTCAATCTATATCCTCAGCCGAAAAGTGTAAACGGGCTTTTACACTTCGAACGGATTAATCCTGGAATTCGGCTAAAAAACGCCAGAAAGTAGCGATAAACGAGATCTAACCTACAATTTTTAACTGTAACCACTCTGTTTATGAATCTTTTCAAGATTCTCTGCTGAGCCTTTGCGCTCGTTTGGGATCTTTAACCATTGCCTGACCCTTTGACTGGCATATGCACTGTTGGAAGACGTTATCCGACATCTCAACCAAAACAGGAGCATCTTATGCAAATAACAAAACTGGCTTCACTTTTCCTGACCGCCACGCTCAGCCTCGCCAGCGGCGCTGCCCTGGCCGCCGAAACCAGCACCCAAAGCAATAATGGCCAGGCGAATGCCGCCGCCGACGCCGGCCAGGTTGCTCCGGATGCAAAAGAAAACGTCGCGCCAAATAATGTCGATAACGACAATATCAATTCAGGTGGCACGATGTTGCATCCGAATGGTTCATCCATGAATCACGAGGGAATGACCCAGGATGAGGTGCACAAAAACACGATGTGTAAGGACGGGCGCTGCCCGGACATGAACAAAAAAGTGGAAACCGGTGATGGTATGAACAACGAGGTTGATAGCAAAACCGATGGCACCACGCAGTAAAACTGAAAATCGGGCTGATAAGGGGAGAGCGCTGGCTCTCCTTTTTATATTATTCGTCCAGAAACGGTATGATGTCATACAGTTAAGATGAGAATAACTAAGGGATGACATTATGGCGCACTCACACTCTCATTCTGCCCCTCACCTGCCCGAAGATGGTAATGCCCGCCGACTGCTGCTCGCGTTTTGCATCACGGCGGGCTTCATGTTGCTGGAAGTGGTAGGCGGGATTTTATCCGGTTCGCTGGCGCTGCTCGCCGATGCCGGACATATGCTGACCGATGCCGCCGCGCTATTGTTTGCACTGATGGCCGTCCAGTTTGCCCGCCGACCGCCGACCATTCGCCACACTTTTGGCTGGCTGAGGCTTACAACGCTGGCCGCTTTCGTTAATGCGATTGCGCTGGTGGTCATTACAATTTTAATTGTCTGGGAGGCGATTGAGCGCTTCTACACGCCTCGCCCGGTTGCGGGCGGCATGATGATGATCATCGCCGTCGCTGGCTTGCTGGCAAACATCCTTGCCTTCTGGATCCTGCATCGCGGCAGCGAAGAGAAAAACCTGAACGTACGCGCCGCAGCACTGCATGTGATGGGCGATTTACTGGGTTCAGTCGGGGCTATCGTCGCGGCGGTGATTATTATCTGGACCGGCTGGACGCCAGCGGACCCCATTCTGTCCATACTGGTTTCGCTGCTGGTCCTGCGCAGCGCGTGGCGTTTATTGAAAGATAGCGTGAATGAGTTACTGGAAGGTGCCCCGGTCTCGCTGGATATCGCTGCCCTGCAACGCCACCTCAGCCGGGAGCTTCCCGAAGTGCGTAACGTGCATCACGTGCACGTGTGGATGGTGGGAGAAAAACCCGTCATGACCCTGCATGTACAGGTGATCCCGCCGCACGATCATGACGGGCTGCTGGAACGCATCCAGCACTTCCTCATTCATCATTACCAGATTGAACATGCCACCATTCAGATGGAATATCAGCCCTGTCATGGGCCGGACTGCGATCTGAACCAGAAAGTGTCCGACCATTCACATCATCATCACTAATGAGACAGCGCGTGTGAGCCTCGTTCGCGCGCGCTGTTAATCCACATCCTGCTGCCGTTGAGCGCAATGAAGGTCAGGATCAAGTACTCCAGCGACATCGCATAGACCCCTTGCAGGGCAAAGATCACGACGCTAATCACATTGATAACGACCCACAGCAGCCAGTTCTCGACGTATTTACGAGTCATCAGGATCATCGCCACAATCGACAGCACCATCATACAAGAATCCCAGAAGGGGAAGGCATCAGGCTGCAGTTGCAAAACGGTAACCTGCAAGCCCAGCATCTGCATGATTGTCACCGCAATGCGGGTCAGAAAGGCAAAAACCGGGTCGATATAGACCGTCATCAGGCCTATCGCCACCACGCAAACCGCCAGCCAGCCCAGCGCCTTAGGCAGGGGCAACCAGCGAATTTTAAGTTCCGCCTCGTTTTGTGTGGTCTGCCGCGACCAGGCGTACCAGCCATAAATGTTGGCCGCGAAGAAGAAAAGCTGCAGCAGCAGGCTGGCGTAGAGCTGGATCTGGAAAAAGATAATCGCAAATAACGTGACGTTAATGAGGCCGAAAACGTAGTTGCTGATCTTCTCCATGCTGGCAAGGCCAATACACAGCAAACCGGCAATGGTGCCCACGGCTTCGATCCATGACAGATCGTAACCTCCTGCACCGATTGGAATATGTACCAGAATGTTCTGCGTGCTAAAAAAGTCCATCTTTTCCCCCAGAGCGTTTGATTATCTACGCACGTAGTGTAGCCGCAAATTCCAGCATGCGGTTTAACGGCACGAGTGCGCCTTCTCGCAGCGCCTCATCAACGTGTATCTCATGGGGCTTCCCACCCTGCTCCAGGCCTTCAGCGATCGCTTTGAGGCCGTTCATCGCCATCCACGGACAGTGCGCGCAACTGCGACAGGTGGCGCCTTCACCGGCAGTGGGTGCTTCCAGCAACTCTTTACCCGGCACCGCTTGCTGCATTTTATAGAAAATCCCGCGATCGGTGGCGACAATAAGTTGCTGATGCGGCAAGGTTTTGGCTGCATTAATGAGCTGACTGGTCGAACCAACGGCGTCGGCCATGTCCACTATCGACTGTGGTGATTCCGGATGAACCAGGATCGCCGCATCCGGATACAGCCCTTTCATACGAGTCAGCGCCTGCGTTTTGAACTCATCATGGACGATGCACGCCCCCTGCCAGCAAAGAACATCCGCACCCGTCTGTTTCTGGACATATTTCCCAAGATGACGATCCGGTGCCCAGATGATTTTTTCACCCAAACTATCCAGATGCTCAATCAGTTCAACGGCAATACTGGACGTCACCACCCAGTCGGCGCGAGCCTTAACCGCCGCAGAAGTATTCGCGTAGACCACGACGGTGCGATCCGGATGGGCATCGCAGAACGCGCTGAACGCGTCAATCGGACACCCGAGATCTAACGAGCATTCCGCCTCCAGAGTCGGCATTAAAATGGTTTTTTCCGGGCTGAGGATTTTAGCCGTCTCGCCCATAAAGCGCACTCCTGCGACAAGCAGCGTCGAGGCAGGATGATTAGCGCCAAAGCGGGCCATCTCCAGTGAATCAGAGATACAACCGCCGGTCTCTTCCGCCAGTTGCTGGATTTCAGGGTCAGTGTAATAGTGCGCGACCATCACCGCATCGCGCTCTTTCAGCAGGCGCTTGATCTTTTCGCGGTAGAACGCCTTTTCATCAACGCTCAAAGGTACAGGCTTCGGGGGAAATGGATAGATTGCGGCTTCAGGGTCAAACATCACGCTCATCATGCTTTCTCGTTTTACTGGCTTAACGAAATAACCGACTAAAGACGTGAAGCATGTCATGATCGGTCATATTTGTTTTATATGCTAAACAAGATAGCGGATTGAGCAGAAAAAGTCACAACAATTGCGCTTGCTGACACTGGATAGCGCGACCTGGTGTCTTATCCGGCCTACAAGGGCGTAGCCATTGACCTGGCCAATCATTGTAGGCCTGATAAGCGAAGCGCCATCAGGCATGACACAGGTTCGAATCATCAAATTCTGCACATAGCAAAAAGGCGCCGCCAGCGCCCTCTTTTACACTGGTAGGTCGTGCAGGATGACTCGCTTCGCTCGCCCTTCGGGCCGTCGCCGCAAGCGGCTCCGTTGTTTCGCTGCGCTCAACACCGAACCTGCTGCAGGTTCTAATCATCAAATTCTGCACATAGCAAAAAGGCGCCTTTAGGGCGCCTTTTTACACTGGTGGGTCGTGCAGGATTCGAACCTGCGACCAATTGATTAAAAGTCAACTGCTCTACCAACTGAGCTAACGACCCGTTCGGGTGTTACCTGAAAGATTTTACTCGGTTACCAATTTAAAATTGGTGGGTCGTGCAGGATGACTCGGCTTTGCCTCGCCCTTCGGGCCGTTGCTGACGCAACGTTATCCTTCACGCTTTACTATCGTTTTCCACCGTAACGATTGGTGGGTCGTGCAGGATTCGAACCTGCGACCAATTGATTAAAAGTCAACTGCTCTACCAACTGAGCTAACGACCCGAAGTGGTGGGTGATGACGGGATCGAACCGCCGACCCCCTCCTTGTAAGGGAGGTGCTCTCCCAGCTGAGCTAATCACCCGATACTACGCTGGATACTACTGACTCACTTTATGAGTGGTGGGTCGTGCAGGATGACTCGGCTTTGCCTTGCCCTACGGGCCGTTGCTGACGCAACGTTATCCTTCACGCTTTACTATCGTTTTCCACCGTAACGATTGGTGGGTCGTGCAGGATTCGAACCTGCGACCAATTGATTAAAAGTCAACTGCTCTACCAACTGAGCTAACGACCCACTTTTGCGTTGTTTTCAGGATGTTTGATATCCCGTGGCAACGGCGGCATATATTACTGATTTCAGAATTGAGCGCAACAAAAATTTCGATGCAGATCACTCAACTGCTTAGGAATCGCACGACACGACCAGAAATAATTCGATTTCTGGTCGCATGCTGTGCATTACATCGCGCCAAGACGTTTCTGCGCTTGTTTCGCGCCTTCGGTGCCTGGATATTTGCTGATAACCTGCTGATATACCGCTTTCGCTTTCGCGCTGTCACCTTTGTCCTGCATGATCACGCCGACTTTATACATCGCGTCGGACGCCTTAGGTGACTTCGGGTAGTTCTTCACCACCGAAGCAAAATAAAACGCGGCATCATCTTTTTTACCCTTGTTGTAATTCAACTGACCGAGCCAATAGTTGGCATTCGGCTGATAGGTAGAATCAGGGTACTTTTTGATGAAGTTCTGGAATGCCACAATTGCATCATCCTGGCGGGATTTATCCTGCACCAGAGCGATTGCCGCATTGTAATCGGTATTCGCGTCACCGCTTTGTACCGGCGCTCCCGACGTCGCAGCACCCGCATCAGGCGCAGGTGTCGCTGCCCCCGTTGCAGCTCCGCTCTGATCGCCGCTTGCAGGTTGCGCAGCAGCACCACCGCTACTCAAACTGTCCATCTGCAGCAGGATCTGCTTCTGACGCTCAACGACCTGATTCAGTTGATACTGACTTTCCTGAATTTGACCACGCAGGGAGTCGATATCGGCCTGATTATCAGAGAGTTGCTGCTGGAGTTGGGTTAAAAGCTGGCTGTGAGCGTTAGAAATACGCTCGAGTTGAGTGACACGGTCTTCGACCGAGCCTGAGCCGACACTACTGATTGGCGCCTGAGCAAAAGCGGCCCAGGGGGCCGCTATGCCAACCAGTAACGACAGACTCAACAGATGATGTCTGAAGTTACTGCTCATGCAATTCTCTTAGTAAACCAGTACGGCACGACGGTTTTTGGAGTAAGCCGCTTCGTCGTGACCCAGTACTGCAGGTTTTTCTTTACCGTAAGAAACGATGGAGATCTGGTCAGCAGAAACGCCTTTACCCTGCAGGTACATCTTAACAGCGTTCGCACGACGTTCACCCAGGGAGATGTTGTACTCAGGAGTACCACGTTCGTCCGCGTGACCTTCTACGGTGACTTTGTAAGACGGGTTGCTACGCAGGAAGTTAGCGTGCGCATCCAGCATTGCAGCGAAGTCAGAACGGATATCGTACTTGTCCAGATCGAAGTAAACGATATTGTTCTGCTGCAGTTGTTGCATCTGCAGACGCGCTTGCTCTTCGGAGGACATGTTGCCGCTGCCGTTTGCATCCATACCAGTGCCGGCACCCAGCATGCCTTCGCTGCCGTCATTGCTGGCGTTCTTGTTAGAAGAACATGCCGCAATAGCCATAACAGGCAGAGCGATCATCAGCCCTTTCAGCACTTTGTTCAGTTGCATTTCAATGATTCCTTTATTAATCAATTATTTATTATCACAGATACGGCGACCAGGCAGGGAATTTAACCTGTCCATCAGTTGCCGGAAGACGCGCTTTGAAACGCCCATCTGTAGAAACCAAATTCAGCACGGATCCCATCCCCTGAGAAGAGCTGTAGATTACCATAGTGCCGTTAGGTGCCAGACTTGGCGTTTCGTCCAGGAACGTTGACGACAGAACTTGTACGCCACCCGCTACCAGATCTTGTTTGGCAATGTGCTGCTGACCATTGGCCGAACTTACCATTACCATAAATTTGCCGTCGCTGCTGACATCAGCATCCTGGTTTTGTGAACCTTCCCAGGTAATACGCTGCGGAGCACCGCCATTAACGTTAACTTTATACACTTGCGGACGACCCGCCTGATCCGACGTAAAGGCCAGGTTTTGGCTGTCCGGGAACCAGGTCGGCTCCGTATTGTTGCTGCGACCATCGGTCACCTGACGGATCTGGCCAGAGCCAACATCCATCACGTAAAGGTTCAGACTCCCGGTTTTAGACAGGGCAAATGCCAGTTTGCTGCCATCCGGAGAGAACGCCGGCGCACCGTTGTGACGCGGGAATGACGCAACCTGACGAACAGCACCGTTAGACAGCGTCTGAATAACCAGTGCAGAACGACCGCTTTCGAAGGTCACATACGCCAGTTTAGAACCGTCCGGAGACCAGGCCGGAGACATCAACGGCTGTGGTGAACGGTGAACCACAAACTGGTTGTAGCCATCGTAGTCAGACACGCGCAGTTCATACGGGAACTGGCCGCCGTTAGTCTGCACAACATACGCGATACGAGTGCGGAATGCGCCTTTAATGCCGGTCAGTTTCTCAAACACTTCGTCACTGGCAGTATGACCAGCATAACGCAGCCATTGCTTGTTCACTTTGTAGGAGTTCTGAGCCAGTACAGTACCCGGTGCGCCGCCGGTGTCAACCAGTTGATAGGCGACATTGTAGGAACCGTCCGGATTAGGAGTAACCTGACCGACCACGACCGCATCAATACCCAGCGCAGACCAGGCAGCAGGTTGTACTTCCTGCGCAGTCCCCGGCTGCTGCGGCAAACGAGACCGGTCTAGCGGATTGAATTTACCGCTGTTGCGCAGGTCTGCGCCAACGATACCACCGATATCTTCAGGTGCAGCACCCGGCCCTGCCCACTGGAATGGCACAACGCCAATCGGGCGCGCCGAGTCCACCCCCTGGGTGATCTCGATACGAACTTCTGCGTGCAGCACCGCTGCCCACAGCATTAAAAAACCAAATGCTACTCGTAATGCCTGCTTCATCATATCTCCCTTATCCGGGCGATCTGCCCACGATAATTTAGCAGAATGTTAACAAACTCAAATACACAAAACTACCAGAACCCAGCGACTACCGCAGATTGTTTTCCCCGCCATGACGGGGAAAGTTTAGCTTACGGTTTAAAGTCCAGAGGTGCATTTTTAAACACTTCATATACCGCCTGGCTCGGTGGTTTTGGAATCTTCGCTTGTCGGGCTGCAGCAAGCGCTGCCTGACAAAGCGCGGGATCGCCACCTTCAGACTGGATATCAAGCAACATACCGTCAGAAGCCAGTTTTATCCGCAGCGTACAGGTCTTACCTGCATAAGACGATGCGTCGTAGAACTTGCTCTCAATAGCAGATTTAATCTGCCCGGCATAGTTGCTGATGTCCGCGCCTGATGCGCCATTATTTTTAGTATTACCACTCCCCGCAGGAGAAGCGTTGTTCCCTTTTGCCCCACCGCCGGTTTTCGGCGCATTCTTACCAGAGCTGAGATCGCCAAGCAGATCGTCAACGCCGGATGCCGCAGCGGCTTTTTCCGCCGCAGCCTTTTTGGCCGCCGCGGCTTTTTCTGCAGCGGCTTTCTTATCAGCAGCGGCTTTCTCAGCGGCAGCTTTTTTATCAGCGGCAGCCTTTTCCGCGGCCGCTTTTTTCTCAGCGGCGGCTTTCTCGGCCGCTGCTGCTTTGGCTGCCGCGGCTTTTTCTGCGGCTGCTTTCTTCGCAGCGTCGGCCTGAGCCTGCTTAGCAGCTTCAGCTTCGGCTTTCTTCTTCGCGTCGGCTGCAGCTTTAGCCGCTTCTGCTTCCGCTTTCTTCTTCGCATCAGCAGCAGCTTTAGCCGCTTCTGCTTCCGCTTTCTTCTGTGCATCCGCCGCGGCTTTCTTCGCGGCTTCTGCGGCTTCTTTCACCTGCGCGTCAGCTTTCGCTTTGGCATCTGCTGCGGCTTTTTGCGCCGCTTCTTCTGCCTGTTTCTGCTGTTCCTGCGCTTTCTTCGCATCAGCTTCAGCCTGCTTCTGCTGTTCCTGAGCCGCTAAACGTTCTTTCTCAATCTGCTTAAGCCGTTCCTGTTCTGCAGCCTGCTTCTCGCGAAGCTCTTCCGCCTGCTGCTGCTCCAGTTTTTCACGTTGCTCTTTGGCACGCTGCGCACTCGACTGTTGCTGCTGCTGACGTTCGTACTGCTGAACCACGGCGCCAGGATCAACCATCACGGCATCGATGGAAGAACCACCGCCGCCGCCGGCTGAAGCCTCTATATGCTCATCGAACGAACTCCAGATCAGGACTGCAAATAGAATGACATGCAGTACCGCTGAAATAATTATCGCCCGTTTGAGCTTGTCGTTTTGTTCGGTTGCCTTTGACACTCTCGGTTCCCAAAAACTGTTCGCCTGTTACACGCTCTCTTTCAAACCAGAGACGCAAATGATCAGATAGGCTGCGTCATTAAGCCAACCGACTTCACACCCGCGCTGTGCAACAAGTTCAGCGCTTTAATTATTTCATCGTAAGGCACGTCTTTCGCGCCCCCGATCAAGAAGACCGTTTTCGGATTTGACTCCAGACGACTTTTCGCTTCGGCAATCACCTGTTCCGGCGGCAGTTGATCCATTCGATCCTTCTCTACCACCACGCTGTACTGCCCTACTCCGGAAACTTCAATAATGACCGGCGGATTGTCGTTGCTGCTCACAGCCTGCGACTCGGTCGCATCCGGCAGATCGACTTCCACGCTCTGCGTAATGATCGGCGCTGTCGCCATAAAGATCAGCAGCAGCACCAGCAGGACGTCGAGCAACGGTACGATGTTGATTTCGGACTTCAGGTCGCGACGACCTCGTCCACGCGATCTGGCCATGGCTTACCCCTTGTTGCTTTCGCTAACGGTAAACGCCTGACGGTGCAGAATCGCGGTGAACTCTTCCATAAAGTTGTCGTAATTCAGTTCCAGCTTGTTAACACGCTGATTCAGGCGGTTGTAGGCCATGACCGCCGGGATTGCAGCAAACAGACCAATCGCTGTGGCAATCAATGCTTCCGCAATACCCGGTGCAACCATCTGCAACGTCGCCTGTTTTACCGCCCCGAGCGCGATAAACGCATGCATGATCCCCCACACGGTACCGAACAGACCGATATACGGACTGATAGAACCTACGGTGCCAAGGAACGGAATATGCGTTTCCAGCGTTTCAAGTTCACGGTTCATCGAAATTCGCATCGCACGAGATGCCCCTTCCACTACGGCCTCTGGCGCATGACTGTTTGCCCGATGCAGTCGCGCAAACTCTTTGAACCCGCTATAGAAGATTTGTTCCGAACCCGCCAGATTATCACGGCGTCCCTGGCTCTCCTGATACAGACGAGACAGTTCGATTCCGGACCAGAACTTGTCTTCGAACGCTTCGGCTTCACGCGCTGCAGCGTTAAGAATACGGGTCCGCTGGATAATGATGGCCCAGGATGCGATTGAAAAACCAATCAAAATCAACATGATAAGTTTAACCAGAAGGCTTGCCTTCAGGAACAAATCAAGGATATTCATGTCAGTCACTGCTTAAACTCCGCGACAATAGACTTGGGAAGCGCACGAGGCTTCATTTTGAGTGGATCAACGCAAACAATCAGAACCTCAGCCTCATTGAGCACGGTGTTCTCTGCGTTGACAATGCGTTGCGTGAAAACCAAAGAGGTGCCACGCATTGACGTAATTTCTGTTTGGATTTCGAGCATATCGTCGAGTCGCGCAGGCGCATAGTATTCCAGCGTCATTTTTCGCACCACGAAGGCAACTCGCTCCGCCAGCAGCACCTGCTGACTGAAGTGATGATGACGCAGCATCTCTGTGCGTGCTCTTTCATAAAAAGCGACGTAACTGGCATGATAAACCACACCACCGGCGTCGGTGTCTTCGTAGTAGACACGTACCGGCCATCGAAACAGCGTTGTATTCACTTTACATCCCGGTAATGCAACAAAAGTTAGTGCTTTTAAACGTTGCTACTATACGCGCGCGATTGAGGCTTGGGAATGGGGAGAGGTTAAGGGAGAGTAAAAATTTATGGGCTTATGCAAGCCCATAGATCATTAAGGATGTTTCTTATTCAAAAGAAGAAGAAAATGAGACCGACAATAAGCACGATATCGGCGAGTAGCGGAGAAAAAATCCCTTGCCAGTGTGCGGCGCGAGGCCGAAAACCCACGCCATGAATGATGCCCGCACAGACTGCCCACATCAGCAGCAGACCGTGCCAGATTTCCAGCCCGCTGGTTTTAGCCGCGAAGCGGGAGGGGTCCCAAAACATACATCCTGCTAACACTAACGCCATCACCAAAGAAAGCGCCCGTAACGGGCGCTTGTCCATCGCGTTATATTGCATCGCGATCAGGGTGGTCATCAGTGTTCTTCTTGACCGTCTTTGCTTGCCTCGACGTGCTCAAGGGCCAGCGCGGTGATGATCCCAAATGCACAGGCAAGAAGCGTTCCCAGAATCCAGGCGAAATACCACATAGTTTTGCTCCTTACTTAGTACAGAGAGTGGGTATTGCTTTCAATATGTTCTTTGGTGATGCGGCCAAACATTTTCCAGTAACACCAGGTGGTGTAGATGAGAATGATCGGTACAAACACCACAGCAACCCAGGTCATCACATTCAACGTCAACTGGCTGGACGTCGCATCCCACATGGTCAGGCTTGCGTTCATCATGGTGCTTGAAGGCATCACGAACGGGAACATCGCGATACCGGCAGTCAGGATGATGCAGGCCAGGGTCAGAGAAGAGAACAGGAATGCCCATGCCCCTTTCTCCATACGGGACGTCAGAATTGTCAGCAGCGGCAGCGCCACGCCCAGTGCCGGAACCAGCCACAGGATAGGTGCATTGTTGAAATTCACCATCCAGGCACCCGCTTCACGCGCCACTTCTTTGGTCAGCGGGTTAGACGCCGCATGATGGTCAACCGCAGAGGTCACCACGTAGCCGTCAATACCGTACATCACCCAGACACCCGCCAGCGCGAAGCAGACCAGAGTGACCAGCGCCGCTATTTGCGATGTCGCACGGGCACGCAGGTGCAGTTCACCCACGGTACGCATCTGCAGATAGGTCGCGCCCTGAGTAATGATCATCCCCACGCTCACCACGCCAGCCAGCAGGCCAAACGGGTTCAGTAACTGGAAGAAGTTACCGGTGTAATACAGACGCAGGTACTCATCAATATGGAAAGGTACGCCCTGCAACAGGTTGCCAAATGCCACGCCGATCACCAGCGGCGGCACGAAACTCCCCACGAAGATGCCCCAGTCCCACATGTTGCGCCAGCGAGTATCTTCAATCTTAGAGCGGTAATCAAAACCGACCGGACGGAAGAACAAGGACGCCAGCACGAGGATCATCGCCACATAGAATCCGGAGAACGCAGCGGCATAGACCATCGGCCAGGCCGCAAACAGTGCGCCGCCCGCGGTGATAAGCCACACCTGGTTACCGTCCCAGTGCGGGGCGATGGAGTTAATCATAATTCGACGCTCGGTATCGTTACGACCGAGGAAACGGGTGAGCATGCCCACCCCCATGTCGAAGCCATCGGTGACCGCAAATCCAATCAGCAGAATGCCAACCAGCAGCCACCATATAAAACGTAGTACTTCATAATCGATCATTTGACGACTCCTGTCTTAGCGTGCCGGCTGAGTAGTCGCGGTGGACTGCTCAAAGTGATAGCGACCGGTTTTCAGGCTGCTTGGGCCAAGGCGTGCGAACTTGAACATCAGGAACAGTTCAGCCACCAGGAACAGGGTATAAAGGCCACAAATCAGGATCATGGAGAACAGCAGGTCGCCGACGGTCAGCGACGAGTTCGCCACTGCGGTTGGCAACACCTCACCGATCGCCCATGGCTGACGGCCATATTCAGCGACAAACCAGCCGGCTTCTACAGCAATCCACGGCAGCGGAATACCGTACAGCGCGGCGCGCAGCAGCCATTTCTTCTCGCCGATGCGGTTACGAATCACACTCCAGAAGGAGAGCGCAATGATCGCCAGCAGCAGGAAGCCGCATGCCACCATGATACGGAAGGCAAAATACAGCGGCGCAACGCGTGGAATAGAATCTTTCGTCGCCTGCTGAATCTGAGCTTCAGTCGCATCAGAGACGTTCGGAGTATAGCGTTTCAGCAGCAGACCATAGCCGAGGTCTTTCTTTATGCTGTTGAACTGATCGCGAACCGCCTGATCGGTCGAACCTGCACGCAGTTGCTCCAGCAGTTCATACGCTTTCATCCCATTACGGATACGCTCTTCATGCTGCACCATCAGGTCTTTCAGACCAATAACCGGCGTGTCCACAGAACGCGTGGCTATGATGCCCAATGCGTAAGGGATCTGAATCGCCAGTTTATTTTCCTGCGTTTCCTGGTCCGGAATACCGAACAAGGTAAAGGCAGCCGGAGCAGGCTGAGTCTCCCACTCTGCTTCAATTGCAGCGAGTTTGGTTTTCTGCACGTCGCCCATTTCGTAACCGGATTCATCACCCAGAACGATAACAGACAGCACGGCAGCCATACCGAAGCTGGCAGCAATAGCGAAAGAGCGTTTTGCGAAAGCGATGTCGCGGCCTTTCAGCAGGTAGTACGCACTGATGCCGAGCACGAACATCGCACCGGTCACATAGCCAGACGCCACGGTGTGAACAAATTTCACCTGAGCGACCGGGTTAAGGACCAGTTCAGAGAAGCTCACCATCTCCATACGCATGGTTTCGAAGTTGAAATCCGATGCGATAGGGTTCTGCATCCAGCCGTTTGCGACCAGGATCCACAGAGCTGACAGGTTAGAACCTAAAGCGACCAGCCAGGTTACCGCCATGTGCTGAACTTTGCCCAGACGATCCCAGCCGAAGAAGAACAGACCTACAAAGGTGGATTCGAGGAAGAAGGCCATCAGACCTTCGATCGCCAGCGGCGCACCGAAGATATCCCCCACATAGTGAGAATAATAAGACCAGTTTGTCCCGAACTGGAACTCCATAGTCAGCCCGGTTGCCACACCCAGAGCGAAGTTGATACCAAACAACTTGCCCCAGAACTTAGTCATATCTTTATAAATCTGTTTGCCGGAAAGGACGTAGACCGTTTCCATAATGGCCAGCAGGAACGCCATACCGAGCGTCAGTGGCACAAAAAGGAAGTGGTACATCGCGGTCAAGGCAAACTGTAAGCGCGACAGTTCGACTATATCTAACATCATGACTCCTTGCTCATCGCATGAAGACTCCGAGAGTGACCCCGTTAGAAAGGGTCACACGCATGCCCCAATACAAATTTATTTGTGCACTCTCACCGTTACCGTTTTCCTGGAGAAGGAAACAGAAAGGGCGAAAGGTTACAAACATGTTAATAAAAAACTCAAATTGATCCCGCAATTATATTACGCCGCAAAATCCTTACAATAAACAGGTTTTTATTGAGGAAGATTTGCATTTTTCGACAGTGATCAATTTATAGCGAATTTATCATCTTTCCACCAATTTGATCGGCGACAATTTATCGTGTTTCGCATCCTTTTTCCAACGTTTAAACATTGATTTAAATCAAAAACAGTGCTTTTTGTTAATCATGTTTAATTTGAGTGTTTGTAGTGAAAAACATGTTGCCAGCATGTATCTTTGCGGGTAGGAATGGTTACCAGATGAAAATGTATATATAAAAAGACAGTGTTTAAATTAACGTGATAGCGGCATTTTCCGTAGCCCTGGCCCGATCAATTTAGCGTAGTCAATTTTCGGCTATTTTCCAGAGGTGAAGAGTTCACACGTCATTATTCACAATTATTTTACTTTTAAGGAGAAATGAATTAACACCGCATTGTTATTATTCCGTTAACAATAAGATGACACCGTACGCAGCACCGATCTGTTTGCTGATTATTCCGCCAGATATGTCCCGGCCTGTTCAGAATGTTGGCGAAGAATCGTTCACTCCTCCCCGGTATGAACTCCCCCTTTGTCAGTCCACTCACCCCATCAATTTTATGATGATACGTTTGCGGAACACTTACCGAAAACGGTAAGAGGTGACCAGAAGGCAACACGGGTTGACTGGAATGGCGTACAGCTTAATTGAATAATACAAACGCACTCAGAACAAATTATTAGCCTTTTATTAACAGTTATTTTTATGTCTATATTAAGGGGGCAGTTAATTCCGTTATCTATCTCACATTTCTTCTTCTGAAGTTATTTAAACGCCCTTTTCGTTCAAAGACAAATAAACAGGACTCAGATCACAAACATGAAACTCCGTTTAATAGACTCCTCGTCATTAAAATATTACCCATGTAAAGATTTAATTATAACATTATGAAAATAAAGGTTTTTTTAATTTTCATTCGCAGAACAGTCGTTTTTCGAATGATATTCTGAAAATAGATCAATTGCATCATCACCCCTGCCCCACGACACTCCGTTCCTATTAAAACATTGCAAAACATTTTATTTCTTACCCTGAGTCCTGGAGAGGATTACCCATGAAAAAATCAACACTCGTTATTGGCGTCATTGGTGCTGACTGCCATGCCGTAGGCAATAAAGTTCTGGACCGCGTTTTTACTGCCCATGATTTTCGCGTAATCAATCTGGGCGTAATGGTGAGCCAGGATGAATATATCGATGCCGCGATCGAGACGGGCGCCGATGCAATTGTCGTTTCTTCCATTTATGGTCATGGCGACATTGACTGCCTGGGGCTGCGCGAACGCTGCATCGAACGCGGTATTGGCGATATCCTTCTGTACGTCGGCGGCAATCTGGTGGTCGGGAAACATGACTTCGCGGACGTCGAAGCCAAGTTTAAAGAGATGGGCTTCCAGCGTGTCTTCGCCCCAAGCCACGATCTCGAAGATGTTTGCCAGTTGATGGCAGCGGATATCAACAAGCGCCACGGCGTTGAACAGCGTTGTCTGGAAGAGGCCATCTGATGCAAACCGTCTCTGTCGATATCGGCTCGACGTGGACCAAAGCAGCCCTCTTCGCAAAGGAGGGGGATGCGTTAACGCTGGTTAACCACGTTCTGACTCCGACGACGACCCATCATCTGGCGGATGGTTTTTTCGCCAGCCTGAACCAGGTGCTGAACGTTGCCGATGCGCGCCCACTGCTCAAGCGCGGTGAAGTGACACTGAAATACTCCTCGTCGGCAAAAGGCGGCCTTGCCGTCGCCGCAATGGGACTGGTGCCGTCGATCACCCTGGAATCGGCAAAAGTCACGGCGCATTCCGCCGGGGCAAAAATCGCCCAGTACTATTCGTACAAGCTGAATCGCCATGATATTCAGGCGCTGGAGGCCTCGCCGCCGGACATTCTGCTGTTTACCGGTGGTACCGACGGTGGTGAAGAGAGCTACGGCCTGGCCAACGCGCATGCGCTGGCGGAGTCCAGCCTCGACTGCGCCATTATCTACGCCGGAAACCGTGACATTCAGGACGATGTTCAGGCGATTCTGGGACACAAAGATCTGACCACGGTAGACAATATTCTGCCCGATCTCGATCACCCGAATCCCTTCGCCGCCCGCAAAGCGATTTGTGATGTCTTTCTGTCCCGCATCGTGAAAGGCAAAGGACTGGATGTGATTGTCGGTGAAACCGGCGAAGAACCCATGCCGACGCCCTGGACGGTGTACGAACTGGTGAAAGCCATCAGCGAAGTCGATAGCGCATGGAGAGAGTTCATGCTCATCGACATGGGCGGTGCGACCACCGACGTCTATTCCGCCAGTGCCAATACCCTCTCGCCCGACACCGTGCTGCACGGCGTCCCGGAGCCGTTCGTTAAGCGCACCGTGGAAGGCGATCTCGGCATGCGCGTCTCCGCTGTGGTGGTGGGCGAAAGCACCCAGGAACTGGTGAAGGTGGTATTCGCTCAGCAACCGGCTCGCCAGGAGGCCTTCTATGGCTACCTGCGCTATCTGGTAACGCATCCCGATTATCTGCCGCAGAGCGAGGAAGAGAAATACTTTGACTCTCTGTTAGCCGGACTGTGCGTTGGTTACGCCGCCGAGCGTCACGCAGGCACCAAAAAGCAGGTTTGTACCTGCGTTGGCAATGTCGATTTACAGATGGGGCGCGACCTGACCACCGTACGCAAAGTGGTTGGCTCGGGTGGCTGGCTCTCCCGCGCCAGTCAGTTTGATATCCATCGCTGGCTCAAATATCGCGAACTGGACAACGACGGCAGACGCATTCTTTTACCCACTCAGTTTGAGTACTACCGCGATGCAAAGGGTCTGCTTCCGCTGCTGGCAAACGTTGCCAGACTGGATCCCCAGGCCGCTGCGCGCACCAGCATTCACTGTTTAACCCTATAAAACCTAAGGCAGCGACGAATGGAACTTCGAAATAAGAAATTGACCCATGACGAATTTATGACTGAGCGGCATCAGGTGTTGCAGACGTGGCATACCGGCAAAGACGTCGAACATTTTGAAGATGGCGTGAAGTACCAGCAGACCATTCCTGAGAAAAAACGTTTCTCTCATGCCTTATTGAAGGCGGATCAGGAAGGGAAAACCCTGAGCCAACCACGTGCTGGCGTTGCGCTGATGGATGAGCACATCGAACTGCTGAAAACCCTACAGGTAGAGTGCGACCTGCTGCCCAGCACCATCGATGCCTACACCCGTTTGAATCGTTATGAAGAAGCCGCTATTGGGATCCAGAAATCCATCGAAGCCGGGACCTCAAAGCTCAACGGACTGCCGGTGGTGAACCACGGCGTGGCGGCCTGCCGTCGGATGACCGAAGCGCTGGAGAAACCGATTCAGGTACGCCACGGTACGCCGGATGCGCGTCTGCTGGCGGAAATTGCCATGGCCAGCGGCTTCACCAGTTACGAAGGCGGCGGTATCTCCTACAACATCCCTTACGCCAAGCGCGTCACGCTGGAAAAATCTATTCGTGACTGGCAGTACTGCGACCGTCTGATGGGGCTGTATGAAGAACATGGCATTCGCATTAACCGCGAACCGTTTGGCCCGCTGACCGGCACGCTGATCCCGCCATTCATGTCTCACGCGGTGGCGATTATCGAAGGTCTGCTGGCGCTGGAACAGGGCGTGAAGTCCATCACTGTCGGTTACGGCCAGGTGGGCAGCCTGACGCAGGACATTGCTGCGATCCAGTCACTGCGCGAACTGTCCCACGAGTATTTCCAGAATTACGGTTTCAATGATTACGAGCTGAGCACCGTCTTCCACCAGTGGATGGGCGGCTTCCCGGAAGATGAATCCAAAGCGTTCGCCATTATTTCCTGGGGTGCAGCGGTCGCCGGTATGTCCGGTGCCACCAAAGTGATCACCAAGAGCCCGCACGAAGCCTTCGGTATCCCAACCGCGGCGGCTAACGCCCAGGGACTGCGCGCATCGCGTCAGATGCTCAATATGGTCAGCGACCAGAAATTCCCGCCGTGCGCAGCAGTAGAACAGGAAGTGGATCTGATTAAGAGCGAAGTTCGCGCGGTCCTCAAGAAAGTGTTTGAGCTGGGCAACGGCGATATCGCGCGCGGTACGGTACTGGCCTTTGAAGCAGGCGTCCTGGATGTGCCTTTCGCCCCGGCCTCCTGCAACGCCGGGAAAATCCTGCCGGTTCGCGACAACTCCGGCGCTATCCGCGTTCTGGAAGCCGGCTCGGTTCCGCTGCCGAAAGACATTCTCGCCCTGCACCATGACTATGTTGCCGAGCGCGCGCATTTCGAAGGACGTAAACCCTCATTCCAGATGGTTGTTGATGACATCAACGCTGTATCCCACAGTCAATTAATAGGAAGACCATAATGAAAATTAAACAGGCGCTTTTCACCGCTGGCTACTCCTCATTCTATTTTGATGACCAGCAGGCGATCAAAAATGGCGCAGGTCATGACGGGTTTATTTATACCGGCGATCCGGTCACCCCGGGCTTTACCTCTGTGCGCCAGGCCGGCGAGTGCGTTTCCGTACAGCTGATTCTGGAAAACGGTGCGGTGGCGGTGGGTGATTGCGCCGCGGTGCAGTACTCCGGTGCCGGTGGCCGCGATCCGCTGTTCCTGGCTGAACATTTTATTCCGTTCCTCAACGATCACATTAAACCGCTGCTCGAAGGTCGCGACGTGGATGCATTCCTGCCGAACGCCCGTTTCTTCGACAAACTGCGTATCGACGGTAATTTGCTGCATACTGCCGTTCGTTACGGTCTGTCACAGGCACTGCTTGATGCCACCGCGCTGGCCTCGGGCCGCCTGAAAACGGAAGTGGTGTGTGATGAATGGCAACTGCCCTGCGTACCGGAAGCCATTCCATTATTTGGTCAGAGCGGCGACGACCGCTACATCGCCGTCGATAAGATGATCCTCAAAGGTGTTGACGTCCTGCCGCACGCGCTGATCAACAACGTGGAAGAGAAGCTCGGTTTCAAAGGCGAAAAACTGCGTGAGTATGTGCGCTGGTTGTCCGACCGTATTCTCAGCCTGCGCAGCAGCCCACGCTACCATCCGACGCTGCATATCGATGTGTATGGCACCATCGGACTGATCTTCGATATGGACCCGGTACGCTGCGCCGAGTACATCGCCAGCCTGGAAAAAGAGGCACAGGGTCTGCCGCTGTACATTGAAGGCCCGGTTGATGCAGGCAACAAGCCGGATCAGATCCGCATGCTGACCGCCATCACCAAAGAGCTGACCCGCCTGGGTTCCGGCGTGAAAATTGTCGCGGACGAATGGTGTAACACCTATCAGGACATCGTGGACTTCACCGATGCCGGCAGCTGCCACATGGTGCAGATCAAAACCCCGGATCTCGGTGGCATTCACAACATCGTTGACGCCGTACTGTACTGCAACAAACACGGGATGGAAGCCTACCAGGGCGGTACCTGTAACGAAACTGAAATCAGCGCCCGCACCTGCGTACATGTGGCTCTCGCCGCACGTCCGATGCGTATGCTGATCAAGCCAGGCATGGGCTTCGATGAAGGTCTCAATATCGTGTTTAACGAAATGAACCGCACCATCGCGCTGTTGCAGACTAAGGATTAAGAGATGGCACGCACATTTAAAATCTTATCGCCGACGGCAATCCTGGGTTATGGCTTCCCGGAAGAGAGCTTTCGTAAAGCCATGGAAGAGTCACCGGATCTTATCGCGGTCGACGCAGGCTCCTCCGATCCTGGCCCCCACTATCTGGGGGCGGGTAAACCCTTTACCGACAGGGCCGGAGTGAAACGCGATCTGCGTTATATGATCACGGCGGGCGTTAAGAACAACATTCCGGTGGTGATCGGCACCGCCGGCGGATCGGGTGCTGCACCGCACCTTGAGTGGTGTCGGCAGATTATCCTTGAGATTGCGCAGGAAGAAAAACTGTCCTTCTCAATGGCCCTGATCCCATCGGATGTAAATAAAGAGGTGGTTCATCAGGCGCTGGATAACGGCAAAATCACCGCGCTGGACTTTGTTCCGGCACTGACCCACGAGGCGATCGAAGAGAGCACCTACATCGTGGCGCAGATGGGTATCGAACCGTTCCAGCGTGCGCTGAAAGCGGGAGCGCAGGTGGTATTGGGTGGCCGGGCTTACGATCCAGCCTGCTTCGCCGCGCTGCCGATTATGCAAGGCTTCGATGAAGGTCTGGCGCTGCACTGTGGCAAGATCCTGGAATGTGCGGCCATTGCCGCCACCCCAGGTTCCGGTTCCGACTGCGCGATGGGAATTATCGACGATAACGGCTTTACGCTGAAGACGTTCAATCCAAAGCGCAAGTTCACCGAAACGTCGGCGGCGGCGCACACCCTGTATGAGAAGTCCGATCCGTACTTCCTGCCAGGCCCGGGCGGCGTACTGAACCTGAAAGGGTGCAGCTTCAAAGCGGTAAACGATGGCGAAGTGTACGTCAGCGGTTCCCGTCATGAAGAAACGCCGTATGCGTTGAAGCTTGAAGGCGCACGCCAGGTGGGCTTCCGCTGCCTGACCATTGCCGGTACCCGCGATCCGATCATGATTGCTGGCATCGACACCATTCTCGAAGAAGTGCAGGCCAGCGTTGCCCGCAACCTCTCACTGAATGATGACAGTATCCGCATGACGTTCCACCTGTACGGTAAAAACGGCGTGATGGGCAATCATGAACCGATGCAAACTGCCGGGCATGAGTTGGGTATTTTGCTGGACGTGGTCGCACCAACGCAGGATATCGCCAACAGCGTCTGTTCGCTGGTGCGCTCTACCCTGCTGCACTACGGCTACGAAAACCGGATCGCCACGGCAGGCAACCTCGCCTTCCCGTTCTCGCCATCCGATATTCAAAGCGGCCCGGTGTATGAGTTCTCAATCTATCACCTGATCGAAGCCAGCGACGCCCTGCGTTTTGACTTCCATATCGAACAGGTGACGCCAGAAGGAGTTCAGGCATGAAACACGCTATTTGCACCCTGGCGCAGGTGATTCGTTCCAAAAACGCCGGACCGTATGAACTGGTGTTAGATATTTTATTTAAAACGCGCGAAGACTATCAGCGGGTAAAACGTTCTGAGCAATTAACACCGCAGTTAATTGCCCGCTTATATAACGTTGAACCTGATTTTATTCATCGCATCGTCTGGTTTGACCCGGCAAATGCCGTAAAGATCGTGATGCCTCGCGATATTATTTCCGGCAACGTTGGTGACAATGATGTTTATGGTGCGCAGCAGCATGCGCCATTATTAAGTATTGAGTTTGATCTGTAATTTAAAAAATACAACAACGTCCATTGGCGTACAGGATTTCGCTGTATCACTGTATTCCAGATAATTCATGCGGTTGGTCACAACAGGCGTGCATCTGAGCTGCTGTCTACGCTCAGGCGCACGCCGCCCTACATAATTTTACCGACCAACCTTGATCCGATGGAGTAAACATGAAGAAAATAAGTCTAACCAAAATGATCATATTAGGCCTGATACTCGGCATGATTGCCGGGGTGGCTATTAATAATATGGCATCGGCAGATACAGCAAAATCGTACGCGCAAGATATTTCTATTTTTACTACCATCTTCTTACGTATGGTAAAAATGATTATCGCGCCGTTGGTTATTTCAACCCTGGTCGTTGGTATCGCGAAAATGGGCGATGCCAAAACGCTGGGGCGTATATTCTCAAAAACTTTTTTCCTGTTTATCTGCGCCTCACTGTTGTCGATCGCACTGGGTCTGGTCATCGTCAATCTGTTCCAGCCAGGCGCGGGCATTAACTTCGTCGCCCATGACGCAGGGGCCGTGGCGGCCGTGCAGTCAGAACCGTTCACGCTGAAAGTGTTTATCTCTCACGCCGTACCGACCAGCATCGTGGATGCGATGGCGCGTAACGAAATCCTGCAAATCGTGGTGTTCTCGATTTTCCTCGGTTGCAGCCTGGCCGCCATTGGCGAAAAAGCCGAGCCTATCGTGAAAGTGCTCGACTCGCTGGTTCACGTGATGCTGAAGCTGACAGGTTACGTCATGCTGTTCGCCCCGCTGACGGTGTTCGCCGCCATCTCCGGGCTGATCGCTGAACGCGGACTGGGCGTGATGGTTAGCGCCGGGATCTTCATGGGTGAGTTCTACCTGACGCTGGGCATGCTGTGGGCGATCCTGATCGGCCTGTCAACGGTGATTGTCGGTCCATGCATCAGTCGCCTGACAAAAGCGATCCTCGAACCGGCACTGCTGGCGTTCACCACTTCCAGCTCTGAAGCCGCGTTCCCTGGCACCCTGGATAAGCTGGAGAAATTCGGTGTTTCGTCCAAGATTGCCAGCTTTGTGCTGCCTATCGGCTACTCCTTTAACCTTGTCGGTTCAATGGCCTACTGCTCGTTTGCCACTGTCTTTATCGCGCAGGCGTGCAACATTGAACTGAGCATGGGCGAGCAGATCACCATGCTGCTGATCCTGATGTTGACTTCCAAAGGGATGGCGGGCGTACCGCGTGCCTCGATGGTGGTCATTGCCGCTACCCTCAACCAGTTCAACATTCCGGAAGCGGGGCTGATTCTGCTGATGGGCGTCGATCCGTTCCTCGACATGGGCCGCTCTGCGACCAACGTCATGAGTAACGCCATGGGCGCCGCCATTGTCGGTCGCTGGGAAGGTGAACACTTCGGTTCAGGCTGCCGGGGCACTGCGCCGGTCAAAACGCCGGAACAGGAGCGTCCTGCAACTGAACCGTCAGAAGTGGTGATGTCCTGATTGCATGAAGTTGCCGGATGGCGCCCGCCATCCGGCATCAGGATGACCACACCAACAGGATTGCACGATGAAAAACACTCTATTTGCCGCAAGCATCATCACCACCAGCCTGCTCTTTAGCGCTGCCACGCTGGCGCAACCCGTGCCGGATTACGCTGCGCTAATCGAACAGGCGCACCAGAAATACAAAAGTAACCACGACGGCAACGTCGCCGACTATATCCCTGCTCTTGCCGCATACAGCCCCAACAACTTCGCCATTACCCTCGCCACCGTTGACGGAAAAATTTACCAGGCTGGAGACATCAACAAAGCGTTCCCGATGGAGTCGCTGAGTAAAGTCTTTACCCTGGCGCTGGCGATGGAACAACGCGGGCCGCAGGAAGTGCTGGATAAACTTGGCGCAAATGCCACCGGCCTGCCTTTTAATTCCGGTCTCGCCGTCGAACTCACGAAAGGCGCACCGGAGAATCCACTGGTCAATGCTGGTGCCATGAGTACCGTCAGCCTGATTGAGGCGAAAGACAAAACCGACCGCTGGAACAAAATCCTCGCCAACCTGAACGACTGGGCCGATGCCACGCTCACGGTCAATGAACCGGTGTTCAGATCGGAAATGGAGACCAATCAGCACAACCAGGCGCTGGCGCAACTGATGGAATCGTACAACAGCTTTTATGGCAACACACAAGATGCCGTAGAGATCTACACCCGCCAGTGTTCAGTGGATATCACCGTTGAGCAACTCGCCAAAATGGGGGCCGTACTGGCCAATAAGGGCAAATCACCGTTCAACGGCAAACAGTTGCTGAATGAACGCTATGTGCCGCAGGTGCTGGCAGAAATGGCCATCGCCGGCCTCTACGACGGCAGCGGTAAATGGCTGTACACCGTCGGTATTCCGGCGAAGAGCGGCGTCGGCGGCGGGATGGTCGCGGTGGTTCCGGGACAATATGCCATCGCCGTTTATTCCCCCCCGCTGGATAGCGCCGGGAACAGCGTGCGCGCCCAGCAAACCATTGAATATGTTGCCCATGCAACGCAGGCCAATCTCTTTATGGCGCATTAAGCGGACGCCGGCGCGCGCGTGATGCGCATCCGGCCTACGAATCAGGCATTTTTGTTGGTCGGATACGGCGCGACGCCGCCCTCCGGCGATATCAACCTTAACGTGAGAAGTAACATGTCTAAACCCTTTGTCTGGCAAGAACTCTTTGTACAAAGCAAAGAGAGTACGGAATACGAATTACTGAGCAATCAGCATGTTACGGTGACAGAATTAGATGGCCAGGAGGTCATCAAAGTGGCGCCGGAAGCATTAACGCTGCTGGCTCAACAGGCATTCTATGAAGCATCGTTCTTCCTGCGCACCGGACATTTAAAGCAGATCGCCAGCATCCTGCACGATCCGCAGGCCAGCAGTAACGACAAATACGTCGCCCTACAGCTGTTACGTAATGCAGAAGTGTCGGCGAAAGGCGTGTTGCCGAACTGCCAGGACACGGGTACGGCGACGGTTGTCGCCTGCAAAGGTCAGCAGATATGGACCGGCGGCGATGATGCCGAAGCGCTCAGCAAAGGGATTTACACGACCTTTAAAGAAAATAATCTGCGCTATTCGCAAAACGCCCCGCTGGATATGTACAACGAAGTTAACACGGGTACGAACCTGCCGGCCCAGATTGACATCAGCGCCACACCGGGTAACGAATACCGCTTCCTGTTCGTCAATAAGGGCGGCGGCTCAGCCAACAAAGCGGCACTGTTCCAGGAAACTAAATCTATCCTGCAACCGGAAAAACTCACCGCATTCCTGATCGAGAAGATGAAATCGCTGGGCACGGCCGCCTGCCCGCCGTATCACATTGCCTTTGTGATCGGTGGTCTCTCCGCTGACCAGTCGCTCAAGGTCGCCAAACTGGCTTCAACCAAGTATTACGACAATCTGCCCACCAGCGGTAACGAGCTGGGTCAGGCGTTTCGTGACACGGCGCTGGAATCTACGCTGCTTAACGCCAGTCGTGAATTTGGCATTGGCGCACAATTTGGCGGGAAATATTTCGCCCATGATATCCGCGTGATTCGTCTACCACGCCACGGCGGCTCCTGTCCGATCGCAATGGCCCTCTCCTGCTCCGCCGATCGCAATATCAAAGCGAAGATCAACAAGCACGGGATCTGGCTGGAAAAACTCGAGCATAATCCAGGTAAATTTATCCCGGAATCCAGTCGCGTCGAGAACAGCGCGCAGAGCGTAAACCTGGATCTGAACCGTCCGCTGCGCGAAATCCTGCATGATCTATCCGCTTTGCCCGTCGGCACACGACTTTCCCTGAATGGTCCGATTGTCGTCGCCCGCGACATCGTGCATGCCAAACTCAAAGCGCGTCTGGACAACGGCGAAGCAATGCCGGCGTACATGAAAGATCACATTGTTTACTACGCGGGCCCGGCTAAAACACCGGACCAGATGGCTTGCGGTTCGCTCGGGCCAACCACCGGCGGGCGCATGGACGGCTATGTCGATGCCTTCCAGGCCGCGGGCGGTAGCCTGGTCATGCTGTCAAAAGGCAACCGTGGTTCGCAGGTAACCGAGGCGTGCCATAAACACGGAGGATTCAACCTCGGCAGTATCGGCGGTGCCGCAGCCTTACTGGCACAGCAGTATGTGAAAAGCCTGCGCTGCCTCGAATATCCCGAACTGGGAATGGAAGCGGTCTGGATGATGGAAGTTGAAAACCTGCCTGCCTTCGTGCTGGTAGATGACAAAGGGAACAACTTCTTCAGCCAGTTTGAACAACAGCACCGTTGTGCATCCTGCCCGGCAGGACATTAAGGAGCGTTTATGCAAGCGCGAGCCAATGGCGATCGTCATCGCCAGCGTCAGCAAAAGCTGAAAGAACAGGTTGATCTCCGCGTGGCTGCCGCCACGGAACAAAAAGGGATTTTGATCGTTTTCACCGGGAATGGAAAAGGGAAATCCACGGCCGCCTTTGGCACCGCCACGCGTGCGGTGGGACACGGTAAAACCGTTGGCGTCGCGCAGTTCATCAAAGGTCAGTGGGATAATGGCGAATATAACACCCTGCACCCGCTGGGCGTTGAGTTTCACATTATGGGCACCGGGTTTACCTGGGAAACGCAAAATCGTGAGTCGGATATCGCGGCAGCGCTTGCCGTCTGGAAAGAGAGCAAGCGTATGCTGGCAGACGTTCATTACGATCTGGTGGTACTGGACGAACTCACTTATATGCTGGCGTATCACTATCTTGATACCGAAGAGGTGATCGCAGCTATCCGGGAGCGTCCGGCGCAGCAAAGTGTGATTGTAACCGGACGGGGTTGCCATGCGCAGCTACTGGAACTTGCCGATACGGTGAGTGAACTACGCCCAGTGAAGCATGCGTTTGACAGCGGTATTCAGGCTCAGGCGGGAATTGACTGGTAGTGATCTGGTTGCCGGATGGCGCATGCGCTTATCCGGCCTACCGTTCGCCCGTCATCTGGTATCAGCGTTCCTGGGGTGACACCACCGATTTTTGCAACAACCACTCGCGGAATACCTGTAAATGACGGGATTCCGCTTTTTCTTCCCGCCAGGTCATGATGAAACGATTGCCGGTGCGCATAGGCACATCACAGGGGATTACCATGTCACCGTTATCCAAATCGTGTTGGATCGCAAAGCGCGGAAGCAGCGCGACCCCCAGATTAGACCGCACCGCGGCGATCAGCATCGACAGCAGATCAAAGCGCGGGCCCTTGTTAGCCAGTGGGCTACTGACATCCGACAGGGCGAACCACTCCTGCCAGCCGTTAATTCGCGTACTTTGATGCAGCAACGGAAACTCATTGAGCAACTCTTCGACCGCCAGTTTCTGGTTGGGCTGCGACAGCAGACTGCCGCTACAGACCGGTAGAATTTCCTCTTCGAACAGATACTCCACTTCTGACCACGGCGAACAGAAGTCCTCGCGCATAATCGCCGCATCGTATTCACGGTTGAGAAAATCCCCCATGTTCGCCAGCGAGTGAATATTGACGATTATATCGGGGTTAAGTTTGTTGAATTCACGCAGATTGGGGATCAGCCAGTGGGTACTGAACGTCGGGTTGACTGCCAGCTCAATGACTTCCACCGTGGGCTGCCAGGTCATAATGGTGTTGGTATCACGCTCAAGTTTATTCAATGTTTCCTTAACAATGCTCAAATAATGCTTCCCGGCCGCGTTTAAAAAAATCCGCTTTTTGGCATGATTAAATAATGCAGTATGTAGAAAATCCTCAAGTGCATTCACCTGGCGAAATACAGCACTTTGCGTTAATGCTAACTCCTCCGCCGCACGCGTATAACTTTCATGACGTGCCACCACTTCAAACGTCACCAGTAATTCAGTCTTCGGTATCTTTCCTCTCATAACGTCTTCCATATGCCGCGTACAAAAATAGTTTAACTTATAAAAAATAAATGCAACCGACTCCCGATTGGCCTGAGAGTTATATTTTATTTCCTACCTGGATGTCATTGATCCACTCCATGATTTATTCACACAGGAGGCGAACAAATAATGACCGATAATACGCAAGGATGACCATAAACACAATTTAATTAAGGTTATTTTGCGACAAATAGCGCCAATAAGTTCTTAATAATTTTTCAAGATAACTTGTTTATCGGAGAAAAAACTTTGCGGGTTTAATCAATATTATTTACTTATTATTTCAGGAGAATTCAGTTCACTTAACGATAAGCAAACGATGGCGTTTTTCCATCTATTTTTACTCTTTTTACCGTTTTTCCCGACAATAATTAAGGACGACATATGAAAAATTCTGGAAAAGTCTGGCTGGTTGGCGCAGGTCCTGGTGATATCACCTTACTGACCCTCAAAGCCCTGCAGTGCATTCAACAGGCTGATGTCATTATTTACGATCGGTTGGTCAACCCCAAAATACTTGAGTGGTGCTCACCACACTGTACCTGTATCAACGTTGGCAAAAGTCCGGGCCATCATTGCGTCCCTCAGGAGGAGATCAATGCCCTGCTTATCCGGCATGCGCAGACGCATCGGAATATTGTCCGTCTGAAAGGCGGCGATCCTTACGTGTTTGGTCGCGGCGCCGAAGAAGTGGAGTGTCTGGTGGAGGAAGGTATTGCCTTTGAAGTGGTGCCAGGCATCAGTTCCGCCATTGGCGGACTAGCCTGTGCCGGGATCCCGGTCACCCACCGCGACCTGGCATCAGGTTTTCATGTGGTGACAGGACATACCCGCGAAGGCAATCAGCAGCAGGACTGGCGGCAGCTTGCGAAGCTCAATGGCACGCTGGTAATCGTCATGGGGATCGCGAATCTGCCGTTTATCTGCGAAGAGTTACTGATGGGCGGCAAATCACCGGACACGCCCGCCGCTATTGTGATGTCGGCTACCCGGGAAAATCAGCGGCGCTTAACCTGTACGCTCGGTACATTGCTCACGAAAGCGCAGGAAGCGAATATTGTGCCGCCAGCGCTGATTGTGGTCGGCGACGTTGTGCGTCTGAGCGACCGACTTTCTTTTATTCCTGAGGTGATGGAACGCGACTACAGCGAAAGCTGTTCGTGACGGAATGACTGCGGAGAGGTCTGGTGAGCCGCCCGGAATACCCGACAAAAGTAGCTGGTCTGCGCATACTGAAGTTTCCGGGCGATGCTGTCGATAGAGTTCGTCGGGTCGCACAGTAACTCGCTCGCCCGCTGCATTTTTTTCTGACTTACCCAGGTTTTAAAATTCACGCCCTGCCGTTTCTTAAAGAAACGGCTAAAGTAGTTAGCACTTAAACAGACATGTGCAGCGACTGACTCCAGCGTCAGTTCCTCGTATAAATGCTCATCGATATAACGCAATGCGGCGACCAGTTTCTTTTCGTGACGTGAAAGCTCCATTGCCGATAAGCGCAGGTCGCTCAGCTGCACATCGGCATTGCTCTGCGTGGTACTTTGAACCGGATTGATGTTATTAATAATAAAACTAAGCAGGTTTGCTGCTGCCACCAGATGATTATTTTCAACAATCGCCACCTGATTCCAGGCTGATTTAATTTTGGGATCCAAAACCCACTGCCGATCGTCATCAATGACAATAGTTTTATATTCCGGATATTTCGCGCGCACCTGACCACATATAATAAACCCCAGCAGATGCCCCTGGCGAATTAACGGCATAGAGAAAAAACTCAATCCCGCATGACAGCAGAGTATTCTGATTTTTTCTTCTTTCAGCCCTTCAAAAGCGCAATATTTATCACATTTCTGACAACTTTTTTGATATCGCGGATCGGTACGCAGTAATGAACAGAAAGAATTAAAATTATGACAGGCGGAGATTTCCCGACCATTAATGTCCACCACCACGGCAGCGAGCCCTGTCGCCTTAGAAAACACCTCTGCCAGTGAGAAATAAGTGTGTAAGACATCGTCCTGAATATGCTGAGGCACGTTACGCTCCGCCCGTGGTCTGGATAACGTTGCTAATATGCAAAATTTATCCGAGGGAAAGAATGACCCTGGCCGCAAAAAATAATCTCATTTATTCAGGTGATTATGATCAAATAGCAAGAGCGGCGCGCCCTCTCCTCAAACCCTGTACTACCGCTGTTGTGACAACATTTCCCAAAGATTAACGAATCTTCACATTCTCTTGTGAGCCCTGTTTTAATCGGGAATATCATTTTATTTATCAATTTCAATACATTATAGAAAATTCATACAATTTTATGATGTGCTTATTTGTGAGAATCATCATGTGAATGTGAAACGCCCTCCTGAATAATAGGCTCAATGACCAGACAAACTGAACGGAGTGGATGTATGCCCGTCACGACAGGTGTTATCGCCGACGACTTTACTGGCGCAACGGATATAGCAAGTTTTATGGCTGAGCAAGGCTGGCGGGTCGCGCTGCTGCCCGGAATGCCAGACGCCGCGCAGCCGTGGAATGAGGAGGTCGACGCGATTGTCATCTCGCTTAAAAGCCGTTCTCTGCCGGCTGACCAGGCCATCGATCAATCATTACGCTGCTGGCAATGGTTACACAACGCCGCAGGTGCCCAGCAGATTTACTTTAAATATTGCTCCACCTTTGATTCTACCCCTGCCGGCAACATCGGTCCGGTCAGCGATGCGCTGATGGAAGCGATGCACATGCCGTACATCATTCACTGCCCGGCCCTGCCGCAAAACGGGCGAACGGTGATCCACAGTCATCTGTTTGTGAATGGCGTATTGTTGAACGAATCCGGCATGGAGAAACATCCGCTCAATCCGATGACCGACGCAAACCTGATTCGCCTGCTCGCGGCGCAAACCACCAGCCCCGTCGGACGTATCGACCTCAGCACGATTCAGAAAGGTGTGGAAGCGGTCACTCACGCGCTGGAGCGCTGTCAGTCTGAAGGCGTACGCCATGTAATCGTGGATACGTTCAATGAAGCCGATCTGCAGACTCTCGCTCAGGCCTTGCGTCATACGCCACTGTTGGCGGGCGGTTCCGGACTGGGCGGCGCACTGGCCGCATGCGCCGCCCCGCAGCGTGGGCAGGCGGCGACACCTCCTTTCCCGACGCCTGCAAAAACGGTGGTCTTTTCCGGAAGCTGTTCCACCATGAGCAACCGCCAGGTCAATCGCTACAAAGCGCAGGCCGCGTCCCGTTTGCTCGACGTGGCACGCTGCCTGGCAGACGCCGAGGGTTACAGCGACGAGCTGTCGCTGTGGGCAATGACGCATGTCGATGACGCGCTCGCTCCGCTGATTTACGCCACCCAGCCGCCGGAAGCGCTGAAACGCATTCAACAGGAGTACGGCGAACAGCATGCCAGCCGGGCGATTGAAGATACCTTTGCCAGACTGACGGCCAAACTGCAGGCCGCAGGTGTGAACGGTTTTATCGTCGCGGGCGGCGAAACGTCCGGCACCGTCGTGGAGGCGTTACAGGTGACGCGGCTGACGGTCGGAAAGGCCATCGCCCCTGGCGTCCCCTGGGTATTTTCCGCCGAGCCGCCGCTCGCGCTGGCGCTGAAGTCAGGCAACTTCGGTGACGAAGACTTCTTTTTTACCGCGCAGGAGTACGCATCATGAACCCGCTTAACGAACAGCAACTCCGCGAACAGCTGGTGCATTATGGCCGCTCTCTGTTTATGCGCGGCTTCAGCAGCGGCGGTTCAGGCAATCTGAGCGTACGGCTGCCGGACGGCGGCTATCTGGTCACGCCGACCAACTCCTGCCTGGGCGAGCTGGACGCCGCTACGCTCAGTAAACTGGATGCCAACGGCAGTCATCTGAGTGGCGATAAACCATCAAAAGAGGTGCCAATGCACCTGGCCTGGTACCGTCATCGTCCGACCTGCGGCGCGGTGGTCCATCTGCATTCGCCGTGGCTGACCGCCCTTTCCTGTCTGCCGTGCAGCACACCGGAAAACTGTCTGCCGCCGTTAACGCCGTACTACGTGATGCGCGTCGGACAGTTGCCTCTGCTGCCCTATTTCAAACCCGGTCATGAAGGCATCGCCCGTGCGCTAAGCGAGATTGCGGCCGGCCATACCGCCGCGCTCCTCGCCAATCACGGCCCGGTAGTCAGTGGTCGCTCACTACGCGAAGCGGTGTTTAATGCCGAAGAGCTGGAAGATAGCGCCCGCATCTGGCTGACCTTAAAGCCCCTCGGCTACGTGCCGCTGACAGCAGAAGCGGTGGCCGAACTTCAGTCATCCCGGCGAGCGTGAGGTGAATGATGATCCCTGAACAACGACGTGATTTTATCTACCGCTACGTACATGAAAAAAACGTTGCCTCGTTTAATGAGCTGGCGGATCTGATGAGCGTATCGCACATGACCGTGCGCCGCGATATTCAGTTGCTGGAAGAAGAAGGCAAAGTCATCTCGATTAATGGCGGGGTGAAACTCAACAATCTGCTGAAATCAGAGCTACCGTGGCGGGAAAAAGCCGAACTGCATCATGAGGTAAAGCGGCGGATGGGACAGCTTGCCGCGATGCTGATCGAGCCTGGGCAAACGCTGTATCTGGATGCCGGTACCTCACTGTTTGAAGTGGCGAAAGCGGTCGCCGCCAGCCACTGCTTCAACCTGACGGTGGTGACGAACGATTTTTCCATCAGCCACTACCTGATGGACATGCCGCACATCACGCTGTATCACACCGGAGGTCTGGTGGATCAGCGCAACCGCTCCTGTCTCGGGAAAAGCGCCGCCAGTTTTCTGCGCACAATTAACATCGACGTGGCATTTCTCAGCTCGTCCTCGTGGGATACCGAACGCGGTATGTCGACCCCCAGCGAGGGCAAGGCCTCGGTGAAAGAGGCCGTGCTTACCGTCTCCCGCCGTCGGGTACTGGTCTGCGACAGCAGTAAATTTGGCAAGTACGGGATGTTCCACATCTGTTCGCTGGATCAACTGACCGACATTATTTCGGATAACCAGTTGCCCGATGTGGCGCAGGACACCATTGCCAGCCAGGGCGTGAAACTACACCTGGTTGATTGCCGGGAAGGAACGCACCATGCTGAAGTTAGCGGCTAACCTCGACTGGCTGTTTTGTGAACACCCCATTGCCGGGCGCTTCCAGGCAGCAAAGGCGGCGGGTTTCCACGGCGTTGAAGGGCTGTTTCTCTGGCAGCATCCGCTGGACGTTCTATTGGCCGCGCAGCGGGAAACCGGCTTACCTATAGCGCTGATGAATGCGCCTGCGGGTAACTGGCAGGCGGGTGAACGGGGGCTGGCATCCCTGCCAGACCGTGATGAGGAATTTCATCGCAGTCTGATGATTGCCCACAATTACGCTACGGCGTTGGGCTGTCGCAAGGTGCACGTCATGGCCGGACTGCGCGCGGACAACCTTTCCGCCTGCGCCCAACGCGAACGGTTGACCGACCGACTGCGTATCGCCTGTGACGTCATGGTCGAGGTCGGCATCGACGTGCTGATCGAACCGCTAAACCCGGAAGATATGCCTGGTTATTTCGTCGACAGTTTTCCATTAGCCGAAAGTCTGATTAACGAAGTGGCCAGGAAAAATATCGGCTTACAATTTGATATTTATCACTGTCAAAAAATACACGGTAATGTTGCGCATCTTATTGAGCGTTACTTTCCCATAATTAAACATTTTCAGATTGCTTCCGTACCCGGCCGCCATGAACCGGGAACGGGTGAATTAAATGAAACATGGCTTTTTAATTTTATTAAACAGACAGGTTATCAGGGCTGGATGGGTTGTGAATATAAACCATCAACACCAGGGCCAGAATCGTTACGCTGGATGACACCGTACTTATAATTTTAATATCTCTGTACCGGAAAACCGGAGGAACACATGTCGGATACTGTTATTATCTCGCTGGCACCCGTTGCCGCGGATTGCCCCAGAGTTATACCCGAAGAACTGGCGCAGGAAATACTGGCCAGCGTCGAACATGGTGCGGCAATAGTACATTTACACGTTCGCGATAAGCAGGGTCGCCTGACGCCAGACACCACGGATTTTCAGGCGACGATCGACCACGTCATGCGCCATTCCGACCTGATTATTCAGGCTTCTACCGGTGGCGTCTCCTCCATGTCGATTGCCGAGCGCTGCGCGCCATTGGACTGTCCTGGCGTTGAAATGGCATCGCTGAACGTCGGCTCCGTTAACCTTGGCGATGCCGTGTACTTTAATCCCGGACCGGATGTCGAATATTGTTCCCGACAAATTACCCGGCGTTCAATTATTCCTGAATTCGAAGTCTTTGAAATAGGGATGATTAATAATATCCTCGCGCTGGAAGAAAAAATTCAGTTCAAAAAACCCATGCTATTTAATATTGTCCTCGGGCATCGCGGGAGTTCACCGGCGACGGTTGATGCACTAATTGCCTTACGGAGTATGATTCCACGCGATGCCTTGTGGGGAATTACGCATTTTGGCCGCAAGAACTTCGATATTATTGCGGCTGCGGTCGGGATGGGGGCCAGTGAAGTAAGAATTGGTTTTGAAGACAGCTATTATTTAAGTGCCGAAGAGAAAGCTCAGCATAATTATCAGCAGGTTGCCAAACTCGCCACGCTTATTCGTAGTATGGATAAAAAAGTCGCCACGCCGGATATTGCGCGGCAAATGTTAGCTATTCCACCACGGCAGTAATAACGAGAGAAAGGACATTTCATCATGACTATCACGACCGTTATTCACAAAACCGGACTGGGCGTTTGCATCGCCGGTGGCGCACTGGCGGCAATTGGCGCGCTGATGCAGTCTCCCGACCTTTGGCAGCCGGGGCTGGTGATGCTGACAGCAGGCTTCGCGGCGGGCGCGGGCTATTGGCCTGGTCTTCGCAGCTATCAGTTTACCCTGTGGATCATCGCCGGCTTTGTCGCCGCGATGACCTGGTCAACCGATCTGATCGTCTGGGGCGGATTCAACATCACCCATAAGTGGATCGTCTTTTTAGTGATCCAGGCGACCATGTTCAGTATGGGCACCAAACTCACAATTCAGGATTTTATCGACGTTGCCAAAATGCCCTGGGCGGTGTTTATCGGCACCTTCTGCCATTTCGTCATCATGCCTCTGCTCGGCCTGAGCATCACGCTGATCTTTGACTTCCCGCCAGAGGTGGCGGTGGGCATTCTGCTGATTGGTTCCTGCCCCAGCGGGCTCTCCTCGACTGTGATGGTGTATATCGCCAACGCCAACCTGGCGCTGGCGGTCTCAATCGCTGCCGTCTCGACGCTGGCGGCGACGGTGATGACGCCGCTGTGGGTGAATCTGCTGGCCGGTTCGATGATCGACATCCAGCTCACGGCGATGGTAATGGACGTGGTGAAAATCGTGCTGATCCCGATTGGCGCAGCCATTTTGCACGACTACCTGAAAACCTATGCCGGGGTACAGGGACGTCGTACTGTGCAAATTCTGGCCGGAGTCAGCGCCGTCTGGCTGCTGTATATGATTGCCGGCGGCTGGGATACCTTGTTTGGCAGCGCCAGCGCCGACGCGCAAATGTACGCGGTTGTGCTGAACTTTGTGGCAGGCGGGATTATCTGGGCGCTGTTCTACAACTGGCTGTACAGCCGCGTGGACGGCGTTAAGAAAGTCATGCCGACCATCTCGATGATGGGCATCATTTTCTTCACCACCACCGCGGCCGCCGCCGGGCGCGAAAACCTGGTGCAGGTCGGTTTCCTGCTCTGCTTCGCCATGCTGATGCACAACCTCGGTGGCTTCCTGATTGGTTATCTGATGAGCCGATGGATCTTCCGCATGGATGTCCAGTCAGCGCGTACCGTGGCCTTCGAAGTCGGGCTGCAAAACGGTGGTATGGCGTCAGGTCTTGCTGCCGCGATGGGCAAACTGGCGACTGTCGGTCTCGCCTCTGCGGTCATGACGCCGCTTGGCAACGTCAGCGGCTCGCTGCTGGCTAACTACTGGCGCAAAAAAGATGCCCGACAAGCGCAGGCGCTGAGCGAGAACACGCCTGCTCAGCCGGTATCAGAACCTCTGTCAAAAGGATAACTAACAATGATGACCTTAACTCTGGAACAGGCGCGACGCGCGGTGGACTGTGCGATCGATCTCGCTGACACCCGTTATACGCAACGTCCGCTCAGCGTGGCTGTGTGTGACGCCAACGGTGAGTTACTGAGCTTTGCCCGTATGGATAATGCCAAACTGTTAACCATTGAGCTGACACAGCGCAAAGCCCGCACCAGCAGTCGGCTAGGCTGCACCACACAGGCGTTTTTACAGCGGCTGCAAAAAGAGTCGCTGGATATCAGCTACTTTGCTGACCCACGTTTTACCGCGCTACCTGGCGGCGTCCCGATTCTTCACAACGGTAAATGTCTGGGGGCCGTCGCGGTGGGCGGACTGTCCGCGCAGGAAGATCACGATGCGGCCATGGCCGTTGCCGAATGTTTGCTCAAGGAGATCGCAGAATGAAAAAGATCGCTATGCTTCACACCAGCTCCGCCACGCTTGCCATGATGCAGCAGCTGATCGGGGACATCATGCCAGAGGCGGAAGTGATGCACCTCGTCGAAGAGTCGATGATCAAACAGGTGATGAAAGCCGGGGGCGTTACGCCAGACATTGCGGCACGCATTGCCGACTATGTTCGCATTGCCGAAAAAGCAGACTGTGAGATTTTCATCACCGCCTGCTCGTCCATTGGCACGGCGGTTGAGCAGTGCCAGTTTATGACGCCGCTGCAACTTGCCCGTATCGACTGCGCGATGGTGGAAAAAGCCATTAGCCTGGGTGAGAACATTGCCGTCCTGGCCACCGTCGCCACGACGATGAAACCGACGCTGGAGTATGTGCAGCGCAAAGTACAGGCCAGCGGTAAGCCATGCTCGGTGACGCCGATATTGATGGAAGAGGCCTTCCACGCCCTGCTGGCGGGTGATATGGAAACCCACGACCGCATCGTCAGTGAAGGATTGCACAGTGCGTATAAACAGGCCGATGTCGTGATGCTGGCACAGGCGTCGATGGCGCGCGTTCTGCAACAGCTTCCTCCTCCGCCCGTCCCGGTGATGACCTCGCCGGAAAGCGGTATCCGCTGGCTGAAAACGCTGGCCGCAAGCGAGTGAGCGCCTGATGGCGATGCTGACGCATCTTATCCGGCCTACACCCGTAGGCCGGATAAGCGACAGCGCCATCCGGCAAACTTGCAGGTAAAAAAAAGGCCATCATCAGATGGCCAACCATGTCGAAAATGGACCAGCCCTTTCCTCTGCATCACGGGTAAATGCAGAGGATGGGCTGTTTTATTGCTTTTACTTAATGACGGCTTTCAGCGCTTCGCCGATATCAGCGAGGCTGCGAACGGTTTTCACACCAGCGGCTTCCAGAGCAGCGAATTTCTCATCCGCAGTCCCTTTCCCGCCCGCGATGATGGCCCCTGCGTGACCCATACGCTTGCCTTTCGGCGCGGTCACACCGGCGATGTAGCCAACAACCGGTTTAGTTACGTGATCTTTAATGTAAGCAGCCGCTTCCTCTTCCGCGCTCCCGCCGATCTCACCGATCATCACGATTGCTTCGGTCTGCGGATCTTCCTGGAACAGTTTCAGGATGTCGATAAAGTTAGAACCCGGGATCGGGTCACCGCCGATGCCCACACAAGTGGACTGGCCGAAACCGTAGTCGGTGGTCTGCTTAACCGCTTCATAGGTCAGGGTACCGGAACGGGAGACGATGCCCACTTTACCCGGCTTATGAATGTGACCCGGCATGATGCCGATTTTGCATTCGCCTGGGGTGATCACGCCCGGGCAGTTCGGCCCGATCATGCGTACGCCAGCTTCATCCAGTTTCACCTTCACGGTCAGCATATCCAGCGTCGGGATACCTTCGGTAATGGTGATGATAAGCTTAATACCTGCGTCGATCGCTTCCAGAATGGAGTCTTTGCAGAACGGTGCCGGAACGTAAATAACCGTTGCGGTCGCGCCCGTTGCTTCAACCGCTTCACGTACGGTGTTAAACACCGGCAGACCCAGGTGCGTGGTGCCGCCTTTACCAGGCGTTACGCCGCCAACCATCTGCGTACCGTAAGCAATCGCCTGTTCGGAGTGGAACGTCCCCTGGCTACCGGTAAAGCCCTGACAGATAACCTTGGTGTTTTTATCGATTAAAACAGACATTATTTCCCCTCCACTGCGGCAACAACCTGCTGAGCTGCATCCGTCAGACTTTTCGCTGCAATAATATTCAGGCCGCTGTCAGCCAGTTTCTTCGCGCCGAGTTCGGCGTTGTTGCCTTCCAGACGAACCACAACCGGTACGTTAACACCCACTTCGGCTACCGCGCCGATGATGCCGTCAGCGATCAGATCGCAACGCACAATACCGCCGAAGATGTTAACCAGAACCGCTTTAACGTTGTCGTCAGAGAGGATAATTTTGAATGCTTCGGTCACGCGCTCTTTGGTTGCACCGCCGCCAACATCAAGGAAGTTAGCCGGTTCGCCGCCGTGCAGTTTCACGATGTCCATGGTGCCCATCGCCAGACCTGCGCCGTTAACCATACAGCCGATGTTGCCATCCAGCGCGACGTAGTTCAGCTCCCACTGTGCTGCCTGTGCTTCACGCGGATCTTCCTGAGACTGGTCGCGCATTTCACGCAGATCCGGCTGGCGGAACAGCGCGTTGCCGTCAGCGCCCAGTTTGCCGTCGAGACAGATCAGGTCGCCCTGCTTAGTGATCACCAGCGGGTTGATTTCGATCAGCGCCAGATCGCGCTCAAGGAAAATAGTCGCCAGACCCATGAAGATTTTGGTGAATTGCTGAACCAGTTTGCCTTCCAGACCCAGTTTGAACGCCAGCTCGCGTCCCTGATACGGCATGGGGCCGGTCAGCGGATCAAGCGCAACTTTGTGGATCAGGTGCGGGGTTTCTTCCGCAACTTTTTCAATTTCGACGCCGCCTTCGGTGGAGGCCATGAAGACCACGCGACGAGAGCTACGATCAACGACCGCGCCCAGGTACAACTCTTTATCGATATCGGTCGCTGCTTCAACCAGAATCTGGTTTACCGGTTGACCGTTAGCGTCTGTTTGATAGGTCACCAGACGTTTGCCCAGCCAGTGTTCAGCAAAAGCGCGAATTTCTTCTTTGCTTTTAACGACTTTCACACCGCCCGCTTTACCGCGGCCACCTGCGTGAACCTGACATTTTACTACCCACGGACCTGCACCGATTTTCGATGCCGCTTCTTCAGCTTCACGCGGAGTAGTACAGGCATAACCCACCGGCGCCGGTAAGCCATAGCGGGCAAAAAGTTGTTTTGCCTGATATTCATGTAAGTTCATGTGTTCTGTCCATCCTTCAGGTAATCGTTATCTTTAAACCGTAGGCCTGATAAGACGCGGTAGCGTCGCCATCAGGCATCTCATCAATGCCAGATGGCGGCGTAAACGCCTTATCCGGCCTACGGGCAGGTGATACTCTTGTTTACTACACGTCCAGCAGCAGACGTGTCGGATCTTCCAGCAGCTCTTTAATCGCCACCAGGAAGCCCACGGATTCGCGACCATCGATCAGGCGGTGATCGTAGGACAGCGCCAGGTACATCATCGGCAGGATTTCCACCTTGCCATCGACCGCCATCGGGCGATCTTTAATCGCGTGCATCCCGAGGATCGCGCTCTGCGGCGGGTTGATGATCGGCGTGGACATCAGGGAACCGAACACACCACCGTTGGTGATGGTGAAGTTACCGCCCGTCAGATCTTCCACCGTCAGCTTGCCGTCACGACCTTTGATTGCCAGCGTCTTGATGTTTTTCTCGATGTCAGCCATACCCAGCGTATCAACGTCACGCAGAACCGGGGTCACCAGGCCGCGCGGCGTGGAAACCGCCATGCTCACGTCGAAGTAGTTGTGATACACCACGTCGTCGCCGTCGATTGAGGCGTTCACTTCCGGATAGCGCTTCAGCGCTTCTACCACGGCTTTCACGTAGAAGGACATGAAGCCCAGACGGATGCCGTGACGTTTTTCAAACGCTTCACCGTACTGTTTACGCAGATCCATGATCGGCTTCATGTTGACTTCGTTGAAGGTCGTCAGCATGGCGGTGGAGTTTTTCGCTTCCAGCAGACGCTCGGCAACGCGTTTGCGCAGACGGGTCATCGGTACGCGTTTTTCACTGCGCGCCCCCAGAGCCGGCTGTGCAGCCGGCGCCGCTACCGGTGCTTTAACCTCGGCTTTCGCAGGGGCGTTCGCCAGGTGTTTATCCACATCTTCACGGGTGATGCGACCGCCTACACCGGTGCCTTTGATAGCACTGGCGTCGAGGTTGTGCTCAGCCAGCAGACGACGGATCGCCGGGCTCAGCGCATCGTTGTTTTGTTCTTCCAGAGAGGCCTGCTGACGCTGCGCCGGAGTGGACGCTTTTTCTTCAGACTTCGCGCTGGTTTCTTTACCGGCACTGTTGCCTTCACGCAGGCGACCCAGGATCTGGCGCGAGGTCACGGTTGTGCCTTCGTCTTCCAGAACCGCATCCAGAATGCCGTCCGCTGATGCCGGTACTTCCAGTACCACTTTGTCAGTTTCGATTTCTACCAGCACTTCGTCACGAACCACCGCATCACCTGGTTTTTTGTGCCAGGTGGCTACAGTCGCGTCCGCTACGGACTCAGGCAGGTCGGGAACAAGAATATCTACGCTACTCATTATGTATCCTTTAATTAATCGACGTTCAGCGCGTCATTAACCAGATCTTGTTGCTGTTTCTGGTGAACGGACATATACCCTACCGCCGGAGAGGCGGAGGCCGGGCGACCTGCATAACGCAGAGCAGACCCAAATGGAATCACTTCACGGAAATGATGCTGGCTGCAGTACCATGCGCCCTGGTTGAGCGGCTCTTCCTGGCACCAAACAAAATCATGTACGTGAGCGTACTGTTTCAATACTTCCTGCATCGCCTGATGCGGGAAAGGATAGAGTTGTTCGATGCGCACAATGGCAACATCTTTCTGGTTGTTCTTGCGACGCTGTTCCAGCAGATCGTAATAAACCTTACCAGAACACATCACCACGCGCTTCACACCTTTCGGATCGAGGTCATCAACTTCGCCGATGGCTGGCATGAAGGTGCCGTTAGCCAGTTCATCCAGGCTGGAAACTGCCAGCGGATGGCGCAGCAGCGATTTCGGCGACATGACCACCAGCGGACGACGCATCCCGCGCAGCGCCTGACGACGCAACATGTGATACACCTGTGCCGGGGTAGACGGTACGCAAACCTGCATGTTTTGCTCGGCGCAAAGCTGGAGATAACGTTCCAGACGGGCGGAGGAGTGCTCCGGGCCCTGCCCTTCGTAACCGTGTGGCAGCAGCATTACCAGGCCACACATCCGGCCCCATTTCTGCTCACCAGAGGAGATGAACTGGTCGATCACCACCTGCGCGCCGTTGGCGAAATCACCGAACTGCGCTTCCCAGATGGTCAGGGTACGCGGTTCGGCTGTGGCATAGCCGTATTCGAATGCCAGTACCGCTTCTTCAGACAGCACGGAGTCCCAGACGCGGAAGGAACCCTGTCCGTTATGCACGTGCTGCAACGGCGTATAAGTTGAGCCGTTCGCCTGGTTGTGAATGACCGCGTGACGGTGGAAGAAAGTACCGCGACCTGAATCCTCACCGGACAGACGAACCGGAATACCTTCGTCAACCAGCGTGGCGTAGGCCAGATTCTCGGCGCCGCCCCAGTCGAACAGCTTCTCTCCGGCAGCCATCGCCTGACGATCGCCGTAAATCTTCGCGACGCGAGACTGCATCTCAACCGCTTCCGGCACCGTACTGATGCGTTTCGCCAGCTCCTGCAGACGCTTCATCTCAACCTGATTCGGGTAGTTTTCATCCCACTCGTGGTTGAGGTACGGCGACCAGGTAAAGGAGTGCATGTTCATCGGACGCCACTCTTTCACCACGCATTCGCCCGCGTCCAGCGCGTCGCGATACAGGTTGACCATTTCAGTGGCATCTTCCAGCGTGGCGACCTTATCGGCTTCCAGTTTATCAGCGTAGATTTTGCGCGGGGTCGGATGCTTTTTGATTTTCTGATACATCAGCGGCTGCGTTGCGCTCGGCTCGTCGGCTTCGTTGTGGCCGTGACGGCGGTAGCACACCAGATCGATGAAGACATCGCGTTTGAAGGTGTTACGGAAATCCAGGGCCAGACGGGTCACAAATGCGACCGCTTCCGGATCGTCCGCGTTCACGTGGAAGATCGGCGCCTGGACCATTTTACCGATGTCGGTGCAGTACGGGGTGGAGCGCGCATCCAGCGGGTTAGAGGTGGTGAAACCCACCTGGTTGTTGATCACGATGCGAACAGTACCGCCCACTTCGTAACCCCGCGCTTTCGACATGTTCAGGGTTTCCTGAACCACGCCCTGCCCGGTAACCGCTGCGTCACCGTGAATGGTAATCGGCAGGACTTTGTTGCTGCTGGGTTCGTCAAGTCGGTCCAGACGCGCACGAACGGAACCAATCACCACCGGGCTGACGATTTCCAGGTGTGACGGGTTAAACGCCAGCGCCAGGTGAACCAGACCGCCTTCGGTTTCGATATCTGACGAAAAGCCCATGTGGTACTTCACGTCGCCGGTGCCGAGATGTTCTTTATGCTTGCCCGCAAATTCGTCAAACAGATCCTGCGGTTTTTTACCCAGCACGTTGACCAGTACGTTCAGGCGCCCACGGTGCGCCATCCCCAGCACCACTTCACGGGTGCCGCTGTTGCCAGCATGACGGATCATCTCTTTGAGCATCGGGATTAATGCGTCGCCACCTTCCAGCGAGAAGCGTTTCGCCCCCGGGAATTTCGCGCCCAGATAACGTTCCAGACCTTCTGCTGCGGTCAGTTCGCTCAGGAAGCGTTTTTTCTCTTCAGCGCTGAACGCGGCGCGACCGGATTCGATCCGTTGTTGCAGCCAGCGTTTCTCTTCAGTGCTGGTGATGTGCATGTACTCCGCGCCAATCGGGCCGCAGTACGTTTGTTTGAGCGCGGAAATCAACTCACCCAGCTTCATCGTCTCTTTGCCGCCGGCAAAAGAGCCTACGTTAAAGCTTTCCTGGAAATCGGCCTCTGTCAGATCGTGGAAGGAAGGATCCAGATCTGCCACAGTTTCCTGCTGCCACAGTCCCAGCGGATCGAGATTCGCATGCTGGTGACCACGGAAGCGATAAGCGTTGATGAGCTGCAGGACTTTTACCTGCTTCACATTGGTGTCAGGGTCGGAAATCGAAGAAGAGTAACGTGAGGCATCCTTCGCCAGACGGCGGAAATAATCACGCGTTTTGGAATGGAATTGATCCGGTTTGACTCCGGTGCCAGGTAACTGCTGGAACGTCGAACGCCAGTTAGCGTCTACCGAGTCAGGATCGGTTAAGAAGTCTTCATAGAGCTGTTCTATCCAGCTCTGGTTTGCGCCAGAGAGGTAAGAAGAGTCCAACCAGGCTTTCAAAGCGCTGTTCTGCATCGTGATCCCTTAAGCATTTATATGCTTACTTCGCCGTGGATACTACCACGCATACGCCGTATGCGTGCCGGGGTTCACTTGTTACGGACTGTCGTGTCATCTGCGTCCGCTAAGGAACCTTTAAAAACTGTCAAACACAGGGGCAGTTTTTAGAGGTTTCCTGCACTGTTTCGCTTGATGGCGATCCCGTAGGCCTGATAAGCAAAGCGCCATCAGGCAAAATGTGCCGGATGGCGACGTAAACGTCTTATCCGGCCTACAGGATTGCCACCACGGGCAATGTCTACTTACGCACTGCGTTGCAACAGCATCGACTTAATATGGCCGATGGCACGCGTCGGGTTCAGTCCCTTAGGACATACACTGACGCAGTTCATGATGCTGTGACAGCGGAATACGCTGAATGCATCGCTTATCCCTTCCAGACGGCTGTCGGTTTCGGTATCGCGGCTGTCGATCAGGAAGCGATACGCGGCTAACAGACCTGCCGGACCGATAAATTTATCCGGATTCCACCAGAAGGATGGGCAAGACGTTGAGCAGCATGCGCACAGGATGCATTCATACAGCCCATCGAGTTTTTCCCGCTGCTCTGGCAGTTGTAAATGCTCGCGAGCTGGCGGATTCTGCCCATTATTCAATAAGTAAGGCTTAATCTTCTCATATTGTGCATAGAATTGCCCCATGTCTACTACCAAATCGCGGATCACCGGCAGTCCAGGCAGCGGACGGATAACAATTTTCTTACCCGGCTGAACCAGCGCTGATACCGGCGTGATGCAGGCCAGACCGTTCTTCCCGTTCATGTTCAGACCATCTGAACCGCACACGCCTTCACGGCAGGAGCGGCGGAAAGAGAGGCTTGGGTCTTTCTCTTTGAGCTGCATCAACGCGTCCAGCAGCATCATGTCACGCCCTTCTTCGCCTTCCAGGGTGTAATCCTGCATGCGCGGAGCGTCATCAACATCCGGGTTATAGCGATAAATTGAAAACTCGAGTTTCATTGTCCTGTCTCCGCATTAGTAAGTACGAATCTTCGGCGGGAATGCCGGGCGCAGTTTCGGTTCCATGTTGACTTCACGTCGGGTCATGGATTCCGTCTCTGGCAGATACAGGGAATGGCACAGCCAGTTTTCATCATCACGCTCCGGGAAGTCGAAGCGGCTATGCGCGCCACGGCTTTCGGTACGGAAGTTGGCGGACACTGCGGTGGCATAAGCAGTTTCCATCAGGTTATCCAGCTCCAGACACTCTACGCGCTGGGTGTTAAATTCGCTGGAAGTATCATCCAGACGGGCATTTTTCAAACGCTCGCGGATTGCTTTCAGCTCTTCCAGCCCTTTCGCCATCGCATCACCTTCACGGAAGACCGAGAAGTTATGCTGCATACATTCCTGCAGCGCTTTGCGAATCGCCACCGGATCTTCACCATCACGGTTGTTGTTCCAGCGGTTCAGACGCGCCAGGGAAGCATCGATTTCATCTTCAGTCGCATCGAGCAGTTCACCCTGCTCGGCGATCGATTCCTGCAGATGCAGACCAGCGGCACGACCAAAGACCACCAGATCCAGCAGCGAGTTACCGCCCAGACGGTTCGCGCCGTGTACCGAAACACAGGCGATTTCACCCACGGCAAACAGCCCGGGGATCACCACGTCTTCGCCCTGCTCGTTCACCGTCAGCGCCTGACCGGTCACTTTGGTCGGAATACCGCCCATCATGTAATGACAGGTTGGGATAACCGGAATCGGCTCTTTCACCGGATCAACGTGTGCAAAGGTACGGGACAGTTCCAGGATGCCCGGCAGGCGGGATTCGAGAACATCTTTACCCAGATGATCGAGTTTCAGTTTAGCATGTGGCCCCCACGGGCCGTCGCAGCCGCGACCTTCACGAATTTCGATCATGATGGAACGCGCCACCACGTCACGACCCGCGAGGTCTTTCGCATTCGGGGCATAACGCTCCATAAAGCGCTCGCCGTGTTTGTTCAGCAGGTAACCGCCCTCACCGCGGCAACCTTCTGTCACCAGAACGCCCGCGCCGGCAATACCCGTTGGGTGGAACTGCCACATTTCCATATCCTGAACCGGGACACCGGCACGGATTGCCATCCCCACGCCGTCACCGGTGTTGATATGTGCGTTAGTGGTGGACTGATAGATACGGCCTGCGCCGCCGGTTGCCAGCACCGTCGCGCGGGCTTTGAAGTAGACCACTTCACCGGTTTCGATGCACAGTGCAGTACAACCGACTACCGCGCCATCAGCATTTTTCACCAGATCCAGCGCATACCACTCAGAGAAAATCGTGGTGTGGTTTTTCAGGTTCTGCTGATACAGCGTGTGCAGCAGGGCGTGACCGGTACGGTCAGCTGCCGCGGCAGTACGTGCCGCCTGCTCGCCGCCGAAGTTTTTCGACTGGCCGCCGAACGGACGCTGATAAATTTTGCCATCGTCAAGACGGGAGAACGGCAGACCCATGTGTTCCAGCTCCAGAATCGCTTCCGGACCGGTTTTACACATATATTCGATTGCATCCTGGTCACCGATGTAGTCCGACCCTTTAACGGTGTCGTACATGTGCCATTCCCAGTTATCTTCATGGGTATTACCGAGCGCGACGGTGATGCCACCCTGCGCAGAAACGGTATGGGAACGGGTCGGGAACACTTTGGACAGCAGCGCACAAGTCTGGCCGCTTTGGGAAATTTGCAGCGCTGCGCGCATACCTGCGCCGCCTGCACCAATGACTACAGCATCAAATTCTCTGACTGGCAGTTTCATTACACACCCCACACCACAACGAATCCATAAATCACGTAAACCACCAGTGCAACGACGATAGCCAGTTGCAGCGGCAAACGAATTGCCAGTGGTTTAACGTAGTCGGTCAACACCTGCCACATGCCAATCCAGGCATGAATCAAGATGGAGAAAAGTGCCAGCAGGGTGAAGACTTTGGTGAAAGCCGATGAGAAGAAACCGGTCCAGACTTCCCAGGTCAGCTCGCCGCTTGTGGCGAAGAAACCGACCATATAGATGATGTATAACGTCAGAACGATAGCGGTAGCACGAACCAGGATGAAGTCATGTACGCCATTGCGTCCTAATGCGGAGGCGTTGCTTACCATACGAGGACTCCTGCGAGAAGTGAAAGCACGACAGTGATAACAAAAGAGATTTTGGCAGAGCGTTTACCCGCTTCGAATGTTTCTTCCAGATAACCAAAATCCATCATCATGTGACGAACACCGACCACGACGTGATACGCCAGCGCAGTGAGGATGCCCCACATAATAAATTTAACAAAAAAGCTACCCATGATGGCGGATGCCTGTTGGAATCCTTCAGGGGAAGAGAGGCTGGTGCCCAGTAACCACAACAGGATCCCGACCGCCACAAAGGTGATCACTCCGGAAACGCGATGGAGAATGGACGCTATCGCCGTGATTGGGAACCGGATCGTTTGTAGATCCAGATTGACAGGTCTTTGTTTTTTCACATTTCTTATCATGAATAACGCCCACATGCTGTTCTTATTATTCCCTTTTGACTTCGGGTACAGAGAGTGAATCTCCTGTGGCCTGAAAGACGACGGGATTTCCTTCCTCCGGTCTGCGTGCGGGTCAGACAGCGTCCTTTCTATAACTGCGCGTCATGTAAAACACTGCTTCCAGATGCTAAAACGACACGTTACAACGCTGGGTGGCTCGGGATTGCAGGGGTTTCCGGAGACCTGGCGGCAGTATAGGACGTTCACAAAATCATTACAATTAACCTACATATAGTTTGTCGGGTTTTATCCCGAACAGTGACACAGGTCACGATAACAACATTTATTTAATTTTTAATCATCTGATTTGACAATCATTAAACAAAGTTGTTACAAACAACACCAGAAAAAGCATATAATGCGTAAAAGTTATGGGGTCACTCTTTAACCTGCAAATAAGTTATGCAACAGTAGGAAGATATTGACCGATCCCTTCAGTACAGTTAATAGTGATAGACAGGTTGAATAATTCGGATTGCTAAGTTGTTGATTTGTTGCTAATTCACCATGAGTTAACTGATTTACCTGCAAGCGCCCATTGCTCTGTACCCTGGTTTCTCCTCTATCCAGAGCGGCGAGCCGAATAACAAACTGGTAACGGTTGATTGATGTATCGATGGCAAATCTCACCTGAGTAGTCTTAAGCAATAAGGCGCTAAGGAGACCGTAAATGGCTGACACAAAAGCAAAAATCACCCTTAATGGTGATACGGCTATTGAACTGGATGTGCTGAAGGGCACGCTAGGTCAAGATGTTATTGATATTCGTAGCCTGGGTTCAAAGGGGATGTTCACTTTTGACCCTGGTTTCACCTCGACTGCATCCTGCGAATCCAAAATTACGTTCATCGACGGCGATGAAGGAATTTTGTTGCATCGCGGCTTCCCGATCGATCAGTTAGCCACCGAGTCTAACTATCTGGAAGTGTGCTACATCCTGCTGAACGGTGAAAAACCGACGCAGGCCGAATACGACGCGTTCAGAACCACCGTGACCCGCCATACGATGATCCATGAGCAAATCACCCGTCTGTTCCACGCTTTCCGCCGCGATTCGCATCCCATGGCGGTGATGTGTGGGATCACGGGCGCGCTCGCCGCGTTCTATCACGACTCTCTGGATGTTAACAATCCGCGCCACCGCGAAATCGCAGCATTCCGTCTGCTGTCCAAAATGCCGACGATGGCGGCCATGTGTTACAAATATTCTATCGGCCAGCCGTTTGTTTATCCGCGTAATGACCTCTCCTACGCCGGTAACTTCCTGAACATGATGTTCTCCACGCCGTGTGAAACCTATGAAGTGAACCCGGTACTGGAACGCGCAATGGACCGTATCCTGATCCTGCACGCCGACCACGAACAGAACGCGTCCACCTCGACGGTACGTACTGCCGGTTCGTCTGGCGCGAACCCGTTTGCCTGCATCGCGGCGGGTATTGCTTCCCTGTGGGGACCGGCACACGGCGGCGCGAACGAAGCGGCGCTGAAAATGCTGGAAGAAATCAGTTCGGTTAAACACATTCCGGAATTTGTTCGTCGTGCGAAAGACAAGAATGACTCTTTCCGCCTGATGGGCTTCGGTCACCGTGTTTACAAAAACTACGATCCGCGTGCGACCGTGATGCGTGAGACCTGCCATGAAGTACTGAAAGAGCTGGGTACCAAAGATGACCTGCTGGAAGTGGCGATGGAGCTGGAGCACATCGCGCTGAACGACCCGTACTTCATCGAGAAGAAACTTTACCCGAACGTCGACTTCTACTCCGGTATCATCCTGAAAGCGATGGGGATCCCGTCCTCCATGTTCACGGTTATCTTCGCGATGGCGCGTACCGTTGGCTGGATTGCGCACTGGAGCGAAATGCATACCGATGGCATGAAAATCGCTCGTCCTCGTCAGCTGTATACCGGCTACGACAAGCGCGACTTTAAATCTGACCTTAAGCATTAATCGTCAGACTGCCGGGTGGCCGTCAGCGCCACCCGGCAAATTCCCTACCTTTTCTTGACCCGCGTTATATTCTTCTCTCGACACTTTCTCTATTATTTCTTGATTATTCTCTTTATTTTCCTTAGGGAGCACGGGATGCCAGTTCTGCGGTGGGGCTTGTTGTTTTTGCTGTCACTTCTTTTATCCCTGCTCTTTCTCTGCATTCATCTTCCGGCGGCTTTACTGCTTGGTCCGATGATCACCGGCATTCTGTTCAGCCTTCGCGGCATCGCCCTGCAGCTTCCCCGCTGCACGTTCCTCGGTGCTCAGGCTATTCTCGGCTGCATGATTGCACAAAATCTTTCCGCGTCTTTGTTAACCACCCTGGCGGCAAACTGGGCGGTCGTGCTGGCGGTTCTGCTGGTAACGTTGATCTCCAGTACCGTCGTCGGATGGCTGCTGGTTCGCTACAGTTCGCTACCGGGCAACACCGGCGCGTGGGGCTCGTCACCGGGCGGCGCAGCGGCAATGGTCGCGATGGCTCAGGATTACGGTGCCGACATCCGTCTGGTCGCCTTTATGCAGTATCTGCGGGTACTCTTTGTCGCCGGGGCGGCGGTGCTGGTGACGCGGTTTATCATGGGTGAAAGCGCGGAAACCGTCAGCCAACAGATTGAGTGGTTCCCACCCCTGAGCGGCAATTTGTTCACGACACTGCTGTTAGCAGCGGTGGCCGGCGTTGTCGGACGGGTGTTACGCATTCCCTCCGGTACAATGCTGGTGCCGATGCTGGTCGGCGCGGTGCTGCACGCGAGCGGCGTGATGGTGATTGAACTACCGGAATGGCTGCTGGCGATAGCCTATATGATTATCGGCTGGCAGATTGGCCTCGGATTCGACAAACAGGTGTTTTTTATGGCGCTGCGACCGTTGCCGCAGATCCTGGTCTCCATCTTCGCCTTACTGGCGATTTGTGCGGCGATGGCCTGGGGGCTCGCCCACTATATGCAGATTGATTTTTTAAGCGCCTATCTCGCGACCAGCCCAGGCGGGCTGGATACGGTGGCGGTGATTGCCGCCGGCAGTCACGCCGATATGTCGCTGATTATGGCGATGCAAACCCTGCGCCTGTTCAGTATTCTCCTCACCGGCCCGGCCATCGCCCGCTTTATTTCAGCAAAGGCACCGCGACAGGCGCATTAATGCTGGCAATGTGGACACCAATAGAACGGGCGCGAGGAGAGCGTGGTTTTTGCGATGATCCCGCCGCAGCGCTCGCAGGGTTCACCGTCGCGATGGAACACCTTAAAGCGAAACAGCGCGCCATGATGTTTGTTGTCATCCGCCTGACCGCGCGTGGTATACGACAGGCGCGGAATATCCAGCAGCGCATTCGCTAATGCCGTCAACTGCGTATCGCTGAGATCGCGGGCTTTATGCTGACCGCTTAATCCCACCTGCCAGAGGATCTCCACCCGCAGATAGTTCCCCAGTCCGGCAAGAAAGGCTTGATCCAGTAACAGGCCGGAAAACTGACGATTGCGAAAACGCGGTGAGAGTAACCGGGTTTTCACCGTTTCAGGCGTCAGACGCAGGTCCAGCACATCCGGTCCGACCCGTTGCAGGAAAGGATGAGTGGTGAGCTGTTCCGGGGTCAACATCTCGATGTCAGACGCGCTGTAGAGCAAAATGGTTTTATCCGCCGTTTGCAGTTTTACGCGCAGAACGCGGGTGGTTTGCGGCGTCTCACCACTGTCCACCACGCGCCAGACGCCATACAGCTGGTTATGGCTGTAGAGCGTCAGCCCCCCGGAAAAATGGGTCAGCAGCGCTTTGCCACGCGTCTCCATCGCCGTGACGGTCTGCCCCACCAGCGAGGATTGATAGGGTTTTAACTGCGCAAAGGCAAACCAGACATCCGTCAAGGGTTTGCCTTTGATCGCCGCCTCCAGGTTATCCGCCGCGCGGCGGATTTCCGGGCCTTCAGGCATGGTTCTGTCCTTATCTGAGGAGATTAGTGCGTGGCACCGCCCGTCACGGCAATGTCATCATCGACTTGCAATGCGGTGGCGATCGCCACCTCCAGCGCCAGACGCACCGTTTCTGCCGCCATACTGGGTGCTCCCGGATGCGCGGCCGCCTGCTGCGGCAGATAAGGGATATGGATGAATCCCCCCTTCACCTCCGCGATGCCGCTCAGTTTGTGCAGCAATCCGTACATCACATGGTTGCAGACAAACGTCCCCGCCGTCTGCGATACCGACGCCGGCACGCCCGCTTCACGCATCGCGGCTACCATCGCTTTGATCGGCAGCGTGCTAAACCAGGCCGCAGGCCCGCCGGCAATAATCGGCTCATCCACCGGCTGCTGGCCCTTATTATCCGGGATACGGGCGTCGTCGACGTTGATCGCCACGCGCTCAACGGTGATATCCGCACGTCCACCCGCCTGACCGATCGCCAAAACCAGCGACGGAGAGAGCGTATCAATAGTGGAATTCAGCACACTGAGCGACTCGCCAAACACACAAGGCAACTGACGCGCCACCACGCGACATCCGGCGATGATAGCATTGTCGAGACGCGAGACCACTTCCCAGGACGGGTTAACCTGCTCGCCGCCGAAGGGCTCAAACCCGGTGATTAATACCGTTTTCATCCGTCCTCCTTACAGGAACATCAGGAAATACATCAGGAACACGTTGACTAACAGGAGCAGTATGCCGGTCGGCACCTGCGCTTTAATGACCGCGTTTTTATCCGGCAGTTCCAGCAGCGCGGCGGGCACAATGTTAAAGTTCGCCGCCATCGGCGTCATCAGCGTGCCGCAATAGCCGGAGAACATCCCAATGGCCGCCATCACCGCCGGATTCCCGCCGTGCTGGAGCACCAGGATCGGAATGCCAATTCCCGCAGTGACAATCGGGAAAGCGGCAAACGCATTGCCCATCACCATCGTCAGCAGGGCCATCCCAATGGTATACACCGCTACCGCAATAAAGCGGCTGTCGACGGCCAGATACTCTTGCGTGAGATACGAAATTCCGCTGCCAACGCCTGCCGCCGTGAACAACAGCCCTAACGTCGCGAGGATCTGCGGCAGAATAAATGCCCAACCGATGGAGTCCAGCAGGCGACGCGCCTCCTGGATCGGCTGATGTACCTTCTCATGAGTCATTTTGACAGCCATGCCCAGACCAATCAGCGAGCCCGCGGTCATCGAGAACAGCGTCACCAGCGTGGCGTGATTGCCCGGACCAAACACGGCGTCCTGCAATCCCGGAATATGGTTGAACATCAATACGCCAATCACGGTGACGACCGGAATGGCCAGCGCCGGATAAAACAGGCGGTTCCCCAGACGCGTGGCGCTCTCTTCACGCTGCTCGCGGGTACGCTGGTGATAACTCCCCAGTTTCACGCCGCCAAAGCCGGCAATCAGCGCCATTAACACCACCGCGACCCCCACGGCAATATTGACCGTACGTTTGTCACCCACCAGCTGATACGTCCAGTCGCCCAGCAGGAACAACAGCCCGTAAACGCCCCAGAATAACCCAGTCGTCAGCCGACGCGGATTGGCTTTGTCCTGCCAGGACATGATGGCGACAATCAGCAGAACGATTCCCGCCAGCCAGTAGAGGTAGCTTTGCTGAAAATTCATTGCGCCTCTCCTTTGCGGGTGTCGACAGAACCGGCTTTCGCCATCTCGCGTTGCAGATAATTATCCAGCCGCCACAGTCGCGTGCCGTGGATCACGAAGGCGCACAAGGCTGTCGGGATCCCCCACAGGGCAATATGCAGCGGCTCGGTCTGAATGCCGCCGGATTCCAGCATAAAGTTGTGCATGAAGATAATCGCGCCGAATGCCACGAAGATATCTTCACCAAAAAAGAGTCCCACGTTATCCGTCGCCGCCGACATTGCCCGCAGACGGTAGCGCACCGCGCCGGGCAAGGTCCCGTACGTTTTCTCCGCTGCCCCTTCCGCCATTGGCGCTAACAGGGGGCGCACCATTTGCGGGTGTCCGCCCAGGCTGGTCAGCCCCAGCGCGGCGGTAGCCTCACGAATAAACAGATAGACAATCAGCAGGCGGCCTGACGTGGCGCTTCGAATTTTGGCAATCCACGCCTGGGCACGCTCTTTCAAACCGTGACGCTCGAGCAGACCGATAACCGCCAGCGGGATCAGCAGGATAAACGGCAGGTTGCGGGTATTGAGAAAACCTTCACCCAGCTTTTCGAGGATCGTGGCGATCGGCATCTGCGCCGCCAGTCCGGTGACGATCCCGGCGACAATAACCACCAGCACCGGGTTAAAACGTAAAAGAAATCCAACCACAATGACGGCAATGCCCATCAGTGGCCAGAGCGTTATTGCATCTCCCATAATCCATTCCTGTATGTTGTGTTTTGTTGTGGTGTTTTTATATGCACAGCCCCTCTGTGGGGGCTGCGTCAATTCTTATGCGACAATCTCGATACCGCGTGATTCAAATGCCGAGCGTAAACGTCGGGCGAAGGCCAGCGCGTGTTCCCCATCGCCATGAATACAGACCGTCTGCGCCACAACGCTTGCCCATTCACCGGTGAGGCTTTTTACGTGTCCGCGCTCAACCATCTCCAGCGTTTGTGCCAGCGACTGTTCTTCGTCTTCAATCAGCGCGCCCGGTTGGCTGCGCGGCACCAGGCTGCCATCCGCCTGATAACCGCGATCGGCGAACACCTCCTGGCGCGTGGCGAGACCGTAACGCTCACCCGCGCGGATCAGTTCGCTTCCCGCCAGGCCGACCAGAATCAGCGCCGGATCGCAGGCGTACACCGCCTTCGCAATGGCATCCGCCAGTTGCGGATCTTTCGCCGCCTGGTTGTAGAGCATGCCGTGAGGTTTCACATGACGCATGACGCCGCCCTCCGACCGTGTCATTGCGGCCAGCGCGCCGATTTGATACAGCGTTTGCGCGTAGACCGTTTCTGCAGGCAGCGTCATCGCCGTGCGGCCAAAGTTTTCCCGATCCGGAAAGCTCGGGTGCGCGCCAATGGCAACGCCGTTTTTCAGCGCCTCACGCACGCTTGCCAGCATGGTTTGCGCATCGCCAGCATGAAATCCGCAGGCAATGTTGGCCGATGAGACCAGCGTCAGCAGTTCTCCATCGCTGGCGCAACCTTCGCCGAGGTCCGCATTTAAATCAATGTTCATCGTTGAGTCGCCATGTGAGTTGTTCCAGATAGCGCTGTTGGTCCTGACGCGCTTTCAGCGCCTCCTCCAGCGAGCACTGAACAAAGTGAATAGGTTGACCGAGCGGAATTTGCGCCAGATGGTACATGTCGGCCTCGATAATGCAGGCGATGCGCGGATAGCCGCCGGTCGTCTGGGCATCGTTCATTAAGACAATCGGCTGACCGTTGTGCGGTACCTGAACCACACCGGGCAGCAGACCATGCGACACCAGTTCACGATCCGTCGTCCTCGTCAGCGGTTGCCCCTGCAAGCGGTAGCCCATCCGGTTACTCTGCGGACTGAGATGCCACGGCGATCGCCAGAATGACTCCTGCGAAACCGCGTCAAATTCGTGGTACTCCGGCCCCGGCAGCGCCCGAATGCGGTTTCCCCACAGCAGCTGTTTTACCCCCAGCGCCTCCCGGAACGCGCGTCGGGGTTTACCGATCGCCAGCCGGTCGCCATCTTTGAGCAGACGGCCTTCCAACCCGCCAATGCCCACTTTGAGATCGGTACTGCATGACCCCATCACTTCCGGCACGTCGATGCCACCTGCCAGCGCAAGATAGCTGCGCATTCCGTGCTGCGGACGCTTCAGCGCCAGGCGCTGGCCCGCTTTCACCGGCAGACGCCAGCCGGTCCAGACGGGGTGATTATCCAGTCGCGCTTCACATCCCGCACCGGTCAGGGCAAACCAGCCGTCGGTCTCAAACTCCACAACCAACTGACCGAGGGTAATTTCCAGCACTGGTGCACTGGCCTCATTGCCCACCAACAGGTTGGCGATTTGCATTGCGGGTTTATCCAGCGCGCCGCAGTGGCTAACGCCTGACTGACGAAAGCCGTGGCGACCGCCGTCCTGAACCGAGGTGTACAGTCCCGCGCGAATAATATTCAGCATACCCCCTCCTTCTGCGGGATAAAGCGCACGCTATCGCCGGGCCGCAGGAGAACCGGTTGCTCTTTTTTCGGGTCGAACAGGGGTAGCGAAGTATGACCGATCAGTTGCCAGCCGCCGGGCGTTGGCAGCGGATAAATACCCGTTTGCGGCCCGCCGATACCCACCGACCCCGCCGGAACCCTCAGTCGCGGCTCCGCCCGTCTTGGCGTGTGCAGTTGTTCCGGTAAGCTGCCGAGATACGGGAAACCGGGCTGAAAACCTAAAAACCAGACCACATACTCGACCGACGCGTGCAGTTCCACTACCTGCTTTTCAGTCAGACCGCTGTGACGGGCAACGTCTGCCAGATCGGGACCGCCAGCGCCACCGTAGATCACCGGAATTTCGATATAGCGCGAGTCAGGCTCCAGCGCCTCACTCTCCTCCCACCAGCGTTGCAGGCGTTCGATCGCATCCAACGCCAGCGTTTGCGGGTCGCGCAGGATCACGGTGATATTGTTCATTCCCGGAATGGCCTCGACCACGTTTGGCGTCTCAGCCAAACGCTGCGCCAGCCGCCAGATACGTTTCTGGCTCGCCAGCGTCACCGGCGGCTCAAGCTCCAGCACCACCGCCGTTTCACCTAACAGATAACAACGCGCTCGTTGCACTTGCGTTCCTCTTGTTCTTATTTATGCCGGGTTTGGAATATCAATAAACGTCACATCCAAATCGGTGTTCTCTGTCAGCCATTCGCTGAGCGCGCGGATCCCGCCGCGTTCAGTGGCATGGTGTCCGGCGGCGTAAAAATGCAGCCCCTGTTCACGGGCAGAGTGGATGGTTTGTTCGGAAACTTCACCTGTGATAAAGGCGTCGACACCAGCCTGCGCGGCGCTGTCGATGAAGCTTTGTCCGCCGCCGGTGCACCAGGCGACGCGTTTGACGGTATCTGGCCCGGTATCACCGCACCACAACGGCTTGCGCCCAAGACGCGCTTCAATCCACGACGCCAGTTCCAGCCCGGAGACCGGCATCGCCAGTTCGCCCCAGGGTACCAGCGGCTCGATTTCCCCCATTACGGTGATCCCCAACAGCGCCGCCAGTTGCGCGTTGTTGCCCAGTTCGGGATGCGCATCCAGCGGGAGATGCCAGCCGTAGAGGTTAATGTCATTCGCCAACAACGTTTTCAGACGATTGCGCTTCATCCCGCGAATCACCGGGGACTCGCCTTTCCAGAAATAACCATGATGAACGATGACCGCATCGGCTTGCAGACGCACCGCTTCATCCAGTAACGCCTGACTGGCGGTCACGCCGGTGACGATTTTCTGCACCGTCTCTTTGCCTTCAACCTGTAAACCGTTTGGCGCGTAGTCACTGATAGCGGCGCTGTTCAGTTTCTCGTTGATCAGTTGTTCCAGTTCGGTGTTTTTCATCATCGATCCCTTGTTTATTTATGCACTCCGTTAACATAGCGTCCCAGTGCCTGTTCGTCGATAGTCAATTCTTTGTCATATTAATAAACCATCGCCCCCGCGCTTAGCCATAAAAAAGGGCGTATTTACGCACCTCTTACTGAATAGTTATGGGAGTCTGACGCATAGTCACCGTTAGCTTTTTCGCGCGGCCTCATACGCGGCAAGTGTCTCCAGACGCGCCTGTTTGTGATCGACAATAGGCTGCGGATAGTCGAGGGAAATGCCCGCTTTTGTTGCCCATTTCCACGGCTCGTGTATCGCCTTACCCGGCACAGCGCTAAGTTCCGGGATCCACTGGCGGATAAACTCACCCTCGCTGTCGAACTTTTCACCCTGCGTCGTCGGGTTAAAAATGCGGAAATACGGCGCCGCGTCGGTTCCGGTGGAGGCAGCCCACTGCCAGCCGCCATTATTCGCGGCGAGATCGCCATCTATCAGTTGTGACATGAAATAGCGCTCGCCTTTACGCCAGTCGATCAGCAGATCTTTTACCAGGAAGCTGGCCGTAATCATCCGCAGACGGTTATGCATCCAGCCAGTGGCGTTCAGCTGTCGCATCGCCGCATCGACAATCGGATACCCTGTTTTTCCCTCCTGCCAGGCCTGCAAATGGGCCGCACTGTCCCGCCAGCACACGCGATCGGTCCAGAGAATAAAGGGACGGTACTTGCACAGTTCAGGATGGTAGGTCATCAGATGGCGATAAAAATCGCGCCAGATAAGTTCGTTCAGCCAGACGCTGCCCGCACCGCCATCCAGCGCCTGCGGCTGTTCCGCCAGCAGGCGATGCAGACACTGGCGCGGCGACAAGCCTCCCGTTGCCAGACTGGCGGACAAACGACTGGTGCCCTCAATGGCCGGAAAGTCACGTCGTTCGTCATATTCTCCCGCGTCCTGCTGGCAAAACTGGCGTAGCCGGGCAATCGCGGCTTTCTCTTGTGCCGGGAAAAGGGCCTGGTCAAAATCCTGCTGCGGATAGTTAAGCCTAATCGGCGGTAACGATGTCGAAACGTCATGCCCCTCACGTCGTTCGGGCGCGGAAACGCATACCGGCATTCCCTCTTTCAGCCGTTTTAACCAGGCGTTTTTAAACGGCGTGAAGACTTTATACATCTCGTTATTTCCCGTCATCACCGCGCCCGGCGGCAGGATCACGCTATCATCAAACCCTTCGCAAACCACATTGGGCAGCGCGCTTTCCACTGCCGCATCGCGCTCGCGCTCATTCACTTCATATTGATAGTGGTAGAACAGATGGCTGACGTTTTGCTGTTCACACACCGCCTTCACCGTTTCGATGCTGGCCGCAAAATCATTGACCTCTTCAAACAGCAGCGGAATGCCTTTTTCCGCGAGCGCCGTTTGTAAGGCAGTCAACTGGGCCTGAATAAAGGCGGCCTGCCGCGGTGACATCTCATGGTCCGCCCACTGTCCAGGCGTGGAGATAAACAACGCCACGACGCGCGCAGCCCGCTGGCGGCAGGCGGCGGCAAGGGCAAGATGGTCATGCAGACGGAGATCGCGACGAAACCAGACCAGATGGGTGGACATAACACTCCCGAAAAAAAATCAACTCCCGTAGCGCAGTCGCAGAGCTTCCGGCCAGGGATCAAAATAGCGTTGCCCGGCGAGATACGCATCCGGATATTCCGCCATATAGTGTTTGAGCAGCGTGACGGGTGCAAGCAGTGGTTGCGTGGCGCGTCGATAGCCGTCAATGAGGGAAGCCAACTCCTGCCGCTGACGGGCATTGAGCTGTTTGCGAAAATAGCCCTGAACGTGCATCAGGACATTGGTATGGTTTCGCCGGGTGGCAGGATGGGACATCAGTTTCATCAGGCGCAGACGATATTCAATGAAGAATTCATCCAGACTTTCCCATTCGTGGATGGCGGCGACAAAGCGCCCCAGTTCGCGATATTCCGGTTGAGAATGAGCCAACAGCAACAGTTTATAGCGGCTGTGATAGTCAATCAGCGCGCCGCGCGTCAATCCTTGTTGGCGCAGCCCATGCAATTCATGCAGCGCATAAATCCGCGCGACAAAATTTTCTCGTAATTGTGGATCGTGCAGTCGCCCGTCCTCTTCAACAGGGAGCCACGGGAAGCGCGCCATCAGCACTGCGGTATAAATACCGCGCCCGGCTTTACGGTTGTTTTTTCCTTCCGCGTCATACACGCGTACACGCTCCATGCCGCAACTGGGGGATTTCGCACAGACGATGTAGCCGCAAAGGTGTTCGAAACGGCTGACACGTTCTTCACTGAACGCGGTCATCATCTGGGTTAAATCGCCCTCCCGCCGATCGCTGAAACGCAATGCAATTGCCTCTTCCGTTTTAACTAAACGCAATGCAGGACGCGGCACCGCCAGGCCGATCGCCATTTCCGGACAGACGGGTTCAAAATGCACCCACGGTGAAAGTTCTTCGACTGCAAAGGTCAGGCGCTTATGTCCACCATCAAAGCGAACCGCCTCCCCTAACAAACAGGCGCTAATGCCAACAGGGATTTTCTCGCTCATGATGTCTCCTTTTCCATTTCTGAAATAAGTGTAGACACAGAGACATAAAAAAACCGCCACATTGCTGTTGGCGGTTCTTTTGAACGCGATGATCTTAGTAGAAATCGCCGGTGGCTTTTTCAGCCTGATCCATCCACACCGGCTTATCGCTGGTTTTCGACCACACGCGGTGTAAATAGCTATAAAAACGGGCGCGGTCTTTCCAGAACAGCATGACCGGCAATGCCAGCACCCCAGCCACAACGGCGAAAGTACGGCGTAACAATACAACATGCGCTGGATATTCTTTGTACAATTCCATCGTTTGTCTCCCCTTTATCTGGCCGGTAATCATCACCGGTAAAGTCAAATTGGTTATCTGCTGAAAATAGTACCGCTTTGCGTGTAATTTTACTACTCATCCGACCACTTATTTTTAGCTATTTACGTTCTGTTTATCTTTATTTCGTAACTAAGTTACAAAATAGTTAAATTAATACTAATCATTAGTTAAATGATGGTCTTTGCCATTTTTATACTTTTTTTACATCCCCGACGCCGATTTTTGCAAAATCTTTGCAGCCAGATATTTACGCTCTGTTTATCACATTTATGCCACTGGAGGTGCACTGTGAGTGCAGGCGTGATAATCGGTATCGTGCTGATTTTCTTATTATTGGGTTATCTGGTGTATGCATTAATCAATGCGGAGGCGTTCTGATGGCTGCGCAAGGATTTTTACTCATCGCCAGTTTTCTGGTGATTTTATTCGTGCTCGCCAGACCGTTAGGCGTAGGCCTGGCACTACTGATCGGCAATAATTCACTGCCAGGTACAGCGGGCATTGAGCGTCTGATCTGGCGCGGGCTGGGCATTTCGTCACACGAGATGAACTGGAAACAGTACCTGCTGGCGATCCTCGGCCTGAACGTACTGGGGCTGGTGATTCTGTTTCTGATGTTAATGGGGCAACACCTTCTCCCGCTGAATCCACAGCAATTGCCTGGCCTGTCATGGCATCTGGCGCTCAACACGGCGGTCAGCTTCGTTGCTAACACCAACTGGCAGTCCTACAGCGGGGAAACCACCCTAAGCTACTTCAGTCAGATGGCCGGGCTGACGGTACAAAACTTTTTATCTGCCGCAACGGGGATCGCCGTGGTATTCGCCCTGATCCGCGCCTTTACGCGCCAGAGCATGAGCACGCTGGGCAATGCGTGGGTCGATCTGGTGCGCATTACGCTGTGGATCTTATTCCCCATCGCGCTGGTGATTGCGCTGTTCTTTATTCAGCAAGGCAGTCTACAAAACCTGCTGCCCTATCAACCCTTCACCACCCTGGAAGGCGTACAGCAACTGCTGCCTATGGGGCCCGTGGCCTCGCAGGAAGCCATCAAAATGCTGGGGACCAACGGCGGTGGCTTCTTTAATGCCAACTCAGCGCACCCGTTCGAAAACCCAACTGCACTGACCAACATGGTGCAAATGCTGGCGATCTTTTTACTTCCAGCCGCACTCTGTTTCGCGTTTGGTGACGCGGCTGGCGATCGTCGTCAGGGACGGATGCTGCTGTGGGCCATGTCGCTCATCTTTATCGTCTGCGTTGCGGTAGTGATGTGGGCTGAGGTTCAGGGCAACCCGCACCTGCTGCAGTTTGGCGCAGACGCCAGTCTCAACATGGAAGGCAAAGAGAGCCGCTTTGGCGTGCTGGTAAGCAGTCTGTTTGCCGTGGTCACGACGGCGGCCTCGTGCGGGGCGGTGATCGCCATGCACGACTCGATGACTGCGCTGGGCGGCATGGTGCCGATGTGGCTCATGCAAATCGGTGAAGTGGTATTCGGCGGCGTCGGTTCAGGTCTTTACGGCATGCTGCTGTTCGTGCTGATGGCGGTGTTTATCGCCGGGCTGATGATTGGCCGCACCCCCGAATACCTGGGCAAGAAAATCGACGTTCGCGAGATGAAAATGACCGCGTTGGCGATTCTGGTCACCCCGGCGCTGGTGTTACTCGGCACCGCGCTCGCCATGATGACCGATGCAGGACGCAGCGCCATGCTCAACCCCGGCCCACACGGCTTCAGCGAAGTGCTGTACGCCGTCTCTTCCGCGGCCAACAACAACGGCAGCGCCTTTGCGGGTCTGAGCGCCAACACTCCGTTCTGGAACTGCCTGCTGGCGTTCTGCATGTTTGTCGGTCGCTTCGGGGTCATCATTCCGGTGATGGCCATTGCCGGCTCGCTGGTGGCGAAAAAAAGCCAACCGGCCAGCCCCGGGACGCTGGCGACGCACGGCGCGCTGTTTATCGGCTTACTGATAGGCACGGTGCTGTTAGTCGGCGCCCTGACCTTTATTCCTGCACTGGCGCTTGGCCCAGTCGCTGAACACCTTTCCTTACGCTGAGCGATGCGGAGCACAATGTTATGAGTCGCAAACAACTGGCGCTGTTCGAACCCTCTCTGGTCGCTCAGGCGCTGATGGACGCAGTGAAAAAATTAAGCCCACATACCCAGTGGCGCAACCCGGTGATGTTCATCGTCTGGATTGGTAGCCTGCTGACCACCGCGATCGCACTCGCGATGGCAACGGGACAGATGGCAGGCAGCGCACTGTTTACCGGGGCAATCAGCCTGTGGCTGTGGGTCACCGTACTGTTTGCTAACTTTGCCGAAGCGCTCGCCGAGGGACGCAGTAAAGCGCAGGCCAACAGCCTCAAAGGGGTGAAAAAAACCGCCTTTGCCCGCAAACTGCGCGAGCCGAAGTACGGTGCGAAGATGGATCACGTTCCCGCCGATGAGCTACGCAAAGGCGATATCGTGCTGGTGGAAGCAGGCGATATTATTCCCTGCGACGGCGAAGTCATTGAAGGCGGCGCCTCTGTGGATGAAAGCGCCATTACCGGCGAGTCCGCGCCGGTGATTCGTGAGTCCGGCGGCGATTTCGCCTCAGTAACCGGCGGGACGCGCATTCTCTCCGACTGGCTGGTGATCGAATGTAGCGTGAACCCAGGCGAAACCTTCCTTGACCGGATGATCGCCATGGTCGAAGGCGCGCAGCGTCGCAAAACGCCCAATGAGATTGCTCTGACTATTCTGCTGATAGCCCTGACGATTGTCTTTTTACTGGCAACCGCCACGCTGTGGCCATTTTCGGCCTGGGGCGGTCACGCGGTCAGCGTCACGGTGCTGGTCGCCCTGCTGGTTTGTCTCATCCCGACGACCATCGGCGGGCTGCTCTCCGCCATTGGCGTCGCCGGGATGAGCCGTATGCTCGGTGCGAACGTCATCGCCACCAGCGGACGCGCTGTGGAAGCCGCAGGGGATGTGGACGTGCTGCTGCTGGATAAAACCGGCACCATTACACTGGGTAACCGTCAGGCATCGGACTTCCTGCCTGCACAGGGCGTGGATGAAAAAACATTGGCCGACGCCGCGCAGCTCTCTTCATTAGCCGATGAGACGCCAGAAGGCCGCAGCATTGTGATCCTCGCCAAGCAGCGGTTTAATCTGCGCGAGCGCGATGTGCAGTCGCTGCATGCCACCTTCGTGCCCTTTACCGCTCAAAGCCGCATGAGCGGCATTAACATTGACAACCGGATGATTCGTAAAGGCTCCGTCGATGCCATTCGTCGCCACATTGAGGTCAACGGCGGCCAGTTCCCGGCGGATGTTGAGCAGAAAGTGGATAGCGTCGCCCGTCAGGGTGCCACGCCGCTCGTCGTCGTGGAAGGTTCCCGTGTATTGGGCGTGATCGCGCTGAAAGATATCGTTAAAGGCGGGATAAAAGAACGCTTTGCCCAGTTGCGTAAAATGGGCATCAAAACGGTGATGATTACCGGCGATAACCGCCTGACCGCGGCAGCCATCGCCGCCGAAGCGGGCGTAGATGACTTCCTTGCTGAAGCGACGCCAGAAGCCAAACTGGCGCTCATCCGCCAGTATCAGGCGGAAGGTCGCTTAGTGGCAATGACGGGTGATGGCACCAACGACGCCCCGGCGCTGGCCCAGGCCGATGTCGCGGTGGCGATGAACTCCGGTACGCAGGCGGCGAAAGAAGCGGGCAACATGGTGGATCTCGATTCCAACCCCACCAAACTTATCGAAGTGGTGCACATCGGCAAACAGATGCTGATGACGCGCGGTTCGCTGACCACGTTTAGTATCGCCAACGACGTGGCGAAGTACTTCGCGATCATTCCGGCCGCTTTCGCCGCAACCTATCCGCAACTGAATGCGCTGAACATTATGCGTCTGCATTCACCTGATTCGGCCATTCTGAGCGCGGTTATCTTTAACGCTTTGATCATTGTCTTTCTGATCCCGCTGGCGCTGAAAGGCGTGAGCTACAAACCGCTTTCCGCATCTGCCATGCTGCGCCGCAACCTGTGGATCTACGGCCTGGGTGGTCTGGTTGTGCCGTTTATCGGCATTAAAGTCATTGATTTACTGCTGACCCTGCTGGGTCTGGTGTGAGGTATCTGATGAGTGGTTTACGTCCGTTGTTCTCAACTATGATTTTCCTGATGCTGCTGACGGGCGGCGCGTATCCGTTGCTCACCACCGCGCTGGGGCAATGGTGGTTCCCGCATCAGGCCAATGGTTCACTGATTCAGGATGATCGCGGGGTGCGCGGTTCTGCGCTGATCGGGCAAAACTTTACCTCTGAAGGCTATTTCCAGGGACGACCTTCGGCCACCGCTGAAATGCCCTATAATCCCATGGCTTCCGGCGGCAGTAATCTCGCCGTCAGTAACCCGGAACTGGATAAACAATTGCAAAGCCGGATCGCCGCCCTGCGCGTCGCCAACCCGCAGGCCAGTCCCGCCGTACCGGTGGAACTGGTCACCGCCTCCGCGAGCGGTCTGGACAATAATCTGACGCCCGCCGCGGTGGCGTGGCAAATCCCTCGCGTGGCGCAGGCCCGCCATCTCAGCATTGAACAGGTGACGCGACTGGTTGCAGAATACACGCAGAAACCGCCGGTGAGCTTTATCGGTCCGTCGGTGGTCAATATTGTGGAACTCAATTTAGCGCTGGACAGGCTCTGATGGTTGATGATGACGTTTTACGCCCCGATCCCGATCGCCTGCTGGAGCAGGCGGTTTCCCCGCACTGCGGAAAACTGAAAATATTCTTCGGTGCCTGTGCGGGCGTCGGCAAAACCTGGGCCATGCTGGCCGAGGCCCAGCGCCTGCGCGCGCAGGGACTGGATATTCTGATTGGCGTGGTGGAGACACACGGACGCAAAGAGACCGCTGCCCTGCTGGACGGTCTCAGCATCCTGCCGTTGAGGCGGCAGACGCGCCATGGACGCCATATCAGCGAGTTCGATCTCGATGCGGCGCTCGCCCGCCGTCCGGCGCTGATCTTAATGGATGAACTGGCGCACAGTAATGCGCCTGGCTCACGCCATCCCAAGCGCTGGCAGGACATTGAAGAACTGCTCGACGCCGGTATTGATGTCTTTACCACCGTCAACGTGCAGCATCTTGAAAGCCTGAACGACGTAGTCAGCGGCGTGACGGGAATTCAGGTACGCGAAACCGTACCGGATCCCTTTTTTGACGCTGCCGACGAGGTGGTGCTGGTCGATCTGCCACCTGACGATCTGCGTCAGCGCCTGAAAGAAGGCAAAGTCTATATCGCCGGGCAGGCCGAACGAGCCATTGAACACTTCTTCCGCAAGGGCAATTTAATCGCGCTGCGCGAGCTGGCGCTGCGGCGTACCGCCGACCGGGTGGACGATCAGATGCGCGCATGGCGGGGCCGTCCGGGTGAAGAGAAGGTCTGGCATACTCGCGACGCCATTCTGCTCTGTATTGGCCACAACACCGGCAGTGAAAAACTGGTGCGCACCGCCGCACGTCTGGCGTCGCGCCTGGGCAGCGTCTGGCACGCCGTTTATGTCGAAACACCGGCGCTACATCGCCTGCCCGAAAAGCAGCGTCGCAATATTCTGCATGCCCTGCGATTAGCGCAAGAGCTGGGCGCGGAAACCGCCACGCTGTCCGACCCCAGCGAGGACAAAGCGGTAGTCCGCTACGCCCGCGAGCACAATCTGGGAAAAATTGTGCTGGGCCGCACGACAACGCGGCGCTGGTGGCACCGCGATTCTTTTGCCGACCGCCTGGCGAAACGCGCGCCGGAACTGGATCTGATGGTCGTCGCCCTGGACGATCCACCGGTCAGGACGCTGACATCAATGCCCGACACCCGCGCCTTTAAGGACAAATGGCGAGTGCAAATTCAGGGCGGCCTGGTCGCCGTCGCCCTCTGTGCCCTTACCACTTTTATTGCCAGTCAGTGGCTGTCTGCCTTTGATGCAGCTAACCTGGTGATGCTTTATCTGCTCGGCGTGGTGGTTATCGCCCTCTTCTATGGCCGCTGGCCGTCAGTATTCGCCACCTTTATTAGTGTGATCAGTTTTGACCTGTTCTTCATTGCGCCGCGCGGTACGCTCGCCGTCTCAGACGTGCAGTATCTCCTCACCTTTGGCGTCATGCTGACGGTGGGACTGGTCGTCGGTAACCTGACGGCGGGAGTGCGTTACCAGGCACGCGTCGCGCGCTATCGGGAACAACGCACCCGTCATCTTTATGAAATGTCGAAAGCGCTGGCGATGGGACGCAGCGCACAAGATATCGCCACGACCAGCGAACAATTTATTGCCTCCACGTTTCATGCCCGTAGCCAGATTTTGTTGCCGGATGAAGAGGGTAAACTGACCGCCCTCACCCACCAGCACGGAATGACGCCCTGGGATGATGCCATTGCCCGCTGGAGCTTTGACAAAGGACAACCGGCGGGCGCTGGCACCGATACTCTGCCCGGTGTGCCGTATCAGATCCTGCCTTTACGCAGCGCCGACAAAACGCACGGACTGGTGGTTGTCGAACCGGGCAATCTGCGCCAGTTGATGATCCCCGAGCAGCAGCGGCTGTTGGAAACGTTCACCCTGCTGGTAGCGAATGCGCTGGAACGTCTGACCTTAACGGCCAGCGAAGAACTGGCGCGGCTGGCAAGCGAACGGGAAAGCCTGCGAAACGCGCTGCTCGCCGCACTTTCTCACGATCTGCGTACGCCGCTGACCGTGCTGTTTGGCCAGGCGGAAATCCTCACGCTCGACCTCGCCAGTGAAGGCTCTCCTCATGCCAGACAGGCCAGCGAGATTCGCCAGCATGTGCTCAATACCACCCGCCTGGTCAACAATCTGCTGGATATGGCGCGCATTCAGTCCGGCGGTTTCAACCTCAAAAAAGAGTGGCTGACGCTGGAAGAAGTCGTCGGTAGCGCGCTGAAAATGCTGGAACCCGGTCTGGTTCATCCGGTGAATCTCTCCCTGCCCGCGCCGCTGACCCTCATTCACGTCGATGGCCCGCTGTTCGAGCGGGTGCTGATTAACCTGCTGGAGAATGCCATCAAATATGCCGGACCGCAGGCGGAGATCGGCATCGATGCCCACGTTGAAAACGCTCATCTGCAACTTGACGTCTGGGATAATGGGCCGGGCATTCCACAGGGCCAGGAGCAGCGCGTTTTCGATAAATTCGCCCGCGGGAATAAAGAGTCAGCGGTGCCGGGAGTCGGGCTGGGTCTGGCCATTTGTCGGGCGATAGTGGAAGTGCACGGCGGGGCAATTGCCGTCTATAATCGCCCTCAGGGCGGTGCCTGTTTCCGTGTTACACTGGTGCAAGAAACCCCGCCGGAACTTGAAGATTTTCATGAGGATATGTGACGAACGTTCTGATTGTCGAAGATGAGCAAGCCATTCGCCGCTTCTTGCGTACCGCGCTGGAAGCCGATGGTCTGCGCGTGTACGAAGCCGAAACCCTTCAGCGCGGCTTGCTGGAGGCGGCGACGCGCAAGCCCGATCTCATTATTCTCGATCTCGGCCTGCCGGACGGCGACGGTATTGATTTTATTCGCGACCTGCGACAGTGGAGCGCCGTCCCGGTGATCGTGCTCTCTGCCCGTAGCGAAGAGAGTGACAAAATTGCCGCCCTCGACGCGGGTGCCGATGACTATCTGAGCAAGCCTTTTGGCATTGGCGAGTTACAGGCGCGCCTGCGCGTTGCCCTGCGCCGTCATTCCGCTGTCCCCTCCCCCGAACCGGTGGTGCGCTTTTCCGATGTGGTGGTGGATCTCGCCGCGCATCTGATTCATCGCGGTGAAACGGAGATCCACCTGACGCCGATTGAGTTTCGTTTGCTGGCCGTATTGCTCAATAACGCCGGGAAAGTGCTTACCCAGCGCCAGCTGTTGAACCAGGTCTGGGGACCGAACGCCGTTGAGCACAGCCACTATTTGCGTATTTATATGGGTCACCTGCGACAGAAACTGGAGCAGGATCCCGCGCGCCCACGCCACTTCATCACCGAAACCGGCATTGGCTATCGCTTTATGCCGTGAATGGTTATTCATTTATTTTAAATAAAACAAAAATAATATTTTTATTATTTTTCGTGTCACAATACATATATTTCCTGTCACAGGTAAAATCCTAAAAAAATAATAAAATACATGTTTATAACATATAAATAACAATACGATATCTTATCGCACAATATGCATAAACCGCGACTAATTATTTTGAAAATGATCGTTTAATATTGATCCCCTTCACAGAATGATGCCATTTCCTGGATAAAATACCCTCACCTTCCACTCATCCAGTAAAGGTAAGCAAAATGGAAAATAATAGCCGTACAATGCCCCATATAAGGCGGACAACGCATATTATGATGTTTGCCCACCGTAATAGTTTTGACTTTCATTTCTTTAATGCCCGTTAGTCTTTCGACTATGGGCACTCCAGCATACAGGTCTTCCTGACTCGCTGTATCACAGGCTCACGCCTGTATTCCTCAGTGCTCACACTGCTTAAACCTTGATTCGCCTGTGACCGGACAGGTAAGGTTTTTTGCATCCTAAAAAAAGCAATTTACTGATTTATTTATCAGGGGACAAACTTTGCTTTTATTCCGGAGTTATCAGTTTCTCATTCGAGAAATTGAGGACCTGCTATTACCTGAAAATAAAGAGATGAAAATGTCTGAATTAAAAATCGCCGTGAGTCGTTCTTGCCCTGACTGTTTTTCTACGCAACGCACGATTGTCAATGTTGATGAAAGCCACTTTATTGACGTTGCTGCAGTGGTGTTATCTGTCAATGATATTGAACGTGGGAAACTCGATGAAATTGATGCGACCGGCTACGGCATTCCCGTCTTCATCGCAACCGAAGAGGAAGAGCGCGTTCCGGCAGAATACCTGCCACGCATTTCGGGCGTATTTGAATGTCACGAAGCCCGTACCGCCTTCTACGGTCGTCAATTAGAAACGGCAGCCAGTCATTACGAAACACAATTACGTCCACCGTTCTTCCGCGCGCTGGTTGACTATGTTAACCAGGGAAACAGCGCCTTTGACTGCCCGGGACACCAGGGTGGCGAGTTTTTCCGCCGTCATCCGGCAGGCAATCAGTTCGTGGAATATTTTGGCGAAGCGCTTTTCCGCTCCGACCTGTGTAATGCCGACGTGGCAATGGGCGATTTGCTGATCCACGAAGGCGCGCCGTGTATTGCTCAGCAGCATGCAGCGAAAGTATTTAATGCAGATAAGACCTACTTTGTGCTGAACGGCACCTCTTCGTCCAACAAAGTGGTCCTTAACGCGCTGCTCACTCCGGGCGATTTGGTTCTCTTCGACCGCAACAACCACAAGTCAAACCATCATGGCGCGTTATTGCAGGCAGGCGCAACACCGGTCTATCTGGAAACCGCGCGTAACCCGTACGGTTTCATCGGCGGGATCGATGCCCACTGTTTTGAAGAGAGCTACCTGCGTGAATTGGTTAGCGAAGTGGCGCCACAGCGTTCCCGCGATGCGCGCCCGTTCCGTCTTGCCGTCATCCAGTTAGGGACCTACGACGGCACGATTTATAACGCGCGTCAGGTGGTGGATAAGATTGGTCACCTTTGCGACTACATCCTGTTCGACTCCGCCTGGGTAGGCTATGAGCAGTTTATCCCGATGATGGCGGATTGCTCCCCACTGCTGTTGGAACTGAACGAAAACGATCCGGGTATTCTGGTGACTCAGTCGGTTCACAAGCAGCAAGCGGGCTTCTCCCAGACCTCACAAATCCACAAAAAAGACAGCCATATCAAAGGCCAGTCGCGTTATGTACCACATAAGCGCATGAATAACGCGTTTATGATGCACGCCTCCACCAGCCCGTTCTATCCGCTGTTTGCGGCGCTGGATATTAACGCCAAAATGCACGAAGGCGTCAGTGGTCGCAATATGTGGATGGATTGCGTGGCGAACGGTATCGACGCCCGTAAGCTGATCCTCGAAAACTGCCATCATATTCGCCCGTTCGTTCCGCAATGGATCGAGGATAAACCGTGGCAGTCTTACCCTACGGCGGAAATCGCGAACGACCTGCGCTTCTTCCACTTCGTCCCTGGTGAACGCTGGCACGCGTTTGAAGGTTACGCCGAGCATCAATACTTTGTTGATCCCTGCAAACTGCTGCTGACCACGCCGGGGATCAACGCACATACCGGCGAATACGACACCTTTGGCGTCCCGGCAACCATCCTTGCCAACTTCCTGCGTGAAAACGGTGTGGTGCCGGAAAAATGCGACCTCAACTCGATCCTGTTCCTGCTGACCCCGGCGGAAGACATGGCGAAACTGCAACAGCTCGTCGCCCTGTTGGTGCGTTTCGAGCGGTTGCTGGAGTCTGATGCGCCGCTGGCTGATGTACTGCCGTCTCTCTATAAACAGCACGAAGCGCGCTATGCCGGCTACACCTTGCGGCAGCTGTGTCAGGAGATGCACGACCTGTACGCACGTCACAATGTGAAGCAACTGCAAAAAGAGATGTTCCGTAAGTCGCATTTCCCGCGTGTCAGTATGAATCCGCAAGATGCCAACTACGCGTATCTGCGCGGTGAAGTGGATCTGGTGCCTTTGCCAGAGGCCGAAGGCCGCATTGCTGCGGAAGGCGCGCTCCCTTATCCGCCAGGGGTGCTGTGCGTGGTTCCGGGGGAAATCTGGGGCGGCGCGGTATTGCGTTACTTCAGCGCACTGGAGGAAGGGATCAACCTGTTGCCCGGTTTTGCGCCGGAACTTCAGGGTGTGTATGTCAAAGAGTGCGATGGTCGCAAACAGGTGTGGTGCTACGTGATTAAACCTCGCGACACACAGTCAGACCTGTTGAAAGGAGAAGCATTATGAGTAAAGCCAAATCCAATAAAATGGGCGTGATGCAACTCACCATCCTGACTATGGTCAATATGATGGGTTCCGGCATCATCATGCTGCCGACCAAACTGGCTGAAGTCGGCACCATTTCGATTATCTCCTGGCTGGTGACAGCCGTCGGTTCCATGGCGCTGGCCTGGGCATTCGCCAAGTGCGGAATGTTCAGCCGTAAATCAGGCGGTATGGGCGGCTACGCGGAATATGCGTTTGGTAAATCCGGCAATTTTATGGCGAACTACACCTACGGGGTGTCGCTGTTGATTGCCAACGTCGCCATCGCGATCTCCGCCGTGGGTTATGGTACCGAGCTTTTTGGCGCAACTCTCACCCCTGTGCAGATCGGTCTTGCCACCATTGGCGTGCTGTGGATCTGTACGGTCGCTAACTTTGGCGGGGCGCGCATTACCGGGCAGATCAGTAGTATCACCGTCTGGGGCGTGATCATTCCGGTGGTCGGCCTGTGCATTATCGGCTGGTTCTGGTTTAGCCCAACGCTGTACGCCAACTCCTGGAACCCGCATAACGTACCGTTCTTCACGGCGGTTGGTTCGTCTATCGCGATGACGCTGTGGGCATTCCTCGGTCTGGAATCGGCTTGTGCTAACGCGGAAGTGGTGGAAAACCCTGAGAAGAACGTACCGATTGCCGTACTGGGCGGGACGCTGGGCGCGGCGGTGATCTACATCGTCTCCACCAACGTCATTGCCGGGATTGTGCCTAACATGGATCTGGCAAACTCGACCGCACCGTTTGGCCTGGCGTTTGCGCAGATGTTCACGCCGGAAGTGGGTAAAGTGATCATGGCGCTGATGATCATGTCCTGCTGCGGATCGCTGTTAGGCTGGCAGTTCACCATCGCACAGGTGTTTAAGTCCTCGGCGGACGAAGGGTATTTCCCGAAAGTGTTCTCTCGCGTGACTAAAGTCGATGCCCCCGTTCAGGGAATGCTGACGATTGTGATCATCCAGAGCGGCTTATCACTGATGACCATTAGTCCGTCGCTGAACAGCCAGTTTAACGTGCTCGTCAACCTGGCCGTGGTGACAAATATCATCCCGTACATTCTGTCGATGGCTGCGCTGGTGATCATTCAGCGAGTGGCGAATGTTCCGTCGGCGAAAGCAAAACCGGCAAACTTCGTGGCGTTCGTGGGGGCGATGTATAGCTTCTATGCGCTCTACTCGTCAGGTGAGGAAGCGATGCTGTACGGTTCCATCGTGACCTTCCTCGGCTGGACGCTGTACGGTCTGGTTTCACCGCGCTTTGAACTGAAAAATAAGCACGGTTAAGGCTAGCTTTTGAGAAAAAGGTTACGCTGGCGTAGGTTTCCGTTCACCCTTTGAACTGCATTTCTCTGAAAGCACTATTCCCGTGAACGGGCAAGGGAGGCTCTCCGCCGCCTCCCTTGCAACCCTGGCTCCCGGCCGGGAAAATCGCCACTTCGTGGTTCATTCGCCTTATGCCGTCTGCCGTCTGCCGTCTGCCTGTCGGGTCGCTTCAATTCTCTGCCTTTCAGGTAAATTCATTTCGCTGTAAAAAAAGCAAATTGCGGAGATGGTCAGGTGTGGATGGGTCCGGCTGAAAATTGCCGACGTGTTTCCGTAAGGCCGGGAGAACCCGCAGGGATGCGGGTTCAGGGTGCGCGAAGCAGGGATGCTGAGTCGCACCCGCCCCGTAGCCAGGAGGAATAAACGGAGGGTATCGCGAAGCGACAATTTTCCTGCCGGGAGCCTGGATTGTTAAGGAGGCGGCGGCGAGCCTCCTTAACACGTTCACAGACACAGATCTACCCGGGAAGCAATGAACATAAAGTGAACGTAACGTTTTCACTTTACAGGCATATTTTCCTGGGAAGAACATGCCCAAGTACTTACTTTACCTGCTCAACTCAGGCGTTTTTCAGCACTTCGCTGACGATTTCAACCGCTTCTTTTTCGATCTGCTTGCGATGCTCTTCGCCGAGGAAGCTCTCGCAATAGATCTTGTACGCATCTTCCGTACCCGACGGACGGGCAGCGAACCAGCCGTTGTCGGTCATCACTTTCAGACCGCCAATCGACGCGCCGTTACCCGGTGCTGCCGTCAGACGCGCAGTGATTGGGTCACCTGCCAGCGTACTGGCGCTGACCATCTCCGGAGACAGTTTAGACAGCGCCGCCTTTTGTGCGGACGTTGCGCCTGCCTGTAGACGGTTGTAGCTCGGCGCACCAAAACGGGCAGCAAGCTCGTTGTAGTGCTCCTGCGGGTTCTTCCCGGTGACGGCGGTGATTTCTGCCGCCAGCAGGCACATGATGATCCCATCTTTATCGGTCGACCACGGCGTACCGTCAAAACGCAGGAAGGATGCCCCCGCGCTCTCTTCGCCGCCAAAACCGAAGCTGCCGTCAAACAGACCATCAACAAACCATTTAAAGCCCACCGGAACTTCAACCAGTTTGCGCCCCAGATCGTTGACCACGCGGTCGATCATCGCCGAAGAGACCAGCGTTTTACCGACAGCCACGTCTTTGCCCCACTGCGGACGATGCTGGAACAGATAGTTGATTGCCACCGCCAGATAGTGGTTCGGATTCATCAGTCCCGCCGGGGTAACGATACCGTGACGGTCATAATCCGGATCGTTGGCAAATGCCAGGTCGAACTTATCGCGCAGTGCCAGTAAACCAGCCATAGCACATTCGGAGGAGCAGTCCATACGGATGGCGCCATCTTTATCGAGATGCATAAAGCGGAAAGTTTGATCAACCTGATCGTTTACGATGGTCAGATTCAGTTTGTAATGTTCCGCGATACGCTTCCAGTATTCGATACCGGAACCGCCCAGCGGATCCACGCCCAACGTCAGACCGGCTTTCTGAATGGCTGCCATATCGACGATATCCGCCAGCCCTTCAACAAACGGCTGCACCAGGTCCTGCTCTTTAACATGACCGGACGCCAGCGCCGCATCCAGAGAAATACGCTTCACGCCTTTAAGGTCATCAGCCAACAGCGCGTTCGCGCGATCTTCCACCACTTTCGTGACGTTGGTATCTGCCGGACCACCGTTAGGCGGGTTGTATTTAATACCACCATCTTCCGGCGGATTGTGGGACGGAGTAATGACGATACCGTCAGCCAGCGGGCCGCCTTTTTTGTTGTGGACCAGAATGGCATTCGATACTGCTGGCGTTGGGGTAAAACCGTTGTTCTCCTGAACAATCACGTCAACCCCATTCGCTGCGAGCACTTCCAGCACGGAAATAAACGCTGGTTCAGACAGGGCGTGAGTATCTTTTCCCACATAGCACGGACCCGTAATGCCATTTTTTGCACGCTCTTCCGCGATAGCCTGCGCTATCGCCAGAATATGGGGCTCGTTAAAGCTATGACGGCCTGCACTGCCACGGTGTCCGGAAGTGCCGAACTTCACCGCGTGTTCCGCATTTCCTTTTGCGGGCTTCAGTACATAGTATTGTGACGTCAGTTGCGCGACGTTAATCAAATCACTCTGTTGCGCAGGTTTACCTGCGCGGTCGTGGATTGCCATTGCCTGGTCCTTTTCTGCATGGATTAAATTGTTCCGCAAACCTTTTCAATCAATTCCGCCGGGAATTGCATTGACTGCATGATGTGCTCAATCATGTTGCATTTACGGCCGGTGTTGGTGTTGGTGATCACCCAATACGGCGTGCCGGGCACGTGTTTTGGTTTGGTTTGGTTACCGTTTTTCAGCAGCGTCTGTTCATCAGCCGCAAAATAGACACGCGTACGCCCATGCAACGATTCCGTTGCCTCAGCAAACGCATGTTGATCCAGTGTATAGAGTGTAGTCAGCACCAGCATAAAGCGGTTAACGGCTTTCTTCTGTTCTGCATATTCATCGGACAGAAGCAGTTCACGCATAGCGCGCACTTTATCTTTGACAAGATTGACGGGTTTCGCCTCGACAACGACCGGTTGCGCGGCGCGAACCTCTTTTGTCACTGGCGTGACGGGCTGTGATGTGGCGGAAAACTTCAACATACGCCGTAAAATCTCGGATGCGCTCTCGCCGATATGCTTCGTGTGGCTGGCAATATAGCTATAGAGTTCATCATCAACTTCAATCGTTTTCATCTTAATCCAGTGCGGTGTCTTATCTGATCTGAAATACAAATCGTTGGGAGTATAGGAGCAAATCCCAACGGCGAATAGCGTCAAACCTGGCTGAACAAAAAACTCGGAGAAAACCGAAGAGGTTGCAGCCCGGTGGCAGAATGGTCAACATAATACCCTAACCCGACAGAGCGAAAAAAAGAACTTTGCCATGAAATTGAATATCCGAGCGCAATCCGCACAAAACCTGCACAATAATTCTCCCATCGTACTGGTTCACGGTTTATTTGGCAGTCTGGACAACCTGGGCGTGCTTGCACGCGACCTGGTGAACGACCATGACATCATCCAGGTCGATATGCGAAACCACGGTCTCTCTCCTCGCGATCCGGTGATGAACTACCCGGCGATGGCGCAGGATCTGTTAGATACGCTGGATATGCAACACATCGAAAAAGCCATCTTTATTGGTCATTCGATGGGCGGTAAAGCGGTGATGGCGCTCAGCGCGCTGGCTCCGGATCGCATCGAACGTTTAGTGGCAATAGACATCGCACCGGTGGATTACCACGTCCGCCGCCACGATGAGATTTTCGCTGCTATCAACGCGGTGACGGCAGCAGAAGCAAACACCCGTCAGCAGGCAGCAGCGGTCATGCGCGAACATCTTAATGAAGAAGGCGTGATTCAATTTTTGCTGAAATCGTATGTTGACGGCGAGTGGCGTTTCAACGTACCAGTACTATGGGAACAATACCCGCACATCGTCGGATGGGAGACGATTCCGGCCTGGGATCATCCGGCACTGTTTATCCCCGGCGGCAACTCCCCTTATGTCACTGAAGCATATCGCGCCGATTTGCTGGCCCAGTTCCCACAGGCGCGTGCGCATGTGATTGCCGGGGCCGGTCATTGGGTGCATGCCGAAAAGCCGGAGGCGGTGCTGCGCGCCATCCGTCGTTATCTGAATGAAACGGCTAACTGATTAAAAACTCGGCGTCCGTGCGCGATTACTCGTACGAACGTTGGCGCGCCTCATCCGCTGATGTATGATGGCGCGCTATCCATCCGGGCAGAGGCCTGGCTGATTGTTTCCCCGAAGTCACCAAAATCATGGCCAAAGAACAAACGGACCGTACGACACTAGATCTGTTCGCGCACGAGCGTCGCCCGGGACGACCGAAAACCAATCCGCTTTCGCGCGATGAACAACTGCGCATTAACAAGCGTAACCAGCTAAAACGCGACAAAGTTCGTGGTCTTAAGCGTGTCGAGCTCAAACTCAACGCGGAAGCCGTTGACGCGCTAAATGAGCTGGCGGAATCCCGGGAGATAAGCCGCAGCGAACTGATTGAAGAGATACTGATGGCCCAACTGGCGGCGCTACGCGGTCAGAATCTCGCCTGAAATCATCCCATCCCCCACTTTCGTGTAGCATGGAGTGCACTCGTATGCGTTTGCTATTTCCGCATACCTGACTGTTCTGCTATGATTGCCGTTATCTGTGGGCAATTCGCCACCACCATTTCAATAAGTTTCAAGAGGTTACTTTACTCATGGCAATCACTGGCATCTTTTTCGGCAGCGACACCGGGAATACCGAAAATATCGCAAAAATGATTCAAAAACAGATTGGTAAAGACGTTGCCGATGTACATGACATTGCAAAAAGCAGCAAGGAAGATCTCGAAGGCTATGACATTCTGCTGCTCGGTATCCCAACCTGGTACTACGGTGAAGCGCAGTGCGACTGGGACGACTTCTTCCCAACCCTCGAAGACATTGATTTTAACGGCAAACTGGTTGCCCTGTTTGGCTGTGGCGATCAGGAAGATTATGCCGAATACTTCTGCGACGCGTTAGGCACGATCCGCGATATCATTGAGCCGCGCGGTGCAACCATCGTGGGTCACTGGCCGACCGCAGGCTATCATTTTGAAGCGTCCAAAGGTCTGGCGGATGACGACCATTTTGTCGGTCTGGCGATTGACGAAGACCGTCAGCCGGAACTGACCGCTGAGCGCGTGGAAAAATGGGTGAAGCAGATTTCTGAAGAACTGCACCTGGACGAGATCATCAACGCCTGATGTACGGCGGCGCAGACAACGTTTGCGCCGCATCAATAGACAGTACCAATCAAAATAATTGCTACAAATTTGTAACTTTCTTGCCCATCCCTGTACAATGTGCGGGAGTTTTTAGGTGGCGCTCTCATTTCCAGGCAATACCGACTATTTATTAACATTTGCCAGAGGCTTGCAGTTTTCATTTAGACACGGCAGTCCTATAATGAAACGCATTATCTCGAGTGCAATTTCTGTCACTTCTTGTATGAAGTGAATCGTTTAGCAACAGGACAGATTCCGCATGACTGACAACAATACCGCATTAAAGAAGGCTGGCCTGAAAGTAACGCTTCCTCGTTTAAAGATTCTGGAAGTTCTTCAGGGACCGGAAAACCATCACGTCAGTGCGGAAGATTTATATAAACGACTGATCGACATGGGTGAAGAAATTGGTCTGGCGACCGTGTATCGCGTGCTGAACCAGTTTGATGACGCCGGGATCGTTACCCGCCACAATTTTGAAGGTGGTAAATCCGTTTTCGAGCTGACGCAGCAGCATCATCACGATCACCTTATTTGCCTCGATTGCGGCAAAGTGATCGAATTCAGTGATGATTCTATTGAAGCCCGCCAGCGTGAAATCGCGGCGAAGCATGGCATTCGTCTGACGAATCACAGCCTTTATCTGTACGGCCACTGCGCTGAAGGCGATTGTCGTGAAGATGAACACGCGCACGACGCGAAATAATGTGATTATTCTGAAAAGCCAACCATCCGGTTGGCTTTTTTTATGCGTGTCATTCCCCATTCTGCGCTTTGCTTCTGACAGCATGTTGCTTTAATGTAAAATCTCACCCTGCCTTGTCCGGAGAATTGAAATGGAACTTCGCCAGCTACGTTACTTTGTCCGTATAGTGGAAACCGGCAGTATGGGCAGCGCGGCGCTCGATCTCGACATCGGCGTCTCAGCACTCAGCCAGCAGATGACGCGACTGGAAAACGAACTCGCGATTCGTCTGTTGCAGCGAACCTCGCGTGGCGTAACGCCAACCAACGCCGGTCTGGCTTTTTATTCACAGGCACAGCTGGCGCTACGTCACGCTGATGATGCGATTCTGGCGGCGCGAGATGCGCGTCTGTCCGGTCACGTCAGCGTCGGTATGGCCCCCAGCACCGCCTCCATCCTCGGAATGCCGTTTATTCATGCCATGCGGGAACATTACGCCGACGTACGCTTGCATGTGGTGGAAAGCCTCTCCGGCAACCTGGAGCGGATGATCAACACCCGTCAGATTGATCTGGCCGTCGTTTTTCAGAAAGAGAAGATCCTGCGCTGGAGCGCCAGGCCGGTTCTCGAAGAGCGGCTTTTTCTGATTGGCACGCACGAGCTGCTGGCAGATATTCCGGATGACACCATAACCCCTGCCCAACTGGCGAATATCCCGCTGATCATGCCAAGTCAGGGTCACGGACTGCGCGGCCGACTGGAGGCCATCTGTCAGGAACACGGACTAAAGGTGGATATCGCCACGGAAATTGATGGCCTGGCGTTACTGATGCGTGCTGTTCGCAGCGGACTCGGTGCCACGCTGCAACCCGGCGCTGCCATTTCGCACCTTGAGAGAGCAGCGCTAAGAGTGATCGGTGTCCACAATCCTGTACTCAGCCGCCCCAATTTTCTGGTCAGCCTGTCTGACGATGAACTCACCCCCGCCGGGCTCGCCGCCCGCGTGATGCTCACAAAAGTCATGCGTGAACTTGTAGAAACCGGCAGTTGGCCGGGGGCAACTCTTTACGCTCACTAAACAGGTCTTTAGCTTTTCCTCATAGCGCCCACACAACCCGTGCGTATACATTTCAATTACAAATTTAACAAATAGTTAAATGGTAATGGAGTATACGATGGTGGATGTACTGGTGATTGGCGGCGGTAATGCCGCGTTATGTGCCGCCTTAACCGCCCGCGAGGCAGGAGCCTCCGTGTTGCTGTTAGAGGCTGCGCCACGGGAATGGCGCGGCGGCAATTCTCAACATACGCGCAATTTACGTTGTATGCACGATGCGCCACAGGATGTATTGGTCGAGAGTTATCCCGAAGAGGAGTTCTGGCAGGATCTCTGGCGCGTCACGGAAGGCAATACCGATGAAGCGCTGGCGCGTCTGGTGATCCGTACCTCATCGCAGTGTCGTGACTGGATGCGCCAGCACGGTGTTAATTTTCAGCCTCCGCTCTCCGGCGCGCTGCACGTGGCGCGTACTAATGCCTTCTTCATGGGCGGCGGGAAAGCCCTCGTGAACGCCTATTACCGCAGCGCAGAAAAGCTGGGGGTACAGATTCGCTACAACACGCCGGTACAGGCGCTTGAATTGCATAATGGCGAATTCGTCGCCGCCCTGGCAGGTAACGAGCGCATTGAGGCCAGAGCCTGTGTCCTTGCCGCCGGCGGGTTTGAATCCAACCGGGAATGGCTGCGCGAGGCCTGGGGGGAAAACGCGCGTGGCGAATGGCCCGCCGATAACTTCCTCATTCGCGGCACCCGCTTTAATCAGGGTGTGTTGCTCAAATTTATGATCGACGCCGGGGTTGACATCATCGGCGATCCGTCCCAGTCCCACTGTGTTGCCATTGATGCCCGAGCCCCGCTGTATGACGGCGGCATTTGTACCCGCGTGGATTGCGTATCTCTGGGTGTGGTGGTCAACCGGGACGCAGAACGCTTTTACGACGAAGGCGAAGATTTCTGGCCGAAACGCTACGCCATCTGGGGGCGTCTGGTTGCCCATCAGCCCGGCCAGATTGGCTTCTCCATTATCGACAGCAAAGCGATCGGCCACTTTATGCCGCCGGTTTTCCCGGGGGCGCAAGCCAACACGCTGGGTGAACTGGCCCGCCAACTGGGGCTGGATCCCGAACGCTTTACCGATACCGTGGAGCAGTACAACCAGGCCTGTCAGCCGGGCCAGTTTGATCACACAACGCTGGATAACTGCGCAACGCAGGGCCTGACGCCACCAAAAACCCACTGGGCGCGACCTCTCGATACCCCACCCTACTACGGTTATGCCCTGCGTCCAGGGATCACCTTTACCTATCTGGGGCTGAAAGTGAATGAACATGCTGCGGTCCACTTCGCTGGCGCCCCCAGCCGTAATCTGTTCGTTGCCGGTGAGATGATGGCAGGCAACGTGCTGGGCAAGGGTTATACCGCCGGTGTCGGCATGTCCATCGGCACCACGTTTGGTCGGATCGCAGGTAAAGAAGCAGCCCTGGCAGCACGCAAGGAGGCACGTCATGAAGCAGCTTGAAAAATTGATTATCGAGGCCAAAATTCTCACCGGGCCGGAGGCTGAAGTCGAACGGGTGATGCAGGTTTGTAACGCCTGTCGCTATTGCGAAGGGTTTTGCGCCGTATTTCCGGCAATGACTCAACGGCTGGAATTTGGCAAAGCCGACATCAACTATCTTGCCAACCTGTGCCATAACTGCGGTGCCTGCCTGCACGCCTGCCAGTACGCCCCGCCCCATGAGTTTGCGATCAATGTGCCGAAAGCGATGGCGGAAGTGCGTCTGGAAACTTATCAACATTACGCGCAACCGGCGGCCTTCGGGGCGCTGTATCGCCGGGCAGGCGTCACCGTGACGCTGGCACTGGTCTTTGGTCTGATCCTCTTTTTACTCCTCGCGATGGGGCTAAAGGGATCGCTGCTCCACCCGCCGCTGGCCGGTGATTTCTACCAAATATTCCCGCACAACCTGCTGGCATGGATGTTTGGCTCCGTTTTCGTGCTGGCGATCGGTTTACTGATGGCTGGCGTAATCCGCTTCTGGCGTGAGATATCCCCCGTTGGGCCACGTCCGGTGGAAATTGCCGAAGCTTCGCACAATGCGCTGACGTTGAAATACCTCGACGGTGGACATGGCAAGGGCTGCAACGAAACTGACGATGCCTTTACGCTGATGCGCCGTCGTTTCCATCATTTCACCTTTTACGGGTTTATGCTCTGTTTCGCCGCGACCGTCGTGGCAACCGGTTACCACTACGTTGCCGGATGGGAAGCCCCTTACCCGTTCTTCAGCGTGCCGGTCATGCTTGGCACGCTCGGTGGAGTCGGCTTAGTCATCGGCCCGGCGGGCCTGCTGTGGTTAAACCTTAAGCGCTCACCACTGCATGGTGACGCGCGACAGAAACCAATGGATCGCGGATTTATTTTACTGCTGCTACTGACCAGCCTGACCGGCCTGGGTCTGCTGGCGGGGAGAGACACCTCATGGATGGGGATCCTGCTTGCCATCCATCTTGGCGTGGTCATGGCACTTTTTTTGACCATTCCGTACGGAAAATTTGCCCACGGATTTTACCGCTGCGCATCTTTACTCAAATGGGCAATTGAGAAGCGACGTGGAAAACAGGCGGGGGTCGCAGGCGACTGACCCGCAAACTCTTACCTCTATAAATATTATGATAAGACAGTGGAGCAACCTCAATGACTCAACAACCATCGCGCGCCGGCACGTTCGGCGCAATACTGCGTGTGACCAGCGGTAATTTTCTCGAACAGTTTGATTTTTTTCTGTTTGGTTTTTATGCCACTTATATCGCAAAGACGTTTTTTCCCGCCGAAAGTGAGTTCGCCAGCCTCATGCTTACCTTTGCCGTTTTTGGCTCCGGCTTTTTAATGCGCCCCATCGGGGCGGTAATACTGGGGGCATATATCGACAGGATCGGTCGGCGTAAAGGGCTGATGGTTACTCTGGCAATTATGGGCTGCGGCACGCTGTTGATAGCCCTCGTTCCGGGTTATCAGACCATCGGCCTGCTGGCCCCCGCGCTGGTGCTGCTGGGGCGCTTGCTACAGGGATTCTCTGCCGGCGTCGAACTGGGCGGCGTCTCTGTTTATCTTTCTGAAATCGCAACGCCTGGCAATAAAGGCTTTTACACCAGTTGGCAATCGGCCAGTCAACAGGTCGCGATCGTTGTCGCCGCGCTGATTGGCTACGGCCTGAATGTCACGCTGGGGCACGATGAGATCTCTGAATGGGGTTGGCGAATCCCGTTCTTTATTGGCTGCATGATTATTCCGCTGATTTTTGTTCTTCGACGTTCACTACAGGAAACTGAAGCCTTTTTACAACGTAAGCACCGCCCCGACACCCGGGAGATTTTTACCACGATTGTTAAAAACTGGCGCATCATCACCGCAGGTACCCTGCTGGTGGCGATGACAACCACGACCTTTTATTTTATTACCGTCTATACCCCCACTTACGGGAGAGCCGTTTTGAACCTCAGCGCGCGTGACAGCCTGATAGTCACCATGCTGGTGGGGATTTCTAACTTCATCTGGCTGCCGATTGGCGGTGCCATCTCTGACCGGATTGGTCGTCGCCCGGTGCTGATGGGCATCACTTTGCTGGCACTGGTCACCACCTGGCCGGTAATGAACTGGCTTACCGCCGCCCCTGATTTCACCCGTATGACGCTGGTACTGCTCTGGTTCTCGTTCTTCTTTGGTATGTACAACGGCGCGATGGTTGCCGCACTGACCGAAGTCATGCCGGTTTATGTACGAACCGTGGGGTTTTCACTGGCCTTTAGTCTCGCCACGGCGATCTTCGGCGGCCTGACGCCCGCCATTTCCACGGCGCTGGTCCAGTTGACGGGCGATAAGAGTTCTCCGGGTTGGTGGCTTATGTGCGCAGCGCTGTGCGGATTCGCCGCGACGGCAATGTTATTTGTCCGTCTCAGTCGCGGTTATCAGACAGCAGAGAATAAGCTCTGAAACGCAGACGGGCGGAGATATCTCTCCGCCCGTTTTATACTATCTCTGACGCTTACTTCGCCGTGTTGTTGCTGCGAATTTCCTGCCAGATCTTATCGCAATCGGCTTTCACGGCCTGATCGTTACCAGTGCGCGTCGCCTGGATACACTGCTGGTAATCCAGCACACGAACACTTTCCTGATTCGCAAACTGCTGATGCTGTTTCTCTTTTTTCAGCACGTTCAGCACGCTCTGACAGGCTTCGATTTTCTCTGGCGATCCCTGTGCCGTGTTGATACAGGCGCTGTACGCTTCTTTCAACCGGCTGTCTTCTTTCGGAGCCGTTGACGGTGCGCAGGCCACCAGTCCCGAGGCCATCACGGCGATGAGTATCAGTTTTTTCATAGCAGGGTCCTCAACGATGCGGCAGGCGCTGGGCCTGCCGCTGTTGGCATTAGAAGATGGTGAACGGTGCAATCACAATGAACTTCACGTCGCGCTCATCCTGGAAGATGTTGCCATAACCGCCACCCCAGCTCGGGATGTTGGAATGGTTGTCATATTCGGTGAAGTGCAGTTTAAACATGGTGCCTTTCGCACGACCGTCCTGCAGCGTATAGACCGCATCCAGGCTGTAAGATGACTCTTCGATGGTACGGTTTTTGTCGTAGTATGCATCCGGGCTGCTCTGCCAGGTAGACGGTTTCGCGTCCCAGGCATACACATAAGAAGCCCCGACGGCCCAGCCCGGCAGGTTCCAGTTTTTCAGGTCATACATCGCACCGAAGAAGACCGCTTTTTCGCCGTTGGCGTTGAAGTCTGAACGGTTATCCCACCAGATATCCAGACGACCGTTGGATGACGCATAGGTCGGAGTCATACGTTGCAGGAAGAACCCTTGCTGCCCTTCGGCCTTAACCCAGGTCCCTTCCAGACGCAGGTCAACCACTTCTGCCACTTTGTAGCCGAAGGTCAACGCCTGCAGCCAGGCCGTACCGTCATAAATGTCGCTGGCGCTGCGGTCATCGACTTTGTCACGCGCTCCGTAGAACTGATAGCTGGTGGAGAACGGATTGCCACCTAAATCGAACTTGTAGCTGGCTTTGGCGAAGTACTGATCGACATAGCCTTCGGACTGACCAAATGCGGCTTCCAGCACCAGGTCATTTTTGAAATCATATTTTGCGCCGACAGAGTGGAGATAATCGACTTTGGTCTTTTTATCGCCCTGGTAGAATTTATCGACTTCAGTGTGCCACGGCGCTTTATATTCGTTGGCCCACATATAGGAGAAACTCAGCGCGCCCGCGTCGCCATAGTCAAAGTTAGCGCCCGCTTCGGCACCCTGATAGGTACCCGGCATAAAGCTCCAGTGCGGCGCTAACAGCGTCTGACCGGTAGGTTGAATATAACCGGCGCGGGCCCAGGCGGGACCAAATTTGAATTTCGCGGCGGCCTTATACAGACTGATTCCGCTCTTATCACCGGAGTAGTCTTCGTCATAGCCTTTGTTCTTTTTCGAGAAGGCGATTTCGTTTGGATGGCCACTGTCGCCATTTTCTGCCATTTCAATTGCGGTAAACGCCGCCACATCGAGACCGAACATATCGGCTGCATAGCCGGACTGGAAATCCAGGTTGGCGTTCCAGGTCGCGTGAGAAAGGTTGGTTTTATATTTGTCGCCGTCGGTGACATCTTTACGGTCGCGCTCACGCTGCCAGTAATAAATGCCGCCCGTCAGGGTTGAATCATCGATAAAGCCTTCGGCCTGTGCCTGCGGAACAACGACCAGACCCGACAGTGCTGTGATACCGGCGATAGCCAACGCCAGCGCACTACGTTTGCCACTAAACGTACGCATATGTTAATCCTCTTTGACGTATAAATTGCTGTTGCCAAAGGCGAAACAGCGAAAAAATAAAAATGTAAAAGTAGCACTGAGAGAAACCTCACTGACTACAGTGATAGACTATTTTTCGCGACGCGAATTATCAATCTCTTTCTGTAACGAGAATGTAAGAGTATGAGCAACCGCACATATTTCATCGCTTTCTGTTACATTTCATTCATCGGTCAATAAATGACAGCAAAGATATAAATTTTCTTTGTTTTCCAGAAGGATGAAAGCTATATCGTGTTATGGGCAACTTATTGCATAAGTTAGTGAAAACAAGCGTTTGTTAATGGCTCTATTTTCTGAATGGGAATTAATTCGCTTCGCAAAGCGAGAGTGATCGGCGAAAAAAAACGCCGCAGAGTGCGGCGTTTGGCAGGTTCGTTGCGACGGTTTACTCGCCGACTTTCGCCCAGGTATCACGCAGGCCAACGGTGCGGTTAAACACCAGTTTCTCTGCGCTGGCATAACGGCTGTCCAGGCAGAAGTAACCTTCGCGCTCAAACTGGAACGCTTTCCCTGCAACCGCGGTTTTCAGCGACGGTTCAGCAAAACCCTGTTTGATCACCAGTGATTCCGGGTTCATCACGGACAGGAAATCATCCGCAGCACCAGGGTTTGGTACGCTGAACAGACGATCGTAGAGACGGATCTCTACCGGTAGCGCATGTACGGCGCTAACCCAGTGGATCACGCCTTTCACTTTACGACCATCAGCCGGATCCTTACTCAGCGTATCCGCGTCATAGGTGCAGAAGATAGTCGTGATATTGCCTTCAGCATCTTTCTCCACGCGTTCTGCTTTCACCACGTAGGCGTTACGCAGACGCACTTCTTTGCCCATCACCAGACGCTTGTACTGCTTGTTGGCTTCTTCGCGGAAGTCAGCGCGATCGATCCAGATTTCACCGCTGAACGGAACCTCACGCGTGCCCATTTCCGGTTTGTTCGGATGATTAGGCATGGTGACCATTTCGCTTTCACCCTGCGGGTAGTTCTCGATAACCAGTTTTACCGGATCGATAACCGCCATCGCACGCGGTGCGTTTTCGTTCAGATCTTCGCGGATACAGGATTCCAGCGACGCCATTTCAATCGTATTGTCCTGCTTGGTCACACCAATACGTTTGCAGAATTCACGAATTGCCGCAGCGGTATAACCACGACGACGCAGACCGGAGATGGTCGGCATACGCGGATCGTCCCAGCCTTCTACGTGCTTGTCAGCCACCAGCAGGTTCAGCTTACGCTTGGACATCACGGTATATTCCAGATTCAGGCGCGAAAATTCATACTGACGCGGGTGAACCGGAATGGAGATGTTGTCCAGCACCCAGTCGTACAGACGACGGTTGTCCTGGAACTCAAGCGTACACAGCGAGTGCGTAATGCCTTCCAGCGCATCGCTGATGCAGTGGGTAAAGTCATACATCGGATAGATGCACCACTTGTTGCCGGTCTGATGGTGTTCAGCAAATTTAATGCGGTACAGAACCGGATCGCGCATCACGATAAACGGCGATGCCATGTCGATCTTCGCGCGCAGGCAGGCTTTACCTTCTTCAAAACCACCGGTACGCATTTTTTCGAACAACGCAAGGTTCTCTTCGATGCTGCGATCGCGGAACGGGCTGTTTTTACCCGGTGCCGTCAGCGTGCCACGATATTCGCGGATCTGCTCCGGCGTCAGTTCATCAACATATGCCAGACCTTTGTTGATCAGTTCAACCGCGTAGGCATGCAGCTGATCAAAGTAATCTGAGGAGTAACGAACGTTGCCAGCCCAGTGAAAACCTAACCACTCAACGTCGTTTTTGATCGAATCGACGTACTCGATATCTTCTTTTACCGGGTTGGTATCATCGAAACGCAGGTTGCACTGGCCCTGGTAGTCTTGCGCGATACCAAAGTTCAGGCAGATAGATTTCGCGTGGCCAATGTGCAGATAGCCATTTGGCTCCGGCGGAAAACGGGTATGGATCGTGGTGTGCTTACCACTGGCCAGATCTTCATCGATGATCTGACGAATAAAGTTACTCGGGCGGGCTTCAGCCTCACTCATCGTGGATTCCTCAAAGCGTGAACAACGTATAACGGCATATGATCTTATAAGCTGGGCGAAGAGACAACCTTTATGTCACGGAAAAGCGTTACCAATAAAAAAAAAGCGGCGGAGGTTTCCCCCCGCCGCTTAAGGCTCAATGACGCTGACTCAGGAGCGATTATTTGCCTTTAATATCATACAGTGGCGTTTGACCGGCAACCACGTGACTGTCGGCTTTGATCACCAGCCCACTGAAGTCGTCGATGTTGCTGCAAACGACAGGACTGATCATGGAGCGCGCGTTCGCGTTCAGATAGTCCAGATCCATTTCCAGAATCGGCTGACCCGCACTCACTTCCGCGCCCTCTTCCACCAGACGCTTGAAGCCCTGACCGTTCAACGCGACGGTATCGATACCCATGTGGACAACGATTTCCGCGCCTTTCTCGGTTTCCAGGCAGAACGCATGGTTGGTGTTGAAGATTTTTACGATAGTGCCCGCTGCCGGAGAAACCACGGTTTTATCGGTTGGTTTTACCGCAACGCCGTCACCAACCGCTTTGCTGGCGAACGCTTCGTCAGGCACCTGCTCCAGCGCAACCACCTCACCGGTCACTGGCGACACCAGTTCAGCGATGGTCACCGCATTCGGCACGGCCTGTGGTTTTACTGTTGCCTGAGCAGCAGGCGCGGCAGAAGCTTCAGCCGCCGCAACCGGACCGGTTGTTTTCATCGCGTTGGCGATTTTCTCAGCCACGAAGCCGACGATAATCTGCACGCTGGTTTTGTTCAGACGAATGACACCAGAGGCACCCAGACGTTTCGCCAGGCTTTCATTCACCAGCGACGAGTCTTTTACGCTCAGACGCAGGCGGGTGATGCAGGCATCGATACCGGTGAGGTTGTCAGAACCGCCGATGGCCGCAATGTACTGACGTGCCAGGGCGGAAACGTCCTGTTCTTTATCGCTGCTCACGTTGAGGTCCTGACCATCCGCTTCGCTGCCAGCCACGGCCAGTTCGCGACCCGGAGTCATCAGGTTGAATTTGGTGATAACGAAACGGAACACCACGTAGTAGATGGCAAAGAACACCAGACCTTGCGGGATCAGCATCCACCACTGGGTTGCCAGCGGGTTACGGGAAGAAAGCACCATATCCACCAGACCCGCACTGAAGCCAAAGCCGGCAATCCAATGCATGCTTGCCGCGATAAATACGGAGATACCGGTCAGGACAGCGTGAATCACATACAGAACCGGCGCAACGAACATGAAAGAGAATTCCAGCGGTTCGGTGATACCCGTAAAGAACGCCGCAAATGCACCGGCCATCATGATACCCAGTACTTTCGCCTTGTTCTCAGGACGCGCACAGTGGTAAATCGCCAGCGCCGCACCCGGCAGACCAAACATCATGATCGGGAAGAAGCCCGCCTGATAACGACCGGTAATCCCTACAACCGCTTTACCCGATTCGATTGACTGGGCGCCGCCGAGGAAGTTAGGAATGTCGTTAATCCCTGCAACGTCGAACCAGAATACGGAGTTCAGCGCGTGGTGCAGCCCCACCGGAATCAACAGACGGTTGAAGAAGGCGTAGATACCGGCACCGGTTGAGCCCAGTTTTTGAATGTGCTCACCGAAGTTGACCAGACCGTCAAAAATCACCGGCCAGATGTACATCATGATGAACGCGACGATGATCATCACGAAAGAGGTGAGGATCGGTACCAGACGGCGACCGCTGAAGAAAGAGAGCGCTTTCGGCAGTTCAACGCTGCTAAAGCGGTTGTACAGCTCAGCAGAGATAATACCGACGAGGATACCCACGAACTGGTTGCTGATCTTACCGAAAGCAGCAGGAACCTGGTCAGCAGGGATCTTCTGAATCATTGAAACCGCAGCCGGAGAACAGAGTGTGGTCAACACCAGGAAGCCCACAAAACCGGTCAGCGCCGCAGCACCGTCTTTATCTTTGGACATACCGTAAGCCACACCGATAGCAAACAGCACGGACATGTTATCGATAATGGCGGAACCGGACTTAATGAAGAACGCCGCAAGTGCGTTATCTCCACCCCAACCTACCGGGTCGATCCAGTAGCCGACCCCCATCAATATTGCCGCCGCTGGCAGCGTGGCGACCGGCACCATTAGCGCGCGGCCAACCTTTTGCAGATAACCTAGAATACTCACTTTCTTCCCCCTTTGAGACCCCGTTAAGGCTCGCTTTAAGCTGTGTTTTTATTTTGTCACTAACTTATTGAAATTCAGTTGTTGCTTTACTGGCATTGTGAGTGTGTAAAAATTTAATTCGTATCGCAAATTAAAAGCGTATTTTTTGTGATTTAAGTCACCAAATATCGTTATATTCACTCCCTTTTACTGGCTATGTGGTAAAACTTATTTTATCATTCAAAAAATCAAGACGGATTAACCCAACAGATGCATGCCAGGTTACGCTTTACCATGCACCGACGCACAATCCGTCAACGGCTTACATTTACTTTCTGAGGTGAAGAATGAGACTGATTCCCCTGACGTCCGCTGAACAGGTCGGCAAATGGGCTGCACGCCATATCGTTAATCGCATCAATGCGTTCAAACCGACAGCCGATCGTCCGTTTGTGCTGGGTCTGCCGACAGGCGGCACGCCGCTGACTGCGTATAAAGCCTTAGTCGAAATGCACAAAGCGGGCCAGGTTAGCTTCAAACATGTTGTGACGTTCAACATGGACGAATATGTCGGCCTGCCAAAAGAGCATCCGGAAAGCTACCACAGCTTCATGCATCGTAATTTCTTTGACCACGTTGATATTCCAGCAGAAAACATCAACCTGCTCAACGGCAACGCGCCAGACATCGACGCCGAGTGCCGCCAGTATGAAGAAAAAATCCGTTCCTACGGTAAAATCCACCTGTTCATGGGTGGTGTCGGTAATGACGGTCATATCGCTTTTAACGAACCGGCTTCTTCGCTGGCCTCTCGTACCCGTATCAAAACCCTGACGCATGACACCCGTGTGGCAAACTCCCGTTTCTTTGACGGCGACGTGGATCAGGTACCGAAGTACGCCCTGACCGTTGGCGTGGGTACTCTGCTGGATGCTGAAGAAGTGATGATTCTGGTGCTGGGCCATCAGAAAGCACAGGCGCTACAGGCCGCGGTTGAAGGTAATGTTAACCACATGTGGACTATTAGCTGTCTGCAACTGCATCCGAAAGCGGTTGTGGTGTGCGATGAGCCATCCACGATGGAACTGAAAGTTAAGACGCTTAAATATTTCAACGAGTTAGAAGCAGAAAATATTAAAGGTCTGTAATGTAGTCTCCGCCCTGCCACGGTGTTCAGGGCGGCATTTTTTTGAAATCGGGGGTCGGAATGTATGCTTTAACCCAGGGTCGGATCTTTACCGGCCACGAAATTCTTGATGACCATGCGATTGTTGTCGCCAATGGCCTGATTGACCGCGTTTGCCCTGTGGCAGAACTGCCGCCAGAGATCGAACAACGTTCAGTGAACGGGGCCATTCTTTCCCCCGGCTTTATTGATGTCCAGCTTAATGGCTGCGGCGGCGTGCAGTTTAACGACACGGCAGAAGCCGTCACCGTTGAAACGCTGGAGATCATGCAGAAGGCCAACGAGAAATCGGGCTGCACCAACTATCTGCCTACGCTGATTACCACCAGCGACGATCTCATGAAGCAAGGTATTCGCGTGATGCGTGAATACCTGGCGAAACATCCGAATCAGGCGCTGGGTCTCCATCTGGAAGGCCCCTGGCTGAACCTGGTGAAAAAAGGGACGCACAATCCGAGTTTTGTCCGTCAGCCTGACGCTGCGCTGGTCGATTTCCTGTGCGATAATGCCGACGTTATCACCAAAGTGACGCTGGCGCCGGAGATGGTTCCAGCGGAAGTGATTGGTAAACTGGCGAATGCCGGGATTGTGGTCTCTGCGGGTCACTCAAACGCCACGCTGAAAGAAGCGAAAGCCGGGTTCCGGGCAGGTATCACCTTCGCCACACATCTGTTCAACGCCATGCCTTATATTACCGGGCGCGAACCTGGCCTTGCCGGTGCGATTCTGGATGAAGCCGACATTTATTGCGGCGTGATTGCCGATGGCCTGCACGTCGATTATGCCAACATCCGCAACGCCAAACGGCTGAAAGGCGACAAACTGTGCCTGGTGACGGATGCGACTGCGCCGGCAGGGGCAAATATTGAACAGTTCATTTTTGCTGGTAAAACAATATACTACCGCAATGGACTTTGTGTAGATGAAAACGGAACGCTGAGCGGTTCATCATTAACCATGATTGAAGGCGTGCGTAATCTGGTTGAACATTGCGGTATTGCACTCGACGAAGTGCTGCGCATGGCAACCCTCTACCCTGCGCGTGCCATCGGTGTTGAGAAACATCTGGGTAGCATCGCAGCGGGTAAAGTGGCAAACCTGACCGCTTTCACACACGACTTTAAAATCATCAAGACCATCGTTAATGGTGACGAGGTCGTTACTGAGTAAGAGAAAGTATGACACCAGGCGGACAAGCTCAAATAGGTAATGTTGATCTCGTAAAACAGCTTAACAGCGCGGCCGTTTACCGCCTGATTGACCAGCATGGACCAATCTCGCGGATCCAGATTGCCGAGCAAAGCCAGCTTGCCCCTGCCAGCGTAACCAAAATTACGCGTCAACTGATTGAACGCGGGCTGATCAAAGAAGTCGATCAGCAGGCCTCCACCGGAGGCCGCCGCGCTATCTCTATCGTCACCGAAACCCGCAGTTTTCACGCCATTGGCGTACGTCTTGGTCGCCACGACGCGACCATTACTCTCTTTGATCTAAGCAGCAAAGTACTGGCGGAAGAACACTATCCGTTGCCCGAACGCACGCAGGAAACGCTGGAACATGCGCTGCTCAACGCCATTACCGCCTTTATCGACAGCAACCAACGCAAAATTCGCGAGCTCATCGCCATTTCCGTGATCCTGCCGGGACTTGTCGATCCGGAAAGCGGCAAGATCCACTATATGCCGCATATTCAGGTAGAGAACTGGGGACTGGTTGAAGCACTGGAAAAACGTTTTCTCGTCACCTGTTTTGTCGGCCACGATATCCGCAGTCTGGCCCTGGCGGAGCACTATTTTGGGGCAAGCCAGGATTGCGAAGACTCCATTCTGGTGCGCGTCCATCGCGGTACGGGGGCCGGGATCATCTCTAACGGTCGAATTTTTATTGGTCGTAACGGTAACGTTGGCGAAATTGGCCACATCCAGGTTGAACCGTTGGGCGAGCGCTGTCACTGCGGTAACTTTGGCTGCCTGGAAACCATCGCAGCGAACGCGGCGATTGAACAGCGCGTCCTCAATCTGCTGAAACAAGGCTACCAGAGCCGCGTTCCGCTGGAAGACTGCACGATCAAAACGATCTGCAAGGCGGCCAATAAAGGTGACAGCCTGGCCTCAGAGGTCATTGAGCACGTCGGGCGTCATCTGGGCAAAACCATTGCAATCGCCATCAACCTGTTTAATCCGCAAAAAATCGTGATTGCCGGTGAGATCACCGAAGCCGATAAAGTGCTGTTACCCGCCATTGAAAGCTGCATTAACACGCAGGCGCTAAAGGCGTTTCGCGCGAATTTACCGGTGGTGCGTTCCACGCTGGATCACCGCTCCGCCATCGGTGCCTTTGCGCTGGTAAAACGCGCCATGCTCAACGGTATTTTGCTCCAGCATTTGCTGGAAAACTGATGCGCTCTTATAGTATCGGATTATTAACACATTTCCTGGGTAGTTCATGACCATCAAGAATGTCATTTGTGATATCGACGGCGTGCTGATGCACGACAATGTCGCCGTACCAGGTGCGGCGGAGTTTTTGACGGGCGTAATGGAGAAAGGCCTACCGCTGGTGCTGCTGACCAATTACCCGTCACAGACCGGCCAGGATCTGGCAAACCGTTTCGCGACCGCTGGCGTCAATGTTCCGGACAGCGTGTTTTACACCTCAGCAATGGCGACTGCCGATTTCCTGCGTCGTCAGGAAGGAAAAAAGGCCTATGTTGTCGGCGAAGGCGCGCTGATCCACGAACTGTATAAAGCCGGTTTCACCATTACGGACGTGAACCCGGACTTTGTCATCGTCGGCGAGACCCGCTCCTACAACTGGGACATGATGCACAAAGCGGCTTACTTTGTGGCAAACGGCGCACGCTTTATCGCCACCAACCCGGACACCCACGGTCGCGGTTTTTATCCGGCCTGTGGCGCGCTCTGTGCCGGCATCGAGAAAATCTCTGGTCGTAAACCGTTCTACGTTGGTAAACCGAGTCCGTGGATTATCCGCGCGGCGTTAAACAAAATGCAGGCGCACTCTGAAGAGACAGTGATTGTCGGCGATAACCTGCGCACCGATATTCTCGCTGGCTTCCAGGCGGGGCTCGAAACCATTCTGGTGCTCTCCGGCGTTTCCACGCTGGATGACATCGACAGTATGCCGTTCCGCCCGAGCTGGATTTATCCCTCCGTCGCCGAAATCGACGTTATTTAACACAGACCACGTCCCAGGACGTGGTTTTTCATTTTCGTCTTCCAGAAAAATAAACCCCTTCAACAAAACAGGCAAAAAACTGATAATTCATCAATGAATACGCTCAACATGTAATCTTTTTTCACTAATCAACAATCACCATTGCGTTTTTTCTTTTTCTGCCCCCAAACCTCTTGCACCGCCTGTTCCTTTGCGGCATTTTCTTTAGCAAGCAAACACAAAAAGCATTACGCAACAGGTTAACGGAGAAGGTTATGTGTTCGATTTTCGGCGTATTCGATATTAAGTCAGATGCAGGTGAACTGCGTAAAAAAGCCCTTGAGCTGTCACGCCTGATGCGCCATCGCGGCCCGGACTGGTCCGGTATTTATGCCTGCGATAAGGCCATTCTGGCCCATGAACGTCTGTCGATTGTCGACGTCAATGCTGGCGCTCAGCCGCTGTATAACGACAAGAAAACTCACGTACTGGCCGTGAACGGTGAAATCTACAACCACCAGGCGCTGCGTGCAGAATATGGCGATCGCTACGCGTTCCAGACCGGTTCTGACTGCGAAGTGATCCTTGCGCTGTATCAGGAAAAAGGCGTGGAATTTCTCGACGATCTGCAAGGGATGTTTGCCTTCGCGCTGTATGACAGCGAACAGGATGCATATTTGATTGGTCGCGACCACATCGGCATCATTCCGCTGTATATGGGTTACGACGAGTTCGGCAACCTGTACGTCGCGTCGGAAATGAAAGCGCTGGTACCGGTTTGTCGTACCATTAAAGAGTTCCCTGCAGGAAGTTATCTGTGGAGCAAAGACGGTGAAATCCGTCAGTACTACCAGCGTGACTGGTTCGACTACGATGCCGTAAAAGATAACGTTACCGACAAAAACGAGCTGCGCCAGGCGCTTGAAGATTCCGTCAAAAGCCATCTGATGTCTGATGTCCCTTACGGTGTGTTGCTCTCGGGCGGTCTGGATTCTTCAGTGATCTCGGCGATCACCAAAAAATTCGCTGCCCGTCGTGTGGAAGATGACGAGCGTTCTGAAGCCTGGTGGCCGCAACTCCACTCCTTTGCCGTCGGTCTGGAAGGTTCTCCGGATCTGAAAGCCGCGCAGGAAGTGGCGAACCATCTGGGGACCGTGCATCATGAAATTCACTTTACGGTACAGGAAGGGCTGGACGCGATCCGCGACGTGATTTATCACATCGAAACCTATGACGTGACCACCATTCGCGCCTCCACGCCGATGTACTTGATGTCGCGTAAGATCAAAGCGATGGGCATCAAAATGGTGTTGTCTGGTGAAGGTTCTGATGAAGTCTTCGGCGGTTACCTCTATTTCCACAAGGCGCCAGACGCCAAAGAACTGCACGAAGAGACAGTGCGTAAACTGCAGGCGCTGCATATGTTTGACTGCGCCCGCGCTAACAAGGCCATGTCGGCCTGGGGTGTGGAAGCACGCGTCCCGTTCCTGGATAAAAAATTCCTCGACGTGGCGATGCGTATCAACCCACAAGATAAGATGTGCGGCAACGGTAAGATGGAAAAACATATCCTCCGTGAATGTTTTGAATCCTACCTGCCGGCAAGCGTGGCCTGGCGTCAGAAAGAGCAGTTCTCCGACGGAGTGGGCTACAGTTGGATCGATACCCTGAAAGAGGTGGCCGCTAAGCAAGTTTCCGATCAGCAACTGGAAACCGCCCGCTTCCGCTTCCCGTACAACACGCCATCGTCGAAAGAAGCATATCTGTACCGCGAGATCTTCGAAGAGCTGTTCCCGGTACCGAGCGCCGCAGAATGTGTACCAGGTGGTCCCTCCGTCGCCTGCTCTTCCGCTAAAGCGATCGAATGGGACGAAGCTTTCAAAACCATGAACGATCCATCAGGTCGCGCCGTGGGTGTTCACCAGTCCGCTTATCAATAAGCTACACTGATGGAAAGGGCCTTTCGGGGCCCTTTTTTGATCCTGAAAAACAGTACAGAAAGCGATTAATAACCAATAATTGCCGAATATTGCGTCACGCTGTTCGCAACCTAACCAAACAGTCACATTCCGGCCGTTTTCGATGAAAAAGGGGTTGACGCTTCAAGGCTCAATACGCATAATGCGCCCCGCAACGCCGATAAGGTAACGCGCGAAAAAAGATGGCTACGTAGCTCAGTTGGTTAGAGCACATCACTCATAATGATGGGGTCACAGGTTCGAATCCCGTCGTAGCCACCATCTTTTTGCGGGAGTGGCGAAATTGGTAGACGCACCAGATTTAGGTTCTGGCGCCGCAAGGTGTGCGAGTTCAAGTCTCGCCTCCCGCACCATTCCCATAAAAGCGTTGCACGGATGGGGTATCGCCAAGCGGTAAGGCACCGGTTTTTGATACCGGCATTCCCTGGTTCGAATCCAGGTACCCCAGCCATCGAAGAAATACAGTTTCTGGCTACGTAGCTCAGTTGGTTAGAGCACATCACTCATAATGATGGGGTCACAGGTTCGAATCCCGTCGTAGCCACCATATATCAGAACCCGTTAATTCATGCTAACGAGTTCAAAAACAATTTGTTGGGGTATCGCCAAGCGGTAAGGCACCGGATTCTGATTCCGGCATTCCGAGGTTCGAATCCTCGTACCCCAGCCAAATTCGTAAGCATTCATAATGTGAATGCAGGAAGTACCTGAAATTGCAAATTGGGGTATCGCCAAGCGGTAAGGCACCGGATTCTGATTCCGGCATTCCGAGGTTCGAATCCTCGTACCCCAGCCACATTAGAAAAGCTCGCTTCGGCGGGCTTTTTGCTTTTCTGTTGCTGGCTGCACGTCTTACCCGGCCTACTCACTGGCCGGGTAAGCGTAGCGCCATCAGGCATTCATCAACGTTACAACCCTAAGGCGTATTTCAGCGCCTGACGTTTTAACACGCCAGCGCGTTCTGCCGCCATCAGTCCGAGGTTACGGATAATTCGTAGCGGCTGCAGGTCATTGCTGAATCCGGCGTAGAACAGATCCATCCCGCTTTGCATGATGAAGTTATCCGCCATACGCCGGGTCTGATAACGCTTCAGAACCGGCTGGCTCGCCCAGGATTCGCCATAACTGCGGGCATTGACCAGTACATCGAGAAGCGCGTCCACATCGCGATAGCCCAGATTAACCCCCTGCCCGGCCAGCGGATGTATGGTATGCGCCGCATCCCCTACCAACGCCAGCCCTGGCTGAACATATTGCAATGCATGACGACGCGTCAGCGGGAACGCGCCTGCCGCAACGGGCATCACTTGCCCCAGTCGTGCCGGGAAGTGCTTTGCGATCTCCGTCTGAAGCTGTGCCATACTCAGCCCCTGCAACTGACGGATCCGCGCCGGTGAGTCATACCACACCAGCGATGCCCAATTGTCGAACAGCGGCAGAAACGCGCGCGGGCCATCCGGGGTAAACTGTTGCCAGGTGCTGTCGCCGGGATCGTTCTCGCACTGCACGGTAATCAGCATGCAGGATTGCGCATACTGCCAGGCGTGGATACCAATGCCGGCCATCTGCCGCACCTGGGAATTTGCCCCATCCGCGCCAATCACCAGTTTTGCCGTGACTCGTTCGCCACCAGCCAGCTCAAGCTCATGACGCTCGTTGTGACGATGCAGCGCAATCAGCGAGGCAGGAACCCGCAGCGTCACTTTGGGATGTCCTTCCAGCGCCTGCCAGAGCGCCTGTTGCAGAACGTTGTTTTCGACCATATACCCGAGCAGTGGCAACTTCAGTTCGCTGGCATCAAATACCACATGCGCGTTTTCCCACTCCCAGGTTTCCAGTCGACGATACGGATGAGTGCGCATCCCCTGCACAGCATCCCAGACGCCAAGCCCTTTCAACAGAGAAACTGAGGCCGCGCTGATCGCCGAAATACGCACGTCCGGCTGGCTGTCTGCGACAAACGGCGCAGGCGCGGCATGTTCGATCACGGTAACCGTAAATCCATGCTGCGCCAGTCCCAGCGCCAGCGCGCCACCGACCATCCCCCCGCCGACAATGGCAATTTCCGTTGGTTGATTTGTCATGGTCAATCATCCTGTTACATGTATTGCGTAAGTTTACAGGATTTTTTACCCCTTGAGGCTGATAACGGTCATACTGGTCACCAGGGCAGCAAAGCATTACACTATGCGCCCTGCAATTCAGCCACTATTTCGCAAGAGCAAGTCGATGACCAAAAAACTCCATATTAAAACCTGGGGCTGTCAGATGAACGAATACGATTCATCGAAGATGGCCGATCTGCTGGATGCCACTCACGGGTATCAACTGACCGATGTGGCGGAAGAAGCGGATGTGCTGCTGCTGAATACCTGCTCAATCCGCGAGAAGGCTCAGGAAAAAGTCTTCCATCAGTTGGGGCGCTGGAAACTCTTAAAAGAGAAGAATCCCGACCTGATTATCGGCGTCGGCGGCTGTGTGGCGTCTCAGGAAGGTGATCACATTCGCCAGCGCGCGCATTATGTCGATATCATTTTTGGGCCGCAAACGTTGCATCGCCTGCCTGAAATGATTAACTCCGTTCGCGGCAACCGCAGTCCAGTTGTCGACATCAGTTTCCCGGAGATCGAGAAGTTTGACCGTCTGCCGGAACCGCGCGCGGAAGGTCCGACCGCCTTTGTCTCAATTATGGAAGGCTGCAACAAGTACTGTACTTACTGCGTGGTGCCTTACACTCGCGGTGAGGAAGTCAGCCGCCCGTCTGATGACATCCTGTTTGAGATCGCCCAGCTTGCCGCTCAGGGCGTGCGTGAAGTCAATCTGCTCGGTCAGAACGTCAATGCCTGGCGCGGACAAAACTATGATAGTACCACCGGTTCGTTCGCCGACCTGCTGCGTCTGGTTGCCGCCATTGATGGCATTGATCGTATTCGCTTCACCACCAGCCATCCGATCGAGTTCACCGACGACATCATTGAGGTCTATCGCGACACGCCGGAGCTGGTGAGCTTCCTGCACCTGCCGGTACAGAGCGGTTCGGATCGCGTACTGAACCTGATGGGGCGTACCCACACGGCGCTGGAATACAAAGCGATCATCCGTAAGCTGCGTGCGGCGCGTCCAGACATTCAGATAAGCTCGGACTTTATCGTCGGTTTCCCGGGTGAAACCACCCAGGACTTCGAGCAGACCATGAAGCTGATTGCCGACGTCAATTTCGACATGAGCTACAGCTTTATCTTCTCTGCACGTCCGGGAACGCCGGCCGCCGACATGGTGGATGACGTGCCGGAAGAAGAGAAGAAGCAGCGTCTGTATATTTTGCAGGATCGCATAAACCAGCAGGCGATGGCCTGGAGCCGTCGTATGCTCGGCACCGTTCAGCGCATTCTGGTGGAAGGAACGTCGCGCAAGAGCATCATGGAGCTGTCTGGCCGTACTGAAAATAACCGCGTGGTGAACTTCGAAGGCTCGCCGGAAATGATCGGTAAATTTGTCGATGTGGAAATCACCGATGTCTGGACCAACTCACTGCGCGGGAAAGTGGTGCGCACCGAAGAGGAAATGGGGCTGCGCATTGCCGAAACCCCGGAATCGGTGATTGCCCGTACCCGTAAAGAGAACGAGATTGGCGTCGGATTCTGGCAGCCTTAATTCTGCGAAAACGTCAAAATGCCCGATGGCGCTGCGCTTATCGGGCCTACAGAGCACGACGCTTCATAGGCCCGATAAGGCTCTTGTATTTCCTCTCTGCGCCCCCATCTTTATTCCAGTGCTTGCGCCTTTCACCCGTGGCGTGAATAATTTCCTGACAGGCCGGCGAATGTTCATCTTCCGGCTCCCTATGCATAAGAGGAACAGTTTGAACACAGACACTCGCGAAATTACCCTTGAGCCGGCAGATAACGCCCGTCTGCTGAGCCTTTGCGGCCCGTTTGATGACAACATTAAACAGCTGGAACGCCGTCTCGGCATCGAGATTAACCGCCGTGACAACCATTTTAAACTGACCGGTCGCCCGATTTGCATCACCGCTGCCGCGGATATTTTACGTAGCCTGTACGTCGATACCGCACCAATGCGCGGCCAGACGCAGGATATCGAGCCGGAACAAATCCACCTCGCGATTAAAGAAGCGCGAGTGCTTGAGCAAAGCGCCGAGAGCGTCCCTGAGTTCGGCAAAGCGGTCAATATCAAAACCAAGCGTGGCGTGATTAAACCGCGTACGCCTAACCAGGCGCAGTACATCGCCAACATTCTCGACCATGACATCACCTTTGGCGTCGGTCCTGCCGGTACGGGGAAAACCTACCTCGCCGTTGCCGCCGCCGTGGATGCGCTGGAGCGTCAGGAAATCCGTCGTATTCTGCTGACCCGTCCTGCGGTCGAAGCAGGAGAAAAACTGGGCTTCCTGCCAGGCGATCTGAGTCAGAAAGTTGACCCGTATCTGCGTCCACTGTATGACGCGTTATTTGAAATGCTCGGCTTTGAGAAGGTCGAAAAGCTGATTGAGCGCAACGTCATTGAAGTGGCCCCGCTGGCCTATATGCGCGGACGTACGCTAAACGATGCCTTTATTATTCTTGATGAGAGCCAGAACACGACCATCGAGCAGATGAAGATGTTCCTGACCCGTATCGGCTTTAACTCGAAGGCGGTGATTACTGGCGACGTCACACAGATTGACCTGCCGCGTAACATCAAATCGGGCCTGCGCCATGCTGTTGAGGTACTGGCGGAAGTCGAAGAAATCAGCTTTAACTTCTTCCACAGTGAAGACGTTGTGCGCCACCCGGTGGTTGCCCGCATCGTTAACGCCTATGAAGCATGGGAAGAAGCCGAACAAAAACGTAAAGCCGAGCTGGCTGCAGAACGCAAGCGTGAAGCTCAGGAACAGGAACAGAAATGAGTCAGGTGACCCTTGATTTGCAACTGGCGTGTGAGAACAACAGCGGTTTGCCAGAAGAGAGCCAGTTTCAAACCTGGCTGAATGCGGTCATCCCGCAATTTCAGGAAGAATCGGAAGTAACGATTCGCCTGGTGGATGAGGCCGAAAGCCACGATCTCAATCTGACTTACCGTGGGAAAGATAAGCCGACCAACGTGCTCTCTTTCCCGTTTGAAGCCCCGCCAGGTATTGAGCTCCCGCTGCTCGGCGATTTGGTCATCTGTCGTCAGGTGGTTGAACAAGAAGCGCAGGAGCAAGGTAAGCCGCTGGATGCCCACTGGGCACACATGGTCGTCCACGGCAGCCTGCATTTGCTGGGTTACGATCATATCGAAGACGACGAGGCAGAAGAGATGGAAGCCCTCGAGACAGAGATTATGCTTGCTCTGGGCTATGAGGATCCGTACATTGCCGAGAAGGAATAAGCGACCGGGCAAATGCCCGGTGGTTTCCGGTGATGCCATGCGCTGAGTTTGCGCGCATTGAGCAAGAGATTAACTAACAAGAGAACCCATACGACGCCATGAGCGACGACAATTCACACAGTAGTGACACGTTAAGCAACAAGAAGGGATTTTTTTCCCTGTTACTGAGCCAACTTTTCCACGGTGAACCGAAAAACCGTGATGAACTGCTGGCGCTGATCCGTGATTCCGGGCAGAACGACCTTATCGATGAAGATACGCGCGACATGCTCGAAGGGGTGATGGACATTGCGGACCAGCGCGTTCGCGACATCATGATTCCCCGCTCCCAGATGATTACCCTGAAACGCAACCAGACGCTGGACGAATGCCTCGATGTCATTATCGAGTCCGCCCACTCGCGTTTTCCGGTGATCAGCGAGGATAAAGATCACATTGAAGGGATTCTGATGGCCAAGGATTTGCTGCCATTTATGCGCAGCGATGCCGATGCCTTCAGCATGGAGAAAGTGTTACGCCAGGCCGTTGTCGTCCCGGAGAGCAAACGCGTTGACCGTATGCTCAAAGAGTTTCGCTCCCAGCGTTACCATATGGCTATCGTCATCGACGAATTTGGGGGTGTCTCCGGTCTGGTGACCATTGAAGACATCCTCGAGCTTATCGTCGGTGAAATCGAAGATGAGTACGACGAAGAAGATGATATCGACTTCCGCCAGCTCAGTCGCCACACCTGGACGATTCGCGCGCTCGCGCCGATCGAAGACTTCAATGAAGCCTTCGGCACCAGCTTTAGTGACGAAGAGGTCGATACCATCGGTGGTCTGGTGATGCAGGCGTTTGGTCACTTGCCTGCGCGTGGTGAAACTATTGATATCGATGGTTACCAGTTCAAAGTGGCCATGGCCGACAGCCGTCGTATTATTCAGGTTCACGTCAGAATTCCGGATGACTCCCCCCAGCCAAAACTGGACGAATAACACCAAACGGGAAGAAGAACTTAATGGCTTTTGCCTCATTAATTGAACGCCAGCGCATTCGCCTGCTGCTGGCGTTATTATTCGGTGCCTGCGGAACGCTGGCTTTTTCGCCCTATGACATCTGGCCCGCCGCGATAGTGTCGCTGATGGGTTTGCAGGCATTAACCCTGAACCGTCGCCCGCGCCAGTCAGCCGCTATTGGCTACTTCTGGGGACTGGGACTCTTCGGGACGGGGATCAACTGGGTTTACGTCAGCATCGCGCAGTTTGGCGGCATGCCAGGCCCGGTGAACGTTTTCCTTGTCGTGCTGCTCGCGGCGTATCTTTCTCTGTATACCGGACTGTTTGCGGGCGTGCTTGCGCGTCTGTGGCCGAAAACCAACTGGCTGCGGGTTGCCATTGCCGCACCGGTGGTCTGGCAGCTAACTGAATTTCTGCGCGGCTGGGTACTGACCGGGTTTCCGTGGCTACAATTTGGCTACAGCCAGATCGACGGTCCACTGAAAGGACTGGCACCCGTAATGGGTGTCGAAGCCATCAGCTTCCTGCTGATGATGGTCAGCGGACTGCTGGTTCTCTCGCTGGTCAGCCGTAACTGGCGTCCGCTGGTGGTCGCCATTGTCCTTTTCGCACTCCCCTTCCCGCTGCGTTATATCCAGTGGTACACGCTGGAGCCAGAAAGGACGACCCGGGTGTCAATGGTTCAGGGTGATATCCCGCAATCGTTGAAATGGGAAGAAGGCCATTTGCTGAATACGCTTAAGACCTATCTGGATGCGACACAACCCGAAATGGGGAAATCGCAGCTGATCATCTGGCCGGAATCCGCTATCCCGGATCTGGAAATTGACCAACAGCGTTTTCTGAGCATGATGGACGATCTGTTGCGTTCGAAAAACAGCTCGCTGATTACTGGTATTGTCGATGCGCGACTGAACAAACAGAACCGCTATGACACCTACAACACCATTATCACGCTGGGGAAAGACAATCCTTACCGCTATGACTCCACCAACCGCTACAACAAAAACCATCTGGTGCCGTTTGGTGAGTTCGTACCGCTGGAATCCATTCTGCGCCCCTTAGCACCGTTCTTTGACCTGCCGATGTCCTCGTTCAGCCGGGGTCCGTATGTTCAACCGCAGTTGCATGCGCACGGTTTAGCGCTGACTGCTGCGATTTGCTACGAGATCATTTTGGGCGAGCAGGTGCGCGATAACTTCCGCCCGGATACGGACTATCTGTTAACCATCTCCAACGATGCCTGGTTTGGTAAGTCGATTGGCCCGTGGCAGCACTTCCAGATGGCGCGGATGCGTTCGCTGGAACTGGCGCGACCGCTGCTACGCAGTACCAACAACGGTATTACGGCGGTGATTGGTCCACAGGGTGAGATTCAGGCGATGATCCCGCAGTTTACACGCCAGGTATTGACCGCTGATGTGACGCCAACAACAGGCTTAACGCCATATGCCCGCACTGGCAACTGGCCGCTGTGGCTCATCACCGCGCTGTTCGGTTTTGTCGCCGTGCTAATGAGTTTGCGTCAGCGCCGCAGATAACACAGTGCACCATCAAATGTAGGCCGGATAAGGCGGTACGCCGCCATCCGGCGGTTGTGCCACATCGTGCCTGATGGCGCTACGCTTATCAGGCCTACAAACTACCATTCTCCCTCCCTTCTTCCATTCTGGCACGCTCATTGCTTTGTTAAACAAGGCAAACCTGTTTTTGACGTTTAGCGCAACTTAGTCGCACTAAAGCAGTTCACTGGTAGCACCGAAACGGTGCAATGAGAGATTTTTGCCTCTAAACGGTGCGGCGCACTTCGCAAAAATAAACAATAACGCAGCAAAATCTTTACATTAAGCCAGACTAAATGTTAACAAACAGGTAAAACACTGCACGCCTAAGTTGCAGGTGATAACAACACAGACACTCACAATAGGTATCACTGCGTCGACGGCGCAGACGATAAGGAGTTGGATATGCAATTACGTAAGCTAGCCACAGCAATGCTGGTTATGGGACTGTCAGCCGGTCTGGTACACGCGGAAGACGCGGCGCCAGCCGCGGGCAGCACGCTCGACAAGATCGCCAAAAACGGCGTTATCGTCGTCGGTCACCGTGAATCCTCTGTGCCGTTCTCTTATTACGACAATCAGCAAAAAGTGGTGGGTTATTCTCAGGATTACTCCAACGCCATCGTTGAAGCCGTGAAGAAGAAACTTAACAAACCCGATCTGCAGGTTAAGCTGATCCCGATTACCTCTCAGAACCGTATTCCATTACTGCAAAACGGCACCTTCGACTTTGAGTGCGGTTCCACCACCAACAACCTTGAGCGCCAGAAACAGGCCGCCTTCTCTGATACCATCTTTGTCGTCGGCACGCGTCTGCTGGCGAAAAAAGGCGGCGACATTAAAGACTTCGCCGATCTGAAAGGCAAAGCGGTTGTTGTGACCTCAGGAACTACCTCTGAAATTCTGCTGCACAAGCTGAACGATGAGCAAAAAATGGACATGCGTATCATCAGCGCGAAAGACCACGGTGACTCTTTCCGTACCCTGGAAAGCGGTCGCGCCGTTGCCTTTATGATGGATGATGCCCTGCTGGCCGGTGAGCGCGCGAAGGCGAAGAAACCAGATAACTGGGAAATCGTCGGCAAACCGCAGTCACAGGAAGCCTACGGCTGCATGCTGCGTAAGAACGATCCTGAATTCAAAAAGCTGATGGATGACACTATCGCCCAGGCGCAGACCTCCGGTGAAGCCGCGAAATGGTTTGATAAGTGGTTCAAAAATCCGATCCCACCGAAAAACCTGAACATGAACTTCGAGCTGTCGAACGAAATGCAGGCGCTGTTCAAAGAACCGAATGATAAAGCACTTAACTAACTAGAACGAAATGGGGCGGGAACTCCTTGCCCTCTCGATTGCTATGCAGCACGGACAGACTATATGCCTGATGGTCGTTCCCCATCAGGCCTGAAAACCGAAGTACGCTGGATAACAATCTTCGAGGGTAGCGCTGCTACCCTTATTTTTTCGGAGTAGATGTATGTCAATAGACTGGAACTGGGGCATTTTTTTACAACAAGCCCCATTCGGCAACACCACCTATCTCGGCTGGCTCTGGAGCGGTTTCCAGGTCACCGTCGCACTATCCATCACCGCCTGGATCATTGCTTTCCTGGTTGGTTCTTTATTCGGCATTTTACGCACCGTCCCGAATCGCTTCCTTTCCGGAATCGGCACCCTTTATGTTGAACTGTTCCGTAACGTACCGCTGATCGTCCAGTTCTTCACCTGGTATCTGGTGGTGCCCGAACTGCTGCCGGAAGATCTCGGCATGTGGTTTAAGGCGGAGCTGGATCCCAACATTCAGTTCTTCCTCTCGTCCATGCTCTGCCTGGGGCTGTTCACCGCAGCGCGCGTCTGCGAACAGGTTCGCGCCGCCATTCAGTCACTGCCGCGCGGTCAAAAAAACGCGGCGCTGGCGATGGGGCTGACCTTGCCGCAGGCATATCGCTACGTGCTGTTGCCTAACGCCTATCGCGTGATCGTCCCGCCGATGACCTCTGAGATGATGAACCTGGTGAAAAACTCCGCCATCGCCTCCACCATCGGTCTGGTCGATATGGCCGCGCAGGCCGGTAAGTTGCTGGATTACTCAGCGCATGCCTGGGAATCGTTTACCGCCATTACCCTGGCGTATGTGTTGATTAATGCCTTCATCATGCTGGTGATGAGTCTGGTGGAACGTAAGATCCGCCTGCCTGGCAATCTGGGAGGCAAATAATGTACGAGTTCGACTGGAGTTCTATTGTCCCTTCCCTGCCGTATCTGCTGGACGGATTGCTTATTACGCTGAAGATTACCCTGACAGCGGTGGTCATCGGTATTGTCTGGGGAACGCTGCTTGCGGTCATGCGCCTTTCCAGCTTCGCGCCTGTCGCCTGGTTTGCTAAAGCGTACGTTAACGTCTTCCGCTCTATCCCTCTGGTGATGGTACTGCTGTGGTTCTACCTGATTGTGCCGGGATTACTGCAGGACGTACTGGGACTGTCACCGAAAACCGATATTCGCCTGATTTCGGCGATGGTCGCATTTTCGATGTTTGAAGCCGCCTATTACTCCGAAATTATTCGTGCGGGTATCCAAAGTATTTCCCGCGGTCAGTCAAGCGCGGCGCTGGCGCTGGGGATGACCCACTGGCAGTCAATGCAGCTCATCATTTTGCCGCAGGCATTTCGCGCGATGGTGCCGCTGCTGCTGACGCAGGGCATCGTGCTGTTCCAGGATACCTCCCTGGTATACGTCTTAAGCCTCGCGGACTTCTTCCGCACCGCTTCTACTATTGGTGAGCGTGATGGTACGCAGGTCGAAATGATCCTGTTTGCCGGTGCCGTCTACTTTGTTATCAGCCTGAGCGCGTCGCTATTGGTCAGCTATTTGAAGAAAAGGACAGTTTAATGATTACCCTGAAAAATGTTTCTAAATGGTATGGTCACTTTCAGGTGCTGACCGACTGCTCCACGGAAGTGAAAAAAGGGGAAGTGGTGGTGGTTTGCGGCCCATCAGGTTCCGGAAAGTCCACGCTTATCAAAACCGTTAACGGTCTGGAGCCGGTACAAAAAGGTGAAATCACCGTCAACGGCACGATGGTCAATGACAAAAAAACCGATCTGGCAAAGTTACGCTCACGCGTCGGGATGGTGTTCCAGCACTTTGAGCTGTTCCCACATCTGTCGATCATCGAAAACCTGACCCTGGCGCAGGTGAAAGTGCTTAAGCGTGATAAAGCCCCGGCGCGCGAAAAAGCGCAGAAGTTGCTGGAGCGCGTAGGTCTTGCCGCGCATGCCAATAAGTATCCGGCGCAGCTTTCCGGCGGCCAGCAGCAGCGTGTGGCGATAGCCCGCGCGCTGTGTATGGATCCTATCGCCATGCTGTTCGATGAGCCCACCTCCGCGCTTGATCCAGAAATGATCAACGAAGTGCTGGACGTCATGGTTGAACTGGCCAATGAAGGGATGACCATGATGGTGGTGACCCATGAAATGGGCTTTGCCCGCAAAGTGGCGAATCGTGTGATCTTTATGGACGAAGGGAAAATCGTTGAGGACTCGCCGAAAGAGGAGTTCTTCGCCAATCCGAAATCCGAACGCGCAAAAGACTTCCTCGCCAAAATCCTGCATTAACCTTTCCGGCGCGCATGTCAGAGTGCGCGCCATCTCACGCTTTCTTGTCTCGCTCCTCGAATCATTTTCATCCCAGCGTTACCCTTGCCGCAAAGTAGCATTCATAAGGAGCAACAATGGCACTGCCAATTCTATTAGATTGCGACCCGGGTCATGATGACGCTATCGCAATGGTTCTCGCCCTCGCCTCACCGGAACTTGACGTTAAAGCCATCACCTCATCCGCAGGTAACCAGACGCCCGATAAAACGCTGCGCAACGTTTTGCGGATGCTGACGTTGCTGAATCGCACGGATATTCCGGTGGCGGGCGGTGCGGTGAAACCGTTGATGCGTGAGCTAATCATTGCCGATAACGTCCACGGCGAAAGCGGACTGGATGGTCCGGCGCTGCCGGAACCCGCCTTTGCGCCTCAGGCCTGTACCGCCGTTGAGCTGATGGCGAAGACGTTACGCGAGAGCACACAGCCGGTCACCCTCGTCGCAACCGGGCCGCAAACCAACGTTGCACTGTTGCTGAACAGCCATCCTGAACTGCATGACAAAATCGCTCGCATTGTGATCATGGGCGGTGCAATGGGACTCGGCAACTGGACGCCTGCTGCTGAATTCAATATCTATGTTGACCCGCAAGCGGCTGAAATCGTCTTCCAGTCAGGTATTCCGGTGGTGATGGCCGGTCTGGACGTTACGCATAAAGCACAAATTCATGTCGAAGATACCGAACGTTTCCGCGCTATCGGCAACCCGGTTTCCACTATCGTTGCGGAGCTACTCGATTTCTTCCTTGAGTATCATAAGGACGAGAAATGGGGATTCACCGGCGCACCGCTGCATGATCCGTGCACCATCGCCTGGCTGCTGAAACCCGAACTGTTTACCACCGTCGAACGCTGGGTTGGCGTGGAAACACAGGGGAAATACACCGAGGGGATGACCGTGGTGGACTATTACTTCCTGACAGGCAATAAACCCAACGCCACGATAATGGTCGATGTGGATCGCCAGGGGTTTGTTGACCTGCTGGCGGAACGACTGAAGTTTTACGCGTGATCAATGCCGGATGGCGCTGACGCTTATCCGGCCTACGTAATAAGTCAGCGTAGGCCTGGTAAGATGCGTCAGTATCGCCATCAGGCTATATTACGGTTCAAACGGTCGGCGCTGGAACTGGTCGTGTCCGCATTTTGGGCACAACGGCAGTACATCCGGCGTATACACCGCTAAATGGAAATGGCACTTCTCGCAGACCAGATTGCCCAACCCCACCACTTCGCCGCTGTGATATACCCCGTGATGACTCAGGTCCTGAAAGACTTCGCGCCATTCAAGCTGCGTTTTGTCCGTGATATCCGCCAGTTCCTGCCACAGGCTCTCTTTAATCACCCGCATAAAAACGCTGTCGGACTCCTCTTCCTGACTCTCCTCATAACTCACGGCGAACTCTTCCAGGTCACGTCTGACGGCACGCGTCAGTTCGTCCACTTCGGTTCGCGTTAACTCCCCGGCCTGCAAAACCCGCTGCCGCGCCTGTTCCACCAGCGCATCGATATCACGCTCGCCATTGCGCAGACGTTCACTTAATGACGCCACCAGTTCACGGTAATATTGAGCAACCTTGTTCATCGTTTCGCCTCCTGGGTCGTTAACTGTCTATAATAATAGACGTTATTTGGACCGTGCTTTGCAAGACTGCCCACAGAGTGTGTAAATTCGTGCAAGGATTATCGCGGCGTGAATTCGAACCTGAATGCGCGAAAGGCTGTTTTGACGCGGGCGTTTGGGCTATGCTATGCGGATCTGAAACACCACATCGAAAGCTACGTTTGTAGCTGTATTGAAAACAGGACCACTGGCTGCCATGCAAGAGCAATACCGCCCGGAAGAGATAGAATCCAAAGTACAGCTTCACTGGGATGAGAAGCGCACATTTGAAGTTACCGAAGACGAGAGCAAAGAGAAGTATTACTGCCTGTCTATGCTTCCCTATCCTTCTGGTCGACTACACATGGGCCACGTACGTAACTACACCATCGGTGACGTGATCGCCCGTTATCAGCGCATGCTGGGCAAAAACGTGCTGCAGCCTATCGGCTGGGACGCCTTCGGTCTGCCAGCAGAAGGCGCGGCGGTGAAAAATAACACGGCGCCGGCACCGTGGACCTACGACAACATCGCCTACATGAAGAACCAGCTCAAAATGCTGGGCTTTGGCTATGACTGGAGCCGTGAACTGGCGACCTGCACCCCGGAATACTATCGCTGGGAGCAGAAATTCTTCACCGAACTGTACAAAAAAGGTCTGGTCTATAAGAAGACTTCTGCGGTCAACTGGTGCCCGAACGATCAGACCGTACTGGCGAACGAACAGGTTATCGACGGCTGCTGCTGGCGTTGCGACACCAAAGTTGAGCGTAAAGAGATCCCACAATGGTTTATTAAAATCACTGCTTACGCCGACGAACTGCTGAACGATCTGGATAAACTGGACCACTGGCCTGACACCGTGAAAACGATGCAGCGCAACTGGATTGGCCGCTCTGAAGGCGTGGAAATCACCTTCAACGTGAACGGTTATGACAGCACGCTGACCGTCTACACAACCCGCCCGGACACCTTTATGGGTGCCACCTACCTGGCGGTTGCCGCAGGCCATCCGCTGGCCCAGAAAGCGGCAGAAAGCAATCCTGAACTGGCGGCCTTTATCGACGAATGCCGCAATACCAAAGTGGCCGAAGCCGACATGGCGACCATGGAGAAAAAAGGCGTCGACACCGGCTTTAAAGCAATTCACCCGCTGACCGGCGAAGCGATCCCGGTCTGGGCGGCTAACTTTGTGCTGATGGAATATGGCACTGGCGCGGTTATGGCCGTACCGGGTCACGATCAGCGCGACTACGAATTTGCGACCAAATACGGCTTAACCATTAAACCGGTCATCCTGGCAGCCGATGGTTCTGAGCCGGACCTGTCCGAACAGGCGATGACCGATAAAGGCGTCCTGTTTAACTCCGGTGAATTTGACGGTCTGGCCTTCGAAGCGGCCTTTAACGCCATTGCCGACAAGCTGGCTGCCAAAGGTGTGGGCGAGCGTAAAATCAACTACCGTCTGCGCGACTGGGGCGTTTCTCGTCAGCGTTACTGGGGGGCACCGATCCCGATGGTTACGCTGGAAGACGGCACCGTGCTGCCGACGCCGGAAGATCAACTGCCGGTGATCCTGCCGGAAGATGTCGTGATGGACGGCATTACCAGCCCGATCAAAGCCGATCCTGAGTGGGCGAAAACCACCGTTAACGGTCAGCCGGCGCTGCGTGAAACCGACACCTTCGACACCTTTATGGAGTCATCCTGGTATTATGCGCGCTACACCTGCCCGCAATATCAGGAAGGGATGCTGGATTCCAAAGCAGCTAACTACTGGCTGCCGGTTGATATTTACATTGGCGGTATCGAACACGCCATCATGCACCTGCTCTACTTCCGCTTCTTCCACAAACTGATGCGCGATGCTGGCATGGTGAACTCTGACGAACCGGCAAAACAATTGCTGTGTCAGGGGATGGTACTGGCGGATGCGTTCTACTATGTCGGCGAAAACGGCGAGCGTAACTGGGTTTCCCCGGTGGATGCGATCGTTGAGCGCGATGAGAAAGGTCGTATCGTGAAGGCGAAAGACGCGGCAGGCCATGAACTGGTGTATACCGGCATGAGCAAAATGTCCAAGTCGAAAAACAACGGTATCGACCCGCAGGTAATGGTTGAGCGTTACGGCGCGGACACCGTGCGTCTGTTTATGATGTTCGCCTCTCCGGCTGATATGACGCTGGAATGGCAGGAGTCCGGCGTGGAAGGCGCTAACCGCTTCCTGAAACGTGTCTGGAAACTGGTGTACGAACACACTTCCCGTGGCGATGTTGCGCCGCTGAACGTTGACGCGCTGACGGAAGATCAGAAAGCGCTGCGTCGCGATGTACACAAAACCATCGCCAAAGTGACCGATGATATCGGACGTCGTCAGACCTTCAACACCGCAATTGCCGCCGTGATGGAGCTGATGAATAAGCTGGCGAAAGCTCCGCAGGATAACGAGCAGGATCGCGCGCTGATGCAGGAAGCCCTGTTAGCGGTGGTGCGGATGCTTAACCCGTTCACCCCACACGTCTGCTTTACGCTGTGGCAGGCGCTGAAAGGCGAAGGCGACATCGACAACGCGCCGTGGCCGGTCGCGGACGACGCCGCAATGGTCGAAGACTCCACGCTGGTAGTGGTCCAGGTTAACGGCAAGGTGCGTGGCAAAATCACCGTTCCGGTGAATGCGACAGAAGAACAGGTTCGTGAACGTGCGGGCCAGGAACATCTGGTCGCAAAATATCTTGATGGCGTTACCGTGCGTAAAGTGATTTACGTGCCGGGTAAACTCCTCAATCTGGTCGTTGGCTAAGCGCGGGAGGAAGCGTGCGATATCTGGCAACATTGTTGTTATCTCTGGCGGTGTTAACCACCGCCGGGTGTGGCTGGCACCTGCGCAATACCACGCAGGTTCCGGACACCATGAAAACCATGATTCTGGACACGGGGGATCCGAATGGTCCGTTAAGCCGTGCGGTGCGTAACCAACTGCGTCTGAATGACATTGAGCTACTGGATAAGAGCACACTGCGTAAAGACGTGCCGTCTCTGCGTCTGGGTCGGGTCAGTATTTCACAAGATACTGCGTCTGTCTTCCAGAATGGTCAGACTGCGGAATATCAGATGATTATGACGGTCAATGCGTCAGTATTGATTCCGGGTCACGATATTTATCCTCTCAGCGTCCGGATATTCCGTTCGTTCTTCGACAACCCGCAGATGGCACTGGCGAAAGATAACGAACAGGAAATGATCATCAAAGAGATGTACGACAAAGCGGCGGAACAGCTGATTCGTAAGCTGCCAAGCGTCCATGCTGCGGATCGTCTCTCATCGCAAGAAGAGGTTGCCGTTGATGATAAAGAAGCGGCTCCCGCTTCCTCTTCAACGCGTGTCTCCAGCACGCCGGGTAACTGATGATTCGGTTGTACCCTGAACAACTCCGCGCGCAACTCTCTGAAGGGTTGCGCGCGGCGTATCTGTTACTCGGAAACGATCCGCTGCTGTTGCAGGAAAGCCAGGACGCCATCCGTCAGGTTGCAGCAACTCAAGGATTCGACGAACACCATACTTTTACGCTCGACAACAATACCGACTGGAATGCATTGTTCTCGCAATGTCAGGCAATGAGCCTGTTTGCCAGTCGTCAGACGCTGTTGTTGCTGCTACCCGAAAATGGCCCGAATGCCGCCATTAATGAACAACTGGTTACGCTGGTTCAGCTGATGCATGACGATCTGCTGCTGATCGTACGCGGATACAAGCTCAGCAAGGCGCAGGAAAATGCCGCCTGGTTTGGCGCGCTGGCCGAGCGAAGCGTACAGGTCAGTTGTCAGACGCCGGAACAGGCACAGCTTCCCCGGTGGGTAGCAGCCCGCGCAAAGCAAAATAATTTGCAACTGGACGACGCGGCAAATCAACTATTGTGCTATTGCTATGAAGGTAACCTGCTGGCACTGGCGCAAGCACTGGAACGGTTATCCTTATTGTGGCCCGACGGTAAGCTCACCCTGCCCCGTGTCGAGCAGGCCGTTAACGATGCCGCCCACTTCACCCCTTTCCATTGGGTGGATGCGCTGGTTATGGGCAAAAGTAAGCGCGCCCTGCACATTCTTCAGCAGTTACGTCTGGAAGGCAGCGAACCGGTTATTTTGCTGCGCACCCTGCAACGTGAACTGCTACTGCTGCTCACGTTGAAACGCCAGTCGGCTCACACCCCGCTGCGCACGCTCTTTGATAAGCACCGCGTCTGGCAAAACCGCCGTGGCATGATTGGTGACGCGCTGAATCGGCTTAGCCCGGCACAGCTACGTCAGGCGGTGCAATTACTGACACGTACGGAATTAACGCTGAAGCAGGACTATGGCCAGTCGGTCTGGGCAGAGCTTGAAGGGCTCTCACTGCTGATTTGCCACAAAGCGCTGGCTGAAGTTTTTATTGATGGCTGATATGAAATCATTACAGGCTCTCTTTGGCGGCACCTTTGATCCGGTGCACTATGGTCACCTCAAGCCCGTGGAAACGCTGGCCAATCTGATTGGTCTGTCGCGGGTCATCGTGATGCCCAATAATGTTCCCCCTCATCGCCCGCAGCCGGAGGCGACCAGTGCACAGCGAAAAACCATGCTTGAGCTGGCGATTGCCGACAAGCCGCTGTTTATCCTCGATGAGCGCGAACTACAGCACGACACTCCCTCCTATACGGCGCAAACGCTGAAAGCCTGGCGTGAAGAACAAGGCCCGGATGTCCCGCTGGCGTTTATCATTGGCCAGGACTCGTTGCTGACCTTCCCGACCTGGCATGACTACGAAACAATTCTCGACAATACCCATCTGATTGTCTGCCGCCGTCCAGGCTACCCGCTCGAAATGGCGCAGGAACAGCATCAGCATTGGCTGGATCAGCACCTGACAAATACGCCAGACGATCTGCACCAGCTACCGGCCGGGAAAATTTATCTCGCCGAGACGCCGTGGTTCAATATTTCCGCCACGATCATCCGCGAACGACTGGAAAACGGCGAGTCATGTGATGACCTGATGCCGCGCGCAGTGCTTGACTATATCAATCAGCACGGACTGTATCGCTAAGCACCGCGCTTAACGCCGTCAGCAGGCGGTCGTTCTCTTCCTGACTGCGTATTGCCACACGGAAATAGCGTCCATCAAGTCCTGGGTAATTGGCGCAACTGCGGATCAGAATATGCTGTGCCAGCAACGCACGCTGGAGATCGGTTTCGCAGCGCAACAGGAGATAATTCGCCTGGCCGGGATACACCGTCAGTCCCGGCAGCGCACGCAACTGCTGATAAAAGCGTCCGCCCTCTTCCCGCAGCCACTGCCATGTCGCCTGTTGATAGGCGGTATTCTCCAGAACCTGTTCCCCAGCCAGCGCGGCAAAAGCGTTGATTGACCACGGCATTTGCCACGCCCTCATCGTCGCGACCGCCTGCTCATCGCTGTTGATGAGATACCCCAATCGCAGTCCGGGGATAGCATAGAATTTTGTCAGCGAACGCAGAACCCAGATATGCGGGTTATCCTTTAACAGCGGTATAAATCCCGCTTCGTCAGCAATAAAATCGATAAACGCTTCATCAAGAATCAGCGCAATATTCAGCGCCTGACAGCGCCCGGCAATCGCCTCGAGTAACGCCCGCTCCGGCAATAATCCGGTGGGATTGTTAGGCGTACACAAAAACAGACAGTCCAGTTCTGCCGTTAACGCATCGAGAATCGCCCCGGTCAGTTGCCAGCCATCCTCTTCACGCAGCATGAACGTATCAATGACGCATTCGCTCCACTGCAACGCGCGGCGGTATTCGGCAAATCCCGGCGCGACGATCATCGCCCGCCGCGGTTTCAAACCGTTCACCAGGGTAAAGATCGACTCGGTCTCACCGTTACCGGCGAGGATCCAACTGGCGGGCACCTGATGATGTCGGGCCAGCGACTGGTGCAAATGGCGGTAATCGACATCTGGATAACGCTCGGCAAGGTGCAAATTGTCGACGATGGCGCGTTTTACCGTTTCAGGCATACCCAGCGGATTAATATTCGCGCTAAAATCCAGCAACTGCTCGGGCAAGATCCCAAGCAGTTCGGCAGCCTCACGGGTGTTACCGCCGTGGGCGCTTTTGAATAGAGACATTGTGCCGCTCCTGGCAAAAGAGGCTATTTTAGAGAAAATAGCGCGCGCATTCAGGGCGAATATCATGTTTTGCGCGAATACGTATCACGAGGGGAAAATGCGACTCTGGTTAGTTCGTCATGGTGAAACCGAGGCCAATGTGGCGGGATTGTACAGCGGTCATGCCCCCACGCCGTTGACCGGGCGCGGCGTGAAACAGGCGCAAACGCTGAATACGCTGCTCAGCCAGGTTCCCTTTGAACAGGTGCTGTGTAGCGAGCTGGAGCGCGCGCAGCACACGGCTCGTTTAGTGCTTCAGGGGCGTGAACTACCGCTGCAGGTGAAGCCCGAGCTCAATGAGATGTTCTTTGGCGACTGGGAGATGCGCCATCACCGGGATCTGACCCACGAAGATGCCGATAACTATGCGGCCTGGTGCAACGACTGGCAAAATGCGGTTCCCACTAATGGAGAAGGGTTTCAGGCCTTCGCCCGGCGCGTTGAGCAGGCGATAGCACTCCTTGCCGACTATCGGCACCACGATCATGTGCTGATGGTCAGCCATCAGGGGGTTCTCAGCCTGCTGATCGCCCGGTTGCTTGCCATGCCCGCCGCGGCGATGTGGCATTTTCGCGTTGAGCAAGGCTGCTGGAGCGCCATTGATTTCACTGGCGATTTTGCCACGCTTCGGGTTCTCAACAGCAGAGCGATATGGACGCCCGGCGAGTAAAAAGTCTGTTTTTTATCGCCAGAAACGCTCCGCCCATTGACTCCCCCGGACAGGCTGCTATTCTCCGCTGCCAGACTTTTCCCGCCCTTCCGCGTTTTGCAGAAATTGTTTTACAAAAATGGCGATGCATTCTGTTGCATGGGGTGGGATGATAGCCCACTTTCAAAAGCCGCCCGGTGACATTTGTCCCGAAAAGACGGTGGGTTCAGGTATACTGACAGGCTTATTAACACTCATTCATGCACCCAGGGGGAAAACTTGCAGGGTAAAGCACTCCAGGATTTTGTTATCGACAAAATTGATGACCTTAAAGGTCAGGACATCATCGCCTTAGACGTTCAGGGCAAATCCAGTATCACCGACTGCATGATCATCTGTACCGGTACTTCCAGCCGTCACGTCATGTCTATTGCTGACCACGTCGTTCAGGAATCTCGCGCAGCGGGAATGCTGCCGTTGGGTGTGGAAGGTGAAAGCGTCGCTGACTGGATCGTCGTTGACCTGGGTGAAGTGATTGTCCATGTTATGCAGGAAGAGAGCCGTCGCCTGTATGAGCTGGAAAAACTCTGGAGTTAATGCGTGAAGCTTCAACTTGTCGCGGTAGGCACGAAAATGCCCGACTGGGTACAAACCGGTTTTACCGAGTACCTGCGGCGTTTTCCTAAAGATATGCCTTTTGAGCTGATCGAAATTCCGGCCGGCAAACGCGGCAAGAACGCAGACATCAAGCGTATTCTCGACAAAGAGGGTGAACAGATGCTGGCTGCCGCTGGCAAAAACCGCATCGTCACCCTGGATATTCCCGGTAAACCCTGGGACACGCCGCAACTGGCAACCGAACTGGAACGCTGGAAACTGGACGGTCGTGATGTAAGCCTGTTAATCGGCGGACCGGAGGGATTATCCCCTGCCTGTAAAGCGGCGGCAGAACAAAGTTGGTCGCTCTCTGCGCTAACACTTCCTCATCCGCTTGTCCGGGTGCTGGTGGCAGAGAGCCTGTATCGGGCGTGGAGCATTACCACTAATCACCCTTATCACCGTGAGTGATCACTGAGCTTGAGTAGACTAAGCAGCGGATGAAATTACAGAATTCTTTTCGCGACTATACGGCTGAGTCCGCGCTATTTGTGCGTCGGGCGCTGGTCGCTTTTTTGGGTATCTTACTGCTCACCGGCGTGCTTATCGCCAACCTGTATAATCTACAGATCGTCCGTTTTACCGATTACCAGACTCGCTCGAATGAAAACCGAATCAAGCTGGTGCCCATCGCCCCCAGCCGCGGCATTATCTATGATCGTAACGGTATTCCGCTTGCCCTGAACCGCACCATTTACCAGATCGAAATGATGCCCGAAAAGGTCGATAACGTGCAGCAAACGTTGGATGCCCTGCGCAGCGTCGTCGACCTGACCGATGATGATATTGCGGCATTCAAGAAAGAGCGCGCACGTTCGCACCGCTTTACCTCTATTCCCGTCAAAACTAACCTGACCGAAGTCCAGGTTGCGCGTTTTGCCGTTAACCAGTACCGCTTCCCCGGCGTTGAAGTGAAGGGCTACAAGCGCCGGTTCTACCCGTATGGTTCCGCGCTCACCCACGTCATTGGCTACGTGTCAAAGATTAACGATAAAGACGTTGAGCGACTGGATAAGGATGGCAAGCTGGCTAATTACGCAGCCACCCATGATATCGGGAAACTGGGGATTGAGCGCTACTACGAAGATGTGCTGCACGGCCAGACCGGCTACGAGGAAGTCGAAGTCAACAACCGTGGCCGCGTCATCCGTCAGCTCAAAGAAGTTCCACCGCAGGCAGGACACGACATCTACCTGACGCTGGATCTTAAACTGCAACAGTATATCGAAACGCTGCTCGCTGGCAGTCGTGCCGCAGTGGTGGTCACCGACCCACGTACCGGCGGCGTGCTGGCGCTGGTCTCGATGCCAAGTTATGACCCGAACCTGTTCGTCGACGGCATCTCCAGCAAAGATTACTCCGGTCTGCTTAACGATCCGAACACGCCGCTGGTCAACCGCGCAACGCAAGGGGTTTATCCGCCAGCGTCAACGGTGAAACCGTATGTCGCCGTGTCGGCATTAAGCGCGGGCGTCATCACCCGCAACACCAGCCTGTTTGACCCTGGCTGGTGGCAGTTGCCAGGATCAGAAAAACGCTACCGCGACTGGAAGAAATGGGGTCACGGACATCTGAATATCACGAAATCGCTGGAAGAATCTGCAGATACCTTCTTCTATCAGGTCGCTTATGACATGGGGATCGATCGGCTCTCCGAATGGATGGGCAAATTCGGTTACGGTCACTATACCGGCATCGATCTGGCGGAAGAGCGTTCCGGCAACATGCCTACCCGCGAGTGGAAACTCAAACGCTTCAAAAAGCCCTGGTATCAGGGTGATACCATCCCGGTCGGCATTGGTCAGGGCTACTGGACGGCAACGCCGATTCAGATGAGTAAAGCACTGATGATTTTGATTAACGATGGCGTAGTGAAGGTGCCTCATCTGCTGATGAGTACGGCGGAAAACGGCAAGAAAATTCCCTGGGTGCAACCGCAGGAGCCACCGGTTGGCGATATTCACTCTGGTTACTGGGAACTGGCGAAAGACGGTATGTTTGGCGTTGCCAACCGTGGTAACGGAACAGCGCACAAATATTTTGCCAGCGCACCGTATAAAATTGCCGCCAAATCCGGTACCGCGCAGGTCTTTGGTCTGAAAGCCAACGAAACCTATAACGCGCATAAAATTGCCGAGCGCCTGCGTGATCATAAACTGATGACTGCATTTGCACCGTACAACAACCCGCAGGTCGCGGTCGCCATCATCCTGGAAAACGGAGGGGCAGGCCCGGCGGTGGGTACCATTATGCGTCAGATTCTTGACCACATCATGTTGGGCGATAACAACACCGATCTGCCAGCGGAAAACCCGGCGGTTGCAGCGGCGGAGGATCAATAACCATGACGGATAATCCGAACAAAAAAACATTCTGGGATAAAATCCATATCGATCCCACCATGTTACTGATTTTGCTGGCGCTGCTGGTTTACAGCTCAATGGTTATCTGGAGCGCAAGCGGCCAGGATATTGGCATGATGGAGCGTAAAGTCGGTCAGATTGCGATGGGCCTGGTGATTATGGTGGTCATGGCGCAGATCCCGCCCCGCGTCTATGAAGGCTGGGCGCCGTATCTCTATATTTTCTGTATTATTTTGCTGGTGGCGGTCGATGCCTTCGGAGCGATCTCTAAAGGTGCGCAGCGCTGGCTGGATCTCGGCATCGTACGTTTTCAGCCTTCTGAAATCGCCAAGATCGCGGTTCCTTTAATGGTCGCGCGCTTTATTAACCGCGACGTCTGCCCACCGTCTCTGAAGAACACAGCCATCGCGTTAGTGCTGATTTTTATGCCTACGCTGCTGGTGGCGGCGCAGCCTGACCTCGGAACGTCGATTCTGGTCGCCCTTTCCGGACTGTTCGTGTTGTTCCTCTCCGGCCTGAGCTGGCGTTTGATTGGTGTCGCGGTGTTGCTGCTTGCCGCATTTATCCCAATCCTGTGGTTCTTCCTGATGCATGATTATCAGCGTCAGCGAGTGATGATGCTGCTTGACCCGGAAACCGATCCGTTGGGTGCGGGTTACCACATCATTCAGTCTAAAATTGCGATTGGTTCCGGCGGTCTGAGCGGCAAGGGCTGGTTGCACGGCACCCAGTCGCAGCTCGAATTTTTGCCCGAACGCCATACCGACTTTATCTTCGCCGTACTGGCGGAGGAACTCGGTCTGATCGGGATATTGATCCTGCTGGCGCTCTATATTCTGCTGATTATGCGTGGCCTGTGGATTGCCGCCCACGCACAAACCACCTTTGGTCGCGTGATGGCCGGTGGACTAATGTTGATTTTATTCGTTTATGTCTTCGTTAATATTGGTATGGTGAGTGGGATTTTGCCTGTTGTAGGCGTTCCGCTTCCGTTGGTCAGTTACGGAGGCTCAGCACTGATCGTGTTGATGGCCGGGTTCGGGATTGTCATGTCGATCCACACCCACAGAAAAATGTTATCGAAAAGCGTGTAAGGGGTGCGCAATGCGTAAGCAATTGCCTGGAGTCTGCGTCGCAGCAGGAATTATGCTGCTCGCGGCATGTACGAGTGATGATGGTCAGCAACAGAATACCGTCGCGCCGCAGCCAGCGGTATGTAATGGACCCGTCGTTGAAATCAGCGGGGCCGATCCGCGTTTTGAACCGCTCAACCCGACCGCTAATCAGGATTACCAGCGAGACGGTAAGAGCTACAAGATTGTGCAGGATGTCTCGCGCTTTAGTCAGGCAGGATTCGCGGCGATCTATGATGCCGAACCCGGCAGTAATCTGACCGCTTCAGGTGAAGCGTTCGATCCGATGCAGCTCACCGCAGCGCATCCGACGTTACCGATCCCAAGCTATGCGCGAATCACCAACCTCGCCAATGGACGGATGATCGTGGTACGCATTAACGATCGTGGCCCCTATGGTAACGATCGCGTGATTTCGCTGTCACGTGCTGCTGCCGACCGTCTGAACACCTCCAATAACACCAAAGTGCGCATCGATCCGATTATTGTCGCGCAGGATGGCTCACTGTCCGGGCCAGGTATGGCCTGTACCACGGTAGCTAAACAGACTTATGCCCTGCCCTCACGTCCGGATCTGAGCGGTGGTATGGGCAGTGCCTCCTCTGCACCGGAAGCCATGCAGCCACAGGGTGACGTTCGCGCCATCAGTAATTCCACGCTGCAAAGTGAAGACAACGCCGGCGCCCCCGTTCAGAGTAGCGGCTTCCTCGGCGCACCAACGACCCTGGCCACAGGCGTACTGGAAGGCAGTGAACCGACGCCAGCGCCACAGCCCGCAGCTGCAACGCCCGCTAGCGCGCCAGTCAGTGCGCCGGCAGCTCCCCCTACTGCCACACCTGCCGCCGCTTCCGCCAGCGGCAGTTACGTCGTCCAGGTGGGTGCGGTGAGCGATCAGGGGCGCGCCCAGCAGTATCAACAGCGCTTAGGCCAGCAGTTTGGCGTGCCGGGACGCGTCACGCAGAACGGCGCCGTGTGGCGTATTCAGCTCGGGCCGTTCGCCAGCAAAGCGCAAGCCAGTGCGCTACAGCAGCGCTTACAATCTGAAGCCCAATTACAGTCCTTCATTACCGGCGCGCAGTAACGTAACAAGGGCATCTGAAGTGTCAGTTTCTGTAAATGACGTTAACTACGTTAACAAAGTCGTGCGGAAAGTCAGATGCCTGCCGGTATTGCATTTGCTATAGTAGGGCACTTTTTTTAATTCCATCACGGACGTCGTAGTTCAGACCATGAAGACCACTTTTTCCGCTCGTTTCTTGCAGCGCATGGCGCTCACCACGGCTCTTTGTACAGCCGCTATTTCAGGCGCGCATGCCGATGACCTGAATATCAAAACCATGATCCCGGGTGTTCCGCAGATCGACGCGGAGTCCTATATCCTCATCGACTATAACTCCGGTAAGGTACTGGCAGAACAAAATGCCGATACGCGTCGTGACCCGGCCAGTCTGACCAAAATGATGACCAGTTACGTTATTGGCCAGGCAATGAAAGCGGGTAAATTTAAAGAAACGGATTTGGTCACTATCGGGAATGACGCCTGGGCCACGGGGAATCCTGTCTTTAAAGGCTCATCGCTAATGTTCCTGAAGCCAGGCATGCAGGTTCCGGTGTCACAATTGATTCGCGGGATTAACCTGCAGTCCGGTAACGATGCCTGCGTTGCGATGGCGGACTTTGCTGCCGGCAGCCAGGATGCGTTTGTTGGGCTGATGAACAGTTACGTGAACGCCCTGGGTCTGAAAAACACTCACTTCCAGACGGTTCACGGTCTGGATGCCGACGGTCAGTACAGCTCTGCCCGTGATATGGCGCTGATTGGTCAGGCGCTGATCCGCGACGTTCCTAACGAGTACTCCGTCTACAAAGAAAAAGAGTTCACCTTTAACGGCATCCGTCAGATGAACCGTAACGGTCTGCTGTGGGACAACAGCCTGAAGGTGGATGGTATCAAGACGGGTCATACCGACAAAGCTGGGTACAACCTCGTGGCATCGGCGACCGAAGGTCAGATGCGTCTGATCTCAGCGGTCATGGGCGGTCGCACCTATAAAGGCCGTGAAACGGAAAGCAAGAAACTGCTGACCTGGGGCTTCCGTTTCTTCGAAACGGTTAATCCGCTGAAAGCAGGTAAAGAGTTCGCGTCTGAACCGTCCTGGTTTGGTGATACCGATCGCGCCTCCTTAGGGGTCGATAAAGATGTGTATCTGACCATTCCACGTGGTCGTATGAAAGACCTGAAGGCCAGCTATGTGCTAAACAGCACGGAGCTGCATGCCCCGTTACAGAAAAATCAGGTGGTCGGAACCATCAACTTCCAGCTTGACGGTAAAACCATTGAGCAGCGTCCTCTGGTCGTTCTGCAGGAAATTCCCGAAGGGAACTTCTTCAGCAAAATCATTGATTACATTAAGTTAATGTTCCATCACTGGTTTGGTTAAAAATCGAACACTTGAAAGTGTGATTTCCATCCCCATATACTAAGCATCAGTAAAACTCCCGCCCTCTGGCGGGAGTTGTTATTTATTTACGTTACGCCGGAGCTGACATGAAAACCAAACTTAACGAACTGCTTGAATTCCCTACTCCTTTTACTTACAAAGTTATGGGGCAGGCGTTACCTGAGCTGGTTGAACAGGTGGTTGAAGTGGTACAGCGCCATGCGCCAGGTGATTACTCCCCGACGGTAAAACCCAGCAGCAAAGGCAATTACCACTCGGTTTCGATTACCATCAACGCGACCCATATTGAGCAAGTTGAAACACTGTACGAAGAGCTCGGTAACATCGAAATCGTCCGTATGGTTCTGTAATCCAGGCTCGGGCCCCGACCTTGTTCGGGTGCCCACCTCACCACCTCTTTGCTGTGATATACTTTTCTCCTCCTTTGGTTACTTCTCTACGGAGATGCTGTTTTGTCTCAGGATAAAATACTGGTCCGCCAGCTCGGTCTTCAACCCTACGAACCCGTCTCCCAGGCCATGCACGACTTTACCAACACCCGCGATGAGCACACTGCCGATGAAATCTGGCTGGTCGAGCACTACCCTGTTTTCACTCAGGGTCAGGCAGGGAAAGCGGAACATGTTTTAATGCCCGGAGATATCCCGGTCATTCAAAGCGATCGCGGCGGCCAGGTGACTTACCACGGACCGGGCCAGCAGGTCATGTATGTTTTGTTAAACCTGAAACGGCGTAAGCTGGGCGTGCGGGAACTGGTGACACTCTTGGAACAAACCGTTGTGAATACCCTGGCTGAACTGGATATTGACGCCCATCCGCGTGCGGATGCCCCTGGCGTTTATGTCGGCGAAAAGAAAATATGCTCCCTCGGTTTGCGTATTCGTCGCGGTTGCTCATTCCATGGACTGGCATTAAACGTTAATATGGATCTTTCACCTTTCTTGCGAATTAATCCCTGTGGTTATGCAGGTATGGAAATGGCTAAAATATCTCAATGGGATAACGAGGCCACAACGGATAATATCCGACCACGATTATTAGCCAATATTTTAGCCCTGCTAAATAATCCCCATTACGAATATATCACTGCTTAACTTATTGAATGCAATGGCCCAAAAATCTGTGGGCCATTACCGCCTTCCGACTCAAATGCTTTACAATACCTCCTGGTTTCTATATTTTCTGTTTATCTTAGCTTGAATTTTTAACGACTTTACCCCGTCATAAAAAACGACGTAGGATTTTTCCTTATACAAACGTTAAACCTTCAATCAATTGCCATAAAAATGGTCATCGATACCGCGAGATGAACAATAGTGGTGAATAATACATTCATACAAAAAATACAAAGCACCACTATTATTTATAATGTGAATTAAATTGGAGTTAGAACGTGAGTGAGAATAGTAAGCCAAAAGAACATTTCTACGAACATCGCCCCGAAGATAAGCAGCAAGTATTCAGAACGCTAAGAAATATCGACCTGAACCTATTGACTATTTTCGAAGCCGTTTATGTCCATAAGGGCATCGTCAATGCCGCGAAAATTCTCAATCTGACTCCCTCAGCGATCAGCCAGTCCATTCAAAAATTACGCACAATATTTCCCGACCCGCTGTTTATACGAAAAGGTCAGGGTGTCACACCCACCACCTATGCCACCCATCTGCACGAGTATATTAGCCAGGGGCTGGAGTCGATTCTCGGCGCGTTGGACCTCACCGGCAGCTACGATAAGCAACGAACGATTACTATCGGGACCACACCATCTATCGGCGCACTGGTGATGCCGACCATTTATCACGCTATCAAAACACGCCATCCACAGTTGCACCTGCGTAACATCCCCGTTCATGACGCCGAGACGCAGCTCAGCCAGTTTCAGAGCGATTTGATTATTGATAACCACATCTACAGCAACCGCGCAGTAGAGAATCATGTTCTGTTTTCTGACAAAATCGAACTGATCTGTCGTCAGAATCATCCTTTCCTGACGTCCTTCCTGACCCCTGAGGCTCTCAATGACGCAGAACACACTCTGTTGATGATCGAAGGGCAAAGTTTCACACTCCTGCGCCAGCGTATCCAGGAGCTGTTTCCCGACCGGCAAATCAGCTTTAGCAGTTACAACATTTTCACGCTGGCGTCGCTCATTGCACACAGCGACCTGGTGGGTATTATGCCCTCTCGCTTTTTCACACTGTTCAGCCACTGCTGGCCGCTTCAGCGGATCCCTCACCCTTCCCTGAATCATGAAAAAATCGACTTTTCACTGCATTACAATAAGCTGAGTTTACGCGATCCCGTGCTGGAGAACGTCATAACGGCGATCCGCGACGCCTTCTGAAAAAGAAATGTTGCGACCTGGTCAAAACTGATGCTGGGGAAATGGCACAAAACAACAACTATTTTACATTTTGCCGCCCACTCGGGCTGCTTTAAGACCTGTTTCAATGGTATACTGCGTGTAGTTAATTCAAAAATAGTTGATAAATACAACATTACCTTGAATTGAAACGCTTTCCCTCGTTATTCGCAACTGGAACACGCACGCTATGAGTAAACCCATTGTGATGGAACGCGGTGTTAAATACCGCGATGCCGATAAGATGGCCCTTATCCCGGTTAAAAATGTGGCTACAGAGCGCGAAGCCCTGCTGCGCAAGCCGGAATGGATGAAAATTAAGCTTCCAGCGGACTCCACTCGTATCCAGGGTATCAAAGCGGCAATGCGTAAGAATGGCCTGCATTCTGTTTGTGAAGAAGCCTCTTGCCCAAACCTGGCGGAGTGTTTCAACCACGGTACTGCCACATTTATGATCCTCGGCGCCATTTGTACCCGTCGTTGCCCGTTCTGCGATGTGGCCCATGGCCGCCCCGTGGCGCCGGACGCAAACGAACCGGTTAAGCTGGCACAAACGATTGCCGATATGGCCCTGCGCTATGTGGTGATCACCTCAGTTGACCGCGATGATCTACGTGACGGTGGCGCTCAGCACTTTGCCGATTGTATTACCGCTATTCGTGAGAAAAGCCCAACGATTAAGATTGAAACGCTGGTACCTGACTTCCGTGGTCGTATGGATCGCGCCCTGGAGATTCTGACCGCCACTCCGCCGGACGTTTTCAACCATAACCTTGAGAACGTACCACGCATTTATCGCCAGGTTCGCCCGGGCGCAGACTACAACTGGTCACTCAAATTACTGGAACGCTTTAAAGAAGCGCATCCGGAGATCCCGACCAAATCCGGTCTGATGGTCGGTCTTGGCGAGACGAATGCGGAAATCATCGAAGTCATGCGTGATTTACGTCGCCACGGTGTGACCATGTTGACGCTGGGCCAGTATCTGCAGCCGAGTCGTCACCACCTGCCGGTTCAACGCTATGTCAGCCCGGACGAATTCGAAGAGATGAAAGCGGAAGCGATGGCGATGGGCTTCACCCATGCTGCCTGCGGGCCGTTCGTCCGTTCGTCTTACCATGCCGACCTGCAGGCGAAAGGAATGGAAGTGAAGTAATCCTGAAATAAATACTTACATTTCACCCATAGAAAACCCGCATGATCGCGGGTTTTTTATCGTCAGAGTAAAACGGATGAGCTTTTAGCTCCGGGTATTACTCTTTATGAGAGAGTTTCTCAGCCTGAATGCTGCTGTCCGCGTCTTTTTTCGCGCCCGCATCTTCATCATTCATCGCTTTTTTGAAACCCTTAATCGCCGTGCCCAGGTCTCCACCCAGCGTACGTAACTTCTTGGTACCAAACAGCAGAACGACCAGTGCAGCCACCACCAGCAGTTTGGTAATACTAATCTCACCCATAGATACCTTCTTAACGTAAAACAGGCGGCGTAACGCGCCCTGAGTAACCTGAGAATATTAACGGTCATTTGACGCGCGCACACAATAGCAATCTGTAACAAGGTGAATCAAGCAGTGTTTAAAAAAACGTCATGATAATTGCGGTGGCACAAATCTGCGGTTACGTAATACCGGTAATTGCGCCCGCACCTGACGGATCCGCTCTGCGGAGATCTCCGCCATAACAAGCGTCGGGACGTCTGCCGCAGCCGCGATCGTCACACCAAAGGGATCGATAATGCGACTCTGCCCGATGTTTTTGTTACCGCACTCCCCTGCGGCAATCATATAGCAGGTGGTATCGAGCGCGCGGGCAGCCAGCAGTGTTGACCAGTGGTGTTCCTTCAGCGCCCCTTTGACCCAGGCTGCCGGCAGAACCAGTACTTCCGCGCCCTGCAACGCAAGCGCCATCGACAATTCGGGAAAGCGCAGGTCGTAGCAGGTCATCAAACCGACTCTGAGCCCCTCAACGTCCAGTAGTGGCGCGATGGCGTTGCCAGCATCAACATTACGGGACTCCTGAATGGAGAACGCATCATAAAGATGTAGCTTGGCGTAGCTTGCTACGACTTTCCCACCGCGCAGTGCCACCAGCGTGTTTACCGCACGACCGGGCCGCGACGGGACATGAAGAGTAAGAATGGTGGTCATCCTGTTCGATGCGCTTTCCTGGCGCAGTCGTTTCAGAAAATCCCCCTCTAAATGCTGGGCGGATTTCACTGACAAATCGGGATCAGAATCGTCTCGCGCCAGCAATGCCTCTGGCAAAACCAGCAGCGACGCGCCGTTTTCCGCCGCCTGCGACATGAGCGAGACACAGGTATCTGCGTTCTTTTCCCACACAGGACTGACGGCAAATTGTCCAGCAGCAACTAACATAACTCCTCCGGTCGGGTTTATCAGACTCGCCAACAATGATTATTCAGCGTTACACTTATCTTATATACCAACCAAATAGCAGGATTATGCAGTGTTACAACTTCTTTTAGCGGTTTTTATTGGCGGTGGCACAGGAAGTGTAGCGAGATGGATGCTCAGTATGCGGTTTAACCCTATGCATCAGGCGATTCCGATGGGAACCCTGACCGCAAACTTACTTGGCGCGTTCATCATTGGTATGGGTCTGGCGTGGTTTAGCCGCATGACCAACATCGACCCCATGTGGAAAGTGCTGATCACAACCGGCTTTTGTGGCGGTCTGACAACCTTCTCTACCTTTTCGGCGGAAGTGGTATTTCTGCTTCAGGAAGGACGACTGGGCTGGGCGATGCTGAATGTGTTGGTCAACCTGTTGGGATCGTTTGCGATGACGGCGCTGGCGTTCTGGTTGTTTTCCGCTTCCAGTGCGCACTAGAGACCAAAAAAAACCCGCTAATAAGCGGGTTTTGAAATCTTGCTGACGTAAGCTTACAGAGCAGTTACGTTTGCAGCAGAAGGGCCTTTGGCACCGTTAGTGATTTCGAACTCTACACGCTGACCTTCAGCCAGAGTTTTAAAACCATTGGTCTGGATTGCAGAGAAGTGTACGAACACGTCTTTGCTGCCATCTTCCGGAGTAATGAAACCGAATCCTTTGGACTCATTAAACCACTTAACGTTACCTTTAATCTTAGACATCAAAATTACCTTTACATGAAAAATAGACACAAATGCTGTGTCGGGTATCAGTACACCAATTGTGGTTCACTTTGTCCAGTCGAACTTTGGCAAAAAGTGATAAAAGTCGCGTTATTTTTTGGCATAAGCTTATATCACTCTGTTTTATATAAAATTTTCTGCCACCACCAGGCTCAGAACTGAAAACGCATCCACGCAAAGTAGACGTTGCCGTTGTTATAAGTACCGGGGATATAGGTCATCTGAAACGTCGCAGGACCGTAACCGATAGAGGCCAACGGCAGCAGGACAGGGAGTGGGATGTAGTTCCAGTTATCACGTGCCGTTACGCCGGCGGTAAAACCCAACCCCAGATGAAATTTGTCATCCGGCAGCGGTCGCCAGGTACTCTCCCAGCCATAACCGCCAATCGGTTCCCATTTGTTCCATGAATCTTTAAAAGCCATAATATACAGGCCGTGCCAATTTCCCTTTTCATCCCAGCGCGACTGACCAAAACCGCCGCCCCACGGACGCTCGTTATAACGATCGGTTTTTTCCTTATCATAGGCAAAACGCGCATGCCAGGTAATGGCAGGAATATACAAATCATAATGTTCAGGCTGCTGCCAGGTTTCGGCAACATTGTCTGTAAAAGTATTAAACCACCCTTTTTCTTCTGCCGCTGCATGCGGCAGTATCGCTAACTGAATAAAAAGAAATGAAAAAAGGAAAAAAAATTTTTTAGTTGTGCTCACAACAGTTATTACCATTCTTAAGATCAGTTTTTATTGTACCAAAAATAACTTGAATGAAACCTTAACAGCAGCCGCGCTGACATGAATCAGATTGTTCTAAGATTTTAAGCGCACGCATTAAACCTTATGCTTTGAAGTGTTATTTATCGCTGAAGGGTCAGTCAGATATTGTATGATTTTCATTCGGTCACGGTGAAAACACTCTTTAACTCTCGATTATTAACAATAAGAAAACACAAACAAAACAAAAATAAAACAATCATAAAGATTTCAGAAAATATGAAAATAAAATATTTCGTCTTCATCCCCCTGACGTAAAAATAGCCGCTTGCCGACAGTTAATCGTTCTGTTTATTGATTTTAATCAGCAAGCAGCAGGCACTTATTCGGCACATTTTCACCCCAACACTTAGCATTTTCTTAATTTTACTTCTGGTGTCCACGCGACAGGGGAAACAATGTTGACTTTTATCGAACTCCTTATTGGAGTTGTGGTTATTGTGGGTGTAGCGCGCTACATCATTAAAGGGTATTCGGCAACCGGCGTGCTCTTTGTTGGTGGCCTGGTGCTGCTGATTATCAGCGCCCTGATGGGCCATAAAGTGCTGCCCTCCAGCGAAACGTCTACGGGCTATTCCGCAACGGATATCGTTGAGTACGTCAAGATCCTGCTGATGAGCCGTGGTGGCGATCTCGGTATGATGATCATGATGCTCTGCGGTTTTGCCGCCTACATGACCCACATCGGCGCGAACGATATGGTCGTAAAACTGGCTTCAAAGCCTTTGCAGTACATCAATTCACCTTATCTGCTAATGATTGCCGCCTATTTTGTCGCCTGTCTGATGTCCCTGGCCGTATCTTCCGCCACCGGACTCGGCGTGTTATTGATGGCAACGCTTTTCCCGATCATGGTCAACGTGGGAATTAGCCGAGGGGCCGCAGCGGCCATCTGTGCCTCGCCTGCGGCAATTATCCTTTCCCCCACCTCAGGTGATGTGGTGCTGGCCGCAAAAGCGGCTGAAATGCCGTTGATCGATTTTGCCTTTAAAACCACGCTGCCCATCTCTATTGCGGCGATCGTTGGGATGGCGATTGCGCACTATTTCTGGCAGCGCTATCTGGATAAAAAAGAGAATGCGGCCCACGAAATGCTCGACGTGAATGAAATCACCACCACGGCACCCGCGTTTTACGCCATTCTGCCGTTTACGCCGATTATCGGGGTGCTGATTTTTGATGGTAAGTGGGGGCCACAACTGCACATCATTACGATTCTGGTGCTCTGCATGCTTATTGCTGCGGTGCTGGAATTCATCCGGGGTTTCAACACTCAGAAGGTGTATTCAGGACTGGAAGTGGCGTATCGCGGCATGGCCGACGCTTTTGCAAACGTGGTAATGCTGTTAGTCGCGGCAGGTGTTTTCGCGCAGGGTCTGAGCACAATTGGCTTCATCCAGAGTCTGATCTCCATCGCCACCTCGTTTGGGTCGGCGAGCATCATCCTGATGCTGGTACTGGTGATTCTGACCATGCTGGCAGCCATGACCACCGGCTCTGGTAACGCGCCGTTCTACGCCTTTGTTGAAATGATTCCTAAGCTTGCGCAATCATCAGGGATCAACCCCGCGTATCTGTCGATTCCAATGCTACAGGCGTCCAACCTGGGCCGTACGATCTCCCCGGTCTCCGGCGTGGTCGTGGCGGTGGCGGGAATGGCAAAAATCTCGCCGTTCGAAGTGGTAAAACGCACATCCGTACCGGTCATGGTTGGGCTGTTGATCGTTATTATCGCGACTGAAGTGATGGTTCCGGGTTCCTCTTCCGCCGTGACGGGAGGCTGATTCAGGGCCAATGCCGGATGATGGCGCGATGCGTCACATCCGGCTATATGCATTATTAACCGTGGTAAATACGCTGCGGTCTCCCCACTTTGCCGTGTACAATTTCCGCAATAATCAAATGCCGACTGGCGCAGTATTCGAGATACCGTCTGGCGGTTGTACGGCTGATGGTCAGCGCCTGCGCGACGGTTTCAGCGGTGTGCTGTACCTGCGGGTCAGCAAACAGCTTTTTAACCGCATTGAGCGTTAAGGCATCAATCCCGGTGGGCAACTCATCTTTCGGCTCGCCTCTCGCGTAGGCATTAAACATCTCATCAATTTGTCGCTGACTGGCACTGTCGTTTTCTGCCAGCATCCGTCTGCGCTGTTGGTAACGGGTGAGCGTCTGCCCCAGGCGCTCATAAGCGATAGGTTTGATCAGATAATCAAACGCTCCGCTGCGCACTGCATCCGCCACCGTCTCCATATCACTGGCGGCGGTAGTAAAGACCACCCCGCCAGGATAATGCGACGCCGTCAGCTCATGCAACAGCGAGATCCCCTTCCCGTCCGGAAGGTAGTTATCCAGCAAAATGAGACCCGGTTTGAACCGTTCAATCATCATTCTTGCCTGCGCCAGATTACCGGCTAACCAGATCTGATGAAAACCAGGAATATGGCGGATGTACTCTGCATGCATCTCAGCAAGCAACATTTCATCTTCAACGATTAATAGGGTTAATGGTTCCGTCATTGTTCTTTTTCACTTTCGGAATAAAAAGAGAGAATAAGGTGCCGCAGGGATCATTATCTTCCAGAGTAATCATTCCACCACAGCGCCCCACATAACTTGCAATCAGGTACAGTCCAATGCCGTGCTCACCCGGCTCATCGGAACGGGTGCTTACACCTTGTTCAAATATTTTTTCGCGCAATGCTTCAGGGACACCGCATCCCTGGTCGGCAACTTCGATCACCACATCATCGCCTTCATCGCTCAGGTACAGTTCCACGACCTTATTCCCTTGCTCGGTCCGTAAACTGGCTTCAAACGCGTTGTCGAGAAGATTCCCGACAATCGCCGCAAACTCGGTACTGTCCAGCCCTTCCGGCAGTTGGTGAAGTTGACTTCCGGGAACGATGGTCATTTTGAGACCCAGTTCGCGCGCACGTTGAACTTTGCCAAATAGCAGGCCCGCTACCTGGCGATCGGCAAACGCCTCGCGCAAACTGTCGATCAGCTGTTGCTGCGCCTGCGATTCTCCCTGCACCATCTCCCTGACCCGATCGTATTCTTTCATTTGCAGCAGGCCGTTGAGCGTTGACATCCAGTTTAGATGCTCATGTCGTAGCGTTCTCAGACTCTCTACATATTGCTTAATCTGCGTCAGCTGCGCGTTCAGCGTGGCGATTTCGTCTTTGCTACGAAAACTGATGATCGCCCCCAACAGTTCATCGCCTGAACGGATTGCCTCCCGGTTGGCGATAACACTCAGGCCATTGAAGTTCACCATCGCGTCCACACGCCTGTCAGCAATCTGCTCGGTAAAGAAATCCGACGGATTCACCACCTCATGAATCGGTTTGCCCAACCATTGCCGACCTGGAGAACGCAGGCCGAGCATTTTTCTCGCACTGCGGTTAATAGCCGTAATATAGCCGTCCGGATCAACGGCTATCAGCCCTTCATAAACAGAGCTGAACAACGCTTCCTGCTGACGAACCACCCGGGCAATTTGCTTCGGTTCCATCCCCATCATCTGGCGACGAATATGGGTGGCAAAAAACCAGGAAAGCAGCATCAGTACCACCAGCAGCAGAACAAACACGCCGGCCATCGGCAGAATGAAATCCAGTCGCCAGCTGTCAATTTTGCTGACCAGATAACCAATGGAAACTACCCCAATCACGTTTCCGCCATCATCAAAGATGGGCGTTTTTGCCCGCATTGCCAGACCAATTGACCCCGTCCCGGTAATGAAATAACTCTCCCCTTTCTCCAGCGCCCCCGGCTTAGTGAACTGCATCGGGTAGCCGATTTTCGCCGGATTAGGGTGATAGAGCCGGATAGAGTGGTTATCGCCGATCACCACATAATCAAAATCGGTATCGCTCTGCAGTTTACCGGCAATGGTTGCCAGCCGTTTGTAATCACGAGCCTTCACTGCCGCAATGACGCTGTCGTTGGCGGCAATAATCTTCGCCTGATTCATCGCCATGTCACGGACATGCGTACTCAAATAATCCTCAAAACTGGCGGAAAAATACTGTGCCAATGCGGCAATAATGAACACCGAGAAAACGAGAATAAGCAGAAAAATGCGTAACGGAAATGCCAGTCGGCGAAAAAAAGAAAACGGCTTTTTATTTTTTTGGACCAACATGACTGTTCCTCAATGGGCATTATTCGGTATAGATCGCCAGCAAATGTAATGAAAATGTTTTATCAGCACGCACGAAAAATAAAAGCGATCGTTACAGATTCATCACGTTAAATCAATTAAGTCACTTAACGCCACGTCACAATCTGCGATAAGAATAATTAAAAAACTTAAAACCATTAAACCCATAAAAACCATCTAAGTCTTTGTGAAATAAATCAAAATTTATCTCACAAATACTCCTTACGATGTATGCATTCGGGAAAAAAAGAAATAGATCGTTGCAAATTCGTCTTTTTCCCGGAATGAAAACAAAACGTTATTAAATCGTATTTTCATACAACATACACACAAAACTGGCAACAACAATATATCTTCAGGACTCTTCCACTATGTTTGGTAATAATGTGTTCACGCGCGTCAAACGCTCAGAAAATATAAAGATGGCGGCGATCACGCAATTCCTGAAAGAGAATGACTTGAGCGTCGATACCACCGTTGAAGTTTTTATTACCGTTACCCGTGACGACAAACTCATCGCCTGCGGCGGTATCGCCGGAAATATCATTAAGTGCGTAGCCATTAGCGAAGCGGTACGCGGTGAAGGGTTAGCACTCACGCTGGCGACGGAACTGATCAATCTCGCCTACGAAAGACACTGCACGCATCTCTTCATTTATACCAAAACAGAGTATGAAACGTTGTTCAGGCAGTGCGGATTTTCAACGCTGACCAGCGTTCCTGGCATCATGGTGCTGATGGAAAACAGCACTACGCGTCTGAAACGCTACGCGGAGTCGTTGAGCAAACTGCGTCATGACGGCAAGAAAATCGGCTGCATCGTGATGAATGCCAACCCATTCACCAATGGCCACCGCTATTTGATCCAACAGGCGGCGGCGCAGTGTGACTGGCTTCATTTGTTTCTGGTGAAAGAAGATACCTCTCGTTTCCCGTATGAGGACCGACTCGATCTGGTGCTTAAGGGCACGTCGGATATTGCGCACCTCACCGTCCATCGTGGTTCGGAATACATCATTTCGCGTGCCACGTTCCCGTGCTATTTCATCAAAGAGCAGAGCGTCATCAACCACTGCTACACCGAAATCGATTTAAAAATTTTCCGTCAGTATCTGGCCCCCGCGTTGGGGATCACCCATCGCTTTGTTGGCACGGAACCGTTTTGCGGCGTAACCGCCCAGTATAACCACGATATGCGTTTCTGGCTGGAAACGCCGACCCTCCCCGCCCCGCCCATTGAACTGGTGGAAATAGAACGATTGTGTTTCCAGGAGACGCCGATCTCCGCCTCTCTGGTGCGCAAACTGCTCGTGAAAAAAGATCTCACGGCTATCGCGTCGCTGGTGCCTTCAGCCACTTTGCAGTACCTGCAAAACATGCCTGAACGTGTGCCCGCTCACGCGACAGTCCGCCAAAAGACCCCCGCATTAGTAACAGGTGAAAAATGAAAATAAACCAGGCTGCCGTCGCAGGCACACTTGAGTCCGGTGATGTGATGATACGCATCGCCCCTCTCGATACGCAGGATATTGACCTACAGATCAACAGCAGCGTTGAGAAACAGTTTGGCGAGGCCATTCGCGCCACCATTCTGGATGTTCTGGCGCAATATAACGTGCGCGGCGTGCAATTGAATGTCGATGATAAAGGCGCGCTGGACTGCATTTTACGTGCACGACTGGAAGCATTACTGGCTCGCGCCAGCGGTATCCCGGCCCTGCCCTGGGAGGATCGCCAATGATTTCCGCATCTCTTCAACAGCGCAAAGCGCGCACTCGCCGCAGCATGTTGTTTGTTCCCGGCGCCAACGCCGCAATGGTCAGCAACTCTTTCATCTATCCGGCAGATGCCCTGATGTTTGACCTGGAAGACTCCGTCGCACTGCGTGAAAAAGACACCGCGCGTCGCCTGGTCTACCACGCGCTGCAGCATCCGCTCTATCACGACGTCGAAACCATTGTGCGCGTTAATGCGCTGGATTCCGAATGGGGGATCAACGATCTGGAAGCGGTCGTTCGCGGCGGCGCTGACGTAGTTCGTCTGCCGAAAACCGATACCGCTCAAGATGTTATCGATATCGAAAGCGAAATTTTGCGTATTGAAAAAGCCTGCGGTCGTGAACCGGGCAGCACGGGTCTGCTGGCCGCTATTGAGTCACCGTTAGGCATCACGCGCGCGGTGGAAATTGCCCACGCTTCCGAGCGACTAATCGGGATCGCGCTGGGTGCGGAAGACTACGTCCGTAACCTGCGTACAGAACGCTCGCCAGAGGGCACGGAATTGCTGTTTGCCCGCTGCTCCATTTTGCAGGCCGCACGTTCCGCCGGGATTCAGGCGTTCGATACCGTCTATTCCGATGCCAATAACGAAGCGGGTTTTCTGCACGAAGCTTCCCACATCAAACAGTTGGGCTTTGACGGCAAATCGCTGATCAACCCTCGCCAGATTGAACTGCTGCACAACCTGTATGCCCCGACGCAGAAAGAAGTGACGCATGCGCGTCTGGTCGTGGAAGCCGCAGAAGCCGCCGCCCGCGAAGGTCTCGGGGTGGTCTCCCTGAACGGCAAGATGGTCGACAGCCCGGTGATTGAGCGCGCACGTCTGGTGCTCTCCCGCGCAGAACTTTCCGGCATCCGCGAAGAATAAGGCAAAAATAATGACCCAGAAAAACGAACAGTCTCAACGACAGGAACGGGTAGCGGCCTGGAGCCGCCAGGCTGAAAGCGACCTTTCCACCTATACAAGCACCGCGAAACAGGCTCTGCAGGCACAAAAACCGCGTGACCAAAAACTGTGCGCAAACCTTGAAGAGGCGATTCGCCGTTCCGGCCTACAGGATGGTATGACCATCTCCTTCCACCACGCGTTCCGCGGTGGCGACCTGACTATCAATCTGGTGATGGCAACCATTGCCAGCATGGGATTTAAAAACCTGACTCTGGCCTCCAGCTCCCTGAGTGACTGCCACGCGCCGCTGGTCGACCATATTCGTCACGGCGTCGTCAGCCGCATTTATACATCCGGTCTGCGCGGACCGCTGGCAGAAGAGATTTCTCGCGGCCTGCTGGCAGAGCCCGTTCAGGTTCACTCTCACGGCGGGCGCGTACATCTGGTAGAAAGCGGCGAGCTCAGCATTGACGTGGCTTTTCTCGGCGTCCCGTCCTGCGATCCTTTCGGTAACGCCAATGGCTATACCGGTAAAGCATGCTGCGGCTCACTCGGTTATGCCCGCGTTGACGCTGAAACCGCCAACCAGGTGGTGCTGCTGACGGAGCAACTGCTGCCTTATCCGCACAACCCGGCCAGCATTCCCCAGGATCAGGTTGATCTGATCGTGCAAATAGACCAGGTCGGTGATGCCGATAAAATCGGGGCTGACGCCACCCGAATGACCACTAACCCGCGTGAACTGCTGATTGCCCGCAGCGCGGCGGAAGTCATCGCCCACTCCGGCTATTTCAAAGAAGGCTTTTCACTGCAAACCGGTACTGGCGGTGCCTCACTGGCGGTCACTCGCTTCCTGGAAGACAAAATGCGCAGCCGCGATATCCGCGCGGATTTCGCTCTGGGCGGCATCACTGCCACCATCGTCGACCTGCATGAAAAAGGCTTGATTCGCAAACTGCTGGACGTACAGAGCTTCGACCGCAGTGCCGCTGAATCTCTGGCGCGCAACCCGAATCACATCGAAATCAGCGCAAACCAGTATGCCAACTGGGGATCAAAAGGGGCCTCCGTTGATCGTCTGGACGTGGTCGTGCTGAGTGCGTTGGAAGTCGACACTCAGTTTAACGTCAACGTGCTGACCGGTTCTGACGGCGTCATTCGCGGCGCGTCCGGCGGACACTGTGATACCGCCGTCGCCGCCGCACTGTCGATCATCGTCGCACCGCTGGTACGTGGTCGTATTCCAACGCTGGTAGATAACGTGCTGACCTGTGTCACACCGGGTTCCAGCGTCGATATTCTGGTTACCGATCATGGCATTGCGGTGAACCCGGCGCGCCCGGAACTGGCAGAACGCCTGAAAGAAGCGGGGATGAAAGTCGTCTCTATTGAGTGGTTACGCGAACGTGCGCAACAACTCACTGGCGAACCTCGTCCAATCGAATTCACCGATCGTGTGATTGCCGTCGTGCGCTATCGCGATGGTTCAGTGATCGACGTTGTTCATCAGGTGAAGGAATAAGCCATGCACCTGCTCCCTGAACAGGCCACCCGCCACGCGGTTTCAATTCCCGAGCTGCTTGTCAGCCGGGATGAGCGACAAGCACGGCAACACGTCTGGCTGGCGCGCCATCCCATTCCACTGGTCTCCTTTACCGTGGTAGCGCCTGGCCCGATTAAAGATAGCGAACTCACCCGTCGTCTCTTTAATCACGGTGTGACCGCCCTGCATACGCTGGCGACCCAGGCGGACTGGCACATCAGGGAGCAGGCTGCACTGGCCTCAGCATGCGGGCCGGAAGGTATGCTCTCAATTGAGGCTCCGGCCCGTGACATCAAGCTCGCAACCATTGAGCTCGAACAAACCCATCCTCTGGGCCGTTTGTGGGACATCGATGTCCTCACTCCCGGAGGCGAAATTCTCTCCCGCCGCCATTTCGCGCTTCCCGCCCGCCGTTGCCTGCTGTGCGAACAGAGCGCTGCGGAATGCGCGCGTGGGAAAACCCATACGCTCTCCGATCTGCTCACCCACATGGAGGCGCTGCTACATGCTGCCGATTCCCAATATGGCCGTTGAAACCACAGCCCTTCCCCGCACGCTGTGCGACGCGTACGGTCATCTGGCATGGCGCGCAATGCTGACGGAAGTCAATCTGTCGCCAAAACCCGGGCTGGTCGATCGTCTGAACTGCGGCGCCCATAAAGACATGTCGCTGACGGATTTTCACCGCAGCGCGCTGGCGATTCAGGCCTGGCTGCCGCGTTTTATTGAATACGGCGCATGCTGCGCACAGATGCCGGCCGACGCCGTATTAAACGGCTTACGCCCGTTAGGCATGGCCTGTGAAGCCGATATGTTTCGCGCCACGGCGGGCGTGAACACCCACAAAGGCAGCATTTTTTCTCTCGGCCTGCTGTGTGCCGCCATTGGCCGTCTACACCAGCAAAGGCAATCTGTTACACCGGAAACGATCTGCGCCACCGCCGCCAGCTTTTGCCGCGGTCTGACCGAGCGCGAACTGCGCAATAACAACCAACAAATCACGGCAGGCCAGCGACTTTATCAGCAACTGGGCTTAACCGGCGCACGTGGCGAAGCCGAAGCGGGATATCCGTTGGTTATCCGCCATGCGCTTCCACACTATCGCACCCTGTTAGCCGAAGGACGCGACCCCGAGCTGGCACTCCTGGACACCTTACTCCTGCTGATTGCGCTCAACGGCGACACCAACGTTGCCTCTCGCGGCGGCGCGGCAGGATTGCGCTGGATACAGCAACAGGCAAACGCATTGTTACAACAAGGGGGCATCCGAACCCCCGCCGATCTCAATCATCTGCATCAGTTCGACAGCCACTGCATTGAACGCAATCTCAGTCCTGGCGGCAGTGCCGATCTGCTGATCGTAACGTGGTTTTTAGCCCAGATTTCTCAAGTTAAACATTTACACAATTATTGAAAAGATCCTTTCCGGAGAATCACTTATGTCTTTATCGAAAGATAGTATATGGAAGTTGTTTGCCCCCTTGATAGTGATGGGCGTCATGTTTCTTATCCCTGTCCCGGATGGCATGCCCCCTCAGGCATGGCACTACTTCGCCGTGTTCGTGGCGATGATCGTCGGCATGATTCTGGAGCCCATTCCGGCTACCGCAATCAGCTTCATCGCCGTGACCATCTGCGTAATTGGCAGCAACTATCTGCTGTTTGATGCCAAAGAGCTGGCAGATCCCGCCTTTGATGCCGGTAAACAAGCGCTTAAATGGGGTCTGGCAGGTTTCTCCAGTACCACCGTCTGGCTGGTGTTCGGTGCATTCATCTTCGCCCTTGGCTACGAAGTCACCGGCCTTGGCCGTCGCATCGCGCTGTTCCTGGTGAAATTCATGGGCAAACGTACCCTGACGCTGGGCTATGCCATTGTCATCATCGACATTCTGCTGGCACCGTTTACACCGTCTAACACCGCGCGTACCGGTGGCACTGTATTCCCGGTGATCAAAAACCTGCCGCCGCTGTTTAAATCGTTCCCGAACGATCCGTCTGCGCGTCGTATCGGCGGTTACCTGATGTGGATGATGGTCATCAGTACCAGCCTGAGTTCTTCGATGTTCGTCACGGGCGCGGCACCAAACGTGCTGGGCCTGGAGTTTGTCAGCAAAATCGCCGGTGTGCAGATCAGCTGGCTGCAGTGGTTCCTCAGCTTCCTGCCAGTCGGTATCATTTTGCTGATCGTTGCGCCGTGGCTCTCTTATGTTCTCTACAAACCAGAAGTCACACACAGCGCAGAAGTCGCCGCCTGGGCGGGTGATGAACTCAAAACGATGGGCACCCTGTCGCGCAAAGAGTGGACGCTGATCGGTCTGGTTCTGCTGAGTTTAGCTTTGTGGGTCTTCGGCGGTGAGGTGATCGACGCCACCGCCGTCGGTTTGTTAGCCGTTTCTCTGATGCTGGCGCTGCACGTGGTGCCGTGGAAAGACATTACCAAATACAATAGCGCCTGGAACACGCTGGTGAACCTTGCCACCCTTGTGGTGATGGCAAACGGGTTAACCCGTTCCGGTTTTATCGACTGGTTCGCCAGCACGATGAGCACCCATCTGGAAGGTTTCTCGCCTAACGCGACGGTGATTGTGCTGGTGCTGGTGTTCTATTTTGCTCACTACCTGTTTGCCAGTCTGTCGGCGCACACGGCGACAATGCTGCCGGTGATTCTGGCGATCGGTAAAGGTATTCCGGGTGTGCCGATGGAACACCTGTGTATCCTGCTGGTGTTGTCCATCGGGATTATGGGTTGTCTGACGCCATACGCCACAGGCCCGGGGGTGATCATCTACGGCTGTGGCTATGTAAAATCCAAAGACTACTGGCGTCTTGGCGCTATCTTCGGGGTGATCTACATTGCGATGCTGTTGCTGGTTGGCTGGCCGATTCTGGCGATGTGGAGCTAGTCCTGGCGTAAAACGCTGAATTGATCAAGGCCCGCGGGGTAAACACACCTCGCGGGCTTTTTTTATGGTTAAATAGATACTATTCAGATTTTATATAAGTTCAGAATCATCATGAAACCGACCTGGCAAAAATGGGGGTGGCTCGCCGCCTCACTCCTCCCCCTTTCTTCGGCAATCGCTAACGAATTACAGGCAACGCAGTACGGCGATTTTGACCGTTATGTGCTGGCGCTCTCCTGGCAAACGGGATTTTGCCAGAGTCAGCATGAGCGCGATCGCCGCGAGCCTGATGAGTGTCGCCTGCAAAAAGAGGTCACGAACAACGTCGATTTCCTGACCGTTCACGGTTTGTGGCCAGGGTTACCGAAATCCATCGCGTCGCGCGGGGTGGATGAACGCCGGTGGATGCGCTTTGGCTGCGCCACGCGTCCGATCCCTAATCTGCCGGAGGCTCGAGCCAGTCGTAAATGTTCCGCGCCAGAAACAGGGCTTTCGCTGGAAACCGCCGCCAAACTCAGTGACGTGATGCCGGGAGCGGGCGGGCGCTCTTGCCTCGAACGCTATGAATACGCAAAACACGGCGCCTGCTTTGGCTTCGACCCGGATGCGTACTTCGGGACGATGGTGCGGTTGAACAAAGAGATCAAGGCCAGCGAGTTAGGGGCATTTCTCAGTGAAAATTACGGCAAGAGTGTGAGTCGCCGCGCCTTCGATGCGACGATTGCCAGACGCTGGGGAAAAGAGGCTGTCAAAGCGGTCAAACTGAACTGTCACGGCAATCCGGCTTACCTGACGGAGATCCAGTTCTCGCTGAAAGCCAGTACCATCAACGCGCCGCTCTCCGCCGACTCGTTCGCCCCGCAACCTCATCCAGGGAACTGCGGTAAACAGTTTATCATCGACAAGGCGGGTTATTGATTTACTGTCCCGGCGCGAAATCCGCACCGGCGACAGCATCAACGTTTCACACGTGCATCCGGGCGCACCAGATCAAAACGGTGCGACTCGCCGATCGCATAGTAGGCTGTTGGGCCGCCGGCGCGCAGTACGGGCTGCGCTTTTGCGGTCTGGTAAATGCCTTCTTCCAGTAGCGTTTCAGCAATATGAATCCCCACCACCTCACCCAGAATCAGCCAGGTTTCGATGGCTTCGCCCTGCGCGGTCGTGAGCTGAATGCTCTGCGACAGGCGACATTCAAAATTCACCGGACTTTGCGCAACGCGTGGCACTTTCACCAGACGACTTTCTGCCTTCGTCAGCCCGGCGGCATGAAATTCATCTTCACCATGCGGCAGACTGGCAGAGGTTTCATTCATCGCGCTGGCTAACTCTCGCGTGGTCAGGTTCCAGACAAACTCGCCGGTTTCCATGATGTTACGCACGCTATCTTTCCAGCCGGTGCTGGCAAAACCGATAATGGGTGGATGATAATTGAAACAGTTGAAGAAGCTGTAAGGCGCCAGATTATCACGACCTGCGGTATCCTGAGAGGCGATCCAGCCAATAGGCCGGGGACCAACAATGGCATTAAGTGGGTCGTGCGGCAGGCCGTGTCCCTGCGAAGGTTGATAGAAATACATAGTATTCTCTGATGAATTTAACGTCGGCAAAGCACGAATTGCGCTCCGCTCATCCCCCTGATGGAAGAGGATCAGCGTAGAGTAATCCGTTAAAGATTACGACTGAATAAAGTTAAGCAGATCCTGATTTATCTGCTGTTTATGGGTGGTGCAAATGCCGTGGGAACCGCCCGCGTATACCTTCAGTTGCGCGTCGGGCAGGATTTCCGCCGCCACTTTGCCACAGGTTTCAAATGGGACAATTTGATCATCATCACCGTGAATGACCAGTGTTGGGATGGTCATTTTACGCAGGTCTTCACGCAGGTCCGTTTCCGAGAACGCCTTGATGCAGTCGTACATCGCTTTTATTGAGCCCTGTAATCCCTGCTCCACAAAACTTTCCCGTACCGCTTTCGACTCCTTCGCGCCAGGGCGGTTATAACCATAGAATGCGCCGGTCAGCTCATAGAAAAAGGCGGCACGGTCATTGACAACGCCTTCACGAATGCCGTCAAAAACCTCTTTAGGCACACCGTTTGGGTTAAACTCGGTTTTCACCATAATGGGCGTCACCGCGCCAATCAATACCGCTTTTGCCACCCGCTGCGTCCCGTGTCGCCCGATATAACGCGCCACTTCGCCCCCGCCAGTGGAATGGCCAACGTGCACCGCATTTTGCAGATTCAGGTGCGCGGTCAGTTCAGCCAAATCGTCGGCGTACTGGTCCATGTTGTGCCCTTCCCACGGTTGCGCTGAACGACCATGCCCGCGCCTGTCGTGGGCTACCACCCGAAATCCTTTCGAGCCCAGAAAAAGCATCTGATCCTCAAAGGCATCAGCCGTTAACGGCCAGCCGTGGCTGAAGACAATGGGCTGTCCATTGCGGTCTCCCCAGTCTTTGAAATACAGATAGCTGCCATCTTTGAGAGTAATTTTGTCGTACTGGCTCATGAGATCTCCTGTAACGTAACACTGAGAGTGTGGCGCGCCCGCGGCGCGTGCTTAAAAAGCATAATGCAAATTTGAGAACGATCACGTTTATCGAATAAAATTCATACTAGTGATGCTTTTATAGCTATTTACCCGAATGTGAACTAAATCACTTCAAACCCGGGGTAAGTCTCAGTATCATCTGGAGAGTTAAACCCTTGCCGCCAGACGGTGAGGGTTTTCTTTTGGGAATATCACCTGCGGCAAAACGCAGTACCGACGACATGGAGTAAAAATGTCCAGACCAACTATCATCATTAACGACCTTGATGCTGAACGCATCGATCGCTTACTGGAACAACCCGCGTACGCAGATTTACCTATTGCCGACGCGTTGAATGACGAGCTGGATCGTGCCCAAATGTGTTCGCCAGAAACCATGCCGCATGACGTCGTGACCATGAACAGCCGCGTTAAATTCCGCAATCTCAGTGATGGCGAAATTCGCGTGCGTACGTTGGTGTATCCTGCGGCGATGACCGACAGCAATACGCAGCTTTCAGTGATGGCACCCGTCGGTGCAGCACTGCTGGGCGTGCGTGTGGGCGATACCATTCACTGGGAACTTCCGGGCGGCGCATCCACCCACCTCGAAGTGCTGGAGCTGGAATACCAACCAGAAGCCGCCGGCGACTTCCTGCGTTAATCCCATCTGCATAAGCGACTTTCCGCTTTACCCAGAGGATGCGCTCGCATCCTCTTTCCGTCACTTCCCTAAAATCACCCGTTCTTCCTGGTTTACCTTTCACCGAACTCGTCCACACTGAATCGGTTTCATTGGCAGGTGCGGTCATGAACGAAACATTCAGTATATTACTGGGATTCTTCATTATGGCGGCGATCATCGTCGGAGCCGTGCTTTACCTGGAGAATCACTGGTAGCGAATGGACAAGGAATCGCCGCACAATGCGAAAAATCCCCTGCAGAAAGCAGACAGAATTATTATTATATGCTTGAATGATTTGAGTATTAATTAACAGGGAGAAACGGGTATGTATAAGACAATCATTATGCCGGTTGATGTTTTTGAAATGGAACTGAGCGATAAGGCAATTCGCCACGCTGAGTTTCTGGCGCAGGAGGATGGCGTCATTCATCTTTTGCATGTGCTGCCAGGATCGGCCAGCCTGAGCCTGCATCGCTTTGCCGCCGATGTGCGTCGTTTTGAAGAACATTTACAGCATGAAGCCGAAACCCGACTACAAACGATGGTCGGTCACTTCAGTATCGATCCTTCCCGCATCAAGCAACATGTCCGCTTCGGCAGCGTCCGCGACGTGGTCAATGAACTCGGCGAAGAGCTGAATGCTGACGTGGTGGTCATTGGCTCACGTAATCCGTCAATCACCACACACCTGCTGGGTTCTAACGCGTCAAGCGTGGTACGTCATGCAACCCTGCCGGTACTGGTTGTGCGCTAAATTACGCCCGGATACCGACAAGCCCTGCCAGCCGGCAGGGCTTTTTTGTCTATAAAAAAACCGCCGGTGATTAACAGGCGGTTTCGATATTGCAGGTGTAGTCTTACTTTCTTTTTATGCCGTTTTCGTACGAATCAGGTAATCAAAGGCGCTCAGAGACGCTTTCGCCCCTTCGCCGGTCGCGATGATAATCTGTTTGTACGGTACGGTGGTACAGTCGCCCGCGGCAAATACGCCCTTCACGCTGGTTTCGCATTTCGCGTCGATGATGATTTCACCCATCCGGTTGCGCTCAATCGCCCCTTCCAGCCAGGTGGTGTTTGGCAGAAGGCCAATCTGAACGAAAATGCCCGCCAGTTCAATGTTGTGAACATCGCCACTCACGCGGTCACGGTATTCCAGACCGACCACTTTCGTGCCATCGCCTTTCACTTCCGTCGTCTGGGCGTTCAGGATGATATCGACGTTTTTCAGACTGCGAACTTTATCCTGCAGTACCTGATCCGCCTTCATTTCCGGGGCAAATTCCAGCAGCGTCACATGTTCAACGATACCGGCGAGATCAATCGCCGCTTCCACGCCGGAGTTACCGCCGCCGATCACTGCCACGCGCTTACCTTTAAACAGCGGGCCGTCACAGTGCGGGCAATAGGTAACGCCTTTGGTACGATACTGATCTTCACCGGGAACGTTCATATTGCGCCATTTCGCACCGGTGGCAATGATAATGCTGCGCGCTTTCAGTATCGCGCCAGACGCCGTTTCAATCTGATGTAAACCGCCTTCACTGGTCGCAGGCAGCAGCTTACTGGCGCTCTGGCTGTCGATCACGTCGACGTCATAATCATCGACGTGGGCCTTGAGCGCGCCGGCCAGTTTCTGCCCTTCTGTTTTCGGTACAGAAATGTAGTTTTCGATATCGACAGTATCGAGTACCTGACCGCCGAAGCGCTCGCCCATCAGACCGGTACGAATGCCTTTACGCGCGGAGTAAACCGCTGCTGCCGCGCCCGCCGGGCCGGAGCCGACAATCAGAACATCATAGGCATCACGCTGGTTCAGTTCTTCCGCCGCGCGTTTTTCTGCGCCGGTATCCACTTTCGCCACGATTTCCGTCAGCGTCATGCGACCCTGACCAAACTCTTTACCATTAACGTACACGGCCGGAACGCCCATCACGTTACGCTCGGTGATCTCGTTCTGGAACGTGCCGCCATCAATCGCTGTATGCTTAATACGTGGGTTCACCACCGCCATCAGGTTCAGCGCCTGCACCACGTCAGGGCAGTTATGGCAGGAGAGTGAGTAATAGGTTTCAAACTCAAAATCACCATCAATATCGCGGATCTGCTCAAGCAGAGACTGTGCTTCTTTTGACGGGTGTCCACCGGTCCACAGTAGCGCCAGAACCAGCGAGGTAAACTCGTGTCCCAACGGGGAGCCTGCAAAACGCGGTCCCTGATTTGAACCCGGATTAGTGATCAGGAAAGAGGGCTTGCGCACGGCTAAGCTGTTGTCTTCTTTAAAGGTGACTTTCTCTGACAGTTCGGCGATCTCAGCCAGCAATTCCTTTATTTCTGCCGATTTAGCGCTGTCATCCAGCGTCGCAATCAGCTCAACAGGTTTCGTCAGTTTCTCAAGATAGGCCTTGAGCTGGGTTTTCATATTTGTGTCGAGCATTCTTCTTCCCTCTCTGAAAACATCATCATGCAAGCCGATTGTCTACCGCGGCATGAATGCAACTTGCGTCATGGTGCTGAATAAAACGGGCACCCAAAAGCACCCGTAAATGAAGCAAATTCCCAGTATTTCTTGTCACAGGAAGGCGGCAAGCTTATGAATCCCCGGGAGCTCACATAAGTAAGTGACCGGGGTGAGTAAGCGCCGCCAACACACCTGTGACATGAAAGACGCCGGAATTTTTAGATTTTGCCAACCAGATCTAAAGATGGAGCCAGCGTCGCTTCACCTTCTTTCCACTTAGCCGGGCACACTTCACCTGGGTGAGAAGCAACGTACTGAGCAGCTTTGATTTTACGCAGCAGGTCAGAAGCATCACGGCCGATACCTTCAGCGGTAACTTCGATCGCCTGGATGATACCCTGCGGGTCAACAACGAACGTTGCGCGGTCTGCCAGACCTTCGTCTTCACGCATGTTGTCGAAGTTACGGGTCAGGGCGCCAGTCGGGTCGCCGATCATCGCATATTTGATTTTCGCGATGGTGTCAGAGCTGCTGTGCCATGCTTTGTGGGTAAAGTGGGTATCGGTAGAGACAGAGTAAACGTCTACACCCAGTTTCTGCAGTTCTTCATAATGGTCTGCAACGTCGCCCAGTTCGGTCGGGCAGACGAAAGTAAAGTCAGCCGGATAGAAGAAGAAGACGCTCCAGCGGCCTTCGGTATCTTTCTCGGTGACTTCGATGAATTCACCGTTTTTGAACGCCTGGTTTTTAAAAGGTTTAATTTTGGTATTAATCAAAGACATCTGTACTTCCTCCGTGTTTTCGTTGAGGGATAAGTTACCGAAGATTGACTGACAGGGCTAATGCGTTTCCTTTATCAAATCAATAAGCGTTAGCTAACAAACCACTCAATTCAACGTTGTGAACGTGCTACGACGCAAAGTAAAAAGGGCCACCTTTGCAGGCAGCCCCGTTACCTGAACTACCCGTGGGTAACTTCAGCGCCAGTGAAACTGGCTATGTGTTGCGCTCTACATTACCTTAACAAAGGTTGTAACAGCGAGAAGGATTACACCACCCCACTCCTGAAAGGGCAATGTTCCTGTCTGAGGTCTTACCTATGACTGTGATAGGTTTTCTCACCTCACTCGAAATCGCTATGATTTATAAGGATAAAAGATGTTAAAACGTACGCTCTTACTCTCCCTTTTTCCTCTCTTTGTCTGGGCCGAAGACCTGCCTGCGCCGGTCAAAGCGATAGAAAAACAAGGGATTACCATTATCAAGTCGTTTGATGCGCCCGGCGGGATGAAAGGATATCTCGGGAAATACCAGGATATGGGGGTCACTATCTACCTGACGCCTGATGGCAAACAGGCTATTTCAGGCTACATGTACAATGAAAAAGGCGAAAACCTGAGCAATCAGTTGATAGAGAAAGAGATCTATGCGCCCGCCGGACGAGAAATGTGGCAACGCATGGAAAAAGCCAATTGGCTACGGGATGGCAAGCAAGATGCCCCGGTGGTGATCTATGTTTTTGCTGACCCATTCTGCCCGTACTGTAAACAGTTCTGGTAACAGGCGCGTCCGTGGGTGGAGTCGGGTAAAGTACAATTGCGTACGCTACTCGTCGGTGTCATCAAGCCAGAGAGTCCTGCCACTGCCGCTGCCATTCTGGCGTCAAAGGATCCGGCAAAAACCTGGCATGATTACGAAGCCTCTGGCGGAAAAATGACGCTCTCCGTGCCTAAAGCGATTTCTCCGGATCACATGAAAAGCCTCAATATGAACCAAAAAATCATGGATGATTTGGGCGCGAATGTTACACCCGCTATTTATTATATGAGTAAAGATAATGTCCTTCAGCAGGTGGTTGGCTTACCTGAAAAAGCGCAACTGGATGCCATGATGGCGCAACCATAAATAAAATGGGTAATTACATTAAATTTAATATAATTACCCAAAGAAATATTCACGATAACTTTAGAATCATTTCGTGATTTAAGCCTCACTACAGTGATATTTAGGTCAGAAACAATAATTTCTTTTATGTGAATCCATTCTGTCAGAAAGGCCTGCTCAGATAGCAGACTTGTGATATCAGTTAAAATATATTCATAGATAATATATTAAATATACACTAATTAACTTATTGAATTTATTTAAACATTGCGCACTCCTAAAAAAGACTTATATTATAGAGGGATATCTATTTCAGGCGTACGACTTTAACGTTTAAGGATAAGCGATCCATGTCTGTTTATAAAATATCATTAAACCAAAATGTACTGGAAGCCGCTGAAGAACGGATCACCTGGACGCTCGAAAATCTTCCCCGCGTATGCGTCTCCTTTTCCGGTGGTAAAGATTCCGGCTTGATGTTACATCTGACGGCAAATCTTGCACGCAAGCTGAACAAAAAGATCAGCGTATTGTTCATTGACTGGGAAGCGCAATTTTCCTGTACCATTAACTATATTAGCGCCTTACGCGAAATGTATGCCGATGTCATCGACCATTTCTATTGGGTTGCCCTTCCGCTTACCACCCAAAACTCACTGTCTCAGTTTCAACCTGAATGGCAGTGCTGGGAACCCAATACCCAGTGGGTTCGCCAACCGCCGCCAGACGCAATCACCGATCCGGGCTATTTTCCCTTTTATCAACCCGGCATGACTTTCGAACAATTCGTGCGTGAATTTGCCGACTGGTTTTCGAATAAACGCCCGGCGGCCATGATGATCGGCATCCGGGCAGATGAGTCATACAACCGCTTTGTGGCAATCGCCAGTTTACGTAAACAGCGTTTTGCCGATGACAAACCCTGGACGACCGCCGCGCCTGGCGGACATACCTGGTATATCTATCCGCTGTATGACTGGAAAACGGCCGATATCTGGACCTGGTTCAGCCGCACGGAGCAGCCCTGTAATCCGCTCTACAATCTGATGTATCAGGCTGGTGTCCCGGCCCGTTACATGCGTATTTGTGAACCATTTGGTCCTGAACAGCGTCAGGGGTTATGGCTCTATCACGTGATTGAACCTGAAAGGTGGGCGGCGATGTGCGCACGTGTCAGTGGCGTCAGAAGCGGTGGGATCTACGCCGGGCAGGATAATCACTTCTATGGCCATCGAAAAATTCTTAAGCCCGAGCACCTGAGCTGGCAGGACTACGCCATGCTGTTACTGCTCAGCATGCCGATCAGCACGGCTGAGCATTACCGCAATAAAATCGCCGTCTATTTACAGTGGTACAAGAAAAACGGCCTCGGCGAGATCCCACAAACGCAGACTGGTGATATTGGCTCGAAAGATATCCCCTCCTGGCGACGTATCTGCAAAGTGTTATTGAACAATGATTACTGGTGTCGGGCGCTCTCTTTCAGTCCAACTAAACCGAAAAGTTACCAGCGTTACAGCGAACGCATGAAAGCGAAACGCAAGGAATGGGGAATATTATGCAACAACGATTGACACAGGATCTCATCAGCTTTCTCTCTGCTCTGTCTGAGGAAGAAAAAATTAAGGCTATCAATGAGTTCAGAATGGCGATTCACAGCGTCAGTCCGTTTCGTAACGAACCGGTTGACTGTGTGCTGTGGATAAAAAACAAACACATTTCACCTAACGATTACAATCCCAATAACGTCGCTCCGCCGGAGAAAAAGCTGCTGCTGAAATCTATCGAAGCGGATGGCTTTACCCAGCCCATTGTTGTTACCCAGTCCAGCCCGGAGGAATACGAGATCGTCGATGGCTTTCATCGCCATGAACTGGGGAAAGGCAAAGCTTCGCTCAGATCCCGTCTCAAAGGCTATTTACCCATTACCTGTCTGGAGGGAGACCGCCACGACCGCATGGCGGCGACCATTCGCCACAACCGCGCCCGGGGGCGGCATCAGATCCACGCGATGTCTGAAATTGTGCGTGAACTGGCATTGCTGGGATGGGAAGATGCAAAAATCGGTAACGAACTGGGGATGGACGAGGACGAAGTCTTGCGCCTGAAACAGATCAATGGTCTTCAGGAGCTGTTTGCCAGTCGTCGGTTTTCAAAAGCCTGGACGGTGAAATAGCCTGATTGTGCCGGATGACGCACTTATATCCGGCCCGAACTTTCTCATACTCAACAGCAGCGCGCCCCGCCTTTTCCGCCATAGCGTGCATCCTGGCGCTCGCGGAAAAACTCCTCGTAGGTCATTGGCGTCTGATCCGGATGGGTCATGCGCATATGCTCAACATAGTTGTCGTAGTCCGGCACGCCAATCATCAGTTTCGCGGCCTGGCCCAGATATTTCCCGGCTTTTGAAAGCGTATCAAACATCATTACCACCTGTCAGAAAACCCCTCTCCCGGTTGGAAGAGGGGAATAATTACACGTTAATGGGCACCTTTGGCCTGCGCAACGATCTCTTCCACATTTTCCGGCATCGGCTCATACGGCGTCTCTTTCGCCGTCGGCTTATCCTCTTTAAGTGCGGCAAGCGCCGTCTTAATGGAGAACAGCGCCAGAACCACGACCACTACCATGAAGAAGATAGTCAGGCCCGCATCCAGACGGTTGTTAAACACCAGTTGCGCCAGTTGCGATTCGGTGTACTGCGGCGGGATATTGCCGCTGTCGATCATCGCCTGGAACTTATTGGCGATAGCCAGGAAGCCCACTTTTGTATCCGGGCTGAAGGATTTCTGCCAGCCCGCCGTCAGAGTACAAATCAGCAGCCATGCGGTCGGCACCAGTGCCACCCACGCATAACGCTGACGTTTCATCTTGAACAGCACAACCGCGCAGAGCATCAGCGCCATACCTGCCAGCATCTGGTTGGCGATACCAAACAGCGGCCACAGGGTGTTAATGCCGCCTAACGGGTCCACCACGCCCTGATGCAGGAAGTAACCCCACGCCAGCACGCACAATGCAGTCGCCAGCAGGTTGGCAGGCAATGAGTCTGTACGTTTCAGGCCAGGAGAAACCACGCCCAGCAGGTCCTGCAGCATAAAGCGCGCCGCACGCGTACCGGCATCGACCGCCGTCAGAATAAACAGCGCTTCGAACAGAATGGCGAAGTGATACCAGAAGGCCACATCCATCATGCCGCCCAGCGCGCCATGCAGGATATAAGCCATTCCCACCGCCAGCGTCGGCGCACCGCCCGCACGGGAGATAATCGACTGCTCACCCACTTCGTTGGCAATCTGATGCAGCGTATCCGGCGTAATGGCAAAGCCCCAACTGCTGACCACCTGAGCGGCAGATGCCACCACGTCAGTGGTGCCCGCTGGAGCCAGCACAGCCATTGGGCTGTTCATAGCAAAATAGACGCCCGGATCGATGATACAGGCAGAAACCAGTGCCATGATGGCGACGAACGATTCCATCAACATCCCGCCGTAGCCGATAAAGCAGGCCTGACCTTCGTTCGCCAGCATCTTCGGCGTCGTGCCGGAGGAGATCAGCGCGTGGAAACCCGAAACGGCGCCACAGGCGATGGTGATAAACAGGAACGGGAACAGGTTACCCGTCCACACCGGCCCGGTCCCATCGACAAATTTAGTCAATGCAGGCATCGTCAGCGTCGGGCGCATGATCAAAATGCCAACCGCCAGACCCACAATCGTACCGATTTTCAGGAAAGTAGAGAGGTAGTCGCGCGGAGCCAGCAGCAGCCATACCGGCAGCACCGCCGCCACGAACCCGTAGCCCACCAGCATCCAGGTTAACTGAACGCCGGTGAAGTCAAAGTACGGTGCCCAGGTTGGACTTTCCGCGACCCAGCCGCCGGAGATGATGGCAAAAACGAGGAACACCAGGCCGATAACCGACACTTCGCCGATACGCCCCGGACGGAGGTAGCGCAGATAGATCCCCATGAAGATCGCCAGCGGGATGGTGAACGCGACGGTGTAAGTCCCCCACGGACTGTGCGTCAGGGCTTTCACCACGATCATCGCCAGCACGGCGAGGATAATCACCATAATCATGAAACAGGCCACCAGCGCAATCACCCCTGCGGTTGGGCCCATCTCTTCTTTCACCAGTTCACCCAGCGAGCGACCGTCCCGGCGAGTCGACACGAAGAGCACCATGAAATCCTGTACCGCTCCGGCTAAGACCACGCCGGCCAGCAGCCAAATCATGCCCGGCAGATAACCCATTTGCGCCGCCAGTACCGGTCCGACTAACGGCCCCGCGCCGGCAATCGCCGCAAAATGGTGACCGAACAGCACTTTTTTGTCGGTGGGCACATAGTCGAGCCCATCGTTATGACGCACCGCAGGCGTCATTCGCGTCGGATCCACTGCCAGCACATTTTTGGCGATGTACAGACCGTAGAAACGATAGGCGATGAGATAGACACAGACCGACGCTACGACTATCCACAGCGCGTTAATCTGTTCCCCACGGTTTAGCGCAATATAGCCCAGAGCAAATGCGCCCATAACCGAGAGCACTGTCCAGATGAGGTATTTCCCTGATTTATTCATGGTTGTTATCCGTTTGCGTGTTCCAGAGAAGAGAGATGTTACATTTTGTTTCTATAACATCTTTTCTGGTTTTAACAACCTGACAACCCGATAAACCTGAAGTATCACCAACTATTTACATTGCATTGTTAACTGGATCACTTCATTCACCAGTTAACGTTGCAATCTCATGATATTACGTGCGCTCAGCCCAGCACCGCCGTTCCCAGTCGACAGGTGCAGCATCGCCGCCCTTGTTCATCGAACACCGCGATTTCCCAGCTCTGGCTTTGTCGTCCCAGATGCAGCGGCTGGCAGACTCCGCGCACCTTGCCCTGCGAAACCGCACGGTGATGGGTCGCATTCAGTTCTGTTCCGACGACGCATTGCCCGTCGCGGGTCATCAGATAACCCGCCATTGACCCTAACGTTTCAGCCAGCGCCGCCGATGCCCCGCCATGCAGTAAACCAAACGGTTGATGCGTACGGGTATCCACCGGCATTTCGGCCTCCAGCACGTCATCACCGAGTCGGGTGTAGACAATGCCCAGATGTGCCACCATCGTGTTCTGGCTGGTGGCGTTCAGTTCGTCGAGCGTTAAATGACGTTTCCAGATCATCGTTATGCTCCCAGCGTGGAGCCGCCGTCCACCACGATATCCTGCAATGTAATGTGGCTGGCCAGATCGGAGGCGAGGAACAGAATCGTGTTGGCAATCTCCTGGGGACGGGCGATTTTACCCAACGGAATGCCGAGCTTGAACTGCTCCGCAAAGCCGCGAATACGCTGCTGTTCCGCGTCATCACTGACCCACAGCGTACGCTGCATGTCAGTATCCGTGGAACCGGGTGACACCAGATTACAACGCACCCCGCTGTCTGCCAGTTCCAGTCCGACGGTCAGCGCCAGACTTTTCAATGCAGCCTTCGACGCGCCATAGGCGCTCATGCCGATGCGTGGCGTATGCGCGGCATCAGAAGCCACGGTCACTATCGCCCCGCCCTGCTGGCGGCGAAACTGCGCCATCGTCTGCTGGAACAAGTTAAAGGCGCCGCCGACGTTAACGGCAAACGTCTGCTGCCAGTCGAGCGGACTTAGCGCATCAGTTGCGCCCATGCGCAAAATCCCGGCAGCATTCACCAGCACATCCAGCCGTTCGGAGTGCGCCAGCACGCGCTGACAGACCTCAGCCACCTGTCCGGCATCCGCCACATCCATCACTTCAGTGGTAAACGGATAATCCTGTACAGCGAACTCGCGATCGAACCCCGTGACCTGCGCCCCGGCCTCGACAAACGCCAGCGCCGTGGCATAACCAATGCCTTTACCCGCACCAGTGACCCACACCGTTTTGCCACGAAAATCAAATCCGATCATTAGCGTACCTCACGGGAGAGCAGTGCCCACCAGGCATCAATGGTCGGTTTTTTCGCCAGCATCACAAAGTCGATATCGCTGTGCACTTTACGCCAGCGCGCCGCCAGGGCCATCATCCGTACAGAGTCGAGACCGTAGTCGATCAGGTTCTCGTCATCCATCGGTTCATCAGACTCATCGAGCAGCGGTAAAATCAGCGCCCGCAGTTCATCTTTGCTTGACGGCACCGGTGCAGGCAGTAGCTCCTGAGTCATCACGACGCGACCTGAACGTCCCGCGACATACTTCAGCGACATGAGGTGCTCCTCACGGCTAAAATCAGCCAGCGCATCCGCCACCATAAACGGCTTGATATCGCGCATAAAGGCGTCCGTCGCCGTGGTCATGCAGCCGATGTGTGCATACACTCCGGTGATAATCAACTGGTTACGGCCGGTTTCTTTCAGCATCAGTTCCAGCGGGGAACGGTGAAATGCGCTGTAGCGCCATTTCACCAGCACATTATCGGCTTCATCCGGTGCCAGCGCGGCGACCACTTTTTGCTGCTCCGGCGAGCGCGTCAGTCCCGGCCCCCACATGTCGTTCAGCAGGGCGCGATCTTCATCACTCTGATCCTTCGGCTGCGCGGTGTAATAAACCGGAATATTGTGCGCTTTACAGTAGCTGCGCAGCGCGGCGATATTGGCGATCACCTGCTCCATCATCGGACAGTTTTCCCCCCAGAAGCTGACGAAATAGTCCTGCATATCGTGGATCAGCAGCGCCGCACGCTCCGGGTCAAACGCCCAGTTGACCTTATTGACCGGAATATCAAGCGCGGTTGGCAGCGCGTAAGCCTGCAGTTTAGGAATTGCCATTGCGTGTTCTCCTTCAGGCCGAACGTGTTGCCAGCCACTGACGTAATTGTTTTTTATCGACTTTACCGACCGGGGTCAGAGGCAGCGCCTCAACGATTTCCACCCGGTCTGGTAACTTGAATTCAGCGATGCCCTGCTCACGCAGGAAACGGCGCACCTGCACCGCGCGTAATGGTTCTTTTACCACCAGGTACGCGCAGCTTTTCTCACCCATCAGTTCATCTTCCATACTGACCAGCGCCGCGTGAATCACCGCCTGATGACGCAGCAACAGGTTTTCAATCTCTTCTGCTGCGATCTTCTCGCCGCCACGGTTGATCTGGTCTTTCTCCCGTCCCTGAACGGTGATGTAACCATCCTCATCGATAGCGATCAGATCGCCTGAGCAGTAGAAACCGTTGGCGTCAAAGGCGCTGGCGTTATGCTGTGGACTCTTGTAGTAACCGCGGAAGGTGTACGGGCCACGCGTCATTAACCGACCCGTTTCTCCCTGCGGCAACGGGTTGCCATCGGCATCGGCTACCCACACTTCATCATCCGGACACATCGGACGCCCCTGGGTATTGATGATCCGCTCCGGGCTGTCGTCGAGACGGGTGTAGTTCACTAAACCTTCGGCCATGCCGAAAACCTGCTGTAACTGACAGCCAATTTCGGCCGGGATCCGTGCCGCCAACGATGCGGACAGGCGTGCGCCGCCAACCTGCAAGAGCTTCAGCGAAGCCAGTTGCGCGTTGCTGCCCCATTCGTTAATCGCCTGTAACCACAGGCTGACCGCAGGCGGCACCAGCGCCGTCGCATTAATCTGATGTTTTTCAATCAGTGGAAAGCACAGCGTGGCGCTCGGATCTGCAGCCAGTACCACAGTGCCACCCGCGAGAAACACGCCCAGCGAACCAGGCGAACTCATGGCGTAGTTATGTGCAGCAGGGATCGCACATAAAAAACGCGTATCGGCGGTGAAGTGACAGATTTCATTACTGCGCCGTACGCTGTAGTAATAGTCGTTGTGGGTTCTCGGGATCAGTTTCGGCGTCCCGGTCGTACCGCCAGAGAGCTGGAAGTAGGCCACTTCATCCGCGGGCGACGGCGTGGCGACAAACGCGTCTACCGGCTGACTTATCGCCGCTTCCAGGCAGTGCTCACCGCTGTCATTGAGCAGATGCACCACCCGAATAGTCTTATGTTGAGTAATGAAGGCGTTCAGAAAATCATTGTCGGCAAACAGCGCGTGCTGACGATCGGCAATCAGCAGCGCGGGTTCGATTTGCATCGCATACGCGGTAAGTTCAGTGCGCTGATGGCTGAACAGGGCAAGTACCGGCGCGACACCAAGCTTCAATAGCGCAAAGAACGTGATGTATAACTCCACCACGTTGCCCAGTTGCACCAGCGCGGTTTCGCCGGGTTTGAGTCCCTGACGGCGTAGCGTACAGGCGAGATTGTCAGCCGCCTGGTTAAGTTCACGGTAGCTCAACTGGCGCTCGCCCTCGATGACCGCCGTATGGTCGTTTTCGGCATGGCGGACCAAAATGTCCGTCAGTGGCAGATCCTGCCAGTAGCCTTTTTCACGGTAACGACGGGCAAATTCGTCAGGCCACCGGGTGAAAGGAATACTCATCATCGCTCCTTAATACAATCCAAAAACGTTCAACATGGTGGAAAGTTTGACGCCGGTTTCACGCCACTCTCCCACCGGCGAAGAGGCCGGGACGATCCCTGCGCCCGCAAACAGGCGGACCTGGTTTTTACGTAACGTCGCACAGCGGATGGTCACCACCCATTCACCGTTGCCTTCGGCGTCGCACCAACCGACGATGCCGCCAAACAGTTCGCGGTCGAACGGCTCCAGATCAGCAATCAACTGTTTCGCCGCCTGATGCGGGAAGCCGCTCAGCGCAGGCGTCGGGTGCAGCAGACAGGCCAGCGTCAGGGCGTTCTCTCCTGCCCTGGCTGTTCCTTCAAACGGTGTACCGAGGTGCCAGAGCGTTGGCGTGGTGATGAGCTGCGGCGAAGACGGCAGTTGCAGATCCTGGCAGCGTTCGCACAGCACGGTTTTCATCGCCTGCGTAACCAGCTCGTGTTCGTGGCGATCTTTCTCAGAGGCCAGCAGACGGTTTCCGGCTTCCCGGTCCAGCACGTCATCGGGCTGACGACGCGCGGAGCCCGCCAGCGGCAGTGAGCTAAAGCGCTCGCCCTCTTTGCGCAACAGCAGTTCCGGGCTCGCGCCGAGCAGAACGCCACCATCGTGCAGCGGGACATGAAAGTTGTAACTAACTGGGTTTTGCGCCACCAGACGCTCAAGCAGCGCACCGCTGTTGATCTCGACATCGGTGGTGATATCAATGAGTCGCGACAGCACCACTTTGTCAACTTCCGGCGTCGCCGTCAGCGCGGCGGCGCGCGCAACCATCTCTTCAAACGTTTCCTGCTCTGGGATCGCTTTGCGAGCCGTAACGTTCAGCGCCTGATGGTCGGTAAAGTAACACGATGATCGTTGTTTTTCCTGGCGAGAAAAGGTTTGCCAGCTTTGGGGAATAAACAGTGACGATGGTTGTCGGGTGTCGAACGGAATAGCCCCCACCATGACCGGATTGGCGATACCCTGCGCTTTGGCATCGGCGAACATTTTTTGTAATTTTTGTTGGAAGGGACTGTCTGGCGAATCGCCGTTCACGGCAGGTTCATCGAAGCGGGCGAAACATCCTGACGTCGTAAAGCTCCGATACGGCGACATAAAGAAAAAGCGATGGGGTGCAAGTGTTGCCATGGTCTGCTGAACTTCCTCGGCCAAAGACGTATCCATATCATCCTCCAAAAATGATAAAGGTTTTAATAATGATTATCATTTATATTTTCGGGCGCTAACCTAAAAGCAAACAAGCGACATGTCAACTCTTGAGGTAGCACAAAGTGCGACTAACGCTTGCATCCCTTACGCTTAATAATGAAAATGAGAAGCATTAATAACTCAGCACAGGAACTGATTTGTGAGACTGCCTTCCCTGCCCGGCCTGCTCGTTACGCTCTTCGTTTTCGGATTCTCCTCAGCCCATGCCGCGGACTGGCCACGTCAGGTGACTGACGTTCGCGGCAGCCACACGCTGGAGCACAAACCTGAACGCATCGTCTCTACCAGCGTCACGCTCACCGGTTCATTACTGGCGATTGATGCGCCGGTGATCGCCAGCGGGGCGACAACGCCGAACAACCGCGTCGCTGACGATCAGGGATTTTTGCGTCAGTGGGGCGATGTGGCAAAAGCACGCAAGCTGACGCGTCTGTATATCGGCGAGCCGAACGCTGAAGCTGTGGCTGCGCAAATGCCCGATCTCATCCTGATTAGCGCGACCGGCGGTGACTCCGCGCTGGCCCTGTACGATCAACTCTCCCCTATCGCCCCCACGCTTATCATTAATTACGACGATAAAAGCTGGCAGTCGCTGCTGACACAACTGGGCGATATCACTGGCCAGGAGAAACAGGCCGCCGCACGCATTGCTGAATTTGATAAGCAACTGACCGCCGTTAAGCAGCAGTTGACGTTGCCGCCACAACCGGTAAGCGCGCTGGTTTACACCGCCGCCGCCCACAGAGCCAACCTGTGGACGCCAGAGTCCGCGCAGGGCAAAATGTTGGAGCAGCTTGGCTTTACTCTGGCAACGTTGCCTGGCGGGCTGCAGGCCAGCCAAAGCCAGGGGAAACGTCACGATATCATTCAGCTTGGTGGTGAAAATCTGGCGGCCGGGCTGAACGGTGAAGCGCTGTTCCTGTTTGCTGGTGACGAAAAAGACGAGCAGGCAATTTACGCTAACCCACTGCTGGCACATCTCCCGGCGGTCCAGAACAAGCGGGTTTACGCCCTGGGCACCGAATCTTTCCGCCTGGATTATTACAGTGCGATGCGAGTGCTCGACCGCCTCTCCACGCTGTTTTAAACGCCGTTGCCGGATAGCGGTTAACGCCCTGTCTGGCCTGCTTCACATTATGCCGGTTCCGGCGGTGTCTGCCGGAATCGACGTAACTCACTGAGCAACAGCAGCAGTAACAGTCCCACAATCACCAGACCAAAGCCGCTGAAGCTCGCCGAGGCCACCGGCGTCATAACAGCCCCCAGACCGCCTAACAACGCCGCACCGATGGCATCTCCGGTGACGTTCTGCGCCGTCCACAGGCCGTTGATGCGACCTAACATATTTTCCGGCGTCTGCGTTTGCAGCATCGTGTACTGCAACAGCGAGCTAATCGCGCTCAGCCAGCCGAACAGCGCCAGACAGACAACGCCTAACGCCCAGACGGGCATCAGGGCAAACAGGCCAATCGCCAGAAACGCCCCTACGCTCGAAGCCAGCATGATTAATCCCGGACGCACGCTGTGCGCCAGTTGCCCGCTGGTGAGCGCGCCGACTGCCGCCCCGAGCGGAATAGCGGCGTACAACATGCCAATCTGCGCCGCCGACATCTGCCAGTTAACTGCCAGCGCCGGATAGAGCACGCGCACCGCGCTTGCCATCGTCAACAGACCGCCAAGCAGCGCAATGCCGCCGATCAGCGGACTGGCAAGCAGGAAGCGAAACGCCGTCAGCAGCGATTTCAGCGGATGTTCACGTTGCTGCGGTGGGGGCGGCAGCGCCGGAAGGCTCAACAGCGGCAGTAAGGTGATAAAAGTGCCCGCCGCTGCCAGACCGTAGTTCCATGCCACACCGCCGGTGGCAAGCAGCAGTCCGCCCAGCATGGGCGAAATCACCGACCCCAGACGCACGGTCAGCATGGTAATCGCCCCAGCCTGCATCAGGTTTTCACGTCCCACCAGCGCGGGCGTCGCCGCCAGCAATGCCGTCACGCCCAGCGAGGCAAAAAAGCCGTCCCACAGGCCCAGCAGATAAATGGCAATAAGAGAAGGTTCTGGCAGCATAGCGTTCAGACACAGACCGATGAAGCCAATGCCGCAGGTGCCGCGCGCCAGCAGGATCACTTTTTTGCGTTCATAGCGATCGGCCAGTACGCCGCCGACCATCAGTCCGACAAACATCGCGCTGCCGGTTAGCGTCACCGAGAGCCCCACCTGCCATGTGGAATGCGTCATCATCTGGATCTGCACGGGTACCGCGACGCCAAGCAGTCCAAGCGAGACAATAGAGATAAAACGGGCCAGGAAGACAGCGCGAAATGCCGGGTGTGTCTTCAGCAAACTGAGGTTAAGCAGCCAGGATTGTCGATTCATTACAACGCCTTAATGCGATCTTTTTTTCATTATCCATTCAATGGCTGCACATGCTAACATAATCAAATAAGATCGATAACGATAATTACTATCATTATCAGGGAAGTTGATATGTCATGTTCTGTTTCCGTGACGCGTGCCATTGCCGTGCCCGGATTGTTGTTATTACTGGTTATCGCCACGGCATTAAGTCTGATCATCGGCGCAAAATCCTTGCCCGTCTCCGTGGTTGTGGAAGCACTCAGCGGTACCTGCCAAAGTGCCGATTGCACCATCGTGCTGGATGCTCGTCTGCCGCGAACGCTGGCGGGACTGCTGGCGGGAGGCGCGCTGGGACTCGCCGGTGCGCTAATGCAAACGCTCACCCGTAATCCGCTGGCCGATCCAGGTCTGCTTGGCGTTAATGCCGGAGCCAGTTTTGCCATTGTGCTGGGCGCCGCGTTGTTCGGCTTTTCCACACCGCAGGAACAATTGATGATGGCCTTTATCGGCGCACTGGTCGCATCGCTGGTTGTCGCATTTACCGGCAGTCAGGGCGGCGGTCAGTTGAGTCCGGTGCGTCTGACACTGGCGGGCGTCGCGCTCGCTGCCGTTCTGGAAGGTCTCACCAGCGGTATCTCCTTGTTAAACCCGGATGTCTACGATCAGCTTCGTTACTGGCAGGCTGGCTCACTGGATATCCGTAACCTGCAAACGCTCAAAGTGGTTATTGTGCCAGTGCTGATTGCCGGTGCCACCGCGCTGATGCTCAGCCGGGCGCTGAACAGCCTGAGTCTGGGAAGCGATACCGCCACGGCACTTGGCAGCAAAGTCGCACGCACGCAGCTCATCGGCCTGTTAGCCATCACTGTCTTATGCGGTAGCGCCACGGCGATTGTCGGACCGATTGCGTTTATCGGCCTGATGATGCCGCATATGTCACGCTGGCTGGTCGGCGCCGATCATCGCTGGTCGCTCCCCGTGACGCTGATCGCCACCCCTGTTCTGCTGCTTTTTGCCGATATCATTGGCCGCCTGATTGTTCCCGGCGAGCTGCGCGTGTCGGTCGTGAGCGCCTTTATTGGTGCGCCAGTGCTGATCTTTCTGGTTCGTCGTCGTCCACGAGGTGCCGCATGATGTACGTGTCGCGTCGCCTGCTGATCGCATGCCTGTTACTGATGGTCGGCTGCCTGTTCTTCGCACTCTGGGGCCTGCGTAGCGGCGCGGTGACGCTGGAAATCTCTCAAATTATTGCCGCGTTAACCGGCGATGCGCCGCGCAGTCTGACGATGGTCGTGACCGAATGGCGTTTACCGCGCGTGTTGATGGCGCTACTGATCGGCGCTGCACTCGGCGTCAGCGGGGCGATTTTTCAGTCTCTGATGCGCAACCCGCTCGGCAGCCCGGACGTGATGGGCTTTAACACCGGAGCCTGGAGCGGCGTGCTGGTCGCGATGGTGCTGTTTGGTCAGCATCTGACAGCTATCGCACTGGCGGCAATGGCTGGCGGGCTCCTGACGTCGCTGGTGGTGTGGCTGCTGGCCTGGCGCAACGGTATTGAAACCTTCCGCCTGATTATTATCGGTATTGGCGTGCGCGCCATGCTGTTTGCGTTTAACACCTGGCTGTTGTTGAAGGCCTCGCTGGACACTGCGTTGACCGCCGGATTGTGGAATGCCGGATCGCTTAACGGCCTGACCTGGGCAAAAACCTGGCCTTCTGCACCCATCATTATTCTCATGCTGGCAGCTGCCGGGCTGCTGGTGCGGCGCATGCGTCTGCTGGAGATGGGTGATGACAGCGCCTGTGCGCTGGGGGTCAGCGTGGAGCGTTCACGACTCGCCATGATGCTGGTCGCCGTGGTGTTAACCGCAGCGGCCACCGCACTGGCCGGACCGATTTCCTTTATTGCGCTGGTTGCCCCACATATTGCCCGTCGCCTGAGCGGCACCGCGCGTTGGGGATTAACCCAGGCCGCACTCTGCGGCGCGCTGTTACTGCTGGCGGCCGATCTGTGCGCACAGCAACTGTTTATGCCTTATCAGCTTCCGGTGGGTGTGGTCACCGTGAGCATCGGCGGTATTTACCTTATCGCCTTGTTAATTCAGGAGTCCCGCAAAAAATGACCGAATCAGTAGCCCGTTTGCGTGGCGACCAGTTAACGCTGGGTTATGGAAAATTCACCGTTGCCGAAGACCTTAACGTCACCATCCCGGATGGTCATTTCACGGCCATTATCGGGCCAAACGGCTGCGGGAAATCGACGCTGTTGCGAACCCTCAGCCGCCTAATGACGCCAGCGAAAGGGCATATCTGGCTGGACGGCGAGCCTATCCAACGCTACCCCAGCAAAGAAGTGGCTCGACGCATTGGCCTGCTGGCGCAAAATGCCACGACGCCGGGCGACATCACCGTGCAGGAACTGGTGGCGCGCGGACGCTATCCGCATCAACCACTTTTTACTCGCTGGCGCAAAGAAGATGAAGATGCCGTGACGCAGGCAATGCGCGCCACCGGTATTACGCATCTGGCCCGCCAAAGCGTGGATACGCTGTCCGGTGGCCAGCGCCAGCGAGCATGGATAGCGATGGTGCTGGCGCAGGAAACATCGATCATGCTACTCGATGAACCAACCACCTGGCTGGATATCAGCCATCAGATCGATCTGCTGGAATTACTGAGCGAACTGAATCGCGAGAAAGGCTATACCCTCGCCGCCGTACTGCATGACCTTAACCAGGCCTGCCGCTATGCCACCCATTTGATCGCGTTGCGGGAAGGAAAAATCGTCGCGGAGGGGGCGCCGAAGGAGATCGTCACGGCGGAATTGATTGAGAAAATCTATGGGTTACGCTGCATGATTATCGACGACCCGGTGGCGGGCACACCGTTGGTGGTGCCGCTGGGCCGCCGTTGAATAATGACCGGAAGGCGCTCCCCTTCCGGCTATTGTTCAGAGCAGTCGTTCTGTGATAGTGGTTTCATCCATTCTACGTGCTGCCATTGCATGCCTGAGGAGAACACTACCGCAGGCCACGATCCCTCCTATTGTTGCCGCCAGCACGATCACGATCATTCTACCCGGCCCCTGTTTTTTCACAGGTAAGGACGGTTCAAGCTGGTATTTGAACGGCGAGAATTTCACATCATGGATATTGACTGACTCCAGTTGCTCAACATGGTACTGCCGGTTTTTTAATTCCGCATTCAGCTCAGCCACATCGGTTACCGATTTTTCAATTTCCAGCTTTCGCTGGATCCCATCGGCGCCCAGAGCAATAGAAAAATCAGGATCGTCTTTCACCGCCTGGCCATTACTGTAAACCGGCTTTTTAATTCCGGCTGCATTGGCAATCTCCAGTGAGTAATTGAGTCGTTGAATATTTGTATCCAGTTGATTTTTAAGTTTTACACGGTCCAGCGCCAGACGCTCTTTCTCAAAGCGCGTTTTAACCTCCAGTTGATTGCGGATATTTTCCAGCGAATCCTGCACCACAATGTCAGAAATAAACTGGATATATCCCGCCAGCACCTGCTGTGCCTCTTCTTTGGTCGGTGCCGTAAAACTCAACACCCAGGATGTATACAATGCCGTTTCATTTTTCTTTCCGACATTGCTGTCCACCGCTTTCATTTTTTCGCTCAGCGCAACAATAGCCCGATGTAATTCCAGGGCATCGATTTCTGCCCCTTTTAATTGCTCCATCACAAATGAAGATGAGCGTAAATATTGCTCCAGCAGTGACGACGACTGAAATTTCTTGATAAAAAGATTGAAGGTATGTCCACGGTCGACCTTAACATCAAGATCCAGAACATGTAACCCTGTCAGCGCTCTCTGCAGATCCTGCCACTGAATTGACTCGGCAGGCGTCACCCTCGCTTCGCTGGTCCAGCGCTGTGGTAAAAAGAACGTGGCGAATAACCCCAGACATGCAAACGCAAACGTACACGCAATAATGTGTTTTTTAGCCTGCCATAAAATATCAATCAGCTTTAATAAATCGATTTCATTACTCTGGGTATGCGGCAACGGAAAACCAGTAAATTCCGTATTTTTATCCTGCCTGACATTAAGTGACGGCATGCTGTACGTCCTGTTGCAAGTTCCATGAAAGTTAATTCTTGCTAACAGCGTAACAAACCCCCTGACCATTCCGAAATGTTAATTCACGAATGAGGCCAATTTCGGAATTTGACCTCTGGCGATAATATTCTGAATGTAATAAATTAATATTATCACTCCCCCGTGTCCATGCCCCATAGTCACGGGGGAAATAGATAACCAAAATATTAATCAGTCATGATCAATATTTATTACAGCACGCGGCGATGATCGGACCAATATTGTCAAAGGCGGAGGGAGAAATAATCTCCACATGCGCGCAGTCCTGACGATACACTTCCAGCTCCGCGATCCACGGCGCCCAACTGCGCTCCGGGCTTACGCCGTCCGGCAGAGTCCGCTCGGCAACAAACAACGTCGCACGTCCATCAAAGGAAACGCTGTGCGCGCTGGTGAGTAAGCGAACGGCATCAGCATAATTCCCTTCAATAGTGCTAAACAATTCGCCTGAGGCGTTCCCCTGCTGCGCGGCCAGAAATGCCTCCCGCTCGCGATCAATTTCCGCCAATACTTCCGGGTCGAGTCCATTGGCCTCTTTTTCTGACCAGTTTTGCGTTTCCGGCGGCCAGGTATCCAGCAGGCCGAGGAAGGCGACCGTTTCACCCCGCGCTCGCAGACGTGCGGCAATACCGTGCGCCAGCGTACCACCAAGAGAGTAACCCAACAGGTAATACGGACCGTGTGGCTGTTGTTCAAGGAGCGTCGCCAGATGGTGTTCGCAGACCTCGTCCAGATTGGCTGCCGTCTGCATCGGCCCCAGAGGACGCGGCGACTGGATACCCATAATCGACCATTGTGGACTGAGATAGCGCGACAGTACGCTAAATTGCCAGGCAAATCCCGACGCCGGATGGAAGCAAAACAGCGTCGGGCCGTCGCTTTTACGTAATGGCAGCAGCGTTTCAAACCCAAGACGTTGCGTCTGTACGTCATCGTCCGCATCCAGCAACGCCGCCAGCTGTCCCACCGTCGAAGCCACCATGACCTGTCCCGGCGTCACCTGACGGTCGAAAGTCCGGCTCAGTTGTGCTGCCAGCTTCATGGCCAGCAGCGAATGCCCCCCCAGCGCGAAGAAATCAGCCTCAACGTCATTGACGTCACAGCCCAGCAATTCACTGAATGCCCTGGACACTGTCGTTTCGCTACCGGGCAGCGGGGCTCTCCCTTTGGCGCGTGGCGTTAATTCCGGCATCGGCAGCGCTTTACGATCCAGCTTGCCATTGGCGCTGAGCGGCAGTTGCGCCAACTGCAATAACACCACTGGCACCATATGCGGCGGGAGTGTCTCACGTAACTGCGCCTGGAGTGCCGGGATGTCGAGCGGAAGGCCTGACTGTGAGACCAGATAGCCTACCAGTTGACGGGCATCGCCCCCCGTTGCCGCCGCCTGATTAAAGACACAGGCGTGGACCACCGCCTGTTCAACGTCAGGCAACGCCTGCATGACGCGATCAATCTCGCCCAGTTCGATACGCTGACCGCGGATCTTAAGCTGATCGTCACTGCGTCCCAGATACTCCACCGCGCCGTTTTCCAGCCAGCGCGCGACGTCTCCGGTACGGTACATCCGCTCTCCTGGCGCAAACGGGTCGGCGATAAAACGACTCGCCGTGAGATCTGGTCTTCCGAGGTAACCCTGCGCGAGCTGGATGCCGGTCAGGTAAAGATCGCCCGCCACGCCGACAGGAACCGGATGCATCATCGCATCCAGGATCCGCAGTCCGGTATTCCACACCGGAAAGCCAATCGGTACGCTACTGCCAGTGACGTTTGCCAGTTCACTACCCCAGGCCGGGTACCAACTGACATCAACTGCCGCCTCCGTTGGACCATACAGATTATGCAGCGGGACATGCGTCAGTTGTTCCCACTCACGGCACAAATCGGCGGGTAAGGCTTCGCCGCTGCAGAAGACATGCTGTAGCGTTGCACAACTTTCACCGGCGCTTTCTGGCGTCAGCGAAGCGACGAATGCTGCCAGCATCGACGGTACAAAGTGGGTCGTCGTCACCCCGTAGTGGGCAAAGAAGCGCTGCATGGCAAGCGGATCGCGGTGCGCTTCCGGCTCAGCCATCACCAGCTTCGCCCCGGCGATGAACGGCCAGAAGAATTCCCACACCGAAACGTCAAAACTGCAGGGCGTTTTCTGCGCCACCACGTCCTTCGTCGTCAGGCCGTACTGGTTTTGCATCCACAGCAGACGGTTAACGATGGCGGTTTGCCCGACCATCACCCCTTTCGGTCTGCCCGTTGAACCAGAGGTAAAAATGATATACGCCGTGTGCTGCGGTTGCGATAACCCCAGCGGCGCGCTATCGCCTGCCGCCAGCGGTTCGTTATAGCAAAGGCTTTCCAGTCCCGGAATGTCGCTAAAGCGCGATAGCTGTTCCGCCGTGGCGATCAGCAGCTTCGGCTGCGCGTCTTCCAGCATCATCCGTAGACGATCGTCCGGATAACCGGTGTCTAACGGTAACCAGGCCGCGCCGGCTTCAACGATCCCGTGCAGCGCCAGCGTCAGAAATACGGAACGCGGTAAGGCCACCGCGACACTGTCACCCGGTTGCACTCCGTGTTCACGCAGCACACCGGCAAGCGCCACCACCTGTTCGCGCATTTCACGGTAGCTGAACTGATAGTGGGCATCCGCCAGTGCTGGCGCGTCTGGCGTTCTGCTCGCCTGTTCCGCGACCAGCGCACTCAGCGTTGTGGAGGGGATGTCGATTGCCGTGGCGTTGACCTGCGCAATCTGTTGATATTCAGCCGGAAGCAACAGATCGGCATCACCGCAGCACAAGGCAGGGTTAGCGGCAAACTGTTCGATCAGCGCCATCAGACGTGACGCATGCTGCTTGAGCGTCGCTTCATCATAACGCTGCTGGTTGGCGAGAAGCTCAATACTCAGCCCGCCCTCTTCATCCGGGAAGAGCGCCAGTTCCAGATCGTTAACCGGACCCGTCGCCAGCGTATGGGTTTGCGCTGAAACGCCCGGCATATCCAACTGATAGTCGAAAACTTTGACGTTAAGCACCGGGCCAAACAATGGCTCTTCCCCGCCCGCCCGCCCGCTGTCGCGGACGATTTGTTCTGCATCATAACGCTGATGACGACGCATTTTCTTAAGCTGCGCGGACAGCCTTTTTGCCAGCTCTGCCAGACTTTCTGCGGCATTAATGCGCACGCCCAGCGGTAACACATTGAGCACCGGTCCGGTGGAGGTCAGCGCCGCCGATCCCATGCGACGCATAAAGATAAAGCCTGCCGCATACTCCATCCGGCTGCACAGTCGTCCCAGCCAAAGCGCAACCAGCGCCAGCGCCAGATCGGTTCGCTGTACGTCAGGCAGTTGCGCCGCAAGGTGGCGAAACGCGCCTTGCGGCGCATTCAGCTTCATGCGGTAAATGTCTGACGTCGCCGCCCGTCCTGGCAGCGGTGCGGGTGAAAGCGAGGCTGGTGGCGGAAGCTGTTTACGTTGCCCGGCCCAGAACATGGCGTCGCGCTGCCAGGCTTCACTCTGGCGATACTGCTGATACTCTTCCACGACCTCGGCAAACGGCGTAAAGGGCGAGTCAGGCGTCGCGTCGCCCCGACGCCATGCGCTGTAAATCGCGGTGATCTGCCGGGTAATCGCCGGGAAACTGAAGCCATCAACCAATAAATGATGATAGCGCTGATACCAGTACCACTGGCGATCGCCAACCTGAATCAATTGATGATGCGCCAGCGGTTTCCCGCCGTCGACGCGCAGATTTTGCTGGAGATCGGCCTGAATCAGCGCCAGCGCGGCGTCATGCGGATCCACGGCGGTGCGGAGATCGGTAATCTGCGGTTCAGCAAACGTGAAGGATTTATCCACCCATTGCCAGACGTCGCCGTTATCCTCGGTAAAACGCATCCGTAACGTGTCGGCCTGCTGCATGCCGGTGACCACCGCGCGCGCCAGCATCTGCGCATCCAGTTCACCGGTTAACGCCACATAGTGCGCGACGCTCCAGGCGGAAGGTAATGTGGAGAGTTTTTCGGCCATCCAGATGCCAGGCTGTGCAGCGACAAGCGGTAAACGTGGGCTCATTGCGCCTCCTGAGAAATGGCATAATGGCCGGGAATTAACGTGGTCCAGTGACGCGCCAGCCACTGCTCGCAAGCTTCCTGAGACTGCGGTTCGCACGCCACCTGCCAGCCGGCAGGTAATGCGCAGTGCTGCGGCCAGAGGCTAAACTGCTGCTGCGAATTTTGCAGAATGTAGAACTGTCCCTGCGGATTATCGAAGGGATTACTGAATTCCATACTCAACTCCTGTCGTGGAAAATCGTTCGCTCAGAGCAGCGGCTTCCAGAGGTCAATCAGCCCCTGCATCAGACCGCCGCGCCAGCAAAGCGCATCATGTCCGCCGTCAACCTGACGCCAGAAAACCGACTGCTGTGTCGTCTGTAATTGTGTATAAAGCGCCTGGTTCGCCCGGAAGATAACCGGTTCCCGAACTCCCGCTTCAAGGACAATCCGCAGTCCCTGCGCGGACAGCGTACCGTCGTTAAGCTGTTCAATAATCAGTCCGTCCTGTTGGCCACCACGATGAGGCCACCAGTAAGAACCGGACTGGCTGAGCACGCAGCCAAAACGTTCGGGCCAGTGGAGTCCGGCAAACAGCGATGACAGGCCACCAAAGCTTTGCCCTGCAACGATCGTACGTTCCGGACGATCGCTGAACGGCGCTACGCTTCGGACCTGCGGCAATAACTCATGTTGAACCGCCAGCCAGAAATCCGCATTACAGGGCAGTTCGCGACCGCGGTGCGCGGTATCGATAGCATCAATAAGCAGATAAACCGCCGGTGGAAGTTGACCACGCTGGGTAAGTGAAGTGAGCGCGGGCCAGACGGGCATACTCTGCGCCCAGAATTGCCCGTCGAGAAGAACCGCCAGGGGCCGTTCGTCTGGTTGCGCATCGCCAGTCGTAAAGACCCACACCCGACGCGTATTGCCCAGGCGCGCACTGTTCCAGTGCAGAACCACCGGCGATGACGCAGGCGTTTGTGGGGAGTCCCAGCCCGGTTGCACAGGGGCCTGCGGCATCTCAAGCGCGGAAACCGCGTGCCCTCGCCCACCTTTCCAGCTCCTCGGATTAAGCGGATCGGCAATCGCCTGGGGTAACAGCTGTCGCCAGCCTTCGCGCAGCGCCGTGCGATCCAGCGCGTTGTCCGCCTTCAGCGAGGCAAAGGTATCGTCCCGCGTAGAGGGAATAAAGCAGTAACTGCCGCGCCAGTTAGCGCTTAACACGGTCTGCCACTGCCAGACATCCGTTCCGGCGATGCGCTGCATCGTCTGAGGAAAAACATTCTGGTGATGGTCGGTGACGCCGGTGATATACACCCAGACTCGCTGAATGGCTGAGTGAAATTCACTCCCCTGCGGATCGCGCCACCAGAAGGTCACCCGGTAGTTTCCGTCGGCTTCACGCGCCCATTGCGGACCGTTTTTTGACTGCCACCAGACCTCACTGCCTACCGTTAACGCTGTCACCGTCATAACCCCATGTTTATTGTGAAATTTTTTATCAATAGATGAAATATATTGATAATATTATTGATAACTATTTGCATTTGCAATAGCGTATTGACGCGCTGTGGGAAGCGTGAACAGTTTTTAACCAACCGCGCTGTGGGCTTTTCTGGAATGGAGGGTTTTCGCAGAGGCGGGCGACATCGGGCCGGATACCGCTCTCAGGTGTCTGGTACACGTGGCTAAAGAAAAGCAGGAAATACAATGAACAAGAAGATTCATTCCCTGGCCTTATTGGTCAACTTAGGGATTTACGGGGTAGCGCTGCCTGCAATGGCAGAAGAAACCGCAGATAGCACCGCCGTCTCTCATGAAGATACCATCGTGGTCACCGCCGCCCAGCAGAACTTGCAGGCTCCCGGCGTGTCGACTATCACTGCAGATGAGATTCGCAAAAACCCTCCCGCTCGCGACGTCGCTGAAATCATCCGTACCATGCCTGGCGTGAACCTGACCGGTAACTCAACCAGCGGCCAGCGCGGCAATAACCGTCAGATTGATATTCGCGGTATGGGGCCAGAAAACACCCTGATCCTGATCGACGGTAAACCCGTGACCAGCCGTAATTCCGTGCGTCTTGGCTGGCGCGGCGAGCGTGATACCCGTGGCGATACCTCGTGGGTACCCCCCGAGATGATCGAACGTATTGAAGTCCTGCGCGGGCCTGCCGCCGCGCGTTACGGTAACGGTGCCGCAGGTGGTGTGGTGAATATCATCACCAAAAAAGGCAGCAACGAATGGCACGGCTCCTGGAACACCTATTTCAACGCGCCGGAACACAAAGAGGAAGGGGCGACCAAGCGCACTAACTTTACCCTCAACGGCCCGCTTGGCGGGGATTTCAGCTTCCGCCTGTTCGGTAACCTGGATAAAACGCAGGCCGATGCGCGTGATATCAACCAGGGCCACCAGTCTGAACGTACCGGCACCTATGCCGACACGCTGCCAGCCGGTCGTGAAGGCGTCATCAACAAAGATATTAACGGTGTGGTGCGCTGGGACTTCGCGCCAATGCAGTCAATTGAACTGGAAGCCGGTTACAGCCGTCAGGGTAACCTGTACGCCGGGGATACGCAGAACACCAACACCAACCAGTTGGTGAAAGATAACTATGGCAAAGAGACTAACCGTCTCTACCGTCAGAACTACTCTCTGACCTGGAACGGCGGCTGGGATAACGGCGTCACCACCACAAACTGGGTTCAGTACGAACACACGCGCAACTCCCGTACGCCGGAAGGCCTCGCCGGGGGGACTGAAGGGATCTTCGACCCGAAAGCGTCACAAAAATATGTTGATGCCGACCTGAACGACGTCACGCTGCACAGTGAAGTCAGCCTGCCGTTCGATCTGCTGGTTAACCAGAACCTGACGCTGGGTACCGAATGGACCCAGCAGCGCATGAAGGATATGCTCTCCAACTCGCAAACCTTTATGGGCGGTGAAATTCCGGGCTCCAGCAGCACCGACCGCAGCCCGTATTCGAAAGCGGAAATTTTCTCGCTGTTTGCAGAGAACAACATGGAGCTGACCGACAGCACCATGCTGACGCCGGGTCTGCGTTTCGATCACCACAGCATCGTGGGCAACAACTGGAGTCCGTCGCTGAACCTGTCACAGGGTCTGGGCGATGACTTCACCCTGAAGATGGGCATCGCACGGGCTTATAAAGCGCCAAGCCTGTATCAGACCAACCCAAACTACATTTTGTACAGTAAAGGCCAGGGCTGTTATGCCACGGGCGCCGCGACCGGCATCGGCTGCTATATGATGGGTAACGACGATCTGAAAGCAGAAACCAGCGTCAACAAAGAGATTGGCCTTGAATTTAAACGTGATGGCTGGCTGGCGGGTGTAACCTGGTTCCGTAATGATTATCGCAACAAGATCGAAGCCGGTACGGTACCCATGGACCGCACGTCGATTACCAACAAAGGCAAAACCACCTACACCGATATCTATCAGTGGGAGAACGTGCCTAAAGCGGTGGTCGAAGGGCTGGAAGGGACGCTGAACGTACCGGTGAGCAGCACCGTTAACTGGACGAACAACATCACCTACATGCTGCAGAGTAAAAACAAAGAGACCGGCGAACGCTTGTCGATTATTCCGGAATACACGCTGAACTCAACGCTGAGCTGGCAGGTACATCAGGACGTTTCTCTGCAATCCACCTTTACCTGGTACGGCAAACAGGAGCCGAAGAAATACGATTACCAGGGTAAACCGGTAACAGGGTCGGATAAACAGTCCATCAGCCCGTACAGCATCGTAGGTCTGAGCGCGACCTGGGACGTGACCAAAAATGTCAGCCTGACCGGCGGCGTGGATAACGTCTTCGACAAACGTCTATGGCGTGAAGGTAATGCCCAGACCACCGGCAGTACGACCGATGTTTCTTATATGCGTGGCGCCGGTGCGTACACCTATAACGAACCGGGACGTACATGGTACATGAGCGTTAACACGCACTTCTGATGCCTACTCCCCTCCTCCACCCGGAGGAGGGGTTTTGGTTTTGATGACGCGATGCAGACAACTCACTCCCTTCTCACTCTGGCTCACCACACGTTGCATTGTGTGACGTTCGAACCGAACACCTTCCACGAGCACGATCTGCTGTGGCTTCCCCACCATGCGCAACTGGCACATGCCGGACGCAAACGTAAAGCCGAACACCTGGGTGGTCGTATTGCTGCCGTTCATGCGCTACGTGAATGGGGGCATAAAAACGTGCCGGGAATGGGTGAACAACGACAACCGCTATGGCCGGAAGGTCTGTTTGGCAGCATCAGCCACTGCGCGACTACCGCACTGGCTGTGGTTTCCCATCAGCCAATAGGGGTTGATAGAGAGGAAATATTTACGCCGCAGACAGCGGCTGAACTGGCGGACAGCATCGTCTCGGAGACAGAAAAAGCGCGGCTTGCAGGGAGCGGATTAGCGTTTGAACAGGCGCTCACGCTGGCGTTTTCTGCCAAAGAGAGCGCCTTTAAGGCAACCCAGGATCGATTGCAGGCAGGCTGCGGATTCATGCACTATCACATTCTGGACATTCAACATGACCAGATGCGATTACGCGCGTTCGACCAGATCTGGTGTATACAGTGGCTCACTTGCGATAACCATGTCGTTACCGTGGCAACGCGCTAACCTTCAAAGCATTTCCCGCGCCTGGGCCGCAATCGACCCGGCATCAAAACCATGGTGCTGGCGCATCCAGCCGCGATCGGCCGCTGCCGCGTATTCACCATCCGGGATCCCTAAGCGTTTCAGAACCGCACCAGTGCCTGCTTCGGCCAGAACTTCCGCTACCAGGCTTCCCAGTCCACCGTTGATATTATGCTCTTCAACGGTGATCACCGCTTTACAGCCTTTCACTGCCGCTAACAATGCTTTGGTATCACACGGACGAATGGACGGTACACTTACCACCGTCGCCTGAATACCGGAATCGGCTAACAACCCGGCCGCATCAACAATTTCGTGGACAGTAGAACCTGTTGCCACCAGCGCCAGCGAGTCGCCTTCACGTAAGGTCACGACGGCGCCCGGCACAAAATGATAGTTCTCGTCATGCAGTTCCGGGAGCGCTTTCCCGTCCATACGAATGTACACCGGCCCCTTGTAGCTAAGGGCATAGTCGATTACCTGCCGACACTCTCGCGGTGAAGAAGGGGCAAAAATCTGGATATTGCCAAACCCACGCATAATGGCGATATCGTCGATCGCGTGGTGCGTGCTCGCCAGCGGACCATAGCTCGCCCCCGCATTCAGGCCAAACAGTTTCACGTTGGTATTGTTGTAGCAAACGTCAACTTTAATTTGCTCATTGGCACGGGAAATCAGGAATGGTGCCGCGTTACAGGTGACCGCAACCTTGCCGCCGAGCGCGAGTCCTGCCGCCGTACCGACCATGCTTTGCTCGGCAATCCCGACGTTGACCAGCCTGTCCGGGAACCGCTTAATAAAGGGACCAATTTTCGCGGTGGATGTTGAATCAGCCACAACCGGCACCAGATCAACGCCATTTTCTACCGCATCGATAAACGCCTGAACCATCACGTTTGCGAGGTGTTCTGCATTACTCATCTTTCAACTCCTCCAGAGCCAGTTCAATCTCTTCACCTTTTGGCACCCGGTGGTGCCACTCAGGACGCCCCTGGATAAACGAAATACCTGCGCCTTTTGTGGTATTGGCAATCACGACGTTAGGTTTCCCTTCCTGCTTCAGACCTTCCAGCGTACTGACAACCGACGCCATATCATTTCCCTGGCATTCGGTGACCTGCATGCCGAAGGCTCGCCATTTATCCGCGAGCGGATCGGTGTTCATGATTTCACGCGTGGGTCCGGCCAACTGGAGATTATTCTTGTCATTAATGATCACCAGGTTATCCAGTCCATAATGCGCTGCGGCGAGCGCGGCTTCCCAGTTGCTACCTTCGGCCAGTTCACCATCACCCGTAATTAAAAAGATGCGGCGAGCACTGTTACTTTTCTTCGCCGCCAGCGCCAGCCCCACTGCGACAGGCAAACCGTGACCCAGCGCGCCGGTGTTCAGTTCAATACCCGGCGTTTTCTGGCGTACCGGATGGCCCGGAAGATGAGAATTGGCGTGCTGGTATGTGCCCAGCCAGTCAACAGGGAAAAAACCGGCCTCGGCCAGAACACAGTAGTAGCAGCCTACCGCATGGCCTTTGGACTGAATGTAGATGTCCCGTTCCTCATCGTCGATGCGATCCGGGGCGACATTCAAAATGCGGAAATAGAGTGCGGTGAGCAGTTCAACCTGAGACAGGTCCGCACCGGTATGCCCTCCTGCAGGGCTGTAGGCGTTTAATTTGACGATGTGACGACGCACCGCTCGCGCTGTGCGTTCAAGAGTCTGGATATCGTAGTGCCAGGGATTCATTTAACACCTCTGAATTTATTTTCAATGTGGAATATTTATTCCATCAGGGACTAAAAAAACCAGAAATCCCTTTGCTTCACACCACACGGCTTACGCCACGGTATCTTACTCAGGAACATTCTGCCTCCTCACCGCGACCACATTCACGTCGGGAATAATCAGTTGACCTGAAACCATCTTGAATATATATTCACAGATGATTCTTTATTCAATTATGCAACCACATTTCCGTATTTGTCCATCCCTGTTTTTGAGGATTGGTTAAAGTTAGAGCTTTATCACACTTACCTGCCTTTTGTTTTCGCGTATGATAAAAGTCTCTAAGATAATGGCTGTACGTAAATGATTTTCGGGGAAATATATGGCTAAGCAGGACGAACAACGGCTACTGGTTAAAATCGCCACCCTTTACTATCTTGAAGGACGCAAACAGTCCGATATTGCTCAACTTCTCTCGCTTTCTCAGTCGTTTATCTCCCGAGCCATCACCCGCTGTCAGAAAGAAGGGGTGGTAAAAATCAGCGTCGTGCAGCCCTCAAATATCTTCCTGAATCTTGAAAAAGGGATCGAAGATCGCTACGGACTCAAACAGGCGATCGTGGTGGATACTGAAGACGATGCCACCGACCACAGTATCAAACGCGCCATCGGTTCTGCCGCCGCCCATTATCTTGAAACCCGCCTGCGACCCAAAGATCTGGTGGGTGTCTCCTCGTGGAGTTCAACCATCCGGGCGATGGTTGACGAAGTGCATACTCAGAACCTGAAAGCCGGCGGCGTGATCCAGCTACTCGGCGGCGTCGGGCCAAACGGCAATGTGCAGGCCACGATTTTAACCCAGACGCTGGCGCAACATCTTAACTGTGAGGCCTGGCTGCTCCCTTCGCAAAGTATTGAGGGGTCGGTTGAGGAGAAAAATCGTCTTATCGCCAGCAAGGATGTCGCCGAGGTGATCTCGCGTTTCGATAATGTCGATATCGCCATCGTGGGGGTGGGGATTCTGGAGCCGTCCCAGTTGCTTAAAACGTCGGGTAACTACTACCACGAAGATATGTTACAGGTACTGGCCGATCGCGGTGCCGTGGGAGATATCTGCCTGCACTACTACGATAAAAACGGCCAGCCGGTCTTACAGGATGATGAAGATCCGGTCATTGGCATGGCGCTCGATAAAGTCAAAAAATGCCCTAACGTCGTGGCATTGGCAGGTGGAACTGACAAAGTTGCTGCCATCAAAGGGGCATTGAACGGGGGCTATATCGACGTATTAATCACCGATTATCCTACCGCGCGGATGTTAGTAACAGCCTGATCCTTCCCACATCTTCGGTCTTTGCGAAAAAAGGACTCACCGCAAAGACCGTATAAAAATCCCTATATTTCAATAAACTGAAAGGATTCACCTCCACGTAACTTTCACGTGAACCTGATATTCTTCCCGCTGTGTAAGTGTGATTCTCAGCACAATTGATGATTTTTTCTATAGCCCAAGTGAAAGATTCTGGCTAAGGTATTAAATAAATAATCAACATCGAATATATATTCAAGCGATAAAAAAGACACGATGTCACAATCAAGCCTGATTAAGTAATGACGCGACAGTGAGGGAGCCCCTCTTCCCTTCAACGCCGGGACGCAATGTGACTCAGGAGATAATCAATCTATGTGTGCAGCAAAGAAAGAGTTCATTATTGCGCTGGATGAAGGTACCACCAACGCTAAGGCGGTCGCACTGGACGCACAGGGCCAGGTGGTCGCCAAATTTTCTCAACCGCTGGCCATTCAGACTCCGCGTGAAGGCTGGGTGGAGCAATCCGGCGAGGTATTGATTGAGGCATCGCTTGATGTGATTGCGAAAGCGATAAGTCACGTCGGCGCTGACAACGTCGCGGCCCTGGCGATCAGTAATCAACGTGAAACCGCCATTGGCTGGTATCGCCAGACGGGTAAACCGCTGAATTCCGCCATCACCTGGCAATGCACACGCAGCGCGGCGTACTGTGAAGAACTGCGCCGTGAAAACAAAGAACATCTGATCAAAACCACCACCGGACTGCCAATTGCGCCGCTTTTTTCCGCCTCTAAAATGCGCTGGCTACTGGAGTCGGTAGCCGATGGCCCGCAGCTTGCAGCCCAGGGGAAAATCTGTCTTGGCACAATCGACAGCTGGTTGCTGTGGAATTTAACCGGCGGCGCGGCCTTCTGCTGCGACTACTCTAACGCGGCCCGCACCCAGTTGCTCAATCTGCACACCGGGCAGTGGGATGACACCATGCTGGAACTGTTCCACATCCCCCGCGCCGCGTTACCGGAAATAAAACCTTCCAGTGGATTATTTGGCTATACCCGCGGTCTGAGCGGCATTCCGGATGGCATCCCGGTGATGTCGATGGTCGGCGATTCGCACGCCGCGCTGTTTGGTCATGCCCTCGGCGAAATGGGCTGCGTCAAAGCCACTTACGGCACCGGCTCCTCCGTAATGGCACCGGTGACCTCGGCCCAGTGCGATATTGGCGCACTGGCGACCACCATTGCCTGGCACGACGGTGAGAACATCATTTACGGCCTTGAAGGCAATATTCCGCACACGGGCGATGCGGTGGCGTGGATGGCAGATAGTACCGGGTTGAGCGAACTTTCTGACGCCGAACTGGCTCATGAACTGAATACGCTCCCCGCCTCCGTCGAGTCAACCCTGGGTGTGTACTTCGTCCCGGCCTTAACCGGTCTCGGCGCGCCATGGTGGGATGACAGCGCACGCGGTGTCATCTGTGGACTGAGTCGCGGCGTCAAACGCGCCCATCTGATCCGCGCCGCCCTTGAGTCGATCACCTATCAAATCGCCGATGTGGTGGTTGCCATGCAGCAACATGAGGACTTTAGCTTGTCGGCGCTGATGGTTGATGGCGGTCCGACAAAGAATGACTGGTTAATGCAGTACCAGGCAGACCTGCTGGGTTGTCCGGTAATGCGCAGCGATGTGCCTGAGTTATCGGCCATTGGCGCCGCGTTACTGGCGCGCAAAGCGCTCCATCCCGGCTCGCTCACTGATTTAAAAGCCTTTTTAACCGTACACAGCGCATTTCAGCCCGATATGGCCCGCCATCATCGCCTGCAAAAAAGATGGCAGGAATGGCGCAATGCGGTGAACAGAACACTATGGAAACCGGCCCCGTCCGCCTGACGCCTCACCAGGGAAGATGCGTGACATCCCGACTCATTAACAGAAGGAGAACTCCGGACCATTAGCCCTGTTTTACAAGAATTCATGCTTTACGTTGTTTCACCGTACCCGACAATAACAACACAGAGAGAACATTGTCATGAAATTACGTTTAACGCTGTTAACCGCTGCAACCCTGACCGCATTGTCTTTTACTGCCCATGCCGCAGAGAAAGGGACAATTATGATTATGGTGAATTCACTGGATAACCCGTATTACGCGTCAGAAGCCAAAGGCGCCAGTGAAAAAGCCCAGGAGTTAGGCTACAAAACCACCATTTTGTCGCACAGCGAAGATGTAAAAAAACAGAATGAATTGATTGATACCGCTATCGGCAAAAAAGTTCAGGGCATCGTTCTGGATAATGCGGATTCAACGGCCAGCGTTGCCGCCATTGAAAAAGCGAAAAAAGCCGGTATTCCCGTCATATTAATCAACCGCGAAATTCCCGTTGATGACGTGGCGCTGGTACAAATTACCCATAATAACTTCCAGGCAGGTTCTGAAGTTGCCAACGTTTTCGTTGAGAAAATGGGGGAAAAAGGGAAATACGCCGAGCTGACCTGTAACCTCGCCGATAATAACTGTGTTACCCGTTCGAAATCTTTCCACCAGGTTATTGACCAGTTCCCGGATATGGTCAGCGTCGCCAAACAGGATGCGAAAGGAACGCTTATCGACGGTAAGCGAATTATGGACAGTATTCTGCAAGCCCACCCGGATGTAAAAGGCGTCATCTGCGGTAACGGCCCTGTTGCGCTTGGCGCAATCGCCGCGTTGAAAGCCGCAAACCGCAATGACGTTGTGGTCGTCGGCATTGACGGCAGCAACGACGAACGCGATGCGGTGAAAGCCGGTACATTGCAAGCCACCGTCATGCTGCAGGCTCAGGCTATCGCCGCACAGGGCGTGACCGATCTGGATAACTACCTGCAAAAAGGGGTGAAACCAGAGAAACAGCGCGTCATGTTCCGCGGCATTCTCATCACCAAAGATAACGCAGATAAAGTACAGGATTTCAATATCAAGTCCTGATCTCGGGTAGTTGCGCCTCTCCGGAGGCGCAGAGGAGAAGATTATGTCTAAAAAAGCCTGGCTGGCGCTGGTCGTGTTGACCGTGGGTGGATGCCGCATCGTCTCGCAGCAGGAGCTTGCGGATCTTCAATCTCCGCCAAATCCCCATATGGCCAATATAGACCAAACGTGGCAAAACAAAATTGTGCCGCAAATTGTTGGGCAGGCCCGTCCGGTGGCAGAGTTGATGACGGCTTTACAGGCCGAGAAAGACATCGATAGTGCCTGTAAAAAGCTGGGCTATCGCGCTCAGGAAGAGAACCCCTGCATCTTTTACGTCAAAGTCGAAGGCAAAATTGGCACGATCGATACCGCCTCCCGCAGCGGAAAAATGACCGTCGCGGATAAAAGTGGCAGCAATATTATTGTTCAGATTGGTCCAACGCTACGCGGCACACAATTACGCGACGCCTGGAAAGGCGCAACTTACGGTGATTTTAACGACCAGGTGTTATTTGGCGAATTTGGTCGCGCCATTAACGACCAGGCGATAAAAATGATTCAGGCGGCCCAACTTAAAACCGGTGAATCCACACAAGTGTATGGCGTATTTTCCGCATGGGATATTCCTCAGACCATCCCTGATATTACGCCCGCCAAAATTGAACCTGCAGGAGGACAATAACATGCAACAGCAAGATATCGTCGCTCCCCAGCCCGTCGAATCAGAAGTGATTATCGAAACCCGCAGCCTGTCTCGTGTCTATCCTGGCGTGGTGGCATTAGATAACGTCAATTATCGGGTATATCGGAATAAAGTGAATGTTCTGATTGGAGAAAATGGTGCGGGTAAATCCACCATGATGAAAATGCTTGCTGGTGTCGAAACCCCATCCTCCGGTGAAATTTTTCTGGATGGTACGCCTGTTTCGATGAATTCGACGCATCAGGCCGAAAAATTGGGTATCAGTATTATTTTTCAGGAGTTGAATTTATTCCCGAATATGAATGTCATGGACAACATTTTCATGGCGAACGAGTTTTTTCAGAAAGGGAAAATTAACGAAAAATATCAGTACGCGCTGGCACAAAGTCTGCTCAAGCGACTGGAACTGGATGTTGATCCATACACGCCCTTAGAAGAACTGGGGATTGGTCACCAGCAACTGGTTGAGATTGCCCGCGCGCTCTCGAAAGATACGCGCGTCCTAATCATGGATGAACCCACCTCCGCGCTGAGCCAGTCTGAAGTCAAAATCCTGTTCAACGTGATTGAGCAACTCAAGCGACGCGGCGTCACCATTATCTATATTTCCCATCGCCTGGAAGAGCTCATGGAAATTGGTGACTACATCACCATTTTCCGGGACGGTCGCTTTATCAGCGAGCGTCCCGTCAGCGATGCCAGCATTCCGTGGATCATCGAACAGATGGTGGGCGATAAGAAAAAACACTTCGATTATCAGCCGGCGCCACAAGGCGACACAATTCTCAATGTGAAGGGACTGACCGCGCTCCATTCCAGCGGCGGCTATAAGCTCAATGACGTGTCGTTTAGCCTGAATAAAGGCGAAGTGATTGGGATCTACGGTCTGCTGGGTGCCGGACGCACTGAACTCTTCAAGGGGCTGGTGGGCCTGATGCCCTGCCAGAGCGGCAGCGTTCAACTCAACGGTGAGTGCATCGATAAAGCCCACTTCCAGTCACGACTTAAAAAAGGGCTGGCGCTGGTGCCGGAAGACAGACAGGGCGAAGGCGTTGTTCAGATGATGTCGATTCAGTCCAATATGACACTTTCTGACCTTAGCTTGCAGGGTTTTCGCCGGGCCTGGAAATGGCTAAATCCGCAAAAAGAGCAGGACAACGTGAAGGAGATGATTCAGCAGCTTGCCATCAAAGTGAGCGATCCCGAGCTGCCCATCACCTCACTCAGCGGTGGAAACCAGCAAAAGGTGGTGCTGGGTAAAGCGTTAATGACGCAGCCGCAGGTGGTGTTCCTCGATGAGCCGACTCGCGGCATCGACGTAGGGGCGAAAACGGATGTGTATCACCTTATCGGCAAGATGGCACAACAAGGGCTGGCAGTGATGTTCTCTTCATCAGAGCTGGACGAAGTGATGGCGCTGGCGGACCGCATTCTGGTGATGGCTGATGGCCGGATCACCGCTGATGTCCCCCGCCATGCAGTCACCCGCGAGAAGTTGATCGCGGCTTCTACACCGCAAGATTAATCAGGCTGGAATCCATCATGAACCAGAAATATATGATTTACATGTACCTGCTGAAGGCCAGAACGTTTATCGCTCTGCTGCTGGTCATCGCATTCTTCAGCGTGATGGTACCGAATTTCCTGACCACATCTAACCTACTGATTATGACCCAGCACGTTGCCATTACCGGCCTGCTGGCGATTGGGATGACGCTGGTGATCCTGACCGGCGGTATTGACCTGTCGGTCGGCGCCGTTGCCGGTATCTGCGGCATGGTGGCGGGGGCGTTACTCACCAATGGGTTGCCCATCTGGGGCGGCAACATCATCTTCTTCAATGTGCCGGAAGTGATCCTCTGTGTCGCCATCTTTGGCGTTCTCGTTGGGTTCGTCAACGGCGCCGTCATCACCCGCTTTGGCGTTGCGCCTTTCATCTGTACCCTCGGTATGATGTACGTTGCCAGGGGCTCAGCCCTGCTGTTTAACGACGGCAGCACCTACCCCAACCTTAATGGTATGGAGGCGCTGGGCAATACCGGTTTTGCCACCCTGGGCTCCGGCACCTTGCTGGGCATTTACCTGCCTATCTGGCTGATGATCGCCTTTCTGGTGCTGGGCTACTGGATCACTACCAAAACCCCGCTCGGTCGCTACATCTACGCGATCGGTGGTAACGAATCCGCCGCGCGACTCGCCGGTGTACCGATCGTCAAAGCGAAAATTTTCGTGTACGCCTTCTCCGGGTTATGTGCGGCCTTCGTTGGGCTGATTGTCGCGTCCCAGTTACAAACCTCGCACCCGATGACCGGCAACATGTTTGAGATGGACGCCATCGGCGCCACCGTTCTGGGCGGAACCGCGCTCGCGGGTGGTCGCGGACGGGTATCTGGATCCATCATCGGGGCCTTCGTCATCGTTTTTCTGGCCGATGGTATGGTGATGATGGGCGTCAGCGACTTCTGGCAAATGGTCATTAAGGGCGTCGTTATCGTCACCGCCGTGGTTGTCGACCAGTTCCAGCAAAAGCTACAGAACAAAGTCATTCTGATGCGTCGTCATGAAGAAAAAGAGGCGACAGCACCTTCAGCAAATACCGTATCCAGTTAAGTAGCATCACTCCGCCGGGCATGGCGTGTCCGGCTTATACAGGGGAAAGAAATATGCAACGTGATTTTCATGGTAAGACGGTCGTCATCACCGGAGCATGCCGGGGAATTGGCGCGGGTATCGCTGAACGTTTCGCCCGGGATGGCGCAAACCTGGTGATGGTCTCCAACGCTGAGCGCGTTCACGAAACAGCAGAACAACTGCGCCAGCGCTACCAGGCTGACATTTTATCACTACAGGTTGATGTCACTAACGAAGAACAGGTACAGGCATTGTATGAACAGGCGGCTGCGCGCTTTGGCTCGATTGATGTCTCTATCCAGAACGCAGGCGTGATCACCATTGATTACTTTGACCGGATGCCGAAAGCGGATTTTGAAAAAACCCTCGCCGTCAATACCACTGGCGTGTGGCTCTGCTGCCGGGAAGCGGCGAAATATATGGTCAAACAAAATCACGGCTGCCTGATTAATACCTCTTCCGGTCAGGGACGTCAGGGCTTTATCTATACCCCACACTACGCCGCCAGCAAAATGGGTGTCATTGGTATCACGCAAAGCCTGGCGCACGAACTGGCACCGTGGAACATTACCGTCAACGCCTTCTGTCCGGGGATCATCGAAAGCGAAATGTGGGATTACAACGATCGCGTCTGGGGCCAGATCCTCAGTACAGATGAAAAACGCTATGGCAAAGGTGAACTGATGGCGGAATGGGTTAAGGGCATCCCCATGAAACGCGCAGGTAAACCTGAAGATGTCGCCGGACTGGTCGCCTTCCTGGCCTCTGACGATGCGCGCTATCTTACCGGACAAACCATCAACATTGATGGTGGCCTGATTATGTCGTAATACCCGACGGGTATTTGTGAAGAGAGTTATCACTATGATCGCAAAAGATTTTGCTCAACAACTGTTTAACCTACAAGGACGCGTCGCTTTCGTCACTGGCGCCGGTAGCGGCATCGGTCAGACCATTGCCTGGGCGCTGGCCAGCGCGGGCGCACGGGTAGTCTGTTTTGATCTGCGCGAAGACAGCGGGCTGAAAGAGACCGCTGATCATATCGAAGCAATTGGCGGCCAGGCGGCACACTATACGGGAGATGTTCGTCAGCTCAGCGATCTGCGCGCCGCCGTCGCCCTGACCAAAGCGCGGTTTGGTCGTCTGGATATCGCGGTCAACGCTGCCGGTATTGCCAACGCCAACCCGGCGCTGGAAATGGAAAGTGAACAGTGGCAGCGCGTCATCGACATCAACCTTACGGGCGTATGGAACTCCTGTAAGGCCGAAGCGGAACTGATGCTGGAATCTGGCGGCGGCTCAATCATCAACATCGCCTCTATGTCCGGAATCATCGTTAACCGTGGTCTTGAACAGGCGCATTACAACAGTTCGAAAGCGGGGGTTATTCACCTCTCGAAGAGTCTGGCGATGGAATGGATTGAGAAAGGCATTCGCGTGAATTCAATCAGCCCGGGATACACCGCCACACCGATGAACACCCGCCCTGAAATGGTTCATCAGACGCGTGAATTTGAGAGCCAGACGCCGATTCAGCGAATGGCAAAAGTTGAAGAGATGGCAGGTCCGGCGCTGTTCCTCGCCAGTGATGCGGCCTCGTTTTGCACCGGCGTCGATCTCGTCGTTGATGGCGGATTTATCTGCTGGTAAACAGAAATTCGCCCGCAGCCATGGCTGACTGCGGGCGATGTGATAAAGCGGGTGCCGTCACATCCAGACCTGACAAGCGGATATGCGGGGATAACGCCCCGCATAACGGCTACTTCTTCGATTCGTAAGCGAGAACTGCCTTAAACTCAATACCACGCTCCCTGACGCTGAACTCACAGAGTGTGTCCCTCACCAGAAGCGTGAATCCCAGCACTGTAATGCAGAGTGCGATGACTGCCATTAAGGCATATTTCGTCAGCATGTATTGCCTCCATGCGAAGAAGAGACTACCATCCGAATTGTTCAGGTTTGGAATGGTAGCCTCAAGGTTGATAGAACTGTCACCTTGGGGCTTTCTTCTTTCCAGACCTCAGCAATGGCCTGAGGCTGGACAGCATCAGGCACCCGCCGTTATCGTACTCTCCTTCTCCCTTGGTACTGTATATTTACACAGTAAAATCTTATTTTCGGAAAACGTTTAGACAGCCCTACATCCCCGGGAACAGCACGCCATTTCCCGGCGCTTCGCGATCCAGATGGATGAAGTTCAGATGACGTTCATACTGGTCGAGAATATCGGTAATCACCTGCTCTTTGCTGTAGTCCATCAGGTCATTGCCCTGACTGCCTTCCAGCAGGAAGGTCTCCAGACGGTAATAGGTCGATTTCCCGCTACGCGCACGGTAGGTAAAGCCCGGAATCGCATACTGCTGCGGCCAGATTTGGTAGATAAAGTTACGTTCATCCCCCATATGCACCCGCAAATCGAGGTGTCCCAGACTTTCCCCTTCCACAGGCGGCAAACTTTTCAGTTCGACCTGCGCGCCACGCAGTGTTAACTCCTGCGCCACCTCTTCCATTGCCGGGAAGCACACATTCTGCATCATTTCGCGGGTATAGCGCGTACCGGGATAGTTCATCAGCCGCGACAGGCGTTTTTTCCAGCTCAACCGGTCCTGTACGCCCATCGGACGCGGCGCGGTATTCCGGTTAGCGCTCTCCCGGCGATAATCTTCCACCTTCAGCGACTTATACAGTCCCGCCATAATAAAGAAAATGACAAAGCTGAACGGCAGCCCCATGATCACCGTGGTGTTCTGCAAAGCGGAAATCCCGTTCGTCATTAACATTCCCAGCGTCAGCAAACCGATCGCCACTGACCAGAAGACACGCAGCCATGACGGGGCATCACTGTTAATATCTTTCAGCTTCGAGGTGAAATTCCCCAGCACCAGCGCGCCAGAATCCGCTGACGTGACATAAAACAGCAGGCCGGTGATGGTGGCCACCGACGCGCTGAAGGTAAACGCCGGATACTGCGCCAGCAGGCTGTAGAATCCACGTTCCGGATGTGCCATTGCCTCCTCAGCAAAACCCGCATCGCCGTGAATGATTTCATACAGCGCGCTGTTGCCGAACACCGACAGCCACAACAGGGTAAAGGTGAACGGAATAATCAGCGTCCCGAAGACAAACTGACGGATGGTACGCCCGCGTGAGATTCGCGCAAGAAATAAGCCGACAAACGGCGACCAGGCCACCCACCACGCCCAGAAGAACAGCGTCCAGTTATTCATCCATTCAACCGGTCGATCGAAAGCAAAGCTGTTCAACGTCATGCCCATAAAGCGATTCACATAGTCGCCCACGTTCAGCACCAGGGCATTGAGCAGGAACGACGTGTCGCCCATAAACAGGACGAACAGAATGAGTCCCAGCGCCAACAGGACGTTTAGCTCTGAAAGCACGCGGATACCCTTATCTACGCCGGAGGTAACCGAAATCGTGGCGATCACCACCGACAGCACAATCAGCGCCGCTTTCGCCGCCATCGAATCCGGAATATCAAACAGTACGCTCAGGCCATAGTTGAGCTGAACCACACCAATTCCCAGCGTCGTGGCGATACCAAAAATGGTGCCGATGACGGCGGCAATATCAACGCTATGCCCAATCGGCCCGTTAATGCGTTTACCAAAGATCGGGTAGAGCGCGGAACGGATAGTCAGCGGCAGGTTATAGCGATAGCTGAAGTATCCCAGCGCCATGCCCATCAGGGCATACATCGACCAGCCGGTCAGGCCGTAGTGAAATAGCGTCCACACCATCGACTGACGCGCCGCTTCAATCGTCTGCCCAGCCCCTTCCGGCGGCTGCATATATTGTGTTACCGGCTCCGCCACGGAAAAGAACATCAGGTCGATACCAATCCCTGCGGCGAACAGCATGGCGGCCCAGCTAAGCAGGCTGAATTCCGGTTTCGACTGCTCCGGACCGAGCTTGACTGAGCCAAAGCGCGAGCAGGCGATGAAGACAACAAAGACGATATACAGCGTGGCCGCCAGCAAATAGTACCAGCCGAAGGTTTTTGAAACCCAGTTCAACGTCCGGCCAATCCAGACGGCGGAGAAATCGCTAAAAAAGATGGTGGTCAGGGAAAACAACAAAATCAGCCCGGCGGACGTATAGAAAACCACCGGATTGATTTTGTCCTTTTCTCTGCACTGTGGAAGGTCTGACATCCAGTATCCTCACATTTTTTGTAACTATTAAAAATCAAATTCGCAACAATTAAGACACATTTTATATTGAACGTCCAATCAAAAACCGCTTTAATGGTTAAACAAAACTGATGAATGGAGTCCCAAAATGCCCAAACTGGGGATGCAGCCGATACGGCAGCGGCAGCTGATTGACGCCACGCTGGAAGCGATAAATGAAGTCGGGATGCACGATGCGACCATTGCGCAGATTGCCCGTCGCGCCGGGGTCTCAACCGGGATCATTAGCCATTACTTTAAGGATAAGAATGGATTGCTGGAGGCGACGATGCGCGACATCACCAGCCAGCTACGTCATGCCGTTTTGCGTCGACTCCATGCGCTACCGGGGGCGCGCGCGGAACTACGGCTGCGTGCCATCGTGGCGGGAAATTTTGATGAAACCCAGATCAGCCACGCCGCAATGAAAGCCTGGCTGGCGTTCTGGGCCAGCAGTATGCACCAGCCGATGCTGTATCGCCTGCAACAGGTCGCCAGTAAGCGTCTGCTATCGAACATCGTTGCCGAATTTAAACGCGAGCTGCCGCGTGAACAGGCGCAACAGGCGGGCTACGGATTAGCGGCGCTGATAGACGGGCTGTGGCTCCGCGCGGCATTGAGCGGTAAGCCGTTCAACCTCAGTCTCGCCCAGGCGCTGACCACCCATTTCATCAGTCAGCACTTACAAAAAAGCCACTGACTCACCGAGGAGAATGCATGTCCCGAATGGCAGAACAACAGCTTTACATTGATGGTGGTTATACCGCCGCCACCAGCGGTCGGACTTTCGAGACGATCAACCCTGCCAGTGGCGAAGTCCTTGCCACCGTACAGGCCGCAGGCCGTGAGGATGTCGACCGCGCGGTGAAAAGCGCTCAGCGTGGACAAAAAATGTGGGCGGCGATGACCGCGATGGAACGCTCGCGCATTCTGCGTCGGGCGGTGGAGATACTGCGCGAGCGCAATGACGAACTGGCGAAGCTGGAAACGCTCGACACAGGCAAACCGTTCAGCGAAACCGCCAGCGTCGATATCGTGACTGGTGCAGACGTACTGGAGTACTACGCCGGGCTGATCCCCGCGCTGGAAGGAAGCCAAATTCCCCTGCGCGAGACCGCCTTCGTTTACACCCGACGCGAGCCGTTGGGCGTGGTCGCCGGGATTGGCGCCTGGAACTACCCGATTCAAATCGCACTGTGGAAATCCGCGCCAGCGCTGGCGGCAGGCAATGCGATGATCTTCAAACCCAGCGAAGTCACCCCGCTCACCGCCCTGAAGCTGGCGGAAATCTACAGCGAAGCCGGCCTGCCGGACGGCGTCTTTAACGTCCTGCCGGGTGAAGGGGCAGAAACGGGCCACTATCTGACCGAGCATCCGGGCATCGCCAAAGTCTCCTTCACCGGCGGCGTCGCCAGCGGCAAAAAAGTGATGGCGAATTCTGCCGCTTCCTCATTAAAAGAAGTGACGATGGAGCTGGGCGGTAAATCGCCGCTAATCGTTTTCGAGGATGCCAACGTCAACCTTGCTGCCGATATCGCGATGATGGCGAATTTTTACAGCACCGGTCAGGTCTGTACCAACGGAACCCGCGTATTTATTCCGGCGCGGATGAAAAGCGCCTTCGAACAGACCATTCTGTCTCGCGTGGCGCGGATCCGCGCAGGCGATCTGTTTGACCCCGCCACCAACTTTGGCCCACTGGTCAGCTTCCCGCATCGCGAAAATGTCCTGCGTTATATCGAAAGCGGTAAAAACGAAGGCGCAACGTTGCTTTGCGGTGGCGATGTGTTGAAGGGTAGCACATTCGACCACGGCGCCTGGGTTGCCCCTACGGTGTTCACCGACTGCCACGATGAGATGACGATTGTACGTGAAGAGATCTTCGGCCCGGTGATGACGATCCTGACTTACGAGAGCGAGGACGAGGTCATCCGTCGCGCCAACGACACCGATTACGGTCTGGCGGCCGGTGTTGTCACCCAGGATCTTAACCGCGCACATCGCGTTATTCACCAGCTTGAAGCCGGGATCTGCTGGATCAACACCTGGGGCGAATCTCCCGCCGAAATGCCGGTTGGCGGCTATAAGCATTCCGGTATCGGGCGTGAAAACGGCGTGATGACGTTGCAAAGCTACACCCAGGTGAAATCCATCCAGCTCGAGATGGCGCCCTTCCAGTCCGTATTTTAAGCAGGAGGTTTCATTGCATTTTGACTACATCATTATTGGTGCCGGTTCTGCCGGCAACGTCCTGGCAACACGACTGACAGAAGACAGCAATACTACCGTTCTGCTTTTAGAAGCGGGCGGTCCGGATTACCGCGCGGACTTCCGCACCCAGATGCCGGCAGCGCTGGCCTTCCCACTGCAAGGAAGGCGCTATAACTGGGCGTATGAGACCGAACCTGAACCGCATATGAACTACCGTCGCATGGAGTGCGGACGCGGTAAAGGCCTGGGGGGCTCCTCGCTGATTAACGGCATGTGCTACATCCGTGGCAACGCCCTGGATCTCGATCACTGGGCAAAAGAACCTGGACTTGAGCACTGGAGCTACCTCAACTGCCTGCCCTATTACCGCAAAGCGGAAACCCGCGATGTGGGTGCCAATGACTATCACGGCGGTGACGGCCCGGTCAGCGTGACCACGTCAAAACCGGGAGTAAACCCACTGTTTGAGGCGATGATCGAGGCTGGCGTCCAGGCGGGTTACCCGCGAACCGATGACCTGAACGGCTATCAGCAGGAAGGTTTCGGCCCGATGGACCGCACCGTCACGCCACAGGGGCGTCGCGCCAGTACCGCCCGGGGCTATCTGGATCAGGCAAAAAAGCGCCCTAACCTCACTATCGTGACGCATGCCCTGACCGACCACATCATTTTTGACGGTAAAAAAGCGGTCGGCGTCGAGTGGCTCGAAGGCGACAGTACGATCCCCGTCAGCGCGACGGCCCGAAAAGAAGTACTGCTGTGCGCGGGCGCGATCGCCTCGCCGCAGATCCTGCAACGCTCTGGCGTGGGCGACGCCGCGCTGTTAAAAGCGCATGCCATACCGCTGGTTCACCATTTGCCTGGCGTTGGTGAAAACCTGCAGGATCATCTGGAGATGTACCTGCAGTATGCGTGTAAAGAGCCGGTCTCTCTCTACCCTGCCCTGCAATGGTGGAACCAGCCAAAGATCGGTGCCGAATGGCTGTTTGGCGGGACCGGCGTCGGAGCCAGTAACCATTTTGAAGCAGGCGGATTTATTCGCAGCCGCGAAGAATTTAGCTGGCCGAACATTCAGTACCATTTCCTGCCGGTGGCGATTAACTACAACGGTTCAAACGCGGTGAAAGAGCACGGTTTTCAGTGCCACGTCGGTTCAATGCGTTCGCCAAGTCGCGGCCATGTGCAGATTAAATCGCGGGATCCGCGCGAGCATCCGGCGATTCTGTTCAACTACATGTCAACGGAGCAGGACTGGCAGGAATTTCGCGATGCGATTCGCCTTACCCGTGAAATCATCAACCAGCCGGCGCTGGATAAATTCCGTGGTCGGGAGATAAGCCCAGGCATTGACTGTCAGAGCGACGAACAGTTAGATGCATTTGTGCGCAACCACGCGGAAACCGCGTTTCACCCCTGTGGCACCTGTAAAATGGGTTTTGATGAGATGGCCGTGGTCGATGGGGAAGGCAACGTGCACGGTGTGGAAAACCTGCGCGTGGTGGATGCCTCCATCATGCCGCAAATTATTACCGGCAATCTGAATGCCACGACCATTATGATTGGCGAGAAAATCGCCGATGCCATTCGCGGTCGCGCGCCGCTGGAAAAAAGCACCGCGCGCTATTACGTGGCGGGCGATGCACCGGTACGCAAACCGGCACAACGCTAAAGAAATGTCCGCTCTGACGACAGGGCGGAGTTTCGCTTACGACAACCGACACTGCGCCAGCGTTTGCCGCTGCTGGCCGTGTTCGTCAAAATTCTCCGGCGCTAACCAGCGCTGCAATGCACGGTCACACTCAGGCCATTCACCATCAATCATCGACAACCAGTCGCTGTCCCGATTGCGGCCTTTGCGGACAATTTTCTGGCGAAAGCGGCCTTCAAACACGAACCCTAACCGCTCTGCCGCCCGACGCGACGCCAGGTTCAGGGAGTCACACTTCCACTCCACGCGGCGATATCCCCGCGCAAATGCATAGCGTAACAAGAGCCAGACGGCTTCTGTTCCCAGTACGCTATTTTTCATGCGCGGCGACCAGGTGACATGGCCGATTTCAACGCTGCCATGCTCCTGTTCGATCGCCATAAAGCAGACCAACCCCACCGCACGTTCAGCGCGGGTATCCACGACGACGAAAGGCACCAGCGTGTCATCGTTCGCTTTCCCGCAAAGCCAATGGAACGTTGCCTCAACGCTGTCAGGGCGACTGCTCGCCAGCCACGTCCAGTCCCGCTCATCGTCTGCCTGCATATAGGCGTCGAACAGCTCTCCGGCATGACGCGCAGGGACAAGAGGCTCGAGACGACACCAGCGACCTTCCAGCACGATTCGTTCCAGAACCGACGCGCCATGCCAGTCCGGCAGCGCATCGCCAACCGTCTGACCATATTGATTAATTTCCGGCACAGCACACTCCTTACGCAACGGTAAAATCTGGTTATAGCAGTTCCCGATTCGTCTTCAAAGCGCCACTTTCAGATTTCTTCCGCCACCGCAGTTCTTTCCATCGCTTCTATACTGAAAGCAAATCACCAGGGAAACGAACGCCATGCCACTACCCGATTTTCACGTCTCGGAACCGTATACCCTCGGCATTGAACTGGAAATGCAGGTGGTAAATCCGCCAGGTTATGACCTGAGCCAGGACTCTTCGACGCTGATTGCCGCGGTAAAAGATCGGGTCAGCGCCGGGGAGGTGAAACACGATATCACTGAAAGCATGCTGGAGATGGCCACCGACGTCTGCCACAACATCGATCAGGCCGCCGCGCAGTTTTCCGCTATGCAGCGGGTAATTCTGGAGGCGGCGGCTGACCATCACCTCGAGATTTGCGGCGGCGGTACACATCCTTTTCAGAAATGGCAGCGCCAGCAGGTATGCGACAACGAGCGCTATCAGCGCACGCTGGAAAGCTTTGGCTATCTCATCCAGCAGGCCACTGTGTTTGGCCAGCACGTCCACGTTGGCTGTCCCAACGGCGATGACGCCATTTATCTACTGCACGGACTGTCGCACTTTGTCCCGCACTTCATTGCGCTCTCGGCGGCTTCACCCTATATGCAGGGCTCCGACACCCGCTTTGCCTCGTCACGCCTGAACATTTTCTCCGGTTTTCCCGATAACGGCCCGATGCCGTGGGTCAGCAACTGGCAGGAATTTGAGGGGTTATTCCGTCGGCTCAGCTATACGAACATGATCGACAGCATTAAAGATCTGCACTGGGATATTCGCCCCAGCCCACATTTTGGTACTGTCGAAGTGAGGGTGATGGACACGCCACTGACCCTGTCGCATGCGGTAAATATCGCCGGGTTAATCCAGGCCACCGCCCACTGGTTGCTGACCGAGCGTCCGTTTAAGCATCAGGAGCGAGATTACCTGCTGTATAAATTCAACCGTTTTCAGGCATGTCGTTATGGGCTGGAGGGTATTCTGACCGATGTGCATACCGGCGATCGTCATCCGTTGTCAGACGATACCCTGCGTCTGCTGGAAAACGTGGCGCCATCGGCGGATAAAGTGGGCGCAACCAGCGCCATCGAAGCCTTAACCCGCCAGGTGAAAAACGGCCTCAATGAAGCGCAGACAATGCGCGAGTTTGTCAGCGAAGGCGGTTCGCTCATCGGGCTGGTGAAAAAACATTGTGAGATCTGGGCGGGATAATCGGTGCAGGTTTGCGTTAGCGGAAAAGATCCCGGACAATGGTTTTTTAACTCAAGTTTAACAATGCCATGAAACACCCGCTTGAATCCCTGATGACCGCCGCCGGTATCCTGCTGCTGGCTTTTCTCTCCTGCCTGCTGCTTCCGGCACCGTCGCTGGGGCTGGTGCTGGCGCAAAAGCTGGTTGCGACCTTTCATCTGATGGATCTCAACCAGCTCTATACGCTGCTGTTCTGTCTGTGGTTCTTAGCGCTTGGCGCTGTTGAATATTTCGTGATTCGCTACGTCTGGCGTCGTTGGTTTTCGCTGGCTCACTAAGCCGGTGAAATCCCGCATTCCGTAGATCAGCGCTTCACACCACGCGGTATAGTCATGGCCGCCAATGTAAATGGGAATTATTTGCAATAATATCCAGGCAATTGCAGAGACGCTAAGGCAGGGAAACCTTTCCTGATAGCTCTCGCTACCAGGAAAGAATCAGTGCGCCCGACTGTGATTTTCTTTGCGGTAGGCACCCGGCGGCTGGTTAAACGTGCGGGTAAAAATACGGGTAAAGGTCTGCTGGGAGTCAAACCCGTAGCGCAGACAAATGTCATACACTTTTGCGTCGGATTCGCGCAGATCCCGCGCCGCCAGCAGCAGTTTGCGCTCGCGAATGTAGCGCCCCAGGCTCTCCCCTTTGTATTGCAAAAACAGGCGCTGCAAGTGCCATTTGGAATAACCCGCATGGCGTGCGATGTCGTCAATACGCAGCGGCTGATTCAAATTATCATCAATCCACTCGACAATGCTGTCGATAACCTGAGCAGAAATGGTCATTCGGAACTCCTCTCCTGCAAATGTGTTGCCTGATCCCACCATGTGGAAAACCGTTGCGCTGAATCGTCCAGCTTCACCGGTTCACCCTGCATCGGGGTGAGCAGGCGGTACGCTTTATTTCGACTGGCCAGTGCCAGTCGTTTGTAAGGGTCATCCCAGCTATGCTTTGCCAGCACAAAGCGTCCGGCATGACCGGGCAAAATCGCTTTTGCCCGCAAATCCAGAGCGGCCTGCGCGGTCTCTTCCGGCATCATGTGAATGTACTTCCAGTCCTGGTCATATTGGCCGTTCTCCATGATGGCAAGATCGATGCCGCCAAACTGTTCGCCAATCGCCCTGAAATGCGGCCCATAGCCCGAGTCGCCGCTGTAATAAATCTTCTGTTCCGGTGTTTCGAACAGAAAACTGGCCCACAGCGTCTGGTTGCGCTTGATGCCGCGCCCGGAAAAATGCCGTGCGGGCAGCACGTGGATCAGCAGCGAATCATCGACCCTGACGGACTGATTCCAGTCACGCTCTTCAATAATGTCGCCATTCATTCCCCAGTAACGCAGATGCGAGCCAACGCCAAGCGGCGTAAGCACGCGCTTCACCTTCGGCATTAATGCGGTGATGGTGGCGTAATCCAGATGGTCATAGTGATCGTGCGAAACGATCAGCAGATCGATCTCCGGCATCGCCTGTGCTGTCCACGGATACTCCCCAGCGAACGCTTTGTTGAGGAACGAAAACGGTGCGGCGTAACTGCTGAAAACCGGGTCGATCAGAATACGTTTGCCGCCCAGTTGCAGGTACCACGAGGAGTGCCCCAGCCAGATCAGGGTATTCTGCTCAACCGGCAGGCTGGCAAGATCGGTGGCAACCAGGGGTAATGGCCGGGCTGGTCGCGCATTGTCGCGCTTCGCGACCAGAAACTCCCACCATGCCGCGAACATACTTTTGTTTCCGGTATAGCCCGGCGTTGGCACCTGATTATGAAATTGCCCGTCACGGTAGTTCGCAGATTGCTCTACCTGACTAAGCTCAGCACCCTGCGGTGCCTGGCCGAAGCCCGCATTGAGGACAAACGGTAACGTTGCTGCACTGGCAATGAGCATAATAACGACCACACAAACGGAGAGAGGCTTCATATCCTGACCTGTAAAACGCGCTCCGGTCCGATGGTTTGCGCGGCTGACTCTTGATTATGAGTGAGTAAGCACTCATTATAGAAATCGGAAGTTTCGCGTCAAGATGATTTTCAATCTTTGACATTCACCGTTGCGGCGCTGCAAAGGCCGTGTTTCAATCACCTTTTTAGACAATCTTAAGGGTAAAGTGTAGTGGCTCGTCCGAAGAGTGAAGACAAAAAACAGGCATTACTGGAGGCTGCAACCACAGCTATTGCGCAATCCGGGATCGCGGCATCTACCGCTGTGATAGCCCGTAACGCAGGCGTGGCGGAAGGAACGTTGTTTCGCTATTTCGCGACCAAAGACGAGTTAATCAACGAACTTTATCTTCATCTTAAGCAGAGCCTTTGTCAGTCGCTGATCGAGAACCTCGATCGCTCACTGACGGATACCAAAGTGCTGACCTTTTACATCTGGAGCAGCTATATCAGTTGGGGTCTCAACCATACGCAGGGACATCGCGCCATTCGCCAGTTAGCGGTCAGCGAAAAAATCACCAAAGAGACGGAACAGAAAGCCGACGATCTGTTTCCCGAGCTACGCGATCTCTGCCACCGTTCGGTGCTGCCGGTCTTTATGTCCGATGAGTATCGCGCCTTCGGCGATGCGCTGTTTTTAACGTTAGCGGAAACGACGATGGAATTTGCCGCTCGCGAACCGGCTCGTGCCAGCGAATTTATCTCCCTGGGCTTTGAAGCGATGTGGCGCGCCCTCACCCGTGAGGAAGCATAATGGACGAAAAAACGCTGTATGATTGCGCGCGCCGTCTGGCGCTGGCGTTTCCGTTTACTGAGCACTGCTGGCCGTTTGGTCCGGAGTACGACGTGTTTAAAGTCGGCGGCAAGATCTTTATGATCGTTACCGAATTTAACCGCCGCGCGGTGATAAATCTGAAAGCCAATCCGGAAAAATCGCTGCTAAATCAGCAAATTTACCCGAGCATTACCCCCGGTTACCATATGAACAAAAAGCACTGGATTTCTGTCGCCCCCGGCGATGACATCAGTGAGTCATTACTGGAAGAACTGGTCAATGATTCGTGGAATTTAGTGGTCGATGGCCTGGCCAAACGCGACCAAAAACGGATCCGCCCCACCTGATTGGTCGTGAAAGCCGATAACTGTTTTCGCATTTTCTCTCTTATCATCATCCAGAGAACCTTGTACCCTGCGAGTATTAAAACCAACCGGGAGTAGTTATGGATATCGTTTCAGTGGCCTTAAAGCGTCACTCCACCAAAGCATTTGACCCTAATAAAAAACTGACCGCTGAAGAAGCAGAAAAAATCAAAACGCTGCTGCAGTTCAGCCCGTCCAGTACTAACTCTCAGCCGTGGCACTTTATCGTTGCCAGCACAGAGGAAGGCAAAGCGCGCGTGGCAAAATCTGCTGCCGGTAACTACGTCTTCAACGAGCGTAAAATGCGCGATGCCTCGCATGTTGTGGTGTTTTGCGCCAAAACGGCAATGGACGATGCGTGGCTGGAGCGCGTGGTTGATCAGGAAGAGGCCGATGGTCGTTTTGCTTCTGCTGAAGCAAAAGCCGCCAACCACAAAGGTCGTACATTCTTTGCCGACATGCACCGTAAAGATCTGAAAGATGACGCGCACTGGATGGCAAAACAGGTTTATCTGAACGTCGGTAATTTCCTGTTAGGCGTAGGCGCACTGGGTCTGGATGCAGTCCCAATCGAAGGGTTCGACGCCGCCATTCTCGATGCGGAATTTGGCTTGAAAGAAAAAGGCTTCACCAGTGTGGTCGTAGTGCCTGTGGGTCATCACAGCGTCGAAGATTTCAACGCGTCGCTGCCTAAATCGCGCCTGCCGCTGGAAACCACGCTGACAGAGGTGTAATTCAGCCAGCGCCCTCCGTTTGCATAATTTCCCCTCAGCGGTCATCATTGACCGCTGTTTTATAAAGGAGAAATTATGCAGGAATTAATTACCCAGGTTGAAGATTTAGCGGGTATTGAGATGAATCACACCACCTCGCTGGTGATGATTTTCGGTATTATTTTTCTCACCGCCGTCATTGTGCATATTATTTTGCACTGGGTGGTACTACGCACCTTCGAAAAGCGTGCCACCGCCAGTTCCCGCCTCTGGCTGCAAATTATTACCCAGAACAAGTTATTCCATCGTCTGGCGTTTACCCTACAGGGGATTATCGTCAATATTCAGGCGGCGCTATGGTTGCAAAAAGGCAGTGAAGCGGCAGAAATTCTGACCACCTGCGCGCAGCTGTGGATCATGATGTATGCCCTGCTGTCGCTGTTTTCATTACTGGATGTCATTTTAAATCTGGCGCAAAAATTACCAGCCGCCTCTCAGCTTCCGCTCAAAGGCATATTTCAGGGTATTAAACTGATTAGCGCGATTATCGTTGGTATTCTGGTGATCTCGCTGTTAATGGGTCAGTCCCCGGCAATTCTGATTAGCGGCCTGGGCGCCATGGCGGCCGTGCTGATGTTAGTATTTAAAGACCCCATTCTGGGGCTGGTTGCCGGTATTCAGCTTTCTGCCAACGACATGCTGAAACTGGGTGACTGGCTGGAGATGCCGAAATACGGCGCTGACGGCGCGGTGATTGATATTGGTCTGACGACGGTGAAAGTCCGCAACTGGGACAATACCATCACCACCATTCCCACCTGGTCACTGGTCTCGGATTCCTTTAAAAACTGGAGCGGCATGTCTGCCTCCGGCGGTCGACGTATTAAACGTAGCATCAGTATTGACGCCACCAGTATTCATTTTCTGGATGATGATGAAAAGCAGCGCCTGTATAAAGCACGCCTGCTGAAGCCTTATCTGGATACGCGCCATCAGGAAATCGATGAATGGAATCAACAACTGGATGCACCAGAATCGGTATTAAACCATCGCCGGATGACCAATATTGGGACTTTCCGCGCCTACCTGAACGAATATCTGCGCAACCATCCGCGCATTCGTAAAGATATGACCTTAATGGTGCGTCAACTGGCACCGGACGATCACGGTCTGCCCATGGAGATTTACGCTTTTACCAATACCGTCGTCTGGCTGGAATATGAAAGCATTCAAGCCGATATTTTCGACCATATTTTTGCGGTGGTAGAAGAATTCGGCTTACGTATTCACCAGTCGCCCACCGGCAATGATATTCGCTCGCTGGCGGGAGCCTTCACCAAATAGATCAGGTACTGGCGCGCGAAATAAAGCGCCAGTCCATCATAACCCTTTCCGTTGGCGCATCCGGATTATCAATTTTGTTTAACAGTAACGTGACCGCCTTGCGGCCAATCTCTCGTGACGGTTGTTTAATGGTAGTGAGCGACACCATCTCAGAAAGTTCGGTGCCGTCGAACCCGACCACGGCGATATCCTGCGGTACGCGGAGTCCCGCCTGCTCAATGGCGCGTAGCGCCCCAGCCGCCAGCGTATCGGAAACGGCAAACACCGCATCCGGCGGGTTGTCTTTCAGTAGCGTTTGCATCGCCGCCATCCCGGCCGCTGAGCTGAGGTCGCTGGCATATTCCACCGCCTGATAGTCCAGATCGCGCAGATGAATCACGCTCCTGTAACCACGTTCGCGCAGACGGGCATATTTGTAGCTTAAGTCGTGATTAATTAAGGCAATCCTCGTACGCCCGCTATCAACAAGCTGGCTTACCACGTACTGCGATGCATCCACATCGTTGATCCCAACGCAGGAAACCGTCCCCGCGTCGGCATACTCAGCACACTGAACCCAGGCTGCGTTACCAATTAATTCGGCAAGCTCCGGCAATCGGGAAAATGCATCCATGGTGATAATACCGTCGACGATTTTCCCCGACAGCAGGCTTAATCCCGAACGGGAACGTTCGATATCCGAACCCGAATTGCACAACAGAATACGGTAGCCGTTTTTCTCGGCTTCGGCTTCAATACCCTTAACCACCTCCGCGCAGAACGGGTTAGCGATGTTGGACACCATCACCAGAATCATATGGCTGCGCGCGGTGCGAAGTTGACGTGCCAGCAGATTGGGCTGGTAGTTGCTCTCCTTGATTGCCTGCAAAACCCGCTCACGGTTTTTCGCTTTAACGCTGTCGCTATTGTTCAACACACGCGACACCGTCGCCACCGAAACCCCGGCCAACTGAGCGATTTTCTGAATAGACATAACGACGACACATCCTGCGGTTAGCGTTTTATGCAGGCTATCATAAATTTGTTGCCCGGCGAACCGGGCAACGCGTCATCGCTCAACGCGTACCCAGCGCTGTTGCTGATGGCTTTTCACTATTGCATCAATGATATACATCACATTCGCGCCGTCGTGGAAGGTGGCAAACTGCGGCGTTTTTGCCATTTTGCCTGCCTGAACGGCACGGTAGAACTGCACCATCATATTTTTGAAGGCGTCGGGCCAGCCTTCACTATGCCCGCCGGGGAAATGGGCGCTGTCGGCGACATCGCGGTTCATTAGGGAAGGATCATCTGTCAGGATCTGATTCGCCTGCTCGCGATGCCCCACCCACAGCTGCTGCGGCACCTCCTGATCCCACGCCACGGACTGCTCGCTACCGTTGATTTCAAACGTCAGGCCATTTTTATGCCCGGCGCTCACCTGTGAAACGCGAAAACTGCCCTTGCTGCCATCATCAAAGCGGAGCAGCACGGAGCCGAAATCTTCCGTGTTCACCGGTTTATCTTCGTACCGGGCGTTCGGGTCATGAGCAAAGGTCTGGTTACCCGCAACATTCGCCTTGCGCGTCGGCCAGACGATCGCGAGGTCGGCCATCACCTCCGTGATGCGTCGTCCGGTGACAAACTGCACCGTATCGCACCAGTGGGAACCAATATCCGCCACGGCACGCGACGCCCCGCCGAGTGCCGACTCCACCCGCCAGTTGTAGTCAGTTTCCAGCAGCATCCAGTCCTGCAGATAGCTACCATGGGCGGCAAACAGTCGCCCGATGCTTCCTGCGCGCATCATGCTGGCCGCCTGACGCACCATCGCAAACTGGCGATAGACAAAGCTGACGCCGTGCACCACGCCAGCCTCTTCCGCCAGCGCCACCAGCTCGCGCGCCTCTTCTGGCGTCATGCACAGCGGCTTTTCAGAGAAGACATGTTTGCCTGCCCGCAAGATCTGCCGGTTGATCTGCGCATGCAGATGATTTGGCGTGCAGTTATGCACCACCTGCAGATTCGGATGCGCAAGCAGTTCCTCAACGCTGCCGTAGGCATACGGCACGTTCAGCGCCAGAGCTTTTTCCTGCGCCCGGGAAAGACTCCCGTCGCACAGCGCCACCACCTGCACAAAGCCGAGTCGACGCAACGCTTCAATATGTGCAGGACCGATAAATCCGCTGCCAATAATGCCGACGTTAATCATTGGCACCTCCGGCGGCAAAATCATCAAACGCCCGTGCGGAGACCGGAATGATATGGCGGCGGATAAATTCGCTGCCTTCGCTGGCCCCGGTATCACCGTCTTTCAGGCAGCACTCCCACTCCAGCACCGCCCAACCGTCAAAATCATACTGCGTCAGCTTACTGAAAATACCGTTGAAGTCGATCTGCCCGTCACCCAGCGAGCGGAAGCGACCGGCCCGGTTAATCCACGACTGATAGCCACCGTATATCCCGCTGCGCCCGTTCGCCCGAAACTCTGCATCCTTCACGTGAAACGCTTTGATACGCGAGTGGTAGATATCGATAAAGGCCAGGTAATCCATCTGTTGCAACAGCATATGGCTGGGATCATAGAGAATGTTGCAGCGCGGATGGTTATCCAGAAGATGCAAGAAACGCTCGAACGTGACGCCATCATGCAAATCTTCCCCTGGATGCAGCTCAAAACAGACGTCCACCCCGTGCGCATCGAAGATATCCAGAATCGGTCGCCAGCGGTTTGCCAGTTCACTGAATGCTTCCTGAAAACGCGCTTCATTGTGTGGCGGCCACGGGTAGAAAAACGGCCAGGCCAGCGAACCGGAGAACGTCGCATGCGCGCGGAGCCCCAGCTTTGCCGATGCAGCGGCCGCCTGTTTCAGCCTCTGCGCGGCCCACGCCCGACGTACCACATCGTTGCCGCGTACTTCCGCTGGCGCAAAGTGGTCAAAGGCGTCGCTGTAGACCGGGCTTACCGCCATCAATTGCCCTTCCAGATGGGTCGATAGTTCGCTGATGACCAGACCGTGCTCCGCCAGTTTACCGTTTATGTCATCGCAATAGGCCTGACTCTGCGCCGCCTTTGCCAGATCGAAAATAAGCGGCTGATGACAAGGGATCTGCACCGCTTTATAGCCCTTGTCAGCCGCCCAACCCGCCAGTCCGTCCAGCGAGTTAAACGGCGCTTGCTCCCCGATAAACTGCGTCAGAAAAATACCCGGCCCCTTAATCGTCCTCATACCACCTCCAGAAAATTACGCCTTGTCATCGTCATATTTGAACGAGAACAGGAAAATCAGTGCAATCACCGCAGCCGCCACCGCCGGGATCCACCAGAATGTCACCCACGCCTGCGGCACGGTTTGTCCGGCGACCAACCGGTTATACAGCGCGCCGGAGATCTGCGATCCCAGCAGCATCCCAATACCGTAGGTGAACATCACGATCATGCTCTGCGCCTGGCCTTTTACCTTTTCACCCGCCACGCGGTCGGTGTAGATAAAGCCGACAACAAAGAAAAAGTCATAGCACACACCGTGCAGCAGAATGCCGAGATACAGCAGGAAGCGCCCCTCTTCACTCACGCCAAGCGCAAAAAACGCATAGCGAACGAACCATGCCAGCATGCCGATCAGCAGCATGTACTTCACGCCCAGACGACGGAACAGCAGCGGGATCACCAACATGAAGAAGATTTCTGACATCTGCCCGAACGACATCGCAGTGCTAACGTCCGCAATACCAGCATCCGCCAGATAAGAGGCGGTGTAAGCGTAATAGGTGCCGAGTGGCACTGAGATCAACATCGCGCAAAGCGAAAAGATAAAGAAATGACGCGTTTTGAGCAGCGCAAACGCATCGGCACAGAACAGATCGCGCACCTGTATTGGAAGTCCTTTCGCAGGGGCTGGCGTATGCGGCAACGTCAGGCTATACATTGCCAGAACCACGGAACTAACCGCCGCCACCTGGAAGATGGTAATGCTGGACGCCACGCCGGTGACGCCAATGAAAATCCCTGCCACGATCCAACCGATCGTGCCGAACACGCGCACCACCGGGAAGGTTTTATCGACATTCGTCAGGCTGTGAAACGCAATGTTATTGGTCAGCGCCAGCGTTGGCATATAGCACAGCGTATAGCCGAACAGCAGGCTAATCAGCAGCGCCCCGTTTTGAGCAATCAATGCCCCAGGCACAAACCACAAAATCACCGCCCCGGCCAGATGCATCACCGCCATCACCTTTTGTGAAGCAAAGAAGCGATCCACCAGCATACCGAGCACAAACGGCGAAAGGATGGAGGCGATCGGCCCTGCGGAAAACGCATCGCCAATCAGCAAAGACATATCGTGTTGCGTCATAACCAGGCCGAGCGTCACCGACCAACTCCCCCAGATAAAAAACTGTAAGAACATCATCAGCGACAGTCGGGGTACCAGTAGCCGGTGCTGCCCTATCGCCTTTCCACTACTTTCCGTTGTTGACACCATTTTGAGCCTCGCCTTTAAAAAGTAATCGATTACAAACTGCCATCAGATGAAAAGTAATCGATTACAAAATAAAGATCCTGTCGATCGAAACAGAATTGAGAGAAGCATCACGATAAAGGTGGAAAGAGGTACTGGCAGATGGGGCGTTTTGTAAGCCCGGTAAGTAAGGCACCACCGGGCATCAAAGGGTTACTTTTTACGGGACAGCTTAAACGCTACAAACAGGAAGATGACCCACACCGGCAGCAACATGGCGGACAGACGCATGTCGTCGATAGTGCACATCAGCACGAGGATCATCCCCAGGAAGGCAATACAGATGTAGTTCCCTGCCGGGTAGAGTAACGCCTTGAACTGGGTGTCGCGCCCTTTGCGACGCATCGCGGCACGAAAACGCAGATGCGCCAGACAGATCATGATCCAGTTCAGCAGCAGCGTTGCCACCACCAGCGCCATCAGCAGGCCGAAAGCCGCTTTCGGCAGCAGGTAGTTAATCAGCACCACCAGCGAGGTGATAGCGCCAGAAAGCAGCAGCGAGTTCACCGGCACGCCACGACGGCTGACACGGGTCAGAAACTTCGGCGCATTACCCTGCACGGACAGACCAAACAGCATACGGCTGTTGGAATAAACACCGCTGTTATAAACCGACAGGGAAGCCACAAGAATGACGAAATTGAGTGCAGAAGCCACCACGTTGCTGTTCAGATCGTGGAAAATCATTACGAACGGGCTACTGTCGGATTTGACTTCTACCCACGGATAGAGCGCCAGTAAAACCACCAGCGAACCGATGTAGAACAGCAGAATACGATACACCACCTGATTGACGGCTTTAGGAATGCTTTTATGCGGATCGCGTGCTTCCGCCGCGGTGATCCCAATAAGCTCCAGTCCGCCGAAGGAGAACATAATCACCGCCAGCGACAGGATCAGCCCCTTCCAGCCCGTCGCCAGGAAGCCACCGTGTTGCCACAGATTGTCGATGGTCGCCCGCTCGCCGCCGTGACCCGAAAACAGCAGCCACAGGCCAAAGCCGATCATGCCGATGATCGCCAGCACTTTAATGAGCGCAAACCAGAATTCGGTTTCGCCGTACAGACGAACGTTCACCAGGTTGACGGCGTTAATGATAATAAAGAAGGCAGTGGCCCAGACCCAGGTGGGAATGTCGGGTAACCAGTACTGCATATAAATGCCGGCGGCAGTCAGTTCAGCCATCCCGACCAGCACAAACATCACCCAGTAGTTCCAGCCCGACAGAAAACCCGCAAACGGTCCCCAGTATTTATAGGCAAAGTGAGCGAAAGAGCCCGATACCGGCTCTTCGACGACCATTTCGCCGAGTTGGCGCATGATCAGAAAGGCAATAATGCCGGCGATGCCGTAACCCAGCAGTACTGCCGGACCCGCCATCTGAATCGCCGGGCCGATCCCCAGAAACAATCCGGTACCAATCGCGCCGCCGAGGGCGATTAACTGAATGTGTCGATTTTGCAAACCACGTTGCAGCGTCGGACTCTGTTCCGACGACGCTTCAGAACGACCGTTGCCTGAAGCGGATGACGCGTCTTTCACGCCCTACCCCTGTCTCTTTTTTAGAAGGGGCACGTTTTAACACTTCATGCTGGAGGTAGCAAGTTAAAGGCACGGGAATGGATGGGGCATCCTTGCCCCTGATAACGAGGTGGAACTCAGAACTCGTAGCCAACGGACACTTTAACGGTGCGCGGTTCGCCCTGGGTGACGTACGTGCCAGAATCATCAACGCTGGCCCAGTAGTTTTCGTTGGTGACGTTGTCGATGCCCGCGCGAACGGTCATCTGGTTTTGGTTCTGGTTAAGCGCGAAGCGATAACGCATGCCCAGATCCAGAGTGGTGAAACTGTCGAGCTTTTTGGTATTGGCCAGGTCTGCATACTGAGAACCAGAGTGGTTCACGCGTGCAGTGGCGGTCAGCCCCTCAATCGGTTTGATGTCATACTCGGCACCCAACACGGCGTAAAAATTCGGCACGCCAATAACATCATTCCCCTGATTCAGGCCATTGTTGGTTTTGGTCATCTCCGCCTGCAGCCAGGTGGCGCTGGCGTTCAAACGCATTCCCAGCATCGGTTCACCGAAGACATTCAGCTCAACGCCGCGGTTACGCTGCTCGGCATCCAGGCCATAATGTTTGGTTTCACTGTCAAGGATCGCCGACGGCATCTTGATCTCAAACAGCGCCAGCGAGCCGCCAACACGCCCGAAATCCGCCTTCACGCCCACTTCATTCTGTTTCGAATGGACGATACCGGTACTCTGACCATAGTTTGTTGCGGTGTTAGGTGCCGTTTTACCCGGCTGTAACGCTTCGGTGTGGTTGGCGTAGAAAGCGATCGCCTCCCACGGTTTGTAGACAACACCGTAGGTGGGCATCCAGCGGCTGCCGTCAAAGCCGTCGGCGGCGTTTTCCGCGCCAGTGACTTTGTCATAACCCCGGATGACCACTTTCTGATGGCGCGCCCCGACGGTAAACAATAGTGTGTCATCCAGCACGCCCAGCGTATCACTCAACAGCCAGCCCTGAGTGCGGGTGCGTCCGCTGGTCAGCGGATTGCTGTAGTTGCCACCCTTACCATTTGAGTTGGTACTGGCGGGCGCATCAACGCCGCTGTTATGGTAGATGTTGGTATACGGGTTATCCGCCACGTTGGACATCTTCCACGCGATTTTTTCGTTTTTGCTTTGCGCCGAGTAGCCGACGTTCACTTTGTGCGAAACAAAGCCAGTATCGAAGTTGCCGCGAATCCCCGCCATCCCGCTCACCGTGTCGCTGATGCGGTTAGTGTCAAGACGACTGGCAGTGGCTGTACCGCTCTTATCCAGCAGCTTCGGCGCGCTGTAGAGACCTTCTTCGTGCGCGTGCTGAGCGCCAAGACCGGTATAGGCGGTCCAGTTGTCGGTGATGTCGTACTCACTACGCCACATCCCGAACTCGTTTTCGATATCGCTGTACGCCCATTTCTGCGAGAAGTTACGGTCATTTTTCGGCGGCGTAGGGATGAAATCGACCGCAGAAATGTTGACGCTGGTTGGGCTGCCGTGGAACGTTTTCTTCTGATACCCCACGTCCAGCGAGGTGCGGAAGTTATCGCCTTTGTAGTCCAGACCGGTTGAGAGCAGCGTGGTACGACGGCGATCGTCCTGAATTCGGGTTTCGCCTTCACGGTGGACCAGATTCACCCGTGCGCCAAACTGGTCGTTGTCGCCAAAACGACGACCGGCATCCAGCGTGGTGCCAATCTGTGAATCTGAGGTGTAGTCCACGCCCACTTTAGCCTGCGGAATGTCGCCTGCGTGTTTTGGTTCAAGATTAATCATCCCGCCGACGGCGGAGCTGGCGGCACCGTTCATCAGAGCATTCGCTCCTTTGAAGATTTCGATACGATCCACCATCTGCGCATCCACTACCTGACGCGGTAAGATGCCGGACAAACCACCAAAGGTCATGTCATCGCCATCAAACTTCAGGCCACGGATACGAAAACTTTCCGCACTGTTGCCGTAGCCCTGGACATACTGCACGCCCGCATCGTTTGCGACGACATCGGCGATGGTTTTTGCCTGCTGATCTTCAACCAGTTTAGCGGTGTAGCTAATGACGTTGAAGGGCACATCCATCGCGCTCTGTTGACCGAGCATCCCCAGCCTGCCGCCGTTGGCAACCTGCCCGTCGAGAAACGCGGGGAGTAGCGTGTCACCCCCCGGTTTGAAATCATTACTGGAAGTCGCCTGGACCACAATGGTGTCTTCCGCTTTTTTCGCGGTGTCCGCCGACCAGGCCGTGCCAGAGATCGCGCCGATCGTCAGCGCCAGAATTGTTTTGGTGTTGTTCATGTGAATGCCATCAAAAAGGGTCAATGTGCCGGAGAGCGAGAGGCCCCCGGCTGGTTTTTATTATTTATTCAGCTCAATACGCACAACGCTGTCCGGCGCGTCGGTGGAGTGATCTTTATTAAATTTCTGTTTCACGGTGACATACAGCGTCTGACCGTCAGCTGAGAGCAGCAGGCTGTTTGGATTCGGTGGCAGATCCCAGCTTTTCTTCACGCTGTAATCGGTCGCGTTGAGGCTAAGCAGCTTCCCGGAATCACGCTGGGTGATGTATATCTCATGGCGCCTGGCGTTGAATTTAACGGATAGCGAATCGCCCACTTCCAGTTGTTTCAGCACCTTACCGGTGCGGATATCGAGTACCAGCGTGGTTTTTGCTTTGGAGTTATCGGTCACGAACAGGCGACCGGTTTGCGGATCTTCCGCCATATTCAGCAGCAGCGCCGGTTTATCGCCCAGGGGTTTCCAGCGCTTCTCGACACGCTGGTTACGTGGATTGATGACAAGAATCTCGCCACCGCCATTCGCGGCGTAGATACGTTGCGTGGTTTCGGAGTAGTGCAGACCGGTCATCCATTTGCCGGTGTTTTTGATGCGCGTTTTCAGTTTCAACGTTTGAGCATCGACCACCCAGATTACTGCGGGATCGGCGACCGCGCCGATATACAGCAGGCCGTTATGCAGCAGCACCTGACGTGCGCCATACGGGAAACCTTCAGGATTCCGCTCCGGGAACAGGACGCGATTTTTGACTTTACCGTCTGCAGTATTCAGCGCGCTCAGGCCACCGTCCAGCGAGTTGGTGACGTACACCGTTTTGCCGTCGGGTGAAATGGCCATGCCAAAGTTTTTCAGATCCGTATGGCTGCGCCCGATAGTCTTAAGCGTTTTGGCATCCAGTTTGTAGACCACCCCGCCCTGAACATCTTTAAAACCTTCGGCACTGGCGACATACAGCGCGTCACCGGCTGGATTTAACGCCATCTCATACAGACCATCCGCCAGAGGGCGTTTTAACGTATCGGTCGCCACTGCCGGCGTCGCCACTTTTTCAACGGCGTTTGTCGGCGTGGTGGCGGGTGCAGTGGCCGAGCAACCGCTTACTGCCGCCGCGATCAGTACTGCCAGCGCGGTTATGTTTTTTTTCATTCCTGGGTTCCTTACCAAAAAAGATACGCATTAAATAATAAAGAGAATGAGAACTATACTTATTCTCTTTTTCGAAGCAAGCGTATTTCGCACAAAAAATACCCTTAATGAAACAGGGGTTCGAATTGTGAGAGCTCAAACGAAAATGATGGGTGAACGATAATTTCTGCGAATTATTCTGGACGAACAGGCCCCGCAGGCCACAGAATGCGATTTGCACTTTTTTTATATTTTTCAAACGAATGACTTAACCTAAATATCGTCATTCATGTGTCGGTAACGCCAGGCAACGGTGTCATGAATAAAATCATCAAACGACTTGAAATCATTAAAAGCGCCATCGAACTTGAGGATGAAGAAATCATCCAGCAGCAGCTTGTGCATCTGCAGCGGGAATCTGGCGATCCCGTAATAACGGCAATTGCCCAGGCGATCGAGGCGCGCCGCTTCAGTGATGCAATGCGTGAAATTGCCACCTGGCTACAAAATCAGCGCGCAATAACCCACTGGCAGGATCCGGCGATAGCGGCCAGTAAACTGGAGCTTAAGGCGCTGGAAAGTCAGTTGCGCGAGTTGATCGACACCCGCAATGCTCGTATCCAGATCCTGGATGAATTTAACGACCAGTATCATTTGCGCCTCGGGCCGTTAATGAGCCGTATTCTGGAATTGCGTAAACAACTCGCGGCTAGCGCCCAGCGCCGACAAGAAGCGGAGCGCCGACGTCGTGAGAAAGATTACCTCGCCTGCCAGCAGTACATCTCGCTGGCTGTCGATCGGTTAGCGCAGCTCAAACAGCAGTGGATGGGTATGGATTCGACCTCGCGTTCTGCGGTCGACATTCGTCAGCGCATTCAGCAGCAAACGGAATTGATTACCGATCTGCTCGCTGAGATCCGTGAGCTGGAAGAGGATTTTTCCCGTCACAACGACAGTGACACACGACAAGCACAGGAAGAGGCGGCGCATGAATATGAGGAATATCAGGAACAGCAGCAGGATGCTCAGCATCGCTTCGCACGCGATCAGCGTCTTTCACCGGACGAGCGCAATGAGATTAAGCGCCTGTGGCGTCAGGCCAGCCGCCTGTGTCACCCGGACGTTGTTGCAGATGAACTGAAAGAGAAGGCGCATCAGATGATGGTGCAGCTTAATCTGGCACGACAAAACGCCGATCTTGCGGCCATTCGTGCCCTGCTCACCCAACTACAAAGCGGTCTGGAGCCGATGATGGCCAGCGATCGGCTGAACAACCTCGACCATCTGCGGCAGAAAATCCAGCAGTTGAGGCTACAGATTGACGCGCTGCTGAAAGAGATAGCCGGGCTGGAAGCGGAAAATGCCTGGCGTCTGGCGACATCGCTTCGCGATAAAGAGGCCTACTTTTCGGAGCAGGAACGGGCCCTGGCCGAGCTACGCGATACGCTGGAGACCCAGGTCAAACACGTTGAGCAGGATCTGCTGGCGAGTTAAGGCTTTTTTGCATCAAAACACCTCCTGGAGACCGCTGGAGGCCTGCGCAGCACAGAATTAGCACAAATAATCAAAATCGATATTTAAAACTAAAAATCAAAATAATTTAAGTCATTTTTACCACAAAAATACAAAAAACAAGATTCATAAACCATAAAACCTCACATCTTAAACATCTCTCTCCAGACTGAGCTTACTCATCGCCCTATTACCCAGGAATATTCTTAATACACGATATCCTGGCTCATCACGCATTTCCCCCTTCCCCCGATCGCGTGGCTTCTCCCCCTTTTATCTCCGTTATTCTTTAAGACAACCCCGCATATTCTTCATTATTTTCTCTCCTGATTACATCAATCAATAAGTGAAATCTATCAATCATCCTCCCGCAGGAGAAATAAACGATTTATCTTAAATTTTAACAAAGCGTAATATTTCAATTGAGAATAATCCCAATAAAAAACGTGAATTTAAATTAATTCCCGGCAAAGGAACAAACCCTTTTTTTTTTTAAATTTAAAGAGGGGCAGGATGCTATAGCTGATTCAAGGAGAAATTTATGTCAAAAGCAATTTTCTTTGGTGACAATTATTACTCCTGGGTTGGCATTAAAAATATTCTTCGCGGGACATCAATCTATTATGGTATGCAATATTACGCAACCAATTTACCCCTCTGCGCGCTTCCTGCGGTCCAGAATAATGATTACCTTATTATTCATCCCGAACCAACGAATATTCTGAACTACGCCAGCATCATTCGCCGTCTCTCCTCGCGTTCATCATTGATGATTTTCGTGCTGACGGATGCCGAAACCTTTGCGGTATTCCAGGCAATGTGCGGCATACAGATGCATCTTCTCGACCACACGTTGAACCTTGACGCCCTGCACCGTCGGGTGATGCAGCTCATTAACAGCAAGAATACAAGTGTAAGCCGGCCGCTGGACAATGCCATGAGCGTTAATGAATTTAACGTCATGCTGATGTATTCCCGTGGCTGGTCGCTGACCACAATCGCCAATATTGCGCATAAAAGCGAAAAAACAATCGGTACTTATAAAAGCAATATTGCCAAAAAACTGGGGCACAGCAACACCCATCTGAAATACAGACTTTTCCATTATCGTTAACCATTAATCGAGGAAATAAGACACGAACCAATGACGATTATTTAAGGCCATTCAATCACTAAAAATTATTCCGCCCTGCGGAAGGGCCTCCTTTTTCCGAAATTTGACAACCCAGGCCGCACTCATCGTGAGTCAACCCTTGCAACGAACGCAACGCCCCAACCAACAAAAAAAACAGAAATGCAGACGAGGTTATTATGAATAAGGTTTACAACATCATATGGAATGCGGCACTCGGGCTTTGGGTCGTCGCCTCTGAATTATCAAAAGGGAAGAAAAAAAGCAGCTCACGTAAAACCGGACTCCGGATCGTATCCGGTTTATTCGCCGGGGCCACTCTGACCGCCATCGCCGCCCCTCTCGTGACCACCGGAACGCACATTATCACTGATGATTACCCGGATGTTATCTCCGCAGGTGTCCATCAGGACGTATTCAACTACGGTTTTTTATATGAAAACCACACCAGCGGCGATGTACTGACTATCACCGGAGCCATCCCCAGCATCGCCTACGGACAAACCGGCATTGTGGAATCGTCTACCATCCGGGATCTGCTGGCGGAGGGGAAAATTACGCTCACCGCCACCAACCTCGCCCACGAGCAAAAATCTATCACCACGATCGAAGAACTGGCGGAATACCTGAGCCACACGCAATCGTCCACGCCGTCACAAAGCGTCGATTTTCAGGTCATTGACCCAGCGGACCCGGAAAAAACCTCCACCCTGAAGGTGTTTGATACCGCAAGTCTGGCAAGCTTTATTAGCGTCTCGCAGATTGGTGATGCGGTGCTCAACACGTTTGATGCCAATGTGGCGCAAATCTATAAGCAGTTTGGCTTTGCCCTTGCCAAAAATGGCTCAACGGCCAATCTCAACATTGGCGATAACACCCTGACAGTCAGAGAAAATGATATCCGTCTGCTGGCAAAAGACTCTTCTCTGCTCAAAGCGCAGGAGCCGAACAGCAAGGTCAACTGGCAATCCGATAACTACATCCAGTTTGGAGCAGCACCGGTCGTACCGACCAAAACCTATGCCGGTTCGAAACAAACCACCGTGTTTGGCGATGACATCACCTTAATGACCTACGGCTACGACGAAGAGGGCAAGGTCGTTGAAACGGGTAACCGCACCTTTTCCATCAAAAACACGGCGGACCTGGCGAATTTCAACAACTGGCTGATTGGCGCCGGCAATGAAAGCGCCAAAACACCCGACGGGCAAAACATCAGCCAGATCCAGCTGTGGCTGGATTCTGGTGCCATCAGTAAAGTTTCTGACGCACAGACGTACTACGCCAGCCTCATCAATCAACTGCTGACCTCCAGCACCAATGCCGACCTGCTAACCTGGGATTATGATGTCTGGACTGACGGGTTGGCACATACCAACAACGCCACGGCGGGAACAGGAGAACTGCATGCCATCTACGCCAACGGGCAAGATACAACCGGCACATTGGCCCAGGGCGCGATTCTGGCTGTCGATGGCAGTATCAATGGGGCAATGAAGGCCGATGGCGGTGGTTCTGTCCTCAATGAGGGTGCCCTGAATGTTCTGCGGACCTCTACCGGACAAGGGCTGGCGATTGGCATGCTGGCCAGTGACGCCAGCGCGACTAACCGTGGCACGATCAACTCCGGATTGTTTATCGATAAAGATGGTAATCAGAACGTAAACAGCTACGGTGCCTACGGTATGCAGGGGCTGGGAAACAGCACCGTAGTGAACGAAGGGACCATTAACCAGGCGATTACCACCAACAACTACGGGACGGCGGCAGCAGCCGATCCGTGGTCTACCGACAAACCCAACAGTTCGCTGACGCTCGCTATCGGTATGCAGTTGTCCGGTGAAACCAGCGGGACCAACAAAGGTGAGATTAACGTCGTGGACGGACGGCGTAACGGCGACTCTTTCGGTAAGGGGACGGCTTACGGCGTTGAAGTGTCCGGTGATGCCACTTTTACAAACACCGCTGACGGCACCATTTACCTCGGGCGTAATGCCAACAACCCCGCTGAGGATATTGCCATGGGCGGCGGCGCGAGTCCCAGCGCCGGGATCCTGACCAGAAGCACAGGCGATGTGACCAATGACGGAACGATCACCCTTGGAAAAGGCGTACGTAACGCCGCCGGGATGCTGGTTGGCAACGCCTCCGGAAACGTAATTAACACGGGTAAAATTACCCTCAATGGCGACTCGTCATCCGGCACCAGCCAGAACTTCGGTATTTCGGTACGCGACAGCGGCAGCGAAAACGGTCAGCAGATCCGTAACGACGGCGAGATTAGCGTTAACGGCCACAACAACATCGGTATCCATCTGAGCGCCAGTTCCAGGAACGCGCATGTGACGTCCAGCGATACCGGAGCGATCGCGGTCGCAGGCGACGGCGGCACGTCGAACCGTAACTATGCGATCTGGGCGGAGGGGAGCACGACTTCTCAGGCTATCGTCGACGTGCTTTCCACCATCACGCTGGAAGAAATCGGCAATATTGGCGTTCACGTCCGCGATAATGCGATAGCAAACATCAACAGCACCAGCAGTCCACTGTTCAAAAATAGCGATCAAATTGGCTACTACCTGTACGGCAACGGGGCAACGGCCAATATCGGCAAAGCCGACATGAACGATAACGGTCAGGCACGCACGACGCTGTTCCGCATTGCTAACGGCGCAAATTTTGCCGGCAATACGATCAATCCGGAGAATAATCAGTCGTCTTCACTCGAAATGGCCTTAAGCGGTGAAAAATCGATTGGTGTTTTTGCCACCGGTAAAGGCAGCACCGTGGATACCGGCGAAGCGACATTCACCGTTAGTGGCAACGGGGCCGCCGCCCTGCTGTTGGAAGGGGGCGCAGAAGGTACCATCAGCGACAAGACTCTCATCGAACTGACAGGATCAAACACCACCGCCGGGATTGTTGATGGTCAGGCGCACCAGTTAAACGGTAACAAACAGAACGGCCCGGTCGAGACCGTTCTCAACTCAAATGCCACCATTCGTTCCGCGGTGGATGGGTTGAACGTCATCGCCTATGTGGCGAAGAACCTGGGCAATATCGTTCTGCAACAGGACGCGGTTATCGATCTCGCCAGTAAAAACAGTATCGGCGTCGATGTGCAGGAAGGGGGTCGGTTGAGCAACAACTCATCCCAGATATTGCATGTCAGCAATGGGATCGGCGTTCGCGCCTCCGGTGAAGACGCCCAAATCAAAAAGCTGGGTACGATTGAGGTCGATGACGGCATTGCAGGCGTGCTGCTGACCAATGGCGCAACGCTGAATATGACCGCGGGAACCGGCGGATTAGCGGATACCATTACGACCAAGGGTACGGCGGACGGTATTCGCCTTGACGCGGGGGCCGGTTCACTAACGGCCAAAGGCGTCACCATCAGCGCATTGGGCAGCGGCGCAGGGATTCAGAACCATGCCGAAAGTTCGGATATCACGCTAAACGATGTCACGATTAACGCCAACAACGGTCCAGGGATCCGCACCAGCGTGGCGTTGAACGTGACAGACGGCGCCAACAATGTGCTCAACGTCACCGGCTCTGGCTCAGGCTTTGCCTTCATGAAAGAGAACGGCGACGACGCCACCGGCGATTTAACTATCGGCACCGGTTACACGGTGCGGGTGCACAACGATGCCGGAAACGCCACGGGGAACGGGATCGATGCCCGCACCAACGGCAGACTGACCACCCGCGCCGATATTATCGTTCAGGACGCGACGGGGGGATCGGCCATTCTGGCAAAAGACGTTTCCGCCCTCACCAACAGCGGTAGTATCACCTCCAACAGCGTAAACGGCCCGGTGGTAGACGCCAGTGGCGACAATGGCAAAACCATCACCAACAACGGGACAATTCTCGCCGCCACCGATCGGGATGTCGCTATTCAGTCCGGTAAAGGCAACGACACCATCAACATCAGCGGCGGCAATACGCGCGGCGTTATCAATACCGGTGCCGGTAGCGATCGCTTTATCTGGAACAGTGGAACGTTCGCCGGAGAGGTGAACTTCGCAGGGACAACCAACAACAAGGCCAACATCGGTAATGTATCGCTGACGGAAACGCGTCACATCACCACGCTCGCCGGTACGGGCAACGCCCTCACCTTCACGAATACCACGGGTAATATCGGTACGCTGCTGGCGGATGATCTCAGTCTGGGAACCAACATCGGCAGCGGCTGGAATACGTTAACGCTCACCGGCGCACAGGCGGATATGCGCATCGTTGATAGCCTGACGCTAACCGACGGAACTCTTGCCGTTAATAACGGTGCGACGCTGCGCACAGGCGATCATCGGGATGTGAGTAATACCAGTGCAACCATTGGCAACTACAGCATCACCACCAGCGGTAACGCCAGCAACATCATCTTTGATACGCAGGGCAATGGTGCTGACAGCCAGATTTATCAGGGCACCATCAGCGGCAGCGGCAACTTTGTTCGCGCAACGGGTGGCACAACGGTTTTCACCACTGATAATAGCTATAGCGGTTCGACTACTATCAATCAGGGCGGTGCATTACATCTGGGTCAGGGAGGTACGACGGGCGGTATCAACCCGGTTTCGCAGATCGTTGATGACGGTATCCTGACCGTTAACCGCAGTAACAGCGTTCTGCTTAACGGGGTGATTTCCGGTATCGGCGCGCTGGAACAAATCGGCAAAGGCATCACGCGTTTAACCGGGGCCAACCGCTATAAAGGGGAGACGACTGTCGATAACGGCACGCTGTTGGTTAACGGTAATCAGTCAGCCGCGACGGGCATGACAACCGTGAACGGCATGGCAATACTCGGCGGCATCGGGACCCTCGGCGGCGACGTCGTGATGAATGACGCCACCACGCTCAGCGCAGGCGACGGCGGCGCGGGTACGCTGAAGATCAACGGAAGCCTGCAACTGGGCAACAAAACGACCTCCGCATTTGAACTGGGGCAGGCTTTCGTGCCTGGCGGCGCACAAAACGATCTGGTCGATGTCGCTGGCAATCTTCTGCTCGACGGTACGCTGAACGTCAGCCAAAGCGCAGGCGGCGCGTTTGGACCGGGTGTCTACCGTCTCTATAACTACGGCGGTACGCTCAATAACCAGACGCTGGAATTGGGCGATGTCCCGGCGGGTCAGGATAAGAGCAACATTTTCGTCCAGACGGTGCTGGATAAACAGGTCAACCTGGTCAACGCTAATGGCGTCACGCTACAGTTCTGGGATGGCGCGCAGACGGGGGAAAACCACGGTAAAACCGGGATTGAAGGCAACGGTAAAATCGACGGTGGCGATGGCAAATGGATGGCGATCGGAAGCCTGGGCGATAACAACTGGACGCAGCAGGACGGCATCGGCAACGCGCCGTGGGCGCAGAAAGCCTTCGCGGTCTTTACCGGCAACGCCGGCACGGTCGAGGTCGACAGGAGCGTTGGCGACGTTGAGTTCTCCGGCGCGCAGTTTGACGCAGACGGCTATGTTATCAAAGGCGATGCGCTGAACGCGTGGGCGACCACCGCGGGCAGCGGTGAGCTGATGCTGCGCGTCGGTTCAGGCGGCGCGGGCGCAAACTTCACCGCGACGATCGAATCGGCGATCCGCGAGGGTAACAGCGCTGATAGCCTGACGCTGGTCAAGACCGATCCCGGTCGTCTGATCCTGAGCGGTGACAACGCGTATCATGGCGGCACGCGCATTGACGGCGGTACGCTGCAAATCTCGGCGGATAATAACCTGGGCCAGGCCGGGACCGGCGTCACCATCAATAACGGTTCAACATTACAGTTGGGCGCAGATTTCACCACCCAGCGCACCCTCACCCTGGGCACGTCCGGCGCGGCTGCCGTGTTCGATCTGAATTCGCATCACTTCACCCCTGTCGGCGAAATCGCCGGGGCGGGAAACCTGAAAGTCACCAGTAGTACCCATGATGCGGCCAGCACGCTGTCGCTCGATCGGGTCAACAGCTACCAGGGAACAACGCTGATTGAGGGTACCGGTGAGACTCACAACGTCACGGTGAATGCCAGCCAGACGGGCGTATTTGGCAGCAACGCCAGCAGCACGGTGAGCGTGACGAAAGGCGCGACGTTGAACGTCAGCGGCGCGGCAACCCGTCTGCAATCCCTGACGCTGAATATTGCCGACAGCCTGTTAACGCTGAAAGATACGGTCACTGCCGCAGGCGCGACGCTGAATCTGAAGGGTAAAGCAAAGGCGCTGATCGCGGATCATGCAACGGCCGGACAGTCGACCATTAACGTGTCAGAAGAGAGTACGCTGGCGCTGGAAGACAACGCCAGCGGTGGTAGCGCCACGGTGACCAACAGCGGGCTGATGTCCTTTGCCGGTCACGCGCTGGCAGAAATGACCACGGTGAAAAACCAGTCCGGTGGTAGCGTGAATGTCAGCAACGTCGACAGCGCGACCGCTATCGGTTCGCTTTCCGGTGCGGGGAATGTTGAACTGGGCGATAAAACCCTTTCCCTCGGCAATCTGGCGCTGGATGACACCATCAGCGGCATCATCAGCGGTGACCACGGCAACCTGGTGAAAATCGGCGACGGGACGCTGACCTTAACGGGCGACAACACCTGGACCGGCACCACATCGGTCGATGAGGGTGTACTGCTGGTCAACGGTAATCAGGCCGCGGCGACCGGTGACGTAACGGTCAGGGCGGACGCCACGCTCGGCGGCAACGGCATTATTGGCGGTGCGGTGAACGTTGCGGATAACGGCCATATTACGGCCGGTTCCACACTCGGCAGCGTCGGCAAACTGACGACCGGTTCTCTGACGCTGAATGACCTGTCGCAACTGGACTATCAGTTTGGTCAGGCGTACACCCCAGGCGGCGCCTTCAACGACCTGATTAACGTCAACGGCGATCTGGTGCTCGACGGTAAGCTCAACATTGCGACTTCACCCGGCGGCAGTTTTGATGTCGGGGTCTATCGCGTCATTAACTACTCCGGCACGCTGACCAACAACGTGATGGACATTGCCAATGCCCCGGCAGCGGCTGACAGTCTGTACGTACAGACGTCGGTGAAAAATCAGGTCAATCTGGTGAACCACGGCGGTTTGACCCTGCGCTTCTGGGATGGCACCGGCGGTGAAAACGGCGAACTGAAAAACAACGGCGTGATCAACGGCGGCGACGGTATCTGGCAATCCAGCCATGGCAACGACAACTGGACCACCGATGAATCCACGCCGGAAGGTGCGCTGAACGCCCCGTTCACCGATGCCGCTTTCGCTGTTTTCCAGGGAGATGCAGGCAACGTCACCGTGGATAACAGCCTGGGGGATGTGATTATTAGCGGTGCGCAGTTTGCCGCCGACGGCTACCGCGTGGCGGGCGATGCAATCACCACCGACACCGCCAATACGCTGATTCGCGTCGGCGATGGCACCGTCGATGGCGCAAGCTATACCGCTACCATCGACAGCCAGATCCGCGGCACCGGCGGCGTCAATAAGAGCGATCTTGGCACGCTGATCCTGACCGGTGATAACCACTACAGCGGCGGCACGACCATTACAGCAGGGACACTGCAGGTTTCTGCCGATAAAAACCTCGGCGCAGCCAATACCGGGATCACCTTTAATGGCGGCACGCTGAAATACGGCGATGCGTTTAATACCGCTCGTCAGGTGACGCTGGAATCTGGCGGCGGGACCTTCGATACCAACGGCTTTAACGTCGCGCTGTTGACCGAAGTGGATGGCAGCGGTCAGTTAACGAAAACGGGTCAGGGCACGCTGATGCTCACGCTGGACACCGCCTATACCGGCGGCACCCACGTCGTGCAGGGGACATTGCAGTTGGGTAACGGCGGTGAGATTGGCAGTGTACAGGGCGATATCATCGCTGACGGCATACTGAATGTGAAACGCTGCAACAACTACACCCTGAGCGGCAACATCAGCGGTGAAGGACAGTTCCACCAGACCGGCAGCGGCACCACGACACTCGAAGGGAGGAATAGCTACAAAGGGGCAACCCTTGTCGCCAGTGGGGTTCTGCAAGCCGGTGGCGTCAATACGCTGAGCGCCGCCTCTCATCACTATGTGGCAAGCGACACCGCGCTGAAAACGCAAGGATACGACCAGACGGTCGCAGGATTAACCAACAGCGGCAACGTGTCACTGATGGGGGCTGCGGTCGGCTCCGCGTTAACCGTGAAAGGCGATTACCATGGCAAAAGCGGTACGCTTGAGTTAGCGGCAGCGCAGAGCAACAGCGGTCAGGGCATTGCGGATCGACTGGTGATCGATGGCGGTAAGGTCAGCGGCAGCACGCTGCTGAAGGTTGATGGTTCCGGACTGGGCGCGCCGACGGTAGGTGACGGGATCGAAGTGGTGACGGCGAAGAACGGTGCCACCACCACGGCGCAATCCACACGCGACGGTTTCCATCTGGCGAGTAACCGCATGTCCGCCGGGGCGTTTGAATACCAGTTGTATGCCGGTAACGCGAAGGGCCAGGGCGAAAACTGGTATCTGCGCAGCGCATACCGTCCAGAAACCATGCTCTACTCTGGTCTCGCCAGCGTGGTGCGTCAGGGAGACCTGAGCCTGTTAGGTAACATGCACCAGCGAATGGGGGACGATGTGAGACCGGGCCTGGATGAAGACAACCGTGCGTGGGCGAGAATGATTGGCTACTCCGGTAAAACCAAACTGGACGACGTCACCGGCACGCAGACCACCAGCCATACGATGGGGATTCAGGCGGGGGTTGACCTCTACGCGGATGCCAACTGGAAAGCCGGTATTTACACCAGCATTCTGGATATCGACAGCAGCGTCAAAGGCAGTAACGCCGGCAGTGCGGGTAAAGGCGGTAACATTGATGACAACGCGTTTTACCTGGGCAGTTATGCCACCTGGTTCTCCGCGGATGGCATGTACGTTGATAACGTCCTGCAATACGGAAATCATGACGCTCGCCTGTCAGCATCCGGAAACAATGGATCCCATACCGTGAAGGGGCACACGCTGACCGCCTCAACGGAAATCGGGAAAGCCTTCCGTTTAGGGGCAAGCGCATGGAGTCTGGAACCCCAGGCGCAGCTGATCTATCAGTACAGTGACTTTGATGACAGCACGCTGGGCGGCACGACGAAAACGAAAGTCAAACTCGATACCGCCGATGCTTTTACCGCCCGCGTAGGGCTGAGACTGAAGGCCGACTATGACACCCGCCACGGCAAGATCCAGCCATATGGTCGTGTCAACCTGTGGCAGGGCCTGGGGTCGAAAGACAAAACCCACTTCAGCAATGCGGTTGCTACCACGACGCTGGAATCCTCGCAGCAGTATTCCAGCACCGAAGTGGCAGCCGGTTTGAGCTGGAACATCGACCGCGACCTGCAGGTGTACGGCGAACTGGGCACGCAGTTCAACAACGGCGGGCATAAGTCGCAGGTTGAAGCGCCGATCAATGCCTCAATTGGCTTTAAAAAGTCGTTCTGATTGCGTCTGATATGAAAAATCCCTCTGTGATACGGAGGGATTTCAGATTACCGATAACGTGTCGAACTGGGATTATGCCGGGTGACGGCTATGCCTTACCCGGCCTACAGGTTTTGGAATATCAACAGGTTACTCGTGACACCTGTAGGCCTGATAAGCGAAGCGCCTTCAGGCTGATGACAAACTCAGGATAAAAAAGAAAACGGATGGTTGAATTTGACGATCAGTTTATTCAGTTCAGCAGAATGGGCCAGGCCCAACTTAGCGATGATCCTCATTTTATGGGTCTGGATTGTTTTATAGCTCACACTGAGCAGATCCGATATCTCGTTTGGCGAATACCCGCTCACCAGCAAACTCAGGATCTGTTGTTCACGATCGCTCAGTCGTTTTTGCGATCGGAATAAACGGGGATTCCAGCACTCCCCCGTCAGGGTTGTCAGTCGGCCAAAATCACGCAGGGGTGATTTATCGGTCAACACAATAGCCTTCTCGACATACAACAACTCAATGCACAGCCTTGCCAGACGGCTATCGGCAATCACCACCACCGCGTTATCGTAGACTTTAAAGCGGTTCTTATTTAAATAACGCACAAAATCCGCGCAGGACTGTTCGTGGCTGATGATATTAAAAATCATCAGCCGATGGCGATAACGAGTAGAGTAATCCACCATTACCTGCCAGGGTACACTTGTCACCTCGGCATGTTTACTCTTCAAATATGTTGAGACACTGCTACCGATTAAATCTTCATTTCCACACATCAACATGAAGTTCACCTTCCCTTATAAACTTTTCAGTTTGTTATTCATTAAAAAATGAATAATGATTTTTTCGACATCTAACGCTTCGCGAGGATGTTTAAATTCGAACTTGCAGGAGATCTGCTGACAGGAATAAAGCTGATTGTTTTCATCAAATTCATTGACGGCAACGACATTGACGACCCGGAGATCGCATTGCAAATAGCCAAATTGCTCAAAATCGAGAGATGCCGCTTTGATCAGCGCATTTTTATAAAGAAAGCGGGCATTCACTTTTTGTGAAATCAACGCACAACCACCGCGAGAGATATTTTTAATCTGCAGCGAATAATTCTCACCATTTTTATAACGACCAGAACAGTAAAAGTGATACCCCTGTAAAAAGGAGAAGCGTTCATGCTGACGACGCTGAACTAATAAGACCATCTCCGGGATGCGATACGCCAGCCCGCATCCCAACTTATCGGTCAATGACTGACTGAATCTGGCATTAAACCTGATAATGCCGCTGTTACTGTGCAAGATAAAAGACTGAATGGAAGAGAGTGGGATTTCGCTATTGTAGGCAATCACAAAGTAATCGAAGTCAACTTTTTCTAATTGAGTGACCAGGCTGGTTTCTTTAAATCTAAGTTCCACCTTGGTTTTTCTGAGAAGTGCTTCACGAATAATAGCCACGATCTCAAATTTATTGTTCTTTGCCATCCCAAACCCCATAGTACAATCCTTATTTTGTATTTCAGATACATCTCATTCGTGTTTAATGATAAAAGGCTAAAAATGGCTCCGACTGATGGTTTTTGATTACCATAAGGGATTACCTTTCAGATATTTCGCATGATATTAAGTTTTTAGCTATTTTTACTGATTAATTGATATGTAAAAACATTCAATGAAGTGTAAAAGTGGCCTGCATTATGCGTAAAAGAGGTTGGACTTAACGAAAATTTGATAATAAAAAGGAATGAAATGCGATGAACTGCACGATCCTGAAATATAAAAATGAGGCTGACATCATTCGCAACAAAAGGATGGCAAGCTGTGTTTTTTATGCACAAAACACTGAGAGCTAACGACAAATTTAAATATCAGGGGGATTACTACGCAATAAATGGGGATTCAGGAAAGGAGAAACGTCATCATCAGAAAAAGCATTTTACAGTATTGCGGAATATGTCGGATAGAATAAAAAACATACCGTCAGGAGGATGTTATCCGGCCTGCTCTATTGCAGCAAACCAGATAATGAAGGCATTAATGTGATATTTTTCGGTAGCGGCGCATCCACATCAACTTATATGCCGCAGGAATAATAAACAATGACAGCAGCGGAGCCGTAATCATGCCGCCAATCATGGGCGCCGCAATCCGACTCATGACTTCCGAACCGGCCCCTGTGCCCCATAAAATAGGCAGCAGACCCGCAATAATCACCGCTACTGTCATCGCTTTGGGCCGTACCCGCAGCACCGCGCCGTGATACAACGCGTCATCCAGTTTCTCTGCGCTGAACGTCTGCGGATTGTCCAGTGAAGGGTCGGCCTCAATGGCATGGCGTAGGTACATCAGCATGACCACGCCAAATTCGGCCGCCACCCCCGCCAGGGCGATAAACCCGGTTCCTGTCGCTACCGACAGATGGAATCCCATCCAGTACAGGAACCAGATCCCCCCCACCAGCGCAAACGGGACGCTGGTGATGATCAGCAGCGCTTCTCCGACACGGCGGAACGCCAGATACAACAGAACGAAAATGATCATCAGCGTCATGGGCACCATCAGCTTCAGCTTATGGTTCGCCCGCTCAAGCAACTCAAACTGACCAGAGAACGCGACGCTGATACCAGGCTTCAACTGGACGTTATCCGCAATCGCCTTTTTCAGGTCGTTGACCACAGAGACCATATCCCGGTCACGCACGTCAATGTAAATCCAACCGGTGGGCCGCGCATTCTCGGTTTTCAACATCGAGGGTCCCGGCGCGATGCTGATTGTGGCCACATCCCCCAGCGTAATTTGCTGCTTCATCGGCGTCAGAATCGGTAGCTGGCGCAGCGCCTGCGGGCTGTCACGGTAGCTCTGCGGATAACGCAGATTGATGGGATAGCGGGCAATCCCCTCAACGGTCTCCCCCACCATCGCCCCGCCGATGGCCGAAGTAACAAATAACTGCACGTCACCCACCGTCATGCCATAGCGGGCGGCCTTCTCACGGCTAATGTCGATGTTGAGATAGCGACCACCTTGCAGACGCTCGGCCAGCGCGGACGTCACGCCAGGAACGGTTCGGGCGACCTCTTCAATCTGTTCGGCCATGGCATCAATATCGGCCAGCACATTACCTGAGACTTTAATGCCAATCGGACTCTTAATCCCGGTCGAAAGCATATCAATACGATTACGAATAGGCGGTACCCACAGGTTTGCCAGCCCCGGCAGACGAACGGTTTTGTCCAGTTCCTCGATGATTTTGTCCATCGTCATGCCCGGACGCCACTGATCCTGCGGCTTAAGCTGAATGGTGGTCTCCACCATTTCCAGCGGAGCCGAATCCGTGGCGGTCTCCGCTTTCCCGGTTTTACCAAAGACCCTGGCGACTTCCGGCACGGTCATGATAAGCCTGTCGGTTTTCTGTAACATACTTGCCGCTTCTGCTGCCGAAATCCCCGGCAACGTGGAAGGCATGTACAGCAGATCGCCTTCGTTAATCTGCGGTAAGAACTCGCCTCCGACTTTACTCAGCGGCCAGGCAACCGTCAGGATCGAGAGCACCGCCACCAACAGCGTCGTTTTCGGCCAGTGCAGCACCTTCAGTAATAGCGGATGGTAAATACGGATCAAAAAGCGGTTGAGCGGGTTGCTGCTTTCCGCCGGAATTTTGCCGCGGATCCACAGCCCCATCAGAATCGGGATCACCACGATCGCCAGAAACGCCGCCCCCGCCATCGCCCAGGTTTTGGTAAAGGCCAGCGGCCCGAACAGACGCCCTTCCTGCCCCTCAAGGGTAAAGACAGGAATAAAAGAGAGAGTGATAATCAGTAAACTGATAAACAGCGCCGGGCCGACCTCCACGGACGCATTGGTGATCACCTGCCAGCGCGTCTCGTTATCCAGCGTTTCGCCCGGATGCAGATGTTCCCACTCTTCCAGTCGTTTATGCGCGTTTTCGATCATCACAATGGCGGCATCCACCATCGCGCCCACCGCGATAGCGATCCCGCCGAGCGACATAATGTTGGCGTTCAGCCCCTGGAAATGCATCACGATAAAAGCGATACACAGCCCCAGCGGCAGCGAGATGATCGCCACCAGCGCGGAACGCACGTGCCAGAGAAACAGCGCGCAGACCAGCGCCACAACGATAAACTCTTCCAACAGCTTAGTGCTGAGGTTATCGATAGCACGATCAATCAACTGACTGCGATCGTAGGTGGTCACCACTTCCACGCCTTCCGGCAGGCTACTTTTCAGCGTCTCCAGTTTACTTTTGACCGCCGAAATCACCTCACGCGCGTTTTTACCGGAACGCAAGATGACCACCCCGCCAGCCACTTCGCCGTCCCCATTGAGTTCGGCGATCCCCCGGCGCATTTCCGGGCCAGGCTGCACTCTCGCCACATCACGCAGATACACCGGCACACCGTTTTCCCCTGACTTCAGGACGATGTGATTAAAGTCATCCAACGTTTGCAGATACCCGCTGGCGCGGACCATGTATTCCGCTTCCGACAGTTCCACCGACGAGCCGCCCGCCTCCTGGTTGGAGGCATCCAGCGCGCCTTTCACCTCCGACAGGCTGATGCCGTACTGAGCGAGTTTCATCGGGTCGATCACCACCTGATACTCTTTCACTACGCCGCCCACAGAGGCCACTTCCGATACGTTCGGGATAGTTTTCAACTCATATTTCAGAAACCAGTCCTGCAATGAACGCAGCTCCGCCAGGTCGTGCTTACCGCTGCGATCGACCAGCGCATATTCGAAGATCCAGCCCACGCCGGTGGCGTCCGGCCCCATTTCCGCACTGACGCCCGCCGGGAGCTTACCCTGCACCTGGTTGAGATATTCCAGCACGCGTGAACGGGCCCAGTATGGATCGGTGCCATCTTCAAAAATAACGTAGACATACGAGTCGCCAAACTGCGAGAAGCCGCGCACCGTCTTCGCGCCCGGCACGGACAGCATGGTGGTGGTCAGCGGATAGGTGACCTGATTCTCAACAATCTGCGGCGCCTGCCCCGGATAGCTGGTTTTGACAATCACCTGCACATCGGACAGGTCAGGTAGTGCATCCACCGGCGTGTTGACGATGGTCCAGGTACCCCAGATGCTGAGAAAGAGCGCGCCTATAATCACCAGAAAGCGGTTGGCAACCGAGCGACGAATAATCCATTCAATCATCTGCATTCTCCTCAGTGCGCATGGGCCGCATGAGCGGGCGTCGCCGACGATTGCTGGGCGCGCATTCGGTCCAACGCGCCAGAAATATTGGCTTCTGAATCAATCAGAAACAGGCCACTGGCAACGACTTTCTCGCCTTCGTCCAGCCCGGAACGGATCGCCGTCACCCCCTGCGAAGCCTGGAAGACGGAGACCAGCTTCGGAACAAAACGGCCTTCACCGTCCACTGTGATCACCCGCTGCTCACTGCCGGAATCGATCAGCGCTTTAGACGGGATCAACAACATCGGCTCACTGGCCGTTTTCAAATTGAGCCAGGCGTTCATCCCTGGTTTCAGCGCCTCATCTGGATTTTCGACTTCCAGACGCAGTTGTAGCGTTCGGGTAGTGGCATCAGCACTGGGCAGCAGCGTCCACTTGCGGACGGTGAACGACTTATCCGGACGCGCCGGAATAGTCAGCGAAAACTGTGACGTGTCTTTAATCAGCCACGCGATGGATTCAGGCACGGCGGCAGTGACCCACACCGGGTCTATTCCCTGAATTTTCGCCACCACGTTATCTTTGGCGATGTTCATGCCGGCACGTAAATCAAAGGCGGTAATGACCCCGTCAATGGGTGCCGTAAGGGTAAAACGGGTCTGAATTTTGCGCGTCGCGACCAGACGCCGAATATCCGCGTCCGGCATCCCGGCCAGACGCAGTCGCTCCAGAATGCCTTCAACCTGGGTTGCCGTACCGCCGGTCTCTTTGAGCAGCAGGTATTCGCTCTGCGCTTCCACCCAGTCAGGGATCGTCAGTTCGAGCAGCGGCGCGCCTTTTTTCACCTTATCGCCCACGGTCAGCGGCCAGACTTTATCGACAAACCCCGCGGCTCGCGCCTGCATGATGACAAACTGATACTCGTTGTAGCTGACGTTGGCCGGGAACGTTTGTGCGAACGTGAGAGGACCACGGCGGACAACCTCAGTCTTCACGCCGAGATTTTGCGTTTGCGTCGGATCGATACGGACTCCCGGCGCAGCGGCGCTGGCAGACTCTTCATCGGCGTATTTCGGCACCAGGTCCATATCCATAAAAGGCGACTTGCCGGGTTTATCGAAGCGGGTATTCGGGTACATCGGGTCGTACCAGAACAGCACATTGCGGGCTTCTTTTTCCGCGGCAGGTGGTGTATTCGCCGACGGGTGTGCGGAGGCGAAATACATATAGCCACCCACAGCGATAATGCCGCCCGCCATCATGCTGCCGATAATCAGCGCGATATTTTTCATGAGGTCATGCTCAACGTTAAAATAAGAGAAAATTACTGGCTTTTAATATCCTGCAATAACGAAAGATTGCCCTGCTGGATAAACGTAAACGCCACGTTGTCCCCCGCTTTTATACCGTTGAGCTGCGTTTGCGGCGTGATGGTAAAACGCATGGTCATTGCCGGCCAGTTCAGCGCGGGAATGGGGCCATGTTCAATGGTGACTTTTTTGCTTTCCATATCAACGCTTTTCACCACGCCGGTGGCGCTGACCGCCGGGCTTTGTTCCGCGGCAGGCATGGCGCCCATCATATCGCCGTGATGATGCTCATTGGCCTGGACATTAATTGCCAGCGTAGAGAAAACCGCGAATACGACTGCGTTAAATACCGTGTTCATTTTGAATCTCCCATGATGTCATTTGATTTATTCCAGCCAACCGCCGCCAAGCGCGGTATAGAGCGTAATTTCGTTAACCTGCCGGGCGTAATTAAGGTCAAGCAGAGTTTGTTGCGTCGTAAATAGTGAACGTTCGGCGTCCAGCACTTCGATATAGCTCACCGCACCGTTGCGATAGAGCGCTCTGGCGCGCTGAAGGGTGATTTGTAGTGAGGAAAGGTAACGCTGCTGACCGCGAATCTGATCGGCCAGGCTCTGGCGCAGCACCAGCGCATCGGCAACCTCTTTGAAAGCGTTCTGGATCTTCTGCTCGTAATTGACCACCGACTGCTGTTGGCGGATTTCAGCCAGATCGAGGTTGGCCTGATTACGCCCGGCATTGAAGATGGGTAACTCCACCTTCGGGATGAAATTCCACATCCCGCTTGCCGCCGAAAACAGAGTTGAGAGATCGCTGCTGCTGCCGGAGAGACCGCTGGTCAGCGTAACAGAAGGGAAAAAAGCCGCACGCGCCGCGCCGATATTGGCGTTCGCCGCCATCAACGCATGTTCGGCTTCCATAATGTCCGGACGCTGCAACAGGATTTGCGATGAGAGCGACGGTGGTAACGTCACGCCGTTGAGATCGCTGACGTTCTGTCGCGTATCGTCCGGCAGCGTGCCGTAGCTCCCCAGCAACAGCTGCAACGCGTTGTTCGCCTGCGCCAGCTCCCCCTGACGTTTAGCGATGTCGCTACGCGTACTTTCGATCGCACCGCGCGCCTGTTCCAGCGCCAGCACGTTGGTACTGCCGGTGACCAGTTGTTTTTCCACCAACGCATAGGCACGCTCGTAGTTACTCAGCGTTTCTTGTGCCACCTGGAGCTGCGCAAAAGCCAGACGCCGATTGAACCAGCTCTGCGCCACGTTGGATACCAGCAGGATATGCACTGCCCGGCGCGCCTCTTCGCTGGCAAAAAAGTTCTGTCGGTCGGCTTCACTCATGTTTTTCAGTCGACCAAAGAAATCCAGATCAAAGCTCAGGTTCAGCCCGGCCTCATATTCACGGGTACTGCGGGTGTCCCCTTTGAGCTTTCCACTCCAGTTACCGCTGCTTTCTGCGTTCAGTTGCGGATAGCGATCGGCATCGGTCACCCGATATTGCGCCCTCGCCTCCTGCACTTTCAGCGCCGCCATGCGTAAATCACGGTTGCTGCGCAGCGCCTCGGCAATCAGCGTTTTCACTTGCGGATCAACGAAGAACTGCCGCCAACCGCTATCCTGATAGCTCGCCGCTGACGTCACCATCTGGTTCTGGCTCAGAGAAAACTGCTGCGGCACCGGAGGTGCCGGACGCTGATAGTCCGGTGCGAGTGAACATCCTGCCAGCAGTAGCGCCATCGAGAGTGTGAGAAACTTAAAATTACGCATGAGCCTGATTTTCATGTGGGTTGATATCAGCAACTTTACCTGGCGCTCTCTGTTCAACCCGTGACAGCAAAATGACAAAGCTGTCATTTTCCCAGAATGCGATTGCTATCCGATCCGGCTTCTCTAGAATTGAGGAACCCCACGACATTCGCGTGGTGAAGGAGGATGTGTTGAAGATTTTGATTGTCGAAGATGAGAAAAAAACCGGTGAATACCTGACTAAAGGGTTAACGGAAGCGGGCTTTGTTGTCGATCTTGCCGACAACGGTCTGAACGGTTATCACCTGGCGATGACCGGTGATTACGACCTGCTCATCCTTGACATCATGCTGCCCGACGTCAACGGCTGGGATATCGTCCGGATGCTACGCACCGCCAATAAAGGCATGCCGATTCTGCTGCTCACCGCGCTGGGAACGATTGAACATCGGGTGAAAGGGCTGGAGTTAGGCGCGGATGATTATCTGGTTAAGCCGTTTGCTTTTGCCGAACTGCTCGCGCGCGTCAGAACGCTGCTGCGCCGGGGAGCGGCGGTGATTGTCGAAAGCCAGTTTCAGGTGGCCGATCTGACAGTCGATCTGGTCAGTCGCAAAGTGAGTCGGAGCGGAACACGCATCACGCTCACCAGCAAAGAATTTACCCTACTGGAGTTTTTCCTGCGTCATCAGGGAGAAGTATTGCCCCGCTCGCTGATTGCCTCTCAGGTGTGGGACATGAATTTCGACAGCGACACCAACGCCATTGACGTGGCCGTGAAACGTCTGCGCGGTAAGATTGATAACGACTTTGAACCTAAGCTGATTCAGACCGTGCGTGGCGTGGGATATGTGCTTGAGGTGCCGGATGGTCAGTAAGCGGTTATCCCGCCCTTTTTCGCTGGCGACGCGTCTGACCTTTTTTATCAGCCTCGCGACCATTGCCTCTTTTTTTGCCTTTACCTGGATAATGATCCAGTCGGTAAAAGTGCATTTTGCCGAACAAGACATCAACGACTTAACCGAGATCAGCGCCACGCTCGAACGGATCCTCACCCCCTCTGACGAGCCGGAATCCCGCCGTCTGGAGATCCTGAAAAACGTAGCGGCCGGTTACTCGAACGTCATCATTTCGCTGGAAGATGCCAACCAGCAGGCGCTTTTTCATTCCCCTCATGTACCGGATATCCGGCAGTTTCTTGCCCGCGCCACGCCGGATAAAACCGTTCCGGGCGGCAACGTCTATTTAATTAACGGCCCGTCAATGGAGATGGCAGGACACGGCACCCATTCCACCTGGCGCATGATCCGTCTGCCGGTCGGGCCGCTGGCAGAGGGAAAACCGGCCTATACCCTGTATCTGGCGCTATCGATCGATTTTCACCTGCATTACATTAACGATCTGAAAAACAAACTGATCATGACCGCCTCGATCATCAGCATGTTGATCATTCTCATCGTGCTGTTTGCCGTTTATAAAGGCCACGAACCGATCCGCAGCGTCAGTCGACAGATTCAAAACATCACCTCGAAAGATCTCGACGTGCGCCTGGATCCCCAATCGGTCCCCATTGAACTGGAACGGCTGGTACTCTCGTTTAACCACATGATCGAGCGTATCGAGGACGTTTTCACCCGTCAGTCTAATTTTTCTGCCGATATTGCCCATGAGATCCGCACCCCCATTACCAACCTGGTGACGCAAACGGAAATAGTCCTCAGCCAGCCCCGCAGCCAGAAGGAACTGGAAGAGGTGCTCTATTCCAGTCTCGAAGAATTTAGTCATATGGCGAAAATGGTTAGCGATATGCTGTTTCTGGCGCAGGCTGATAACAACCAACTGATCCCGGAGAAAAAAGCGCTCAATCTGGCAGATGAAGTCAGTAAAGTGTTCGACTTTTTTGAAGCGCTGGCGGAAGACCGGGAGGTCGGACTGCATTTTGAAGGGAGTCCATGCCTGGTTTCCGGCGATCCCGGCATGCTGCGTCGGGCGATAAGCAACCTCCTCTCCAACGCGATGCGCTACACGCCACCGGGCCAGAGCATTACCGTCCGGCTGAGAGAGGCGGACGACCAGGTGCACGTCATCATTGAAAACCCGGGAACGCCCATCCCTGCGGAACATTTGCCACGGTTGTTTGATCGCTTTTATCGCGTGGATCCGTCCCGCCAGCGCAAAGGCGAAGGCAGCGGCATTGGGCTGGCCATCGTGAAATCCATTGTCACGGCGCACCACGGAAACGTGTCGGTGACCTCAGATGCCCACGTTACCCGTTTTATTCTGAGTTTGCCGAAAGAGCCGGTCTGAGTGGCCTGCACCTGACGACGTTTCCCCCTGTTGTGTACTTACCCGTGTGGGGGTATGAACGACGGACTATCTCGTTTTCGTCGATCGCAGGCGTCTGCGATAGCATTTTGATTATTCGTATAGCGCATACCTGCCAGGCAAATGGGCACACAAGCGCAACGTAATTGCACGGTATAGTGGGAAATGATGTGACGTAAAGACTCTGACGGCGCGAAAAAAAGCTGCGTCGCCGCGCTGTGTCGGTTGCCGACAATTTGCTTCAGTTCGCCTGAGAATGTGTTCATCGCGGTTCAGATGACGCGATAGCATAGCGTTGCGGATGCTGTTTCCGGGCGGTAATGTCGTAATTTTTATATTCCCTCACAGAAATGTCCCTTTTTTACAACGAGAATTTTGGATTATATCGTATCTTTCCCCGTATCCACTGGGGAAATTTTATTATTGTGTGGTTCGTGCGTAACAATATAATCACGCTTAAACACTATGAGGTGACTATGTCCAGTATTCTGAAAGGAATTAATGTGTTATTTATCGCAGGGTTTGGCCCTGTCACGACAAACGCTGAGGAAAGTGCGTCTTTATATAAAGACATACTGCAACTGCCGCTTGAAACTATTGACGGTTATGACGGATATCTGCATTCGCAAAACATCCCCGGAGCGAAGTATTTTGCCGTCTGGCCGCTGGATAAAGTGGCCCTCTCTTGTTTTGGCACATCGGAATGGCCTGCCAGTTTACCTGTTCCTCAGGCATGGCTCGAATTTGAAGTTGACGACATGCAGTCCGCCTCCGATATTTTAAAGGAAAGTGGATGTAAGTTACTAACCTGTATGCAAGAAGAACCCTGGGAACAAACGGTCACCCGCTTTCTCAGTCCTGAGGGGATCATCATGGCAATTTCCTATACTCCGTTTTTGCGCCAGGCGTCAGAACGGGCATAATGAGCCAATGGGGGCGACATGCGTCCACATTGCTAAAACACAAAAAGACCATCCGGTTTTTCGGACGGTCTTTCATTCATGGTGATAAACGCTGAGTTCACCGCACTAATAAAAGTCTCGCTAAAACGGAAATATCCTGACAGTGAAAGGTCTGAAAATAGATCTTGCCTGGAAAAAGAAAAACATTACCGAAATTAAAGTTGTGGTTTGTTTTTTACTGATAAAGAATAAATACTTACGAAAACGGTGGTTAAAAGAAAGGGAAATGACGTCATGAAAACGTATCAACTACATCGCGGCAGACTTATCGACCATATCCAGCTCGTGGTTAACGACTTTGACGCCAGCAAAGCGTTTTACACCGCCGTGCTAACGACCCTGGAAATCCCGATCATAAACACAACAGACGACTATTTCTGGGCGGATGAACTGGTCGTGTCTTCGGTGGAAAGCTCAGGCGCGCTGGGAGTCCCTACAGGACGTCATCATCTTGCTTTCCAGGCCAAAGATCGTGACATGGTAGATACCTTTTTTCATGCCGCAATGGCGCATGGAGGACGTGACAACGGCGCCCCTGGTAAACGCCACTACCACTGCGGATACTACGCGGCATTCGTTCTTGATCCGGATGGTAATAACATTGAAGCCGTCTATCATGGTGAAGCACAGCGTAGTACGCCTTCTGTGGAAATCAGCTTCAACCTTTAAATGCCGGGTTCAGGATTGCTCAGGCCGTTTTCCCAATGGAGCTGGATGAACCTGGATTTCTTAGACGGTTTCGTGTCTCAGGTTGGCTCGATTTTTAACGACGATATCCCGAATATGTCTCGTGAAGGAAAAATGGGGATGGGAGGTAATGTCTAACTCGTTGATTCATTATGGCGCCCCCTACAGGATTCGAACCTGTGACCGACGGCTTAGAAGGCCGTTGCTCTATCCAACTGAGCTAAGGGAGCAATGAACTGCAATGCGGACTGTTCCAAAACTGGTCGGTATTATACGTTCACAACCTTAACGGTCAATGGCTTTCCACTCAACTGCTTGAGTTGTGAGCATCCTGCTTTTCCTGTCCCTTCCCCCCCTCCAGGTGGATCGCCGCTTAAAACCACCCTGACAGAAAGCGGTAACTGACAACGGTCTTCACTTCTGACAAAATAGCGCCATCCCCTTTGACGTGAAGTAACAGATGGAATCCTCTCTCTGATGGCAGCAAAGATTATTGACGGTAAAACGATTGCGCAGCAGGTGCGCTCTGAGGTTGCTCAAAAAGTTCAGGCGCGTATTGCCGCCGGACGTCGGGCCCCGGGCCTGGCTGTTGTACTGGTAGGCAGCAACCCGGCCTCACAGATTTATGTGGCAAGCAAGCGTAAAGCCTGTGACGAGGTGGGATTCGTCTCCCGCTCGTATGACCTACCGGAAACCACCAGCGAGGCGGAACTGCTTGAGCTGATTGATACGCTCAACGCCGACAACACCATTGACGGTATCCTGGTGCAACTGCCGCTTCCGGCAGGCATTGATAATGTCAAAGTACTGGAACGTATTGATCCGGATAAAGACGTAGACGGTTTTCATCCGTACAACGTCGGTCGCCTGTGCCAGCGCGCCCCGCGTCTGCGCCCCTGCACGCCGCGTGGGATTGTCACCCTGCTTGAGCGTTACAACATTGACCTCTACGGTCTGAATGCGGTCGTGATCGGCGCCTCAAACATTGTGGGTCGTCCCATGAGTATGGAGCTGCTGCTGGCCGGTTGCACCACCACGGTAACCCACCGCTTCACCAAAAATCTGCGTCACCACGTTGAGCATGCCGATCTGCTGATCGTTGCCGTTGGGAAACCGGGTTTTATTCCGGGTGAGTGGATCAAAGAAGGCGCTATCGTGGTTGATGTCGGCATCAACCGTCTGGAAAATGGCAAGGTTGTCGGCGACGTGGTGTTTGACGACGCAGCCGCGCGTGCCTCATATATTACGCCCGTACCGGGCGGCGTGGGGCCAATGACGGTCGCCACGCTAATCGAAAACACGCTTCAGGCGTGCGTTGAATATCACGATCCTCAGGACAACTAACATGGCGACATTTTCTTTAGGCAAGCATCCTCACGTTGAACTGTGTGATTTGCTGAAACTGGAAGGCTGGAGTGAAAGCGGCGCCCAGGCGAAAATTGCCATTGCCGAAGGGCAGGTAAAGGTTGATGGTGCGGTGGAAACCCGCAAGCGCTGCAAAATTGTGGCCGGGCAAACCGTCAGCTTTGCCGGCCAGACCATCACCGTAACGGCCTGAGTGCTCTGCTCTCCCCTCGTCCGACGTCGCCTCCGGGTGCTGTCTGACTGAGGGGAACTCCGCTTTTGCCCTACCTGCTTTTCCCTATAACCATAATGGTTAATTATCGATCAACTTCAAAGAATCACCATTTCATTTGATGAAGCGTGAAATTTAAGTTGCGCGAAACGCGCGCCTTCATCACGATAAGTAGAACGTTCTACTATAACGTTCTACTTACAATAACAACGCTAAAAAGCGTTACTCGGGGGAAATCAGCATGAGTCTGATATCAGGGTTTGTTAAATCGTTGTCTAAATTATCGATGATTGGCCGCGCTTTAATGCTGCCAATTTCACTGCTTCCCGCTGCGGGCCTGCTGCTGGCCTTCGGGGATAAATTCCATCTACCGCTGATGATGAACGCGGGCGGCGTTATCTTTGATAACCTGCCGATGCTGTTCGCTATCGGCTCTGCCGTTGGCCTGGCCTCGGAATCCGGTATCGCAGCGCTGTCTGCGGCGGTCTCTGTATTTGTCACCAATATCACCATCAGCACGGTGTTAAGCATCACGCCGGAGATGGCTTCCCAGGGCGGTAAATACGCGATGGTGGTTGGTATCCCGACCCTGCAAATGGGCGTTTTTGGCGGTCTGATCTGCGGTATTCTCGCCGCCTGGTGCTACAACCGCTTTCACACCATGCAGTTGCCGGAATTCCTCGGATTCTTCTCTGGTAAACGTTTTGTGGCGATCGCCACCGCGTTTCTCTCCTTTGTGCTGGGACTGCTGCTGCCCTACGTCTGGCAACATATTCAGGCCGGTATTGATGCGCTGTCAGTGGTCGTCAACGGCGATAATCAGGCCCTCTCAACCTTCATCTTTGGCCTGGTTGAACGTGCGCTGATCCCACTCGGGTTACACCACATCTGGTATCCTTCCTTCTGGTACTCCTTCGGGGATTACACCACTCAGGCCGGCCAGGTGATCCACGGCGACCAGACGATCTGGTTCAAGATGCTGGAGGAAGGCGTCAAATCCTTCAGTAGCGATACCTATCAGAACGCGGGTAAATTCATGCAGGGCGAATTCCCGCTGATGCTGTTTGCCCTGCCTGCCGCGTGTCTGGCGATGTATCACGAAGCGCATACAAAGAATAAGAAAATTGCTGCCGGTATTCTGTTCTCGGCCGCGCTCACCTGCTTCCTCACAGGGATTACCGAGCCGGTTGAGTTCACCTTCATCTTCGTGGCGCCGATTTTGTACGTCTTCAACGCGATTATGGCGGGACTGGCCTATATGACCATGTACCTGCTGCATGCGCATATTGCCAAGTCGTTCTCCGCCGGTTTCATCGACTACCTGTCGTTTGGTATCCTGCCGTCCTTCAATGGCTATCAGACCAACTTCCTGAATGCCATTATCATCGGCGTGCCGATGGCGTTGATTTACTACTTTACTTTCCGCTTTGTCATTCGTCGTTTCGACATCAAAACGCCAGGCCGTACTGAAGTGACCGCCAATGCGAACGACAAAACGGATACAGAAATTGCCACTGAAATCATTGGCCTGCTGGGCGGCGCGCAGAACATCGACTCCGTGGGTTCCTGCATTACCCGTCTGCGTCTGGAAGTGGCGAAAAGCGATGAGGTCGATAAAGACGGTCTCAATGGCCTGGGCGCCCGCGGCGTGGTCTTTGTCGGGGACAACGGTATCCAGGTGATTTTCGGTGCAAGAGCACAGTTTATCGCTCAGACCATGTCCACGATGATTGGCAAATAATAGGATGCCTGAATGACACGTCTCCTGTACGCTTGGAGACGTTGTCATATCGGGCTGATAACCGGTAATTTTCAGGGAGCGATTTTGAAGAAAGTCAGCATTATTGATGTCGCAAAGCAGGCAGGTGTCTCGGTTTCGACCGTCTCTCTGGTGCTACGCCAGAAAGGGAAAATCTCAGAGGCAACGATTGAGAAGGTCCATGCTGCCATCAATACGCTTGGCTATGTGCATAACATCGCCGCGGCGAATCTTCGCGCCAGCACTTCCAATCTGATCGGCCTGATCCTGCGTGATTTTAGCGATAGCTTTTCCATCAAGGTAATGGCAAGTATTGTTCAGGAGTTGGAAAGACAGGGCTTTATGGTTTTTCTGGGGCAACCGCAGGATGATCGCACAAGCCTGGAGCGCTGCTTGCTCTCTTTCAAACAGCAAGGTGTGGCTGGCGTAATTTATTTGTCGTCGGATCCCATCCGTACAGCACTACCTGAACAGGTGCGCCAGTGTCCTTTACCATTAGTTGTCGTATCGCAATCGCTGATTGAAGAAAACTGCAATCTGGTGATGCGTGATAATCGTCAGGCTGCTAGCCTTGCCACTCGCTATCTGATTGAACGCGGTCACCGCAGTATTGGCTATATTGGCGGTCGACCAGACTGTCTGATTCGCCAGCAGAGACTACAGGGTTTTCGCAATACACTGGCGCAAAATGGCATGGTTTATAAAGAAGAATCGACTCCTGCATGTGACGATGATACCTATGCTGCCAGCATTGCCACCCGCCATCTGCTGGAACAAAATAACACCATCACGGCTCTGCTGTGCCACTCCCCCACGGCCATCATTGGCTGCATAAGCGGTATCCATCAGGTCGGACGAACTCTCGGTAAAGACGTATTTCTGACCCAGCAGGTGGCGCTAATTGGTTTTGAAGATATGCTGCACGTCAATCTCACCTCCCCTTCGTTTACTTATGTCTCTTCCGCCAGCGAAGAAACAGGAAGACAGGCCGCCGGATTGATTATCGGCCAGCTTAAAGAGCCAGAAAGACAGACACAACGGATCACGTTGTCAGGCCAACTTATTACCCGGGAATCAGCGTAGGAAAGAAAAAGCCCGGCAAAACCGGGCATGTGTTGCGAGGCTCATTTACCCGCGGCAGGTTGTACATCAACAACAGTAATTTCATAGACCATGGTAGAAGATGGTGGGATCTCCGGTGGTCGTCCTTGCTCCCCGTAAGCCAGTTCAGGCGGGACTGCCATAATCAGCTTGCCACCTTTATTCATTTTACCGATCGCTGAATTGAAAAGCGGTGGGAAATTGGCCAGCGGCAACGCCAATACCTTCCCACTCTTCATCATGTCTTTAATAACTTTACCGCTGGAAAGGCTTTCCTTAACGGAAATCGCCACCACATCTGTTGCCGCGATTTTACCCTGCCCTTTTTGGATAATGCGGTAGTAGTAGCCCATATCTGCCCGTTTAGTTCCCGGCTTACTGCTAAAAGTACTGATGAACTTGTTACTCTGATTCGCTTTGGTACTGGCACTCTTCTGCAGTTCCATTGCCTTCTTATTCATAATATCCAGTTCAGCCAGGATCTTACTTTCCGGCACCTTAAGCTGCCCTTTGATCGAATCAGAAACTCCGCTTATCACCTGAGTCAGTTCCAGTGGGAATCCATCAGACTGAACATTCGCCATCGCCCCTCTGACTTCCTGCCCCCACAAAGTCCCCAAAGCATAAGCGCGCAGTTGTTCTTCAGAAGCTGGCGCAGGCGTCGCAGCCCCAGTCTTTGTGGCTGTTAGCGTTGAAATTTGCTTATTCTGCGCATCCAGTTTTGCCGTCACTTCCTGGAGTTTCTTCTGCGCGTCATCCTGTTGTGTCTTGTTTTCTGCCAGCGTCTTCCTGGCATCGGCCAGAGATTTATCGTTATCACTCAGGCTGACTCGCAAATCAGTGATTTGTTTGTTCTGCACGGCTCTCTGATTCTGGCTGTCGGTCAGGGCGCTTTTCAACGCGGCTGTTTCTGTCTGGCTTTTGCCCAGCGCCTGTTTCAGATCAGCCACAGCCTTACTGTCGTCTGCCCTGGCTTCCACCAGCGCTTTCGCATTGGCCGATTGCGCCGCCGTCAGTTCCGCGATCTGTTTATTCAGCGCAACGCCCTGGTTCTGGCTGTCGGTCAGGGCAGTTTTCAGGGCCGCCGATTCAGACTGGCTCTTTTCCAGAGACTGCTTCAGATCAGCCACAGCCTTGCTGTCGTCTGCCCTGGCTTCCGCCAGCGCTTTGGCATTGGCCGTTTGCGCCGCCGTCAGTTCCGC